>JAABUY010000021.1_pt1 | contig 427696 bp, 314 predicted proteins | sample 5560271 | NCBI WGS metagenome assembly JAABUY01 (sample SAMN10711886, study PRJNA513374) | rock metagenome | isolation source: Antarctica rocks | place: Antarctica: Victoria Land, University Valley | reverse complement strand
AATATAATAAGTTATAATATAAGTTAAGACTATTATCTTTATATATATTATATAATAATTAATCTCTTATATATAAGTATACTTATAAGTATAGTAATATAGTTTAAAAATATTCTTTATTAATATTATCTAAGGAGTTAAGCTATTAGTAATATATTATATTAGAAGAATACTTTTAATCTTAATATAATCTAATAAGGATATTAGGGATATATTAATAAAAGATAAGCTTAGATATCTTATACCTAATAAATAACTTAAGTAAATAAGATATATAAATAACTTATTTATACTAAAGTATAGTTATAAACTAACCTTTAATTATTAAACCCTTTAAAGTTTAAAGGCTTTATAAGGTTAAGATTATTTAGTATATCCTTATACTATTAAATACTATTAAGTTTAGTTTAGAGGAGTTCTACCTAACTCTCTAACTCTTTATTCTATATATTTAGTATATTAATTAAAGCTTATAAGTTAGTAATAATATTAGGCGCTAACTTAACTATTATAACTATCTACTTATAGGCTTTCTACTATTAGGTTATCTTCTTACTAAGCTTCTTTCTCCTTATTAAATATACGTCTACCTAGCTAGTCCTAGTAATAGTATATATAGATTTCCTCGCTTTCCTTTAAAAGGGAGCTAGGATCTATTATAATAAGTACTTATACTATTATAGAGTTAAAGGGTTAATATACTTACCTTTATATAATAATTAATACTATAATAACTATTAGTATATTAATAATAAGGGGGAGTATTACCTTATTTATAATTATTTAAACCCTTTATAAAATAAGTCTTATAAGGAAGAGATATACTATATAAGTTAGTAAGCTATTATATAGTATATATAAGTAAATATACTTAGAAGCAGTTAATATCTATATATAATATTAGTATATTAATAAATACTACGCGATATTAATAAGATATTATAAGTACTTATAAGAGAAATATTATATATAATATATAATAAGAATATTATATATATTAGTAAATATATTTTATAATATTATTAAGCTAAAGTAATTACTTATAAGAGAGGTTAAAGGAGTTATAAGAACTTTTAAATATTAGGATAAGAACTTTATTAATATCCTATAACGCTATCTTAGTATAGTTTCCTTTAAAGCTATTTAAATTATAATAATAATAATAAAGGTTCTATCTAATTTTATAATTAATATATTAGAGTAACGCGTTACTTATTATATATTATATTTATAAATATTTAGTCTATTATTAATAATAAAGTATATACGCCTACTAGTTAATATTACCTTCTTATTTTTATATTATTACTAATATATATTATTAATACCTATACTTAATAAGTTATTCCCTATTAATATATAGTAATATTAATTATATAAAAATATTATATACCTTAATACTTAAAGTTAATAAGCTAAGTATCTAATTACGTATTAAAGGTATTTAGAATAATTCTAGATTATATTATATATTATCTTAATATAATTAAAGGATATAAATAGTTTAAAAGTAAATATATACTATCTAAATAATTTATTAATATACTTTATTACTAATTAATATATAATATTATTACTACTTTATAAAAGGTTTTAATATACGCGTCTAGCCTAGCTAATATTAATACTATATTAATAGTAGTATATTAAATAACTCTTTTCCCTTATTTTTCCTATATAGTTCTAAGGTTTTTTAATAAGTATTCTAGTTAATCTTATTAACCCTAAGGACTAGGGCCTAGGAGGGGAGGTACTTATTAGGCTTAGGTATATATACGCCTTACGCGCTACCTTATAACCTACTTTAAGTAACCTTCCTTAGAAATACGGGGTAATATCCTAGTAACGGGAGGCCTAGATTAAAAGCCTATACTTAGTAGATATATATCTTCCTAGCTATCCCCTATTATTCTTCTAAGTTCCTTAGAGATTAGTTCTACTACTATAGTAGGCCTACTACTTAATCTATTAGTAGACCTATACCTATTATTAAACCCTATAACGTGACTCTATATCTTTTATTACTTAATACGCTGCTATAAAGCCAGCGGGTATAGGCCTTATACTCGCCTATTAATCTAGTTATAATTAATCTATAGTTTATTATAACTAGAATAATATAATAAATTAAAAATATTTTTTTAGGATTTACTATTCCTAGCTAATATCTTATTAATAATAGCTAATAGTATTCTAGTAGTAATTTAGCGTATCTAACTATTATAATTATTCTAATTTTAAATAGTTAATATTTCTAACTCTACTTAATTAATTCTTATAATCTAATTATCTAACTTATATTAATTTAACTTAGGTAGATTATCCTAATTATATCTATTTAGATTAATTAATCTACTTATATTATTAGTTAGGCTTAATATTAATTAGCTATTAGGAAGAGTTATTATTAATCTATTACTAGAGTTACTAGTATTATTAGTATTATTAGTATTTTTAGTATTTTTAATACTATCTAATACTTTCTTAATACCCTATAAATTAGAAGGAGGTACTCCCTCTAAGACCTTACTATTATAATCTAATTAGTTTAACTAGAGGTAGCTTAGGAGGTCTATAATATAGTTATTACTATCTTTTCTATCTACTAGAAGCTTATTATCTTCTATTAATAGTATAATAGCCTTTTTATTAAATATAATATATACTAACCTAATAAGATATTATCCCTTAATATCTTATACGCGGTAGATACTCTTATTATTATAATTAAGGAAGTAGTATTTAATAGCCTTATTATCTAGTTTCTTCTTATTTAGTAATATATTAAATAAATAGTATTAATATTTAAAAGGCTTTAAGTATATTAATAGGGGTTTAAAGCCGTACTATTTCTTAAAGGGGGACTTCCCGTCTTTACTAGGTATAAGGTTCTTAATATAATTAATATAGTAGATAGCCTTACCCTAGAACTCCTATATTACGAGCACACCTGCAGACCTTATGCTACTCGGAATAGTAGTACTTCTCGTTATGATCGGAGCTCTTAGCAACCGATTAGTAATATAAGAGTCGGATGGATCTTAAGAAGATTAGACCGACTACCTTAGGTTATAATCGGGTTTAGTTATAATAGATTAAACCGACTACACTTATTAGCACGACTTTCCTATATCTATATAGATAGCATTACTTTCCTACTAGATAGGAGCTTCGTGCTTAACTCATGTTATCTACTAGAATAATCTCCTAGACACTAAATATAATACTACACCTGTATTAGACCAGTTTAGTACGAAGCCTATTTACCTTAGTCCTTAATACTCCTCTCTACGAGATCCACCCAGACCCTAGAGCCTTCTAGTTAGAAGACGAACGGGTCGTAACACTTTAAGCACCCTTAAGATAAGTACCTTAGGATAAAGGGACCTTACCCCGAGTAAACGTGGCCCACGACAGTTAATAATAGCAGAAGTAAAGGAAGGTATTAAGATTACTAAACTAGACTTATATTATAGCGACCGGGATAAGCTTAAAGAGTAGTTAGTATAGATATAACTATACTTCTCTTTTAATAAGGACGCCATTAGACCTAAGAAATAACCGCTATTTATAATGACTTATATAAGAGGACGAGCCTAGCGGTAGTCCGCCCTATTTCTTAAATAATATATAGAAGATCCCGATAACGATAATAATATCTCTATTAAGTTATAAATAAAAAGCCTAGCGCTTTTCCGAGAAGAAATGAGACGAATATTCGGACCTTCTAATGAAGTAAGTGTAGTAATAAGAGTTATCCAGCATTTAACGTAGAAGAAATCGGTATCCGAGTATACGACACAGTTTTAATAATATTTTATAAGAACCGACTAGGATAATAACGCACTAATAGTAATGTATCGACGTGGATTAAAACCCTAAGTAAAGAAGGAGCTTATGCGAGACGGAGCCTAGAGTAACGATCTTAATTCGCTTATTAGGAACTTAATAAGAATCGACGATTAGATCTATAAGTTAATAATAGAACTACGCCACGATAGTAGAGTTTCAGGACTTAGTTACACCGGATTCTATTTAAGAGGAAGTCACGGAAAGAGACGAATCCCACGCGATCCTTATAGACTAATGCTAATAAAATTAGACTTCACATAAAAGAAGAAAACGTTCGGAGGTAAAAAATAGTACGGGGGTAAGAAAGTAATAAATTACTATAGCTATAGTAAACCGGGCTACATCGCTAAAGACTACAGGTCGAAAAATATAGTAAAACGACCTCAGTTAAATGTATTAGAGAGAGTTCCAGTTAGGAAGACTAAACCTCTAAAGGATTAATAAGAAACGGAGTACGACGATACTAAGCTAGATATAATTATAGATAATTTGCTAGCCCTCGTCGATCCGCCTATTAATAGAGAACTTTAGACTAGAGAAGAAGAATTACGCGAAGAGATAGCTAAGAAACAGCGAAATATCGTAAAAATCGAATAAAGGCTCGCGGATATTCATAAATAACTTAAGGAGCTAGGTTCTAATAACGATAGTAATAGTAGTTAGGTTTAAAAGGAAAAACCTAAATAAAGCTGAGATAGCGAGGATGATTCCGATTAGGAAAACCTCAGCTATACTTCTCATATATGTAAGCATAGACGAAAGAAGGAAGAAAATAGCGCGGCATCTCGAGCTTCCACATTAAAAGATCTATAGACAAAACTCGAGGAACGAGTAGAGTTCTATCAAGAAAAGGTATTAGGAGGACTTCTTTAGGAGGAGTTTAGAAACGACTTAGCATATCTATAGCATAGAGTAATATACTAGTTAGCTTATACCGATAAGATATACACGATTTATTACTAAGTAAAGATAAACTTAGGTAAAGTAATTAGAGTACGTACGTGTAGAAAGATTTAGTTAAGCTACTATAATATAGGTTATTACTAGTACTTAGTAACTAAGAGATCGAGAAAATAGTTTCTAACCTATAACTAGAGATGGCATAGTAGTCTCCACGGACACCTTAAGCATAACGAGTATATATTAGAGTACTACTTAACGGATTAGTATACTTATTTCCACGATAATTACAGAAAATATATATATATAAAAAGAACTACTAGGTTCCTATCCCTTTCGGGAAAAGAGTAATCCCTTATGCTAAGGGGAAGCATAAGGAGATTAATATCCTAACCCTAAAAACACGTTAGTTATACTTAACGGAGTATATAATACACGTAAATATACCGGTTAGAATTAATAGTTAAAGAACCATGGTAATAATAGATTCTAGAGTATCTAGAAACTTTATCTCCGAAGCACTGGTATAGTTAGTGGGCCTGCCAACGCGAAAAAAGAAGTTACCATATGACCTATAAATAGCCGACGGGTTAAAACTATCGACAGGAAGTATAGACGAGGAAATAACCTCGCTACCATTTATAATTTAATGCTACTATAAGGAAATATCCTTCGATATTATTAGGATGGCCACTTATTATATTATTCTAGGCATGCCTTAGTTAAAGAAATATAACCCAGTAATTAACTAGAGAAGAAAAGTACTTAAGTTTAAGAGAACTAGTGATATCGCTAGATTCCAACCTACACGCCGATAGTAGACGACGGTAGATAAGAAATTAAACCGAGAGGTTAAGGCATATATTACCTCTATTTCAAATAAGGATAGCCTTAAAAGAAAAGGATCCGACTTAACCGGCACCAGCGAAGGTTAGTAGGGCTAAAAAGTTAGAGTTCTTAGAGTAACTAATAGTACTCCTAATATCTTATAAGAGTATTAAAGATGGAAACGCCTCTTTATAAAAGAGATAATAGCGAAAGCTCTACCTAAATACTAACCTTAGGATTATAAGATTAAACTTAAACTAGGGAAGGTACTAATATTTAGACCTATTTATACGTTATCCGAAAAGGAACTCTTAGTACTACGCGGGTACTTAGACGAGAACCTAAAAAAAGGATTTATTCGAGAATCTAAATTACTAGCAGGATATCCGATACTCTTCGTAAAGAAGAAGGACGGATCCTTACGGCTGTACGTCGACTATTAAAAGTTAAATAATATAACGATTAAGAATCGTTACCCGCTACCTAATATTAGTGAGCTGTAGGATCGGCTAGCTAAAGTAAAAGTCTTTATAAAGTTAGACTTACGAGGAGCGTATAATCTTATTTAAATAAAGAAAGGTGACGAATGGAAAATAGTATTCAGGACTTGATATAGATATTACGAGTACCTAGTTATGCCGTTTAGCCTCACTAACGCGCTAGTAACCTGCTAGGCACTAGTTAACAATATTATACGGGCATAATTAGACTATTCGGCTATTACGTACCTTAATAACATATTAATCTACTCTAATTTAATAGAGGAACACGTCCCTCACGTATAGAATATATTAACATGTCTATCTAGGGCTAGACTCCTCCTTAAACTAGAAAAGTGCGAGTTTTATAAGACCTTAGTCGAGTTCTTAGGGTTTATAGTAATAACTAAAGGCGTTCGTATAAGCCCTAAAAAAATTCAGGCTATATAGGAATAGCCTACACCACATGATATTAAATTAGTATAAGGGTTTTTAGGATTCGCTAACTTTAATAGACGTTTTATAGAAGGCTATTCTAAGAAGGCCTTGCCTTTAACGGAAATCACAAAGAAAGATACAGGATTCCGATGGGATACTGACTAATAGAAAGCATTTACTAAACTTAAATAAGCGTACATAGATCCTCTAGTACTCTATACTTTTCACAACGGAGAACTAGCGCGGATCGAGATAGATACCTCGGACCTTGCTATTAGAGCCTGCTTATACTAGCAGAGTAACGGTAAATAGCACCTAGTAGTATACTACTCACGTAAAATAACGGCAGTAGAACAGAATTATAATATATACGATAAAGAGCTTTTAGCTATTATCTATTCTTTATAATATTAGAGAGTTTATGCTGAAAGTTATTCTAAACTCACTATCTTTACTAATTATAAGAACCTAGTTAGTTTCGCGATAACTAAAGAGTTAAATCGACGATAAATTTAATAGTCTAAGCTCCTCGGATAATATAAGTTTAAAATTTAGTATACCCTAGGTAAAGATAATGGAAGAGTAGACGCTTTAAGTAGACGATCTAACTATATATAAATAAAGGATATTACGAATTAACCTATTCTTAAATAAGAAAAAGATAGATCGTTAGTACCGATAAGAAGTCTAGCAACGACCACGCATATTATAACACATATAGTTCTAAACCTAAAGGAAGTATACGTTAATAACACCCTAGCTAGTAAGCTTAGGAAATAGCAGCCCAACCGAGACCTATTATTATATAAATAAAAATTATACTTACCACTAAAGGCGGTTAAAGAAGTGATTAGAGATTACCATAATAATCCTTTACTAGGACATCTAGGAGTATCTAAAACGTTAGAACTCATTTAAAGAATATACGCCGCACCGAACTTGCGAGCGTTAGTAGAACAATATATCAAAGAATGTATATGTTACCAGCAGAACAAGTCTGCAAGACAATGCTAAAGTTCCAGATACACCATGGAAAGATGTTATAATAGACTTTGTCGTAAAACTACCCCGATTAGTTGATCCGGTAATAAACGACAAGTACGATTCAATAATAGTTATTATAGATAAACTTACTAAATATGCCATCATAATTCTATATAAGGAAACCTATAACGCTAGTCAGCTTGGGTTTATCTTGTTAAACAGACTTATTAGAGATCATAGCATACCTGAGTTAATTACTTCAGATAGAGATAAGCTCTTCACTTTAAATTATTAGAAAACCTTAATTACGTTAATTAGAACTAAACTACGAATATTAATAGCGTATTATCTATAGATAGATAGATAAACGGAGCGTATAAACTAAATAATAGAAGTATACTTAAGGTATTACGTTAATAAAAGATAAAATAATTAGGTTACGCTACTCCTAATAGCATAATTAGCATATAACGATAAAAGATTAGATACTATAAGGCTATTACCGTTCTTTATAAATTACGGACGACATGTAAATTTATTTTTAGATCCTAGGAAAGGACTAGATACCGAAAAGGCCTTAGTATTAATATCTAATATGAAAAACCTATATAAGGATATATAGCGATAGATCAGCGAGGTAAACGCTTTTATAGAGAAATTAGTTAATAAGAAAAGAAAAAATAGACCTCAGCTAAAGGAGGGGGATAAAGCATACCTCCTTATAAAAAACTTGAAGGGTATAAGACCAAGTAGGAAACTAGACCACGTTAAAGTCGGACTATTTTTAGTTATTAAAAAAAAAGGACCTATTAACTTCGAGTTACAGCTCCCACCTAACGCTAAAGTATACCTAGTGTTTCATGTCTTAATATTAGAACCAGCAGACCCTAATACACCCTTATAAGAAACCTTCTATTACGAAATAAAAGAAGAAAACGAGTTCGAAGCCGAAAGAATTCTATTATAAAAAGGTTAGAGTTACCTAGTAAAGTGGAAAGGATATAAGGACACGGAAAATACCTGGGAACTAGTTAAGAACCTTACGAACTACTAGTACCTTCTATAATAATTCCACTAGTATTAATAAGACCACCCCAGTTAAAGTCCGCTGGGATTTTAACCTGCTCGGAAGACACGTCGAAAAGGAAGTCGTTAGAACTAGGAATAGTAGACTACTCGTCTACCTCCACCTCTTTAATATTCTGTAGTTCACCTTCTACTATTTCACGCTCTTGTCTCTCTAGCTGTTCTAACTCCATGGCCAGGCGCGTTATACGTGCCTAGGCCTCCTTCCACTTATAGAGCTTTCACTCTCTTTCCTTCCTTATACGGTTCCATCGGGTAGGAGAGAAAGGAGCTAAATTACAGCTATAACTCTTTCGGGCGCATTTAATATATCGGTCCGACGAACCGCCCACCTTACACTTCTCAGAAGTACTGGTACGCTTATAGTTTTTGTATACGCGTATTAGATCTATAGGGGATTTAAAAGAACTAATAAGGTTGCGATAATAAAACACTAACGGAAGCTTTTTAGACTTCTTACGTGGTATAGTTAGGATTATCGTGGACGATAAAGTTTAAAGAGGGGACCTAATATTACGAGCACACCTGTAGACCTTATACTACTCAGAATAGTAGTACTTCTCGTCATAATCGGAGCTCTTAGTAACCGATTAGTAATATAAGAGTCGGATAGATCTTAAGAAGATTAGACCGACTACCTTAGGTTATAATCGGGTTTAATTATAATAGATTAAACCGACTATACTTATTAGCACGACTTTCCTATATCTATATAGATAGCGTTACTTTCCTACTAGATAGGAGCTTCGTGCTTAACTTATGTTATCTACTAGAATAATCTCCTAGACACTAAATATAATACTACACCTATATTAGACCAGTTTAGTACGAAGCCTGTTTACCTTAGTCCTTAACACTCCTCTCTACGAGATCCACCTAGACCCCAGAGCCTTCTAGTTAGAAGACGAACGGGTCGTAACATCCTAAGGTAGTCTAGTATTAATAAGAACTATTCTAACTTTATTAAATAGTATCTAGTTCTTTCTCTTAATAATCCTATTCTAATATAAGTTATATAATATTAACGTAGTTAATTATATCCTATTCTCTTTATAGATCTATTAATATTTATAGCCCTAGGCGAGTTTATTATTACTCTAGATAAAAGCTAGTTAATACCCCTAATTCTTCTAGTATTTTATTCTAAAGACGAGTTTTATTAGTAATTCTCCCCTACTAGATATATAGTTTATAAGAGAAAATCCTAATACCTTATATATAGAGACTATTACGTTAGTATATCCCTTAAGGGTAGTTATATAACTAGCTAATACTAGGTTAATATACTAGTATTAGCTAGGGATAGTAACTTTATATATAGGTATTCTTAAGGGTATTTAGGTAATTTTCCCTAATATATAACTTTTATATAATTCTTATAATTTATATTTTTATAAGTAATTAGCGGCCTTATAATTAATATTAGTAGTATATACTATTACTTTAGTAGCTTCTATACTAATATAACTATATTACTTATATTATTAAGTTTATAACACGTTATTCTTAGCTAGTATAAATAATTTAAAGTAGAAGGCTCTTATTTATTATATTTATATTATTTCTAGCTAGTATATCCTATTATATAAGAAGGCTTATAATACCTCCTACCCTTATTTATTATAGAATATCTCTTTTCTATTACTACTAACGTACTTATAGCCTTATAGGTCTAGCTAGGTAGTTAATAAGAGATTAAACTCTATATTAGGGATATAGTAAATATTAGTTTATAGAAAATTATTAACTTTATTATTAATAACTACTAGGATTAATATTATCCTAATACCCTTAACTTTTATTAGTCTACCCCTAGTAGGTTTTAATATTATATAGTTCTAGACTAGTAAATAGTTAGTAAACTTAGAGTAGTCTTAGAAGGTATACTTCTAGTCCCTTAAGTTAATAATAATCTTATAGGACTTATTTTATTATAAGTTATACTTAAAGTAAGTAGTATAGGATTTATCTTATTTTTATTTATCTAGAAGAATTTACTTATTTTACTAGTAACTAGGACCTTTCCTATTTTATTAATAATTATTTTATACTTCTAGCTCTTTCTTTATTTTAGAGGTAAATCCTACTAGTATAAGGTCTAGATAAGTATAAAAATAGGTATTAATATTATAGTTATTATTATAAAAGGTATACTTCTTACTATTACTACTTTAATATCTATTACTTTAATATTAGCCTACTTTTAGTTATTTATTAAAATTACTAGTAAAAGCCTTAGTATCCTTAGCCTTATTAGCTAGGTCTCTATTAGTAAGTAATATAATAATATATTTAAAGTTAATATCTTCCTTCCTAAAATAAGAGATCTTAGTAAGGGTATAAACTATCTATTTTATATACTCTAATAAACCTTTCTTAAAGATAGAGGCTAGAAAATCTTAATATAAGGGAGTTCCTATTTACTCTAGCTAGTTCTTATATTTATTAAACTTAGTAAGGTAGGTATAAAGGTCTTTAAACTAATTAGATTAAAGGGCTATTAAGGTAAAGAAGACTACTCTTCTTATTATATAAGATTCTATCTTATATAATAACTTTAATTTTACTTATATATCCTTAGCTATTATAATCTTCTTAATTATAATATAGACGGCTAGTATATAAATAATCTAAATAATAGTAAGAGCTATCTTTTCCTTCTTATTATATTTATCTTATAATTTATTAATAAGTAGTACGCCTCCTTTAATAGGCTTAATCTAAATTAGAGGTAGGTATTTAGGGTTTATAATAAGATCTAGATTATTAATAATAAGATAGTTTTAAACTACTACTTCTTATTACTTATAGTTCTCCTTACCTTTAAGCTTCTAGATTTTATAATAGTTAGCTATTATACTACTAATAATAAATAGTCTAGGGAATAATACTTCTAAGACTATCCTAAGACTTATTAAAAAGCTTATTATATAAATTATATAGTTCCTAGGTTATATTAAACCTAGGCTTATAACCTATTAAATAATATAATAATTAATAAGTTATCTATATATAATTTAGGTATAATATAATAGTATTATAATAACTAAATGGATAGATATAGCTATATAGAATGGAATAACTATTACGAGAAATCTCTATTAGTCTACTAAGGCCCCCTGACTAGTCCTGATTAGTAACTACCGAGGTTGACCCGGCCTGAATTCCAACAAAAGCTCCGTACAATTATCGAGTCAAAGCAGCGGACAACGTTGACAATCACATCTCTCTACATATCCACGGTTCAATGAAGGTAATCTGATCAAGGAGCTGACCGCTAAACCGTACCATTCTTTGCAGAGGGTTACAGATTCTACAACAATTTGCATTTCCTTGGTTTCATCCTCGGTACCTACTATTTTGTGTGTCGGAAAATGCCAATCATCCCTCAGTCTGTATGAGATTCTGTACCGCAGTTAAGTTGAACTAGGACTCGATCGTCTTCTATAAAGTAACTATTTCCCGAATCACACTACAATACTAGACAAGTTGACATCGCGTGTACACTGCCAAGTTCTCTAAATCGCGGAATTTATCTGCACGAAGACAAATAAGAAGATAATGTCATGTTCCAGCTCTTGAATACTGCCTGTTTGAAGAGTACCTAGTGTTGACGAGCGAACGGATACCATGAACCCGAGGCTTCGAGATGTAGAAGCCTTCAATGGGCGGATGGCAGCGTACGAAACAAGCGATCTCTACTTGGTCCCGACATTTCTGGCATGTGCCAGAGCAGGTAGACCCACCACGCAAATCATTGCTGCACCAACGAGCCTCGCTCTCTGGCCGTTAGTCTCAAGTAATAACTTATACTGCCCTCATGCCATGAAGCCAAAGCAGCCGTAATTGGAACAATCGGACAGTAAGAGGCTCAACAGATGGTCACCATATGCCATGTAGAGTGTATGCATTTCTATCCGCCATTCTAGTACCACTTACCTATGTCTTGTCATATGTTACTTATAGGATGTAACGCCCTGGTACGGTATTGCATCGAAGGGATAAGAACATTCGTCTGAGCAATGCTCCCGAGGTTTGATGTCTGAAATGTAAAGTTTTTTTAACATGGTTCTTGATCCATCATATCTCATCATCACCTCCATAATCTATAGCATATTCCATCACGATCCATTCGCAAAACTTGTTCCACTCCGCATGCCATTCGCGCAAGCGCGAGCCTCGTATGCCTTCACCATAGACACCACGCCTGATGTCTTCATTCCACTCTTTTGTCGTCTGATCTTCATACGCCGCCCAGCGCACGCTGTTCTCTGCAAGCGATCCAAGTCCGGCCAATCCTAGATTTTCCCATCCTTGCAATGCTTGCCAAAAGTCGTGGGTGACCCCATTTTCTCTATGACCCAAGATGGCTGGATCATCGTTGGAAAGAGCACAAGGAATTCCGCGAGCAAGAAGAGCTGGCAGCGGGTGGGATTTGATTGAACTGGTGAGACGAAGCACCTCGTTCGAGATGGGACATGACTCGATAAGAATTCTCTTTGTTTTGACCATGTCCATCAGTAACGGATGCTTGAATAGCGAAAAGCCATGGCCGATTCTCCGAGTCCCAAGCAGTACAGCGTCAAAGAGGTTCTGGTCTGTCTCGTCACCGTCTCCAAGGCATTCCCCCGCATGGAAAAAGAATGGTATTTCTACACCACTCTCCATGCAACGCTTTTTGAACCAAAATAGTTCCGGCGTTAAGTCTGCAAGAGATCGACCCATGTCTTCTTGCCCCACAAGGTCGTAACCAGCGATGACCTCAGGGAAGGCTAATTTCATAGCGATGCATTCCTTCATGTGGTCTACAATCTGTTTCTTGCCCCACAGCCGTAAGCTTGTCCATATGAAGCGGCAACCCCAGAAGTTCTTCCCCTCTTCTGTCGCCTTGAACTTTTTGACTTCTTCATCAAATACCCGCAATAGATCATGGGACCCTTCCGACGCTTCTTCACAGCCATTCAACCTAAATTCGCAGAAAAACATTGATCGAAAATCAACCCATTTCAGACCGTCTTCTACTAATTGGCGCAGTAGGCGTTGGAGCGATGCTCGGAATATTGGCTCGTAGTATTCCATTGAATTCAAGGGCGGAAAGCAGCTCCTGAACTTTCGCCAAACATTGTCGACACCGTAATGGTGCTCGAGAGATTCATCGTGTGTAATAGTACATCTGCTATACAACCAGGTTTTGAAAGCGTCCGTGCCTCCATCTGGAAACGTTTTCGCTGCCTCTGCAACAGGAACCGGCTGTGAGTTTCGATAGTCTTTGGTCCATATGGATGCACCATCCGTTTGCATATTCTTGGTGTATCTAAACAACACTTCTCTATTGGTAAGTGCGTCCGCGTTCGCCAAACCCGGACCCTTTGTCAATATAGCCATGCCTTCGGTCGCCAGTACCTGATCGATCAGCCAATCGACATCAATCATGGCATCCTGATGAGCGTGAAGCAAAGCTCCCTTGGGCATTCTTTTCACAATCTTCCATGACTTTGTGTTCTTCATTGTGTCTCGTGCAAGGGTAAACATCATACCAGGATATAAGTCTGCGCTACCTTCCTGGGTTGATTGATCTTGGGTGTTGCTGGTCCATATTGTTCTATGCTCTTCGGCTATAATCCGTGAGACGATCGTGCAAGCTTCTATAGCTATTGGATTCAGTGATTGACGGAAAGCGTGGTCACTGCGTTGGGATTTCTCCTGATCTATGAGGGCTTCGCGACCCTGAAGATACTTTTGAATGAATTGGTCCTCAAATTGGGGAAGGCCTTCTTCGATTTCCCAGGCAGGAACTTGGCAGTCCACGTCAGAATCTGGATGAGTACTCGACTCCATGACGAAGCATGCCGATAGTAGACACGGAATAATTCCTTGAGAATCGCTTTCAATTCTACGCTCTCACCAATAACGATGAGGTAAGACTCTAGCTCAGGTGTCCTTGTGGATCTCTGTATCAGACGTCGAGGGATCAAAGTCACGTCTGGCTTGATGACAGCCCTTTGTGCACGGTAATGCGTCTATGAGGTCGAGCAATGTACTGATGAGTTTTGCTATAAGTTGAGCCAGGTGACGGATCGTCGGCTTGGCCACATAAAAGAGGTAGCTGTAGAAGATGACGATGCAGATGCAACGCGTATTTCCAGCTAGCTATCTGCTGATACCGAGAAGTCAACCGCACGTATCACTGTTGGCTGTAGACGCTTGGAAGGGGCTAACGGCGTTGAAAGAGAGACGTTGGCCCAATGTTTGGTTTGCGTAGTCACTGACTTGCTATCCCTACACTCCGCAGTTGGCTGTATGAAGTGGACGATATACCTACTTAAGTTCCGCACAAATTGCCAAGACTCTTGATCTTCGCTGGCGCGACGTCCGGGACTTGGTTAACATAAGGTAGATGGCACCCACAATAATTTAGATTTCCTAACCTGTGGGTGAATGGTAATGATTCTAGCTGCCACAATGGACTTCCACCACCAAATGTTTCATAGTGATGACGATGAGAATGGGAGGTGAAGTTGGGAGGACGAGACAATCCATGCTGGAGATGGAAATCCTAGTCAGAATTGGGATAGCAAGATCATGACCTTGCTTATGAAAAGGGTGTTAAAACATCACATTAGAAACGGCGAAGTCGTTTCAAAGTCAATCCCGCTTATCAGACACTTGTGCCTGGACTCAGCAATATAACTCAGACCCTATTTGAGTTCCCAGCATCCTGTTTGAGTCAGACCGATAATATTTTGTTTCTTGGTCTCCCATATATTTTGTACTTCAACACACAAGCAATTAGAAGCTTCTTCTAGGAGCTACACTTCAGGGGCTGTATCTCTGTCATCTGCGACCTTGTCCCAAGATGGCCCAACTCGCAAATGGCGAGCTCTCAGGGGATTGAATGTCAACAAAAGGTAGCTGCTACGTGCAGCTCGACGAATGTGGAATCATTATATCAAGGTCCGTTATCAGCGTGTTCAAGTTTGCTACCGAGGTGCTTCTTATATCACGCTTAATTGCTCTATCATAAGCTCACCAGCATCGAACCAAAGAACGGAAACAGAAGATCGGTACTTCTCCAGACTACCGGATTTGATGATTAGCATTCTTGGCTGAAGACGTTCTACTCCACGTGTGCTACGCGCCATAGACCAGCATAATCGCTGTATTGAACCGTTCCTCATCTTACAACGCCTGAAGACATCTCAACAATGGACAGAGAATGTATGAGAATCCGTCGAAGATGTTGCAGAGGCTCCTATTGGTTGTCCAGTCGCATGGAGGTGTTCTTTGGTTTATGGAGCTTGACAGAAGCAGCAGATGGGTTGTCAGTATGTCACAGAAAATCTGTGCTTGGGAAGATGTCCGATTGCCTGTATCTGTATAAACATTCTCAGCTTGTGCCTAGTGCAGTCCCAGCGCTATGCATCTTAAGACACTCCCTCCATGCAATGCAGAACACCCATTTCGAACCCATGAGTAACGAAGACAAATTGTCACCCTTTCACCAACGGGCATCCCTCTGACTACTCCTCATCAAGGTCCTGGTGACGTGCCAGAACCAGTCGTTTGAACTCGGCGGGATCTGAATCCCACAGCTCTGCTGCTTGGCCGTTGAGGGGACTCGCACTTTGCACGAGCAAGGGTCAGCCGTGATCGTTGTATGTAGTCAATGAGCTCATGTTGGCATACTTATTAGGCTCTCCCAGAAGGCTCTGCAAGCTCAGAAGCACACTCTGCACGTTGTACACAGCACTCCACTTGTCTTTCAAGATATCCAAGCAGATCCGGCCACTAAAGTCCACATTCGGATGGAAGATTGGTGTCTTGAATAGAACAGTCGGCGGAGCGTATGGGTATGTGGAAGGGAATTGAAAAGAAAGCTTAAAGGTGAGGTTTGCGTAGGGTGTTTCGGCCGGGCCCACTATTGTTGCGTTCCAATCTAGGAGGTTCTCGGCGGAAGAAGGGAAAGCAGAGACGCCGGGCGTGCCAGAGCACATGATCTGCATAAGCTCTGTTTGCAGCCTGTGACGGTCTTAGAATGGTAGATGATAGACTTGGGGGTGGCAAGAAAGTCAAGATATTGTGTGGGAGTCAGGGAGTGATACCGCTTTGTAACGCTCTGAGTATCTTGACGACGTGATCCTGTACCGAGCTTATTCGCTTCGCGAATTGTCGGTTGACCAGGAGCGGAATTTTGTGTGTCTTCCATATCTGCCATGCCTTGAATTTTGGGCTGTGGAAGGTTTAGAACTTCGTCCTGCGGCGAGCTGTGCTAGATAGCAGGGTACGATCATGGACTTGGAACCGAAAGGAAGACTTGTCAATGCTTTTGAAGTATATTTGGATAATCTGAACAGCGTAGGATACAATGGATTTTAGTCGCTTTGTTTACCGTTGCCATGCAACAGTCGTTGGACCCTGATGATCTATTCCGGGCAGCGGAAGCCGCCCGCCCCACTCAAATTGTTCTGTCAGGCAATCCTCAAACCTAACGCGTCTGGAACGCGACCTGTAGGCAATTGCGTCCTGTCGCCCATTTGTTGTAAGACGGTTGCGGAACAGGGGTAGCGACAATGATAGCCCATTCACAGCTCGCCCCGCTGCCGAACGAGCTACCCTTTCGAATCGTCTCCAAGACAATTGGGCAAGGTGCTTATGCATGGTCAATTGGAAATGCCAGTCTCTACCGTAAATGCATAGCTCATTGTGGTTTCTTAGCATAAAGAAAGCAACTCCACCTCATGCTCCGAAGCCAATTTTCGCCGTGAAATTCATACACAAGGATTTCGCAATTCGTCATGGGCGTCTCACGAAGAAGCAACTCGATCTGGAAGTTAGCCTCCATAAATTTCTTGATCATCATCCAAACATAGTGAGTTTTTTTAGTACAGGCGAAGACTCTACCTGGAGATGGATTGCCATGGAACTTGCCGAAGGAGGAGACCTATTCGACAAGATCGAATCGGATGTTGGAGTCGGCGAAGATATTGCGCATTTGTACTTCACCCAGCTCATCAGTGCCGTAGCTTACATGCACTCGAAGGGTATCGGGCACCGTGATATCAAACCAGAAAATATCTTGTTGTCCGCCGAGGGAGATCTAAAGATTGCCGACTTTGGTCTCGCCACACTGTTCGAATACAAAGGTGTCAAAAAACTATGTAAGACAAGCTGTGGAAGTCCACCATACACAGCACCAGAGGTTGTTACCTGCGACAACAGGATAGCGAAGAAGCTTGATCACGGTTATTACGGTGATTTCGTCGACATCTGGTCATGTGGTGTAGTTCTCTTCGTCCTCTTGGTGGGCAATACGCCTTGGGATGAGCCAGTAGAACGAAGTTACGAATTCGATCAGTATGTCAAGACTAATGGCCGGCCCGACGACGCGCTCTGGCATGATCTCCCTGCTGAGACACTGTCGCTCCTTCGAGGCATGATGCGAGTCAAACCGACGGAACGCTTTTCCCTGGCTGAGATCTCCCAGCACTCGTGGTTCACGAGAGAGAACAAGTACCTTATCAATGGAAAGCTGGACAATCCGATAGCTTTAGCTACAGATATGTTTGAGAGCATGAAAATAGACTTCTCTCAAGACCCAATGGCTTCACAGACCCAACGTAGTCAGCGCTCGAATGATGCTATGGACATTGATAGCCAGGACTTTGACACCAGGCTAGCGTCAACACAGCCCGACGCCCTATCGAACGATATCATGTTCGACTGGGAGAGACCACCACGCCTTGAATCTACTAATGGCGCACTAGCAAGCCAGCCTCCAGGCGGTCCTCGTCTCAGTGAAAGCAATTGGGACGATCGATTAGCTGAAGAACCTTCGTTCTCACAGTTCTTAGCCACTCCACAGGTACCTCTCAGCAAGACGCAGTACGCTCGTCAATTTCGAGATATTGTTCCTTCGCATTCTCTTACTCGCTTCTTCTCACTCTGGCCTCTGGCTCAACTTCACTCGACTGTTTTGGAGGCTCTGCACAGGCTCGAAACACAAGCTCTAGCATCGGCCCTCTTTTCGGCTACCACCAGTGAATCAGTATGGATCAAAATTCGTACTACAGACACCAGAAACTGTCCAATTACCGGCCATATCGTGATGGAACCAATGGCAGGCATAGATGGACAATTACTGGAGATAAATTTTGTGAAAGCCAATGGGGACCCCCTCGAGTGGAGAAGGCTTTTCAAGAAGGTTGTTGTGCTTTGCAAAGATGCGGTACACAAACCTGATGAACAGATGGGAATGCTCTCACAATGATTCGAGATGGTGATTGACAAAGCGCGAGTGATGATATATCATTCCAACCCTGGGCACTGTTACCCGCAAGGAGATTCATTCATCACAGTACAATACAATACAAACCCAGATGTCACGGACTTATTGAAACCTGAAAGGCATGCCTCGGCGAGCTAAGTTCGCAAGGTGAGAGTATTCTCGAGAGAACATAGTAATGTGATACAAAGGTACGAACATCTGCTGTATCAGATCTTGTGGTTCCAGTAAGTTTCAGCTATCTTTGAATAGAACAAACTTGTTCGAGAGAAAGGTGTAGATTGCTGCAGGTACCAAGACCTAAGGTTTCAGGGAGTCCACATTGCAAACATTCTCCTTTGGTGTCAAAGGGAGTGCACTGCGTATATCCGAGGGACAAATTCACGCGTAGTGAACGTGTCGCCGTAATGTAACTGCATGAATTCATGATTATTGTCTTGAGCTGGCAACATGATATGCTTTGTTGATTTTCATCCGTCACCAGAAGCTTCTATTACACCAAATTTCAAGGCGTCCCCTTGACCATAATTTAAGTATCTTCCACAACAACGGTCGTCAGACCTTTCGGATTCTTCACGTTGACTGCCTGCACGTAGCTGTACAGCTTTTCCTTCGCGCCTTCTTCGTCGTTGCGCTTTCTTGAGATCCTCACGCGCAATCTGAATGGCACGCCCTTAATTCCAGCTTCCCACACCTTCTTGTTGAGTTGCGGGTCGAGACGAACATCTTTGGTTCCCTAGATGAAATTTCCATGTCGGCATAGTTTCTCCGAGAACCAGGACATTTGAAATGAAAGGTGTCAAAAGGCGGAAAACTCACCATGGCCTTGACGGCGAATCCGCGAATCTCCTTGATGGCTCGTGGTGCTCTCTTCTTGAAAGATACCCCATGCACCTATACCCCAGAAGCAGTCGAAATTAGTCTTCCGTCCTTAATGCCCACGAGGGAGCCATAGAGGTGGACTTCATGAAACTAATTGCTCCTTCTGGAAGCCAGACGTACTCGTTTATGTAAATGTATGGTGTACTCGCGGGCGACCACGTCAGCGATAGCTGAACGGGTAGTGGTAGCTTTCTTAGCCGTCTTCGGGTTGGTTTTGGGGGTCGGCATCTTGACTGCGGACGGAGAGTGGTGGGTCAGCAACGGAAGGAAGACTGCATAGACGTAAATGGTGTCACCTGTATAAAACTCAGAGAGGTCCAAAGGGCGGTTTAATGTTGCCTTAGATGTAATTGAGCTGTGAAAGGATCGTGGATCATTGCCGCAGTTGCAACTGTATTGGGGCACGAAGGATGGTTGAATTTTGTGGTGCGGACTCGGCTAGATTAACGCTAGAGCTATCTAGAGCTAGTTCTAAAGAGATCACCAGCCGACTGAGGTTAGATCAAGAACTAGCAGCTCATGAAGATTTGCCAATGCTTTATCGCTCTTTCACCACCATAAGCTGCCGACCAACAGCGACTACCCCAAGTAATTCCTCGTGATCGATACGTCAACATGTTGAAAAAGACAGTCCACCGCCCCAATCATCGAGAACGGGCCCAGCCGTTGGAGCGTGAGAAGTGGGGAGTGCTCGAGAAGCATAAGGTTAGAGCACATTGCCCAAGCGCAAAGGACAACAGCTTCGTCTACTAACACTTGAACTAGGAGTGAATATACTTCTCAATAAATAAATTGGATTGAGCTAATGAGGATTCAGCTACTCGAAACGAGCCAGAGATTACAATGAAAAGAAGGCACGCCTCAAGATACTTCGCCAAAAGGCCGCGGAGCGAAATCCTGACGAATTCGCATATTCCATGCTGAGTAGCCAGTCTAAGGGTGGGAGGAAAATTAGCGACCGAGGGAATCCTATCTTAAGTCAAGACGCGGTCAAGCTATTGAAGACGCAAGATTCAGGTTACCTAAGGATCATGCTATCCAAGGCTAAAGGAGCAATTGAAAAGATCGAGCAAGGGTACGTACTCCGCGAAGGACAAATTGCAGAGACTTTGGGAGGCGCCGACGATCATGACGAAACGCAACATATTGTCTTTGTGGATAACACACAGGAGCAAAAATCTTATACGCCAGGCGCAACTACGGCTTTTCGTTCCACTCACAAGAGCCCTACACATGATCCGCTCAAAGATCACACACCGGATGACTCTGAAGGAGAAATAGTGAACGGGACATTACAGCAAATCACAATGTCGCGCTATGCTACCCGTCGGGAAGAGGAGGCTTCGAAACAAGATGATCTCCTACGCAAGCAACACCGAAAAGTGCAAAATATTCTACGAGCGAAGCTGGCGGCTCTTAAGACTAGGGAAAAGGATCTCGTTGATGCTGAGAACGAGCTTGAGCTTCAAAGAGCCAAGATGAGTAACAGTATTGGAGGGGTGACGAAGGCTGGTGTAAAATGGAAGCCGAGAGAACGGAAGCGTTGACAGGACCGTTTACAACGGTTTTGCGGCGCTTTAAAGACACCACGGTCGTTGCTTGGAGTTTCTAGGAACATGGCGGGTTCTAGGGCTAGGGTTATGCATCATCAGGCTATCAACCTCGGCCCGAATTCACCTAATCCTTTGCCAGACTCTTTCCGACCAAGCTTTGCAACCTCGAGTATACCCACAACACCTCAACGAACAGACTTACACAATTTCACTTCATGAAGATCACTGATAGGACCTTTGTAATCTCTGGGGGGTGCGTTATGCCACTCTGCATTCGACGCTCCTTTTCACTCATTAATCGTTACAGGGCGTCCGGACTCGGCCGGGCTACCGCACAAAGAATTATAAAGGCCAGCGGCTATGTTTCGATCCTCGACATGAACATACATAGTGGAGAAGAAGTAGTCAAAGAGCTTGGATCTCAGCGATCTAAATTCTTCCAAGTCGATGTCTCGGACACAGAAAGTATAGCTCAGGCCGTTGAAGGAACGCTTGCGTGGGTCAAGGAGACAGGGAAAGAGCTGGGTGGTGTCATAGCAGCGGCTGGAGTGTCTACGCCCGCAAAGATCATTGACCGGCATGGAGAACCTTTCGACTTGAGAGGTTTTGACTTTGTCATGAACATCAACGTTCGAGGGTCAGTCGATCTGGTGAGGCAACTGTTGCCTCATATGACGAGAGTTGAGCCAGAAGCTCCAGATGGAGAGAGGGGAGTCATTGTATTCGTGTCTTCCTCTGCTGCGTACATACTTCGATGCCCAAATTCCTCATCGATATGCTAATCAGATTCCTAGCTTCGATGGACAACCAGGCCAAGTCTCATATGCTGCCTCAAAAGGAGCACTAGCCTCTTTGACCTTACCATTGACAAGGGACGTCGCCAAATACGGTGTGCGGGTTGTTACCATAGCACCAAGTCTGTTTGATAGTGGGATGACCGCATTGATGACCGACAAGGTCAGGTCGAGTTTGACGAGGGTAATGGAATTCCCTACGCGGCCGGGGAGACCTCAGGAATTCGCATCAATAGTAAGAGAGAGTATCGAGAACTCGATGCTGAACGGCGTGGTTATCAGATTAGATGGCGGTATGAGAATGCCTTCAAAGATGTAAATTCGAGTGCGTAATTGACTGTTAAACTTTGCATGATGTCTTTCATACACACCGTAATCATACCAGTAATTGCTATGTACACGAAAACCCTCGTCCACATCCTCATGCCATCCAAATCCTCTTGATTGCCTCTGTCAAGCCAACATCATTCGTCTCAAATTCGTACAATCCCACAGCCACGGTCAGTGTTGCTGCTCGTAAACCCCACCAGAACAAAACTCTTGTCTTCGGCAACCGTTTCCAAGGAACATAGTCTATGATGACCGATCTGTCTCCGTCAACGTCCGGTGACTCTTTTCTTAGCGAGTTTGTACATACTGAAACCCGATATGGGAGTGAATTATAATCGTAGCGCAGAGGACGGCGTCCATGACCGGATTCAAAGTGCCAGCTGCAAAAGGAGCCACCGTAAGCGGTACAAGTGCAGCCGCAATCAGCCTATATTTAACTCCATCAATGACTGATTAGCCAACCGACTTCGGAGCGCGTGCCTTTCGAATGCCCAATGATAGCTCCCATGCATGGGTTCAGGATGGGGGACTGGCGCTGGGTCATTTGCTAGGGGAATCTTAGTATATCATGAAGACAAATGTAGCTCTAGCTTTGATCCCTCACCTGTCCCATCAATGACCTCTGTCATGTGACGGTCAGCTTCTATTCCCACGTACTTATGCTGCCAAGAAGCACTCACGAGGACCAGGGGGAAGTATAGATCTTCGGCCACTTGCATGGAAACCCGCGATCTTGAGTGTGTTCGATAGCCTACTCCTTGAGATCGAGGATCGCAAGGCTGTTCGAGGGACAGTGGATTGTGTTTGATTGAAGGATTCCTTTGCGAGAATGGTCCTGCGGGTAGCCTGGAAGGAGATCGGTCGCCGTACTAACATGGATAGACGAGGCTACATGATAGAAAGTACTCAGCATTGCCTTCTGGAGATATGTATGGGGATTAGAGTAGACCGCATGTGTGAGCAGTGTAGAACATAGCGGAAGTAAAAGCTCCGACATAATCGTCTCTAAATAAGAGTCCGGTACCAAAGAGAAGCAAGCCCGCAAAGACACGTACCTGCCGGAGTACTTGAGGCCGTAATATCGAAGCCATTGTGGGTAGGTATGCGTGCTGATCGGATGGTGGGTTTGGATGGAGGATGCCGAGGCCTTGATCGCAGCTCTGATTGGCGGCAAGAAGCCGCTGCACGACGAAATCGACCTCTGGGCATCCATCTGCGACTAAAGTATTTCAGAGCTTTTGATCTTGCTGTCAATACATTCTATCCTTCGATCCCAAAGGCATGGCGTCTCGACGGCTCGCTCTTAATCTCAATCAGGCATTGCGAAGTCGCACCGCTCTCAAGTCGATATATCCAATAAAACGAGGCTTCGCAACTCCAATCCACCAAGGGATCAACACTGAGAGCACCACATTAGCCAATGGATTAACAGTGAGCATGTTGCAGCGAAATTAGACACTCGATCTAATATGCTATCTAGATAGCGACCGAGCATTCTCCATGGGCGCAAACCTCGACCGTTGGCGTCTGGATCGACGCAGGTTCGAGGGCAGAGACCGACAAGACAAATGGCACTGCTCACTTCCTGGAGCACTTGGCATTTAAGGTAGAGTCGAAGTCATGGACTGCTTGAAGCTCATGGAAGCTCATGAGCGTACACAGGGCACCAAGAATCGAACGCAACAGCAATTGGAGCTTGAGATCGAGAACATGGGAGGTCACTTGAATGCCTACACATCTGTACAATACATTCGCCTGTCTCAGAGGTCTAAGCTTTACTGACTCTCTGAAATAGCGCGAGAACACTGTCTACTACGCCAAATCCTTCAACTCTGATGTGCCTGCTACTGTCAATATTCTCTCTGATATTCTCCAGAATTCAAAGCTCGAGCCACATGCAATCGAACGAGAGCGTGATGTCATATTACGAGAACAAGAAGAGGTCGACAAGCAGCTGGAAGAGGTTGTCTTCGACCACTTACATGCCACCGCTTTCCAGGGACAGCCATTAGGACGAACAATTCTGGGACCCAAGGAAAATATTGCAAGCATCCAGCGGGACGATCTAGTGGGATATATCAAAAAGAACTATACCGCAGATCGGATGGTCCTGGTAGGCTCTGGTGGCGTCCCACACAAACAGCTTGTCCAGCTCGCGGAGCAGTACTTTTCTGATCTCCCCATGGAACCCCCCACAACGGCCGCTGCCCGGAGTGCGGCCATGCAGAAACAGACTCCTGATTTCATCGGCTCCGAGGTCAGAGTGAGAGACGACACGATCCCAACCGCTAATATTGCCATTGCGGTTGAAGGTGTCAGCTGGAAAGATGATGACTATTTCACCGCACTTGTTACCCAAGCAATCGTTGGCAATTGGGATCGAGCAATGGGAAACTCGCCATATCTCGGTAGCAAACTCAGCACATTCATCAATGAGAACAAGCTTGCCAACAGCTTCATGAGTTTTTCAACGAGCTATAGTGACACCGGGTTAGTAGCCCATGGCTCTCCAACTTTGCACGGACCTCGATGGCTAACCGTACGCTCTAGACTTTGGGGCATCTACTTAGTTACCGAAAACAAGACCCAGATTGATGACCTCGTCCACTTCACTTTACGCGAATGGTCACGGCTTTCATACAATGTCACCGAAGCTGAAACCGAGCGCGCAAAGGCCCAGCTCAAAGCCTCTATATTACTCTCGCTCGATGGTACCACCGCCGTAGCCGAGGACATAGGCCGCCAAATCGTCACCACAGGACGCCGCATGAATCCAGAGGAGGTCGAAAGGGTGGTTGGCAGTATCAGCGAGAAGGATGTAATGGACTTTGCCCGGAGAAAGCTGTGGGATCAAGACGTGGCTGTCAGTGCAGTGGGTAGCATCGAAGGTTTACTAGACTACAACAGGATCAGGTCAGTCTCAGTGGAAATTGTTTCTTCCCTTTTATTTCCCGAAAGTTTAAACTCGGTCACGAGAGTGATACTGACTGCGAAACGTAGGAACGATATGAGCCGGAATGCTTAGATTCGTCATGGGATAAGCGCGTCTTATAGAGACCAAGGTCTGTTTTCCATAGCGATTGTATACTAAAGCGAAGACGAATCATCTTGCTTAAACCTAGCAGTATTCGTGTCAAAGCTTGATACCCTTGGTCTGCCGTGCACTAGGCAAAGATATCTTCTTTTGCTGTTCGGCACCTTTTCCTGCGTTACAACGTGTTGCATCTTAGCAGCTCGGATGTGGGCCTCTGTGCTGTCCTCAGCCTAATACCTCAGTTGTAAATCGCCTTACCAACGTTCCAAGCTTGCCAAGTATAGCATCAGAGTCAATGTCATCTCTTTGCGTATTGCTGTTCATGGGCAGAGTCATTTTCGACGAAGCCAAGTGCTGTCCTGAGACATCATCACGAGTGAAGCATAGGCCTTTCAGCTAGTGTTCTCATGTCTGCAAGGCAGATCCGTCATCACTTATTCACCTGCTGGCCGGAGAACGATACTTTTGTCTATACATAGGCTGGGTACGCAATAAAAGCGCTAGTAACAGTACAGATGCATTTGTGCATCACCCGGCCATTTTTACTCCTAGGCTTCGTTCATGGCTGCTAGCCTGATGCTGACCGCCCTCCGATGAGCCTCCAGCTCTTCGACCTTTGCCAATTGCATAACCGCTCCACCCACATTCCTCAACCCTTGTTGCGTAAGGTTGGCGCTTGTGATATGCTTCGTGAATGATGAAAGGTTCACACCAGAGTATTGCTTCGCGTAGCCGTAAGTCGCTGATTGAAGGGTCAGTGAAGTGGTCAAGGGTGTTCGCAGATAGCTAGATAACATACGTAGAGAGTGATTGACACCTGCAGAGTAGTCTCCAACGCTCTCTGGTGTCCACGGGCCCACGAAGATGCTCCCAGCGTTCTCGACCATGTCGACGACGGACTCGGCATTGTCGACTTGGAGGATCAAATGCTCGGGTGCATATTGATTACTGTATATCATTGCTTCTTCAATGTTCGAAACTATTAGTGTCACCGAATGCTCAATGGCACCTCGGACAATATCTCGGCGCGGCAACGCATCGGCTTGGGTGTGCAGCTCGTCCTCAATCCCACACAACTGCTCCTCGGTAAGATCGACAGCTATTAGAACCACCTGAGAATCTATACCATGCTCAGCCTGGCTGAGCAAGTCGGAAGCCACAAATGCCGGATTTGCTGACTTGTCTGCAATAACCAGCACCTCGCTAGGTCCAGCAGGCATATCGATACTGACACCGGCAGTCGTGTCGTTGGAGACAGTCATCTTCGCCGCCGTAACGAATTGATTGCCGGGTCCGAGTATCTTGTCGACTTTAGAAATGCTTTCGGTCCCGTAAGCCATGGCCGCGACCGCTTGGGCGCCGCCGGCAAGAACAATACTTTCTGCACCAACCTTATGAGCGACATAAACTATTTCCGGCGTAATTGTGCCGTCGCTTCGGGGAGGAGAGGCCAGGACTATCTTCTTACAGCCTGCAACCATTGCAGGAACGCCCAGCATAAGGGCTGTCGATGGCAACACAGCAGTGCCACCAGGTACGTAGAGGCCGACTCGTTCTATGGGGCGGGAAAATCTGGAGCAAATAACACCAGGCATTGTTTCCACCTGCAACGGCCTTTCTTCTTTTTGTGCTGCATGAAATTGACGGATGTTATCGTAGCTGATATCGATAGCTTCGATGGTCTCGGTGGGTAACTGCATTAAATTCTCAGGAAATGGAGCGTGCAGGACAGGCGAATTCAATGAGATAGCCCTCTCAAATTTGTGAGTATACTTTAGAACTGCGGTGTCTCCACCTTCACGAATTTCCTTTATGATTGGATTGACAATGTTCATGATCTGATCAGTCGACCGTTGAGATGGACGCTGAAGCGCATGTTTCAATTCATCGGCGTTCGTGTTCGTGATCGTGTACCGTCTCATTCGTATCTGCCCATTCAATGGACCGGCTTGCTTTTTCTCGATTTTGGGGACGGGCGATGCTTCCTCGAACGTTTCTTGGGTGGCGGGAGCGGTCGACGCTATCGTAGACCCATCGATATTATCTCGAATACCAACCTGCTCTGCCCACTGAGGCTTCGCGTCGCCCTTTCTCCTTATGACTTTGGCGCTTTTGAGGTCCAGGTTATGCTCGATATCTTCCATACTCACGCCAGCAGCGACGCACTTAGTCAGAGCAAAATAAAAGAGATCTGCCGCTTCGGCGGCGATCTCGTTCTTACCCGTTGCTTCACACAGCTCGCTTGCTTCCTCCATGATTTTAGCTTCGAGGAGCTTAGGCTCGTTGAACAAACGGGCAGTATACGAGCCCAGTGGTGCCGAGTCCTTACGACTTTGCAGCGTTCTTTCGAGACGCGAGAGACCCGAGTACGGGCCGAAGCAAGTTGAGGTCTTCAAGTGACAAAACCCTACATATTGTGAGCAATGAACATAATGTCCTCAAGAATAGACATGCTCACCTTCACCCCTTTGCCTCACCTTAAAATTCAAGGCATCAGCATCGCAGTCCATTGAAATACTAATCAGCTCTTGGGTATTGCCGCTCTCTTGGCCTTTGATCCACAAGCCATTACGGCTGCGGCTATGGTATACACCACATCCTGACTGCAAAGCAACTTCAATGCTCTTCTCGTTACTATACACTAGCCCTAAACAGACTCCATGTTCGTCCGTGACAACGGTGGGAAACAAGCCGTCAGGCCGGTCACTATGGATGGCAGTAGTGATCAAGAGATGAGCAGGTAGAAGGTGTGGGTATTTCTTTGGATCGGTAGTGATCTCGTTTGAAGGAACAATGGCTACGTGGCCGTCCCTGACCGCCCTCATGTAATGGTCTCGGGTATTGTAAGCCAAGATGACATACCGTTCAGGATAGCCTCCGCTTTTAGACATCTGATGCATGATATCCAGCAACTTCCAATTATGTACATCATGGACTTGAATTCCAATAGGAACATCCGATACAAACGACTTGATTTTGCTGAGGATGCTTTTCGCTCTGTCCTCTGGATCCCCTTCACAGACTGAGTGGTCGAAGGAAACGATGAGACGACTGAGATCTTGGCCTACAAGAAGTCGGTCTTCCACGATAGCCTTGAAATTCCAGTAGGCAAGGAAGACTTTTGTTGCTCCACAATTGAGCAAAGAGACGATATCATCGAGACTTTCTAGAGCAGTACAATCGCAGTAGATAATGGAACTGTTAGAATGCAAGCGAAGAAAAGCAGAAGCATCCTGATAAGTCTCAGGGACCACAGTGATCAGGACACTGTTTAGATACGATAACGTCTTCCAATCAACGCCGTTCTCTGGTGGACCTTGAAGCTTTCTGAAGTCAATAGACACCATAAATCGTCCCGCCATCGGAAACAATCCTGCCCTTCAGGGCTGGCGAATGATCCAGTTGAAGGCTACCTGCTAATCGCCAGAAGGTATCGAGTTCTCTGGAAGGGCGGAAAAGAGCCTACAGACAATGATGCAAAAGGCAATTGAGGTATCTTGGTATCTCGAGAATGGCGTCCGTGTGTAATAAGACATACAGTACTCCGTTGAAATAAATAAAATAACTCTATCTTAGCGCCCGCGAAAGATTACAAGGATTAATCCATGACGAAAAAGGTGCCACAATAGTCTTACAAAAGGTGGAGAGCGTCCTTCCAAGTCTCTGCGTCAGCAGCCAGATGGCCACATCCAAGCCCAGGCCATCTCCACTTCCTTCGAGGAACCCTATACCGCTCTCCGCTGCCCAAGAGGGCCAAGTTCGAGATCGTAGGTTTTCCCATGCGTTATCTTACAAGCTGCCCAAGCTTTTGCGCCCAGAATAAGTAACTATTCACACCTCTAGTTTACTATAAGAGAGTCCGTGGTTACTGCGCCGACCAGATCCGGGGTAAAAGACTTTCACCCTAATTTGGGAAATCATAGCTCATGGAACGTTGTCTTCAGATTTTGCGGCATGTGCCACCGGCCGCACCATATCTGCCACATGGGCATGTCGGCCACAGCGCCTCGCCATGAACGGATGCATGATTGCTCATGCCTCACAGAAAGAGGAAGATGCAGCGAGAGAAGAATGGTTTGCTACTCTGGACCAAAGAAGACAGGATCGAGAAGCAAAAGAACTGAAGAAAAAGGAGTCCGAGAAATTCTTCCGCGAATGGTGGGATCTGGATAAAAAGGAGAGAGAGCAATCGCAGAAATAAGGGAATGGCTGGCTTGAGTCGTAAGGTCGGCATCCAGCGGAAGGGAAGGAGTTTTTCTGAGTGCGCAATGCTTGGAAGAGAGACAGCTGTGTTTCGGGATTGGAGGGTACGCGTTCAATGCTAAATATCCTGGGGACCTTCGATGATACGGCTTTAAATACTCAGAGTCTCCAGCAATCGCCGCAGGTAGAGCCACGCCTTGGTCACATCCATTCCGTATACGGCGTCCACGACGAGCAGTCATGTAGCTGTTTCGCAGAGAGCAAAGGCAATGTGTCAGTATCTGTACGAACAACGTAGGCATCGTAGCGTTGAAGCGACGGAATTGGACAGAGGGAATATCTGTGTTTGCAGAGCGCAGATATCTTCAATAGAGATTTAATATCCCTTATCTGTGGCGACATCTTCACTCAGAGCAGTCGTTGCTCAATAAACTTGACGCTAAGGGTGCATAATGTTTGATACACGCCGTGTGCATGCTTCGCTAAAACGCAATCACGAAGTATTGCCTGGTGTTTCAAACCTCACCACCCAATGGTCCCCTCACTCCTCCATATCCTCATCTCCATCGTTACCGAAAAGGTCTTCCATTCGCCCTACCTCTTCCTCGTCATCTTCCTCTTCATCCCCCTCTATCCCTTCTTCCTTGATGGTCGCATCTCTTTCTCTCGCATCGTCAGCATCCTCCATTTCCTCGTCATACCTTTCTTTCAGGTCCCAGCCTACGCCCGTAAGACAATACTGTTCTGGAGGCAGTCTCATACCCCATTCCCTTGACACAGGCGGTAATGCGACCCGATTTCTGTCCTGCGCAATTTCACTGTAGAATTCCTTTGGCAGGGTAGGATTGAACTGGTAGTGTATCCGACTAGCTATGCTCAACCGTAGTGACGATAACGTGATGCCACTCAAGTCGTTGTGTGCCGCCGCTTTCCCGGAAGTAGCGCCAGGTGCTGCGGTTCCGTAGCCTTCTGACGTGAAGTGTAAGGCATCTTGGAGCGTGGACGAGGTGTAGCGATAGGCGAAATCCATGAGCTGAAGGGGTAATCGGTCTTGGTAGGCGATGATGCCGTAGTTTGCGAGGACCATGTGGAGGAGACGGGCGTCTCGAGGCCGCTTGGAGAGACCGTTGTCCGTCTGAAAAGAAAGTGGGAGGTTGGAGTCTGCTGGGTTTTGAGTGGATGGTTCATTGTAATCTGGATTTGCTGCGTTGCTTCCTGGATTGGCGCCGCTGGCCTCGACCATTGTGAAGAGGTGCGCCTAGGCGCAGTTTCAATGGTAACAACTCACAAATTGAAGTAGTGGGGCGGCCGTGGACCAAGGAGGGGTATTGAAGACGTATGAGTGGTAGAAGACTGAGGCTGATCTTACGGGTAGAACTATCCGACAGCATGCAAAGGTACGAATACTTTGCCCCTAAATATTACGCTCAATGCCCTAAAATATGGACGCCGATTTCAGGTATACGAATACCGAGACCGACTCCCCGTTGATGATTTCAACAGACGCCATCCAGTGTCATTCCGACGGCATATGCTACCCATACGGAACCATGCTGTCGCTGGGCTCCATAATGGTCATACCAAACTCCACACGAACAAATCCTTGCTCAACGGCTTACATCGCCTCAGCTCTCGCGACGGCAGGGCGTCTTGCTTCACCAGATAGTACTCAATCAAAATGGCCTGTCAATGCTGTCCCTCTACAATCCCCCCACTTCGCTATGCTTGGGCGTTTGGAGACAAAGTTCAAGGACTGCGTCCGGTGGAACAAAACCGTCCTCAGTCTCGTCGATCGAGCTCTTGGGTAAAGAATTGCTATCCTCGATGCTTTCTAATATGGACTCGACGAGGTCGCCTCCTTCGTCAATTGAATCTCGTGACATGTAACTGTCTGCCATCTCGTCTTGACGGTCTTCATCAAGTCCTTCGCTTTGATCATCCTCACTCCGGAAACTCTGCTTGTCTTTATCCCGTTTAGCAGTATCGTCTAATTCGCTATCAGAAAAGTCTCCAATGTCTAACGGAGCCTCTCGCCAATAATTGAAGTCTGTGAACTCTTCCCCTCCGCCTGTCACCAACAATCCCACAGAGGGAAAGAAATGATCAACAATTTCTCGCATGGTGACATAGCTGTTTTTGTACTTATTGAGGGTAAGAAGGTCAAGCGAAACTTCCGCATTTGAATTTATTGTGAAAATTCGTGTCGAGGGTATGTTGACAGATCGATAGCTCAAAGCGTCTGTCAGCCTATTGCCAAAGCCAGCATAGAAAGGGGTCCCTTTATGGCTGAACAGATTGAGGATATCGCGTAAGCAAGCCATTTTGAAAACCTCTGGCTTGCGGAGGTAGATTTCACGTCGTAGTGCTGCAATCGTTCGATCTGGACTCATTATGACAGGTCCCTTTGGTAATTTGAACCCCTCCTGAGAGACTCCATTCAAGTAAGCTCTTGTCGTATCTGCTTGACCTACTGATCTGCTCGTGAGGTAAAGAATGTTATAGCCGTTTGCAACGATATCAGAATACAGCTTTGCAACACCTATATGCGTCCAATCGCGGCCAATGTAATTAAGTACGTGGCCAAGAGCGTCAGATCTGACCAACCAGAGTTCAGCTTGGCTATCTCGGGTTTAAGGCATTGAACCTACTTTGTGATAGTGCCGTCGATGTCTGAGATCACTATTGGCACGTCGTAACTCCAGTAGTACATGTGCGCTTGGCATGTAGCACGATTGACACTGAAACTCATAGTATTCTCACCTGGTTTCAGGTTTAGAGCCTTTAGTTGGTCACTGGTAAGTCGAAGCGTTTTGGCGTAGTTCCTGTTCGGATCACCACTACTCGGTATCTCCGCCGGAGGAGTCTGAGGTGGAGTCACTAATCCATTTGGAACGTGTGCTGATTGCGTCCGGTGATGTTCGATGGGCATTTGATCATTCGGCGGGGTATGTTGTTCGTCGCTCTGGTACCCCGGATCAGACGCTGCATCATCAATCACTGCACCGGGAGCGAGGCCACGAGGTCCAAATCTGCGTCCAGCAGCCTCTTTGGCTTCTTCACTGCTGTAAATCCAAAGATTTCCTTGCTCATCAGCTCCTATTAGAGCACCTATGTCATAGTTGCCTTCAAGCTCTTCGGAGAGTATCTTCCGGGCGATTACTTCTGCACGAAGTGCTTCATCTTCGCTGCTTTTGTACCCAGTCATATCAAGCATCAAGTCCCCATTGTCGGTAACATGAGTCGGTATATGGGACATTGACAACTTCTTCGAGAGCGACCTCGCTCGGTTGACCGCATCATTTGCTGAAAGGAGAGGGGGGCTGGCGGAGCGTTCCGTGGGCGCGGACGTTGCCAGCCCACAGGTGGCTGGAAACTCGTCTCGGCTATTGCTTGCAAGTCTATGCACAGATTTGACATGCTGTAGGTGAGTAGATGTTGACAATAGCTCTTCGGATGCAGATCGCTTGATCTGAGGAGGTACGGACCGAGAAGCTGACCAAGCGCCGTTACCTAGAATTCCAGAGTCCGAACCAGGACTTGTAGACATAGGGATGAGGACGCCTGTCCACATCAGCAAATATATGGACCTACTGGGTCGCATAGTGTGTACCGAAATCGCTCTTGGCCCTCAAGGCATCCATTATCGCCGGCCTCGCCCGTGTGGGCAATGCTTTCCTGCGGTCATTCGGGCCGTCCGTGTTCAAATCCAAGTATTCGGGCTCTTGCAGACCAGCTGGAGGAATGACATCCTGCTCTGAAATACTTTGTGGACTGGCGGCAGGCGAGATGACGGGGGATGTCTGCATGCTCTCCGGGATCTCATCGGATGTTTCGAAGACAAAGAAGGCTTCTCCGCCCTCACCAAGCTTCATGGCATGGTGCTGTTTCACATCATTGACCTTAAACTCCACCTACAATTGTGTTTTCCTCAGCATAGGCCGATACTTTCTGGAATGTATGAATCACCTTTTTCTCGTACGGTCGAAGCAACGAAAACTTTCCGAACCGTACATGGAACGGGGAGCAAGCAAGTGAGCCTTGCAAGCATCAGCCACTGCCGCAGAGCCGATGTCAATGACTAGCATACCATCTTCCAGCTCGACAACGATGACATCAATAGCCCCACTTAAAGTTGCTGGGTTGATTGAATTCCAGGTCTTAGACACAGACCCACTGAGACTCCGCACATACTGCATAGTTCCTCTCGAAGACGAGATCAGCTTTACACATTCATAACCACTTGTGGTTTGTTGCCGTGTTGCTGAATAACATGTTCAGCAAACATGCAAACGTTTGCAGCAAGTGGCACCGATGGATTAGTCGCGAAGCGCGTGCCTCTTTGTGAATAATGCGACTTGAAGGTGCGTATGGAGGTCATGGGTATCTCAAGCTTTCTTTTGTGATGTCCACACAAGCAGAACAAAGCTTAAGGCATCAAGTGAACAAAGCCTAAAAAATGATTGAATGGAAGTCACTCGTTCAGTCCACAAGTAAGTCCCGGGGCTAAGCTTTAGCGTCTTGGCCCCCTCCACGAGGAATACTTTAGATGGCTTCTCCCGCCGCTACTAAGCGATCGGACCAAAGAAGCGTTAGCCGCGATTTGGAGAAGACGCCCGATGAAGTCGATTGGGGTAAGGATACGGAGTAGAACTAAACGTTCGAAGGGTTCGCGGTCCATAAACAGCAGTGGTCAACGCTCTCAATCGCAGGCTATACCAGTTAGCCTTCGTATAGATACTTTAGTATCCGGTCCTGGATTCACCATGAACGGGCGGCTGGGATAGAATAGCCTTAGCCGGCGGGTAAATTGACTATGAAACGACTGAGTCTTACCTAAGCAACGGTATTCGGAATACAAGCTAATTGCCTCACTCGCGGTGGAAACAAGAATCCGAACGGTGCCTCGGCGCCAAGCGCAGAGAGCCACACCAAAGTTTGTGGCTGAGAATTCGGATTCTTGTTTCCACCGCGAGCCTCAGTCCCTCGGACGTGTTCCAAGCCGGGCGCCAAGCCCCTTCGGGTTGGCTGACTACTTACGCAGCCGGGCGGTAACACGTCTGAGCGTAAACTTTTATTCCTTTGCTGGTAAACTTCTTGAAAACAACGCACTAAATACCGAAAGTATCGTCACGATAGCCTTACTCCTAAAGAATACGCTCGGCGCGAGATCTAGTAACGACGAGGAGATATTATATAAGAGCTTCCCTAAAAATCATAGGAATTCCGACGTTCGTAAGGGGGTTTCTGGAGGAATTTCTCGCAAACTGGAAAATCACTTAAGAAAAAAAAAATTAACGGTAAACTACACGTCGCGACGTTGTTTACCTATCCCTATGACGTATTCTCGCGCGGAGATGTGATATATATATTTATACCATATAAACCCCGCTCTGAGTGCTATTCCGGGCAAAATCTATATACCTTCAGTGATGGAACGGTCGTTGAAAGTTGGTGTTTCTGATACTAAAAGTGACTATCTAGAGATGTTTGCACTCAGACGTGCCGCCCTCCTGCTGCGTAGTCAGCGTTGCTAACCCGAAGGGGCTTAGCGAGCTACTTGCTGGCCAATGGCACGTCTGAGGTACTGAGGCAACCGCATCACCCTGATCAGGCATGTGAACGCTAAGCTTGGTCGTGCGAGTCTCGGATGCTGCCACAAAGCTTGTTGTGGGTCACACATATCCCGCCTTCCTCTATACTACGGTGTCGTTAGCGTGATCGTGATCATCCGTTTGGATACGTCGCCTCAGACATGTCTCGTAGTCGTTGACAAGACTACTAGCTATAAGAGCTCGATAGGCAGTAGTGTCCTGCTAATTTAGTAAGAAGTCGGCGAGAAACCTATCTCGGTCAACGTTTGGCACGGAGGCGGGCGAAGTCACAAGGAAAGCCCTCTTAGGAGATGAAAGAGCAAGCAGTACCTTACATTTGCAAAATCCTATGTCAAGAAAACCAATCTCAACCCATAATCTATATGATCCCAAAGAAAACGCCTTTCGCAATCCACCATTCGCGCATTCTGTCAATATTTCGAACGAACCATTTGACACACTCTGTCCCGCGTGCTCAACATCCTCCTTTGTAACCGTCACGTTTCACAGTCAATAATCAAAGCCAACACACTGAGAGGTATCTTCCCTTATGCGATGGTCGTACGCGAGTGTGGCAGGCGGAGGTCGTAATCGGGCAGAAGCACCCCAAAGCTGTCTCCGAAAGACACTTCCTAAGGCTGGTTCCCAAGGGTTCCGCGCTCCCTCATGCGGTGGCCAGCTTAGTATTTAGTATGAATACTATAGACCAAGCAGCCAGCGGTAATTTGTCCCCCACGACCTTTATTATTGCCTTCAATAATCATTAGCTTACCGCCGTGCGCAAAAGCCGAGAAGACTTCAGGAAAAGACTCACAATTCTTCCAAGCGTTATGCAAGATATCCGCGCAATTATTATTCGCCACCGGCGATTTCAGATTAAACCCATTCAAAGGCGTGCAATGGCCCACAGAGATAAGCTTGATATCATAGACATCGTCCTGGTTGCCCTCGTTGGGCGGGTAATCGAAGGCGATATCGACCGTTGTCCTACCTTCGGTGCGCGTGCCGGCCGTAACGGTCTGAGCAATGTTAATGGGAGCCTTGGCAGCAGTGTTGGAGGCGTATTTGTCGCAGAAGAACTTGGCGACCTTCTGCATCTCGCCCTCGTGGGCGTCCTTGACAGAGCCCGTTGGCGGAGGGATACAGGACGGCTGCGAAGGAGGATCCACGGGTTTAACAATCGGGGGATTATTGGGGGAAGTTGGACTTGGGGCAGTAGGCAGTGTGCAGCTAGCGGGGGCATCCCGTTTGAGCTTTAGCTTCTTGGGAGCGTCGGCGAAGTCCTTGTGGAGTTTCTGGACGGCGGAGTCTACGTCGGTCATGAATTGCTCGAACTTTGACGTCCGGATAGTGTCTAGATCTCGGAACTCGAATAAGGGTACTGAGCGCTGTGAGTCGAACATTTTTTCCGTTTGATCGCCGAGGCCGCCAATGGAGCCGTCGTTACTCCTATCGTATTTTGAGAGTAGGTCTGGAGAGGGACTTCCCTTGCCAATGCCTTGAATCCAATCTCTAATGTTGACGCTAGCATCGCTGTTTTTGTACGACAGGGCGCCGAACCTCTTATTGGAGACTGGCTTTGATTTGGGCCCGTTGCAGTAATTAGTGTCGACCCTGGACGCTGTCAGTTAGGCAAGCAAGAAGAGTTGAGTTACCTACACAAAGTTCTTGTTTTCATCCATCTTATAGCATGCAAGATTATTGAACAGGGTGAAAAGGTCGCCTGGAATCTTTGATTTAACTTGTTGATAAACGGTGTTAAACTCGGTTCGAGGCATAAAGGTTAGAAAACGCTTAGGGCTCCCCATTCGAATAGTCGCGGCTTTAGCATAGGTTAACACTAAGGAGCAGAAGCCAAGAACATCGTCAGTGACTTTGGACCTGTCGATGCCGTTCGTGTTGGACTGGAACCATTCTTTAGTTACGACGATAAGAAGTTCTCCATAAGCTATACTATCTCCGTCGAGAATGTTCCTTATACTTGTATCTGTCTGCTGTTCTTTCATAAGACTGTACACCGCTTCAAGAGGCATTGGCGTAGTGACCTGCGGGCTCCACTCTAGTGTAGCTGGATCCGTGTCCTTTGGTGGGGCACTGATAATCCACGGGTTGCACTTGCTTTGGTCAATGTCAACTGTTGGGTTGTCCCCTTGCCATGGCTTCCAAGCGATCTGACAGCGTTAATAGGACAGAACGCGGTATCGAGTCGCAGCAGTAACTTACAAGGTCATCCGCAATTGCTTTACCTGTTTTCGCACCATTTCCACTTCCGACTTTAATATTTCGGCCATCTAATATATATTCTGCATCGACCTTTCCCTCACGGAAGCCCGTGTCTGCCGTTAGCTCCCAGTTCGTCCCCGTGCGCTTCGCGATAATCTTGTTCTTTGCCGCATTTGTATCGGCCAGACTACATTCTAGATTTGTGAAGTAGAACAATGGACTCTCAAACTCGGCTCCAATACCTGCGGTCCCGTCGGCAGTAATTGCGTCGTTGAAAACCGATTCATTCTCCTCGACCTCTTGCATGCAAGGGTCCGGTTTCGGATTGGCGCGTGGGTATAGCGGTATATAAATTGCAGAAGCAGTAAGCAGCATCGACATATAGAAGAATGAATGCATGGTGTGCAAGTCCTTTCAGTGTGTGGTAGGACGGGTTGGATAATGTAGTAGATCGTAAAATTGGCTGATTTCTCAAACATGAAGAAGGGTTTATATATAAGTACGCGGCCATGTTGCGTTGAAGTCAGATACCCCCATCACACTCCTGGCCATAGGATTTCAGGCTGATACTGCGCCCTGTGCATGTTTGATGGATAATCTGGCACAGATGCCCATTTGTATCATCGCCACACCATAACCTTAGTTGTCTTAAAGCTCCTGCATTGGTTCCTGCGCCCTATAACTGTCTGTTGGATGTTCTTACGTAGGCCCAGAGTCGTATCATTGGCACGAAGTATGAAACGTCTCCAAGGGCCCCAAAATCTCCTAAGCCTTGAGAGATACAGCCACGTTGGCAGTCGTGCAAGGCTGCTAACGGGGATACGAGGTTGTAGGCTTGGGGAGCGGTGGCAGCGGCTATGAGTTGGGGCAACAGCGCAAGGGATATGAGTAGAGATGCCATTGGTAGAGGACTTGCAAATTCTCAGACAGTGGCGTAAAAGACATTCGTATGTAGTGAGGCGCGGGATAAGTAAGAGTCTTCCTACGCATAGTATCTACAAGACAAACAGTATGCCTTGAATGGTAATACCATTTTTTTGAAGGAAGCTGCCCCCATCATCCTATTTGTTTGGAGGACTGCCAATCTGAAACTGTCCCCTGGACAAGGTGTTGGGTCTCCTGAAACATGCGTCTAGGTTGGTTGCAAAGTGCATTGCCATAGCCCATATGGATTTCCGTGTCAGAGATACATATAAAATTGAGTAAGGCTGTGGCGGCTGACGTCGGGAGCTTATTTTGCAACACGTTGTTCTGGCACAGTCTGGTACTCACATCGCCTTTGAAACTTACTGCCGTGAGATATGTGGAATGCTGTGGCGGCTGAGATCGTAGGCTCCTTGCGTAATCCTTTGTTCTGGCACGGATTTAGCACTTGCATACTGTGCTAGGACAACACCAATCCTGCTTTGATTTCCGGAAACAAGGCTGGCTCCCTCAGTTCAGGCTGCTCTACAATAAGCGTTGACCGAGCTTTGTTGGGCTTGATGCGTATTGTTCATATTATCAACAGCGAATATGGCTTTCCCATGTTCTAGGAACGCTTTCGAGGAGGGTGTAGAGTCATGATTGACCAAGAAGGCAGTGTTGGGACTTGTGAAGTCGAGGCTGTGTATTTTTGCGGTGCAAGATCGTTTACTGCATACTTGATCAATTGGATTGGGAGCGTCGTACCTCCATCACATGAAACATATCATTAGGATGCTTGCGTTAGTAGCGCCTTATAATACGCCGCTGCTCCCGCACGTGCCGCCCCCGCTTATGGCGTAGCTCCTAAGGTGCTACACAGGCGCAACAGGATGTCAGACTCACATGAGCGGAGGAATCCCTATACTGTTGCTGTGCCCTAAGTTGTGTTTGATCTTACATCACCAAAAATGCTGAATCATAGATAAGGGATTTCTGAGGGCAATAGTATGAGGGAGTCAATTAAGTAAGCGCTGATATACTAGCATATTAGGCCGGAAAATGTTTACTTTACTTTACTCTCTGTTTGGACTTTGGCAGCTCTCATGCCAAGGGCGATATCCAACGTCTTCAATCTGATCGTTCAAATGTTCAACAGCGTTCCCTCCAATCCTCAAACATCACCATGGCGCTCGCTCGTCTGCCCAACGAGATGATGGAACAGATCATCACATGTGTCATCCCAGAGGGTTTCGAGAGCGCGGCATTGACCTGCAGGAAGCTTTATACATTGTGTATATCATTTATTAAACGCTATAACACTCTCCGCTTACGGTTCCAGCACTTCACCTATTACGAAAGGAGGTCCGATCCATCCATTTCTTTTCGATCAAGTTTCGACCTGATCGCGCGCATAGCCGTCGAGCCCGTCATAGCTCGCTACATCGTCGACGCAAATTTCAGATGCGACAGCTTTTTCAAGTCCGGCCAGCCCCGAGAATTCAAGCCAAAGATCCCAAATGATTGCGGCGATGCGGTACGCAACCTACTTGCCGATTCGACCTACCTTGAAGCGTCAGATTTGGACGCCAGGGAATTCTATAATGCGATCGAAGAGGATTTTGAGGCTAAACGCTACTCACAGCACGCGGCTGCTTTTCTCCTGACGCTTCTGCCCAATGTCAAGATGCTTAGGCTACCGAAATATTGGAAGCCTCTCGAGGCAACCGACAAACTCATCGACACCCTCGTCCGTCGGGCCAAGCAGTCGACGCAGCATCTCCTCGCCGACAGGCCCAGCCTCGCCCAGGTCAGCAGGTTCGGGCCATCTGTCTCATTAGGACCCCAAGAACGGTGTGATTTAGCTTGGGCGAGCCCCTTCCTTGCCCTACCGCACGTGCGCTCTTTCCGCGGCCCCAGCTGCGTAGCCACGTCCTCCGACTTCGGCCACGATCGCACATCCTCATCCAAAGCTCCGCATCACGCTGGCCTTGGACCATCGACCCTCGGCGCAGTCCATCTTGTCAGCTGTTGCATCTCCCCCGCAGGCATCGCCGGCTTCCTTGCCCACACCCCATGCCTTCGGACGCTTCGGTACTCGCACTGCACCAAAGAAGGCGTCGACGCCGACTGGGACATTTGCAATTTCATCACGGCCATCGAGCGCGCGACGGGCGCGCACCTTGAGGAGCTCTCTGTCTCTATTTGCGAGCTCCGCGGCGAGATCCTTCCAGGCAAGCCATCCATGCACGGCTTTCGGCGGTTAAGGAAGCTTGAATTGCCGATTGAGGTTGCGGGGTGTAATTCTACTGCTGCCGCTGTGAGTCGGATTGCTACGCCCATCATCTCCCGCATGGTCGGAGGCGGCTCAATAGATCATAATAACGAACTGGACGACGCTGAGGCGTTCAGTATTGCCGACCTAGTCCCCTCTTCAGTCGCTCAGCTCTCACTGATCTCGGCTGGGACAGCCCAGGATGCGATGACTCTTGAGGTGATGTTTCGCGACTTTTCAACTAGGAAGGATGAGATGGTGCCAAAGCTCGATGAGATTCACCTTTCCTGCTCTGCGGATTCGGACGATAAGTACAAGGAACAGTGCGCGAGGATATTTATGGAGTGTGAGAGAGGGGGTACGGTCTGCCATCTGGAGTTGTGGCCGTCGTCGATTAGGTTGACATGGGACGAGGGGGAGTGAGCGCATGTCCTTTGACTTTAACGAGTGCATTGATGAGGAATCTATAAGTATATAGGATGTTATAAAGAATATACGTAGAAGTAGGGCCTTAGTATGCCTAGTTATACATAATACAGGACATATGGTTATTGCGGCTCCCAATGCTACATATACTCAAACTACCGAGGCTGACACCAAAAGTCTTGATTTGGCGCTAGATCTATCGGGAGCAGAGCCACCGGGACTTTTGGGCTAGCTCCCGGGGGTCTGCGTACACTTAGGCAGTGTAACAACGATTTTATAGTACTGGGCCATAAGTTTTAGCACTATCCCGTATTTAAGCGAGAATATTAAAAAACCTTATATTCCCCCTACCTCCTATATACTAACTATAACTCCTATTACCCCTAGATATTATACTAGGCTTTAGTAGAAGTATCTTACTCCTTCTATAAGAGGTTATATTATTAGGCGATATATAATAGGCTTAAGGTATAAGGTAATTTTAAGTACTAAAAATATCTTAAAATTAATAATTTACTATACTATTAAGAACTCTACTACTTAACCCTTATAAGAGGATTAGCCTAGAACTAGTTAGCTATAACTCCTAGAGGTATAAGTAGAGTATAAACTTCTTTATATAGTTTAAATTAAATTAAAGATATATTATTTAAACCTTAAGAAAGAGCTAGGGGTTAAAATTAATAGATATACTATATAATAATAACTTAAAGAGTATAGAATTATAGATTAACTTATAATAAAGCGCCTACTTCTCTAAAAGATATATATAAAATAGTAGTTAAATTAGTATATAATATAGAGATACTAGTATAAAGTAGAATAGGTATTAATAGTCTAGTTAAATAAATACTTAATAAAGCTAGGCTCTAGAAAAAAAAGGGAATAAGTCTTCTACTATATTAATTAGAAATACATCGGCAATTCGGGAACCCGGCCCTAGAAGCTCTAGCAGCTCAACCAGCCTGTACGGAAGGACTTGTACTTAGGAGTTATCGTACTAGCCCTAATAGGAAATATTATAGATATTACATCATCTATTACTAACAAAATAGTAAGCTAGGCTAGTTTTAAAGTTTAAGCTAAAACGGACTAGTACTCGCTAAGATACTAGCTCCTAAAGTTAGAAGTTTTTTTTATTCATTTTAAAAACTTCTAACTTTAGGAGCTAGTATCTTAGCAAGTACTAGTCCGTTTTAGCTTAAACTTTGAAGTTAGCCTAGCTTACTATTTAATTAGTAATATATGACGTAATATCTATAATATTTCCTATTAGGGCTAGTACGATAACTCCTAAGTACAAGTCCTTCCGTACAGGCTGGTTGAGCTGCTAGAGCTTCTAGGGCTAGGTTCCCGAATTGCTAATGTAGGATAAGGATATAATCTAGCTATTTAAAAAAGAAAAGGTAAAGTTAGTTATAATATAAATAGCCTTTTATAATATTAAATAAAATAATCTAATATAAATAATATATAATTTAAAGGTAAAAGTAAATAGATATATTATAATATTATTATAAGGGTACTATATAATAACGTAGCTATTAAGTACTATAAACGGTATATATATATATAGAACTCTCTATTCTCCTTAATAGTAAGACTAATCGCTACCCTTCCCTTTAAGGGGAATTCCCTCCTCTATATACTATAGGTAAAGGGGTAGCGTAGTACTACTACGTATTATAGACGCTACGTTAATAGTAGTACTATATTCCTAACTAGTCCTTATAATTATATATTAATATTTTAAAGGACTAGATCCTTATAATCTATTAGCCTAGTATATAATTTATATAAGATAATACTTATATATATATTATAAGAGTTATAAAGGTATAATTTAAAGAATATAAAGTATAACTTATTAATTAGCTACCCTACTTATTAAACTTAAATCTAATTAAATACCTTTAATAACTATTTAAAGAGAAGTATTATAAGTTAGAACTAGATATTATAAGCTATAATAAAAATAATAAAGAGAGGTTAAAAAAGTTATATAAAATATTAGAAGTAGCCTAGTACCTTATTAATAATAATATATTATAATTATTAATAGATAGTATAAAAAGGAGGGTTAAGGCTATATTATATATATAGCTAGTAGTTACCTTAGCTAGCTTATAGAGAGTAGAAGCCTTCTACTAGGCTACTTTATACCTAGGAGAGGCTTCGCCTCTCTAATAATTAATTATATAATTATAATTAGTCTATTAAGTACTTACTACCTTAATAATAGTAGTAATACCTTTATTTATACTAATATCTTCTATAAATACTTTCTAACTATTTAAGAAGAACTAAACGCCGTCTCTATAATACTAGTATTAAGTCCTCCTAGCCTAGGAAAGACTTCCCTAAACGCTATATATTAATAATAATATACCTTATTATTAAGGACCTTAATAGTATACTAGAGGCCTTATATAAGTATTATAGTAAGGCTATTATAATAGACTTCTTATCTATAAAAGCCTTTACTAATAAGTATTTATTCTCTATACCCTAGAGAGTTAGTACTAAGATAGAGAATTTCTATTAAGGCCCTAATGAATTTACTACTCTTTCTTAATACTTCTCTATATTCTATTATTATAGCTCTCTAAACTTCTTAGGAAGTAGTAGAACTTACTTTTTAGTTAGATAAATTTATATAGACTAGATATATCTTTATATCCTTAATTAATAATACTACTTACTATATTATTTCTTTAATTATAAAGGATACCCTTAGACCCGCTAGATTAGGCTAAGAAGCCTCTACTAGATAAGGAGGTACCCGTTCTAGATCTATATCCTTAGAAGCTATTAGTCTCTTTAAGGCTTCTATATAATCTTAGCCTTAAGACTAGGTAATTAATAAACCTACTATTTATAAGGCTATCTTATACTTTAATAAGGGAACGGAAGCCTCTTATAAACTCCTTAATAGCCCTCCCTTACTAAGTAAATTATAGACTACTTTATCTTTTAATAGTACCGCTACTACTAAGTAAATATTAGCTGAAGAAGCTATTTATAGATAACTAATTAGCCTAGAACGTAATCTATCTAGCTAATTATCTAGTAGTATAGTAACCTTCGCTATTAACCTAGCTATATAAGTAACTATTAACGCTACTATAGCTTAATATATTTAGGAGAACCTAGCTATACCTAGCCTATTAGGTCCTCCTAAACTAGCTAGTTAGCCTAGTTAACCTAGCTAACTAGGTGAAGTAGGTATATTAACTTTAGTTAATAGCGGTAATAATTATTCCTAGTAGAACCCTAGGGACTTAGGATTCTTTAATCCTATATATAATAATAAATCTATTAGTACTAGCTTAGCTATTAAGTATACTAGAAAGGATACTTACTTTTAAGACATTTATATATTTACTAATTAAGCTAAGTAAATATACTTACTTAAAGATCCTACTATTATTAGGAATAACCTTTAGCTAAGCCTTTATAAATAAGTACTTAAATAGTATAATAGTAAGCTCTCTAAAATAGAATAAAGGATAGTAACCTTTAGTAATAGTATTAATAAATAGGTATAACTACTACTTTAAAGGTTCTAATAGCTATTAAATATCTCTATTAATAGTATAATATATAAGAAGTTTATTATAAAGGATACTATAAGCTATTATAAGTTATAGGAGTTTAGTACTAAGATACTAGGCTTTATAAAAGATACTAGGTTAAAAGATATAAAGATTTAACTTAATATTATATATAATACTATTAACTTTAAACTTTACTATAATATTTACTATCCTATTAACTAGACCTTTATTAATAACTTCTTATTAGAACTTAAGGATAGGAAGTATAAATAGTAGATTTATATAAGTAGGTAGAGAACTTCTACTAGTACTTTAAGTAATAGGTTATAATAGTATCCTAGTTATAAATATAGGCCTATTAGGTAATATAGTTAATACGGTTTTTCTAATAATAGAGTAGGGTACTAGCTATTCTAGTAGAGTAACTAGTCTTATAATAATACTTACCCCCTATTCTTACCCTTTTAAAATAACTAGGCTTATTAAATAAATTAATAGCCTTATTAAAGCTAGTAGTTTTATTAAAACGCCCCTTAAATCTTACCTCTAGTATAAAGGCTTTAAATTATAACTGGCCTAGTAAATATATTAGATTCTATATAGTAACCTAATTAACCTTTACTCTAACGACTATTATAATCTATAAGGCTAGGTTAAGGGAATTACTAGCTAGGTAGTTAATTATAAGATAATTATATACCGCGCTTTTTATTATAATAAGTATACTAGGCTATTATAAAGGATATAGTAGAAGACTTTACTAATAGTAATCCTAATAGTTATTAGGAGTATTATACTATAATATAAGGCGACGCTTACGGCGTTAAATAACTAGACCTATTATAAGATTAGTATAACTCTTTCTATATAAGTAAGTCTTTAGGAGTAAATAAGGACCTTATTAACTATAGTTAATAAAGACCTAAAGTAAACTTTATAGATTAGCCTAATATAAATATTTATACCTACTCCTCTTATACCTTTATATTCTTATTAAGAAATAAGTTATTTAGTTATCTATAAAAGTAATATTAGATAGTATAAAAGCTTTTTATAACTATATCCGCCCCTATATTAGCTAAGAAGATAACTATAACCTATCTTATAACGCCTATTAATTAATTAGTATTAGTAGAATTAATTATTCTTCTAGACTAATTAAAAGCCCTAGGATATAGCTTTAAGGGATAGAAATATACTACTATTAATATAGTATAATCTAAGGCTAGTAAGTAGACTAAAGTCTACCTTAATAGCGGCTATTCTATTATATTAATTAACTAAACCTATTTTATAAGGATACTATTAAATATAGAAATTAAAAAGATAGTATCCCTAATACTAGTATAAGGTATTAGTAATAAAATTATAAAAACTAATAAGTATACTCTAGTTAAATTATTTATTAGTAGAATTATTAGTAAGAGACTAGTAACCGCCTTAGTAGGTATAGAAGTTTATATTATAAAGGATCTAAAGGCTAACCTACTTATTAGTAATAATATCCTAGTATTATAAAAGGTAGTCCTAGATTTTAGTAAGTAAATAGTAATATTAGATTCTTATTAAGACCTTATATTACTAACTAGAGTTTATATATAGTCGTCGCTTAATATTAAATATACTATTAAGACTAAGGCGTCTATTATTATTCTACTATACTTAACTATCTAGGTACTCGTAGTTTATAAAGGAGATATCCTAGCTAATAGGGACTTCCTATTTAAACCTAAATATACTTAAAACTTCGGCTTTAAAGGAGGTATCTTTATATATATTACTAATTCGTTTATATTAGAAGTATATATATTTAATACTTCGCTTATATTAATACGGCTACCTTAAAAGGTACGGCTTAGATTACTTATTAAGTATAATTAAGACGGCGCTTATCTTACTATATTAGTAGATACTTATAAGGCCGCTAGTAATATAAGCTTATAAAAGACTATTATAAAAGGCTTTACTATCCTAGTAATAGTAGTATATATTAGTATAGTATAGCCTTCTATAATAAGGACCTTAATTTTAATAGTAGATCCTACTATAAGGACTAGTTAGGAATATAGTACTACTATTAACGTGGCGTCTATAGTATATAGTAGTACTATACTACCCCTTTACCTATAGTATATAGAGGAGGGAATTCCCCCTAGAGGGAAGGGTAGCGATTAATCTTACTATTAATAAGAATAGAGAGTTCTATATATATATATACTATTTATAGTACTTAATAGCCACGTTATTATATAATACCCTTATATTCTAATTACTCTACCTTATTTAGGGGTAGTAGCCTAACTATTAGTAAGATAAGTAGAGAAGGGTTATTATAAGTATAAGGTAAAAGGGTTAATTAACTAGTATAGATAACCCGCTTAAATATAAGGGACTAAGCTTATAAAGAAAGTAAGTCTTAAGAATTAGTCAATAAATTAATAATAGATATATTATAATTATAATTAACTATTTAAAGGTAGCTATTAGGTATATAAACCTAGTTCCTACTACCTAAAACCTAAGAAGTACTATTATAAAAGATATAAGAACTTAAAGAAGAAGTCTTTAAGAGGTAGTAGATATAAGATTTATAATAATATTTATAAGAGTTAGAGTAGGAAATATATATTAATAATACTACTTAAGCAGGCTATTAATATTACCTATTATTAATAAAAGAATTAGAATTAAAGTATCCTTAATATAAAACTTATATTCTTAGGTTATAAGACTTATATATATATAATAGGAAGTTAGTATAAGAATATTAAGAATAGTTTAATAATATAATTAATATAATTAAAATAAGTATAACCTATTTTCTTAATAACTTTATAAAAATCTAATATATAGCCCTAGACCCTAAGGTTATATAGTATAAGTATATAAAGGATATATTAAAGGATAAATAATTCTAAGAATACTTTAATAATTTCCTAATAGATTAAATAAAAGATCCTTAAAATTAATACCTTATAATTAGTAAATATTACTTAGAAGTTAAGTAAAAGGAATATTAAAAGATTATAAACTTTATAAATTACTTTATTAGGTTAGAAATATAATTTAAGCTATTAATAGAGTATATACTCTATAATAACCTTTTAAATAAGTTATATAAAGATCTTTATAATTAACTTATAATATAACTTAATATCCTAGAAATAAGGGATACTCTTATTATATTAGTAACCTAATTAGAGCCTTATATAATACTACTTATATATAAAGATTAAAGGGATAATACTCCTACTAGGGGTTAATATCCTTAAAGAGGAAGAGGAAATTTTTAAGGGTAAAGAGATAATAGCTTATATATAAAGTAAGAAGGGTAGAGTATTATTAAGGTATTATTATACTTTCTTTAAAGGCCTAAGCCTAACCTTTCTACTATTAAGTATTATAATTATTAAAAGAAGGGATATATAACTAAGGATTACTAGAGTATAAAATTAATAGTTATAAGTATTATAACTAATAAGCTTATAACTAATAAGATATCTAATAATAAGCTAGTTAAAAAAGGCTTAAATTTAAAAAAATCTTAAGTATTATAATTATATCTACTATTATAATATAAGGGAAGAAGTAAATATAATAACTTATTATTATAATATAAGTAGAGCTTAAGAGCTTATAAAGAGAATTTATTATATTAATTAACTTTAAAGTAGATATTAATTATATTAATATATACTTAATAAAGGAGTAGGATTAAAAAATAGACCCTAGCTCTAATAATACTTTATATAATAGAGTTAAAAACTTAATATTATTACTAGGTTCTTATATAAGAAAAATTAAACTTATTAATTCTAATAGTATTATATAATATTATAAGGGCGCCTTTTATATAATAGTAAACTTTAATTATAACTTCTACCTTAGGTATTTATAATTAGAGGAATAAAATTCTTAAGTAGATTAACTTATATAAAACTAGTAATTCCTTATTAAAGAAAGTAATATTAAAGAGTACTTTAATACTATTAAAGCCTTAGAGAAGTAGCTTAATAATATTATATTTATTATAATATACTTAAAAGTAGGTAATAAAAGCCTACTATTTAAAATTAAGCTCTCTTTAAAATTTTAAGAATTCTAAGATATCTTTTTAATTAAGAATATTAGGGTATTACTAGCTTATATATATTATAATTATATAATTAATATAAAGGAGAATAAAGAACCTCCCTTTAACCTACTTTATAACTTATTAAAGAAAAGATTACGCGTATTAAGGGAGTACTTTAAGTAAACTTTAAAAAAGGAGTAGATTTATTATTTTATAAATTTAATAGGTATACTAATTCTTTTTATACTAAAAAAGGATAGAATATTATATTTATATATTAATATAAGGCGCTTAATAAGATTATAATTAAAGTTATTACATATTTTTATTAATTAATAAAATATTAATAAGATTAATTAATATTAAGTACTTAATTAAGTTAGATCTTAAGGATATATATTATTACTTATAAATAAGAAAGGGTAATAAATAGAAGATTATATTTTATATAAGGTATAACTATTTTAAATATATAATTATACCTTTTAAACTTATTAATATATCTACCTTATTTTAAGTATATATTAATAAGGCCTTAATAGGACTACTTAATATTATATATATTATTTATTTAAATAATATTCTTATCTACTCCTAGGATAAAAAGTCTTATATTAAAGTTATAAAGGTAGTATTATAATATCTTTATAAATTTAAACTTTATATTAACTTAAAGAAATATAAATTTATAATAATAGAGGTAGAACTCCTTAGCTTTATTATTAATTATAATAGTATATATATAAATCCGTGTAAAGTAGATACTATAATAAAATAGCTAGAACCTAGAAGTATTAAAGATATTTAAATCTTTTTAAATTTATTAATTTTTATTATTAACTTATTAAATACTATTCCTTTATTATTATAATCTTAATAGACTATCTAAAAAATAATTATTTATATATTAAAAATAGAAAGTTAATATTAAGTAATATTATAAGAGTAGTATTTAAGTAGTTAAAGTAACTGTTTTTCAAGATATTATTACTTATATATTTTAACCTTATAAAAGAAATCTAACTAGAGATTAATACTTTAATTTTAATTATTATAACTATTTTATTATAAAAGTTCTTAATTAATATTAAAGGGATAGAAGTAGAGTAGTATCTTATTACCTTCTACTCTTATAAGTTATATTTAGTAGAAACTAGATATAAGACTTATAACTAGGAACTACTTATAATAGTTAAGGTATTCTAGGTATAAAGGTACTTCTTAGAAGGTAGCTTATACCTAATTATAATAATTATTAATTATAATAACTTAAGGTATTTCTAAATAATAATATTATTAATAAAGAGATAAGTATATTTAGTAATAAAGCTTATAATATATAACTTTAAGATATACTATTATATAAATATTAAAAACCTAGTTAATACTCTATTAAAGTAATTAAATTATATATTAATAATAGATAAAGAAGATACCTATTTATTAATATTATAAAATAAGTTAAAGAATGTTAAATATATTTCTTTTAATAAGTATTATATATATAATATTTATAAAGGTTTATAAGATAATAAGGCTTATAATTATAAATAATATAAAAGGTTAAAGATAGGGCTTAAAAAACTTTATACCCTAAAAATAGAGGAGAGTAATATACTCTTAAAGATATAAAATAGTATAAGTAATAATTTAAACCCTATTATAAGATAGTTTAATATTAATTAAATAGTATTTAAAAGGTATATTATAACCGCGTTAATAATAGAGCGCGTATAAAATAAATATAATAACTTAATATTAAAGATACTTTAATATCTCTAAAAGGGAGATAAGGATATTTATAATAAAAAATAATTATTAAAGTCTTAAGGTTATAAAAAGGCTATTATATATCTTTATTAATAGATAAGATAAGGGTCCTTTATAAAGGTAATATAATTTTTATACCTAATAATAAAGTAATTAAATAAGAAATCTTAAAGCTTTATTATAATAACTCTTATACTAGTTACTACTTATAGAAGTATATATAAGAGCTTATTAAGTAGAAGTTCTATTAGAAATTAATAGGATAAAATATTTATAATTATATATAAGAATACTTAACTTATTAATTAATAAAGCTATATATATATATTATTTATAATATACTATTATTATTACTAATACTTATAAGACCTTTTTAGGAAATTATAATAAATTTTATTATAAATCTCCCTTTAAATAAATAAAAGGGTAGTATTTATAATATAATTTTAATAATTATAAATTATTATATTAAGGTAGTTAAGTATTTACCTATTATAAAGATAGTTAATATTATTAATATTATTAACTTATTATATTATAAAACCTTCTTAAAGTTTAATTAATTAAAAGATATTATTAGTAATTAAAGGATAATATTTATAAATAGCTTTTAAGTGGTTATATATTATTATATTAATATAAAAAGAAAGCTTAATACTACTTTCTATCCTTAAATAGATAGTTAAATAGAGAGATAAAATAATATACTTAAATAGTATTTATACTACCATTCTACCTAAAGATAAGATAATTAAATAGAGTTACCTTATTTAATAGAGTTTATATATAATTATATAAAGTATATTAATATTAGGTTACCTTTATATAAAGTACTTTATAATTATTTACTTAAGTTAAATATAAAGCTTTTGAAGCTATTATTAAGAGAAATCCTATTAATATAAAAAAGGGTTAAATTACTTTAAAAATAAAGGGAAGGTTTAAAGTAATATTTATATTAAATATAAGTTATATAAATAGAGTATATAAATAAATAATAAAAGTAAAGATAATATAATATAATATAAGTAATTATATCTTATTAAATATAAAATATATTAAATTAATATAAATAATTAAAATATTATTATAATATTATTTAAAGCCTTTTAAAGTCTTTAATTATATTAATAATTAGGTATATAAGTTATAATTACTTAATATATTTTATATTTATAATATCTTTTATATCTTACTTATAAAGTTATATAAAAGTAATAATAAGAGTATTATAAGAGCTTTATAAGTAGAGCTTATAAAAAATAAAGATAAATAGGAAATTAAAATTATTTTTAATTATAAGATCTTATATAATAAACCTTAATATTTAATTAAGTAGAAGGGTTAATCTTATAATTATAATTAATAGTTATATAAGTAGGACTTAGTTAATATACTAAATATACTTAAAAGATTTAAGTATAATTACTTAAAGTTATAAAGTTTATATTATAAAGGAGGAAAGAAGATTTCTATTACTATTAATAAAAAGAAAAAAAAAGGAAGAGGATACCTAATATAACTAAAGTATTAAAGGTATTATAATAGAAGACTACTATATTATAATAGTAGTACTACTAGACCTAGACCTATTATTAGTAGTAATAAGAGTATTTTCTTTATTATCCTCTTTTTTATCTTTTATAATAGGAGGAAGGTACTCTTATATTATATTAGTAAGGCTTTAATAAGGCTTTAAAAGGGGAGATAGAGTAATATATAAATATTAGTAAAGGATATTAAGAATATCCTTAAAGGTATTTATAATCTAGCTAGTAATAATAGAGTCTACCCTAGTAGGAGTAATAATAGTAGTAGGGGTAGAAGAGGTATAATAGAGGTAGTAATAATACTATTAAATAAGCTTATTAAAGGTTTACTAAAATCTAGTAAGTTAAGGGAGGTTAGAGCTAGTATCTAAAGTAGTTATAATATTTAAAGATTAAAGAAGGCGCGTATAAGTATAATAAATAGAGGTAGAAATCTTCTATTAATATTTAATATTAAGATCTTTATAATAATTATACTTTATAAAGCTAAGGGAGGCGCGTATATAAAGTATACTACTACTAAAAAAAAATAAAGCTTTAATTAAAAGTATTAAACTTATAATTCTTTAAATTAAAATATAATATATTAAAGGTATATTATATAAGATAATATAAAGATAGGTTATAAGTAGCTTAATAAAGGAGGTTAAGTATTATTATAAATAGAGGGGATAGTAGTAGTCTTCTTTAATTAATAGAGGGTAAGTTTATTATTAAGGATTACTTATAAAATAACTACTAGAAGTATAAAGAGATATAATAAGGCGTAGAGGGGGTAATAATATAAATAAGAATTAAAAAGGACTTAATATAATTAATAAAAAATAAAGATATTATAATTAAAAGAATAATATTAAAGTTATATAAAGAAGGTATACCTTAAGTATTTAATAAACCCTTAATAATAATAACTTCTTATTTATTTTAAAATATTAAGACTTCTAACTACTTTTATAATAAATTAATAAAGGATAATAGGAAGTATAATAGGAATATATTATAATATAAGGATTATCTATAAGAGTATTATCTATAATTATTATAATTTAATAGAATTATATATTCCTTAAGGCTTAGCTTAGAGGGCCTTATAATTAATTACATTATTACGCTCTTATTAGAGGTATATTCTATTATTAAGGGAATATCTTTTATAAATTATAACCTTTTATATTCTTAAAGCCTAAGAGCTTAGATAGGGAGATAATTATAAGGACTAGTTAAGAATATAGTACTACTATTAATATAGCGTTTATAGTATATAATAGTACTATACTACCCCTTTACCTATAATATATAAAGGAGGGAATTCCCCCTAGAGGGAAGGGTAGTAATTAGTCTTACTATTAATAAGAATAGAGAGTTCTATATATATATATATATATATACGTACCGTTTATAGTACTTAATAGCCACGTTATTATATAGTACCCTTATACCTACTCTTAAATATATACTACCTAGTAGTATTATAGTCTATAGACTACCTAAGGTAGCATAGAAAATTACTAAAGTAGTAGCTAAATTCCCTAAGATCTAGACTAATTAGGGTATAATAGTAGACGTCCCTAAAAGCGAATAGATATTAATACCGTTAAAGCCTAATATAAATCCTAAGCCCTTATATATATACCTAGTTAGTTAGAAAGATAAAGACCTAATTAATAAGATATTTAGAAAGTTATATTCCTAAGGGAAAATATTATAGTTAAACTAATTAATACCTTTTAACTACCCCGTTTTTATAGTCTAGTAAGATACGCTAGAAGGACGTAAGGGCCGTATAGTAGTAGATATACGCGGTCTAAATAAAATTACTTAATTAGATAGTTACCCCTTACCTTTATAGTTAGAACTTACCTCTATAGTAGCTAATTTCCTATTTATATCTACTATAAATAGTACTAGTTAGTTTTATTAATTTATTATATAGAAATAGGACTAGTATAAGCTTATAGTTATTTTATATTAAGGATAGGAGTAGTACTATATTACTCTAATAGGCTATAAGGGCTCTCTACCTTATATTTAGAGATAGACTAATAAGCTTCTCTATCCTTTTAGGAAGTTTATAAGAGTTTATATAAATAATATAATTACTTTCTTAAAAACCTTACTAGAGTATCTTATATACTTATAAGTGCTATTTAGTCTCTATTAAAGCCGTTAAATTAGTCTTAATCTAAAGAAAATATTCCTTAGCTACCTATCTATTACCTTACTAGATTAAAAGGTAGATTCCCTTAGCCTATCTATATTAGAGGAGAAACTTAAAGTAATTAATACCTTACTATTCCTATTTTTATTATAAGACCTTAAGATCTTTCTAGGACTTATAAGCTAGTTATACTTATCTATCCCTAGATATATTTAGCGTACGGATCCGTTATAAAAATATAAGACTAACCTTACTAACTCCCTTTCTAAGGGTGTTAAAGGCTTTATAAGAAAGATTTAATTTATATAAGTAGTATATAATCCTACTAATAATAAGAAGAACGCTTTTATAAATTTAAAGTCCGCTTTTAGTAGTCCTACTTTCCTTATTTATTTTAATAAAATAAGGATCTTATTTATAGATCTAGACGCCTCTAAAAAGTAGGGATTTATAGTAATAATCTATTATATTAAGGATAATATAATAGAAGGCTTTCCTAGGACCTTAGTTTAACTAATAATATTCCTTAGTAAAATACTTAACTAGGCTAAATAGAACTACTAGCTAACTAAACTAGAGGTAGCTAGTATTATATAAGTTATAAGATAGACTTACTACCTTATTAAATTATCTTAGAAACTACTAATAATTATTTATATTAATTACTTAGTAGTAGTACCTATCTTATATTAAACTAGTCTTACTACTTCCTTAATTAATAAACTTAATTTATAGTTAATTCGCGCCTTATTATATTTATTATAATTTAACCTAGTAGTAAAGTATAAATTAGGAAAATCTAATATTATCCTAGATATACTATCTAGACTTTAAGGGGATAGGAAGAACTCTATTAATACTATTAGAATATTAGATACCTTATTATTAAAGGCTTTAATAATAAGGGCCTTATTAATTATAGTTAATAAGAGGCTATTATACTTAATACTTTATATATAACTACCTTTACTAAGGCTTACCTATAGTATAAGAACTTACTAAGTCTTATTTATTATATTACGCTTATTAAGATATTAGAGGAGTTTAAAAAGCACCTTACCTAGGCGTATTAATAGGATAGCTAATAGTCCTAGCTACTAGGAATACTTATACCACTAAATAAGGACCTAGTTAAGACTTTATAAGGGTTATACTTTAAGGTCTATAATAGACTAATCTATTATATAAACTTCAATAATAGCCGCGAAAGATTATATATACTAAATACCTTAGAAAAAGATATATTCTAGCTAGCCTATAATTAGTAGTATTATAGTAGGTATTATTATACTTATAAATAAATAGTAGTATCTCTATATATCTATTACTTATAATAGTACCTATAGACTTATATAGAGTACTATCTAGACTATTAACTTAACTAGATAAAATAATATAAACCTTATAGAAGTATAGCCCTTATAGATAGGCCTACGGTTCCCTTCTATATTATAGTAATAGATTTTATTATAATACTTCTACTAATAGGTATAGAAGGCTATAATAGCCTCCTTACTATTATAGATAAATTCTTAAAAAGGGTTTTACTTATACCTAGATAGACTATTTAGATAGCGGCTTAATAGGCTAACGTAGTTCTTACTAATCTTATAACCTATAATTAAGGTATACCCTATAGGATTATTAGTAATAGAGATAGTAAGTTTATATTATCCTTCTAGAGAATAGTATTTTAAAAGCTTAGCTGCGAGCTATTAACCTTAACGGCCTACTACGCTTAAATAAATAGCCTATTAGAGTAAATAAATTAGATAGTTAAAATTACGCTATAATACTATATAATATAGAATATAGATAGTTCTAATTAAAGTATAGTCCTTCCCTATATATAGGGATATCTTAATAACTCTAAAAGTTAGGTAACTAGCGTTTCTCCTAATAAGGTACTTTATAATTTTAATATCTAGGATACCCTTATTATACTCTTATAGTAGCTTCTTATAAAAGACTTTAGCCGCTTATAATAGCTTAAATAAGACTAGGTAGAGGAGTTAATAGCCTTTACTAATATATTCTCTAAACTATATTATAATAGGAGATATAAAGTAGTATTAATAGAGGTAGGTAATAAAGCCTACCTTAGGCTTAGGGGAGGTTATAAGATCCTAGGGGTAATAAATTTAAAACTCTATTAATAATATATAAGGCCTTTTAAGGTAATTAAAAAGGTTAGGCTATTAGCTTATTAACTTTAGCTTAGCCTACTTATATATATTTACCCCGTTATATCTATTACTTAGCTAGAACTATTACTAAAATTATTAGATCCTTATACTTAAGTTTATAACTATTAACCTCTACTAGTAAATAAAACTAATAGCCTTATTAATAAATTAGATAATTATAAAATAGAGGTAATTATTAGTAAACGCGTATCTAGAAGGAAGGTTTAGTATCTAGTTAAGTAGAAGGGTTATAGTTATAAATATAATATATAGTATAATATAGCTAATCTCTATAATATATAGTAAATAGTAAATAAGTATAGTACTTAGCCTACCTATTAACTTCGTTATTATTATTAAGGACCTTAATAATATATAATATAGATATCGCTTTTACTTCTTTATAGTAGTATTATTATATATATAGCTAGTAGTTACCTTAGCTAGCTTATAGAGAGCGGAAGCCTTCTACTAGGCTACTTTATACCTAGGAGAGGCTTTACCTCTCTAATAATCAATTAATAATTACAATTAGTCTATTAGGTACTTACTACCTTAATAGGCTATTATTAAGATAAAAGGATAGTATACTAAGTAATAAAGTAAACTAATTAGAAAATAACTTAATAGAACTATAAAATACTATATTTTCTAATATCTAGGTAATTTTTAGCTTTATAATTAACTAGATAATAGTATTAGGGGTTATAAAGAAAAGTATTTTTTTTTAGTAAGATAGTATAAGGTATCTTAGGTATAAAGACTTATAAGTAGGACTATATTTAAATATTTATTTAAATATAAATATACTAGTAGGATATTTAAATATAAATATACTATTTTAGGATATTTAAATAATATTTAAATATATCTAATTATAGTTATATACTAAAAATAGTATATATTTTTAGTATATTTAGTTAGATTATATAATAAAGTACTATTTATAATACTTAGTAATCTAGACTAGCTTACTAAGTATATAATTTATTACTAATCCTACTAATTTATATAAAGTACTATTTTAGATAAGATATTTAAATAGGTATTTAAATATATTTAGTTAGATATTTAAATATAAATACGCTACTATAATATTTATATTCGAATATAAATATCGTCCTAGTATATTCGAATATCAATGAATTTGTTACACTGCACTTAGGTGCGGTTTCCGGGGTGACTCTGCTTCCCGTTAGCGCCAAATCAAGACTTTTGGTGTCAGCCTCCGTACCTGACTACTTACATAGAGCAGGCGGGCCGATGACATACTCCTTCGTCCCTCATTACATTGGCAACTTCAAGACAGATCTCACTCTCGCTCTGGACTCTAAGAAGGCTGAAGATAATGAACCGCATCTCTTTATGATAGCTTTCCTTTTGTCAGCGCAACCTTTCATTCCTAGATTTTAATGGTAATCCACGATTTTTGAGTACAGTATTATGACATAGGAACGGTAATTTCATTAGTACGACTCTATCACCGCTCCGTTCATTAAATTCTAGAGCATATTCGTTAAGATATAGGGGTTTTAAGAAATCGATGGATTCCATAAGAAAATGCGAAGAAACGCCTCAGATCTTCAACCCCTTTTAGCATGTGCAGTTTCAATGCGATTGGCGTGCTGCAACACTACAACCCCGACCCTATAATTACTAATTAAAATATAGATTAACATTTAACGCTTATAACATATACCTAAGTAGGCTAAAAGATATATATTTCTTTATAATATTTAATACTTTAAAACTTATAGAAATCCGTCTACGAAGGTAGAAGATATAATTGATTCTATAAGTACGCCCACCATGTACTACTTAGCCAATCGCATTGAAACTGCACACGCTAATTATATATTCTATCAACCAAATCCGGATGGAATTTCATAAACGGAAACGGCGATAGGGTCGCATTACCATTAGAATCTAACTGTACCATTTTACCTATAGACTTACATGAATTCTAAGTGAGGGAGCGCGATTATCTCCGCGCCAAGTATTCCAGAGTCTTGTGTGTGTGGCACAGAGCGCGTCGGGCGTTTGCCTGCTCGGCATTAATGGTACTTTACCCGCTTGCTGGACATCATTCAGACAGCCACGCCTCTACTTGCCAGGTGCAGGCTCCATGATCTCCTTACAATGGGACCTTGGAGTCGACCTAACGTCTGAAGTGCTACCCAGAGTTACTAAGTCAGACCTTTCAACGGTTATGGTAATACTTCAGGATGCTGCCTTTGTCTGCGCATTCGCCTGGTTTGTCTTACCGCTTGGCTTTTCCTATTGTGTGGAAAGAGTAAGGAGACTAATTGCTGCGAAGGATTCTCTACCGGAGCTGGCAGATTTACATGAAACCTAGGGAGGAGCTCGAGGAACTACTAGGTCTTGATATCCCCCCAGTACCTGAAGTGTCTTTGGCTGGTATTACCTCGGATTCAGTTCTACTCTACTGGAAGCCGCTAGATGTGCAGACTGCGTCTCTAAAGCTTTCTATACGAGTCAATGGAATCAAAAGTTAGGGCTCTTGCGCTTGCGCGCGCCCCGAGAACTCACTGTGCAGTGCTGAATTATTGCTATAATAGTTGGGGAGTTCGGCAAAGGCGACACATCCATCCAAATTTCCGGCCTCAAGCCTGGTAATTACTACAATATTCGCGTATTAGCAACAAACACAGCAAACTTTACAACCCAAGGCCCTCTCATACGTCTACGCACCATCCCAGCGACTTCACCTGATGAAGACGGCATACATACACCCGGAGATGCTGCTAGCCAAGATGAACCCGCCGCTGTCCATGCCATATCGACGCGGTTCGAGGCAGCTCTCCTATCACCTCCCGCTCGGGAATCGACTGCGTCTCAGCATCAGACAAAACGGACAGTCTCAGGGCGGCGGAACTCGCCAGTAGCCTCAGTGGCGGAGCAGAACGTCGGACAGAGCGTATTAAGTAGTAGCAGTGATGAAGATGAATCTCCAGAGGCGATCCAAAAATTAACAGAAAGGCTTAATTCACTGAGGAATGAAACGGAAAGAACAGACAGAGAGACCCTCGAGGAGGATGAGGAGGCTAAACGTCAGCTAGCGTATTTGACCAAGGAGAGAGACCGCCTCAAGCAAGAGTACAGAGAGAAGGAAGAAACTAGCGCGGAGCTTCGCAGGCACGGTAACCATCTGGATAAGCTTAACAGAACAGCTCAGAGCAGGAGAGCAGCAAAGGAGAAACAATTGCAACAGAAGAAAGCCGACAGGCAGAAAGTCAAAGATGATATCGCGAAGTGGGAGAAAGAGACGATTGAGATGAGCAGAGAAACGGAGGATATGATCAATGAAAATGCTGAGATCATTGCTACAAAGGACAGAGATGTATCAGAAATCAGGGATGGCATGGCTGAAGACCTCGCCGTGATCAAGACTTTGGAAGAAGATATTCGTATGAAGGGAACCCAGATCAAGGCGTTAGAGAAAGAGCAGGAAAGGATCAATAGCGAGGATAGCGGAAGCCAAGAGCACGCAAGAATTGAGCGAGAGAAAGATCAAGTGTGGGAGGCACGAATGCAGGCTATCCAAGCCCAACTAGGATCCCTATGGCAGACTTTGCAACATGCGCAACAAGAACAGCAGCAAGCTGAGGAGCACTTGTCTTGGTGGATGACAAAGCGAGCAAAAGCTCCAGAATTATTTGCCCCTTTAACATCGCTAGATTTGGCAACCGCCATTCACCGGAGTTGGTCACGAAGAAGCCGCCAGCCCAATTCGCGCACAAGCACAATCTCGTCCCCTTCAGTAAGCTATCAAAATGGGCCAACGGCATTCAAGAACTCTGCTGCCATATGTCCGCCTTTTGCAGTAGGTTCAGCAAACTTCAATATGGGTAATGGAACGAGTGTCCCTCCTGTTGTTGAGAGAGCGAACATGTCAAGAGCGGATGTTGACATACTAACCAACAGCGGTCCCGTGAGCCCAGCTGCAGGCAATCTCTTGCCTTCAAACCTTTTCCGGGATGATGATGTGGCGACCCAGCGCTTTCCTGATCGCAACGGTCAAGATGCCCGTACTAGTAGTTCGGATCAATTCCTCGGCCACGCAATGACATATTCGGACGCTTCGGCCCCTGGACCTTACACGCCTAGGTCTGCAAATAGCAAAGCAGGAAGCATGCTCTCAAGCCCTCACGAAAGCTCACAGAATCTCCAAGGCTACCAGTTTCGTCCAGACCCCTTCATCGAAGGCGACCAGCAAGTCTCATATTTGACTAAGTCGCCGTCAGGTAGCTCAGTAGCTGCAGACTCTAATACCTTGGCCACCAGCAAGCTTGCTCATCTCTTCTCTTCAACGTTCACTCGTCAGCGCGGAAAATCAGGCAGTCAAGAGCCTCCTTTGCTCGGCACACTGAAGCAAGGACAAAGCCAGTCTTTTCCACGAAATTTGGAGCAGGATACGATCGATTCAGACGGACACCGAAGGCGGAAAGGAAATTACGGCAACTGGGCAAATCCAGTGGCAGGCCTTCTAAATCGTAACACCAGCACCCCGGGAATATCAAGAATTGGCACGGATCCTACTGCTTCAACTCGCAGAAGTCGACTCAACGTATTCGGGCCCAAGATAAATAGCTTGGATCCCGCAGGCTTTGGAGAAACTATTCCGTCTTCTAGACCGTCTTCCACCTACTCCTACGACCAATTACTTGCGAGACCTTCGAGTGATAGCCAGCGCTTTGGATGGCCAGTAGCGGATAGTATTCCCAATCGAAACAGCCCATTGGGCGCACATTCGCATTGGTCCGGTGGGCCGTGGTCGCGTGCCCCATCGCGTCATCCTTCAGTACAACATGGTTCGACGAGCAATCTCTCCATCGGCAGTACTCCACTAGATTCGGACTTATACCCGGGTTTCCCTTCGAAACCAAGCACGGAGCAAGCTCCGATAGGCACCCGACCTCGTTCTTCTCAGAGGCCTATCACACCAAAACTGAATCCGGCAGCTCCAACGTTTAAGACATTATTTACTCGTGGAGATCCGAAGAGATCAGCGAGGGGCGAAAAAATTGGTGGTAGGACAGCCGAAATATCAAAAGACAGAGAAAATGAAAGGGAGGAGTTTGAGGAGTTTGAATCGATATATGAATCTTCGCCCCAGAACCCCCGCTCTTCTCGAGATGCCCGGTCGGTTACAACTGCAACATCGACTGCGAATTCTCACGATTCGTTCGATCGCTCCACGTCTGGCACGCCTTCGGAGGCTATAACGCCTTCTGGGCCCAAGGAAACGTTTATCCAAAAGATCACCCGCAAAAGCAGCTCAAGCAAATTCAACGTTCCGTGGGCCAAGGAACGAGGCTTCTTCTCCAAGCGAGCAGGGGAGCCATCTACGCCCGGGGAGATCGACGAAGATATTGCCAGCGATAATCAATTTGGTAAGAGTGTGGAGAGTTCCAGCAGTACGCCTCAGCTAGAAAAGCCCGGTCGATCCAGTCTCTCGTGGCCCAATATCAGGAGGAAGTCAAGGAAGGGCGATCAGGCTCTGGCTGAAGCTGCCGAGAGGGGAAGTGAGGCATCATATGATGACGACGCCTGAGGAATATGTTTCCCATCCGATTTTTCAATACCATTGAATTACAATCGTTGTGCAGGCTCAACATGTCAACCTCTCAGGAGTCGGGATAAGCTCTGGGATTTCCATGATCGACGATGCAAAGACGCTGTAAACTCGACCGTGGTCGACACTAATTGCGTGGTGGTATGAGCAAGCGGTGTTCTAGTATAGCTTAGCATGGCATAGCATAGAGCAGAAGTCTTCGGATCGCTCAATGGATAAACAATGACTTTACTCCAATATTCACGACGAAGCCACAGAGGGTAAGAGGTGCCTTTTCGCAAATGGCATATAGCACTGTTACTTAGCATGTTGGAAAGTACGCGAGGGGATGCTATTCCCGTGATAATTACCCTCATCCTACCTTATGCAGGAGAGAAGTTATATACCCTTTCAGCTTAGCGCCTTCAAAATTAGGTACTTGAGAGGATATATAGACGTCGAACCCTTAGTAGCTAGGCGCGTTAGTGGATCTCTGGTCTAGGTACTCTATGGCAGCAGTAGGGCTATAAAGACAGTGTAATATCCCACTCCCGTCGTGCTAAAATCAGGTGTGGCTTCGTGGAACGGCGCTGGCCGGAAAAGATGCCAAGGAGCCTTGGCGACCAAGGTCCTCGGAAATTTGAAAACAGCCATGACTTGTGCCTTTTCGCAATCTCAATCACGAAAGGCAAAACCATGGACACAGCAGCCTATCTCACTAACCAGGGTTGGCGCGGTGATGGACACGCACTCCACCATTCAGGTCGCGGAATCACCAAACCCATCCGGGTCTCCCAAAAACTCGATGTCTACGGCCTTGGCAAGAAGAAGCATGACGCACACGCCGATCAGTGGTGGGCAAGGGCCTTTGACGCGACGCTGAAGGGGATCAATAGCACAAAAGATGGAGTTACGGGGAAGACGGAAGGCATCAGCGAGGGTGCACCTGCCCAGGCAACACAGATTGTCGGTGTGGGTGGGGCAAAGTGGGTCGGACAGCGCGGTCTGTATAGTAACTTTGTGAGAGGTGAGTGTTTGGGCGGTACTTTGACACCGCCCGAGGAGCAGAAGCCAGATGGTATTGAGCGGAACGAGAACGGGATTGATCGAGTCGACGAGCCACAACCTAGGGCTTCGACGGAGAAGAGAAAGGGATCAAAGAGACGACAGCAGGGGAAGAACACCAATGTGAATTCTCCCGTGATGGTTTACCAAGCGGCTGTACAGACTACCTCACTGGAACCAACACCGACAGTGATTGTTGGCCAAGAGACGAAGGAAGAGCGACGGCAGAGAAGGAAGGAGAGGCAAGCTAGGAGAGCTTTGGACAACGGCGCTATGCGTCATGTCCTACCAGCCCAGACGGAGGCGAAGCTTGATGAGTGTTTGAAGATTGGAAGGTCTAAGCGGCCGAAGATAGTGAAGCCGTGTCCGTCTACCGGGATGGACTCAGCAGTATCAGAAGATGTCACGAGTGGTTTGGAATCAAGGTCAACCAAAAAGCGAAGGCGGATGGTGGTGGATGATGGTAGCGGATGAACATGGGAGTATTGCCCCCAGAGATATTGGAAAGGATAGCAGCAGTTGAGGCGGACTTTTCTGGTGTGGAAGGGAAGGAATCCCATATAACTTAAGCAAGAAATGTGATGTTATCGTTACGTCTCGGGGACGAAGTCCGAAATGGTTTATGGATAGGTAACTACGAGCATGTCCTTAGAGAGAATCGTGATGGGCAATCTTCTTATGATCGAAATGCTCTTGCGAAGGCCAAACATGAGAAGACATCTTGGGCACACCATGCCGATTGGAGATATGCAGCGGACTACGGTAGACACGATGATCTAACTTAATGTCTGCCGTTTCAGCAGACAAGTTCTGCGAGTCCTAGCCTGATTTGAGACGGTCTTGCGGGTGGGTTACTGACACAATGGATAGACCCCAGGGACTTAATGCAAGCTACCTCGTTGTGATATTGCTTGATCTGGGGGCCGCCCTGGCATTGCAACCGTCGACATAGGAGTATACATACATAATAATGGTCTCTCCGACTGTGTATCATGCAGCACGATCGACTGCTCAAATTGAATACTCTGAAAGGGGCTCCCAAATCAACGATCAATCGATCATCCAGAAGTCGTCCGTGATATTAGCAGTGTATTCCATAGTGGGATCGGCCTTTGTGCATCCCTATCCCTCCCCTTCTCCAGATTTTGGGTCCATGCCTTGACTTTCAGGTTTGGCAGCTACCCTCCGTGCTTGAAGTTTCAAAGTTGTGCACTACGAGGCTAAAGTAGATCGTTGGTTGAAAGGCATCACTGGTCGTCATCCATCACGGTGAACGATGCTTCCTTGCTGGAAAGTTTTGGGCCTTTCTTTATACATCCCCTACGAATTACAAGAACAGAATCCCTGGATGCAAGTTCAGAACCCATCGTCCTCTTCTCAGAGTTGAGAAAGTCGGCATTCCCAAAGTATGAAGGGTAGTTTGTATGATCTTATCGCTGGTCCCGTAGGCGTAATATATCTGTGGTAATTTCATCGAACGGCCGTTGCTCCAGTAGCAATCAAGTCTAATACACGACTGTCTTTGGGCCTTTCGAGCCCATGTTCACCTACCAAACACGGACATCGGTCTTGGCACTTGACATAAAGAGACAGTTGTTTACTCACTCGTAGGAGCCACTCAATCGTCGATGCATACTACAAAATGAATACTGGGAAATATTTGTGGCAGAGCGCTCACAACTCTCATACGCTTGTATTTTGAGGTCGACCAAGTGGTGCCCCAGTGGCGTTTGAACGCCATCTCGCATTGGTGAATGGTACGGAGTCAATATATAGTCTTGGTAGAGTATATAGCTCCCTGCATCAATCATCTGGTGGCTTGTGTGACAATATAAAACCCTCAATTTACAGACCTTCGCTATGCTATCGCCAGCGCAGACATATACCCGCAACGCCAAGGGTATACTTTCTATGTCAAGTCCTGCAAAACATGTTTTGGCATTCTGTAGGCTTTAGCATTGTAAACATCAGATGCCATGCATACAACATAGACTTCAGAAGAGCGTAATGCGCACACTTAGGCGCCGTCCCTCCCGAGGGTGCAAGAAGCGAACGGTACAAGTACGAGACTTCGAGCGATATCCTGCTCGAGGACTCGTCTGTATTGTCCGCAATGCTTAGGAACAATACATACTGCGGATTCAGAGGTCATCAAGAAGCTATGACCCCTGCGGCGAGAAGGTAGGAGACTGAACCGATTTTGAGAGTCAGTATGGCTCTTCGAAGCAGTAGATGGAATCGAAAACGCATCTTAAGAGTAGGGAGGTTCCAGAAGTTTTCAAGACTCAGAAAATCTTTTGTGCTAGGAAATCATTGGATAGGGAAAGGCCTACTCCTGGGGTCCATTGCGGCGACTGCGGGCTCTTTGCAGAGGCCGGACTGATCTGAGATCCCGGACTGATAAACGATGGCGAAGATGGCGAGCTTTCCAGCATTATAGCGTCAGCGTTAATGTTCGGAGGTTAAGATTAAAATGCAGGGCTCAAATAACAGTCGGGACTGGCCGTGATATAACTCACTATGACCCAACAGGACTCGTAGGAGACTGTTAGACCGTCAGCATACTCAGTGTACTGATAAACAGGAGCATAAAATTTGACTGACATATAAAGGTGACGCTGGGCTGATTGTATTAGAGCCTTTGAAAGCTGGGGATGATGGCTGCGGGATAGTCAGCAGTGTCTTCTTCAGTCGGACTCTAGGGAACCAACAGAATACTGAGGTGATGTAGGACTATACTGAGGACTCTATATGACCGTGAGTTTAGCAAGGCTTTCAAGTTCGAAAGTGCATCGTCTTACCGTTGGTGATATTGAAGACGCGCCATAAGATGGCGAGGTTGGTCTACAGATACATTAGCAATGAGTGTGGGATGACGGTGTGTTGTTGCGCACGAGTATGAAGGGGACGTTGGACTGTAGGATGGGCTTGTAGGTGAATTGAAGCTAGGACTTGTCGGCCTGCACACCTAGTTAGTGGCGCCTAGTTAATACAGAAGAACGAGAAAGCTTACGAATATGCGGGACTTGATGGAGAGGGACCCATAAAAGCAGGGCTCGAGGGTGAGTAGGATGGTCTGATATATATCGTCAGTAGATGTTCTAATAAGGTGGAAGGAGGGAGACTTGCGAAGTGGGTGTGAAGGCGGGCGAGGCAGCTAATCATAATCCTCAAATTCAGTAATTGCCTTTGTAAGAAGACTCGTTGGGTTTAAAGACATGATTGAAGGGTCAATGGAGTGATGGCGCCAAATGGATCTTAAGGCTCGGACTTTGATGCAGAACAAGAAATCAATGGTTTGAGAGCACCTACCATATGCAGGTGACGCGGGTGAAAAGTGAGGCCTACGCAAGAGTAAGCTTTTGACTACGAGCGGTGGTGTCCATGAAGCTTCACTTACGAACTAGCGTATGCTCCTCCGGGGCTAGAAGGGCTGTAACCTGGGCTAGTTGGGGAAGTATTGAATGGACTCGTTGGCGAGGAGTTGTTGAAGGGACTGCTGGGAGAGTAACCCCCCGGACTTCTGCTAGAATACGGTGATAGCCCGCCGCCAAAACCTTGAGGCTGGTACTCAGTGAACCCACCAGGCGTAGCACCACCCGATTGGACAATAGGGGAGAATGAGGCGCCGTAATCTGGGCTTCCTAGATAGCCGTTGTCGTGCATGGGCGAGCCACTGTCATATGGTGTAGCTGCTCCATCAGCCGTGATACTGCCCTTGATACCGATGTTGGGCATAATCCCCAGTCGTGCATTATCACTGATACAGGTATCAAGCATGCGCTTGAGCACAAATGTTAGCACATTGTGTCCGGTTCCACTGAATTTATCAAGACTAACCTGATCAAGGAAAACCTCTAACTCGCCAGTTCCGACAGGGGCCAATTGGCCGAGCATTACGTTCTCTGAAACGCCACGGCAGTCGTCAAGCTCACCACAGGCTGCAGCCTCAAGAAGGATCTCAACAGTTTCCTCGAAAGAACATCTCATCAGTGCACCTGTGTCTGCTCTGTTGATCCCGTGACGCGTGACAGCCATTAGATGGCCTCGAGAAGTCATGACATCCACCAGCAATGCTAGATGGCGATGATTGACGTACGATCCATCAAAGGCCAAGACTTGAGTCAATTCTCGCATCAGAGCTGATCTGGTAGCTTCGATGCCAAATACTTCAAAGACTTCAATGAATGAGTTGGAATAGGTACGTGTCGTGTCTATTCCCGGTATGGTCAGGACTCGGCCAAGGGCAGACCCACTGGTGTCCAAAAACCATTCTTTGCAGAGGGGATCATCTTTGCTCATGACGAGCGATCCGTCATTAGCCTCGCGGACCTTTACACGTGTACTCAAGAATGCTCGATCGATGCCAGGAACACCCCTCAATGTGAGGGTATCCAGTATGTGGTGTTCAAGACGCTTGAGCATCGAGTCCTCTTCTACGTCGTCATCATCCTCACTTCCCTTACCATGATCTTGTATCATACGAACACGCACGACCTGATCATCAGCATTGTCATCACTAAAGATGACGGCGAGGTCCTTAGCATAATTTTCCTTAATCTTGGCGGCAACGTCTTGAACAGTAAGGCCTTTATCGAGTAAGGCGCGACGGCTCAGCGTTATCCGCAGAAGCCACCTTGACTGACGGAATTGGTCATCAGCATCACCCCCAGGCAGGATGAAGTACGATTCGACCATATCTCGATCTGGTTCAATGATAGTTGATTGAATGTCTGGGTCGTACCAGATCTCCGTGCTCTCGGTCACGGAACGGAGGGTTGTATGCTCCACAGCGCTTCGAAGTAGCTTGGCACTATCCTGATCCCCTGTACTGCCTGGCTCCTGATATACGGTCATTGAGGGAGTCTTGATATTCTTGGCTACATTCAAGATCTCCTTGAGACGCGGCACACCCAGCGTGACATTCTTTGACGAAACACCGGCGAAATGGAAAGTATTCAATGTCATTTGAGTGGCTGGCTCTCCAATTGACTGAGCGGCCAAAACTCCGACCATCTCGCCAGGATTTACCGCAGCTCGGCAAAAGCGGCTCTCGATCTCTCCCAAGACATGTTGGAATGCCAACTTATTAAGAGAGTTCTCCATGACCAAGCGCTTGAAGGCTAGGCGAGAACGAAGCTGAGCTTTGAAAAGAAGGGTAGCGTTGTGCTGGCCTTCTCTGGAAAGCTCGTCATCGCCTCGAACGACCACGAGCCGATCAAGTAGTTGTTCAACTTGAGGGATGACTTCGGCAGGGTGCAAATTGCTTCGAGCACCATTCTTTATTTTGAAAGTTGATTTTGCTGTTTCCAGAATACGCTGGACGTTTATAGGTAGCTGAAGGTAGTCTTCATCATTTTGCTTGTTCATACGCAAGAAGTTGCGTGCAGCCGAAAGCTGCTCATACTCGTGATCAAGAATCTCCTGTGTCTTTACATCTCCGACCAGCTCATTAGCTTGCTCAAGGAATTCGGGAGATATGGTTGTTTCGAGGTTCGAGCCCATAAGGTCAACCCGGAATATCCGGTCGAATTGTTTCTTTGAGATGGTGATAATGTCAACACGCTGCCTTTCGATGTGGACTCCATCAAGACCGTCCTCACCATAGACGAACTGTACAATGTCACCCAGCGAGTTGCGCACTGTGCCGTCGTACTTAGCCATTACATCCTCCAAAGCCTTGACCAAGCGACGTTGGATATAACCAGTTTCAGCAGTCTTGACAGCAGTATCAATGAGACCCTCGCGTCCAGCCATGGCGTGGAAAAAGAATTCAGTAGGGGTCAATCCTCGCAGATAGGAGTTCTCGACAAAACCCCTGGATTCGGGTGAATAGTCATCCTTAGCGAAATGAGGTAAACTCCGATATTTGAAGCCAAACGGTATGCGCTTGCCTTCGACTGATTGTTGGCCAACAACAGCAGTCATCTGGGAGATGTTAATGTTCGAGCCTTTGGATCCAGAACGTGCCATCTGTATGGCATTATTGACATCTTTCAGACTTTCCTCGGTCACCTTGCCGGCTTCTTCACGAGCCTTGTTCAGCGCGTTTGATACCTTGCTCTCAAATGTGTCTCGTACATTCATTCCGGGAAGAGACTCCAGCTCGTTTAGCTGTGCACTCTGCGTGATTTTTTCTACCTCCTCTTTTTGTGCGTTGACAACACTTTTAATTCGACTGATGGTCTCACGGTCAGGAATAGTGTCGCCAATACCAATGCTGAAACCATTGTGCAAGAGCCAGTGATTCACGACTGTCTGAGCGCCGTTGAAAAAGCTCATAGCGGCATCCGAGCCCAGTTCGTTAAAGATAAGGTGGATCACGCCCTGCGTGGCAGCACCAACAGCCTTCTTGTCTAGTAGGCCGAACATCAATTCTCCACCAGATACAAATTGTCCTTCGTCGGTGAGTGACGTGAATCCTTCATTTTCGTGAAGTTTAATATAATTCAACCCAGCAGGGATCACAAGACTCAGGATTTGCTTGCCAGTCCACATCGGACGAGGCTTGATAATTGCGGGCTGCGGGATGACACCATCCCAGTCGGGAACCCACAGCAGGATATTCATGACAGCCTCTTTTGTCATAAAGACATCTCTTCGACACATCTTATAGATACCACACAAGGTATCCTGCACTATACCCATCAACGGCCCATTACGCTGCGATGAGACAATGTTTAACGGAACCATGCAGAGTTGGTTTACCTCTGCGCGAGTTTCCTCACTTTGGGGTACATGCAGGTTCATCTCGTCTCCATCGAAATCAGCGTTATAAGGCGACGTGACCGAGAGATTGAGACGGAAAGTCGAATACGGCATGACTCGAACTCGGTGTCCCATCATGGACTCCTTGTGAAGTGAAGGCTGACGATTGAAGATGATGAAATCACCGTCAACAATATGCCGCTCAACTTTCCATCCATACTGTAAGGAGATCTCTCCGGCGCGTTTGTGATGCCGTAGGTCGATACGCTCTCCAGAGTCGCGTATCACGTATTTCGCACCAGGATGTTCGTTTGGCCCATTCTTAACGAGCTGATGAAGCTTCTGAATATTGTACGGTGTCACGGTTTCAGGATATGTCAATGTTCTTGCAATACTTCTTGGGACGCCAACTTCGTCAAGCGACAGATTAGGATCGCCTGTAATGACAGTACGTGCAGAGAAATCGACTCTCTTTCCCATCAAGTTCCCCCGTAGTCGACCTTCTTTCCCCTTTAAGCGGGCACGGATTGACTTCACTGGACGCCCTGACTTTTGCAAAGCTTGGGGTTGACCTGCAATATCATTGTCCATATATGTAGCAACGTGGAACTGCAGCAGTTGTTCGAACTCATTGACCACATGCGCAGGAGACCCCTCCGTTTCGCAACGTCGCACGTTGCCGTTCGCGCGGATGATATCGCCAAGTTTGTACGTTAGGTCGTCCTCGCCGCGAGGGCCATTTCCTCCATCAACAGAGATGCTGGGGCGAACGGGTGGAGGTGGCACAGGAAGCACCGTGATTATCATCCACTCCGGACGAGCATAGTCATTGCTCAAACCCATGCGTCTGATGTCATCTGTAGAAATATGCCGAAAGATGTTGAGAGCCATCTGAGCGGATATAGGCTTCTTCTCAGGCTGTTGGCCTTCGGTTTCCTCGTCGCCCTTTTGGGGCTTATATGTGCCGTTCAGTTTAAGCCCTTCCCGACGAATCTCGGGCTGAATATTCCCACAACCCCCGTGATCATGGGTTGGCTCTTTACCTTTGCCCCCTGCAGAATCGTCATCATCGGGTGTTAGCGTCTGTTCGCAAATCATCTTGGGTTTGCAAAGCCGCCAAACTGCGTCGAAGCGTCTTTTAGGATCTCGATAACGTAAAGCCTCCGTAAATGCTGGTTTGCTCTAGATGGTGTCTTTGTCAGCCAAGCATACTTTTAAGGCGCGGACATCCTATTTGGGATGACTAACCTCATCGACCAGAATCTTGCCGCAATTATGACAGACTGTCTCCAGTATCTTCTTGATTTTCGTCATGAAGCCTGAAACAGCACCAGAATAAGCAGGGTGAGAGATCCTAGCACACTGTATTGGACAGCACATACCAACATGGAAAACAGGTACAGCAAGCTCGATGTGGCCAAAATGTCCTGGACATTCAGACATATTCTCATCGCAGGTAGCACACTTGACGCCTCTGTCGATGGAACCAAGTCGCGGATCTGCCAAACCCATCTGTCGCGGCCGCAAACCCTGTTCATCCATGGTCTCAGGATACTCTATTGGTGCCACACTCATATTCTTTATCTCCTCGGGTGAGAGAAGTCCAAATTGTATCTCTTGTATGGAGCGCAGTGGCGCACTCGAGAACTGGAAGTTTAAGTTCGCCATGATGGGCAAGGACGGTCAAGTTCGAGGTCGAGGTCGAAAGTAGTGAGGAAGGTGAGTGTAGTAGATCTAAGCCGTGGCAGAGAACGACCTCTTTATAGGACGTCAACGTGTTGATTTAGAGCCCACCCGACACTTCACGTGTTAACTTGGCGACCACAGTCAATTTGATATGATTTGTCAAAGTCGCAGCGTCAGAGCAGGCGTTGGGCTGGCCACAAAGGGCTGCCTCTGAAGTGAGTCAACCACCTCCTCCGTACCAGCGCAGATGGGATCCCGATGGGCTGATACACTCTATGAATCTTCCTGCTGATGGTATCGCGACTGCCCAGCCTATGCACTGCAACAGCTGGAGAGATGGTGCAGATGGTGGTGGGTGTTCAACTAGATGAACTTGGAGATCAATGAGATTCTCCGAAAACCTAGCGTGTTTTCGGCAGCTTACCGTATTTAGCGTATTCTATTCAAGACGCTTGCGACTCCTCGAGCAAATCTGGAGTCAATCAAACCCCGGCAATTACCAATGTAATCTAATCATATATAGAGGATGTTGTTAAGCAACATGGCCTCAGATGTGGGTCAGGAATTATTCGTCGCTTCAGTACAACAGAACATGATGTTATGGACTCACTCTACTACTCATGGGTCCAGTGTCCAGTGCCAAGGAGTCCGTACGAGGTAAAGTACAATGTCAAATACCTTCGGTAGTGGCTTGCGACATTCTTCACTCAAAAGAGGGTCAGATACCTCCATACTCAGCCGTATAGAATGAAATCAATGAATTTTGATCTCTGATATCACTGGGTCTGTGCAGCGATCTTTCATCATTTTGACCATGAATCTTGCATTAACCGATCCCTTTATCCTCGCCCAAGACTATCCCGAAGCTTTGACAGGAAAGCTCAGTTGGTTCACTGTTACTATGGCCACATCTACATCACTGATCATGCAGCCAGGATCCGGTCACGCAACTTGTCTTAGATTCAACCGGAGAGGGGATTTCCTTGCCTCAGGCCGAGTACGTTTCAACGCCAATGTACGCAAGGCATCAATATTGATCGTTTCGATCAGGTCGATGGAACTATCGTGATATTCGATGTCGAGACCAGCGAAGTGGCACGTAAGCTTCGGGGTCATACGCGGCAAATTCAGTCAATAAGGTAGGTGTTGGGAATTATCCATTGCTAGCTTTTGACTCAACGTCATTCAGCTGGTCTAGAGACGGACGATACCTCTTAAGCTCATCGCAGGACTGGAAATGTATTTTGTGGGATCTCAAAGATGGCACACGTATCAGGATAGTCCGGTTTGAAGCACCTGTGTACATTGCAGAGTTACACCCATACAACCAGTAAGTGCGGAGAGGCGTATCCTTCACACCAAGCTAAACGCATCCAGTTTCCTCTTCGTAGCCTCCCTGTTCGAGGACCAGCCGATGTTAGTCGACATATCTGACGTTGTGCCTGTGAAGCGCAAGCTGCCGTCTACGCCAAGGAGACCAAGGGTGGAAGGTGAAGAGATCAACGAAAAGCAAGCGGCCCAAGATGCGAAACAGACAACGTGTGTCACAATATTCACCTCCTTCGGCAATCACATCATCGCCGGTACCAGCAAAGGATGGTTGAACATCCTCGAGACGGAGACATGTTCCGTTATACATTCTCACAAGTTATGCACCGGGGTAATCATTTTCCTTCGCCTTACAGCGTCTGGGCGCGACATGGTCTGTAATGCTAGCGATAGAGTCATCCGGACTATACCAGTGCCAGACCTCTCTCTCATTAACCTCAACATTAATGATATCAACATCGAGGTGGAGCACAGATTCCAGGATGTCGTCAACAGGTTATCTTGGAATCACGTCGCTTTCAGTTCGAGTGGAGAATACGTCTGTGCAACTACCTACATGAATCATGATATCTATGTCTGGGAAAGAGGTCGCGGTAGCCTGGTCAAGATTCTGGAGGGTCCACGGGAAGAACTCGGAGTGGTAGAGGTCCGCGACTGTTCATTCCATTTGATATTGACCGGAGCTAATTCTTGACAGTGGCATCCACATCGACCCTTTGTTTCAGCTTGCGGTCTTGAGTCAGGACGCGTTCATTTATGGTCCATTGTCACGCCTCAACGCTGGTCGGCTCTTGCGCCCGATTTTGCCGAAGTGGAAGAAAATGTGGAATATATAGAGCGCGAGGACGAATTTGACATTCATCCAATCGAAGAAATTCACAAGCGCCGTCTAGACCTTGAAGATGAAGCCATTGATGTTGTTACACTCGATCCTGCAAAGGCTGAAATTGAGGAAGATGTATTCAGCATGCCCGTACTATTAGACATTGGAGACAGCGACAGCGAGGAGGAGATTGTCGCTGTGGGTCCGGGTACTATGAGGCGGAAGAGTCCAGGTGAAGGGAGGCAGTGGATGAATGGGGTGGAGAGTGGGGAAAGTGATGACGAACGAGGCTCTGTCAAAGGTCCAACGAGGAATGTCACGGCGAAGTCTCAGCCTCGAGCACGAAAACGTTGAGTCTATGTGTGGTATAAAGAGCATCCATGTTGTTCTGCATCCAGCAGGCAATGAGAACGATTAGCCCCCCCCCTTAGGTCGGGAGATCTCAAATTGTGGGGGCGAAAGGAGTATCTCACTCCAGCTTTACCTCAAGGACCACAAACTCCCAACTGCCACGTACTGAGGGTGGGATATCGGAGCGAGCGCTCGGTAGCAATAATGTGCGAACACGCAAGACATCGAATGCGACGAGCAAGGCTAAATGAAAGATGTCTAATGAGCTGCATTGTGATTTGTGCCTACCATTCGATGATTAAGATCTATATTACACAATTTTGTTTCCGGAGAGAATCGATCTCCGGCGAATAAAATATGTACTACGTCGCAGGGGGTTTAAATGTAACTTTTGCATACAGACAACTCTAGTCAACTCTATATTTGATGTACGATGAGATTATTTATATGCTTAGATTACAGTCGTTTACGAAGGCAATGGTTATAGCTTATACATTCCTAGATAGACGCTAATTAAGGGAAATACTACGGTTATAACCCCTTTACCTATAAATACAGCCCCTATTTACCTATAGTTATATCCCCCCTAAAGGGGTTTAGCGTACTATTACCTAGGTAATACCTTAGGTATAGGACACGTCGCGATAATCCCCTTATATACTTATATCTCTAACCTAATATTACCTCTATTATAGCTAACCTAGTACCCCCGCCTAATAGCCTTATAAACGCCTCTCCTTAGGGTCTTAAAGACTAGATTAATAAGTTTATAAAGGAGTATAAATATATAGTCTAGATCTAATAAACTATCTAGAATAAAAAGAGTAAGAAGTAAAAAGTATATTTTTTTTATAATTATAAGGATAAAGAAAAACGCCCTTAAAGGTAAAAAAGATTATATAATACTTTTTAAATTATTAACTATCTATTTAAGGTAATAGTTAATTAGAATTACTTTATTAGAGTTTAATTATTTATAATAGAGAATATATCTTATAATTATATTATTATAAAGAAGGTTATCTATTATACTTATAAAGCTTCTACTATAATACTAGAAATAAAGGATATAATTTAAAGGTAAATAGTTATTAATAATATACCTACTTTAATTATTACTACCCTCTATTAAATATATAATAAGGATAATCCTATCTTTAAACTAAAGGATATTTATAATAAGAGAGCTTATATAAGAAGACTTAGTCTTAGCTAAATAATACTTATATAAGTAATACTATATTAGCTATATAATAGGAACTAGTATATTAAGTATTTAAAGGATTAAAAGAAGTAAATTATATATCTCTTCTTCTTATAAACTTCCTATTATAAGATATTAAAAATAAACTAGGAGGTTTTTATTATAAATTATATATATAAGACTAATAAGTATAAACTACCTCTCTTTATAATTACTAGTACCATAGCCCTTAATATAAGATTTTATATTACTTTTTACTTCTTTAAAAGAGAAGAAAAAGAAGATTATAAATAGGCTTTATAATAATTATATAATATATTAATTATTCTAGATATTCTTAATTTAATTATTAATATTTTAGATTATAAAATAGTATTTATACTCGCGCTCTATTTAGTATTTCCTAACTTATATTATATATTATATATTTAGTATATTAATAATAAAACTTTATTATCTATATATTTATAATCTATAGATTTTCTAAAGTATAAGATATATTATAAGATATTTATAATAATTATAATCCTTTTATTTATATATACCTCTTAAGGTACTAGATTAACTTATATAAAAGGAAGTTTATTAAGGTATATATTAATAAGGTTCTATATTTCTTAAATACTATAAATTTAAAGGTTAAAAGCTTATATATAGCCTTAAAAAGAGAGTTAAAATTCTTTATAAGTAAGTAATCTTACTTATTCTTTTATAATTTCAAATAGATTAGCTATTAATACTATCTAAGTAACCTTAAGGTTATAATTTAAAAGGTTAATATTCTACTTAATTATTAAAAATTAAAATATAAAGGCGCTATTAAAATAGTAAAAATATATATACCTTTTAAATTATATATTCTAGTCCTTTATAATATTATTATATATATTACCCTATTTACCTTAAGACTTATTATTAAGTAGTATAAGAAGATATCTAGTAGTATACTTATTATATATACTAATATATTTATAATAATATTAGGCCTATTATATACTTATAAAATTAGGAACTACCTCTAGGAGAGTACTAGGGTTTTAAGACTTTATGATATTTATATATACTAGCGGTTTAAAAAGCTAGCCTTATATCTTACTAAAGTATATATTAATAAGTTAAAAGATAATAACTAGCTTAATCTACTTTTTATTATATAAGAACCTACTATTATATATATTAAGGGTAGGTTAAAGGGTTTAAAGAAGCTTCTCTTATATATTAAATTAACTACCTAATAATTTATATAATAATATCCCTTATAATTTAAAGCTATTAAAGAATACCTTACTTAATAAAGCTCTAATACCCCCCTACCTTAGAATATAATATTAAGGTTATCTACTAGAGTAAGTAGTAGAGTAGGTAGTAAAGTAAGAGGTAGAGTAAAAGGAGGGTTTATATCTATATTTATACTTATAAGAGGAGGAAGTTAGTATACTATTACTTTAAGTTATATAAATAATAGATAATAGAATACCTTCTTTATAAAAGTATTTATATTACTACTTAATAGGGGAAATATACTACTAGTTATATTAAGGGGATGTAGTATAGCCTAGCGACTTCTCGCTTAAGTACCTTGATATTAAGGTAGAGCTATTAGGTAAGGTATTATATTAGTTATACTAGCTACCTTATCTATACTAGAGTAATAGGTAGTTATAGTAATAAGGATACTAATTAGAAGGCTAATAGGGCGTAGATATAATATATTTATAATACTATAATAATAGTAGGTAATAGGTAGTATTACTAGTTATAAGGGGGTTTATAACTTAAATATATAGTAGCTAGATTTTAGCTAATTAGAATATTTATAACTAAAGAAGTTCTATTTATAAAGATAATAGTAAACGCGTTTTTAGGTTATATAAAAATCCTAAATAATTAATCTAGCCTAAGGGCCTAAGGAATTCTTTATTACCCTTAAAGCGTTACCTAGGTAATAGTATATTAAACCCCTTTAAAGGAGATGTAATTATAGGTAAATAGAGATTATATTTATAGGTAAATAGGGGCTGTATTTATAAGTAAAGGGGTTATAACCGTAGTATTTCCCTTAATTAAAGCTATAAATTATCTTATATACCTAACTCTTAGTATTCTACTTATTACTTATTATATAACCTATATTATAGTATAGTATCTGTTAATAGTACTAAGGTTTACCTAGGGTTCTTAAATACTAAAATAGCTTACCGTTTATATTAGGAGTATTATATTAACTCTATTTAGGATTAATATAGATAATAAAAGGTACTAAGATCTAGGTACGCTTATAGGATATATAATATATATTTTATAATCTATATTAATCCTAAATAGAGTTGATATAACGCTCCTGATATAAATGGTAAGCTGTTTTGGTGTTCAGGAACCCCGGGTGAACCTCGGTACTATCGACGGATGCCATGCCACGATATGGGATAGTCTCGCTATTACTGTATGTATATACCCCCAGATGATCTAGTAGTAAAAATACCTGTTTTATAAAATACTGCCTAGATACTGCATGCATGATTTGGTTCACCCCCCCAGCGCCCTCAAAGTAGTTCCAAAGAGGGTCAGGCGTATCAGCGAAGTATTGCTCCGACAGATTTCCTTCTGATGGGGCTCTCACGAATTAACCACTCACTTGACAGATTAGACACTACATACAGCGTCCAGCGGTCAGCCTTCAGAACTACTTCTTAATGCGCCCCTTGCCAACATGTACGTACTAAGCTGCCGAACCTCGCAATCTCCCGCATGCGCAACGGAGGGCCATGGCGTCTTCGAAGCCTTCTCCCCGCTGTAAGATGGAACATCCACGAGCCGACATGCCTCAGGCGAAGGCGGCTCCCAGCACAAGTCATAAAGAAGATACTGCCCCTCCAGCTAAGGCTGTCCCAAGCTCGACTTCAGCGTCGAAAGTGTCGGAAATGGGTGATGAACCTTCCATGAAGCGTGACCACACCCACAGCAAAGACAACCAGGCATCCGTGGCTGGAGAAACACCAATCGAGCAGATACCACAAGTACCCTTTGGTTCCCGGCTTGGTCAAGTTGACTTTAGTCAAGACGGATTCGACACCAAGGCGAAGGTTGCAGGTATGCTAATACGTCATGCCTCTTAATACCAAGAATGTAAAATTAAAATTGAGCTTAGATGACGGGCGTCTGAATATCAATATCAATCAGAAATCTAGAAGACTATCTAACTTGTTGGTGCCGGCTTTGCGTAGCCAGCTCAATCTACAGCATGTCGATGAACCGGCCGAGCACCCTCCGGGCTACATCCCGCCTGCTCTAAGTGGAGCTCCAGGCCAAGTCCCTCCTCCACCTCTGAATGTTGTTATCCATGTTGTTGGATCACGGGGAGACGTCCAGCCGTTCGTTGCTCTGGGAAAGTTCTTGAAGGAGAAGTTTGGCCACCGGGTGAGGCTAGCTACTCATGGAACATTCAGGACTATCGTTGAAGAGAGCGGATTGGAGTTTTTTAACATTGGCGGAGATCCAGCAGAGCTCATGGCATTCATGGTTAAAAATCCGGGATTGATGCCTGGAATGGATTCTCTTCGTAGTGGTGATGTGGGGAAGCGGCGGAAAGGCATGTACGAACTCATTCAAGGCTGCTGGAAATCCTGCATCGAAATTGGTAATGGTACGGGTATACCAGCATCGGACGATCATTCAGACAATCGTCCAAGCTTTGACAGCGGTATCGATATGGATGGCGATCCTGCTGCGAAACCTTTCATTGCGGACGCCATCATCGCAAATCCACCAAGTTTCGCTCATATCCATTGTGCCGAAAAGCTTGGTATACCTTTACATCTTATGTTCACGTAAGTAAATGCGGTCGTGCACGCCAAACTTATCTCTGATAGCATCTTTAAGGATGCCTTGGTCGCCAACGCAAGCTTTTCCACATCCTCTAGCCAACATCCAGTCATCGAATGCCGATTCAAGTATAACGAACTTCGTCTCCTATGCCTTAGTCGAGATGATGACATGGCAGGGACTTGGGGACGTAATCAATAGATTCCGAGAAAAGACGCTGAATCTCGAACCCGTGAGCCTGATGTGGGCACCTGGCATGGCAAGTAGGCTGCGGATCCCTTATACGTACTGTTGGTATGTCATCCCTCTTTCATTGGTGATGATTGTAGCGCCAAGTTGACAGATATCTCAAAGGTCTCCGGCCTTAATCCCTAAGCCCAAGGATTGGGGAAACCATATTTCAGTTTCGGGGTTTTTTTTCCTCTCGCTAGCTAGGAGCTTTACACCTGAGCCTGATCTGGCCGCGTTTCTGGCCGCCGGACCCCCCCCAGTCTACATTGGGTTTGGTTCTATCGTGGTAGACGATCCTAACGCTATGACCAAGTTGATCTTTGAAGCTATTAGGAAAACAGGCCAGCGTGCCTTGGTTTCCAAAGGCTGGGGTGGGTTTGGAGCTGATGCGCTCGGGGTTCCTGAGGGTGTTTTCATGCTAGGAAATGTTCCTCACGATTGGCTGTTCAAATATGTATCCTGCGTTGTGCACCACGGTGGTGCTGGTACCACGGCAGCTGGAATCGCTTTGGGTAAACCGACCGTGGTCGTTCCCTTCTTTGGAGACCAGCCTTTCTGGGGAGCTATGGTTGCTCGCGCAGGAGCTGGGCCCCTACCGGTACCCAGCAAGCAATTGACGGCTGATAGACTGGCTGCTGCCATCACCGAAGCTTTGAAGTCGACAACTCTACAAAGGGCACAGGAGTTAGGAGCTCGAATTAGCTCAGAAAAAGGCACTGAATCGGGGGCCGATAGCTTCCACAAGCAATTGGACATCGATAGAATGCGTTGCTTGTTGGCCCCCAGCCGAGTGGCCGTTTGGCGTGTCAAGCGGACTACCATTAGGCTAAGTGCGTTTGCTGCAACTGTCTTGGCTAATGAACGCATACTGGACTTCAACAACCTGAAGCTGTATGACCATATACCCACGTTCCCAAATGCATAGGTTAATGATGATCAGATACCGACCACGCGAGTACGAGGCCGAGGATGGGCCGTGGGACCCAATCTCTGGCGGTGCATCGGCGTTGCTGGGGACTTTTGGAAGCCTCATGATGGGCGTTGCTGATTTTCCCGTCGAAATCCTGAAAGCGATGAAGATCAAGCCGTCGGAAAGGTCCATTGATGAAGGTTTGTGAAATTTGCCCTAAACATTCACTTGACAAGACGAACTCACGTGTATGTCGCGAACATTAGTCCCCCATGTCGAGGGCCAGAAGTCTGCGATCTCTTCAGAGGCATCTCTGGAATCGAAGCAAACAGAGACAGGAGCAAGGAGTCCAGACACCCTAGCTGACCCCTGGAGCCCTCCGGAGGGGCCATCCTCTCCCACAGACGAAATCTCAAATGCAAGCAGGCAGACATCGAAGTCAGGCGAACCTAATTCTATGAGAAGTGCATTAAAAAATTCAGCTTCCAAGTCGTCCTCACGGGGCTCCAGTCCTAGCAGGCAGCTTGAGCATGTTCATAGATCTCTTTCTGATACTCATGCTGGCCAGATATCCATGGAGGCCGCACTCGGAGCTGGGAAGAGCATCAAGCAAATCGTTGGAGCAGGCTTCAAATCACCAATGGATTTTACCTTAAGTGTGGCACGAGGTTTTCACAATGCTCCAAAGCTATATGGTGATGAAAGTGTCCGTCAAGCAGATAAGGTGACCGGGCTTCAAAGTGGCCTAAAAGCTGCCGGCAAGGTAATGTTACTCAGACTTGCGTATTAGTCCGAGCTGATCCGCCCAGGAATTTGGCTTCGGTCTCTATGATGGTATCTCGGGTTTAGTAACCCAGCCTTTGGACGGCGCAAAGAAGGAAGGTGTTGCAGGTTTCATCAAGGGCTTTGGCAAAGGCATTGGAGGCGTTGTCTTGAAGCCTAACGCAGGTATGTGACCATTCCGAGACGCAAAATTCTCGCTAAAATCTACAGCTATCTGGGGTATACCAGGGTACACCTTCAGGGGCATTTACAAAGAACTCCAAAAGAATCTTGGCTCAAGCGTTCAGAATTACATCGTCGCCGCTCGCACTGCGCAAGGGTACGAAGAATGGCACCGTTCGAACCAACAGGAGAGGCTTGACGTAGTCAGCCGGTGGCAATCAATACAGGTCGAAATTGAGAAAGAGAAACAACATACGCGTCTGGGGATATTCCAAGATCGTCACTGTTATCTTAACTCGACTATCAAGGATAGAAAGAGGCAATATGCCGAGAAGAAGAAGAACAAAAGGAGTACGCAGAGCAAGGATGACCCTCATTCGCCTAATGCCATCCCTGAATCTCATCCCTTCATTCACCAACAATCAGAGGGAACAGGTGCAGCCATCGCTGACTTCGAGGAAGCAATACACACTTCTGTCGCGGCTACGTCACGTGGGAATTCGGACGAGGATAAGATGATCGAGAAGGCCATCCGAGCAAGTGTTCTTGAGCTCAAGTTGGCGTCTGAAGAAGGCGACCACGCAGACGCGCTTCAAAGAGCGATTCAAGCCAGTGTTACCGAGGCCAGTCAATTCCGTAAGACAGGTAGCTCAAAGCCTACTGCCAATGGCTATATCGAAGCTGGTGTGAATGATGAGGAGCTTGAGGCGAACTTGCACCGTAACGTGTCACAGCAGTTCTCATCAGGCTCATCACCCAATCTGGCTGCCATCGACTTTGATGACTCAGGCGTCGATACCGATGATGACGAGAACATCAAAGCTGCGATTGAAAGGTCGACGTCTACCAAGACGAGCGATCCGAAGGCTGCCCAGCAGACGGATGAGGACTTGAAGAAAGCCATCGAGCTTTCCAAAGAAACTCAAGAAGAGCACGAGCAAATTCTCAGTAAGTCCAATACCGAGGAGGAGATTGTCCTCGCATATATGAAGAGACAGAGCTTAGCCGAGGAGCAGCACAAGAGCTCTATTATCACCAAACAAGGTACTCGTCACGATCCAAGAGACTAAGAGACAAGACAAGGAAAGCTTCATAGGATAGCTAGAGAGTGGCGGCTGCAAATGACCTTAGGATGATTTGTGTATGCATGATTGATAATGGAGAAAGAAGGCTTCTATAGGCCATGAAAAGACTTCCGTCTCCGCTATTTCTATAAGGCACCTGATGTAGATACTTTTTAATTTCTATTTCCGATGTTTAAACCAAAAAAGAATGGAGGTAATATCGATAACAGGATAACGAGATTTACGGTCATTCGAGATTACTAAGTAATACGCTATTACCGCCTAGAAATGATTAGCTATCTTAGTAGGGCTGTAGTAGTAATATCTCCGTTTAATAATATTATTATATACTAGAAAATACCTATAAAAATTCAAGATTTTTACGTTAAAAATTACTCCTACTACCTAGTAGTTAGTAGGTAAGATAAATAGCGGGGAGTATATTAGATATATTAGTAGGTAGCTAGCCTATATATATAATAGTATTAGCTATATTATATATATATACTAATAGACTAATATAGATTATTCTAATAGCGTTTTATACCTAGTAATAAGATAGATATTTCCCTCTATTTAGACTAATATTAGATATATTAGTAGGTAAGATAAATAGTAGGGTTTTTAACCTGTAAATATAATAGTATTAGCTAACATATTAATATACTAATTTAGATTATACTAATAGTATTACCTACCTAGAAATAAGATAGATATTACCTCCTATTTAAGTATTATAAAAGTATATACCTTATATATATATATTATACCTTCCTTATTAATTAGATAAGTACTTATAAATAGTACCTTACTAGATAGTAAGATAGGTCTTTATACCTATTTACCTAATAGTACCTTTACCTTATATTTACTTTTTATAATATTATTTCTACTATATTTAGTAGTAATACTATTATATAATATTGTAATAGGTTAGAGATACTAATCTAATAGATTATATAAACTAGGAGTCCTCTACTAATAAACCTAGTATTAGACTAAGTTTACTATTCTATACTAGTTAAATTAGACTAGATTTCTCGCCTTATCTTAATAACTATAAGGTAGACTAAATAATATAGTATATCTAGATCCTACCTCTTTAGTTTATAATATTAGGTAAGACGCCTATCTTTAACTACTAGATTTAGTATTTAGCTTTTACCCCTTACTAAGAAATTAGCCTTCTTAGACTTCTACTAGCCTTTTAATAGGGGAATAATTAATACTAGAGAGAATTTATAAAATTATATATAAAATTATAACTACTAGTACCTCTCCCTAGCTAGTATAATTAGCTACTAAATAAATAGCTACTAAATATTATAAATTATTAATAAGGGGTACTTATACTTACTCTAGGACTTAATTTATAGAGCTATTAATTTAGCCCTTAGATTAGATTATTAATTAGCTAGCCCTTTAACTTATAATATATTAGAAATAAGTATCTAGCCCTATCTATACTAGCGTCTTAGTATAGTTTATATAGATAGAGTTTTTAACTCCTTATTCTTACCTCTCCTAGAGTACTATTTATATAGTTATAATTATCTTACTTAATAGGTTATAAGACCTAATAGCCTAACTAGCTACTTATATCTACTCTCCTATAGTAGTAGTTATTTACTAGTCTTATTAGCGTAATTTTTAGTATTAAACCTATAATATAATATTATAAGGGAGTAAATAATAGATACTTCCTTACTTATAATAAAAGCTTATACTAATCTATTAGATTACCTATAAATTTAAGCTAGTAGGCGCTAGGGAGTTAAAGGCTACTTAAGGGAGTAAATATATTAAATCCTTCCTTACCTATAGTAAAAGCTTACTATATAAGTAGAATAACTTATTATCTAATAATTATTTATATTAGATATTATAAAGTTATTTAAATAATTATTCTTAATCCTAGTAATTAGATAGCTATTTAATTTTAATTCTTATATTCTTTTTAATAATATATCTACTTAGGGGACTTATACTAGGGGGAGTTATTCTAGGGGGAGTAGCTTTATACTAATTTACCCTCCTTTTATCCCTCTACTATTTACCTACCTATTACCCGCTAAATTTAGATAAAATTAGGGGGAGCTTTTTTATAAGTTTCTCCCGCTACTTTACTTATTCTTAGAATTCGCCTTCCTACCTCTATTATATAACTCTACCGATAATTCCTACTATAATGTAAGAGGGAGAGAGTAGGAGGAGCGGGAGTAATAACTAGGAGGAGGAGTAATACTAGGCTACGGGAGTAACGACCTAGAGCGGTAGTAATACTCTAGGAGAGTAGAGCGGGTATAATAGTAATACCCTAGTAGGTATATTATACTACTAGTAGGAGGAGTAATACTATATTAGGGGAGTAATAACTCTAGGGTAATAGTAATATTATAATAGGTATATTATACTACTAAGAGGAGGAGTAATACCCTATTAGGGGAGTAATAGGATATTATACTAGAGGAGCTATATATTATAAGCTATATTAGAATATATATCTAGTATACTTATAATAACTTAATTCCTTTAAAAATAGACTTAGACTTATTAATAAGGTTTATACCTAGCTATTTTAATAAATCTAAAGATTCTCTTCTTATAATTACTATTCTAGACTTACTTAGGAGGCTAATACTTAATAACTATATATTAGAATTACCTTAATAATAGCCTTATCTTAAGCCTAATAGAATACCTACTTCTAAGAGATATTATTTTCTTATTTAGTTTATTATTATTATTAATCTAGTATAAGATAGTACTATATAAGGGGGAGTATTAGAAATAGGTATCTAGCCCTATCTATACTAGCGTCTTAGTATAGTCTATATAGATAGAGTTTTTAACTCCTTACTCTTACCTCCCCTAAAGTACTATTTATATAGCTATAATTATATTACTTAATATAATAAAAGGGTTTATTAGGGATATATAGGAATTTACCCTACCTACTCTTAAAGAGGTAGCCTAGGTTAAGAGCTCTACCCTAGTACTTAAAATAATTAATAAAGATATTAAGAAGAGTTTTTAATTAAAACTAACTTATACTCCTATTACCCCTTACTCTTTATTACCTATATTTATCTAAGCTTTATAGAAGGTACCTCTAACCTCTACTACCTCTACTAAGGTATTAATATCTATCTATTTTAGGGTATATTTATATCTTAATTAGGAGTTATTAGTACTATAATAGCCTAGCTACTTACTAATCTTAGTAGAACTAAAGCCTAGTAAGGCTACTTAGATAGAAAATACCTTCTAGGAGCTTAAAGATATTTTAAAGTTACTAGAAACTACTTAGTAAGGTACCTTAAGGTCTATTAAAATAAGATAGCCTAGCTACTTAATAGAATTAAAGTCTAGTAAGGCTACTTAGGTAGGAAATAGCTCCTAGGAGCCTAAATATAGTCTAAGTTTACTAGAGACTAAGATAACCTCTTAGGATATTAAGTTAAATCCCCTACTAAAGTCTAAATAATATAATTACCTTAAGCCTTAAGTAATTAGTTAGGATAGGTACTTTAATACAGAATATCTAATTAATTTATAGGAAGGAATTCCTTAAGGTATAAGTTAAGGCTACTTACTTAGAGACTACTAAATTATAATTTACTACGTCTACTTAAGGTAGAGACTTAATAGTCTTAGAGTTAAGTACTACTACTAAGCGTAGGGTAAAGCCTAATACGCCTAAAATAAGAAACTACTTAGTTACTATTAATATAAATAACCTTAGAAGAATTATATATAAGGAAATTAATAGTAATACTAGCCTACCTAGGCTACCTAGGAATCCTAGCTTATAAGGTAATCCTAGCCTATTTAATCTACTAGGTATTAGTAGTACTAGGGGTAATAACTAACTAAGATTTAATATATAAGATATAGGATTTTTCTACTTAAATCTATCTAAGTTATATAGTTTAGGAGATATAGTATATACTTATAAAGAAATTATTTAAGACATAGTATATACTAACAAAGAAATTATTTTTTATAAAGTATATACTTTTAATAAATATATATATAATTACGTAATATTAATTAGAGAAATTAATATAAACGAAAATCTTTCTATATACCTTAAGAGTATATCTCTAAATTAGTACTTAAAAGAAATTAATAATTTTAAATAATAAGCGTTTTAAGGAATACTATTAATAGATTTTATTAATTAACTTACTTTAAGGTTTAAAATATTAATATCTAAAGTACTTAATTAGTTAAATAGGGAAAAGTACTTTATTATTAATATATACTAGGATAGGGACTTATAAGCCTATTTAAAAAATATTTAGTTATATATTATAACTATTAGGGTAGATAATATTTATACCTAGCTAATCTAGGCTTAGAATTAATTAGATATTAATATTTAGTTTATAGTAACTCTACCTATTAAGACTATTATATTCTAAGATTTTATAGAAGAGCTAGAAGCTAAGCGTAACTTATAAAAGGCTATAAATAACTACTATTACTTAAATAATAGTAATTATAAAAGGTAGTTAGAGCCTAGCTATTAACTACTACTAAATATAATACCTAGGTACTCCTATAATAATTATTAGTAGTAGGGCTATTAAGGCTACTAAGGCTATTAAGGCGGCTTTTAAGCCGGCTATTATAATAGCTATCTATTATACCTATTAATAGGATATTTATAACGGAACCTATTATAGAATAAGATAGCTAATTAGATATAAATCTTTACGCCTTACCTAGTACTAGGTAAATAACTTATAATTACTACCTTAATAGTAGAGGTAAGTATTATAGATTTTACTATCACGTTCCTTCTATAGCTGTAACGTTATAGTACGGAAGCCTTCTATACTATAACCTAGTTTTTCCTTAATAGAATCCTTAATAGCTAATTAATAATATATGAATTAAAATAGGCTAAGGCTATTTATTACCTTATTAATAGTAGTAATACTAATAGAAACTATTCTCTTCTATAAGTACTATTTAATTGTCTACAAAGGAACTAAATAATATACTAATAGTACTAAATTATATTAAGTCCCTTAGCTAAAAACTTCTATAACCTACTAAATCTCTATATCTATAGTAATAATAGTCGATTATAACTAGCTATATTAAGGACCTTAATAGCCCTTTAATCTATCTTCTATATTTAGGTAATACTACTATTTATAGTAGCCTTTATATAAGACTTTAATTGTTTCTTATATAAGTATAATATAGGTACCTTCTACTTTATAAAAGTTTTAATTACTTTTAAAGCCTTTTATAACCTCCTTACCTTCTTATAATAATCTAATTACTCCTTTATTATAACTTAACTACTACTCCTTAAGTAATAGCTTATTATATTAGCCTTCTAGATTTATAACTTTACTAAAGCTACTAGGTAAGTATATATTTATAAAGTCCTTAAGACTACTAGTTACTATATTAACTATATTATTACTAATTATAAGTAACTTATATTATAAGAAGTTCCTAAGTTAAGTAATAGATATACTACCTTAGTTAAACTAGAATTATTTCCTTTTACCTAGGCTACTAATACTCTAGCTTTCTGAAAGGCTATTATATAATTTACCTAAGCTACTAAGTATTACTAAAGCCTTCTATAGGTCTAATTATACCAGTTATATTACTAGACTAACCGCGTTAGTTCTATTTTAAACTAAATTTATAATTATTATGTAACGCTAAACCTATATAGGTAATAAGCTAGTTGTAAGTAGTTTAACAAGTCGGGTTAATACCTAAAAGAACCTCTAAGTACTAAAAAAAGGTTAGTCTATATATTACCTATACCTCTAGGAAGGCTAAGCTCTCTTTAAGAAAGCTTAGTACCTATTATAAATAGTTATATAAGTACCTAATAGACTTCTATAAAAGAGGTAATCTATAAATAGCTAGTAAGTCCCTTACCTAATATACTTAATATAGCTATAAATCCTACTATTATAGTAACTATTACTACTAATATAGTACTATACCTTTATAATAACCTACCTCCTCTAAGACCTCTAGGGCTACTAGGCCTACCTAGCTAACTAAGGTAAAATATTAATAATAGGGGTCTTAATTAAGGACTTTAATAGAATTAAGGTAATCTAGGATATTTCAATCCCATATATAATAGAAAGTCTATTAGTACTAGATTAGCTATTAAATATATTAGCTAGAATACTTACTTTAAGGATATTTACCTATTTATTAAATATACTAGATAATTATATTTATTAAAAGATTTAGTAACTATATAAGCTAATTTATAACTAAGCCTTTATAGTTCTACTCTAAACTAGTAGACTTTAAGTAAACTTAATAATATTAAGTAAAGTATTATAAACCTTAGTAAAAGTATTAAGTAATAGGCTAAGACCTTATTAAATAATTTAGCTAACCTACTAATATTATAATTACCTCTATATTATAAGAGATATATACTATAAAGGATATAACTAGTTATAAAGAGTTAAAGAAGTTTATATTAAAAATACTTTACTTTATTAAAGATAGTAAGCTATTTATAACTTTAATTTAACCTAATATTTAGACTAACCGTCGAGTCGGGTTTTAGTACTATAGATTAGTACCGACCCGAATACTTAGTACTAGTTTCCGGTATTAACCCGAAAAGCCCTCGGTACCTTAGCGAGTCGGGTTAACCCGACCCGACTCGCTAAGGTATCGCCAAGACGCCAAGCCCCTAATAAAATAGTAAGGAGCCCTAAAAACTTTCTAGAATTACCCCTATACTAAAAATAGATTTTTTTAATTAGAATTTTACTAGCCCCTTTAGTTCCCTAGGGATATGCATTACCTTTTTGTATTACCTTAAAGAATTACCTAGGTTAGGCTAGGTAATAATAATAATAATGCTTAGTAATATAGTAGTAAATTATAGATATAATAGTAAATACTATTATAGATAGAAAATATTAGTAATATTATAGTTATTATATCTATAGGAATAGCTAATTAGCTATTACCTTTCTATATTACCTTATTTACTATTAAGAATTACCTAGTTAGTAGTAATAATAATACTTAGTAATCTATTAGTAAGTTATATATATAGTATAAAATACTATTATAAATAAAAAATATTCCTAATATAATAGTCTTAGTAAAATAATATAGTAGAACTAATATCTTAGCGAGTCGGGTTAATACTTCAGTACTAATACTTAGTACTACCCTATAGTATTAACTCGAATACTCGGTACTAACTATTAGTACTAACCTGAATACTCGGGCTAGGAATTTAGTATTAACTCGCTAAGAGTCGAGTCGGGAACCCGACTCGAGTTTAAAGTACTAACCTGACGCGGTTAGTCTACTAATATTATTTATAATAGTATAGACCTAGAATTACAGCGTAATATTTATAAGTAACTTCCTATCTACTCTTAATAATATAAAATATAAATAGTAGGCTTATACTACTAAGTATAAAAATACTAGTAGTAGTTACTAGCCTTATAATAGTAAATAAGTTAGATAATATAATTAAGGGAGATATTACAGTTATACCCCCTTTACCTATAATTATACCCCCTAACTACCTATAGTTATACCCCCCCGTATTAGGTTAGCTCTACGTTACTATAGTAATATACTATAGAGATCCTATAACTAAAACTTTAATAATATCTCTAATATAATTTTCTTTAGACTAGATTAATTATTTATAAAATCTAATAAGCCTAAAATATCCTATTATTATAATCTTTATAATTAAAACTTTTCTAGCTAGCGCGTAATCTAATTAGTTAATATCTAGTAATAGTAATATCCCCTAGGCGTAGTCTTAAATAGAGATACTACTACTAAGCCCCCTATTAAATATATATACTTTCTCTTATATTTAGCTATTATATATTAATATTATATATACCTCTATATCCTACTTAATTCCTTACCTGTAGTATAGGGGATAGTCTACGTCCTACTAGCTCCGTTATAAGCCTAGTAGTCGCCTTAGCTAAGGGTAACGCTAGTGAAGGTAGGGCGCCCTCGCCCTCTATAGGCGCAGGGGTAGATAGCTCAGGCTAGGGAGTAGGCTACTTAGGCTATAAAGCACGTCGTCGCCGTGCTAGTAACGTCGGCAATTTCTGAGAACCCGGAGGGGTACCCAGGGCCGGCCCCGGGCCGCCTCGGGCCCCTAGGGCCGTGGTTTGAGAAAGCTTGCCCTGGGGCCGCAGGGGCAGACACGAGTCCGCCCGGGGCTATAGGGGCCGTAAGGGTAACCTACCTAGCGCCCGGGGCCCTAAGGGACGCGCTAAGATTAAGCGTTGAGGCGCCAAGCGATAGCGTTACGGTACGCCATCATTAGGCTTCTGGGCGCTAGGGAATAGCGTCAAGGTACCCGCAACAGCAACGCTGTCGCATTATCCAACATACCAAGTCAATATAGCTACCACGCCGTCGGCCCCTACCCAGGCCTACCCCAGCGCATTACCCCCGCCTAGAAATTGGCTGAATCGATCGATTCCGGGGTCGCTTTTAGGGTGGCGTTGGGGGTGGCTCCGGGGTACGCTACCCGAGTCCCCCGTCGATCATGGAACATCAAAACTTTTGAAGTTCTGCTTAGTAAGCAGTCACGTAACATGGTTTCGCTTAGTAAGCAGTCACGTGATTTCTTAGAATTTACCAACTAGTAGATTTCAGAAAAATTGCTTAGTCAGCAGTCACGTGACGCTTCCCTTGGAGCCCGGAGCGGCCCCGGGGCCTTGGAACACGCTGCGACAGGCCCAGGGCTGGCCCGGGGCCCCCGGGGCCGGCCCCGGGCCTGCGGGCCGAAGGCCTTTGCCAAGGGCATAGGGGCGAGTTGAGATCTTGCCGACGAAGGCGAGAAGGCCCTAGCCCCTACTACGTCCCCTTAGTATCGCTACTAGACCTTCTCTTACTCCTAATATTCCTAGTATAGACCTCTACTCTAGCGCTAACGAGTTAGCCCTTACTCTTACTATAGGCGTACTTACTTTACACCTAAAGGGTATATTATTAGTTAATATAAGGGAGTAGGAGTATAATAAGTAACCTAAAATATTAAGTTATATATTATAAGGAGGGTTACCCTAGTAATAACTAATCTAACCTAATACGGGGGGTATAACTATAGGTAGTTAGGGGGTATAATTATAAGTAGTTAGGGGGTATAATTATAGGTAAAGGGGGTGTAACCGTAATATCTCCTATAATTAATATAACTTTCTTAAAAGAGTAGGCTATTAGTTACCTTTTTAACTATCTAAAAACCTATAATATAGTAACTCTTACCCCCCTCTTATTAAATTAAGCTTACTAGTAACCTTACTATTAGTAGAATTAAAATAATATCTTACTACTAGTTTTAAAACTTTAAATCGCGGTAGGGCTAGTAAATATATTAGATTTATAACTACCCCCTTATCCTCCTTAACCTGCTAGGGGAGGATAAGGTAATAGATAATAGTTAGATAGACTACTATAATAGCTATTATAATAATAGAGGGTATACTAGGCTATAATAGGTAATAGTATAAAAGACTTTTATAATAAATTAAGGGGATATTAGTAGTTTTATATAGATCCTTTTAAAGAGGATTCCTTTTATAGGAATAAATAATATAGGAGTAATAAGGACCTTAATAGTAACCCTAGTTATAAGATAGTAGATATTAATTTTATTACTTCTTAAGTTAAGGAATTAGATTACCCTTATACCTTATATAATACTTCCTTTTCTTCTAGAAATAAGCTATTCTATTATCTATAAGAGTAGTACTAGGAAGGAGAGTATCTACTAAAGCCTTTAACCCTCTTATTAATACTATTAATACTATTAACACCTTTTATAAAGCCTTCCGTAGGCCTTACTACCCTAGCTATAGCTAATAAACCTCTATATATTAAATCTAATATTATATTAGTTTAGTTTAAGGTACTAGACTATAGCTTTTATAAATAGAAATATACTACTATTAGTATCTTATAATCTAATTATAAAGTAGATTATACTAAAGTCTACTTAAATAGTAGTTATTTTATTAACCTTATTAATTAAAGCTATATAAAGGTTTTATTATAGGCTTATATAAAGAAAATAGCCTTATTAATACTAGTTTATAAGGTTAGAAATAAAGTCGTAATAATTACTAAGTATATATTAGTTAAAATATTTATTAATAGTACTATTAATAGTATACTAGTAAGAGTATTAATATTAATAGAAGTCTATATTACAGAGGATTTAAAAGCTAATTTACTTATTAGAAATAATATACTAAAACTATAAAGAATTATCTTAGGATTTTAGGAATAATAATATTACTATTAGATTCTATTAAAATCTTATTACCTTAATTAGTATCTATATTTATACCTTAAAGCGGCTATTATTATACTACCTTAAACTATTATAAAGGTTCCTATAATATATAAGGGAAATATTCCAGCTAATAGAGATTTCTTATTTAAACTAGAGTATACTTAAGATTTTAGAATAGATAGGGGTATATTTATATATATTCTATATTCTATAATATTATTTATTTAGGTATATAATACTTTAGCCCTATTAATATAACTATTTTATAAAGTATATCTTAATTCCCTTATTAAATATAATTAAGATAGTATATATATTATTATACTTATACTTACGCCTCTAGTAGCTAGTAATACTAGTTTCTAGAAGTTAAGGGTTACTAAAGGCTTCCTTATACTTACTATAATATATATAAGACGAGTAGTAAAGCTATTTATAAACCCCGTATTAATAAAGACCTTAATAGAGATAAATCTAGTATATAAGTATATTCTACTAAATAGGATTATTATTTATAATACGCCTAAGGTAGCTAATATAGTTACTATAATTATAGCTAACTTCCTTAAGATATAAGTAGACTAGGGTATTATAATAGATATCCTTAAAGATAAATAAATATTAATACTACTAAAATCTAATACTATTCTAAAACCTTTATAAGTCTACCTAGTAAGTTAAAAGGATAAAGATCTAATTAATAAGATTTTTAAAAGACTTTGTTAATAAGGAAAGATAACTGTTATAATTATTACTATATAGCTATCTAGCTTGTAGCGTAGAGAGTAGAAGCCTTTTATAGGTACGTCTTAGGCCTATAAGAGGCTTCTCTTCTCTATAACCTTTACTACTTTACTATATTATTAATTACCGGTTATAATATATAGTAGTAATACTATATTAGCTACTATTAGTACTATTAACTACTAATAAGCCGTATATAGTCTATTAGCTATTATAGTATAAGCCTTAGGGTATAAGTCCTTACTAGTCTTTTATATACTTTTCCTTAATCTATTTAATACTTATTTAAGCTAGTTAAAGAAGCCTTTTATAAATAATAATAATTATAAAAGTCTCCTTATAAAAACTATAATTAACAAGAGCCTTATTTATTACTTATTACTACCTCCTAATAGTATTAGGATTTTATTAGATTATTAGGATTTTTAGAGAAACCTTAGTATTTTACTAAGTAAATCTAGATATTTCCCTAGATATTTCCCTACTTACTACTTATCCTAGCTATTATAGGGAAACCCTTATCTTTACTTTTTAATTATATAATTTTATTAATACTAGATATAAGTATACTATTATTAATAATAATATTAGTTATTTCCTAGTAGCCCTTATTATTAATAGGAATCTTAAACCTCTTTAGATTAAATATACCTTTAATTCTTTATAAGGTTAATAGTATTATACTAGGTTATTATCTCTAGAGTCTATTAATCTTCTTAATATTAATAAACTATCCTAGCCTACTAACTAGACTATTAATAAAAGCTAACTCTATATAATAAATTATTATTTTAAGAAAGCTACCGCGTTTATAAGGTACTATTTATAATAGCCTCCTTTAATACCTACCTCCTTAATAGGGACCTTAATCTATTTACTATTAAGGTTAACTTTACTAATATTAATACTAATAAAGTCTACCCTATCCTTAATAAGTATAAGAGTAACTTTAGTAGAAGAAGCTATATATAATTACCTTATAAGACTAGAACTTCCTAGTCCGCTAGAGCCTTTAGATATAGTGAATAATAGGGGAAATAATAATAGCTAGGCTAGCTAGGCGAATATACCTATTAGAGGCTTTATACTTAAATAGTTTAATATAATATCTACCTTTTTCTAGAGTATAAATACTAGGGTAGGGGGTTATTAGACTTATTAGCCTATTATAGCTATAACTCTTATAATTAGTACCCCTTAATTCTATCCCTAGGATATTAGGTATTTTAATCTAGATTCTAATATACCTTTAATTAAAGTTAAAGATAGTTATAATATCTATTATAATATTTTTAGCTTTATTAATAGAGTTAAAGTAAAAGCTATTATTATAAATCTAACTCTTATATAATTAAATCTAGACTTATATCTACTTAGGAAAGCTAATAATTAGTTTATTAACTAATTATTATATACTACCTATATTAGGTCATAAAATAACCCTACTAGTATTATTAAATAGTATATAACTCTATAAAAAATATTTTTAGGACTCTCTTAATAAGTTACTTAGTCTACTAGAAAATATCCGTTATATAGTAAAGGATACTTAAAATTAATAGGATCTAGCTAATTATATCTCTAGTATTATCCTAAATAATAAAAATACTTATATTACTATTATAAAGGAAGCCTAAGTCCTCCTAATATTTAAATATATAAATAGATAATTATATTAAGACTTATTATTATTAACTAAGAAATTAATAATTAAGGGCCTTCTTAAAGAACTTAGATATAGGAAGGATACTTAGTTTAATATTTATAGAAATAAAGGCCTTATTTAAAAAGGCTTTAAGGTAAAATAAGATACTTATTATAATAATTATTAAGATCCTTAATTAGTTTAGTATATATCTTATTTAAATTATCCTTTATACTAATTTAGTAGTAATAGTTTTAATTATAATAGTAGGGCCCTAAGGCTAAATTATAATAATTAGAATACTTAACTATCTATATTAATTATATTATATAGAAATGATTAAGGAACCTTTAATAATAACCCTTAATAAGTATAAACCGCTAGTCCTTAATAACTCTTATAAATTATAAATAGAAACGCGTTACTTAAGTAAAGTTAATATTAGAATTATAACCTAGGTTAAGGTTATCTATTAAACGCTTTAAATAGTAATTACTTATATAAGTTATATAATTAGGTATAATAATAGCCTTATATATACTAGGCTACTATTAAGGATAAGAATCCTTAGGAAGAGTTATATAATAAGTAGGTGACTTATAATACTTATAATATCGGTAAACTACAAGCCGCAAAGAATATTAGAATCTATACTACCCGTATTTTCCGCCTTTTTTATACCCTATATAGGTTTATTAAACCTTTATATATAACTAGAGTAGTTATTATATATTTAGTATATTTAAAGAACCCTTAACCTTTATAAATTATCTAGCTAATACTCGCGTATAGATTACTATATATACTTAGGTAAGAATATTAGGTAATAAACCCTTCCTATTAATTTATCCTATTTTATTTAATTATGTAATTAAATTATTTTATAAAGTATATATTTTATATAACTATTATAGACTTATCGCGTTTAATATACGTAGTATTAACTTATAATATATAAAGATATCTTAAAATAATCTTATTATATTATAATCTTATTATATTATATTTTTATTTAATTTATCCCTATTTAACTTACTATTATTTATCTCTCTAGAAGGGTTTTATACGCGTATACTATTTCTATATTATTAGCTAATAATTTAACCTTCCTTATTAAGTAGACTACTTTTATTATTAGTATTTTTATTTATAATTATATCCTCCTTTAATACCTTATAACTACTATTTATTAGATCTATTATAACTTCTATTAATTTATATATCTTAAGTTAAGTAATTTTTATATTAAATATAACCTTTTTAAGTTATAAGGAGTTATTTATAAGTTTAAGTAAATTTATTTCCCTATCTTACCTAATTTAATTAACCCGCGTAATATCCTATATTTTATTCCTTTATAATTACTTAGGGTTAAAGATAGTAATAAATCTTACTATTATATATATATATCTTATAAATAAAAGTATATTAAATCTAATAAGGATCTATAAAATATTATTAATATATAAACTCTTCTTACTATCTTTACCTTCCTAGAAGAGTTTAATAATTTTAATAACCTTATACTTAATTAGGCCTAAATAGATTAGGGTAATAGGTTTCTTTTATATATTATAAATTACTTATGTACTAATTAATACTTTAGTCCTAAGGTAATTATTAATAAAGAGTAATAGCCTATTAGGAATATATACCTAATAAATAATAAGGGCTAATATAAGCCTTATTATTAAGATAAGGAACATTTCTTTCCTTCCTTATATATTATTTAAGGTAACCTTTAGTACTAGTATCTTTAGATAATTTAAAACCATAGTAATTTAATATATTAACTACTTATAAGGTAAGTATTATTATTCTAGTTTATATAGTTTCCTAAGTATAGTTTTAAGCTACTTATAAGTTATTAGTTCCCTTAATATAAAAGCTAGCCCCTTAGTCTCTTTTTAAAATAATAATTTAAGGAATAATAATATGATCCTAAGGTAATATATAACTATTAGCTATATTTTTACTTTTACTATTAATATAATAACTATCTTATACTACTTATAAAGTTTAATTTAATTTAAATATATTTTCCTAACTTCCTTAATTACCCCTTTAAACCCTTAGTCTAGTATATCTTTATATTATTCTAGGTATATTAAATAGTATTTATAATAATAGTTAGGTTAGAGGTCTATTAATAGATACCTTAAAAACTTTAAATCGCTAGTATAATATAATTATAATATTTAAATAATAATAATTATTATATCCTTATACTTATAATACGCCTCCGCCGTTATATTTCTAGCCTTATATTACTTAATAAGGATATTATATATCTTATTAAATCTATTAAGCTCTAACTTTATATAATATTATAAATTTTAATAATAGTTATTTATTTAAGGGTAGTTTAATATTATAAGATATAATACCTACTTTATATTACTATCTTAGAGTGTACTTACCTAGCCTATTATATATATAAGTAATACTTTAAATAGAGTTCTAGTAAGGAAGAGCTTTTAAGGTATTTAACCCTTTATAATTATATTAAGTACTTAAACTTTATTAATTATCTTAATATACTTATTAGATTTAGTATATACTTTATTAAGTATAATATAACCCTATCCTATTACTTACTATTATTATTAAGGTAGGATATAAGGCTACCTACCTAACTTTAAGACCTTTAAAGTATAATTTAATAGCTTCTTCTTTACCTATCTATTATATAATATTATAGTAGTAAAGTAAAGTATATATAACTTATTATTTAAGTTATTAAAGTAGGGGATACCCCTAGAGGGTATTATAAATTAGTAGTCCTCTTTATTTAGTTTTAATATATATATATATGATAAAGTCTACTTATACTTCTAGGCCTTTATATTTATAAAACACTTTATTTATTCTAAATAATAAGATAGTAAAGCTAGAGGTATAAGTATAAGGGTTAGGCTATAACTTAGCTTTAGCTTTTAGGATATTCTAGAGTTAATATATATATATTAAATATTAAAGGGGTTATTAGATAGGTATTTAATATTAGGTAGTTAAGGGTTCTTTAATATTCCCTTTAAGAGGTATAAGTTATTTCTCCCTTTAGTCCTAGCTTTTTTAATACTATTAATAATTAATATAAGGGTCTAGTTTAAGATAATTACCTTAATAGCCTTAATGGTTTATAACCCTTATTAATTAATAGTCTTAAGTAGAGTACCTTAGTTTATTACCTTCCTAAGTCCTATTATATTTATAAGGTATCTACTATTCTAAAATACCTCTATCTTAAAGTAGATAAATACCCTAAATACCTAAAATAGCTTAAGATCTAATAATAACCTAAATAACTTAATAGTCTTATTAAGTTAATAATATATATTAGGATTAAAGTAAAATAGATAAGTATAATCCTCCTACCTCTTATTCTATTAATAAAGCTATTTAGTTATTATAATTAAATAGTTATTAGCTAGTTTTATTATTATATCTTCCTCTCCTTCTTTTATAATATCTATTATCTTATATAATTCTATATCCTTAATATCTAGCTTTATAATAGGACTAATAGCTACGCCTTACTTAATAACTTTTTATTTATATACTACTTAAGTATTATTAAATCCTAACTTTATTATAAATTATAACTCCTATTTATTTAATACTCTAGCGCTTTCTAATAATTATTAGTTATCTACTATAATTTAGCCTTTAGATTTAGATTCCTATATTAAATTAATTACTTTATTTAATTTAATAGTATCTTAAGAATTATTCTTCTCTAGTAAGGTATTAAATTAAGTATAGACTTTAGCCTTTTTTATTAGTTTAATAAATAGTATTATAATATTAGGAGTATTAACTTTAGCCTTTCTAATTAGTCTAGTAGATATAACTATATTATTAGCTAGAGTATATACTAAAGTTATCCTTATAAGATTAAATTAATAGGTAACCTAGGGATATAAAGGTAGTTAATAAGAATAAAGTCTTTCCTTTTCCTATTTATAATTATAGGAATATAGACCTTATTAATATTAAAGGGGTAGTAAGTACTATTGTTACCTTTAATAGGTTAGATATTATTTAATAAGAGATTAAGTAAGTAGTATTTAATAAAACTTATATAAGAGGGTATTAAATATATTAAGTAAGTAGTATTAAGTACCTACTTCTTAGGCTAGGTATTTAATTTAGTAGTAAAGGCTATACTGATATTATCTTAAAAGGCTATATAGGTTTTAACTTTAGAGTTATTATTATTACAGCGGCGTCTTTTATTAGGCTTATTATTAGACTTATCCTTAGTAGATTATTTCTCTATTTTACCTTTAGCGCCTCTATTTCCTCTTCCCTTACTACTACTAGTATTATTCTTTATAAGCGGCTTATTATTTCTAAGTTTAAAGTATTCCTTTTAAGTATAATAATATATATAATAATAAGTATAATATTTAATAAGCCTCTAAATAAGCTAGGTATTAGGTCTAGGTATAACCCTATTTTAATTTTTAATTAAAATAATAGTAGTAGAAGTATAAGTAGTTATTATAATAAAGTTTAATTCTTTCTAATTAATTAAGGGGTTAGTTATTATTTAAATAAAGCGCCTAATAGTATATTTAAGGGAATAAGCCGGCTTAATAGTATTAATCTTACTTATTAAATTATAAGTTTAGATATAATATATAAAATACCCTTTATAAGCTTTACTAAGACCTATATAAAAGAGGAAGATAAGGAAGTTTATTTCTAGCTTTAAGTAAGTAGATATTAAAGTAATTTTATTATAAAGAGACTTAAGGCGGGCTATAAAATCTATAAAATCCTTATATTAACTAAGGTTTAGCTTAAGTAGCTAATAGTATAAGTTATTAAAGGTATTAGAGCCTATAAGTTTATTATTAATTTTAAGGGCTTCTTATAATATATAAGTATTTTTGATATCCTTATAATTAGTAAAGAGATTATTACCTAAGTAGCTCTTAATAATATTAATAGCTAATTTATACTTAAGCTCCTACTTAGCTAGCTCCTTAAAAGTAGATTTATAGGTTTTAATATTATTAATTATTAAATAGTTAAAGAGAGCTAGAATAATAGGGGTTATAACTTAGTCTACCTTATAAAATTTAAAAAGGTAGGTAGATATTAAGTATCTTAGAGGAAGCCTACTAGGTCTAGAGTACTTGTTAATAACTTAATAACTATCTAATAATTCCAATAATTTATTAATAATTTGTTAAGAATTTGGAAAAATATAGTTAATAAATCTATAGTTAAAACGTTTTCTAATAAGGTATCTAAAATTTTCTAATAATTTTCTAATAATTATTATAAAGTCTATTAATAATATAATAATTTAAATAATTATTAATATATATATATTCCTTTAAAGTACTTATATAATTCTTAGATTTATACTTAAAGCCCTTCTAGTCCTTTAAGCTTCTTAATATAAAGTAGGAGGCTATTAATCTTACTTATAATAATAGTATTCTCTTTTAATATTACCTTTTATAAGGGTAAGTATAGGCTTTAAAGGGTTAATTTAAATTAAGTAGCTTTAAGTTAATAGTAGTACTAAAAAGATTATTACTATTAGGGGCTTTAAAGGATAATTCTTAAGTAGAGTTACTTAAAGAAGGAAAACTATTAGAGAGGTATTAAGGTATATAGTCCTAACTATTTTAATTAAACTACTTATATTTATATTACCTAGCCGCCTTATTAAGTATAATATTATACCTTGGAAAATTATATTTAAAGATATAATAACTTTAATAAGTTTTATTCTACTATTACTTAAACTCTTTAACAGTAATATTTAAGGGAAAGATAGGTAGCTAATATATTTATATTTAAATAAAAGTAGAGGAGGAGCTTATAAATAGGGCGGTAGTACGCGTACACCCCGTCCTAGTCCGCGTACACCCTGTCCTAGTACGCGTACACCTCCCCCTATTTGGCTTAGGGGCTGCTAGCGGGTTATATTATACTATTACCTACAACTTTCCTACTAACGGACGGATTTTAAAGGCCTTTAGACTATTAGACTCCTTATAGAAATATGTATACTATAAGTATAATCTATATTATAATACGCTAAGTAGTCGTTACCGTATAGCGGTATTATAGAGCGCTAAGGAGCCGATAATTTCCCGCCCGTACCGGAATATTTCTTAGGAGATAATTAGTCAGTTCCGCTATCTACTTAAAGGGCTCTAGTAAGCAGGCCGCTAGGCTAAAAAGGGGGAGGTGTACGCGTACTAGGACGAGGTGTACGCGTACTGCCACCCTATAAATAATAGGCTTAAAGTATTAAAAGATAAGGGAGGATTACTTAAAAGAATATCTTTATTTAATAGAATTATAATAGGATTAGAAGATAGTTATCCTAGAAAAGATAGGGGATCTAAATACCTTTTATAATACTTATACCTTATAATCTTAGTAACTATTATATTTTAAAGGGGCTAGGAGATTATATCTTTTATTTAAAAAGGTTAGAAGTTATTATAATAGGTTAATAATCTAGTTCTTTTAACCTTTAACTTAGTAGGAGGTTCCTTACCTTTACCTTAAGGTTTATAAGTAGTAGTAGTATTAAAGTATATTAGTAACTACTTAGCTAAGGTTATATTAGCTATCTTATAAGTAATTTTCTAAAGTAGGTAAAGTAGTTTTAATATTACTTTTACTTAGTAGACTAAGGTTATACCTCCTTTTTTACTACCCTAATATATTTATCCTATTAAATAGGTTAATATTTTATATAAGTAGAATTAGTATTATTTAATATACTTAGCTAATTAATAGGTTTTATTATAGAGAGAAACCTAGTAGTACTAACTTCCTTAGAAGAATCCTAATAGCTAGGAAATTATAACTTTAAGCTTTAAGGCTTCCCTTAACTTTCTTTAATTAATTAATTATTATATAGTAAGCTTACTTATTAATTAAAGATTAAGGGTTCCTTATAATGAGTAGTACCTTATAATATAATATATATATTACGTAGTATACTTATATAGCGCCCTAGACTTTATATACTTAGTTAATAAGCTAGTAGGCTAAATAAGAGGTAATTTAAATGAATACCCTACGTCTACATTAGCAAACTGGGGAATGGAATAATGCAGAAAAATGCGCCTTTAGCAGACTACATGAGCTTTTAGTGGAAATAGCACCTCTATTTAATTAATAGCGCTAGTCCTAGTAGGGCTACGCTAATAGAAATTTGACACGCTAATGTTTAGCATATAAACTAGTAGATTTCAAGGTTTGCGCTAAAATAGACGGGTACTAGCCCTGTTTTTAATTACTAAAGTTTTAATCCTATCTCCTTTTACTGGATGATTGGAGACGGGGCTAGTACTAGTCTTTTTTAGCTTAAAATTTCAAACCTACTAGTTTATATGCTAAACATTAGCTTGTCAAATTTCTATTAGCGTAGCCCTACTAGGACTAGCGCTATTAATTAAATAGAGGTGCCATTTCCGCTAAAAGCTCATGTAGTCTGCTAAAAGCGCATTTTTCTGCATTATTCCATTCCCCAGTTTAGGCTTATAACCTGTTAAAATAGTAGGAGTAAAATACTTCATTAATTTATCTAAGATTACAAGAGTATCTATCTATATATACTAAGACTCTATACTTAGTTATCTTAGTAAACCTTCCTTACTAAGAGTATATTTCAATATTTATAAGTAGCTTAAGCTTCCTTATTATATTAGTTAGTATTATATCTCCCTCTTTTTAATAGCTATTTTTAAGTCCTACTTACTTTCTCCCTTAATCTACCTTCTCTCTTATCTACTTACTCGCTCCTTAGGTCTTACTTCTACTCTAATAATAGAGACTAACCTTTAAGCCTTACTATTATACTTACTTACCTAGTACGGCTTAGCCTTTTAATTATACCTTTTAAAAAAGGAAGGAGAGGGTATTAAAAGGAGAATATAAAGTAGTTTAAAGCTCTTAATTAAAGAGCCTTATAATTATTATATCTAGATATTATATAATATTATAATAGCTAGCTTATAATATATAGATAATATAGCCTTACCTTATAATTAAGAGGTAATTAAGCTAGTATATTAATAATTAGAGGATTATCTTTAATTTATACTTAGACTACTACTTAATACTGTCCTAGCTAACTAAATTAATAAGATACTTAAATATAATTATTATAAACTTATTAATAACTTAAAATATAAAATTACTATCCTTAAGGATATTAAGATTGTTATTATTAAATAAAGAGTAATTAAGATTAAGGGTAAGTTAGAGGATAAGTTAAATATAAGGGATAATAAATACATAACTAATTATATAAAAATAGTTAAAAGAGAGAAGGTCCCCTTTATATAAAGGGTTATTTAATACTAATATCTTAATAATATTAAAGGAGAAAATTAAGTAATCTATCTAATTAAGGATATTCTTAGTAAGAATATTAAGATTAATAACTTAAATACTTTAAATTATATTAATTTAAAGGCCTATTATAAGATACTCTCTACTTATAAATTAAATACCCTTTAAGAATAAAGGGATAAAAATTAATAATTATACTAATAATTTTATAATATTAATTAAGTTATAAGTTATATTATACCCTACTATTAATATTTACTTTTAAGGTCCTTAGATCGCGTAGTAAGTAACTTATTATATTTAACTTAAGGGCCTAGCTAATATTAACTATTATAATTAAGAATTTAGTATAAGAGTTAGAGAATTAATCTTATATATAACTCTACTCTAATCTTTAATACTTAATAATATCTTTAAGCGGCGTATTTATATTATTAGAAAAGGTAATACCTCTTCCTTACCTTTATAAATCCCTAATAGATAGTTAATTTATATATAATATTAAAAGTCTTCTCTAAGTCTAGATATTTCCTACTTAATTATATATTTCTATTCCCTTTATAAGCTATTTAAAGGTATCTTCTAGGTAATAAGTTTATTAAGCTTCCTATTATTAAAGAACTAGATACTTATCTACTACTAAGTAAGTTAGATAAATTAAATAAAGAGGGCGTAAAAATAATAGATAAAACTTAATAATATATAAACCTACTTAGTAAAGAGCTTAATATTATAAAATAAGAGTATATTAATATTAATAGTAATAAGGGTATAATAAATAGATTTATAAAGTAAGTCCTCTCCCTTTAACTAATTTATAAGAATAAAGCTAAGACTTATTATAGATAGATATAAGCTACTAGAGATATTAAGGTAATAAAGTATTTTAATTTAAACCTCTTAAGATAGTTTATACGCTTTTATAAAGTTATAAAGGAGGATATAAAATATAAATAAAGGGTTAATTAAAAGTATTAAAAGGGGAAGTTTAAAAATAAAATAATAAAATAAAGGATATTAATAAGTTTACTACCTTTATTATACTTTAGTTTAAGAACTCTATAATTAATAGGATAGTTATAACTAAAGAGATAGGACTTAGAAAGGTTAATAATTAATATAAGCTCTTAAGTATATTTAATAAAAGGGGGAAAGCTAACTTATTTTAAATAATAATTTAGACTTTAAAGGTAAATATATACTTTATATATTAATATTATATTAATATTATATAAAGTAAGATTAAATATAATTAAGGAACTACTTAAATTAATTAATACCTTCTTAATAATTAGTATCCTAATAATACTTACCTATCTTAGAATTAATAGCTATTCCTCTACGCGTATATTTATAATAGATTAATAAATAGCTTCCTTTTATAATAAAAATTAAATATTACTATTATACTAGTAAAGGTACTTAGTAATTAGGTAAATAAATATTAATAAACCCTTAATATCTAGTTTATTATATATTATATAAATTAAAGCTTTAAGCCTTACTACCCTACTAATACTAATTTTACCTTATTTAAGATGGATATTATATATAATAAATAGTACTTAAATAAAGGAGACTCTATTAAGCTTATAACTAATTAAAAAGAGCTTAATAACTAGGGGGGGTTTATTATACTTAGCGCTATCTTAGGTACTCTAAGTAATAAAGTTCTAACTAACCTAACTAATATTCTATTAGTTATAAAATAGATAAGAGAGCTAATAGCTTACTAAGCCTAGCCTTTACTAGACTTTATTAGAAAGTTTTAAGGTAATTAGCTTAGCTTTTAATAGTTTAATAGATTATAAGGGTATAATTAATACTACCCTAGAGTTAAAAGAGTATATTAGTTACCTATATATTATTACTAAAGCTATATTACTTAACCGCCGTTCTAATTTAATATAATTTAATATACTACTTATATAATTACCTAAATAGCGGCTTTAAGTTATAAATACTATAACTATTTCCTAATAATACTTATCCTAGCCCTTAAAAAGTAAGAGTAAACTATTTAATAGGAGGTAGATACTAGTGGTATTAAGAAAATAGAGTAATAGAAAAATATAATATACTTTTAAAAGGTATAATAGCTAAGAGCTATTATATTTATCCTAGGGCTATTACTTATACTAGAAGAAGATAAGGAGTTAAAGGTAATATAAATATAATAAAAGGAATATAGAATAATAAATAATAAATAATAAATATAATATTTTATATTTTAAAAGATTTATTAAATTAGCTAAGTCTACTCTAAAGTTTAAATTTACTACTAATATTATTAAAGAGCTTAGTATTATAAGGTATAAAAAGGGCTCTAATAGGTAGCCTAATATAATACTAGAGAAGCTTATAATTATTAAAATAAATATAATAGTCTATATACTCCTAGTAAGGGTATATCTCTATTCTTAATAGGCCCCCTTTATCCTAGTCCTTACTTATTAAATCTTATAATTACTTAAAGACCTTATTAATTTAAATATAATAGCTTAAGGGGGATACTATTAATATAAAAGGGAAGAATATTTAAGTAGTTTATAATAATATAAAGGTATCTAACTTATAAGATATTATAGGCGCGTTTTAGTAATATTATATTATAAGTTAGATCTTAGATATTACCTTTATATTTAGATACTAAAACAATAGTAATTTATTTTTTAAGCTAATAAATAAAGATAGTTAGTACTTATAATATAGATTAAATAGAGGGTACTTATACTTTAAGTAGTTATTCCTACCTAATAAACGGGGTAAGAGATAGAGACGTATATATAATATATATAATAATTAAGGGTTAGAGTTAGAGTTAATAAAAAGGTCCGCGAGTTATAAAGGTTATAAGAATACCTCTAATAATTACTATTATCTAGTATACTATATATACTTAATATAATAGTAGGGTTTATAACTTATAAGATATAAGATATAACTTAGTATTTATATATATTAATTATTATAAGGTATATAAGATATAAGATATAAGTTTAATAAAAATACCTCTAATAATTACTATTATCTAGTATATTATATATACTTAATATAATAGTAGCATTTATAACTTATAAGATATAAGATATAACTTAGTATTTATATATACTAGTTATTATAAGGTATATAAGATATAAGTTAGATAGATAATATCTTATAAGTAAGAATTAAGGTATATAATATATACTATATCTCTTTAGATATACTTATTATATTAGAAAGCTCTTAACTAAGATAAAGACTTCCTAGTACCTAGTCTAAAGCTCTTATAATACTAGGGGCAGCCCTAGGGCCGGCCCTAGGCCTACGGGTATAAGGTATTTACTAAGGGCATAGGGGCGAGTTAAGATCTTGCCGACGTATTTAATTCTAATTAATAAATATAATAACTTTAATATCTATATTTATAATAACTTGATAAGTAGTAAGATAAGAAGAAGAAGTTAAAATTAAATACTTAAAATAATTTTTTTATTTTTTATTTTTTATCTTTTATTTTTTATACTTTACTTTTTTACTTATTACTACTTAGATATCTTAAATTCTTTTTTACCCTGTTATTTATTATTCTCTAAGTATTAAATATCTATAATAAGGACTTTAGTTAAAATACTAGAAGCCTTTATATATTATAATATAAGTAGGCGTATTATAGTAGCTCTTTTAAAAAAAAAGAGAAGTTTAAATTATAGATCTATAAAGGTAGTTCTTAATATAAAGGTATTAATAAAGAGGTAGTAAAACTTACCTAAAAAGATAAACTAAAGGCTAGGCTAAAGAATCCCTTAAGATTTAAGAGTAATATAGTAGTAATACTCCCTAGACTAGAGATACTACTTAATAAAATTAGGAATAGTATAATAGAGTTATCTAGTTATGGTATCTAAAGTAAGGGAAAAGTAATTAATATACTAATAGGGTATAACTAATAAATCAATATTTAACTACTAATATAAAGCTACCTTATTATTATCTTAAGGGATAAACTTAAGGAAATAGATATTAATATTATAATATAACTTATATTAATTAATTATAATAGTTTAAACCCCTCTATCCTTATAATAGATAGAATCTACTTAATAATATTAATATTAATTTATATATTAAGTATAATCTAGTAGAGTAAGAAATAAGATCTTTATTCTATTATAAAACCTAAGGCCTTATAACTAAGTTTAACTAATTCTCCCTTCTAAATAAAGTTAAGGATTTAATATTTAATAAAATAATAAAATAATAATAAGTTTTTAATAGTATTAGAACCTTATATATAAATAAGATATTATATATAATTATAGAATACCTTATATAAATAGTAATTATAGTATTAAAGAGTAATACTTAAAGAAAGGTATTAAAGGATATAATAAGCTAATTCTTTATATTTATACTCTTAGATAAATATAAATATAGTATTCTAGTAGGTAGATCTAGAGGTTCTACCTTTTTTAAGCTATATTATATTATAAGAAATATTATTTCTATATAATAGTATATATATAACTATATAAAGAATTTAATAAAAATCTTAAAAGATAATTATAATAATTTATTTATATATAACCTCTTAGACTTAAAATATTTAGTACTAAATACCTTAAAATAAGGCTAGGCTTTAAGGGATAGTTTATATAACTTTAAAAGAGTTAAGGTCTATATAATTAGATTCCTTATAAAGAAGAGAAACTTAGAAAAGATTATAAATAAATAGTTTGTATATATAGTTATATATAAACCCCTACTAGTTATATTACTATTTAATATAAGATAAGGGAGAAAGTATTATAATAAGCCTTAGGTTCTTAATTTATAAAAATAGGAATTATAAGTGATATAGGTAGAATAATTGTAGGTAGAATAGTTGATTTTCTATTAAGGATTTTATTAAGGAATAACAAGGTAACTACAGGAGCCTTCCGTAGTATACGCTAATACGCCAATGTCTATAATAAATTCCTACTAAAAAAATAAAGTAGCGCCCTCATTATATATTATTACTTCCTTAATAATCTTAATTAATTATAAGTATATTTATTAAAGTCTTTAATAAGTTATATAATATTACGAAGGTCTAAAATATTATACTATATATTATATTAAGGGTTATAATCCTTCTATTTAATAAGGTATTAAACCTTATTCCTACCTATAATACGCCTACTAATTACAGCTTCTAACTTATACTTATCCTTTATAATAATATTATAAATAGGGGGTAGATTATTATATTATAGTTATTTATATAGATCTAAACTAGGGTATAATTTAAGCTAAGTAATAAATATAACGGGGTATATTTATATAATAGGAGATAGTTAGAGTTTATAAGCTAGAGGGCTAATATAATTAGAGACCTTAAATAGTCCTACTTATTATTAATAGAGCTTAGGGTTAATAAGGCCTAGAATAGAGTATTTATACTTTAGATAGAGGTAGAGTTTATTACCCTTAGATATATTAAGGGACTAATACTTATTATTATATCTTACTTTAGTAAAGATATTAGTAAAAGTAATAGACTTTTTAGCCTATTCCCTATAAAGTTATTAGAGCCTACTAAAGTCTTTAATAAAGATATTTATAATTAATAATAGTAGGTTAATAGTATCCTATACTCTAAAGTTATAGGTAATATTATTAGGCGCTAGGCCTATTAAAGTATTAATAGAGTTATTAAAATAACTTTATAAATATAGAATAATAGGGGATTAATTAAGGCTATTAATATAAGGGTACTAGGAAGTATAAAAGTATAAAGTAATTTTAATTATCTAGTTAGTTTATTCTAATTATCTATTAATTTAGGCGTAATAGGATATAAATATTAGTAATTAGTAATTTAACTTATAAAATAAAGCCGTCTAGAAACTTAATATAAATTTTAGGTCTTAGTTACTAATTATAGTATATAAGATCCCCTAGTTATAACTTATAAGGCCTACTAGTACTAAGTCTACCTATTAGGTAGCGTCCTATATTATTTAGCCTATAATTAGGAGGATATGCTTAGAGAACTTATCTATAATAGTTAATAGACTATTAAAGCTATTTTCCTATATTAATAATAAAGTAAGGATAAAGTCTATTATAATTATATAAAAGAGGATACTAGGCCTATTAATAGGCTATATATTATTATAAGGTTTATAATATTTTATTTAATTAACTTAATAAATAAGATAATACTTAATATATATTTATAAATAAAAAGTAAGCTATTAAAGGTAAAGGGAGCTAATTATATATTTATAAGTCTTATTAAAGCTACTATAATATTATTTATTATAAGCTAAGTAGAAACCCTCCTTTTCTATTATATTTAAATTATATAATCGCTCTTATCTATTATTAAAGTTAGTATAATAGATTAAATTTTCTTAGAGTTTAAATTTTAGGGATATATAAGAGGCTTTAAGAGCTTATCTAGTTATTCCTAGTATATTAAGGACCTTATTCTATTATTAATTATCCTAATAAGCTTATAATAAGTATACTTTAAATATATATAATATCTTAACTAATATAATATAAAATATTAGTACCTTAGATTAATTTAAGAGGTAATACTCTATATTATAAAAGGCTTTAATATATAATATATTTAAAGTACTAGCTATTATACTAAATAAGGTAGTTATTATATCTCCCTTAAGGCGTAATAACGCGTTTAAGATAATATTACTCTTACCTAGCTTATATTATATAAGGAGGTTAAATTATAATAGGTACTAAGATACCTTAATAAGATAAAGATTAAGTTTATTAACTAATAGTAAATTAAGGCTGGTTTACTTAAATATTAATAAAGTACTATTATAAAGTAGGTTATATAAATAATTATTAAAGGCTTATAAGAGGATTTAATAAGATATTCAATCTTTTAAATAACTTATATAATACCTACTACCTTAAGCTCTATAAGCTAGTAGTTTTATTTAACGGGATTAAATATCTTATTAAAGAATATAATTAATTAAATATTATTTCTTATAAAAGGCTTTAAGCTATCTAAATTACCCTTTATATAATATATTATTATAATAAACCCCTAGGCTTTAAAGGTATCTAGATTAATAAATAAGAATTTTATTTTATTAAAATATATTTAGAAGTAAGCTTTCTTAAAGGATTCGTTTAAGTTATAAAAAGCCTAGAGCTCCTTTTTAATAGGGCGGCGGTACGCGTACACCTCATCTATGTCCGCGTACACCTTGTCCTAGTGCGCGTACACCTCCCCCCATTTGGCCTAGCGGTCGGTTAGCGGGAGCGTTCCGAATGGTCAATCAAGCTTACCCGAGAAATGTCCGAGTGGTACGGCGGAAAATTATCCGCTCCTTAGCGCTCCGTACTTCCGCTGTACCGTCCTAATAGTAACGACTACTTATAATACCTATTATAATAATTATAAAGATTAAGAAGGTACTAATTATAATTAAAAATATAAAGGGGTTAATAGGTTAAATTTACTTAATAACTTTATTTAAGATCTTAATATTTACTTTATAAATCCTATTAATATTTAATCTTATTAATAATATATAAAGACTTTTACCTTTAAGAATAAGCTTTTTTACTACCTTTATATTAAATAGGTAAACCTAGAAATATATACCCTAATAAAAGAGTTATTTAATAAGGTAGATATATTACTTATTATTAATTATATTAAGGTAGCTAAAAGAATCCTAATTAAATCTAGTATTATACCTCCCTTAAAAAAATTAGGTTATATATTTTAAGATTTTTATTATATAACTCTAGGTATTAAGATTACTTTAAAAATTCTTAAGGCTTATATAAATATAAGCTATTTAATAATATTAATTAATTATACTTTATTACTTTAAATTATATTTAATTTAAAGCTTTCTAATCTATCTTTTCTAATCTTAGTTAAGGGACTAGGTAATATTATATATAAAATAAGTAAATATATAAAAATATCTATTTCTATTAAAGGTACCTTACTTAAGAAACTAGTTATAATTAAGATAATTATTAAGGTATATATTATTAATAGTCTTTAAATTAATATACTTATTAATAATAATATAATAATACCTTAGAAAATATATCTTAACCCTATTGAATAATATATAACTATTAATACCTATTAGAATATAATTAATTAATACTATTATTAAATTAATACCTTTAATCTACTAGATAATTTATATTAAAGGAATAGTTATAATTCTAATAATATCTACTACCTTAGTACTTATATCTTATTAGGGTAAAGAGTTACCTAATAATTATTACCTCTTATTTAAGCCTTAATATAAGGGTAACCTAGAATTTAAGGGTAATATATTTACTTATATTATTAATTAACTTACTTAAATCTCTTATTATACCAGCCTTAGTAATATTATTAAATATAATTAAGTAGGAGTATATCTAATTAATCTTAAAGATATATTATATACTATTTATAATTGGTTAATATAAAAGCTAAGGTAGTTATAAAAGTCTAAAATTATATAAGGTATTATAATTATAATAATTATAATAGTAATAATAGGTATACTTATACTATTATAAAGCTTTTTTATAATTCCTAAAATTAGTAGCTAGGATACTATCTTATCTATTATAATAATTAATCCTTTATTAGAGTATATAATACCTAGCGGAATAATAGTTTATAATAAATATAAGGATATATTTAAGATTACTATTATAACTAATAAATTTCTAGAAATTTAAATTAATAATAAATAAACTATTAATATCCTAGAAGATAAGTAGATATTAACTCTACTTAAATTAAAAGTAGATTTAAAGCCTTATTAAGTATACCTATTAAATTAAAAAGATCAAGAAGTTATTAATAAAATATTTAATAAAATATATTAATAAGGTAAAATAACTTAATTAAGCTAATTAATAAAATTTAATTACCTAGTTTTTATTATTTAATAAAATATACTTAAAGGTAGATTAAAAGGCTAAGTTATTATTAATATTTATAATCTAAGTAAAATTATTAAAATAAATAGCTACTTAATACCTTTATAATTAAAAATTATTAATATAATAGTAGGTTCCCTATTTATCTTTATAATTAATATTATAAGCTACTTTTATTAATTTCTTATTAAAGTAGTAGATAGGCTTAAATTAACTATTATCTCTTATTATAATTAAGAATAGTCAAATATTATATTTATAAAGTATAAGGGTTTATTATTATATACATAAAGGTAAATTAATAAATTATTTTAACTTTTATAAGGTTTTATTAAGGTATATATTAATAATATAATTACTTATTCTAAGACTTTAAAAGAATATTTAAGATACCTTTAATATCTTTTTAACTTATACTATTAAAAGTATATTTCTCTTAGCCCTATTAAGTTATTTCTAGGTTATCTATCTATTATTTATATTTATATTTATATTTATACTCTACTATCTAGCTACTTAGAGCTAATAAGGGCGTTCTAACTCTACTTTATTAAGAGGAAACTATAAGATATAAAAGGAAACCTCTCTTACCTACCCTATCTACTATAATACTTCTAGGCCTTTAAATATTATATACTATCCTCTCCCTTATACTCTACTCCTCCCTAGTATTAGATCCTAATACTTATATACTCCTTTCTCCTACTAGGGCCTCGCCCCTTCCTTTATACTATTTCTTAATAGTACTTCCTAAAAGGTCTATTCCCCTTAATTACCCTCTTACCCTTCCTTATATAGTTTAATTAATCTAAGTAGTATCTCTAACCCTCCTACTAGTTATTACTACCCTAGCTACTCCTTCCTTATACTATCTAATATTATAATATCCTTATCTATTTAACCCGTAATACCTAGGCCTTAATTGCTATTATACTCCTAGCTAAGTAGCTTAGTAGAAGGCCTATAATACTCTTATTAGGAATTACCACGTATCCTTTCCTAGTACGTAGGAGGGAGCTATTATAGTTATTAGGGGATATAAATATACTTTATTACCGCCGTTATATTACTATTTCCTAGTACTAAGCCGTATAATAATCTACTTATAAGGGAAAGTAGATTATATAATCCCGCCGGCTATACCTCTATAATTATAGGGTTACTACTCCTACTCCTACGCGTAGCCACGGTTCTCCTAGCTAGGGGGGGTAGCCCTAGCCTATTATTCCGTCCCTTCTACTTAATATACCTTCTATCTCTTAACCTACAGTCTCTTATACGTCGAGCTAATACTATTAACGGGAACTAAGGTAGGTATTATTACGGATATTAAGAAACTCTATATTATAAGCTCTACTACTACGTAATATCCTAGTTTTATTCTAACTATATTTAGATTAAAGACCTCTTAGCTCTATTAATAGGTAATAGGCTTATAGCTAGTACCACGTATAGGTAGATCTCATCGCTAGCTATCTATCTATTATACTACTTAGATAAAAGGTAGATAATCTAGGATTATTAATATCTACTAAGAAAATTAAGGCTATTTAGGCCTTAAAATTACTATTAAATTTATAGGATTTTAAAATATATTTTAACCTTATTAGTTAATTAGAATTATTAATTTATTAATACGCCTAGATATTCTAGCCTTTATAAAGTAGGAAGACCTCCTTAATAAAGGACCTCCTAGTTAATAGGATAAATAATAAAGCTAAAGGTATAACTTAGAAATACTAATTTATAAAGGTGTTATAGATTTTACTATCGCTCCTTCCATAGCTGTAACGTTATAGTGCGGAAGCCTTCTATACTATAACCTAGTTATTCCTTAATAGAATCCTTAATAGCTAATTAATTATATATATATAAAATTAGCTAAGGCTATTTATTACCTTATTAATAGTAGTAATACTAATATAAACTAATCTCTTCTACAGGCACTATTTAATCGTCTATAGAGGAACTAAACGCTATACTAATAGTACTAAATCATGCTAAGTCCCTTAGCTGAAAACTTCTATAACCCTAAATCCCCATGTCTATTACGATAATAGTCGACCTTAAATAGCTATATTAAGGACCTTAATAGCCTCTTAATCTATCTCTTTCGTTCTAGCGATACGACTATTTATATTAGCCTCTATATAAGACTTTAATAGTTTCTATACGAGTATAATATAGGTGCCTTCTACTTTATAAAAGTTTTGATTACTTTTAAAGCCTTCTATAACCTCCTTACCTTCTTATAATAACTAGATCCCTCTTTTATTCTAGCTTAATTACCGCCCCTCAAGTAATAGCTTATTATACTAGCCTTCTAGATTTATAACTTTATTAAAGCTACTAGATTAGTATATATCTATAAAGTCCCTAAGACTACCGGTTATTATATTAATTATATTATTACTAATTATAAGCGACCTACTCTACTAGAGGTTCCTAGGCTAAGTAATAGACGTGCTGCTTTAGTTAAACTAGGATTATTCCCTTTTACCTAGGCTACTAATACCCCAGCTTTCTAAAAGGCTATTAAGTAATTTATTTAAGATACTAAGTACTACTAAAGCCTTCTATAGGTCTAATTATACCTCGTAAAATATTAGCCTCCTTTAACTAGAACTACACTAGTTATATTACCTATACCCCTAGGAAGGCTAAGCTCTCCTTAAGAAAGCTTAGTATCTATTATAAATAGTTATATAAGTACTTAATAGACTTCTACTAAGGAGGTAATCTACGGGCACCTAATAGGTCTCTTACCGGATATACCTAATATAGTTATAGATCCTGCTATTATAGTAACTATTACTACTAGTATAATACTATATCTTTATAATAACCTACCTCCTCTAGGGCCTCTAGGACTACTAGGCCTACCTAGCTAACTAGGGTAAAATATTAATAATAGGGGTCTTAATTAAGGACCTAGATAGAATTAGGGTAACCTAGGATATTTTAACCCTATATATAACGGAAAGTCTATTAGTACTAGATTTGCTATTAAATATATTAGACGGGACACCTACTTTAGGGATATTTACCTATTTATTAAACGTGCTAGATAATTATATCTATTAAAGGAGCCGGTAACTATATAGGCTAATCTATAGCCAAGCCTTTATAGTCCCGCTCTAGATTAGTAGACCTTAGGCGAACTTAATAATACTAAGTAAAGTATTATTAACCTTAATAAAGGTATTAAATAATAGGCTAAGACCTTATTAAAATAATTTAGCTAACCTACTAATATTACTATTACCTCTATATTATATAAGATATATACTATAAAGGATATAGCTAGTTATAGAGAGCCTAGGGAGTTTATATTAAAAATACTTTACTCTATTAAAGATACTAGGTTATTTATAACTTTAGTTTAACTTAATATTATTTATAATAGTATAGACCTAGAATTATGGCGTAATATTAGCCGCCCTACTAAGATAATATTTATAAGTAACTTCTTATCCGCTCTTAATAATATAAAATATAAATAGTAGGCTTATACTACTAGGTTATAGAATACTAGTAGTAGTTGATCTTACTAGTAGCCTTATAAAGGTAAATAGGTTAGGTAATATAGTTAGTATAGTTTTCCTAATAAAGTAGGCTACTAGTCGCCTTTTTAGCTACCTAGTAACTAGTAATATAGTAATACTCGCCCCCCCTTCTTACTAAACTAAGCTTACTAGTAACCTTACTATTAGTAGGATTAAAATAACGTCTTACTACTAATACTAAGACTTTAAATCGCGGTAGGACTAGTAAACGCGTTAGATTTATAACTACCCCCTTACCCTCCTTAACCTACTAGAGGAGGATAAGGTAATAGATAATAGTTAGGTAGACCGCCGTAGCGGCTATTATACTAATAGAGGGCATATTAGGCCTTAGTAGATAATGCTACTAAAGACTTCTATAATAAATAAAGGGGATACTAGTAGTTTTATATAGATAAAGAGGATCCCTTCTATAGTAATAAATAATATAGAAGTAATAAGGACTTTAATAGTAACCCTAGTTATAAGATAGTAGATATTAATTTTATAGCCTCTTAGGCTAAAGAATCTAATTACCCTTATACCTCGTGTAATACTTCTTTTTCTTTTAGAAATAAGCTATTCTATTATCTACGGGAGTAGTACTAGGAAGGAGGGTAGCTACTAAAGCCTTTAATACCTTTAATACCTTTAATACTATTAACGCCTTCTATAAAGCCTTCCGTAGGCCTTACTACTCTAGTTATTATAATTAATAAACCTCTATATATTAAATCTAACGTCGTACTAGATTAGTCTAAGGTACTAGGCTACGGCTTTTATAGATAGAAGTATACTACCGTAGGCGTCTTATAGTCTAATAGTAAAGTAGATTAAACTAAGGTTATTACCCTTATTAATTAAAACTATATAAAGAAGGTTTTATTATAGGCTTATATAAGGAAAATAGCCTCGCTAATACTAGTTTATAGAGTAGGGAATAAAGTTATAATAACTAGTAAATATATATTAGTTAAAATATTTATTAATAGTACTATTAATAGAACGCTAGTAAAGACGTTAATATTAATAGAAGTCTATATTATAGAGGACTTAAAAGCTAATCTACTTATTAGGAATAATATACTAAAGTTATAAGGAATTATATTAGATTTTAGTAGTAATAGTATTACTATTAGAGCCTATTAAAATCTTATTACCCTAATTAATATCTATATTTATTCCTTACCTTACGCTAAGCGTACTATTAAAGTAAAAGCTACTATTATTATACTACCTTAAACTACTATAGAAGTTCCTATAGTATATAGGGGCGATATTCTAACTAATAGAGATTTCTTATTTAAACTAGAGTATACTTAGGATTTTAGACTAGATAGTAGTATATTTATATATATTATTATTTATATAATATTATTTATTTAGGTATATAATACTTTAGCCCTACTAGTATAACTATCTTATAAAGTATGTCTTAGGTCCCTTATTAAATATAATTAAGACGGGGCGTATATTATTATATTTATACTTACGCCGCTAGTAGCTAGTAATACTAGCTCCTAGAAGTTAAGGTTTATTAAAGGCTTTCTTACGCTTACTATAGCGTATATAAGAGGAGTAGTAAAGCTATTTATAGACCCCGTATTAATAAGGACTTTAATTATAACTAATCCTATATATAAGTATATTCTTATAAATAGTATTACTATTTATAATACGCCTAATATAGCTAATATAGTTACCGCGGTCGCGGCCGACTTCCCTAAGATATAGATAGACTAGGGTATTATAATAGACGTCCCGGAAGATAAGTAGATACTAATACTACTAAAACCTAGTATTATTCTAAAACCTTTATAAGTCTACCTAGTAAGTTAAAAAGATAAGGATCTAATTAATAAAATATTTAGGAAACTTTATTAATAAGAGAAGATAATATAGGCTAATTAGCTAACTCCCTTTAGCTATCTAGTCTTTATTATTTAGAGAGATATACTAGGTAGAGAATATAAAGGCCGTATAGTTATTAATATATATAGCCTTAACTAAATAATAGTCTCTAATAGCTACCCCCTTCCTCTCTAGTTTAACGTAATATTAGTAGTAGCGAGATTCCCCTATATATCTATAATAGATAGGATAGGCTATTTTTACTAATTTAATATCTAGAAATATAATTATTATAAATTAATAGTAGTATTATATCAGGGCTAGGAATAGTATAATATTACCTTAATAGGTTATAAGGGCTTACTACCTTACGTATAATAGTAAATAGATAAAATACTATATCTATTTTAAGGCTTTACTAAAGTCTATGTAGATAATATTATAGCCCACTTAAAAACCTTACTAGAGTATCTTAATTACTTATAAAAGCTCTTTATACTCTTTAGAGAGTAACGTATTAATCTTAATCCTAAGAAGACCTTCCTTAAGTACCCTTTTATTACCTTACTAGGGTAATAAGTAGATTTATTAGGCTTATCTACCTTAAAGGAAAAATTATTAGCTATTAGTACTCTATACTTCCCCTTCTTATTAAAGGACCTTAAGATATTTCTCGGCTTAATAGGCTAGCTACGCTTATTAATACCTCACTATACCTAGTAAGCTAATCCCTTATAATAGCGAAAAATAAAGCTAACTAGTATATTATTAAAGGGTTTAAAAGGGTTCTCTAGGAAAAGGTAAACTATTTAAATTATATATAAACTATCTAAGGCTAAATTAAAGGCCTTTAAGGATCTTAAGGCTATATTTAGTATAAGTACTTTCCTTATCTATTTTAATAAATTAAGGACCTTATTTATAGACCTTAATACCTTAAAATGGTAGGGATTTACGGTAATAATTTATTATATTAAAGGGGATCTTATAGAAGGCTTCCCTAGGATAGATATATAGCTAATTATATTTCTTAGTAAAATATTAAATTAAGTAGAGTAAAATTATTAGCCGACGGAGCTTAAAGTTATAGGTATTATCTAGGTTATTAAGAGGACGAGATATATAATTAAGTTATTAAAACGGCCTCCTACTATAATCTATATAAACTACTCCGCGGTAGTCCTAATTTCTTATTAAATAAGTCTAATATTATTATCTATTAATAAGCTTAATCTACGCCTTATTTAAGCTTTATTATATCTATTATAATTTAACCTTATAATAAAGTATAAGTCTAGAAAATTAAATATAGTCCCTAATACCCTATTAAGACTTTAAGCCGCTACGAAGGTAGATATTAAGGATAATATCGGCACTCTTAATATATTATATACCGAAGCCTTTAGCGAGGTATTTCTTTAGGGATATTATAATAATTCTCCCGTCTTTTATAGTACGCTAGTTAAAATATTGCTAGAGTTTAGATTACGCCTTATTAAGGCCTATTAAATAGATAGTTAATAGTATAAAATCTTATAATTACTTTATAAGAGTAATAAGGACCTTAGTAGGGAAGATAAGAGGATACTAGGGATCTACTTTTATCTTTATAGTAGCCTACTTTATTATATAAGCTTTAATAATAGCTATAAGCGTCTTTATATACCTAATACCTTAGAGAAAGAGGTTTTTAATCTCGCCTATAATAGTTAATATTATAGTAGATTTTATTATACTTATAATAGGATTATAGAATTAATCTATATATAATACCTATTAAAGTACCTCCGTCTCTATATTAACTATTACCTAGACTACTAACTTAATTAGACTAAATAATATAAACCTTATAAAAGTATAATCCCGATTAATAGGCCGCTAATCCCGTTTTATATTATAGTAATAGATTTTATTATTACCTTACTATTAACTATTAAAGGCTTTAATAGTTTATAAACTATAACTAATAAGTTTTCTAAATAAAACTTATTAATACTAGGCTAGTTAATATAGAATACCCCTTAATAGGTAGATAAGGTATTAGTAGCCCTTACGTCTTATAGCTAGGGAATTCCCTATACTATTATAAGTAATTAGGACTTTAAATTTATATCCTTATTCTAGTAAATAGTATTTTAAAAGCTAGGTTATCTACTTCTAACTTTAATAGCCTACTATCCTTAGACTAATGGCTAATTAGAATAAATAAATTAGATGGTAGAGGTTATAATTTATTTTTATATCACTTAATATTTAAATATTAATGCGGTTAATTAGGCTCTAGTACTACCCTACCTCTAGGGATATCTTAATAATACTAAAAACTAATTAACGGGTATCTTACTAAATAAGATTCTTATAAGTTTTAATATTCGCGATACTATTAGTATATTATTATAGTAACTACCTATAGAAGACTTTACACGTCTTTAGGAACTAAATTATAACTAAGCTAAGGAATTAATAGTATTTACTAATACCTTTATAAAAATTTATTATAATAGTAGATATACTATAATTACCTTTACCTCTAGAGATAAGGTTTACCTACGACTTAGTAATAGATATTATATACCTAGAGTTAATCCTAAGCTATATTAGTAGTGTATAGGACCTTTTAAGGTCTTTAATTAAGTTAGCTCTCTAGCCTATTACCTAGAGTTACTACTAATAATAGTAATCTATCCTGTCGTATTAATTACTTAGTTAGAACTGAAACTAAAAGGCGACCCTTAAGGTCGCGATAAAAATATAAATCCTCCCCTGATTATTAAAATAGGAAATAAAGATAAGGATACTAACGCTAATATCTATAAGGTAGAGGCTATTATTAGGAAGAGGAGGTCTAGTAAAAGGCTTTAATACCTAGTGAAGTAGAAGGGCTACAGCTATAAGTATAATAAGTAGTATAATAAGTTAGACCTTAAGAATAGCTAGGACCTTATTACGGAGTACAACAGCTGCCCGTATAGAAAATTAAGGCGATTAAGGTAATATATCGAGGATAATTACTTTTCTCTCTTACTAGCACTATTATAGATTTTACTATCGCTCCTTCTATAGCTATAACGTTATGGTATGGAAGCCTTGCGTACTATAACCTAGTTATTCCTTAATAGAATCCTTAATAGCTAATCAATTATATATATATAAAATCAGCTAAGGCTATTTATTACCTTATTAAAAGGTAGTTATTAATAAACCTAATATTATTAAAGTTAAGGTATATAAATATTATAAAAGGTATTTAAAGTCTAGTCTTCTTTATTTGTTATAATTATATTAAATAAATATATATTAATTTAAATATCTTTAAATACTAGGGTTTTATAATAATAATTTATTATATTAAAAGAGACCCCTTACTTAATAAGACCTTTATTAAAATTAGTATTTAACTTATAATATTTCTTAATAAGCTCTTAAAAAGAGTTAAAAAGAACTACTAGCCTATTAAGCTTAAAATAGTAAGTATAATTTAAATTATAAAGAAGATAAAGTATTTTATTAAGTTATTATAAATACCTCTTATTATTATTTATATTAATTACTCTATTATAATATTAATATTTAAATAGATAATACTTATAACTTTAAATATAAATAAATTAAATCTTTAATTTATTTATACCTTATAATATCTATCTAGTTTTAATATTATTATATATTATAAATTAGGTAAATTAAATATTATACCTAATAGCCTATTATAATTACTAGGATTTAAGTAGATACCTTTAGATTAAGAAGGTATTCTAGATATTCTTTATAAATATATACTATTAAAAGAATTAAATAGAGTTATAATTTTATTTAATATTATAAAAGATATTTATTATATTATATTAATAGAAATATTTAATAATTTTAAGCCCTACTTATAAGTTACTTATAAGAATAATAACGTATAAATAAAGATAATTAAGTTATTAAGATTTATATAAACTAGTAAGTTTATAACCTAGAAATTACTTAAAAAACCTAGAATTTAATTCAAGCTTAGAAATAATCTATTATATTATATATTTATTAATAGTTATAAATACCTTTATATACTTAAGTTTATAAAATCTAAAGTATTTAAGATTACTTATAATATATCTAATTATAATAGTTTTTATTATATTTATAATAAACTAATTAACTCTATCTTTATAAGGTACCTATTTAAAAGATTATATACCTATATTATATATTACCTAGATTATTAGGTATTTTGAACTTTTTACTACGCGTTATATAGGTCTTTAATACTAGTTAATATACTAGCAATCCTACTCTACTTTATAATAATAGACTTTATTATTAAACTTCCTAATATAAATAGGCTTAATATACTCCTAATAATAACTAGTAAATTTACTAAAAAGGTCCTCTTAGAATTAGGTAAAGATACTTAAGGTATTATAAAATAAGTTAATAATATTATTATTACCTTATTTAAAAGGGATTAAGGAATACTTTAAATATTTATTAATAATTAAAATATTAAGTTTATATTAATATTCTAGAAAATAATCTTTATAAAGCTTAATATAAATATACTAACTTTAATAGCTTATTACCCTTAAATAGATAGGTAGTTTTAATAGATTAATTAGTTTATAGAAATTACCTTATACTTCTACTTATTAATATATCTTAAATCTAGTTAAGTAGAGGTATTACTATTTCTTAATATTATTTATAATAACTTTATAAATACTACTACTAGATTAGCGCTTAATAAAATTATATATAAATTTTAAATTACTAATAATCTAGGTCTATTATAAGATCTACTACTTAAAGATTATAATTACTTATATTAAGTAAAATAAGACTTTATTAATAAAGTTATTACCTTTATTAATACTATTACTAAGGTATAATATAATAGGAAATATATTACCCTTAACCTTTAAGAAGGTATTATAATTTACCTTAAGTTATATTATAAATATTAGTTAAAAGGAATAATAAATTTTAAGCTTTTTAAATAATAAGTTAACCCCTTTTAAATATTAAGAAAAGTTAGAAATTCTATATATTAACTTAATCTACCCCTTATAATAAAGATATATCTAGTTATTTTAATAACTTAATTAAAGTTATTATTATATGTCACGTAGCTAGATAGCTCGGATAGTAGCTCGGAGACTAGAAGCCTTCCGCAGGCAGGTTTTATACCTATAAGAAGCTTCCCTTCTCTATTAATTAATTATATATATATAAAATTAGAATAAGTCTATTAGCTACCTTAATAGTAGTAGTAATACCTTTATTTTACGCTTAAGTAACTAATATCTCTTTAGATACTATATAATTATCTAATATAAATTAATACTATCCTTATAATACTAGATCTAATCTCCTCTAAGACTTATTAAAGACTTCTACTATACTTATTAGGTTTATAGTTATAATAGTACCCTAATCTATTATTTAATAAGGCCCTTAATAGCCTACTAAGCTATTATAGTATAATAATATCTATTAAAGGCTTTAGTAACTAGGACCTCTAAGTCTATTAAGTCCTTAGTTAGAGAAATTATTAGGGATTCTTATTAAGGCTTACCTAATTTACTACTCTTTCCCTACCTTCTTAATATTCTATTATTATAGCTCCCTAAATTACTTATAAAATTACTATCCTTACCTTTTAGTTAGATAAATTTATGTAAACGGGGTACGCTTTTATATTAATTATTAATAACGTAGCTCGCTATATTATCTCCTTAATTATAAAGGATACCTTTAAGCCTACTAGACTAACTCTAGAAGCTTCTACTAAGTAAGGAGGTACTTATTCTAGATTTATATCTTTAGAAGTTAGTCCCCTTAGAAACTCTAAGCCTTCTTAGCCTTAAGACTAGGTAATTAATAAGCCCGTATTATAAAAGGCTATATCTAGGTTTAATAAGGGAATAGAAGCCTCTTATAAGCTACTTAATAATCTACCCTTACTAGGTATATTACCGTAATAGACTAATACTATATTATCCTATAATAGTACTACTACTATTAGGTAGATATCTACTAAAGAAGCTATTTATAAAAGACCTATTAGCCTAGAATCTAACCCTTCTAGTAGTATAGTAGATATAACTATTAATACTATTATATAAGTAGCTATTAATGCTAGTATATAAGTAGCTATTAACGCTAGGATAGTATAGTATATACGTAAAAACCCACCTTAATAAGGACCTTCTAGACTACCTAGACCGCTAGGCCTATATAGCTAGGTAGGCTAGTTAGGCTAGGCAGGCTAGGTAGGCTAGGTAGAGTAGCTAGGCTAGCTAGGATAGGCTAGTACTAATACTAAAGTTAGGGAAAATTAAAGACCTTAATAAAATCTAGGAGACCTTAGCTATTTTAACCCTATATATAATAGTAAGTCTCTTACTACTAGCTCTACTATTAAATATACTAGAAAGGAAATATACTTTTATAATATTTATCTCTTCTTAAATTATACTAAGTAAATATACCTATTAAAGGATCTAGTAATTATATATAATAATCTCTAGCTAAGTCTCCGTAGCTAGGCCTTAGAGTAGTAGACTAGATAATTATTTAATAATAACTAACGCCTCGTAGTATTTAGTAATAGTATTAATAAATAGGCTAGATTACTAATAAGAAAGTTTAGCTAGCTAATTAATATTATAATTAATATTATAATATATAAGAAATATATTATAAAGGATACTACTAACTATTATAAGCTTATAGAATTTAGTATAAAAATACTACGCTATACTAAGGATATAAGCTTAAAAGAAGTAAGGGTCTAATTAGATATTATTTATAATACTATTAATTAGGAGCTTCGCCGTAATATTTACTAACTAAATAATAAAATAACTATTAATAACTTTATAAACGACCTTAATAATATTAAATATAAATAGTAGGCTTATACTAGTAGGTATTAGACTACTAATACTTAGAATATTAGGTAATCTTAACGCCCTACCTATAAAAATAGGTAGGGATAGTATAGTTAGTACGGTTTTTCTAATAAGGTAGGCTATTAGCTATATTGGCCTAGTAACTAGTTATATAGAAATACTTATAATAACTCTTATAATAATACTTACCCTCCTTTTTTAAATTATTAGAATAATAATTAGGCTTACTAATTATAATAGTAGTTTTAGCTAAACGCCGCTTAAGTCTTACTACCTAGCTAAAGACTTTAAATTATAGTAGGCCTTCTAAATAGGTTAGATTCTAAATAGTAGCCTAACCTATAATAATAAGCTTACCCTTAGGGTAATTATTAACCTAGTACTCGCCTATAGGATAATTAGTAATTATAATTCTCTTAATAAGCCTATTAAGTATTTATAAAAGATGTAGTAGAAGACTTTATACCTAATAATAACCTATTATAATAGTAATATTATTAGTTTAGTTCCCCGCCTTATAACCCTAAGGATCCTCTAGAAGGCCTTAGTTAGTTATTCTATATAAATAAGGATCCCTTATTAGGTAATAAGGTCCTCAATAAGTAGGACCTTATAATACCTAATATAAACTTTATATAGACTAATTCTACTAATTACGCCTATTCTATTTATAGGGAAGGCCTTCCCTCTAGAAATAAGCTATTTCTTTACCTGCGATAGTAGTACTAAAAACTAAAGAAGCCCTTATAAAAGCCTTTTATAAAGGCCCCTATAGATCCTCTTATAGTATATACGATAATAGGGGATATCCTATTAATAATTAAATTAACTATTACTCCTAATCCTACTAAGCCGCTAGGCTATAGGTTCTATAGATAGAAATATATTACTATTTATATATCTTAGGGCTATTTAGATAGTAATAATAAATTAGATATATATCTAGATACTAGCTACTTAGTCTTACTAATAGATTATACCTATTTAAAATAAGTACTTCCTAATATAGAAATTAGGAAAATATCCTTACTAATATTAGTATAAGGAGTAGGTAATAAAGTAGTAAAGACTAATAAGTATATTATAATAAAAATATATATTAGAGGCTCTATTATAGAGAATCCTATAATAGTAGCTATTATTATAGAGGTCTACCTTATTAATAACCTAAAAGCTAACTTATTAGTAGGTAATAATAACCTTAAGCCTTAAGGGATAGTTCTTAACTTTAAAGAGGAAAAGGTAACTCTTAATTCCTATTAAAACCTTATAACTAAAATTAATATTTATTCTTATATATCTCCTAATACTAAATAAACTATTAAAACTAAATTAGCCTTTATTATACCCCTATATACTACTATATAGGTACTAGTAGTATATAATAGGGAGGTCCTACCTAATAGGGACTACCTATTTAAGTTAAATTATACTTAAGACTTTAGCCTTAAAGGGGGTATATTTACGTATATTATAAACTCTTTAATAATATTTATCTAAGTATATAATACTATATTAATAGTGGTACGTCTACTATATAAGGCCTATCTTAGTTTAATTATTAAGTATAATTAGGATGGAGTATACCTTATTACCCTAGCTTATACCCTACTAGCTATTAATAATATAAAGTCCTAGAAGGCTAATCTTATAGAAGGCCTTATAGCTATAGTAGTAGCTTACTCTACTATTATAAAGCCTTCTATATAGCCTATAATAGTAGTCCCTATAATAAGGGCCTTATTAATAACTATTAACCCTACCCTAGAGTATATTATACCTAATAGAATTATAGTATATAGTACTTTAGACGTAGTATCTTAATTTATTATAATAGTAAATAAATTTCCTAATATCTAGATAGACTATAGACTTATAGTAGATATACTAAAGGAAGAATAGATACCGATTCTATTAAAGCCTAATATAATAGCTAAGCTATCTTAGGTATATCTAGTTAGTTAGAAAGATAGGGATCTAATTAATTAAACCTTTAATAAATTATATAACTAGGGAAAAATAATATAGTTAGACTAGCCTACTCTATTTAACTACCCTATTTTTATTATTTAGCGTAATATTATAAACGGGCGTAAAGGCTAGGTAGTTATTAAAATTAAGGAGCTAAATAAAATTACCTAGTTAGATAGTTATCCTTTACCTTTATAGTCTAAACTTACCTTAGCCATTATAGGGTATCTATATATCTCTATTATAAATAGTATAAGGTAGTTTTATTAATTTAATATTTAGAAAAGGGACTGTTATAAGCTAACTATTATTTTATATTATAGTTAGGAATAGTACTATATCGCGCTTATAAGGTATAAAGGATTACTACCTTATATCTAATAGTAGATTAATAAGCTTCTTTAACTATTTAAATACTTTATAAAAGTATATATAGATAATATAATTACCTTTTTAAAAACCTTACTAGAGTACCTATCCTACTTATACTAGCTATTTAGTCTCTACTAGAAATATTATATAAGTCTTAACCTAACTAAGACCTTCTTAGGCTACCCTTTTATTACCCTCCTAGGTTAGAGAGTTAACTCCCTAGGGCTATTAACCTTAGACGAAAAACTTATAATTATTAGCTTACTAATCTTCCTAATCTCCTTATAAAACTTAGAAATCTTTCTTAGCCTTACTAGCTAGTTATATTTATTAATACTAAGGTATATATAATATATAAATCCGCTTTAAAGGCGTAAGATTAACCTTACTAGAATACTATTAAAGGGTTTTAAAGGTAGTACCTAGAAGACTTAATTAATATAAATAATATATAAGCCTATTATAAAAGAGTAGTAGGCTTTTAATAATTTAAAGATAGCCTTTATAATCCTACCTTCCTAATTTATTTTAATTATAATAGAATCCTCTTTATTAAATTTAATACCTCTAAAAGGTAGGGCTTTATAATAATAATATATTATATAAAAGGAGATATTATAAAGGGCTTCCTTAACTAATTATATTTCTAAGTAAAATACTAAATTAGGCTAAATAAAACTATTAGCCTATTAAATTAGAGGTTACTAGAATTATCTAGGTAGTTAAAAGAATAAGGTATCTTATTAAGTTATATAAAAAGCCTCTAATAATTATATATACTAACTACTCTACTATAATTCCTATTTCTCGCTAGACTAGTTTAACTTCCTTATTAATAGATAAATTAAACCTACAACTTATCCGCGCCTCTTCCTATCTATTATAGTTTAATATCCTAATTAAATATAAGTCTAGGAAATCTAAAATTATTCTAGACACCTTATTATAGTTAAAGGCGACGGACTTATTATTAACTAACGCCGTAGGTACCCTTAACGCCCTATATACTAAAGCCTTCTACGAGGCCTACTTTAGATAGATAAGTAATAAACCTACTCCTATATATTATATTACCCTTATAAAGATATCCTAGGATTTTAAGTAATATATTTCTTAAGCCTATTATAATAATAGCTAATAGTCCTAGCTATTATAAATACTTATAATAGTAAATAAGGACCTTATTATAGATAATAATAGCCGTTACCTTAGTCTACGCTTTAAGCTCCGTAATAACCTAATATATTATATAAACTTTAAGAACGGCTAAGAACGGCTATATATCCCTAACTCCTTAGAGAAAGAAATATTTTACCTAGCCTATAATCTATAGTATTACGGGGGATATTACTAGACTTATAAGAGAATTATAGCCTTACTTTATATCTATTATTTACTATAATACCTCCGTACTTATATAAAGTATTATATAAGGGTACTATATAATAACGTAGCTATTAAGTATTATAAATGGTATATATATATATATATATATATAGAACTCTCTATTCTTATTAATAGTAAGACTAATTACTACCCTTCTCTTTAAGGGGAATTCCCTCCTCTATATATTATAGATAAAGGGGTAGTATAGTACTATTATATACTATAAATACTATATTAATAGTAGTATTATATTCCTAACTAATCCTTATAATTATCTCCTTATCTAGGCTCTTAAGCTTTAAGAGTATAAAAGGTTATAATTTATAAAAGATACTCCCTTAATAATAGAATATACCTCTAATAAGAGCGTAATAATATAATTAATTATAAGGCCCTCTAAGTTAAGCCTTAAAGAATATATAATTTTATTAAATAATAATAATTATAAATAATACTCTTATATATAATCCTTATATTATAATATATTCCTATTATACTTCCTATTATCCTTTATTAATTTATTATAGAAGTAGTTAGAAGTCTTAGTATTTTAAAGTAAATAAGAAGTTATTATTATTAAGGGTTTATTAAGTACTTAAGGTATACCTTCTTTATATAACTTTAATATTATTCTTTTAATTATAATATCTTTATTTTTTATTAATTATATTAAGTCCTTTTTAATTCTTATTTATATTATTACCCCTTTTATACCTTATTATACCTCCTTATACTTCTAGTAGTTATTTTATAAGTAATCTTTAATAATAAACTTACCCTTTATTAATTAAAGAAGACTACTATTATCCCCTCTACTTATAATAGTACTTAACCTCCTTTATTAAGCCGCTTATAACCTATCCTTATATTATCCTATATAATATACCTTTAATATATTATATTTTAATTTAAAGAGTTATAAGTCTAATACTTTTAATTAAAGCTTTATTTATTTTTTTAGTAGTATATTTTATATATACGCCTCCCCTAGCTTTATAAGGTATAATTATTATAAAGATTTTAATACTAAGTATTAATAAGAGATTTTTACCTCTATTTACTATACTTATACGCGCCTTCTTTAATCCTTAGATATTATAACTACTTTAAATACTAGCTTTAACCTCCCTTAACTTACTAGATTCTAGTAAACCTTTAATAGGCTTATTTAATAGTATTATTACTACCTCTATTATACCTCTTCTACCCCTACTACTACTACTACTCCTACTAGGGTAGACCCTACTATTACTAGCTAGATTATAAATACCCTTAAGGGTATTCTTAATATCCTCTATTAATATATATATATTATTTTATCTCTCCTTTTAAAGCCTTATTAAAGCTTTATTAATATAATATAAAAGCGCCTCCCTCCTATTATAAAGGATAAAGAAGAGGATAATAAAGAGGATACTCTTATTACTACTAGTAATAAGTCTAAGTCTAGTAGTACTACTATTATAATATAATAGTCTTTTATTATAACGCCCTTAATACTCTAGTTATATTAGGTATCCTCTTTCTTTCTTTTTTCTTTTTTATTAATAATAATAGAAATCTTCTTTCCCCCTTTATAATATAAACTTTATAACTTTAAGTAATTATACTTAAATCTTTTAAGTATATATAATATATTAATTAAGTCCTATTTATATAATTATAAGACTAACCCTTTTATTTAATTAAATATTAAGGTTTATTATATAAGATCTTATAATTAAGAATAATTTTAATTTCCTATTTATCTTTATCTTTTATAAGCTCTACTTATAAAGCTCTTATAATACTCTTACTATTACCTTTATATAACTTTATAAGTAAGATATAAAAGATATTATAAATATAAAATATATTAAGTAGTTATAACTTATATACTTAATTACTAATATAATTAAAGACCTTAAAAGGCCTTAAATAATATTATAATAGTTTTTTAATTATTTATATTTATCTAATATACTTTATATTTAATAAGATATAATTACTTATATTATATTATCTTTACTTTTATTATTTATTTATATACTCTACTTATATAGCTTATATTTAATATAAGTACTACTTTAAACCTTTCCTTCTTTTTTAAAGTAATTTGATCCTTTTTATATTAATAGGACTTCTCCTAATAATAGCTTTAAAAACTTTATATCTAGCTTAAGTAAGTAGTTATAAAGTATTTTATATAGAGGTAACCTAATATTAATATACTTTATATAATTATATATAAACTCTATTAAATAAAGTAATTCTACTTAATTATCTTATCTTTAAGTAGAATAGTAGTATAGATACTACTTAAGTATACTATTCTATCTCTCTATTTAACTATCTATTTAGAGATAAAAAGTAATATTAAGCTTTCTTTTTATATCAATATAATAATATATAGCTACCTAAAAGCTATTTATAAATACTATCCTTTAATTACTAATAACACCTTCTAATTAATTAAACTTTAAAAAGATTTTATAATATAATATATTAATAATATTAATAGTATTAACTATCTTTATAATAAATAAATACCTAGCTACCTTAATATAATAGTTTATAACTATTAAGATTATATTATAAATACTACCCTTTTATTTATTTAAAGGGAGATTTATAATAAAATTTATTATAATTTCTTAAAAAGATCTTATAAGTATTAATAATAATAATGGTATATTATAAATAATATATCTATATAACTTTATTAATTAATAAGTTAAGTATTCTTATATATAATTATAAATATCTTATCCTATTAATTTCTAATAGAACTTCTATTTAATAAACTCTTATATATACTTCTATAAGTAGTAGCTAGTATAAGGGTTATTATAATAAAGCTTTAAGATTTCTTATTTAATTATTTAATTATTAGGTATAAAAATTATACTACCCTTATAAAGGACCCCTATTTTATCTATTAATAGAGATATATTAATAGCCTTTTTATAGCCTTAAGACTTTAATAATTATTTCTTATTATAAATATCTTTACCTCCCTTTTAAAGATATTAGAATATCTTTAATATTAAGTTATTATACTTATTTTATACGCGCTCTATTGTTAATATAATTATAATATACCTTTTAAGTATTATTTAATTAATATTAAATTATCTTATAATAGGATTTAAGCTATTACTTATATTACTTTATATCTCTAAAAGCGCGTTACTCTCCCTTATTTTTAGGGTATAAGGCTTTTTAAGGCCTATCTCTAACCTTTTATACTATTTATAATTATAAGCCTTATTATTTTATAAACTTTTTATAAATACTATATATATAATACTTATTAAAAGGAATATACCTAATATTCTTTAACTTATTTTATAATATTAATAAATAGGTATCTTCTTTATCTATTACTAATATATAATCTAGTTACCTTAATAGAGTATTAACTAGGTTCTTAATACTTATATAATAGTATATCTTAAAGTTATATATTATAAGCTTTATTATTTAATATACTTATCTCCTTATTAATAATAATATTATTTAGAAATACCTTAAGTTATTATAATTAATAATTATTATAATTAGGTATAAGCTACCTTCTAAGAAGTACCTTTATATTTAAAATACCTTAATTATTATAAATAATTCCTAGTTATAAGTCTTATATCTAGTTTCTACTAAATATAACTTATAAGAGTAGAAGGTAATAAGATATTATTCTACTTTTACCCCTTTAATACTAATTAGGAACTTTTATAATAAAATAGTTATAATAGCTAGAATTAAAGTATTAGTCTCTAGTTAGATTTCTCTTATAAAGTTAAAATATATAAGTAATAATACCTCTTAAAAGAGTTACTTTAACTACTTAAATACTACTCTTATAATATTACTTAATATTAACTTTTTATTTTTAATATATAAATAATTATTTTTTAGATAGTCTATTAATATTATAATAATAGAGGAATAATACTTAATAAAATAATAATAAAAATTAGTAAATATTAAAAAGATTTAAATATCCTTAATACTCCTAGGTTCTAGCTATTCTATTATAATATCTACTCTACGCGGATTTATATATACGCCATTATAATTAATAATAAAGCTAAGGAATTCTACTTTTATTATTATAAATTTATATTTCTTTAAGTTAATATAAAGTTTAAATTTATAAAGATATTATAATACTACCTTTATAACTCTAATATAAGACTTTTTATCCTAGGAGTAAATAATATATATAATATTAAGTAATCCTACTAGGGCCTTATTAATATATACTTAAAATAAGATAGGTATATTAATAAGTTTAAAAGGTATAATTATATATTTAAAATAGTTATACCTTATAAAAAATATAGTCTTCTATTTATTACCCTTTCTTATTTATAAGTAATAATATATATCCTTAAGATCTAACTTAGTTAAGTACTTAATATTAATAAATCTTATTAATATTTTATTAATTAATAAAAGTAGGTAGTAATTCTTAATTATAATCTTATTAAGCGCCTTATAATTAATATATAAATATAATGTTCTATCTTTTTTTAATATAAAAAGAATTAATATACTTATTAAACTTATAAAATAATAAATCTACCCCTTTTTTAAAGCTTACTTAAAGTACTCCTTTAATATATATAACTCTTTTTTTAATAAGTTATAAAGTAGGTTAAAGGGAGATTCCTTATTCTCCTTTATATTAATTATATAATTATAATATATATAGCGCCCTAATATTCTTAGTTAAGAAGATATCTTAGAATTCTTAAAATTCTAGAGGGAGCTTAACTTTAAGTAGTAGGCTTTTATTACCTACTCCTAAGTATATTATAATAAATATAATATTATTAAGCTACTCTTTTAAGGCTTTAATAATATTAAAGTACTCCTTAATATTACTTTCCTTAATAAGGAATTATTAATTTTATATAAGTTAATCTACTTAGGGATTTTATTCCTTTAATTATAAATACTTAAGGTAGAAGTTATAATTAAAGTTTACTATTATATAAAAGGCGCCCTTATAATATTATATAATATTATTAAAATTAATAAGTTTAATTTTTCTTATATAAGAACCTAGTAATAATATTAGGTTCCTAACTTTATTATATAAGGTATTACTAGAGTTAGGGTCTATTTCTTAATCCTACTCCTTTATTAAGTATATATTAATATAATTAATATCTACTTTAGAGTTAATTAATATAATAAACTCTTTTTATAAGCTCTTAAGCTCTATTTATATTATAATAATAAGTTATTATATCTACTTCTTCCCTTATATTATAATAGTAGATATAATTATAATACTTAAGGATTTTTTAAATTTAAGCCTTTTTTAACTAGTTTATTATTAAATATCTTATTTATTATAAGCTTATTGATTATAATACTTATAACTGTTAATTTTATACTCTAGTAATCCTTAATTATATATCCCTTCTTTTAATAATTATAATACTTAATAATAGAAAGGTTAGGCTTAAGCCTTTAAGGAAGGTATAATAATACTTTAATAATACCCTACCCTTTTTATTTTATATATAAGCTATTATCTCTTTACCCTTAAAAATTTCCTCTTCCTCTTTAAGGATATTAACCCTTAGTAGGAGTATTATCCCTTTAATCCTTATATATAAGTAGTATTATATAAGGCTCTAATTAAGTTATTAATATAATAAGAGTATCCCTTATCTTTAGGATATTAGATTATATTATAAGTTAATTATAAAGATCTTTATATAACTTATTTAAAAGGTTATTATAAAGTATATACTCTATTAATAGCTTAAGTTATCTTTCTAACTTAATAAGGTAATTTATAAAGTTTATAATCTTTTAATATTCCTTTTACTTAGCTTTTAAGTAGCGCTTATTAATTATTAGATATTAATTTTAAAAATCTTCTATTTAATCTATTAAGAAATTATTAAAATATTCCTAGGACTATTTATCCTTTGATATATCCTTTATATACTTATATTATATAACCTTAGGGTCTAAGGCTATATAATATAACGCGTATTAGATTTTTATAAAGTTATTAAAAAATTAGGTTATACTTATTTTAATTATATTAATTATATTATTATATTATTCTTAATATTTTTATACTAACTTCCTATTATATATATATAAGTCCTATAGCCTAAGAATATAGGTTTTATATTAAAGACGCTTTAATTCTAATTTTTTTATTAATAATAAGTAATATTAATAACACGCTTAGGTAGTATTATTAATATATATTTCCCGCTCTAACTCTTATAAATATTATTATAGATCTTATATCTATTACCTCTTAAAGACTTCTTCTTTAAGTTCTTATATCCTCCATAATAATACTTCTTAGATTTTAAGTAGCAGGGACTAGGTTTATACGCCTAGTAGCTACCCCTAAATAGTTAATTATAATTATAATATATCTATTATTAATTTATTAATTAATTCTTAAGACTTACTTTCTCTATAAGCTTAATCCCTTATATTTAAGTAGGTTATCTACGCTAGTTAATTAACCTTTTTACCTTACGCCCGTAATAACCCTTCTCCGCTTATCTTATTAATAGTTAGGCTACTACCCTTAAATAGGGTAGAGTAATTAGAATATAAGGGTACTATATAATAATATAGCTATTAAGTATTATAAATAGTACGTATATATATATATATATATATATAGAACTCTCTATTCTTATTAATAGTAAGACTAATCGCTACCCTTCCCTTTAGGGGGAATTCCCTCCTCTGTATACTATAGGTAAAGGGGGAGCGTAGTACTACTATATACTATAGATACCACGTTAATAGTAGTACTATATTCCTAACTAGTCCTTATATATTATCTAGAATATTAGTTAAATTAAATAAAATAGTATAGATCTTATAGAAGTATAGTACTAATTAACCGGCCTACTATTCCCTTTTATATAATAGCTATAGACTTTATTATAGCCCTACTAGTAATATAGCTTATAAAAGGCTTTAATAGTCTCCTAATAATTACAGATAAGTTTTCTAAGCGACTACTTCTCCTTCCTAGATAAACTATCTAGTTAGCGGCTTAACAGGCTAATATAGTATTAGCTACGCTAACTACCTATAAATAAAAGATCCCTTGTAGAATTATTAGTAATAGAGACGCTAAGTTTATATCTTCTTTCTAGAGATTAATCTTTAAGAAGCTTAGCTATAAACTACTAATATTAACGGCCTATTATACTTAGATAGATAGTCTTTTAAAAAGGATAAATTAGATAGTTAAAATAGCCTTATATTATTATATTATATAAAATATTAATACTATTAACTAGACGCTAGTTCTCCCGTACCTTTAAGGGTATCTTAATAAATTTAAAAGTTAATCTACTAGCGTATCCCTTAATAAAATCTTATATAGCTTCAATATCTATAATACCCTTATAATACTATTATAATAGGAGGTTCCTACTAAAGACTTTACCTACCTATAGTAACTTAAACGGGATTAAGCTAAGGAGTCTATTATATTTACTAATATCTTCGCTAAAATCTACTATAATAGTAAGTATAAAGTTATAATAATATCTCCTAATAATAAAGCCTATCTTAGGCTAGGTAATAGGTATAAAATTCCTAGTATTACTAACATAAAAATCTATTAATAATAAGTTAGCCCGTTTAGAATTATTAAGAAGGTAGGTAAATTAGCCTATTAGCTCTAACTTAGCTTAATTATATATATTTATCTAATTATATTAGTAGCTTAACTTAAGTTATCGCCGAAGACTTCTAACCCTTACGTAAGGGTTAAGAATTATTAGCCTCCCCTAGTATTTAAAATAAATAGCCCTACTAATAAGTTAGATAATTATAAGATAGAATTAATTATTAGTATAAAGACCTCTAGTAAGAAGACTTAGTATCTAGTAAAATAGAGGGGTTATAACTATAAGTATAATACTTAGTATAATACTAATAAGCTTTATAATATAGAGGACCTTATTAGGGAATATAATAGTCGTTCTTACGGGCGACTACGTCGTAAATAAGGTCCTTATTAAGGGTTATAAGGGGTTATAATATAGTATCATGATTATTAAAGGGCTATAAGGGGTTATAATATAATAACGGGGTCGTCGCTTATCTTCTTTTATAGTAGCATTATTATATATCACGTAGCTAGATAGCTTGAATAGTAGCTCGGAGACCGGAAGCCTTCCGCAGGCAGGTTTTATGCCTGCGAGAAGCTTCCCTTCTCTATCAATCAATTACATATATATAAAATCAGAACAGGTCTATTAGCTACCTTAATAGTTATTACCTCTTACGCCTAACTTATATTATTATTATTACCTTAATAAAAACCTTCCTATTATTAAGAATAAAGATATAAACGCCCTATTATCTAAAATTAAATAACTTCTTAATAGGAGAATTACCTAAAGTAGATTAAAATATTTAATAAAGTAGAAAGGCTATAATAATAAATAGAATTAATAATATAAACTATTAAATCTAATTAATCTAATTAAATTAACTATTAAGTTAGGTTTTAATATTATAAATTAATATTAACCTAAACACTTAATATCTATTTAAGTACTAACTTAAATACTTAATATCTACTTCTAGTATTAACTTAAAAAGCCCTTAGTACCTTAGTAAGTTAAATTAAACTAGCCTAACTTATTAAGGTATTATTAAGAAGCTAAGCTACTAATAAATTAATAAAGGATTAATATAATTTCCTTATAAAATAAATTTAAATACTTTAATACTATTAAGATTTATCTTATATTTAATATTTATTACTTATTATTTTATATAATATAATAGTTTATATTACTATTAGCGTCTAGAATATACAAGTCCCTTTAAGTCTTTTAAGAGTATTAAGTTTTATAAGCTTTAATAATAAAGTTATTTAATTAAAATTTAATAATCTTAATATAAATAATTTTATATTTAATAGTCTTTATCCTAGCTAATTTATAGGTTAGGTTAGATAGGGTATATTAGATAAATCCTTTTAAGAAAAGAAAGTACTTCTCTAAAATATTATTAAAACTATTAAGGAAGATTTCTTAGACTTAATTTTAATAAAGAATTATAAATTTATTAAATGGAGTTAATATATTAAAGTCTAGTTTAAAGTATAATAGTAGTAAACTACTGTTAATTAAAGTATTAAAATAAAGTTTAGTACTAAAATTAAAGATCTACTCTAAATTAAAAAGATTATATTAGGTAAATAAGCTAATATTTAAAATAACTTTATCTAAACTACTTTAATAATTAAGGGATTACTAAAGATTATTTATAAAAAGTATAATAGAATTCTAGACTATCTAATAGCTACTAGTAATTTAAGTATATCTAATATAAGGAAATATCTTAAAATAAATAAATACTTTCTTTATAAGTAGCTTAACTTATTATTATAAATAGAATTTTCTTTAAGTTAGGTATATTATTTATAATAATATAAATTAGTAATATAAAACTAATTATTTAAGGATAACTTTAAAAGAAAAGTAATACTAGGTTTTCTACTAACTTTTATTAAGAGAACTAGAATAAATAGTTATATAAATACTTTCTTACCTTAAACTAGTCTTTTTAAACTACTAATTAACTAGAGTTCAAATAATTACTATTAATAGCTTATTTAAATTTAACCCTAATCTATTATATTAAATTATAGAGTATAATCTTTTTAGATTTTAAAGGAATATATATAAAAATTAAAGTAGATCTAGAATATCTTTAATATATTTCTCTTATATTAGATACCTAGTCTAGTCCCTAAAAGGTTACCTACCTTAGAGTACTAGTCTACTAGGTTAATACTAATTTTTAATATTAAGAATATCTTATTACTTTTATACTACTTAATATCTAGTATTCTAGGTATTTACTTATAATAGAAATAATAAAGATATTAACTCTTTATAGAATTAAAGATAAGCTTTTTAGGGTTATTATTAATAATACTAGTAATAATAGAATATAGAACCTTAAAAGATAAATTAGAGAAATCTCTAACTTAGTAAGATATTTAATAAAATAAATTATAAAACTCTATTCCTTATATAACTTATATCTTTAACCTTATAATATAAGACTTTATTAAAGCCCTAGACTTAGAAGCTTTAGATAATATTATAATATTATTAGAGGATATTTAAGTTAAAGATATCTAAGTATATAACATGGGTAGAATAATTATAGGTGGAATAGTTGATTTTCTATTAAGGATTCTATTAAGGAATAATAAGGTGACTGTAGAAGCCTTCTATAGTATATACTAATACTATATCTATAATAAATACCTACTAAAAGAAAATAAAGTAGCGCCCTCGCTACTACTTCCTTTTTAAGGATCTTAATTAATTATAAGTACGTTTATTAAAGTCTTTAATAAGCTATATAGTATTATAAAGGTCTAAAATATTATATTATATATTATATTATATTAAGGGCTATAATCCTTCTATTTGATAAGGTATTAAACCTTATTCTTACTTATAATACGCCTACTAACTATAGCTTCTAACTTATACTTATCCTCCGTAGTATTATTATAAATAGGGGGGTTATTATATTATAATTACTTATACGGGTCTAAACTAGGGTATAATTTAAGCTAAGTAATAGATATAATAGGGTATATTTATATTATAGGGGGTAGTTAGAGTCTATAAGCTAAGGGGCTGATATAATTAAAGACCTTAAAAGGTCCTACTTATTATTAATAGAGCTTAGGATTAGTAAGGCCTAGAATAGAGTAATTATAATTTAGGCGTAGGTAGAGTTTATTACCCTTAGATATATTAAGAGCCTAATATTTATTATTATATCTAGCCTTAGAGAAGATACTAGTAAATATAATAGACTCTTTAGCCTATTCCCTTTAAAGCTATTAGAGCCTACTAAAGTCTTTAGTAGGGATATCTATAACTAATAATAGTAGGCTAAGGGTATCGCGTACTTTAAAGCTATAGATAATATTATTAGGTACTAGGCCTATTAAAGTGTTAATAGAGTTATTAAGATAGCTTTATAGATATAGAATAATAGGGGACTAATTAATACTATTAATATAAGGGTACTAGGAAGTATAAAAGTATAAAGTAATTTTAACTATCTAGTTAGTTTATTCTAATTATCTATTAATTTAGGCGTAATAGGATATAAATATTAGTACTTAGTAATTTAACTTATAAAATAAAGCTATCTAGAAACTTAATATAAATTTTAGGTCTTAATTATTAATTATAGTATATAAGATCCCCTAGTTATAACTTATAAGGCCTATTAATACTAAGTCTACCTATTAGGTAGCGTCTTATATTATTTAGCCTATAATTAGGAGAATATACTTAGAGAACTTATCTATAATAGTTAGTAGACTATTAAAGCTATTCTCCTATATTAATAGTAAAGTAAGAATAAAGTCTATTATAACTATATAGAATAAGATACTAGGCCTATTAATAGGCTATATATTATTATAAGGTTTATAATATTTTATTTAATTAACCTAATAACTAGGGTAATACTTAATATACGCTTAAAGATAAGAAGTAAGACGCCTGAGGTAAAAGGAGCTAATTATATATTTATAAGTCTTATAAAAGCTATTATAATATTATTTATTATAAGTTAAGTAAAAAACTTCCTTTTCTATTATATTTAGAATATATAATTACTCCCGCCTATTATTAAAGTTAGTATAATAGATAAGATTATCCTAGAGTTTAAATCTTAGGGATATATAAGAGGCTTTAAGAGCTTAGCTAGTTACTTTAAATATATTAAGGACTTTATTCTATTATTAGTTATCTTAATAGGCTTATAATAAGCGTATTTTAAATATATATAATATTTTAACTAGAGTAATATAGAATAACGGCGCTTTAGATTTATCTAAGAGATAGTAGTTTATATTATAAAAGGCTTTAATATATAATATATCTAATATACTAGCTATTATAACTAGTAAGATATCCCTTATATCTCCCTTAAGGCGTAATAGCGCGTTTAGGATAATATTACTCTTACCTAGCTTATACTTTATAAGGAGGTTAAATTATAATAGGTACTAAGATACCCTAATAAGACGGAGATTAAGTTTATTAGTTAATAATAAATCAAAGCTAGTTTACTTAGATATTAATACTACTATAAAGTAGTTTATATAATTAATTATTAGAGGCTTATAAGAGGATTTAATAAGATACCTAGTCTTTTAAATAACTTATATAATACCTACTACCTTAAGCTCTATAAGCTAGTAGTTTTATTTAGTAAGATTAAGTATCTTATTAAGGAATATAATTAGCTAGATATTAATTCTTATAAAAGGCTTTAAGCTATCTAGATTACCCTTTATATAATATATTATTATAATAAACCCCTAGGCTTTAAAGGTATCTAGGTTAATAAATAAAAACCTTATTTTATTAAAATATATTAGAAAGCGGGCTTTCTTAAAGGCTTCCTTTAAGTTATAAAAAGCCCGGAGTTCTTCTTTAATAGGATAATAGAAGGCTTTAATAGCTTTAATCTTTCTAGTATAACCTTTAATATTTAATATAGTAAGAGGGCTTATAAGGTTAGTCTTATATCTTTATAAGGGATTAGCTTATTAAGTATACCTTAATATAAATAACCTTAGCTATCTTATAAAGCCTAAGAAGATCTCTAGATCTCTAAGAGAATCTAGGAAGTATAAGGTAGTAATAGGCCTTAGCTTTTCTTCTAAGGTAGAAAGCCCGAAGGCGTTAATATACTAGCTAAGGAGGTTAATAGATAGATAATTAAGGAAGGTTTTCTTAAGACTAAGACTTAGATAATACTTATAGAATAATATAAATAGTCTTTAAAGATAAATTAAATATTTTTATAGGCTTTTAAAGAAGCTTATAATATTATTTATATAAGTATATATAAAATCTCCATATAATTAAAGTATTTTATCTATCTATTATTATATATATAAGGGTAATCCCTTATAGCCTATTAGTATAATATTATATTATTCTTAGCCTTAGTAAGAGATAATAGTAAGCTTATAATAATTAGCTTTTCTAATACTAAATTAATAAAAATACCTTATACTATTTATAATAGAGATAAAAGGTAACCTTATTATAGTTAATATAATTTTACTTTATAATAAGATAGGGTAACTATCTAATTATATAATTATATTAAGGCCTCATATTAATAATAATACGGCCCTTCTTCTTACTATTAATTTCCCGCTATATTATAAAGACTAGATAACTAAACCGGGTAGGTTAATTTAACTACTATATTTTCCCCTAGGAATAAAGCTTATTAAAAGTCTTATTAACTATTTACTTATCTCTATAACTTACTAGGTAAACCCTTAATAGCTTAGGGGCTATATTAGGCTTTAATATAATTAGTATCTATTTAGCCTTAAGAATTATAATTATAATACCTTAATCTATTTATATCTTAGGAAATATATTAATAACTCTAGCGATCTAAGAGGCTACCTTAGGGGTATTATAGATAGTTATACTACTTAGTATAATATACTCTAATACTAGGTTAATAGATAATTATAATAGGCTTTTATATAAATTAAGGCCCTTATTTATATTAGTCTAAGGTAGGGTAACTATATTAGTTATAATATATAGTATAAGAGTTATAACTATAGTTATAAGGCCTTTAATAACTTATAACTTCTATAATTAGGTATTTCTAATAGCTTATAAATTAATTATTAGAGTAACTAGATATACTCTATCCTATTTATATTTAGTAACTAATCTAAGGTAAGTCTTATAAGGTAGTTATATAATAATTAGTAAAGTATTATAGACTTATATAAATAATATATTAGAATTAATAATATATATATATATACTTCTATTAAGACTAAGATCTTATAAATAATCTAGTTTAAAAAGATAGTTATAATTATTAGGTATATTACCCTTATATATTACTAGAACTTTAATTATAAAGTATAGAGGGATTATAACTATTAATTTTACCTTAATTATACGCCTTAAATACGGTAACGCTTAAGTATAAACTTTAATTAGGGCTATTAAGCCTTTATATAATCTAATTAAAATTACCTTCCTACTAAAATTAATAATAATACCTTAGCGAACTAGGGTATTATTAATAATAAGTATATTAGCTCTAAGGTTATTTATAATATAAACCTTTATAATTATTAATACCTATCTTAGAGAGTCTTTAACCTTACCTTAAATATATATTTTAATAGAAGTATACTTATAAGTCTTAATAGTCTTATTTCTTATATTATATATTATAGATTAATATAAGTAAAGGTATCTTCTTAAGTTAGATATTAGGGAGGTATTTTATAAGGTATATATAATTAATAAGTATAATAGTATAACTACTATTAAAGTAGACGTTAGTCTACTCCTAGCTTAATTTAAACTAGGATACTTTAATTATAGTATATTTCTATTTATAAAAGTTATAGCCTAGTAGCTTACTCTAATCTAGAATTATATTAGAGTTAATATAAATAAAGTTAGTTTAAGGGATATTATTAAGGTCCTTATTTATAACTTCTTTTAAATTAATCTAAGAGTTATTTAGTAAAGGCTTTAATAGCTATAATATTAGCTTAGTTAGCTTAGGAAGCCTTAGCTAATATTATAGTCTTAAGTAATTAAATAGCTTATTATAAGATAAGAAGGTAGCTTTATAATTAGAATAAAGATAATTAGTATCCCTTAGTTATATAAGGAAGTTAGTATCTTAAGTCTTATTATAATTATTATTATAGAAACCTTTAATAGATAGTTTATTATTATACTTATACTAACTAGCTAATTAATTATATTTATTATTAAAGTTTTTTATAGACTTCTCTATTATAGCCTAATAGGCCCTTTAAGGTCTACTACTATTATAAGTACTATACTACCTTTATAGTTAAAAACCTAACCTATTTATAGGGCCTATTATAATTTAAAGCCTTTAAGGGGCTTATAATAGCTATAATAGCTATAGTAGTTAAGGTATATCTTAGCCTTAATAATTTTAATTTTAATTAGAATTATAAGCTAGATTATTTTAATAGTAGGGGTAAGTATTACTAGCTAATTAGTTTTATAGCTAATTAACTACTTAGGATTAAAACTAACTAAATTAGCTAATTAGCCTATTATTATTATCTTATAACTACTATCCTATTATAGCTATTAAGGTCCTTAATATAAAGGATATACTATTTATATAAATATTAAACTAGATATCCTTTTATAACTATAATTCTTTAATTAAGCCTAAGATGTTATAGCTATAGTATTAGGTAAGTACGACCGACCTAGATAGCTGTATTTAGCCTCAGGCCTAAGGATATAGAAAAGGAGAAGCCTTTATAACCTACTTATTTATATAGGCTCCAGCTAGTAACTTAATATCTAGTAGTAATACTAGAAGATCCTAAATAGATATACTAAGTTATCTATTTAGACCAGGTCTATTTATTAGTAATTAATTATTCTTAAGGGGATTATAGGGTATAAAAGTCGCTTCTACTCTATTCTATCCGCTCTATTCTATCCCGTTACCCTATTAAAGATTTCTATTTAGCCTTAATAATTCTATTTATCTCTAGAGCTAGAAAGCCCTCTATATTATCTAACCTAGCTTAATCTACTATTATAACTAATTATAATACTCTTATTCTTACCTTCTACCTATATAATTTCCTCTCTACGGAACTTAAATAAGTATACTTAGTTAACTACCCTAATTAGTACCTTATTAAGTATCTTACTTAGAATAATCTTAGACTAGCTTAATACGGCTTAAGAGTAGTAGCGGATCTTAAAAGATCGGCCTAGCTAGAATCCTAGTAGTCTAGACTAGAGCTAGAGATATTCTTAACTACTCTACGGGATTTTAAGTAAGGTATTAAGGCTACTTAGTATTTATTAAGGGCCCCTCTATCTACTAGAACCCTAGATTCTAGAATAACCCTAGTAAGGATAGCTAACTAAGTTAAATTAGGGAGGAATAATTTAGGCCTTAATAATCTAGTTAACCTACCTAAATCTATAGAGGTAGCCTAGGGTGAATCCTTAGTAGTAGCTAGGAAAAGAGCTATGCCTTATCTAGGTACGGCAGAATATATTTTAGGGTAGATTAAGGAAGCTATAGGAATCCGGAAGAATTTAGGTAATATAGGGTATTTAAAAATAGTATATTAATAAGACTATATTACGGTATTAATAATTATAGGATAATTAACTAAGAGGACCCTAGGATATAAAGTACTATTCCTTTAAGAACTAATTAATAATACTAATATAGGCGCTACTTAGGCTATCTACTAACTCTTATTAGAAACTAAGAAGAAGTCTTTCTAGGTAGAAGCTAAGTAATAACTTCTTAGCTACCTATACTCTATTATTAAAAATAAAGAAATATTTTATAAGTAGTTAAATAAACTATATAATAGGCCTAATAAATAGGGTAATCTTAATCTTTCTTAATAAGTAATTAAAGAGGTTACCTCTAGCTATTACCTATTACCTATATAGCGTAAGCTAGCTCGCCCTTTAAAAAGAGGGTTATAAGCTAATAAAATCTAGTATCTAATATTAAATAGAATCTACTAGGAATAAAAAGACCCTTTTAATTAAGAAGTTAAAAAAGATCTAATAAGAGTATAATATAATAGGTCCCTATTTACTCCTAGCTTTAAATTAATTATAGCTAGTTTATAGGATTAAAATACCCTAGTACTACTATATTAGGATGCCTAGCCGGAGACTTTTATTCCTTACTAACCTTTTATAAAGGATTAGCCTAGAGTATTCCAGCCTAACTAGTTTTAATAAGATTACTAGTAATGAGAGCCTAAGCTATAATATCTTTTAGCGGAGTAAAATAAGTTAGTATAGTTATATATAAAGGTTACTTAATAGGAAGCTAAACTTTATTATAATTAAAACTATAACCTTAGTCTAGAACCTAGGTTTATACCCTAGGAAAACTGTTATTTAGAGTTAATTTTAGGATATTATAACTATAAACTCTAGGAATATAGACAGTAGAACCCTCCTTATAACTTTTTATAAGAATTTTAACTAGATTATTATTAATATAAAGACTTTAATAAATATCTACCTTAATTAAGGGAGTATAAAGAGTAAAACCTTTAACCCTAAGAAATTATAATATTTAATCCTAAGAAATACTCTACTACCTTCTTTATTTACTACTTCTAATATATAGCGGAACTAGAAGGTAGTAGTCTAGTCCTTAAGGTACTCCTAATATACCTAGAAGGGGATACTCTAAAATAGTATAATAGCCTTTCTATAAGAGTCCGCTAGGAAATAAACTATAATTTAGCTATCTAGGAAGATAAACTCCTTTAGGAATATTAACCTAATTAATTTAAATTAATAAAGGAGGCTAAGAAGATAAAGTTTTACTTTAAGTAGCCCTTAACTACCATTAGCTAAAAAACTAACTACTTATATAATATAGGTATAATTAATAAGGATATAATTATTAGGTATTTATAATAAGGCTTTAAACTAAAACTAGTACTTATAACTCTAATATAGGAAGAAGGAGATACTATAAAAAAATTTAATAGGCGAGTCTAGAATAATAAGGTAGTAGTAAAGTATATTTATAATATAAATAAAGGGAGATATTACGGTTATACCCCCTTTACCTATAATTACACCCCCTAACTGCCTATAATTATACCCCCTGACTACTTATATTTACACCCCCCCGCATTAGGCTAGATCCGTTATTACTAGGGTAACGCCTTACGGAGATCCTACTACTAAAAGTTTAGTAATATCTCTAACGCGATTTTCTTTAGACCGGATTAATTATTTGTGAAATCTTATAGACCTAAACTATTCTATTACCGTAGTCTTGATAATTAGAACTTTTCTAGCTAGCGCGTGTTCTAATTAGTTAATATCTAATAACGGTAATATCCCCTAGGCGTAGTCTTAAATAGAGACGCTACTACTAAGCCCCCTACTAAATATATACGCTTTCTCTTATATCTAGCTACCATGCGTTAATATTATATACACCTCTATCCTACTTAGTTCCTTACCTACGGTGTAGGGGATAGTCTACGTCCTACTAGCTTAGTTATAGGCCTAATGGTCGCCTCAGCTAAGGGTGATAATAGCGCAGGTAGGGCGCCCTCTACCTGCGTAGGGGTAGATGGCTTAGGCTAGGTAGTAGGCTACTTAGGCTATAGAGTACGTCGTCGCCGTGCTAGTAAGGTAAGAAGGCCCCAGCCCCTACCGCGTCCCCTTAGTATTACTACTAGACTGTCTCTTCCTAATATTCCTAGTATAGACCTCTACTCTAACGCTGACGAGTCTGCCCTTGCCTTTTTCTCTACCTAAGCTCCTACTATAGGCGTATTTACTTTACATCTAAAGGGTATATTATTAATTAATATAGGGGAGTAGGGGTATAATAAGTAACCTGAAATATTAGGACTTAGGAGTTATACGCGTTACCGGGGGCGTTACCCTAGTAACGACGGATCTAGCCTAATACGGGGGGGGTGTAATTATAGGTATCTAGGGGGTATAATTATAGGTAGTTAGGGGGTGTAACTGTAGGCAAAGGGGGTGTAACCGTAATACCTCCCTAAATAAACCCTATTAGAAACTTATAGTAACTTAATTACTTTAAGTACTATCCCTAGCTAGAGTCTAGTAATTATTTAGTAATCTAGCGGCCAAGGGAATTATCTAGTTTAACCCTAAGCCTATAAAAATAAAGAGGCGCCCCTTAAAAAAGATGAATATTAATAATTAATAACCTAAAAGGTCCCTACCTTATCCTTACTAGTATTATAGTAGAAATTATTAGGATAGTAACTATAATAATAAAAAGAAAAGGGCCTTAAAGGTTAAACTAGAGGATAAAATAGACCTTAACCTAGGGGATAGTAATAGTAATAATAATAATAATAATAATAATAATAATAGTCTTAATCTATATAATCTAGAGACTTATATAGCTTTAAAGATCCTTATAAAGGAGGATATTTAAGGGGAAGCCTCTTAGAGCTCCTAACTAGTAGTTAGGGCCTACTTAAGGATAATAACTTTTTTAATAGCTTAAATATTACTACTAGAATATCCTTAGACTTATTCTATCTTAATAATAATATTACTAGCTTATCTTTAAAAGGAGTTAAACCTATTACTTTTAATTTTATAGATATATAGATAGGAGCTAATATAGACTTTAAGAAATTCTCTAGTATAATATACTAATATATTAGTAAGGATAGTAGAATCCTTAAGTTTTACTTTAATACTAGGTCTCTAGTATTACTTATTTTTAATAATTACCGCCTAGCCTTTTTTAATACTTATAAGGTCTACCTTATAGCTAGAGGAAAAAGGCTTTAATATAAGGGGGTTAATACTAGAGAGTTATTATTATAAGATTATATTAAAGTAGATATTATAATATATAACTTAACTAAGGAACTAGTTAGAATATCTAAGGAGGTTTATATAGTTTTAAAACTCCTATATAATATAATTATTAAGATAGATATTATAAAACTAAGTATAATTAATATTTAATAGGGTAAATATTAGGATCTTACTATAATTAATAATACCCCTATTCTAATTAGAGTTACCTTAAAGATAGATTATATCCTAAAAATCTAAGTAGATATTTAGGAACCCCTAGTAATACTAGTATTACTAATTAAGATAAGAATATTAAGGATACTAAAATATAAAAGAGTAAACGTCTATACTACCTTACCTATTATACTAGATCTAGGAATAGGATAGAATATCCTAATTATATATTACCCGCTAGCGCGGAATTACTCCTACTTATTTAAACTATTATTAATAGTTAACTTATAGTTAGGGATATTTACTTCTAGAGTTTAAGTAGTAGTTAGTAATAATTTATAAGCTTATCTTATAACTAACTTTAGTAATTATTCTATTAAGATCTACTAGGGGTAATTACTAGGAAGACTAATAATTTTATAGGACTTAGCTAAGCCTACTAAGGTAGATTTCTATTTTATAGATATTTATACTAGTAAGTTTAAGGAGGAGCTAGATATACCCTATATAATAGACTTTCTAAAGGAAGTTGTAGTCCCTAAAGTAGATATCTCTATATATTAGGGGCCTAAATATTAAGAATATATTAAAAAGGTACTTAAAAAGTATAAGACCCTTTTTTAAAATAGCCTAGGAAAGTTTAATAATAGTATTAAAATACTAATACCCTTTAAAGATAAGTTAGATATAGTAGGATTAAAGTAAAACTTATATAATCTTTCTTAAAGGGATTATAAGGTTATAGATTTAATCCTAGATCCCTTAGTAGAGTAGGGCTAGATTAAGAAAGTTCCTTTAGGCGTACCCTCTACTATATTATTACTAGCCTTTATAGTTTAGAAAAATAGGAAACTAAGGGTAGTAGTAGATTTATATAAGGTTAATATTAAGCTTTACTTAGATATATATCTACTTCTAAAGTAGGATATAATCCTAGGAGCGTTAGGTAGATTAATAATATTCTTATTAATTAATCTTATTAAAGGGTTTTTTTTAATAGGGAATATACCCTTCTAATTAGTAAAAGACTATATTTATTAACTTATATTAAGGCTAAAAATAGCTAAGGGTTTTTATTATAAGTTTAGTAAATACTCTAGGTTTTTTCTAATATTATATAAAGAGGCTACTATCCCCCTACTTATAGTAATTTATCCTTATATATATTAATAATATTATAATTTTCTCTACTACTCTAGAAGATTATATTAAATATCTTAACTAGGTTCTTAAGCTCTTTAAGAATAATAGAGTTATACTATTACTAGTGAAATACTATTTTATATATCCTAGTATAATAGCTCTTAGATATTATATATTATAATTAGGGCTTAATATAATAGAAGAGAAAGTTAAAGCTATCTAGAAGATATTGTTCCCTATAAATATAAGGGGGTTAGAGACTAGACTTAGTTTCTTTAATTATTACTATAAATTTATAGAGTATTATATAATAATTACTAGACCCCTAATTAAGTTAAAAATAGAGGGCTTTAAGGGAAGCCTAAATAAGGGGGGGGCTAAGAAGAAACTACGCTAAGAAAAAATAAATTTTAATAGATATATCCTATTTAAAACCTACTTAAGTCTTAGCTATATATAAGATAGAAGGTTTATAAGCTAGTCCTTAATATTATAAGGCTTAGGAAATCCTTAAGGAAAAGCTATATAATACTCCTACTTTAGTATTTCCTAACTTTAGTAGACTATTTATATTATATATAAATAGTAGTAAAGAGAAGGGATATAGAGTTATACTATACTAAATTAGAATAGATAGGGTAGAAAGGCTAATATTATTTCTCTCTAAAGATCTCTTTAATATAGAAACCTGATATTAAGCTATAAAATTAAAAGTAGGGGCCCTTATTTAAGTACTTACTAAGATCCCTTAATTCTTTAATAATAGGGACTTTACTATTATTATAAATTATACTACTCTAAAATTAGTGCTTTAAAATAAAATAAATAGTTATTAATCTACCTACTTAAATAAGTAGGCCCTTTACCTATCTATATTTTAACTAAGGATAAAAATTATCTATTAGGCTAGAATTATATATAGAAATATTAATAGACTATTTAGACTACTTATAATAAAAATTAAACTCGCGAATATCTTCCCTATAATAATAATTAAGGTAGAAAAGGAGTTTCTAAATAAAATTTTAAATATATTACCTAGGGATCCCTATTTTAGGAAAATCTATAATTAATTCTAGAAATAATTAAAAGAGTTAGGCTAAGAATCTAGGGTTAAGACGGTATATTAATTATATTACTAGGACCTTAAGAATAACCTACTATATATATAAAACTACCTAGGACTAGATTAGCTTAATATTCTAAAAAAGCTTACTTATAAAATCCTTAAATATAGATATAACTACTATATATATAGTAGTATTTATTAGATATATAACTAATTATATAGTTTAATATACTTCCTAAGGATAAGAAAGGTTATATAAGGGTATATTAATAAGTACCTAGCTTATTAATTATTAAAACCTTTAAGGTAACTACTATATAAGGAGTTATATCTTATAAGGGATACTTAATACCTACTAAAGGAACTAGTAATAGATTTTATAATTAGCCTACCTCTAACTAGGTAAGGCTATAACTCCCTACTTATAGTTACTAATAAATGCTTAAAATTTATCTAGCTAGTCCTAGGGAATAAAACTAATATAACTAAAATCTAGGCTAGATAATATTTTAATAATATATACTAATTATAAGGTATTCTAAGCCGCCTTATCTCTAATAGAGATCCTAAGTTTACTAGCGAGTTCTAGAGAACTCTATTCTCTAGATATAGGGTATTATTAGGGATAATAATAGCTTACTATCTATTAGCGGATAGATAAGTAGAATAAACTAACTAGACTATAGAAATAACCTTAAGATATCTACTAGTAGGCTAATATAAAGAGAACTAGAATACTTTACTACTAGAGGTTAAATACGCCTTAAATATTATAGAAAATATAAGTATACTTATAACGCCGTTTAAAGTACTTTATAGTATAAAACCTAGGGGTTACCTTAATACTATTATCCCTAGAAATAATAAAATTACGGCGGAATTCCTCTATTATTAGGATATAGTACGTAATAATACTATAAATACTATAAAATTAGCCTAGGTAAAAATAGTAGTAAGATATAATTCTAAATATAAGGTCCTAGACTTAGTAGGTAGTATATATCTTAAGCTTACTAAAACTAGAGACGTAGGATATTATATTCCTAAGTCCTCCTCTCTATTAATAAAGAAGGTAGGGCCGTATAAGATCCTAGAGAAAATTAACCCCCTAGTATTAATTAATTGATTAATTATACTCCTATGCTAGCTAAAAAGCTAATAAGGGTAGGCTATTCAGGGGTACGTATTACGTATATGTTATTCGGGGAGAAACCCTACTATAGGGACAAAAACTCCACCTGATAATTACGGTTCTCTTAACCATTTACAGCTCCTTCCCTCCCCCCCCTAGCAGGCCTACCACTAGGGAGGTAGTAGAGGGGTCGGGTTTACTACCTATTGCACCAAAGTTTCGTCTATAGGTGAAACTTCTTTTCCTTGTCTAGGGCCTAGCCCCTTTCTCTTTTCTATCTCTACCGGCTATTTTTAATCTAATCCGTTTAGCGTAATAGATGAATCCTTATAGCGGATAATTCCTTATAGTCCCGGTTATAACGTCCGTAACGGGGAGGGTGTATACGTAAAGGGAGGTAATAGAACTAGTACTTACCTACTAGTCTATCGGTGCCAGGCACTGCTAGGTGAGGAGGCCAGCGGCCCTAGCGTGCTTATAGACCATTAGGTGGGAAGGCTAATGTCCACGTATCTCTATACGGGTTGGGCCTCTACTACCTACTACTATACCGTAGGGACTACCTAGGTGCGGCTAAGTATCCCCCCGCCGTATAATAGTAAGGTAGCGGATACCCGGTATATTTACTACGGTTATATCGGCCGCTACTATTAAGGTATGTGCGTGTAGAAGATGATAGGTACCGTTAGCTAACTAGACCGGCGGCCCTATCGCGCTTGCAGGCTATTAGGTGAGGAGTCTAATACCTATATCCTATTTCGGGTTAGGTGCCTACTACCTATAGCCGTACCGCAAGGACTACCTAGGAAGGGGACTAGAGTATCCTCGCCGCCGTACGGCAGTAATGGCGGTAGTATATACCCGGTATACTATCTGGCTTGCGCTCGATTATTAAGAGGAAGGAAGGGCTAGCTCTATAGTATTACTATCTTTTTATTATACTGTCATTATCTATATATACTATAACTGCCCTGAGGTAGGTAGACTCAGGCTACCTAGACCGCGCGGAGCGGAATTGGCTGGAGTATAGGGACGTGGCCTCGTAAGAGACCCTGTAGCGGGTATAGGTATAGAAGTACTATATATATCCTGTAATACTGTAAAGGTTTTATATCGGTAGTATTTCTATCGTCTTATACTAGTATTACTAGTATTACTAGTATATCGCGTTTATAATACGCGTAGGGAAGCGGAGGCTATATTAGGGAGAGGTAGAAGGGTATCTATATAGTATATATTTTTCGTCTATATCTGTATATTCTATCGCGTTATATCTTTTACCGTAATCTTCTAAGAGTTCTCCTTCTATCTTCTCTATTTTTCTGTCGCGTTAGCGTTCCTATTCTCGTTATTACTATACTCTACCTGCGTGTCGATTCCGTAATAACTAGGTAACCCTAGACGGTACTTCCAAAACACCGTAAGATCTCTCAGCTCTCCTAGTACCGAGATACTAGAAGGTTCGTAGCCGGTACCACGTACAGGTGGATCTCGTCGCCGGCCCCCCTAGTATATTAAGGATCTATCCGGTAATATTAATAATCTACCTAGAGTAGGGTAAACCTAATCCTTTTAATCGAGCCGTTCCTCCCCTAGTACCTATTATTATATAGGGTAGATAAGAATACATAGTAGATAAGATACTACGTAGGGAAAAGAGAGGTAGAAAGGATAGCTATTAGGTTAGGTAGAAAGGCTATAATAAAATAACCTAGGAACTAGCTACTAACCTCGTAGAAGACGTACTAGATATAATATCTAAATTTAAGAAATCTTAAAAGTAAAAATAAAGGTATTAGTATAATTATAGTCGAAAAATATATAATACGAGTACTCCTACTATTAGTATAGCTTTAACTTATAACTAAGTTTTATATTACTTACCTTTATCTCTATTATTAATTATTTATACTAATATAGTATATATTATATATATTATATCTCTAGAGGTAATACTCCTTACTACCTAGGGTTCTTATATAGACTATTATTGCTAAGAAAGTTACCTAGTTACTAACCTAGTTTAAAATAAATATAATAATAAGGTATTAACTTAAAGCCCTATCTAATAAGGATATTAATTCGTATATTATAGACTAGTTAAGAATAAATATACATAAAGGCTATATTTAGCGCCTACTACTAACTTAATTCTATATAAATAGACTTATATCTAATAAGATCTTAAACTACTTACCTAAGGTAACTATCCTTTTAAGGGTATTTTAAATTTATACTCTATAATTTAAATTTTAATATAATCCCCTTTATAGAATTAATTTATATCGCTCTAAAACCGCTAATAGAGCCTATATATTAAGGTACTTAAGAGAAAATAGATTTAGACCCCTTTTAACGGTATATAATTAGCCTATTTTTATTCCTAATAACTACTATATTATATATTAGATCTAGGATTAACTTAAGTAGTAGGTATAGTAAAACTTATTCCTAGACCTTACCGCGCCCCTAGATATTACTAAGAAGTTAAGTATACTAATTAATAATAAAGAAAATTTATACTAGGCTAAATAAGATATTATCTAATATATAATAGCCCTACCTAAAGTTAGTATACTTAATTATAATAATTAGGTCTAGGAAGCTATATTTAGCCTAAACTAGGAAGAAATCAGGGTAGAGGCGAGGAAGTAGTCATAAATTTTCTAGGAATTTAAAATTTATAAATTAAAGAAGGGAAATTTATAGAATAGTATAGGATTATAAGATAGTTATAAAGATTTTACCTTCTTTAATCCTCTTAATTATCTTAAAATAAATTATAAGGTACCCCTACTTAGAGTATTAAGAGAGGACTAGGATTTAAGCTATTCCTGAGAATATATTATATTTAATTTAAACTAGTAGGCGGGTATAAATTACGCTAGCCTTTTAAGCCTTTTTAAGATAGTCTATAAGATAGCGGATAACGTCCGCTATAACTTTAAATACGGGCCTAGGTAACTACTAGAAATAGATTAGTAAGCTTACCTTAAAGAATACTTATAACTTATATTACTAATAATATTAGAGGTATTATTAGCTCCTCTATTATACTAGGAGATCCTAGCGGCGGACCCTAGGCCTAATAGTATATCCTTACCTTACTTAATTAAATAACCCTGTTTAGTAGCTCCTAAGGGAGCCCTTAAGACTATTAGTAAGGTTACCTCTAAGAATATTAATATTAGCTATTATATAGCTAGGACCCTCTATACGGGGGAGAATAGGGGGGCGAAAATTTTAGGGAAACTAGGTAAAAGGGTTATTCTTTCTAAATATCTAGACTAGCTATTAGTTAATAAATTCCCTACACTAGTTTTTTCTAACCTAGACTACGTCGTCTTAAAGGAAGAGTTTATAAGCTATTATAAGTACTTTACTATTCTACCTAATTATTAGGTATTCTAGGTAATTTATTCTAACTTATTTAAGCGGGGGGATTTCTACTAATTAAGCCTTAATTTAGATAGATATCTACCTATTAACTTTATCCCTATAGGAGTACTAGCGACAGCCCTAGATAATAAGGGGGTAAGGCATTTCTGCGTATTTTAAGGGCGCTAACTATATAGTAATATAAGGGAAAGACTAGGCCTAACTAATAAATATTTACTACCTAACTAGACTTAGATAGTAGATAAATAATACCCTAATTATATAGCTAGTAGTAGTAAAATATTACTATAGTACCTTAGGGATAATTATCCTAAAATTATCTATCTCCTAGAGGATTAGGATGTCCTAGGGGAACTACTACCTAGCGATATAAAGGAGAAAAATCGCTAGGTACTAAGGTCTAAAAAATCCGTAATTATAAAGAAGGCTAAGAAGCTAGTAAAATCTAGGAGAGCTACCCTACTACTAGGTAATCTAATACCCCCGCCACTAAATAGTACTACTACCCTACTACTAATAACTCTAATACTACCCCCGCCTACAAGATAGCCCAGCCCCGCTTTAGTATAATAACCTATTCTAACCCAGCTAGCCCGGAAAGGTCTTAAGAACCTAAGGTTAGGATTACTCTTAATAATACTAATAACTAAGATAGAGGAATTAAGGGAATCTATTAAGAAATAGTAATAATTAAATACGTAGCTACTAATAAATAGGAATACTATAGTAGTAGAGCTAATAAGGTATTTAAGCGTATAGAACTAATCCGGTATAAATATAGTAATAATAATTAATAATACTAGGGATATTAGGTTAATAGACAAGGCTAATAAGACGCTTAATATCTCTAATAACGCGTTATAACACCTTATATTATACTACCTAGATCTCGAGGATATTATTATAAAGTACGACGGTTAGTTAGTAAAGTAGTTAGCTAATCCTAAAAAAATTATAAAGCCTAACTTAGTTAATTCGACGACGTAATACGCTTAGGACGAGCTTATTTTCTATAGGGGGCAGATATTATAGCTATAGTATCGGGTAAGTACGACTAACCTAGATAGCTGTATTTAGCCTTAGGCCTAAGGATACAGAAAAGGAGAAGCCTTTATAACCTACTTATTTATATAGGCTCTAGCTAGTAACTTAATATAAGATAGTTAATATAATATTAGGCTTATTAAGGTTATAATATAATTTACTATTTATATATTTATAAGTTAAGAGTACTTATAATAGTTTAATAATTATAATACTAGTATTAAGACTATTAATTATAATATTAACTATATATTTAGTAGGGTTATATTAATTATAAATATCTTAAATAGTATAATAAATAGACTTAAATATACTTAAATACTTATTTAGGGAATCTTAAAATCTCTTTTTTAATATATTATACTAGCTATTAATATTATTAGGATTATATCTTAATCCTTATCTAAAGTTATATATTAATTAACTAGTAAACTAGTTATTAGCTTCTTTAAGTAAATAAGTATTAAGATTTTATTATAAAATAGCTATATTTATAATAGTAGCCTTTACTTATAACTTAGTAGTAAAGTTATAACTATTATAATAGATATTATACCTATCCTTAACTTTAATAGTAGGTATATTAGGCTTTAATTTAAAGTAGCTTATATCTTAAGTATAAAATTAAGTAGAATAAGGTCTTTAATTAAGATTAGCTAGATTTACTTAATTATTATTAACTTACTATTTATTTTATAATAAGGTTATTACTTAAGTAATAATAGTAGCTATTTAATTAATTTATACTTATAAAAATAAAGTAGCTATATTTATAAAAGGTTATAATAGATTATAAGATATCTCTCCTTTAATTAATATACCTTAAGTTATTAGTAAGTAGGAGCCTAGGCTAAATCAATCTAATAGGCCTAACTACTCTAATAGGCCTAATTATATTAATAGGCTAAATCTAGGAGAGGTTAAAGTAGGTATAATACCTATTAATAGGGACCTAGTAAACTTATATAACTAGGTAGTAGTAATAATAAAGGCTTTTATAAATATCTTAAAGAGGGGTAAGTTAATAGCCTAGTTACTTAGCTAAATATATTTAACTTAATCTAAGTCTTAGAATCCTAATTAAGTACCACGTAATAAAGTAGGTTTATAAGGGAGAGGTAAAGGTCTTTTATACTTAAAAGTAATAAAACAGATAACCTTATAAGTTACCTTCTAGATAATTTAGCTATACTAGTACCTAGTATTAAAGAAATTAGATATTAAGTAGGCTTAAGTAATAATATCTAGAGGTATAAGGATAATTAATAGGATTAAGGCGGCTATATTTAAGATAGATAGGATATTATTAGAGCCTTTAATAATAGCTACCTTATAAGTTAATAGTATTAATAGCTATTATAATTATTATAAGAGTTATAATAGAAAAAGTAAAGTAGGTAAATAAATTATATAACTATTTAAATAATTTAAATAGGAAGGAGTTTTATTCCTAAGAAGGGATTAAAAGAAGCGTAGATAAGTTATATAACTTAGAGGGCCGTAGTATAAGGGTATTTATTAAAGGCTTCTAATTTAGACTACTTTATATTTAAATTAGTATAAAATAAGGCCCTTATTATAAAGTATAAGGGATACTTTTAGTTATAAAAGTAGTTACTAAAGTTATAAGACTTAGAGAGGTTAGAGGACTTAGAGGGGGATTATTAGTATTATAAAGATAGTATTAATATTATAAATAGTATTTAATACTTCTAGGTAGTTATTTAGTACTTTAAAGATAAATACTTATAGTGTTACTACTAATTAATATAGGTAGAATAATTATAGGTGAAATAGTTAATTTTCTATTAAGGATTCTATTAAGAAATAATAAGGTGACTACGGAAGCCTTCTATAGTATACGCTAATGCTATATCTATAATAGTATAAGTCTATTAACTATTATTAAGAAGGTATAATATTATAGGGGTAATATAAATAAGTAATATACTTACTAATATTTTAAATAGATCCGCGCTCTTATAATAGTAATTAACTTATCTCCTTAATAAAAGCTTTATTTTTTATAGTTATAAGAAAACTCTAGTAGAAGACCTTAAGAACTTATATAAGATATCTATATTTATTAGAATTCTATATACTTAATACTTTATTATATATATTAGCTACATGACTTTATTAATACTTAGGTAGATAAAAATATAATTAATCTAAAAATTAGTATAATTAGCCTTAATAAATATAAATAGTTAATTATATTATTACTTAATAATATATTAAATCCTATCTATTAACTTACCTTAATAGTTTCTTAAATAATAAATATAGGTATATATTTAGGATTCTAATTATATAATACTCTTTTTAAATATTTTAATAATACTAAAATAATAATATATAATAGTAGGATTATTAGTAAAGTAAGTATTATTTATACTTATAAAGTAGCCTTAGTAAAACTCGCTAAGTATTATTCTAGAATAAAAGGTAAAGGTAGATTAATATATAACCTTATTAATATTCTAGACCCTTTTATAAAACTAAGTCTATATAAAACTTAGGATAAATAAGAGGAGTTAAATAATAATAATATTTTAACCTCTTATAAAGAGAGGTATAAGAATAAATTTACTAACTACTTTTATAAATATTATAAGATATTACTAGTTATTAGAAGGACTAATATATAATATTTATATAAAATATTAATAAGGTAATATAATATAATAATATATTTAAATTTATACTAACTAATAATAGCCTTTAGTAAGAGTAAAAAGAAGTCTACTTTAATATCTAAATTATAAGTCTTTATTATAAAGCGAAGCTATTTAATACTTTTATTCTAAAAGTCTACTAGAGGATATTCCTATATAGGAGTACTAGAAGGATAATACTTTAGCTTATCTAAATCTAATATAAATAGCTAAGGATATCGTTTTATACCTAATATTATTTATAAGTATTAAGAGAGTCTCTAGTCTTACTTAAAGAGTATATTTATAAGATTATATATAGTTAAAACTAGAGTCTATAAAATAAGTAATACTTCTAAAGTATTATAATTATATTATAGGGTTAGACCCTAATAAAGCTCTTACTAAGCCCTAGAGTATTCTTTAAAGGGAAGAAGATACTAATTAAAGTATTAATAAAGGTAAAGATCCTTTTAAATTAGGATTAGTAGATATCTTAAGATAAGTAAATTAATAGTTATAATTTTAAAGTTAATTAATAATTAGGTAGTATATTTATAAAGTAGGTTTAATTCCTACGTATAAATATAAAGGTAATATAAGAAGGTAATATAATTCTTTATCTTACTAAGAACGCTATAATACTAGGAGCGCCGTATTATCCTAGACCTACCCTCTACTCCTAATACTATAAAACTATTACTACCCTTAAGTATTAAATAGTATAATACTAAAGCTCTTTATTAATTCCCTTATAAGCTATAAATCCCTCTTTATAATAATAATATATTTAGCGTAGATATAAAGTAGACTAACCGTCGAGTCGGGATTCGGTACCAAGATTTGGTACCGACCGAATACTCGGGTTAGGGTCTTAGTACCGACCGAAATACTCGGTACCAGCTATTAGTACCGACTCGCCAAGGCCTCGATACCTTGGCGAATCGGGTTGACCCGACTCGAATCGCCAAGGTATCGCCAAGACGCCAAGCCCCTAATAAAATAGTAAGGAATACTAAAAAAGTTCTAGAATTACCCCTATACTAAAAATAGATTTTTTTTAAATTAGAAATTTAATACCCCCTTTAGTTCCCTAGGGATATGCATTACCTTTTTGCATTACCTTAAAAGAATTACCTAGGTTAGGCTAGGTAGTAATAATAATAATGCTTAGTAATATAATAGTAAATTATAGATATAATAGTAAATACTACTATAAATATAAAATATTATTAATATTATAGTTATTATTTCTATAGGACTAGTTATTATCTTTCTTATTACTTTATTTACTATTAAGAATTACCTAGGTAATAATAATAATAATACTTAGTAATATAGTAATAAATACTTTATATAATAGTAAATACTACTATAAAAAGAAAATACTACTAGTATTATAATCGTAGTTTTCCTAGGGATATACATTACCTTTTTACATTACCTTATTTACTTTTAAGAATTCCCTAGGTAATAATAATAATAATAATAAAAGAAAAAATTAAAAAATATAGGAAGAAATACTACTAAAAATAGAAATATTACTAGAGAAAAATGTCTTAGCGATTCGAGTCAATACTTCGGTACCAATACTCGGTACCTACCTAGGTACCGACTCGAGGTACTCGGTACCAGATTTTGGTATCGAATCGCCAAGACTCGAGTCGGGTACCCGACTCGAGTTCGAAGTACCGACTCGACGCGGTCAGTCTAATATAAAGTAGATTTAAATCTATATTATAAGATATATTAATAAGTAATTATTATAAAGATTAAATAGTAATATAAAATAGTAATATACTTACTTAAGAGAAAAGATACTATAAAAGCTTTTATAATATCTTATAATACTTCTAAAATTAAACTTTAAATTTAATATAAGTTTATATTAACTCTTATAATATCTATTATAACCTCCCTTATAATATAATTAAATAGTAGCTTTAAGATAAGGTTATTAATAGACTTTTAATATTATCTTATCTCCTTTAAAGCTTTAAGACCTAAGTTAACCTTATACTTTTATCTTCTTATTATTAGTTTTAGTACTATTAATTATAAAGGATTAGCTAATTATATTTTAATATATTACCTATTTATATTACCTTTCCCTTCCTATATAATAGCTTATTTACTCCTTTACCTTATAAGGGTTTACCTCCTCTAGCTAGTAATCTTAGCGTTTTATTAGCTAATTATACTATCTACCTATTAATATATAGAGTAAGAAATATATTATAAAATAATATTACTAGTCTACTTAATATAAGCTATTATTAAAGTTATTAAATATATATAATAATAGATAAAAGAAGGAATATAAGGTTTAAAAGTTTTAATATAAGGTAAAGTAATATTAGGCAGAATATTCTATATAATTATAAGTATAATTATAAGTAGAATTACCCCTTAAAATCTTCTTTATAACTCCTCCTACCTCTATATACTTAAGATATTATAGTAAGATAGGTTATTAATATATAGTAAATATTTATTACTAATTATATTACCTAAATATATTACTAGATAGATAAGTTAATATAATATTATAATAATATTAAGTCCTTATAACTAGAATCCTAAATTAATTATAAGTAGAGAATATATAAAAGACTAAGATAATATTAAGAAGCTATTATATATAAAAGTATCTAATAACCGCGTAGTAGTATTAAAAAGGATTAAGAAGTTAAAGGAATTAGATATATAAAAGATAGCTATTAAAGAGGATTATATAGAGCTAATAATTAGGGTAAAGGATATTATAAAAGAGGAAAGATATAAAAGAGGGATTTATAATAATATAATTAAGTAATATAATACTTCTTAAATAGCTAATATTATATAATAGAATATTTTAAGATAGAGTTACGCCTTAAAGATAATAAAGAGGCTACTAAGGAATAAGCTAAGCTAGATAAACTAGTAAATTATATATAAAATATAAATAGTATAACTAGTTTTATAAAAGAGGTAAATATATAGTTAGTCTTTAATCCTATCTTTTAATTAACTTAACTTTTAGAATACTTCTAAGGAAGATATAAATACTATTAGGCTAGAATTTACTAGATTTAATCTACTAATTATATAAATTATTAAGTAAAGGATTATATATTATAAGGGTTAAAAGGAGTTAAAAGATATATAAGACCTTAATATTATAAATACTTATACTAAGTTTATATAAGAGTATACTAATATATTTAATATAAAGGATTATATTATACCTAACCCTATATAAAGGAATTAAGATAAGGAGGGTATCTTAATTAAAGTTAATACTAATAGGAAAGAAATTAAGTATACTACTAAGGAAGATAAAGAAGAGGATAAGGAATATAAGTTAAAAGATACTAATAAGACTAGTAGTAGTAGTAAAGATAATAATAGTAAGTATAATAATAGTAAGGAGGATAATAATAAATAAAAGGGTTATAAGTATAAGATTATAAAGATATCTAATTAAATAGATAAATAGGCTATTTATTAAAGACTATTAAATAATTATATTACCTTTTTATATTATTATAAAGTATTCCTAATATTATAGTCTAGTAAAATACTCTTATTAAAATTAAAGTCTTAGTAAGTTAGATTAATACTTGAATACTAATACTTAGTACTACCTTATAATATTAACTTAAATACTTAGTACTAACTATTAATACTAACCTAAATACTTAGGCTAGGAATTTAGTATTAATTTACTAAGAGTTAAGTTAAGAACCTAACTCGAGTTTAAAGTACTAACCTAACGCGGTTAGTCTAAATATAGTTAGATTAGTAGTAGATTATAATATCTAGTATCCTTTTATATATTACTAACGAGGTAAATAATTATTCGTAGTAAGGGCGCTTACTTTTTTCTATTTTACAGATATATTAATATATATTATAGCTATTAAGCGCTTAATAATAATAGATTAGTCTTAGCGTCTTAGCGCTTTAATATATTTACCTTTACTAATCGCTATATATCTAGCTTCTTAATTAATTATCCTATAGAAAATCTATATATCTGTATTATTTATACCTAGTAATTATCTACGCTATTTATCTCTATAGTTATAGACTTTTATAGTTTACTTTTATATATAAATATATTATTAGAATCCGCCTTTATAACAACTTATAGAACACAGCGTTTTAGCTACTAGTCAGCCCTGAAGCACTGCCCGGGGTTAAGGAAATCGAAAACTCCGAGCGCAAAGACCCGTAGGGCTGGATAGGTGTGGGTACCAGGTGAACCCTTCTAGGACTGGTCCGAGAATAATGCGACTTACCACGGTGGCATGGTATAGCCTGTGACCCGCTGTAGCGTCTACTTAATGGTCTCGTAAAAGGATGGAGCTGATTCTTGAAAACTGCTTGTGCGGAATCGAACGGACAGTTGCGCAAAGTTACCGAGTGTCCTGGGGCGTATTTAGACTGAATGAGAGAAGGCTAGTTCTAGGATATGGGTTCGTCTACTTAAACATCAAAGGCCTCGAGACAGCAAGCTGAATAGCAGAGATGTGGTTGGCATTGCGGCTCGCCGTAGAATGCCCGTTTGCACAATTGTGAATGCCATTTGTGGGGATAAGGTAGGTTCCCAGCAAAGCTCCAGGCGAGGCGCCGTAACTCGCAACCCTACGAGGCCTAGAGAAAGTGCAAGTTTAGTGGGCGTGATTGGTCACTAGCCGCTCAATAGGGCGCTGCAGCAGTCATGGGGTTCGTCGGAGGGCGCTTGGGCTCTTCCCGGCTGCTTTTTCAAGGAAGTGGACACCCCCCCAAAGGTTTTCATCCTTATTCCACCACCCTATTTTATGTATGAGCGCTGACCGAAACGCATAACAACATGGCGCGCTCTCGGAAGACTGAAGACAAGCCAAAGGATTCTGGCAGTCTCCAAATCAGTGTTGAAGACTTTGTGCGCACGAGGAATTCGGTAAGCAATACTTCATTCCTTTTCAATTGGTCCATCGTGAGGTGACTCGTCTGTCTGTTGTGTACTGTCACAACATCACTATGACCACCACCTCAATCCCACCCCAACTCCCTTCCACCCCAATTCACCCTTTTCCATCATCAACATTTTCATGTCTCCAATTCTACAGTACATGGATCGCGATCAACGCGAAGAAGCCCTCGAAGCTGTCCATCTTCTCACGCGTCCTTGCGAGAATGTTTGCGAAATAGCTTTTAAGCTTATTCGCAACATCATGTACGGCGCCATCAATCCAGAGCAAAGTCAGCTGATTATCACGCCTCAGGTGGTCACTGGTCTAGCCACGCTTCAGTCAGCTGTCTCGGATCTTTCACGCGCCTACATCGCCCATACGGACACCGTCATCGGAAGGGGAAACGCATCTTCACTTGAGCAATTGAACATCTCGAACCCTCTAAGCGGCGAGAACGTACTGTTCGGTCAACGTGGGCCTACGCCTGCACCCACCGTCGAAGTTCCTGCAGAGAACAAGAAGAGAAAAAGGGCTCCTCATGACAAGAATGCGCCAAAACGAGCACTCACCCCATTCTTCCTTTATCTGCAAACTGCACGCCAGACCATCGCAACTGAGATGGGACCTGGCAAGACGGCCAAAGAGGTCCAAGATGAGGGTGGAAAGCGATGGCGGGAGATGACGGATGAGGATAAGAAAGTAAGCGCCCTGAGTTGGTTTAGGTTAGAATCGCTTTTCATACTCACTGCGTTCATCAGGAGTGGCAAGAAAAATATTTAATCAACTTTGCGCGCTACAAAGCGCAGATGACCTCCTACAAAGCGGGCCATGGAATCCCGCAAATAACTGATGGAGAAGCAAAAAAGATTTATGATGACAGTAAGAAAGCTGGTAAATTACCTACCCCACCGGAACTCGAGCCTGGTCATGCCGACGAGGAAGAGAATTCCGAGCAGGATTCCGAGCAGGAGTCAGAGGACTCTCCGGAGCCTGTCAAAGCACCGCCTCCCAAGCGTAGCAAAACCACCAAGGAGGCCACCGACAAGAAGGTTGCAGCCAAAGAGACCCCAGTTAAGGAAGCCGAGTCTGTGATTGCCGAACGGTCCTCGAATTCGCCCGCGAAAAAGAAGAAGGGGACCAGGAGGAAGGATGCAAAGGCAGCCGATGAGCTCATCGAATCCGAAGAGGTTGTTGCGGAGCGAGCAAGTCCACCTCCCAAAGCGGCAAGCCCAGAGAAGCCGAAGAAGGTGAAAGGAAAGAAACGTAGGAGCGAAGCTATTTGAGCATGGTATCGCAGGGATTTTTGTATCAATGCCACGTGGCGCAAAGAGCGGAAATGTTGACCAAAAATATTCTTGTCCCCTGTGTATGAAATGATACACGTGGCTGGGGCTGGGAGCTGGAGCAATTGTATGCTATGGTTCCTTCTTTTCCGTGGTAATCCGATGATTACTGCATTTTTTCATTGGCTACTAAATATAGCGTGATGACAAGCTGCTTTGCATTCATTGCCCGAGTTCACTATGGCAATTTGTTCGCTGTGGTGTTGACACTGTGAGGTCTTTTTCCTCCAAGATTTATAGCCACGCTTGGCACCGGGCCCCACCAAAGCACGATTTGAATCGACGCGGACGGATCTCAGTCTCCAATGGTCCATTCACACTTTAGGGTTAGCCGGCCATGCAGCTTGTTCCTAGAGAGGTATTACACTCCATCAAGGTCTATGACCGCACACGGCGCTGATAGCTTTACAGCTTGATAAGCTTGTCATTTCTCAATTGGGCCTCCTTGCTCAGCGTCGCCTTGCCCGAGGGGTCAAATTGAATCATGCAGAGGCTACGGTACGACTTGTCTTACTCTACCTATCTTCGAAGATGGCTAAAGGCCTGCTAATCTAGGCTTTGATTGCAAACAACCTGCAAGAGGTACATTGCCCGTCAGTGCGTTCGGAAGCTTCATTGACAACGGTTGCATTCAGCTCATCCGCGATGGAAACCACTCCGTTGCAGACCTTATGGCAATTGGCAAGACCATGCTTGGCAGAAGACATGTTTTGCCCTCCGTTGTCTCCTCTCTTGCCGAGCTCATGGTGGAGGGCACGTTCCCAAGCGGCACATACTTAGTGACGGTTCATCATCCCATCAGCTCAGATCATGGTGATCTAGAAAAGGCACTGTACGGTAGCTTCCTACCTATACCGGACACAAACCTCTTCCCACTACCAGATCCCAAGAGATATGATCGCCGAAGGATGCCTGGGGCTGTTATACCGGTCAAAGAAGGTAATATAATCGTCAAAGGAGGTAGAAGGAGGATCAAGTTGAAGGTCGTAAGCAAGGGTGACCGGCCCATACAGGTACAGCATCCGATACATGGTATACAAGCCATATTCAACTTGCTGACAGGTATCGTAGGTTGGCTCACACTATCACTTAATCGAAGTGAATCCCCAGCTAGATTTCGATCGTCTCAAAGCCTATGGCTATTTCCTTGACATAGCAGCTGGTACATCCGTACGATTCGAACCTGGAGATACTAAGACAGTCAACTGCGTGGAGATTGGAGGCAATCGTATCATACATGGCGGCAACGGGATCGCTTCGGGTCCAGTCGACCTTTCTAGGGCCGATAAGATCTCAGAAAGGTTACAGGAAGGCGGTTTCGCAAATACACCTGAGCCAGCTGGGGATAATGCTTACATCGATCCGTTCAGAATGACACGCGAGGGCTATATTGGCATGTTTGGGCCTACCGTTGGCGATACCGTACGCTTAGCTTCCACAGATTTGTGGATTAAGGTGGAAAAGGATTATACTGCATATGGAGATGAGTGCACATTTGGGGGAGGTAAGACGTTACGAGAAGGTATGGGCCAGGCCAGTGGACGTCCAGATACTGCATCGTTGGATACCGTCATCTCAAATGCTCTTATTGTAGACTGGAGCGGGATTGTCAAGGCTGATGTTGGTATCAAGAATGGAATCATCGTTGGGATTGGCAAAGCTGGTAATCCAGATGTAATGGATGGAGTCGATCCTGCAATGACCTTCGGCTCCTGTACAGATGTCATCGCAGGTGAGGGTATGATACTTACAGCCGGAGGCATGGACTCGCATATTCACTTCATATGTCCCCAACAAGCATATGAAGCTGTAGCGGCAGGCATCACAACCATGCTCGGAGGAGGCACAGGCCCAAGCACAGGCACGAATGCGACAACATGTACACCCGGAACAGCACACTTGAGGCAAATGCTTCAGGCCTGTGACGAACTCCCAATTAACATTGGCATCACGGGGAAGGGAAATGATAGTAGTCCTCGGGCTTTACAAGAACAGTGTATTGCAGGTGCTGCAGGCCTGAAGTTGCATGAAGATTGGGGCACAACCCCCACCGTCATCGATACTTGTCTCGGCGTTTGTGATGAGTATGACGTCCAGTGTCTTATCCATACAGACACGCTCAACGAATCAGGCTTTGTGGAGCAGACCATCAGGGCATTCAAAGATCGGACGATACATACATATCACACTGAGGGCGCTGGAGGAGGTCATGCCCCCGACATTATCTCTGTGGTTGAGCATGCCAATGTCCTCCCGAGCAGTACTAATCCCACCCGACCTTACACTCGGAACACCCTTGACGAGCATCTCGACATGCTGATGGTGTGCCATCATTTGTCCAAGAATATTGCAGAAGACGTTGCCTTTGCCGAATCGCGTATTCGAGCCGAGACAATCGCTGCTGAAGATGTACTGCATGATCTCGGCGCCATAAGTATGATGTCCTCAGACTCACAAGCCATGGGACGCTGTGGCGAGGTAATCCTCCGCACCTGGAACACTGCACACAAGAACAAGGTACAGAGAGGCACGCTCAAGGAGGACGAAGGTACAGGAGCAGACAATTTCAGAGTCAAGAGATATATCAGCAAATACACAATCAACCCTGCAGTAACGCAAGGCATGAGCCACGTGATTGGTAGTGTCGAGGTCGGCAAATTGGCCGACCTGGTCCTCTGGAAGCCCGCTAACTTTGGCACCAAGCCTACGATGGTTATAAAGAGTGGTATGATATCGCAAATGCAAATGGTGAGCTTTTGCGGTCTCGTAAAAACCACACTGTACTAAAGTGGTTCAAGGGCGACCCGAATGCCTCGATACCTACTGTAGAACCTGTCATCATGCGCCCCATGTTCGCAGTAAGTGGCCTTTGTTGATTGGTAGCTCTCAACATTTTCCTGCTGATTGCTCACTAGACCTTTGTCCCTCATATGTCCATCACCTTTGTCTCAAAAGCCTCTGTCGAGACCGGCACAGTTGCATCGTACAATCTGCGCAAGCGCGTTGAGGTTGTTAAGAATTGCAGGAACATCAGGAAGAAGGACATGAAGTATAATGATTCCATGCCAAAAATGAAAGTCGATCCGGAAACTTATGTGAGGACTCCACAACCCCCCTCTTATCATTAGACCCACTGATAGAAAGTATAGATCGTTGAAGCCGACGGTATCATTTGTACAGCGGAGCCGGCCGTAGAATTGCCCTTGACGCAAGAGTACTATTTCTATTGAACGGAAAGAACGGTACTGGTGGCATTCTATTGCTCAGATCTATGATCTTTCAGTCACAGATAGCAACTATATATTCGTGGTACGCATGTGATGTGCATGCCGATCATTTGATGTCGTAAGCGCATTTACTGTTCATCTCTTTCATATGGATGTTCGTCCAAACGACAATACTGGGTAGTCGTCCTAGAAGCCTGAAGAGACCTCAACGCTGTTCATGGCAAAACTTTCTCTCACAGCTCTAGCTCTTCCTCGCCATGACCGTCAAACGATGAGACTAGACCATGGTCGGTTTCCCACACTGCACTCAAATCCTTCGCGGCCTTGTAGGCTTCCTTCCTGTATTGGACTCTGTCCGCTCTTGTTATCTCTTGTGGACGGTGCGGCGACTGGGACTCAAATGCTGCATCCGAGATCGAAAATTGTGTCTCTGATCTTGGTTGGCTGGCTGGGGCAGTGTTGGATGTACTACTTGGCTCAGGTATCTCACCTAAAAGAAAATCTCCAGCGTCGTCATCAGAAATAGAGGGGCTAGTATCTGATAGCTTGGTTAACTCCGTCCGCATTCCATATGTTAGGTTTGGTTCATTTCTTTTTCCACGTCCGAGGGGTCGTCTCCGCCCCGGAAGGTGAATTACACCCTCCACCTCGAGTCGCGCCGACGCATCTGTTTTGCCTTGCTTCCGTCGCAGGTGTTCTTGAAAAGACTTCTTGATCTTATGCAGCCGCTCTCGGCTTATATCAACGCTCCCGGGATATTTACTAGCAAGAGCTGGGTAAAGCCGTTGACGCTTTGCGAGCTGATATTGCTCGCTAGGAATTCGAAAATATGGTGTGGTATCTGAGCAAGATTGCACCAAGTCTTCGGAAACAGTGTCCTCATAATGCGACAGTGACTCTGCACTCCCTTCTCTCGATTCGGTGCCGTTATCGCCACCCGCTTTGGATCTAGGAATTAGCTGTGGACTTGTGAGCATTTCCATCTTGCGATCATGGGCGAATATTGTCCCTGAGCAGAAGCGACCGAATAGATGCTCGACGCTGGTTTCTGATACCCAATTTTTCTCGTCGACGGTGCATGGATAGACATCTGTGGGTTGGAACGCCTTCACCAGGTCACAAAGCTCGTCGTATGATGAGTGCCGCGAGTACGGAAATTCCTTCAATCTCAATCAGCACTGTTTTCCATCACGCGTACTGTGCACATACTATAGTCCGCGGAAGGTCCCTCTCCATGGGGTCTCCCAGTCGTCTTGCAGATCGCACCCTCAAGAGCTTCTGCCCCGCGGTATTGCTACCATCCTGGTCTACCAACGCTGCAAGATGCTGCGCGAGCTCGATGAAGGGCATTTGACCGTCATCCGGACGGCAGGCAATCAGTGATACCGACTGCCTCTGGGACCGCCTGGCCTGATCAATATAATTTAACGTCTTCTTCCGGAGTTCGCGATTGACGATTACCTCCGAGCACACTTCTACGAGCTTCAATACCTTTTCCTCATCGCCCAATTCAAGCTCAAGAGCTTGGATTTCCAAATCCCCACCACCTCCACCGGCACCTATTTCAGGTACAACCGCCCCCGAAGCAGAGCGGGAGAGGATTGGCCTGATGAAAACCACATCATCTCGGTCTAGGGCGGCACAGCTTGTGCCTCGTTCGCAACTGTGCAGCCGGACATTTGGGTCACTTGTCAAACATCCAGCTTGATCTCTGTTTCCACACTTGAAACCGAACTGTAACAGATTTGGAGGTTAGCATCATCATCAACACAGGATGTACAGCAATCAGTGACGCTTTTGCGGCCGTTGTTGATAGGCTAATGATCGTTAGAAAGGGTTGCTTCTCAAACCATTTTATCAGACAACAAAGTACGCCTTTCGAAGACATAGCTAGCGTACATTCTGGATTCAATTTTATAAGATGAATTGTCTCGCAAGAGGAAGATCTTTGGCTCTCCAGACACGCCTTGTGACTAAAGAGAAAAGGGAAATACAGATAAGACGGGACTAAAGGGTACCAACCAGTGGAGGACCTTCAAGATTAGGATTTTTGCCAGCAGATAAACGAGCGAGAGCTCCGTACAAACGACACTTATAATCGTCCACATGTATCTAGATTAGTGTCAGTCATTAGCTCTTTTGTTATCACCATGATGTAATCAACCTGGGATCGCAGAGCGCTGGACAAAGCTAGCCAGACATCCTCGTATCCCGTAGTCCATGCATGGAGATGGAACACAGTCTCCTTCGGGTACATCATGACCTTGTCGAGAAGCTCCTTGAGTCCTTCTGCCTTAGTGGGAAATTTCCAATAGATGGACTCTTCGTTCGCAAAAGTAGTGTCCAAATACATCATGTCCAAGCGTTTGTGGCCATGGGTGTAGGGCAGGACTACCGGGTTACGAATCAACGAGTTCACCCACCAAGGCTCCGCTGCAATGGCTGTCAGCAATACTCTCCCATCAGTCAAGTTAAACTGACATCGTATGTCACCGGTGTACAGTATTGCTTTGGTGTCATCTTCAATGAGGAACATGACTGCTCCAGCGCAGTGGTTTGCCTGCTATCCTCAGTAGGATTCGCATCCAACAACGCCATGGAACCTACATCTAGTAAAGTCAGTCGTAGAGAAACCCCTGGCTTTAGCTCGATTTCTGTCGGAGCGTTCAACGGTATAGTCTTCTGATCAAACTGATTAGAACGCTCGGCTAATACTCAGAGTCTACCGACCAACAGCCTTCGGAGAGGCTTGTAATCTTGTTTTCTGCATTCTAGATAACCTTTGGCAAGATTCATGCGGTGAGGCCGTTTCTCGAGGTTCAATAGGAGCTGCTTTCAGGTTTAGCTGGTAACACACGTCCCTGGTATGCCGCGCGACATACCTCTCGTGTAGCCGGCGAGCAGTACACAAATGGACTCGTCAAAGACTCCAGACCTTGAATGTGGTCGCTGTGGACATGACTTAGAAAACATGCAAGGGGTGGTTTCCTGCCAGCAATTTTCCGGAAGTAGTCGACTAAACAGTGTCTATCAGCAGTGCACCTGCTCGTAATAGAGGCCATATACTTCTGATGTCTGGGAACTCTACTATTGAGTTAGTATGGAATTGCGGCAGCGGACTTCAGCACTTGCCTTCGAGACAACCTTTGAAAGTCGACATATCTTCTATCCGACTTGCGGCCCACGATCAAAATCGATCGAGTCTTGGCTGACCAAATGGCTCGATCTAGATAGTGGATCTATCAGGATTCGTATACCGGTTTCCAAATTGGTGAATCCTAGAGACGTTGGAAAGATTGGATTTTCAAGTCTGGGAAAGAAGGTAAAAGGAATATTGGTAGTGGACATCATGGCGAATAATAACAAGGATTCATCACGGTTCTACCACAGCGCAGCACAATAACACACGTGAAGGCACACAGGTTCCAATATTTTGATCTTAAATGAACATGTTGTGACAGCCCTTGCTTTTTCAAATGTTGACGACGATGACATGAAGGCCGAATCTGGCTGGATGCTGGTTTCGTCTAGCTGGTGAGAAGTCACAACCTCGGAAGCTAAACCTCTTGAGGCTTAACGGCTTGCCAAGCTAGCCTTTGCAGGCTTAAATGATGTGAGCGTTAAACCTTGACACGTTAGCTTCCGGGTGTGACTTCTCACCAGCTTAAGGGGTGTAATACTTTTGTAGAACTAGCATGAATGCGTCTGTTTGTGCTCTCATCAGATCTTCGTAGAGCAAGTGAATAGTATTTATATGGCACCTTGAGACTCACTGATCCTATTCTACTAGTGATACGCAGTATCGGTGGGGAATGACTAAGTATTGCATGAATAAATAACGTACTTTAGGTACATACCCAATAGCTAGCCAACCGATAGGAAGAACTAAAGTAGAATACTGGAAGGCTTGCCGAAAGGCGCCTAGGGAAGCTAGATCAAGTAGACAGCCGACCGATGTCCACTCGTCAGGGGCGGCCGGGGCACTTTATGATACGGTTGCCAGTGGAAGGGCGCCACGGAGTCACCACTACTTTACCATCTAGAGCGAAGCATGACCAAGGCCCAATGACCCAAAGACATCCGTCGCAATGCTTGACTAACGGAAGGCTTCACTTCCAAAATTGACACGCTCCAACACGCACCGCTTCATTCCTTGATCTCACAAACCCCAATGGCGGAATTGCACCTTCCAGAAATGCGAGACAAATGACTTCCTGCTGTCGCAGATGCATCAATAACCTTCCCCAATGTCATTCGTTGTCATTGTCTCCATGCTAAAAAGAAATACTAAGTAGTCCAGCCGTGACAACTCGACTATTGTTAATTCTTTGAGCAACGTTTTCGCAATCACAGGACGACACTTTTTTACATGCTTCTGAGTCCCCCTGGATCAATTTCACACCCAAGGCTTGATCAAGTACGATCTGACGACGCTACAACATCCTGCAATCGTTCAGGAAAAGCATTCCGTCGAGCTTCACATGAGAAAAGACCCTCCAGGTATCACCTGACTGACCATTGCTCGCCTCTGACCCAACCACCACGGTCCCTCACTCCCCACAAACATACGTCACCATGAAGAAACCACCGGTTGAAGAACTCATCATGTCGCGGCTCTTTGCCACAAGGAAGGACACGGATCCCAATGATTGGCAAACCCATGTCCGACGCAACATCGTCCAGGAAGTTCGTGCAGAGACCCTCCGCTTTTATGGACCCACTGATTGCCTTGAGGCTCAGTATCCGGGCCTTGACTATAACAAGAGAGACCATCGCCTGCGCCTAAGCCATTTTCCGTACCATAGGAGGTTGTTGCGGGTCTTCGACCAGCTAAGGTTGGTTGATAGTGAGATACAGGTTCTTTGCAAATGGGAGGGCACGAGGTGGGCGAGAGAACAGTACCAAAAAAAGAACAGAACGATTATCATAGACACAACCTGGGATGGAGTTGTTGTCCTCAAGGCAAGCTTGATTGCGGCTACACAGTCATCATTGCGGGGCGGTCACGTCGAAACAGGGGCCGGAGATTTTTCGGACATGATGGACGCTCGGGAGGAGAATGAGGAAAGGGCGGGTTCTGTGGAGGAAGAGGAGGTATCCGACGAGGACAGTGAGGACGAGATGGAGCGAAGCGTTGGGGTGGAGCTCAACCAAAGACTCCTCGCAGCCACAGAGGCACGAGCAAGAGGCGAGGATGTGATAATCGATGCTGATTGGGAACAATGGCTGAAGGAGGCAGCAGAACGGGGAATACACCCTGGTATATCCCAGGTGGCAGAATCAAGTTCTAGGGTGGTGGACACTCCACAAAGCTCACTCTACCGGGGACACGAGATACCGGAGCTACACAGTGGTAATCCCACGCCAGAGATGGTAGCTCTCCAGCATTCACTCCCTCAACCACCGATTGACTTTCCTGAGGCACGCATACCATAGGCACTCAAGCAAGTGCAGTACTAGTCCCACCACCTGCACCCCGCTCTGGTACTGCGTCATAGGAGGAGACCCAGAACCTGAGAGATGTTGGCGAAAAATCCTTTCTAGATCAATTGCATAGCAACTGAGATGGCTTAATGAAGGCGTACCTTGTGAACAACCGGCGTTCTTGCTTTAGAACGAGATATGGACATACACAGTGGGAAGTGGACTGTCGTGCATTCACCGACGCTAGCGTTACATACCGCAGGCAAGGGCTTCGTTTTCCCAGTTAGCATCTCTTTCGGCACTGCTATCGTCGCTGCTTACACACACACACACAACGGGAACCCAGATTAGGCGATTTCAGACTTCAAAAGGGGGAACACAGGCTTCAAGCTCAGGCGTCCTAACCAATATCCCTCGCGTTACAAATCTGACGCCTGCTAATGGTCACGTTGTGATAACCGTGAGTAGTGGCTAGTAAGATTTCGATGCCTCGCCTCGATCCTTCAAACTAAACTAAGTCATTAATTCAGTGAGTCCATGGTAAAGACCCTATCAGGGAACCTTGGATAGCGGTTTTGCATCACTTCACTTCTTGAGCTTGATGTATCCAATGAACCTAGAACGAGAATCCTGGATGCAAGGCTTTCGTAGATCGACCATTCGTTTTTCAACTTATCTGGACTTGATGCCATTCTCTATCTATACCACAACGCGCTCGAGAGGAGCTCTAATGGATGACATGAGTGCATTATGCTTCAATTCAGGTCTATGCTATGCGGTGAGAAAGCATTACCTTCGGACCCAGCTTTGTTCCAACCGATACAATGATTTTTAGTCATGGTACTCCTTCTTGGTGTCAATTGCCCTAGGAGAACACGAGCTGTAGTGAATGAGACTGCTTACACTGTCTTCGGTCACACCTGGGCTCTCACATCCATAACCACAGAATGTTCTTTTGATGCTGGGCTGCTTACTCTGCGATCAACTTCCTATCCAAACCTTCCCATAACTTCTCTCGAAAATTGCCCAAAAGTAGTTCCGTCCTTTTTGTTGACCAGTTCACTTATTCCAGGTTGCGTGAAAATTGCCAATGTATTTCTAGCCACTCCCATGTTCCTTTCGTCTACTCTTCCAGCACGAACGAAATGCGGTACTGCCCTGAATTTTCCACCAGTGATGATCTGCAATGCTTCACCGGTCTGAAACGCCAGACAATCATACGGAATAGTGACTTTTGTAATGGTGGAATCTCGGGCGTGGACATAAAGACCTGTACTAGGATTTGGACAAGCGGTGAGGTTTGGTAGGACTGGTAATGGTTGTGACGGGGCTTTGGAGGCTGATCTCCGGAGCTGAGGAGGATTTGCCGCCTCATCAATGTAAAGAGCGGAGGTTAGTCCAGTCAAGCAGCCGTGATCGATATGGGTTGCACACCACGAATCGTGATCTGAAAATGTTGGGTGTGGCGGATTGCTGGTCGCTACTTTCGTGGAGGAAGGGTCTGGGGGATAATAGTGTAGTAAGCGAGCTTTTGTTGTGGTGGAAGATTTCACAATACGCTCCAGATAATTGGGCTCATAGCTTTCGATATTTTCTGTAGCATACCGATCGCAAGCACGAGCCACAAGGACTGCAGAGTCAATAATCAGGATACAGAGTTCCTCAAACGTTTCGCGAAACCCTGGCAAAGACGACTCCTGTGGCCATACGTTCGGAGCCGTGAATTCGGGAAAATCGGCCGATTGCTCCACTGTGACATCTTGCCCTTGGTAGAACGCGCAATTGACATAGAAAGAACCTTTTAGAGTATCGTAGGTCCCGTTCTTCAGAGCTTCTTTACCGTGGCTCCAACCGCTCAAGTAATTGGCAGAAGGGCAAGAAAGAGCATCTAGGGACCATAAGTCAAAGTTTCACGGTCCAAGCTCGGGAGAGAAAGGACAAAAAGACACCAGGCAGGGACGTGTACCTAGTTCTTCACGAGGAAGATTCGCAAGATAGGAAGCATAGGAGAGGAGCCTAAGGCGAAGGTCGAGAAACCTTGCTGGGAGGTCTTTGACAATCAGGATCCCCAGAGATGACGGCCCAAATGCTTCCTCAAGAGATTCGAATCGCACAGAGGCTGGAGGAGATATTAGACGGCGGGGTGAGGACAATGAGACCGAAAAGGCTGACAATGTTTGAGTTCTTCTAGGCTTACTGTAACAGCTTCTCTACGCCCTTGTTCTTCAGTTGATGTTTCCATGTCTGGACCCTCTGAAGACTAAAGTATAGAAGTACGGACCGCTTGCGTCCACACTTATTCTAGTTCCGGTCCACGCGCTCCGCTACCATAACGATCGGTTTTGACAACTTCTTTTCGCTACAAGAATTATAGAACGTCTAAGACTAAACAGTTCACATATTGAAATTATTCCTGTAACTGGCCTGGCTGATCTATGGAAGCGACAGTAATCTAGCCTAAGAGAACCCTACTGTGTTAGAACAAGACCCCGGAATACGGAAATGGAGATCTCCGGGACGCTAGCCCCTTAGGGCTGGACCAGAAGTAACTTTGGACCAGGCGGTGAATTCTTCAAGTGCTAGATGATAAGATAAGATACCTTAATGAGCACCGGTGCCTCGTGCAATAATCTTAGTAGTATGGTTCAGCAATGCGAGCAAATTTACGATACCTAAGATGGTCAAACCCCTTGCTTTCAAGGGCGATAAGAAGTCAAGAAAACGCAAAGCTCTCTATTCAGACAGCAGCACAGAGGTTGACTCCAAGGCTCTGTTGGTCCGAAGTACAACCACAGAAGCTGGGGACGACGACACTTGGGTGACAGCGGAAGCAGCTACAGACTTAACTGGGCCAGTCATCCTTATTTTTCCTTCGGCAAAGCCATCATGCTTGGCCTGCGATGCCAATGGCAAGGTGTACCCTAGTGGGCTTGAGAACATGGTGGAAGACGATGTGGCTACTGCGGAACCGCACGATGTACGGCAGGTCTTCATCGCTAGCAGAGTCGCAGGAACAGATGAAATCAGCTTGAAGGGTCATCATGGACGGTAATCTTTCCTTCTAATGGCTGCATAGTCACAAGGTTACTCATCGCCATGGCTAGCTACTTGAGCTGCGACAAGAGTGGTCTTCTATCGGCCACTCGCGAAGCCATATCACCCGAGGAATCCTTTCTTTGCCTCTCTTCGCCCGAGACATCCGGAATGTTCAGTATTCAGACAGTGCGGGAGAAGTTTCTTACCGTTGTGGATGATAGCAAGATGCCAGAAATTCGAGGCGATGCTGAATCAATTTCGTTCAATACAACGCTCCGAATACGAATGCAGGCGAGGTTCAAGCCTAGACTGAAAGCTGATAAAGAATTGAAGACCAAGGAGAAGATTAGTAGAAAGGAATTGGAAGAGGTGGTTGGGAGTAGGCTGGAAGAAGATGAGGTAAGGAGATTGAAAAAAGCGAGGGTTCAAGGGGATTACCATGAGGCCATACTGGATTTCAGGGTCAAGAGGAAGCACGACAAATACTCATGAACAAGATGGATCTGTCCCCCAGCTCTCCGGGGTGGCCTTGAATGGACACTGCAGACCTGCCTTTACGCTAAAGCGTCAAAGCTAGAATCCCGGCAAATCCACTGGAATAAGTACGATGCCGTATGGAGGTGATTTCGATTCAGAAGTCTTCTAATGAAAGAATCGAACGCAGTCAAGTGTAATTCATTGCGTCAGAGGTCGAATATCTTAGTGGTCACTTAGGAAGCGGTTGGCCCAGGTACTTGACACCACCAATGCGTGATGGATTTTCTGGGAGATGACAAGCTAGCCGCAGCAGGAGGGTATCTAGATGGCCATAATATTTACGCCTTTGAGAGGATTCCAACCAAACACAAATATCAAGCTTCGCTGTGATGTCGAACTCCTATTGCCCAAGTGTGGATCGTCATTAGTCGTGCCTTACGCAGAATGTACTCTCACCTCAACTACCACTGCTGATACCTGTTGGTAAAGCCGGCGGATTTGACCTCGGCACACTTCGTTCCTTCTTCTCTTTTTTTGCCCATCGAACTACACCCCTGGTAAGCGTGTTGATCAATAGTTGGAAGGATTGAAGTCACATACGTCCGCATGCATTGCATAATGTCTTTGGTCCACTTGGGCCTTTTCTCCATTCTGGCGAGTCCAAGGTGCCGCAGTCTGTACACACATACTCATCCGCTACCTTGAGCTTCTTCTTCTTATCCCCGCCACGATTGTCTTTGTCGGCCGGGATGGCAATGCCAGCGTCGCCTCTGATTAGTGCCGGGCTAGCATCACCGGTACTGATACCTTGCGACCGCTCGCCGTCCCGATACCGAAGACCAGTCAACATTTCGATAGTCTCAATATGCGTAGCGCCTTCATAACGAGCCATCTTGTCGTTGATACTATCAGGCTTGGAGCTTGCATTCGCTTCATCAAGATTTTGTTGGGTTAGGGCTGTGTTGGAGATACTGGGTTTGGCTGGCGGTGGCATGCCATTATAGTCGTTGGACTGCGCAGAAGTCAGGGACGCTGAGCCAGGGTTCTCGCTCTCCGTGCGTTGGGTATCCGATGGAGTGACGCTACCATGACCGTCCTGTTTTCTTTGATAATGCCTTTGCTGAGCTTCGATTTCCTCTTGTTCTTCTCGTCGTAGGTCTGCTATGCGTTTGGTGAGACGCTCATTCTCGATTTTGTGCTCAAGGAAGGAATCAAGCAGGTTTGCGTTCTTGGTTGGGTACGGACGAGCCATCATGAAAAATCCCCTGCAAAAACCGGCAGCGTTGTTGGGCCCAAATGCCGCAGCATCAGACGTAAGATGAGGATGCCCGTGCGACTCGAAGATTGTGTAGGTATCGTCAGCTTTTCGAAATCGATAAAAGAAACGTAGAGGATTGCCGGAGGCTATGGATTCATTAAACTCGCGGACAAAGACCCCACTATCATCCTGATGGATGAAGTCGACAATAAACTTTCCAATGAGCTCTTCTTGATTGTAGCCGGTCAAGATCTTGCCTGAGGGTGACACGTAGAGAATTCTACCATCAGGTGTTAGGATGTGAAGGAAGTCCTTGAGCTCTTCGAGTACTCTTTGCGACCAATTCCGTCTTTTCGTAAAATCCGTGAGTGTACCCCCTCCAGTGACGTTTGTCTGCGTGCCAAACCCAGTCGGTAGTGGACCGGCGCCTGCTCCAGTCATAGCACCGCTACCAGCACCCGAGTCCTCCAAGTTCTCATTCCCCGACTGCTGCTGATCCAACTGTGTTTGACCTGTAGCGTAATTCTGTGTGTCTGAACCACTTAACAGGTTCATAGGTAGCATGTCGACATCTAGGCTGTCCATAATGTCGCCATTGTGGTCAAGCAGATCTGTCATCGATGTGTCTCCACCACGCACTCCATCCATCTGAGATGCAATTAGGGGGACAAGTGAGGCAAAGGGGACACTGAGAGTTTACCAGATGTCCAATGCCGGAGGTATGGCCCCTTTGGCCGTTCTCGAACATCGACATGGTTGATACGGACCATCGAATGTTGCCGTATAGACATGCGTACAACAATGCCTGTCCCACTTGCCAGAGTATAGCCGCTCAGAATCTGTCACATGACTTCCTGCGGAGAAACGCGGGGAAAAATAGGGCTTTTGACGGGACGCGATTACGCTTAAACATTACACTTCTAACGCAGCTTACAACGGCTAGGAACACTTCCCACTCCGTCGCGGATTCTTGCATCTCTGGGAGAGACGTTTGCGAGCCTAGTCCAGGGTGATACCCTTGAACGAACGTGATCATGTTAGTCTTGTCCAACCGTATCTCCACCTGCTGAGCTAACTGTGTTCGCAGGTGTAAGCATTGCGAACACCGTCATCTGCCTTTACACAAACCACTGATCCTGTTGCAGCAAAAATCGACAAACTCGCTATTTTGGGGTAGGCGATGAATTAGATGATGTGTGGAGTGCTTAGCTTTCTAAATGCAACAGGGTTCGATCCTTCGACTATAAGAGGTCTGAGACCATTCAATTCCACACGCCTTTGACGTTGATAGTTGGCTATAATGGATCAGGTAAAACGGTACGCTCAGATATACTGGTATGGGAGGGTGTCTCTTTGACACGCATAGACCATCATCGAGTGCCTCAAGTATGCCACAACAGGAATTCTGCCACCGAATAGCAAAGGTGGCGCGTTCATTCATGATCCAAAGGTTCGGTAACGTCGTTTGAGACCACGCATGATCGCTTACAGCCCAGTAGATATGTAGCGAGAAAGAGGTCATGGGACAGGTCAAGCTATCTTTCAGGGCAACTACTGGCCATCAAATGGTCGTGACTCGCAATATGCAAGTCACCGTGAAGAAGAATACTGTACAATTCAAGACTTTGGAAGGGGTAATACAGACTAAGACCAAGGATGGCGAGCGCACCTCAGTCTCTTCAAGGGTCGCGGAGCTAGACCAAGTCATGCCCCAATATCTCGGTGTGTCCAAAGCTGTCTTGGATTCCGTTATCTTTTGCCATCAAGACGAAAGTTTATGGCCTCTGAGTGAGCCTGCTGCTCTCAAAAAGAAATTTGACGAGATTTTCGAAGCTCTGAAATATACAAAGGCCATCGACAACATCAAGGCGTTGCGAAAGGCTAAGAATGACGAGTTGAAACGGTTCAAGGAAGCTGAAATATCTTCCAAGAATCTCAAAAATCTGGGAGACAAAGCAGAAAAGCAATCGAGAGAGCTGGATGCCGAGATCAAACAACTCAAAGACGAAATAACGGAACTAAATACTAAGACTAAGGAGGCGGAGGAAAAGTACCGAGATGCATTCGATCGTGAGACACAATATGAACGTGTCATCAATCAATTAGATGATCATCGAACAAGAGAAGGCTGGGTTCAGGCACAAGTCACAAAGCTCGGTGAGAATCTTCAAGTGCGTAGCGAGTCCGATGAATGGCTACAATCCGAGCTTGACCACAACCACGAGCGTATAATTGATCACGAAAACAACAAGACGCGTCAAAACAAAAGATATCAGTCCCTTGAGCGGAACCTCAAGCATATCGAGGAGAGGCTGAGCAGGAAGCATACTGAAGCCGGCAAATACGAAGAACAGCGAGCCAACCATGAACAGCAAATTGAGTTGCGCAAAGCATTGATCAGGGAGACCTCACGACATCATAAGATTCGAGGCTACGACACTGATCTAGACGACGAGCGGATCAACGAGTACTTGAATAAGATCTCTAAGCTGTGCAAAGATCAAATTGCTGCCGTAGAGAAAGCACGCTGCGAGACTGAGGGGGACACGGAGAAGGCGCAAAATGTGCTGAACAAGTTAGGAGAGCAGAGTTCGGTGACGAAAGAGAATAAGAACTCTGTCCACGCCAGCTATGCTGCCAACCAGACCGATATTGGAAAAATTCAATCTCACCTCAATAGCATCGAGATCGATGAAGGAGGAAAGGCAATCCTTGAAGCTAACATCGAGGACCTTGAGGTACGTCTTACGAAAGCGAGAGACGACTCTAGGAAGGGTTCATGGGACAGCAAGATCAGTGAAGCCGAGCTGCAACTGCGGAGAGTGAGGGAAGAGAGGCAGCAAGTAAACAATGACTTGATCCAGGCGAATAGGCAAGCAGGCGAGCTAGCACGGCTAGCTCTTCTGAAGGACGAGATGGCCGATCGTCGACGAAAGCTTGATACTATGAAGGGCGTGCATAATGACAAGCTCAGGAGCCTTGTGGGTCGTACCTGGGAGCCATCACGGCTCGACGTTGATTTCCATAATGTCATTAATGAAAGGAGTCGTCAAGTCAAGGAAGCAGAGAGGCATCGTGACCTTGTTTCACGTGGACTAGAGCACGTCGAGTACAAGCTTAGCAATGCGAAACTAGAACTTATGAAAGCGGACAAAGAGCTTGCTACGTGCGTCAAAAAATTGACCGACAACGTGGACGGAGAGCCAAAGGACTACCTGGACACGCTATCCGAGTTACAGCGACAAAGAGACCTTCTCAAGGCAGATTTCGACAACTTTGGGAACATGAAAAAATACTTCTCTCAAGCTATACAAAAAGCTCAGGGGATACATCCGAAGGCTCCTGGAAAGCATGTCTGCAACTTATGTGAAAGGGCATTCCATGGCAAAGAAGAGTCAGATTTCATCAAGAAAATGCAAGAAAAGATAGAAAACGAAACTGCTGAGCAAGTAGCGCAAGATCTGAGGGACTTGGAAGATGAATTACGGAATGCCAAGGAAGTTGGACCAAGCCATGACACCTGGCTGCGGCTGGTTAAAACAGAATTACCAAGATTGCAAGGGACTGTTGAAAGCCTAGGAGCAGAGAGGGAGACAATCGTTCGTGAGATCGAGAGTCATGACAAGACGGTGGCGGATCGAGAAAATGCGTTGAGAGATGCAGAGTTGCTGGCCAAACCTGTCGCCCTAATAACCAGATATCATCAGGAGATGACAAACTTCAACGAGCAGCGTGAGGAACTTACCGCGAAGCAAACTGATGCTGAAAGCTCTCGTACTCTTGACGATATCCAAGACCAGCTGAAGATTGTGGACGGGAAAATCCAAGGCATGGATACTGACCTTTCCAGATTCAGAGCCGAAAAAGAGCGGGCCCATTCGCTCATCACTTCGCTAGAGCTAAGTTTGAGTAAAGCTACTAATAGCCTTTCTACCGCAAATTATCAGCTTGAAAGGAAGCAGGACCACTCGAAGCGAATAGAAGAATTCAAAGAGGCCAATCGTGGTTATCAAAATACGATCAAGCGTTTAGACACGCAGCTGAAGGAGCTGGCTCAACAGATTGCACAAGAAGAAACGAAAATCGAAGAAGTACGGCAGCGCGGTAGAGCCAAAGTCAGTAGCATGCAACAAGAAGCATCTAGTTTGGAAAGTAGTCTGCGAAAGCTCGATTTTGCTGCACAGAACATCAAACGATACATTGAAGACTGCGGGCCAGCTGACTTGGCAAGATGCCGAAGAGAGATTGATTGTGTGGAGCAGGAGATTTCAAAGACCAAGGATGAGCAGAAGCAGGTCACCGTCTACACCAACAAGATCCAGCAGGAATTGAGCAGTCAAGACCACATCAAACGAACAATTACCGACAACCTCGAATATCGTCGGAATCTACGCGAACTCGATGAGATAAAGAGCGAAATAGCAACGTTGAGTGAGCAAAACGCCGATGCCGACCGGAGACACTGGCACAAGCAGGCAGCCCACTGGAGACGAATCTTTGACGAGTCTTCGAGTGACAAGACCCGCAAGCTCGGTACCGCTACAGCGAAGGATAATCAGCTCGCAGGCTTGATACGGGATTGGAATGTTGATTACAAAGATGCGGCCTACAACTTCAAGAAAGCTCACATCGAGGTGGAGGTAGGTGAATCCTCAGTATTCCGGCAAGGCGTACAACTAAGGATGATCCAGACTACTAAAGCAGCAGTGGAGGACCTCGGGCGTTACGCAAGCGCATTGGACAAGTGAGTGTCTTTTAAGTACGGTGGTTCGTAGTGATTGCTGACTTGATTGCATAGAGCAATTATGAAATACCATAGTATCAAGATGGAGGAGATCAACCGTATCATTGAAGAGCTCTGGAGGAAAACCTATCAGGGTACGGATGTTGATGCCATCTTGATCCGGTCAGACAGTGAGGCTGCCAAGGGGAATCGCTCTTACAATTATCGAGTCTGCATGGTCAAGCAGGACGCGGAGATGGACATGAGGGGACGTTGCAGTGCAGGGCAAAAGGTATTGGCGAGCATCATCATCCGCTTGGCGTTGGCCGAGTGCTTCGGCGTGAACTGTGGGCTTATCGCGCTGGATGAGCCGACCACGAACTTGGACCGAGACAATATACATTCCCTTGCCACCTCATTACACGACATCATCGAAGCCCGGCGGCATCAATCCAACTTCCAGCTCATTGTCATCACCCACGACGAAGAATTCTTGAAGTTCATGAAGTGTCCGGATTTCTGCGACAACTACTATCGTGTTTCGAGAAACGACCGACAAAAGTCGGAGATCGAGAAGCAGTCAATAGCAGAGGTGATGTAGATAAGATGTGGATTGATTGCTCGAAAACATGGCAGGGCACTTTGTTGTGAGCTGCTTGGAAGTGAATATGAGTGATCGAAGGGTCATGCACATTGCACGCTTTCGACAGCGGCTTGCATTGCACAATTTGCCACAGTCGTCGCTTCATCAAAGGAGAAGATTGCTGCGTTGGCGAAATAGAGTACTCTGTAGAGCAGGGCCGATCGACTTTTCCAAGAACTGAGACGCCAAAAATAGCACTTAGCTTTGAACTACGTAGAGTACACCATTCCCTGTTTACTTCTTACGAGCCAGTCTGATAGACAGCAAATGCACACCGAGAAAAGTGAGAAGAATTCAACAGTTGCAGCTGACTCGTTCAACATGTGATACTTTATGTTTCTGATCAGCTGAGGTAATGACATCTCTCTGCCCTTTACCCCGCCATGAAGGTTCGCTCCTGCGGAAGTGTGAAAGGAAGGCGCCGAGGGATGAATCGTGCATTGAGGCTAAAACGCGGGGAAGTCAGCCACAGAGCCACAGACTAATCGCGCATTGCGGCTCAAGAGATCTATTAGATCCAATCGCAATGTCAACTCCCCTTCGTGCCTCCACTACCTCCACTACCTCTACACGTGGGCTTCTATGGTAGCGTTGGAGGGCTGTCCCCGCACTGGTCACGTACCTGGACGGGTGACGATGGGTGACGATGAGTGACGATGAGTGACGATGATGGGTTGAGACTGCCCGAAGCTGAGTGAAGGTTTCTTTTTCCGGATGCGACTGCTATTTACATTCGACGTGATCCACTGTGCCAACTTTTCTCTTTTCTCTCTAAAGTACTCAAGATATGCAAGACCCTGCTCGGTCCCTGGATATCATCGACACTGTCTATTCTGAGTGCCATTTCACTTGCCCCAGAACGCCCGTTTCATTGAGAGTGGACGTCGCGGATTGACCTCCTACAATCAGTGACCTTCACATTTCGCCACATTTGTCACACTTGTCACACTTGTCACAATTCCTCTACACGTTTCCACTCCTGAATACCTCCTCGGCTTCAAGCTCTCACATATTCCTTCTCCCCTCCTGGCGAAGAATACCATAAGTCTTCTTTGTGCATTTTGATCATCATGAAGGTCATTGTCACTATTACTGCACTTTTCATGGGTATTACTGCCGCGTACGTCCAATGGATATGATGCACTGTCGGCCAATACTAATATCCACAGCGTTCCTCTTCACAAGCGTAGCGTTGGCTTTCCCTGGGGATCTCAGAAGGTCCGAGGCGTCAATATTGGAGGTTGGCTTGTGCTAGAGCCGTGAGTATTCAAAGCGGCTCAGTCCAGAGCAGTCATAGGACTGATATCGTTCTTAGATGGATTACCCCGTCAATATTCCAAGCTTTCCCAGGTCACGATACTGTGGATGAATGGACATTGGCCACCAATCATCCGGATACAGCCCCAGGTATCCTCAAGAATCACTGGGACACTTGGGTCGGCCTTTCGGACTTCCAAACCATTGCCGATGCCGGTTTCAATACTGTGAGAATTCCCGTTGGGTGTATGTAGTCCCGTCTCAGCATGTTTACTCATCCGCCTAACTGACACGCCGTTAGATTGGGCATTCCAGAAGTTCAATGATCCGTACATCCAAGGCGCAGCACCGTACATTGACCAGGCCATTACCTGGGCTAGATCAACTGGCCTCAAAGTCTGGATCGACCTGCATGGCGCCCCAGGTTCTCAAAATGGCTACGACAATAGTGGTCACAATGGCACTATTGGCTGGGGTGATAGTGGCACAGTCGCCGTTACGAAAAGCGTTATTCAACAGATTGCTAACAAATATGCACAGCCAGCTTATCAAGATACCGTGGTTGCTATCGAGGTTTTGAACGAGCCACAGTCGGCCAAGGTTTCTGGGGGCCGCAATACTGTCGTGCAGTACTATAACGATGCCTACGGTGACGTCAGCGTCGTCAGTGACACACCAGTTGTGCTACATGACGGATTCCAACCTGGAACCTTTTGGAATGGAGTCTTGTCAAATTCCAAGAATGTAGTCATCGATCACCATGAGTATCAGGTTTTCACCCCGGAGTTGATTGATCTGTCGGCTGACCAGCACGTTAAATACGTACGTTATATTTTTGGTCCTTTTGTTTCCCATTCGAAAAATGTATCGACCGTGGTTCAACTGTCGAACCTACACCCTGATCTAGGACGAGCTAAATCCGAGTTTGTTTTCAGGTATGCTCAAACGCTGGAACATATTCCGCAAACGTCGACCATTGGGTCGTGGTTGGCGAATGGAGTGCGGCCATGACCGACTGTGCAGCAGCGCTCAATGGCTATGGACTGGGATCCAGATGGTAGGGGTGATAATGGGTCTACTAATAAGCACTGGCTAATAATAACACAGGGAAGGCAGCTTTCCTTTGACCGGAGCCACACTCTCGACAAGATCATGTGGTAATATCAACTATATTGGTATGTGTATTTGATTGTTGAACTACACACGGCTCGAGATGTGCGGGCCATCATGAGCTAACATAAGGTACCCTTTACAGACACCTGGAATCAAACCTTGAAGGACAATACCCGGCGCTACATCGAGGCTCAGATTGACGTTTTTGAACAGAAAACGCAGGGCTGGGTATTCTGGAATTTTAAGACCGAGGCTAGTGCCGAGTGGGATCTGGAACGCCTACTCGCCGCCGGAGTGTTCCCTTCCTTGAAAGGATATCAATCGAGCTCGCCATGCTCTTCCTAGAAACGCGGTCGGGAAGACCTCCCAATCCGTGATTATCAGCGGCATGCATAGCGTGGCGCACTGTTCACTCGTTTACTTTACGAAAAGATGACACGTTCGTTGATCCCACCCTTTGCGGTGTGGATTTTGGAGAGGATGTGAAGCATCAGCATTTGATACCCAAGGACGTTGAGAACGACTTACGACATATGACAGTATACTCTATCCATATTCGATGGTGGAGTGAAAGCAGGTCATGAGCACCTTTTCATCATGTACTCTGCATATATACTCTATCCATACTCATTGGTGGAGGAGCGAAAGCGGGAAATGAGCGCCATGTTATCATGTCGTTCGCATGTACATATGTAGTTTCATCACATAAATTTCCAAAGAAATTGCAAAAAACTACGATTACTGAATCTTTCGAGTCTCACACCAATGGACGTACTTTGGCAGTATCCAATGTCTTGATGTCATCTACAGCTTGATACTTTGAAGGAAACGAGTTTTGGTGACAAGTGGCGGGCTTCTATAATGCTAGCTATTCGACAGTGCATTTCATCACATGATGCAAGTTGAAAGAACATTTTAACGTCGACCCCGTCAATCCATTATGGACAATACGTCGAGTTATGTGTGGACTTATATTCCGACTCAGTCATTGCCGAGTGTCCTGATCTTCCGCAGCGGATTGATGACATGTGGGACGCGTTGAACTCCACTTTCCAACGATCTGGTCTATGCTTCGCGATCTCCTGCACGACCTGGACCTTCTCCACTGGTCAGTGAAGCGGCTTGAACATCTGGTCCATGGTCAATGGCCGCGGCCAGTCATTCCTCCTCTTCAGTCTCGTCGAGCTCATCTCCCATTTCCTCCGCATCGCTCTGCGCCAAAGCTTTCTCGATCAGGCCCAGGGTCACCCTGAGCGGTAATCCGACGACGTTGTCGAAGCTCCCTTCGATCCTATCCACCAAGATCGCCCCGATACCTTGTATGCCGTAGCCGCCCGCCTTGTCCGCTCCTTCTCTCGTCCGCACGTACGCCAATAGCAATTCATCGCTTATGTCCTTTCCAAACCTCACGGTGGACTCTTCGACCGTGCTCTCCAGCGCATATCCCGGCTCGCGCGCACTTTCCAACGGCGCCATGACCACAACGGCGGTGTATACCCTGTGGTATCCGCTGTTCCGCAGCATCTTCAACATCGCGATGTGATCAGCCTCCGACCGTGGCTTCTCCAGTATGTGACCCAGATGCGAAACGACGATCGTGTCTGCTGCGATGACGACGGCCGGTTCTCCAAGCTCGGTGTTGTCGATTTGGGCGGAATAGACGTGCATTGCTTTCCTGGTGGCGGTTTGGAGGACATATTCGAATGGCGAGAGGGTTTTGGGTAGGTCTTCGGGTAAGGGCGAGGGGATGACTTCGAGCTCTGTGAGGCCGATCTGGAGGGGGGCAAAGAAGTGAGTCCACAGTCACTTTATAAATGGTTGGATCTCCCCTTGGCCTATTACTTGCGAGAGGAGCTGCTTCCTTCGGGGCGAGGCCGAGGCAAGGATGCATCTTTTGCCCCGGAGCGAATTGATGACGGGCAGGTCGAGAGGCAGTGGAGCCCGTGAAGGCGGCGCCGGCTTCGGAGGTGTGGGTTGAGCGGCCGTCTCGTAGGAAGGTGGAGGTTCTGTCGGTGCAGGCATATATTTGGTGTCCGTCATGCTGCTCAGCAGGGATTGGGGATGCAGTCGACAGTATTCTACGATTGATCTCAACCTAGAATAGCGTCGTACTCCGTAGACCGATAGACCGACCGAGATCGAAGGGGGCCAAATCTTGGTTCGATGCGGCTTCTCCCGCTGTACTCCCCCGCACACGCAACAGGAGGACGAATAGAAAGATTCTGTGTGATGTACGATATCTCTAGTCTTGTGTACATTATGATGTGCGTTCCAAAAGGCTGCTAACAGTAGGCGTTCATCATTATTCTAGCTTTACTTGAAGGAGTCTACAACAGTAGGTGTATGAGTCCTGACGACTGGGGAGATGTCGCAGGCTGAGGTCTTCTTAGCAGACGATGGTGTAGTGCTTCTAGAACTAGGTACACTGACAAAAGTCCCACGAAAGTAGAATAGAATAGAACTATTCTAGAACGAATTCCCGCGGCAGTTATAACTTTTCGGAATAGCCGCTCCTGTTGCTGCAACGGTGCAGCCGAGGTTCGCCATGGACGACACGGAGACGGTGATATTGTAGGCCGATTCACTCAGCCTCCATGCCTTCTTGTCGATGAATGCAAAGGTAACCCTCCCGTCTGAGCCGGAAACGGCTCATGCGGAATGATGCCTTCCAGACGTCACTAGTAGCAGGTGCTCTTGCCTTCACTCCCTTGGAAATCAAAGCCCTACCTACGATAGTATCAATGATCATAAAGCCACCTCTCTCCATAGCGCGATTTCATCTCTTTCTACTCGTGTCTATCTATCATACAATTCTTCCTGTGACTACTTAGCGAGTTGCCCGGCATGGTACAAAATAAGGGTCTCATATTACAGGAGATTCCCGTCGATTGGCCGGTAGAGGGCAAGAATCTTGTAATTGAAGACCGTGGCTTCGACTTGAATACTCAACCTCCAAAGGATGGCATCACTACCAAGAATTTCTATGTCTCCTTCGACGTTCGTAGCATTTCCTGTTCAGTTCTTGCCCATGCAGGCTTGCCTTTGAGTCTTGAGACATGTCTGAAGAGCTCTCAGAGCTGATCTTTGCCTCATTATGCACTCTTCTCACCCAATCACATCAAAGGTTAACTCTGGAACATTACAGCCATATCAACGAGGTCGGATGCGTGCGCCGGGAGTCAAGTCATACTCCCCGCCCTTCGAGCTCGGCAAGCCCATTACGAACTTCGCCGTGTCGAAGGTCCTGAGATCGAACAACCCAAACTTCTCGGAAGGCGAGGTGATCACTGGGATGTAAGTGGTTTGACCCCAGTTCGATCCGCAGAATGAGGCTGAGACCTACATGTAGGATTCCCACCGAAGAATACTCGATCATATCTGGAGAGGTCGCGAACAGCATGATCAAGAAACTGAATAACCCTTTTGGCCTTGATCCCAAGCTTTTCATTGGTGCCTTAGGGATGCCAGGGCTGACAGCGTATTCGTCATTGTATGAGATCGGACACCCAAAGAAAGGAGAAACGATATTCATATCGGCCGCGAGTGGAGCTGTAGGTCAGATCGTAGGACAATTGGCCAAGCACGAAGGCCTCACAGTGATCGGGAGCGTTGGTAGTGACAAGAAGTTGAATTTCATCAAGACGGACCTTGATTTCGATGATGGATTTAATTACAAGACAGAGAAGCCAGCTGAAGCATTAAAGAGGCTGGCGCCCAAGGGTATTGACATATATTTCGAAAATGTTGGAGGTGATCATCTGGATGCCGCACTTGAAGCTCTTAATAAAGATGGCCGGATAGGTAATGACGAACCTAATCTCCATTTGCCTTGCCTGTGTTGACCGAGTCGCAGTCGCCTGTGGTATGATCTCCCAGTACAACATTACAGATACAGACAAGAAATATGGAATCAAGAATCTAGGGCTTGTCGTAGGCAAGCGCCTGAAGATGCAAGGCTTTATCGTTGGTGACCCTGACTTCGGGGTACGCGTCTCTTCTGTTACACTCTTTCCCATCAGAATTCGAGCTTCTCCATGCGCTCATAGCTGGTTAGAGAAACGCTAAAAACCAGAGATAATGTAGCCAAAATACGCGAAGGACCATCAGACAAATGTTGCCAAATGGATCTCGGAAGGAACGTTCAAGGCTCAACAAAGCATCACAGAGGGTATCGACAACGCGATTGGGTAAGGCAGATCCTTGACCTATTTTCCGCGTCATGGTGGGATATCTTGTGCTCCGATCGTCAACGCGACGTTCTTGCTTGCCCTTTTATTCCTTAATACTGTTGTATGCTGACCCTAATGTTCGCACAGTGGGTTTCTGGGAATGTTAAAAGGCGAAAACTTCGGAAAGGCGGTATTGCAGATTGAAGAATTGAAGGTAAGTCTTCGCATGCGATTATTAAATACGTAATTCTAACAGCTTTAGTGATGTGCTGGCGACAGGTAGGCTTTAATCATTATCAGCATATCGTAGAATGACACGGTCAGCCGCAATTGGAAGCCAATTCAGCGAAATCCGGGACTGATCATAGGAAGATTTTCTGATTCGATATCCGTGCAGTTCGCTGGTGATGCCCCACTAATGATAGTCGTTGTTTAGCTGCTTGATAAGATGTCTGCACTGGATCAAATTCAACCTAACATTGACACCTGGTAGTCCGCGATATGCGGCTCCTGTACCTGTGTCCTTCTGCATCGGAGCTCGAGAGCCCGGTTGAATTGTTTCGATTAGGGCCCATGTCTTTCTCTGATCCGTTTGTCCAGCGACGTCTAGGTCCATGGTAGACGGAGACTTTGATGGTACCTTTGCCAGGTTTTTCTCGCCTACAACGCAAATCAAATTATACTTTTTCTTCTTCGCGCGGACCAACTTCTGGGCTATGGAATCGCCACTATCGTCGATATCAACCATACAAGGAGGGGGGTCCATAGTCCTCGGCAACAGCTTGCTCTGCTGCACAAGGTCTTCTCCCTGGCTGGAGATGAAATTCTTCGCTGTCCTAGCGTAGTCTTTGATATGTTCTTTATTACCAACGGTTAGAATGATCACCTGTTTTGGACTGAGCCAGAACGGCAATCTGCCCCGGCAATTTTCCAGTAATAGAGCCATGATGCGCTCTACTGATCCCACAACAGCCCTGTGTATCATGACTGGCGTTGCCTTTCCCAAGATAGCCCGTGTTTCGGAGCTTTCCCAATTCTCTCCTTTTCCCTCCATCTCTGCCGCAGGAGAGTCATACTCCAACTCGAATCGTTTTGGCAGCTGAAAATCCAGCTGAATAGTCCCAGTCTGATGCTCTTTCCCGTTGCTATCTTGTAAAATGACATCGATTTTTGGACCGTAGAAGGCTCCCTCGCCTTTCCTGGTCTCCCACTTCACGCCAAAATTTTCTTTTCCATCTAGGGCTGCCTTCAGCTGTTTTTCTGCCGAGTTCCATTCTGTTACTGATCCTATATAATCTTTCGCTGGTCTTGTACTCAGTACGAAGCGATAGTTGGGGAGGCCCATGGTTTCGTAGACCATGCGTATGAAGGCCAGTGATTGATCAATCTCCTGCTTGATCTGACTCGGCCGACAGAAGATATGGCCATCGTCTTGATGAAAGCGGCGGACCCTTGTCAGCCCACTCAACGCTCCCGATATCTCGTTGCGGTGTAAGGCGCTAAATTCTGCGTAACGAATTGGCAAGTCTCTGTAGCTTCTTCGCTCGGCTTGGTAAAGTAGACAATGCCCCGGGCAGTTCATGGGTTTCAAGCCATACTCTTCTGACTCAGGAGCATCTTCCAGATTTTTCTTCGGCTGCACATTAAGATCTTCTGCCTCAGGAGCTCCTCCATGGGAAATCTTAGAGACTTTCCTATTTATGGTGAACATGTCATCCTTGTAGTTCTCCCAGTGACCTGACTGCTCCCACAGTGTCTTCTTGTACATGGTAGGGGTCAGCACTTCCCGAAACCCGAAATGAGGATACTGAAGCCGCAGGAAAGATACGAGCTTCTGAAAAATGTGGGCGCCATCAGGCTGGAAGAAGGGTGCGCCGGGACTGGAAGGGTGGGAGGTGAAAAGAGACTGCGCCGTGCCTATCGCACGATGGTCTGCCGCAGGATTATCTGTGGCTTTCTCATCCTTGGCGTTTCTTTCCTTCGTCTTTCTCAGGCGATCCCAAGGGAGCGCGAACGCGTTTAGAGGCTTCGTCGTTGAGAGCCCCAGAGGTGCAATGCATGAGCACGGTCGACATCTGATGTAAGGCCAACATAGCGTGGTATTAGGGCGGTATGATACTCGTATATCTTGTAAAGGGCTCAAGAGCCTTGAAGTCCTCATAAAACGCTTCCCTGGGGAAATTGCTAGAATTGGAGTGCGGTGGAAATCTCTGTGTAGGAAAGTGCTCGAAAATCAGAGGCCAGCGCAGAAGATTCCTTGGCGTGGAAAAGCTCAAAAGGTCTTAGGTTCAACCATTCAATACATCAACTACCCGAACGCGACAGCTCCTCATCTGTCTTCATAGTAAGGTATGAATATTTACCATGGTCTTCATTTCTCAAGCCTAATGCTATGCCGTCCACGCCAACCTCCATGACCTTACCTTACCAACGAATTCACAGATAAGGTCACGAACTGATTCCTTCCTTCAACACGCTGGGTGTTCGAAAGCTGTCAGAATGGTTAGAGAACGGACACCAGCCCGGACGCGATCCAAGCCTCAGTTGGGGGACTCATGGGTTGTGGACAGTGACGGTGATGACGAATACACCCCTCCACCAGCAGCTACAAGTACTCCGCCAACAGACGGAGCCAGGCGGAGGTCACGCGAGCCACACAGTACTCCGCGCAGGACGTCGTCGCGTGTAACAGTAAAGGCCAGTGGTAAACCCGAACTCATCATGCCCTCTATACATGAAAGCAGTAGAAGCTCCTCTTCGCTTGAGGAAAGGCAAAAGGCAGAGCGAGAAACAAGCTGGATAAGCAGCAAAGTGGAAAGAGGGCAGAGTGCATCCCATTACCCCACTAGTAACAGAACACCGCAAAAGGCAGCGGAAGCGTCAGACATTTTCTTAGGCTTCCTCACATCCTTTTTTCGGTGGATTCTTGATGTGTTCGGACGAGCACTGATATTGTCGAAAACACCAATAGCCTACGTAATCGCTGGCTATTTCCTAGTTGGCCTATTTGTGTTTTTACGGAACGTATTTTTCACTTCGATCTACTCGGCCCTGTCGCCTGTATGTCGAATCCCAGGCTCCTCGTTTCTCAACCTTCCAATGTGCCAATCGCCAATCTCGGTCCAATATTCCGGTGATGAACCTCCACCAGTTCAATTCGATCAGCTCATGACCGTACAGAATAAGTTCGAGGAAGTTCTCCAGGAAAGTGCTGGCGGTGTCAGTCTTCCCCTCGACATGAAAAGAGGCGAGACATCTATCCGTGACCTGCGCCAGGTAGTACGTTTCAGCCAATTACACTCCAAGAACGAACTCGTCCTCGAATTCGATGGTTTCGTCGAGACTGCTCGGATTACCTCCTATGACTTACAGAAATTCAATAGTCACGTTGGCCGTGGCGTAGACAACATCCTGGCCACAGCACGCTGGACCAAGCGAGTTCTGGCCGGCATAGCTGAGCATGATGCGTCCCAAGGTGCTATATCCTCGTTCATCAACGCCAAGCTTCTGGCACCCTTTCAGCCAATCAAGTTCACTGAGGATGCATTACTAGATCAATATCTCCAGCATACACGAGTAGTCGAGGATGAGGTCAACAGACTCGTCGTTGAAGCTCAAGCACTGTTGCTCGTGCTTCAGAATCTTGAGGATCGCCTTGATGTTATCCATGGCATTGCAGTACGTGATAATCTACATGCCCAGGGTGGTAGGAATGAGGTCCTGTCGCAGCTCTGGACTACGCTTGGGGGCAACCGTAGCAAGCTAGGTAAATTCAACTCCCAATTGCGCTTGTTGGACCAAGTGAACACCTACCGGCAGAATGCTATCGCCCATGTAAGCGGAACCTTGATCAGGCTTCAAGGTATGGGAGCGGAATTAGAAGAACTCAGAGAGAGGGTAGGAGGCGTGGAGTTACTCGGTGGACGGGGCAGTGTGCCGCTCAGCCTTCACATCGAGAATATCGAGCTTGGGGTAGAGAGATTAGAGAGAGGAAGGAAAGGGGCAAAGGAATTGGAGAACGAGGAGTTACGGAAAACCCTAGACAAGGGTAGGGGAAACGATAGGATGATCGAAGGGACCTGAGAGTATGCTGGATATGATGTTTACGATTTCTGTTCCTAAAGATACCATTTTGCCGCGACTAGATCATTGAGTTGGCCGAGACTGCAGCTTGAAATCATATTGATCGACACCTTCACTAGCGCCATGCGATGTATTTCGAGTAGATTGGGGTTCCATCCTCATAGATCGATGCCCCATTGCTGAGCATCTGTGCACTGACAGTGCTGATCTCCGGACTCTTCATCCAATGAGAGTATGAATTTCTGACGGCTTGCCTACAGCCAAATTGGCCCACACTGAATTCTTGACGAGAACAGCTCCATCAGCGTGATTTGAGAGAGTTGGTCCCATGGTTCATATCTTTCGTTATCCACCGTACATTCCATCCACTACGTCTGTATACGGCAGCCTTGATTTTCTGTAGAACACGGTTTCACCCATCGGTACGACTCCCTTGACCTCATCGTTGACTACTAGCCCTGCCACCGCTCTTCAATCCGGGCTAAGGACCTGCGTATTGAGCTGTCCTACTGACACGTTAGGGATCTCTCTCATCCTCCCATTTTCAATTCGAAGCAGCGTCATCTCTGTTATACTCTTCTTTTTCACATGGCTTTGTATGTACTCAATTCATTCCTTTGCATGAGCTGATTATTTGACCGGGCTCGATCCAAGATAAAAGCGACACTATGGGTATGACTTGTCCACTAACCTATCTCAAGCCAACAACTCCAAGCGCAGCATCCAAACCCAGCAAGAGTACTTGAAAACAATCCTATCGTTCAGAGACCCGGCATCCTACAATGGGGAAAAACGCTAAAACGCTACGTTCCCCTGGTCATGCCATCCATTTCTGACCCCTGCATCTGCATCTCTTCGTCGCGACCTTTCTTCATCATGCTCGCTGGTATATGGGGAGTATACTTGCTGTGGGCTCGGATGGGGGCGCCGAACTTGTACAGCACGAAGGGTATTGGTAATAACGCTGCTGAAATGAATCCAAATGTCGAAATCGCCCACGCCCCAGTTAATCCGCCGATCACTATACAAGATTATTAGCATTTATAATAAGCATAGAAAGATGTTGGGAGAGCAGCTTACTCTGAATGATGAACAGAGGAATGATTGCGGCAAGGACCAATCGGAATGAGGCTGCCGCTGTAAGTGCGGATAAGGTACCCTGCGGTGGGTATGCATCGAATAAGTAGGAGATAGAGGATATCTTGGACCTCACGTTAGCTGAACGCCTACTTTTAGAACGAAGGATGGACTTACGATGATCGACATGGCTCCCCAGACGTAGAGGGCAGTGCCGAAGATGGGGCTCAGGTAATGGGTAGTCGGGTTCGCAGTCCAAGCGATCCAGAACAACGCGGTTGTGACCATGGGGCCGCCAATCATGGCTGGCAGCATTCTATACTCTTCCGGAACTGTTCCATCGTGGTTCTTCGTACACCAATGGGGAACGCTGACATCTAAGGCTGTAGACATGGCCGTGGATAGAGAAGCTCCAAGGATGGCAGCGCTGAAGGCGATGCCGACCTGTTGTCTGTAAAGAATTAGCATGTGCACGAGTCCACAAAGCCTTGTTAGGTGATACATACACGGTAAAGTTGTAGGTAAGTTCCAGAACAGCTGGTATGGACACGAAAAATTGAAAGGTGACTGCAAAGATGAAGCCGACATAGAGACTCAGTAAAATGACCAAGGGCTCAGTGGCCAGCATCTTTATAGGAGTCAAGAACGTCACAATGGACATTTCTTTGAATGAAACACCGCTCTGCGCCTTCATGAGATCCAGTGGCATGCCAGTGCGCTTGGCTCGTCGTCTTTGAATCTCTCTTGGACTGGGGAAGGTTTTCAGTTCTAGTCCAATAAGGATGGGGAAGGACTTTTCCGAGATAACATACTAGGTCTCGGGCATGGCAACGCCGAACAGATATACCCCCAGACCTAGAACGAGAACGATCCATTGCGTCCATCTCCAGCCACCCCAAGCGAAGAGAAAGCCGCCTATCAGAGGTCCTGCTGCCGTTCCCGTGAAGGAAGCTAGGGTAAGGAACGAATAGTAAGAAACGGTGACTTTTGCAGACCAGACATCGGCGAATGTTCCTTCAATTAAACTGAAAATCATGTTCAGCTTTGCCCAAAGACAACGGGGAGTTTAAACGTTTGCTTACACCAAGCTTGGACCACCAAAGAAGCCAGCAAAGAAGCGGCATACAGCCAGGGCTGCAAAAGATTTGGAGAACGAGGCCCCCAAGATGAAGAGGCCAAAGATTGGGAAAGAGGCATGGTAGACCGCTCGACGACCAAACCTTTCGCTGAGATGGGGTGTAGTGATCGGTGCGAAAGCGATGCCAAGGAGGTACAGGGAGAGTCCAAGGACGGAGATCTGCATTGACACGTCCAGATGGGTAACAACACCGGTCACACTTGCGGTATAGGCTGTAGCCCCGAATGCGCTGAACATCATCACCGTTAGGACTTGTATCTAGAGGTGTTGCCGTGCAAGGGAAGGACTCACACGATCCAAGCGAAAGCGAACGCCACGGCGGATGCGTAGGTCTTTTTGAGTATTGGCCAATTTTGGGGGTTGTCCGGATCATCGGCCGACATCATGTGGGAAAGAGGAGGTATGGCCATTGCTTTCATAGCGTCTTCGTTCTCACTGGAGGAAAAAGACATCCCCACATGAGGAAGGGCAGTGGGAACAGGGTCGATGGTTGGGGAGGTAATGTTCGCACTCATATTATATGTTTGGGTCTGACAAGTTGCAGATAACTCGGAATGTATCTTGGACTGGACGCGTGAGCTTGATGAGAAGAAATGGGAGGGATTCGTCGAGACACGTATATATAGATATGAAGGTAAGAGTCCCTTTTCACGACATCATACGCATTGGTAGGCGGAGCTTAGACATATTCCAAATCAAGAGTATTCCAAACAATATTCAAGAGGGTCCACGTAGGAAAGTCGATGGCTCAGGACCGTGCATGACAGTTGAGTTTATGCTACTTGCTCAGCCATGTAACATGATGCGTAGCCAGCAGTGCAGATGATACGCGATGGGGTTTCAAATTGAAAGATTGGCACAAGTCGCACGCCTAATATCAGATGGTGGCAGCAGTACAGGGTAGAGGACGCATGCAGCAGACATAGGAGGCATCATGATTTGGAAACACTGTTGTGGCTGCTTCCTAGGCCCATTGACAGGAGGTCCGTTGTTTTAGCATTGCCTTGCAGATGTGATTACGGTAGGAAGACTGCCGCACCTCCCCACGCCGTCAACTTTCAGCTGTACCTTAGTTAACAAGGATAATTTGCGTATCAGACGCTGACTATGTAAGGTAAAGATTCCACATCAATGTACGTCAAATTCGCCCTAAAATATCTACCCGCTGCCAAGCCTAGTTCTATGATTTACCGGCCACCGGCCACAGGTCCGCCTCGCTTAATGATGATCTGGTCTCTCCTTGGTGGAGGGCGAAGACGCTGATCATTCAGCATTCAGCCCGTTACCTAGACAAGCTGACAACTGACAAGTACTACTAGAACTATCTACTAGGCCAAATTCGGGACTAATTCGAAAATAAGAAACTTCGGTTCGTTCCAGTCGTGCATACCTAGCACGGGCCTAGCTATGGATTATTCACCTCGGTCCAGACGCGATATAATAAACCCGAGCTCCCGATGATTACTTCTCGTGATGTGATTCGAGACAAAGCAGGCAGTGACTGCTCGAGAAGCTGTCCCTGGCTCAGATTCGCCCAGATGCGACCGATTACTTCTTCTATCGCCCGAGGCGATGCCCTTTATATCCCTTCCTCCTTTCATTTCGAACCTCCCGCCTCTCCTCAAAGTCCAGACCATTACGAAAGCGAGTCACCTGCGATTCTTAGGTGTCTCCAGACGCTACTTGACTACAAGTCCAAACATGGCTCCAATCACCAAGCAGTATGATTTCATTGTCATTGGCGGTGGTAGTGGAGGCTCAGGAGCCGCAAGAAGAGCTTCAGGCTGGTACAAGGCGAAAACATTGCTGATCGAAAATGGGTGCTCTGGCGGAACTTGCGTCAACGTGGGATGCGTACCAAAGAAGATGACCTGGAACTTCGCCTCTGTTGCCGAAATGCTCAAAGACGGGGTACATTACGGTTACGACATCCCCCAGGACATCAATTTCAGCTTTCCAGAGTTCAAGAGAAAGCGTGATGAGAACATCAAAGGTCTTAATGAAGCTTATGAGCGCAACTGGAGCCACGAAAACGTTGACTTAGTCCATGGCACTGCCACATTCAAGAACCCAAAAGAGATCGAGATTGATGTCAAGGATGGCGAGAAAGTCACATATACTGCACCGCATATATTGATTGCTACTGGCGGATACCCAGTCAAGGCTCACGGCGTTCCTGGAGCAGACTTTGGCATTACCAGCGATGGTTTCTTCGATATGGAGGATCTTCCCAAGAGGATGGCCTTTGTTGGGGCAGGCTATATTGCTGTTGAGCTCTGCGGGGTCATGAATGCAATTGGTGTTGAAGTAGGCGCCGTCTGCAATTTAGACAACGCCGGTTATTTGAAGTGATGCTAATCTGATCGTGTTTATTAGACACACATGTTCATACGTGGGGACACCTTCCTTAGGACTTTTGATCCAATGGTCCAAGAGACTCTGACACAACGATACATTGATGCCGGTGTGATCATCCATAAAAGCCACACGGGGTTCAAAGAGGTCGTGAAAATAAGAGAAGGCAAGGGAGAGAAGAAGTTGTTGAAGCTTGTTGGAAACGACGGCGAAGAGCTAGAAGTCAATGAATTATTATGGGCTATTGGGCGGAAGCCAGAGATCGAGAAACTTGACCTAGCGAAAGTTGGAGTCAAGCAAACGAGCAAAGGTCATATCGAAGTGGATGAATACCAAAACACCAATGTCGATGGGATTTATGCTCTCGGTGATGTCACTGGCCAGGCCGAACTGACACCAGTGGCTATCGCTGCTGGCCGAGCTCTCGCCAACCGTCTGTTTGGGACACACCACCCTTCTGGTGGACCTCATCTTTCCAATGCCAAATTAGACTACAATAATATTCCTACGGTTGTCTTCTCTCACCCGGAAGTTGGTACTATTGGGCTTACCGAGCCTGGTGCAGTCGCCAAATTTGGAAAAGAGAACGTCAAGACTTATCATACACGCTTCACCTCGATGTTCTACAGCTTCTCCCCCATAGAAGAAAAGAAGCTGCAACCTACAGAATATAAGCTCGTATGTGAAGGACCAGAAGAGAAGATAGTGGGCATGCATATCTTGGGAGCTGGCAGCAGTGAAATGATGCAGGGATTCGGGGTTGCAGTTAAAATGGGAGCAAGGAAGCGGGATTTCGACGCTTGTGTCGCCATCCACCCCACCAGCGCCGAAGAATTAGTCACAATGAAGTGAGCAAAATCCCGTGAGTGGTCGAGAACTACGCCGATCATGAAATTGATGGGCTATTGTAAGAATTTCTGCGGATAAGCTATGGCTCTTATGCCTCTCCTAATCACGATACGTCCTGTTTGGCCCTGTCATTCACTTGTAAGACCAATTTATATCAAACAACGCATCTCTTCTCGCTTGACCATACCTGCGTGTCATACAAATTTATAGCTAACTGGCTGAAAGATTAATCTTTGTACAAGTCTCCATATAATTTCCTTTTGGTTTTAGATCTATCTGGAAAAAGCATGTACCCGGACCGTTACATGAAACCTCCAATTCCCTTAGACCTTCGAGGACGCCGATTACAATGATTGAATGCCAATAAAGCTTGTCGATCAGGCTGAAATCTCACCTACCACGCCACTTGGGGCCTCTTGACTTGCTTCTTGGCAGCCGCCGGAATTCCAAATCCTCAAAACTATCATCGGAATGCTCGAACACACGACTTCTGCTCCTTCCTCTTTTCGAGGGCGGCCGCCTTGACAGTGACGCCCTCCTCCCATATCGGAAACCTTCGACGAACTCGTCGTCAGTGCTCGAGTCACTCGAAAACAGTGAGCTCGGACGCTTCTTCATCTTGTCCTTGCGACCACGTGACTTGCTCCTCTTCGGTTTGAAAATCTTTGGCAAGGGGATTTTCGGTGCTCTTTCTATCAATAGTGGGCTGAGGCCGCGACCATGGTCATCGGAACCGGAATCAGAGTCGCTGTCCACAATCTCGATGCCATCCCTATGATCGTCGTGATGGCCATGAGCATCCCTCTCGCCAAGGTGATTATGACCAGGAGGTGGAAGGGGCTGCATTCTGGGATCGGGGCCCCAGCCTTGCAAAGGAGGCCGCGGCATTGGCTGACGAAGCATGTACTGTTCTCTGTCCATGCGCAATTGATGTTCCTGCTGTTGCATGAATCGTTGATTCGCCTCCCACTGCCGTCGATCCCAAAGCTCCTGCTCGCTCTCATGGAATTTGCGACCGGAAGACGATGTCACTAATGCCCACTCTCCAGAAGTTCGCTTGCGGTCCTTGACAAAGCTGAGACGCTTGCGACGAGGCTCGTTGAAGGATCGTGGTCGGCGTTCCTGGATTTCGATGCCGCCAATGAGCTGTGGCCAGAACACCATTGCGCAGAGTACTTAGGCTATCGCGATCGGCAAGGCCGAGGCAACAATGAGTATGCAGATATGGAACGAGAATGGAGAACAGAAATTGCAGTCCTTGGTTTCTCGCTGGGTGGTTGATGTATCTTTTAGAAGAGATCAGGCTCCGGGTAAGTGGACGAATAGAATGAGGATCGCAGAGAATCCTGGCGTCTTATGTATAAGTCGAGGAGACAAGGCTACAACTTCTTTCCTAATCCTGATAGTACATCCATCGACGAGAAAAGAGTGTTACATATCCCAAGGCCTCCAGGCTGCTACCTCTCAGCTGAACAAGGTCGCTGAGTCAACGGGTCCGAAACGCCCAAGAGCAGTGCCTCATACATATTCTATCAAGGGGGTGACGATTTTTCTATATGCAATTATTTGTGATCTCCATTTAGCCACAGTAGCTGCCGAATGCAGGCCATATGGCGTTGATGTTCGTCAGATTAATGCTGCAACTGTGACTGGAGGCTGGAAGGAAGGGTGGCTCAGGCAGCACAGAGCCGCTTCACAGCCCACCAATTAGGCTCCACCCCCTCAGGCTGACAGCGAGTGCGCCGGCGCACTGGCTACGGGAGGACTTCTGAACGAATCAACTTCCATGTGTGCCACACAGTCTAAACGGTAAGGGACGTCGCTGTGGCAGTGTAAATGTTTCGTCAAATGTAGCGTCTCAGCCTGTAGAATTGTCCGCCAAGAAATATCTATTAGCTGCTTGGTATTTACGGCACCACCTTCCCCAGACACATCCTCAGTTGGTGTGAAGAACCGGGAAATAATACAGTCAGAGCATCGAAAACAGAGCAGATTCTAATACAGTATCAAAGGGAGGTCAATGTCGTGTCGCCAGTGCCAAGAAGGTGCAGGAATCCTAGATATTAGCGTGTGTAATTCCAATGTCATTAGCCTGCTATAAGACCCTAACCCCGACCCCGCGCCAAACCTACTTAATTTTATTAGTAAAACCCTACTAAATCTAAGTAACTCTTATATTAGCACTAAATATTATCTTATAATTATTAGAATATAACCTAATTAGGTAATTATAAAGCTATTAATATTTAGTACCTTATTAACTAATTAGTATAATAGCTCTAGATCTACCTCCCTACCTCTCTACCTCCCTACCTACCTTATCGCCCTGATTACCCTTATTACCCTTATCGTCCTAGAGTTATACTACTATTTAGAAAAGACTTATCTATTTATAAGTATACCTACCTCCTATTTAAATTATATTAATACCTTAAAGTAGTCGTGAAAGATACTTATATATTTATAAAAATAGGCTTCTAATAGAAAAGGAATCTTTATATATATAGGTAGATAATAGTCCTTTATTATTTATACTATCTAGGCTAGAGTTACTTAATAACGCCTACTACTCTTAATACTCTACTTAATTATTAGTATTAAAAATTATAATTATTTTAGGAAGAGCTAGCCTATTATTTAGTAGAGGAATAGGATATATTTATTTATTAATCTACTATCTTATAAGCTTTAAAAGATATAAAGATATCTTATAAGACTAGTTAATATATAGGCCCTTAGAGTTAAAAGCTTTAAGTTACCTAATAAGCCTTTATTAATAAGGTAAAAGTAGAGTAGCTTATCTTTATTAATAAGTCCTTATTTAAGCTCTAGATAATATAGTAATTTATAGTATATATATTTATAAGTAATCCTACTTACTATTATAATAATATAAGATAAGGTAATATATATAATATTCTATTTATATATACTATTAAGGGTTACCTTTTATATACTAGTATTAAGAAGGGCTAGTATTTAAAGGAGGAGATTATTAACTAGCTAATTAATAAGCTACTACTATTATATAATAAGTATCCTTAGGAGTAAAGTATTATTATCCTAGATAATATTAGTATTTATATTAATATTTAAATTATTAAGGCTATTAAATAGAAGGGCTATCTTATTAAGTACTTACCTCCCTACTTATTAGACTATAACCTTATTAAACTTATATTTAATATACTTAAAACCTAGATAAGATATTATTTTAAGAGCTTTTACCCTATCTTTTAGAATAACTTTAAGGGCTTCTTAAGGTATACTATTAAGTATAGTAGATATAATAGGTTTATAAAGGAGTACTTTAAATATAATAATACTAGGTATATATTTAATAATAAGGTAGAAGTATTTAAATAAGAAATAGCCTAGTAGTAGAGGTTTTAATTTTATTATTTATATTAATTAATTAATTAATTAATTATACTCCTATGCTAGCTAAAAAGCTAATAAGGGTAGGCTATTTAGGGGTACGTATTACGTATATGTTATTCGGGGAGAAACCCTATTATAAGGATAAAAACTCTACCTAATAATTACGGTTCTCTTAACCATTTATAGCTCCTTCCCTCCCCCCCCTAGTAGGCCTACTACTAGGGAGGTAGTGGAGGGGTCGGGTTTACTACCTATTACACTAAAGTTTCGTCTACAGGTAAAACTCCTTTTCCTTATCTAGGGCCTAGCCCCTTTCTCTTTCCTATCTCTACCGGCTATTCTTAATCTAATCCGTTTAGCGTAACGGATAAATCCTTATAACGGATAATTCCTTATAGTCCCGGTTATAACGTCCGTAACGGGGAGGGTGTATACGTAAAGGGAGGTGATAGAACTAGTACTTACCTACTAGTCTATCGGTACTAGGCACTACTAGGTGAGGAGGCCAGCGGCCCTAGCGTGCTTATAGACTATTAGGTGGGAAGGCTAATATCCACGTATCTCTATACGGGTTGGGCCTCTACTGCCTACTACTATACCGTAGGGACTACCTAGGTACGGCTAAGTATCCCCCCGCCGTATAGTAGTAAGGTAGCGGATACCCGGTATATTTACCGCGGTTATATCGGCCGCTACTATTAAGGTATATACGTGTAGAAGATAATAGGTACCGTTAGTTAATTAGACCGGCGGCCCTATCGCGCTTATAGGCTATTAGGTAAGGAGTCTAATACCTACGTCTTATTTCGGGTTAGGTGCCTACTACTTATAGCCGTACCGTAAGGACTACCTAGGAAGGGGACTGGAGTATCCTCGCCGCCGTACGGCAGTAATAGCGGTAGTATATACCTAGTATACTATCTGGCTTACGCTCGATTATTAAGAGGAAGGAAGGGCTGGTTTTATAGTATTACTATCTTTTTATTATACTATTATTATCTATATATACTATAGCTACCCTAAGGTAGGCAGACTTAGGCTACCTAGACCGCGCGGAGCGGAATCGGCTGGAGTGTAGGGACGTGGCCTCGTAAGAGACCCTGTGGCGGGTATAGGTATAGAAGTACTATATATATCCTGTAATACTATAGAGGTTTTATATCGGTAGTATTTCTATCGTCTTATACTAGTATTACTAGTATTACTAGTATATCGCGTTTATAACACGCGTAGGGAAGCGGAGGCTATATTAGGGAGAGGTAGAAGGGTATTTATATAGTATATATTTTTCGTCTATATTTATATATTCTATCGCGTTATATCTTTTACCGTAATCTTCTAAGAGTTCTCCTTCTATCTTCTCTATTTTTCTATCGCGTTAGCGTTCCTATTCTCGTTATTACTATACTCTACCTACGTGTTAATTCCGTAATAACTAGGTAACCCTAGACGGTGCTTCTAAAACACCGTGAGATCTCTTAGCTCTCCTAGTACCGAGATACTAGAAGGTTCGTAGCCGGTACTACGTATAGGTAGATCTCGTCGCCGGCTATATTTATATTAATAGATAGCTAAAGATACTATACTTCTTAAAAACCTCCTACTTACTATCTACCTCCTTAATATCTACCTCCTCTTATACTAGCTAGCTTATAGGCGTATTAATACTCCTCCTTTTAAAGCTTCTTAAACTAACTTAATTTACCTTTTAACTTCTAAATAATACTATTAGGAAGCCTAGTAGTAATAGATCTAGTATAAATATATAATAAAATATCCTTTATACTCTTAATATTATTAATACTCTAACCTTTATAAGTAATCTTAGCTTAAGTTTAATAATATTATAACTTTTAATCTTAATAATCTATCCTATCCTTCTTCTACTATTAAAATACTTTTAGAATATTATTATCTTTATTTAGTTTATTAATAAGATTAAAACGCTTATAAGGGTCTTAAGCTCTTATTATAAATAGAGTAGATTATAACTATTAATTAGGTATAAGTAAATAAAGATAGTTATATAATAGAGGCTAGTATAAGGAAGGATATAATAATAAATATAAGTATATTAAAGGAGGAGGAAGTTATAGTTATATAAGTACTTATTATATAAATTATTAATAACCCTTATTTATTATAGACTTTATACTCTTAATAGTATTAAACTTTATCTATTAGGCTATTATCTCTTTTATTTAATCTATTATTAACTTCTTCTTATTAGGCTTTTTATCCTCCCCCTTTTAACCTTAACTAAGTAGTAACTTAATAATAAGATATAGCGGTTTATATTTAATAGTCTTACTAGAGGTAATTATACTTACCTACCTCTTATATTATATAGTATTTAACTAGTAATATTTACTATTATTATTAATCTAGTAATAGCCCTTATAATTATAAGTTATATTATAGTACTTCTACCTTATAATAAGCTTCTTACTATTATTACTAAGGGACTTATTATAATTATAAATAATAATATAGGCTTATTCTAGATTATTAATCCTAGTACGCTAATAAGATAGTAACTAAGTAGGGCTATTAACCTCCTAAATACTCCTTATTAAATTAGCTTAGCTAGTAATTATAAGAGATATATCTAGAATATAGTTATAATATTTCTTTTATTACTCTATAATTATAATCTTAATACACGACTCCTATTTATTAATAGTTAAGTTTTTTAAGTTAAAGTATTAATAAATTACTTTAAAGTATACTAATTTAACTTAGCTTAAAATATTAGCTATTTTAATAATACCTTTATTAGCTATTACTTTATTAATCTTAATATTTAATAGATAGCTATTAAAGTTTCCTTTCTTAAATAACCTATTAATCTTATTAGCTTATATATATTAGATATATAAATTAGACTCTACCCTTAAATAAGTATTAATAGAATAGTTATAAGATCTATTCTTCTACTCTTTATCCCTCTTTATTACCTTAAGGGTTTTAAGTAAGTATAGCTTATAAATAAAATTAGTCTTATTAAGGAGCTCTTTAGTTATTATCTTTACCCGCCGCTCTTTATATTTATCCTTATTAACTTAATAATATTATATCTCTTTTTTAAGCTTAAAAAGCTCCTTTTTATAATATAGCTAGGCTAATTTAGCCTCTATTTTAATAATATATTATTCCTCCTCTTTATAATAATAAGCCTCCTCTTTTTATACCTATTTTATAACTACCTACTCCTTTTACTCTACCTTCTTTTAAGCCTAAATATAAGCTTACTCCTTAGCCTTCTTCTACTTTTTAATCTCCTTCTTACTAGTAGTAGCGGCGGTAATAGTATTACCCTATTTATTAATAAAGGAGACGTAGTAAGAGGTACTAGTAGTAGGGGCTACCTAGTAAGTACTTTAAGGTATTAGAAATACTAATAATTAAGTATATAAGCTATATAAGAGCCTTAGGTAATAGCGAGGGTTTTAGGTAATATTATAGTAAAAATATAGTACTAATATAAGAGTTATTTAGATTTAGTAGGGTTTTATTAATAAAATTAAGTAGGTTTAGCGCGGGGTCGGGGTCAGGGTCTTGTAGCAGGCCAATGACATTGGAATTGCACACGCTAATACGCTACGGGCACGTGTCACGCCTGTCAACCTGTCATCCTCTGTACACGCCTGTTCAAGCGCTCAAACCTGAAGAATGGCGACAGCTCTATCCTACGCTGAACCTAACGCCGTGACTATTCTGATTTTGTCTTCCTTTCTGTTAGCCTCGAACATTATGAACTTCATGCTTGATAAGGCCGTCTTCTGCGGACTCCTTGGTCAGATGTTGGTTGGTATCGCTTGGGGATCACCTGGTGGTAATCTTCTCGGGCCAGATATAGAGAATGCAGTCGTTCGATTCGGCTACTTGGGCTTGGTTCTACTTGTTTACGAGGGTAAGGCAGCGCATGCCCAAAGGGTGTGGCTACGCTAAAGTTTTATGGGTGGCATATCTACATCCTTCGTGGCAGTCAAAGCGAACCTGGCTTTGTCTGTTGCAGTAGCAACAACCGGCATTTGCCTTCCAGTAGCATTGTCATTCTCGCTACTCCAGCTCACAAATATTACTCCGTTACAGGCATTTGCTGCTGGTGCCTCCCTTTGCTCTACCAGTCTGGCCACAACATTCACTGTACTTAGTACCAGCGGCTTAAAAGCCACGCGATTGGGAACAGTTCTGGCAACGGCAGCTATGCTTGATGATATAGTTGGGTTGGTATTGGTGCAAGTCATCTCAAATCTTGGTGATATGAGCGCATCTCTCAGCAGTATCACTGTTGTTAGGCCGATAGCTGTTTCCATTGGACTGGTCGTTGGTTTGATAATTATTTGCCGCTTTATGGTCAAGCCTGTGACATTTTGGTTGGCGGGCAGAATGAAAGAGTCCACAAACATCGTGCCTCGCTTTCTACTGCTGCACCGCAAGGAAACAGTCCTTGTGATCCACACCACAAATCTGATGGTGATGGTTGCCGGATCATCTTATGCTGGGACGTCAAATTTATTGGCAGCTTATCTTGCAGGGGCATCAATAAGTTGGTGGGAAAGCGAGGTGTCATGCTCACAGGAAAGAACCGAGAAGAATTCAGCGGCCACGGCTCGCAACCTCAGTAGACACCCCGGTACTAGAGAAGGGTCGGACGAGGCGACAGGTAACGATAGTCCTGACGGCCAGGAGGTAAGTATTAGGGATGAGGGCCAAAGGAACGATATCCCCAGGCAACAATTCCAAGCGACGTACGGAAAAGACGACCATAGTCGGCCTGGCTCGTCAGGCGCTTCCATATATGAAGAGTACTACGCTACGATAGTACAGAGACTGCTGAAGCCGTTCTTCTTCGCTTCAATCGCCTTTTCAATTCCCATCACAAAGATGTTCAGCAGTTCCGTTGTATGGCGCGGCCTTGTCTACACCCTATTGATGCTTTTGGGGAAGATGCTCACGGGACTTTGGCTTGTACGATTTCCTACTCTATTATCAACCATCATGGCGTTTTTCAAGACATTAGGGCAAAGTAGATGGCATTGTGGGGAGTCGCGGAAGACTCCTACTTCCACTACTGCCACTGTAGCTGAAGGAGGGGCGACTTCCCAAGCGATAGGCGGTAACCCTGGCGAAGACTCGCGACATGATGCCTTGAAAGCATCAGTGAAGCCGCTGAAACCTTTGTCGTTATATCCGGCTTCGATTCTTGGTACAGCTATGGTCTCTCGAGGCGAGATTGGCTTCCTCATTGCGTCTGTCGCGGAGAGTCGGGGAATCTTTGCCAACAATACCCTGGATGGCAAAACAACAAGAAATGACAGCTCCGAGATCTTTCTCATTGTCATTTGGGCAATCACTTTGTGCACTATCATTGGTCCGTTAGGCGTGGGCCTCCTGGTACGAAGAGTCAGGACGCTCCAAGGCAAGGAGCCACAGCAATTTGTAGGACGCGGCCCCCTCGGCACTTGGGGCGTTCGTTGACTGTCTCCATCCACCATAATGATTTATATATCGTCGTGCTTGGACGTGAACCTTCTTGGACCCATAGGCCAAGTCTAGCTATTCTTAATTGGCGACCGGCTGAACGTAGACTTCTTCTGACCCAAGATCGAATGTAGCTTAGCGCCCAATTCACTTCTGTCCAATTGGGGGGGCAATCTGTACGAGATGGACCTTGGAGACTACGAATAGTTACCAAAGCCATTCACTTTATGCTACACGTGACACAGCTACTTTGTCAAAGTAGACAACAAGGATTTCCTCAAACCGCGTTGTGGAAATACCCATATAGTAAGCTCGTTCTTGAGTCGATCAAATCGCTTTTGGACCACCTTTGGCTTCCTCTACCTCTACCATGGCTCTCAGACAGGTTATTCCTCTCAACGATAAAGACATATGGTTCTTCCGCCAGGTTACGAATCCACCTTCGGAGTGGCTGAAGGTACAGGGTATGCCAACGAATGTACATATGGATCTACTTCATCATGGTTTCATATCAGATCCATACCTCGGCGTGCAGGAGAATGATTGCCAGTGGGTTGGAGAGGAGACTTGGGTGTACAAAGCATCGTTCTTGAGACCGGATGGCATCCTCAATAGGAGGATTCAGCTTGCGTTCGGTGGCCTCGACACCTATGTAAGTTTCTGAACGATTACCATCCCTCTGCCCGCGGCAAGGAGTTGCAGTAGGCTAGCTATGAACAAGAAGGTAGCTAGATATTAATTTCCCAACCACATTGCACGTCGCAGCGGCTCTCGCATATATCACACTCTCCTGGGACAGTTCGGAAAACATTGTGCTCGACTACATCGCAATTGATTTTTGACGGACAGAGCTACACCAGCTCTGAGATTTTTCAGGGCCGCAGGACTGTCATCCCAAGCACTGCCGATATCTTTAATGATTAGCATGCAAGAATAATCCCTGAACCTAGAGGATCATCACAGCATTTTCTGAATGTACCGGACGAAGACTGCTAATAAAGAATATTCATAGGCAGCGGTGGTACTTAATGGTGAAGAGATTTGCAAAACTCGAAACATGTTCATTCCTGAACGAATTGACGTCACACTGAACGACGAGAATGTCCTAGAGATCACTTTCGATAGCACGTACTTGGCTGGCAAGAAGCTCGTAGAGCAATTCCCGAATCATCACTGGGGATGCTGGAACGGAGACCCATCACGTTTGGCTGTGAGGAAAGCACAATTTCATTACGTGAGTATACCCTGCTCGGCAACCAAAGCGTGTTCTTGTTTAACTTATAGCTGAGAACAGGGCTGGGATTGGGGCCCAGCCCTCTTGACATGCGGACCTTGGAGGCCAATATCCCTTGAGGTCTATGATGCCCGTATATCCGATTTGTCCTTTACGACGAATGTGGACATATCGCTTGAGTTCGCCGAAATAATCGTCAGCGCAGATATAGAGGGTAAAGGTGACAAGGTGTTGTTCGAAGTCTCTCTCGATAGAGTCATGGTTGCAACAGAGATGATCGATATTGACACTGATACTACATCTATTACCTTGCTAACACAGAAGCCAAAGCTGTGGTATCCCCACACCTATGGCAAGCAACCTTTGTACATGCTCAGTGCTACATTGTATCAAAATGATGTCGCTCTAGACACTGCTAGTAAGCGACTTGGTCTACGAAGGGCTAGAGTCGTCCAGCGAAAGTTGAACGATGCCCCTGGTCTCACATTCTTTTTCGAGATCAACAACATACCAGTATTCTGTGGTGGGAGCAACTGGATACCAGCTGACTGTTTCACTCCCATGATTGGGGCAGAAAGGTACCGCAAATGGGTCAAAATAGCCGTGGACGGAAACCAAATAATGCTTCGTGCATGGGGTGGTGGTATCTTCGAAGAAGAAGCCTTCTACGATGCCTGTGACGAAATGGGCGTGCTCATCTGGCAAGACTTTCTCTTCGCATGTGGCAACTATCCTACCCATCCAGACTTTTTAAGTCTTGTGGAACGGGAAGCACGAGAAAACGTCAAGCTTCTCCGGCATCATCCCTCAATTGTGTAAGGCACATCTTTGAGCTATTCTCCCTCCAGGTGCATGACATGTTTCAGGAGTATGCTACTTCTCTGAGCATCTCGTCGTTCATATCTTCTTGATTGTAAATTCAGTCTGGGTCACCGGCCCCTTAGTGTGAGCCCGTCTGTACCCACAGCTAGTTACTTGGTGCTTCATTCCGGAGAGAGCAGTCCTTTCTTTCGTTGCGCCGTTGGGTTTTTTCGCAGCAAGGTTAGCTGGCTTCGTCTTTAAAGGAGTACTTCCTTGTTTTAGGCCATGATCTACCTATAGACCTTCTACCTTTGCCTTATCATGTGTGGGAGCAGCCCTTCCATCAGGCGATAGCTTGCATTACTTGGCTTCGCTTTTGAAAGGAAATTTCTAGTCTGTCGAGTTATTAGATTTTCCGCAGCGATGATCTGGACATATACCCAAAGCTTTGATCAAGCAATGCTAACAAGCTATATGCGTGCAGGATCTGGGCCGGGAACAACGAGGACTATCAATACTGTGAGATCGAACACCTAGACTATGACCCATCAGATCAGGATCCCCAGAATTGGCTCAAAGGATCATTTCCTGCAAGGTACATATACGAGAAGCTTCTCGTAGGGGTGACAAAGGAGCTCATACCAGGGACCTATTACCACTTTGGCTCTCCTTATGGAGGGAAGGGCACCGCAGACCCTCATACCGGCGACATACATCAGTGGAATGTATGGCACGGGAGCCAGGACAAATACCAGAACTTCGATAAGCTGACAGGGAGATTTGTGACTGAATTCGGGATGGAGGCTTTCCCAGATATCCGGACCGTCGACAGTTATTTGATAGACGGGAAGCTAGACGTCGACCGAACTCCCCAATCCTCAACAGTTGACTTTCACAATAAGGCTGCGGGCCAGGAGAGGAGACTCGCCCTCTATCTGGCAGAGAATATACCATATAGCATGGCGCCCTTAGAACAGTACATCTATTGCACACAACTAATGCAAGCCGAATGCTTGTCGACCGCATACAGGCTCTGGAAGCGACAATGGAAAGGACCCGGCCGTGAGTATTGTTCTGGTGCACTGGTCTGGCAATTAAATGACGTCTGGCCTGTAAGTATTTCTTGCTTTGTGTCCCGAATCTCCACCTGACTTGTGATTTAGGGCCAATCTTGGTCAATAGTCGACTACTACCTGCGTCCGAAGATGGCCTACTATGCAATAAAGCGAGAACTCCAGCCTATCACGCTTGGGATGATGCGAACGGTTGAGACCATTCCAGCGGACAAGTACACACGTGCGTACATCAAGACAGTCCACAAGATCCAGATGTGGGCTTGCAACCTGTCCTTGGAAACTTACGAAGCCAACATCCCGGTTTACACACACGATCTTCTTACTGGACAGCAAAGAGAGTGGCCTAGGTTAGGCACCAAAGTCCGCCTTCTCCCTAACCGTAGCACCGAGATATCTGAGTTTACCGTCCCTGTTCTCCGCGAGAAGGCGGACGGACCAGCGAAGAACCTTGAAGGCTACCCCCAAACCGAAGAGAACGAGCGGCAGGTCGTTGTAGCTGCGTACCTGTGCATCGATGGGAAACAACCAGCACGCGCTGTCAATTGGCCAGAGCCCCTGAAACATGTGCATTTTCCCAAGCCCGTCGAGGTGTCACTTCGATTGACGTCCAGTAGCTACGATCCGGAAGGAGTAGGTGGCCTTGGGTCAGGCTTGGGGTATTCCCACGAGGCTGATATCATAGTGGTATCTGCTGATGTACCAGTAAAGGGACTTGTGGTTGAGGTTGTCGATAGCGAAGAGCTGGATGGAAGCGTTGTGTTTGAGGATAATGGAGTGGATCTCGTACCTGGTGACAGCGTTTCCATCGGCGTTCATGGCTTGAAGCTTGGAGACGAGCGTCACTTGAGTGTGAGATATTTGGGCATGTGAGGACAGTGAGGCTATGAGCAGTCAGATTGGAAATCGTCTGAGCGTGAGCTATTTGAACACGTGAGAACTTGCTGAAGAAACCATTAGATAGAGCAATTCTGTTCGAGCCCATGTACCAGCATCCAGGAGTTATTGGCAATTAGTCCCATATGGTGAGGGCCAAATAATAGGGAAAATCCCGGGAGAGACAGAAGTTCATCGATTCACGATCTTAAGAATAATAATGCGAACGCTGCACTGTGGGTATCCAACATGTACTCCCATCCACCAACACAAACAGCAAAAGACGTGTAACCTTGGCATTAGCAGCAGCCGCCTCTCCTACGCCTTCCTGTCCCATCGAGCCTGAAAACAGCTTCCCATTCTCTCATCGCAGTATTCCCACGACTTTTTCGCTTGGTAGTAGTCCCCACACTTTTGACGCTTCCAGCTTCATCCCAGCCACCGGAGTCACCATCTCCATACTGTATCCCGCTCATTGAATTGCCAGGATCGATTTCGCCGAGCTCAATCTTGGTCAAGATCATAGCTGCCAGCCGAGCAAATATCTCTTGTACCCCGTCACCAGTCAATGCGCTCACCTCAACGGAAACAGGTATGGCAGCACGAGATGCCCATCGGAAGGCTTCATCCGATGTTACTTCGCGACCCTCTGCAGCCACGGTAGCAGTCAAGCGGGAACCAAGATTGTATACTGTGGCAGAGCTGTGTCGCTTCGAGCCGCCTTCAGATTCTCTTGCAAATGTGGACTGTCTACTGGTGGCGCTGCTCGGAGTTGATGGAATGTGATCGAAGGGGATACCATTTGTTTGATACTCAGCAGTCAAGTCCAATTTATTACCAGCCAGGAGGAGCGTAAGGTTAGGAGAAGCAAGCGCTCGCGCATCGTTTAGAAAAGTGGGAAGAGCGTCGAAGGAAGCGTGAGATGCCAGATCGTAGACGAGGATTGCGCCCGCAGCGCCCCGATAATACGACCGCGACACAGAGCGGAAACGTTCAGTGCCCGCAGTGTCCCAAAGCTGTAGCTTTATCCTTTTCCGTCGAGCGCCAGTGCCGACTTTGATGATTTTGGATGCGAATTCAACGCCGATTGTTTGACTTGACAGGATTTGCCCTGTATTCATTCAGGTTCGCGCATTCGCATTTTCCAGCAGAGTTTCACTGACACTCGTTCTTCACGATCCGATGTAGGAGACAGGACCTGGAGCGACATAAGCTCCTAGGCCCGCCGAAGAGCTCCATCAAACGCACTTGCCGCTACCGCTCGGCCCGAGCAGTATAATCTTTGCTAGGTAGTCGTACATGCTTCCAAGTTCCTGGAAGAAGCGGGTAAGTATATGGGGGATTTGAGGATAGAAAGGACGCCTACCTGATCGTTGCGCTCTGGAAGTGAGGACTCATTCGAGACATTGGAACCTCTGCGTTGGCGTGCCATTTCGTAGAGACTACCGTAGTCGTCGCCGTTGTGTGGTAATTTGGGATTCCTAGGTGTCTGTCGAGAAAGCTAACATCTCAATATATCAATATTGTAGCGCACGCGAGACAAAGTCACTGAAGCTTCAAGGCTGATACGTCACTAGCGCCATGCTGAGAGCCAATCAGCTTGGCGCTCGGCGTCGCTTCCGTAAAGCTCCTCGACTCAATTTCCCTCCTTCGATATCTTCTCCGACTACCACGAACAAATTGCTTCAATCATCTGTCAGTACGGCCCAGTGGCGGATGTCCGGTGCTCTTTCCTTCATGTCTGCAGCCGCGCCATCACGTTTGATGCTTCGGCACTCCCGTTTCGGTGCACGCCATACCGCGAGACGGCATGCCTCAACAACGGAGGTAGCAAAGAACACAGCCGCAAAATCAAAGGAAACAGCTTCAAATGTGACTTCGAAAGCTTCGGAAGGCCTGTCCAGAGTGACCTCTTCGGGAGGATCTGCTTTGAGCGGTGCAGCACAGGGGGTTAACAAAACTCTCGGAAATATTGGAGGTCGCCTGGGAAGCTTAATAAATATTGTTCAATGTGAGTCAGAGTCTTTGAATAGTTCAGACGGATATCGTGCTGGCCAATTGAGGCCATAATGGCATTTTGCAGAGCGCTGAGTGCCTCTTGGTTTAAGATTCAGCTTCGTCTTGACCTGAGAGCATGGAGGAAGCGAACACCATGATAACAGGCCGCGGAGTCTGCTGGCGGAGCACTTGCTGACATTTCTGTCTGCAGCTTTGATACCGCCAACCATCTACTATTCGAGAGTTGCGCTCGAAGTCTCAAAGATAGTCTTTAGAGGTCAAAAGATGAGCCCCCCGTAAGTCGGGTCCTTTCGCGATGGTACACACCGCATACCGCTTCTCAGACTGATAAGGCGTACACAGTGATCTTGCTGCTTTTCAAAAATATTCGCAACCACTCATTAACGCCGTCCGAAATCCTGCTGGCATGATGAATAAGGGTGTCGATACCGGAGCATCCTATTCTCCAGAAGCTCTTTTAAGCCGGATTAGGAACATGAATAGGCAACAGATGGTCACGGCGGGTGTAGTTGGAGCGGAGGTCTTGGGATTTTTTACTGTGGGGGAGATGTTAGGGAGGATGAAGCTCGTTGGCTACACAGGGGATCAAGAGCACCACGAGACGGCAACGAACACCCACTGATTACAGTACCCGACCCGAGTTCACTCTCCACGCGATGTCAAATTGGCCGAAGGACGAGCCTTATGCCACTTTGGGGGTTTTGGCTTCTCGAGGCCGAATACCGCGTATCTGTGCACATACCATGTTCTTACAGACGTGTTGCAATGTAAAACATGTCAAAAGTCATTCGCTATACTCATAGCATTGCATCAATGTCGACTGTCAAATTCGCAGAGACCGAATTGCATAGAATAAAGAAGGCTTGGCGTGGTGCCAAATTCAATAGATATATTTCCCCCATAGATTCCAGCCAACCTATTCAATCGCAATTTCAAGGATATTCAATTCAACATCCGAAGGATTAACTAATAGACAAGCAGAACATGTCGGTACAAGTGTAGCAATATGGACCTTTTCAAATTACTTACGCGATCGACCAACATACAGAAGTCTGCTCATCCATCCAGGCCAACTACTGATCGCCAAGTTCCATCAGCTGGAATTTCGAGCAACCCTGAGCTTAGATTCGAGAATGGCCACCGACTTCGAATACAGGGCGGTTCAATCTCAAGGGGCGTCAAGCGCAAGAGGGGCGCTGCGGAGGAAGAGCATAGTTTTGACGCACCTGCAACGCCAGATATTAGCCACCATGGGGAAGAGACTGGCGTTCAGCAGCATGTGTCTGTCGAGAATCATGCCTTAGCGGCTGATGGTCAGCAAAATGTCGATCAGCATACCCGCAGTGCTGAAGCTATGGCTACAGCATTGAGCGAAGAGGAATGCTGGGAGACCTTGAAGCGACATAAGCTTAAGGTCACAGTCCTGGATACTACAAAGGAGCTACGGAATAGGAAATCTGCAGCAGTACCAAGCTCGAAGGTCATTGGGGTCAACAAGAAGGGTGTTCGCAAACAGCTGTTACCGCAGCCGTTAACTTCTTTCAGCCTTTTGCGGAGTAAATATGGTATCTCACGGAGACTTGCTGAGAATCTCCGCGCTCAAGGATACACTAGACCTACGGAAGTACAGATGGGAAGCCTGCCACTCTTACTTGGATCCGACGAGGATCGTGGCCTAGCAAAGAAGGGAGTAAAGAGGAGTCGGAGGCACTCGAGAGATGAAGCTGATCTGCTTACAGTTGCTCCAACGGGTAGCGGAAAGACGCTGGGATTCATGATACCTGTAATCAATGGTCTCCTCGAAGACCAACGAGCCCGAAAAAGAATGAATCCGGGAGGAAAATTCGAGCATCAGGTGGAAGCTCTGATTGTAGCGCCTACTCACGAGCTTGCTGATCAGATAGTCAATGAAGGTAGAAAGGTAGCATTGGGTACCAGCATCAGAATATCCGGGCTGAAGAAAGGGATGAAATTGCATTCAGAGCTCCTGAAAAACGACCTCCAGGACCACGAAGTGGTTACAGACAGTGAGCCGGGATCTTCTACGAAGACTTCTTTGGTGAAAGCAGACATTCTCGTCAGTACACCTCTACTGCTACTACACGCGATTTCGGGCAAAGAGCCCGCATCAAACCTTCTCCCGAGCGTCCGTTTCCTCGTACTTGACGAAGCCGACGTTCTGCTTGACCCACTGTTTCGTGAGCAGACGGTAGGTATTTGGGATGCTTGTTCAAATCCTTCTCTTCGCATATCTTTCTGGTCTGCGACCATAGGGTCCTCGATTGAGGCTCTAGCTCAATCACTCATTATGGACCGCCGTCGGAAGCTTGGCTTGAAGTCAAAGCACCACCATATCATCCGGCTAGTAGTAGGCCTCAAAGACTCTGCCATTCCTAATATATCTCACCGCCTTCTTTACGCTGCTTCGGAGCAAGGCAAGCTCCTAGCTCTGCGTCAGCTTCTTCATCCTTCTGCAGCGCCTACGAAGGACGCGCCATCGCTGCAGCCACCATTTCTGATATTTACGCAAACCATCCCCAGAGCTGTAGCCCTGCACTCGGAGCTTTTGTATGACATTCCTCTAGAAGCAGGCGGATCCTCTAGAATCGCCGTCCTACATTCTGATCTGTCAGACACCGCGCGGTCAAACATCATGGCCGGCTTCCGCAAAGGAGAGATATGGATCCTCATAACCACAGATTTGCTCTCCAGAGGTGTCGACTTCCGAGGCATAAACGGCGTCGTGAATTACGACATCCCAAACACTGGCGTCTCGTATGTTCACAGGGTCGGTAGGACCGGACGGCAAGGTAGAGAAGGAGGCGTTGCCGTGACACTGTACACAAAGGAAGACATACAGTATGTGAAGAACATTGCCAATGTAATCGCTGCCAGTGAAGGAGCCAGGCGGAAGGCTGGCAGCACCGGTGGTGAGAATCAAGGTATGCAGAAATGGCTGCTAGATGTGTTGCCCAAAGTCAGCAAAAAGGCGAAAAAGGAGTTGAAGAGTAAAGGGGTAGAGAGCCGGAGGGTAAATGCAGGGAATGAGAAAGGATCGGGTCCGAGAACGATGAGGATTAGTACGAAGAGTGGGTATGATAGGCGTTTGGAGAATAACAGGAAGGGAGCGGTGACGGGGAGTCAAAGGCGGAGGGAACGGGATGTTATGGAGGATGTCGAGTCGGAAACGGATGAATGGGGTGGTATTGATGACTAGATATACCCGACTTTCAGTACTCCCCCGAAGAAATTTCCACGGCGTATGGTAGCGTATGCTTCTGTGATAGCAAATTCCAACTTCATTTTCAACTCAACGTAGGTAGGTATGCAATACTTGTCTGCGGCGAAGCTTGCAAACTTGGACGTATTCCGACTATGGATATATGTTGCAGGCTTCCAAACTAAAAGATCTTACAGAGTACAACGATACATCCACTCATAGCGAGTAGATAATTGGTCGATGTGTATACATTCGCCCTCAAATACGACATGTCGCTATGCTGCTTTTCATAATCTTGTAATCCGAATACGCCGTCCATACGCCTCCCACATTGCGCTTTCCATGTCGGAATCTGCTCAGCTCTGCTCCTCAGTCCTAAGCTTGCCTCTTCTTCTCGATTTGTACCGGACACCGAGTCACTGTCTCATACCTGCGTTCTCCATTGAGCAAGTCATGGGGCCCATCTCGAGCTCATGGATTCCTACGGCAACCAAAACGTAGGCGCCAACGCCGCGGCACCATAGTATCTTTTATTGAATGGTATGTTTTCGTAAGACGTGTTACGTGGCCCCTGGAGGGGGAAGGGGGCGAGCATCTCTGTGAACTTGCACGAGCGGAACCTTGCGACTACCACGGCTGCACTTCACCCGCCTTGGGCTTTTGACTTCGAACCACCTTATCGCAATTCAAGATACAGAAAGGATCAAAAGCCTGCTTCATCTGCGCATGCCGTCAGTAAGAATAATAATGCTGGGGGCAAAAATGACAAACCTTCCTCATGAGGTCCACGGTAGTCTCGCCCAACTCATGGGACAAGTAATCTCGCTTGATCAAGCCAACGCCATGTTCCCCAGTCACGGTACCCTCCATTTCGACAGCACGTTTGACCATCCGATGGACGACATCTTCGGCAGTCTTGCGCTCTTTGTCGTTGAACAGTAGGATCGCGTGGAAATTGCCGTCCCCGACATGGCCTACCATAGTTGCCAACAGGCCGCTGTTGGTCATGTCTTCCTTTGTCTCTTCGATGATGTCTGGTAATCGGCTGATGGGAACGGCGACATCCGTAGTCCACACATGGTCACTTTCGTCTCTCTTCTTCGCCATTACACTCCATAAAGCTGCTTTCCTTGCGCTCCACAGCTCGGCAGCTTCATCCGAACTTTTGGCAAAATCGAAACTTTTGCTGCCCCTACTTTTGGCTAGCTTTTGTACTAGGCCTATGGATTCCTTGACTCCGGATGGCGTCCCAGAGAATTTGAAGAAGAGAGTTGGTACTTCCTTCCATGCCCTACTTGTGGAACCGCTTTCGTTGATACAGCGCATTTGAACATCGTCAAGAATTTCGACTGCAGCGATGGGGATGCCTTCACCCACAACTCGTGACACACATTCGGCTGCTTCGCGGATTGTGCCAAAACTTGCGACTGCAACGCTCTCGCTCTTCGGCTTTGAGATCACCTTCAAGGTTGCTTCTGTGACGAGGCCGAGGGTACCTTCACTCCCAATGAACATACGCGTAAGGTCGTAACCGGCACTGCTCTTGCGTGGTCGCTGCCTGGTCTTCACGACTGTTCCATCGGCTAGAACAACCGTCAAGCTGATTACCCATTCTCGCATTGTCCCATACCGATATGCATTCGTCCCCGAACATCCCGTACCTACCATTCCACCAATCATAGCGCCTGGACCTGGATCAGGAGGGAAGAAGAGGCCATCCTTCGCAAGATCTTCATTGAGTGACTCCCATCCAACCGCAGGTTGGACAACAACGTCTAAGTCATCCTTGTGCAAACTAAGGATCTGATCCATCCGACCAAAGTCTATACATATCCCTCCTCGAGTGGCCGAGAAATGGCCCTCCAAACTTGTGCCTCCGGAATAGCCAGTGACAGGGATCTTCCTGGTATGACAAACTTTCATGATCTTGCTGACCTCTTCCGTGGTGAAAGGATGCACAATCATGAAAGGTCGTTCATGATCCTTGGTGGTATATGAAGACCATTCAGATCCAGAATGATACTGGAGGTCAGCCTCCTCTGTAGAAACATTCTCTTTCCCAACGATTGATATCATGTCAGTCCAGCAAGCCTCAAGGTTCATCGGGGATGTATTGTGCTTAGGACCCTTCGAAGGCATAGATTCCAAAGGTGCCGTTGACAGCGGCGACACAAGCTCAGGTCTCATCGATCCGAACCAGTATGCTAAGGAGCATGAGAATACAATCGCTGCCACAAATCAGCCGTTGTCGTGGCAGCTATTAGAGGATTTATACAAAAGGTAAAAGCGGCATTGCGGGCGAAGGCAGTGGGAGGAGTCATCCCTGCAAAGCGAGCTTCGGCTTCACGCTGGCTCTTTATCCTCCTTGCTGTGCTTTCGTACAATTGACCTTGAAAGGATCTGTCCCCTTCATCGAGCGACTTGGGAGAACGGTGAAAAGACCGTCTGCCCACGTTTGGATGTCTTCGAACGCATGGTCGAGATGAAGCTAACTGCCTAAGGCTTCGCAGAAGGGCTAGAGATGGACAATGTGTTCCGCTGGACATGACTATGAGACCGCACTGTTCTGATTGAGTAAATACGGTTGTTCGACATATGCGCGGAGCAGTCTTGAGGGGATCCAACCCTAACCCTAGCGCGGCCTTTCCCGCTGCTCTTGGCATTGGCCCATAGGATGATATCCTAGGCCTAATCTGGGATGAGAAATCAATGGCACACTGTTTGCACGGTCTCGAGTCGCCGGCTCCACAGTCAGTGACGATAATGGAAACATCCTGTTACATCATTTACTAGATTCAGTCTAGTCTACATATTTTGTCATATTGCTTATGCAGTGAACGCCGTAATAAATCCTACGCCAAGACTGTGACTAATTTTGGGATTCAGCTGCCTATTGAAACAATCCTGTACGACGTGCGTCGGTGTTTCCACCAAAGAGTATACTCTTCGATGAACATACCATCTCCCTACTGACAGTCCTTTGGAGATGTCCATCCACAAGTTTTAGATAGTTTGATCAGTATATGCAGCAAGCTCTATTCCATCAACCACTCCCCCCAACATAGATATCCACACAATGTCAGAAACTCGCAGCCCCATCAAAGCCGGCTACCACGGCTATCCCGAAGCGAGACAAGGTCCGGAAACCGGTTACACCTACGTCGCATCCTCCAACCCAGTGCTACGAGGCATACCCTTGACCATCGCAGGTGCCGCGTGCGTTAAATACGTTTGCCGACATCAATACAGAATACATCCTAACGAAATCGCAGTGTAGCAAACCTCGGATGGCTATCGAGCTTCCTATGGAGCAACGCCGGTTTCTCCGCGTTACGGAAATTGGATCTGGGGGACTATGACCCGAGATACGATCCGGCTGTTGTACCTTTACAGAAGAATGGGGATAGCCCTCCCCGCTCAGTAGATTTGGCGCAGTTGCCATATACTGCGACCACCAGACACCCAAACCGACACTGGAGCGCTGCCGACTACCATTCGGCGTTTCAAACGGGCAAACTGACCCCTTTGGCCGTGGCTGAAGCGTTATTAGATCTTTCCAGTTCTGCCGAGCACAAAGTTGCGTTCCTTAGCGTCAAAAGAGATCAAGTCCTCGCGGCTGCCAAGGCGTCAACGCAAAGGTACAAGGAAGGCAAAGCCAAAGGAGTTTTTGATGGTGTACCCGTTGCTGTCAAAGGTATGATATTTGATATGTATTTTATCTCCTACATTGAAACAATATCGCCCTCGTATCATGCTCTCTGAATGCCTCTATTTTCATTACGTTTTCAACCTGCTACCTCCATCGTCAACCTTGTCGATTTAGAGGACAATGTTGGACATCAAGCGCTAAATCATCTATAGACGAGGTCGACCTCCAAGGTCACCAAAAATCGCTAGGCTCTTCGAAAGACTTCACAAACTCCAAAGACATAACAACCTGGTGTGTACAGAAATGGATCGACGCGGGAGCCGTGATCTTGGGGAAGCTCAACATGCACGAGCTTGGGATGGGTATGCTAATAATATTTCCTTGCTTTTGAGTTGTATCGAAACTCACCTGTCCTCTAGATACGACAAACAATAATCCGGAAAAGGGGACGCCGCTCAATCCGCACAACCCTCATTATTACACCGGTGGCTCTTCAGGAGGCTCGGCATACGCCGTCGCTGCCGGTCTCTTGCCCGTAACCCTCGGTGCCGACGGCGGTGGCTCCATCCGCATTCCCGCCGCATACTGCGGTATATACGGCCTCAAGCCCAGCCACGGCCGAGTTTCCGGAGGCCCAACCTCCGGCCTCGCTTCATCGTGCGGCGTACTCGGCCCAATGGCATCCAACATGGCCGATCTCGAATACGCGTACCGTATCATGGCCACTCCGGACCCTCACGATACCACATCGTCGATGTTCTCATTCCCACTCCCCTCGCCCCAATCCAACAGCAGCGAAGACAAAATCATAGGTATCTACAAACCGTATTTTGAGGTTGCCGAACCCGCCGTCCTCGACGCCTGCCGCGCCGCCCTCAGCCATTACGAATCGGCTGGGTACAAGGTCATCGACATCACACTGCCATACCTGCCAGAAGGCCAGCTCGCGCATGCGATGACCATCCTGGGCGAAATCTGCAGCGATCTCCCCAACAACTCAGGCTTAGCAGCAGCGAACAAGATCTTAGTAGCGATCGGCCGAATCACGCCCGTCAGCGACTTTTTCCTCGCACAAAAGGTTCGGAATCTCTTGATGCAACACCTCGCCTTCCTCTTCAAAAAGTACCCCGGTCTGCTGATCGTGACGCCGACGACTCCGAACGCCGGATGGCACATTGCGGGCGGAGCGGCCGATCTCAAGAATGGAGTCAGCGATGGCAATATGAGCATTCACACCATGACGTATGTATGGATGGCCAACTACCTGGGATGTCCGTCGTTGAGCATTCCGGTCGCGAGGGTGAAGCCTAAAGAGGGGGAAGGCAAGATTCCGGTGGGGTTGATGGCAATGGCGGAGTGGGGGGAGGAGGAGCGGTTGTTTGCGTGGGGGAGGGTTGGGGAGGAGTGGGCGTGGCGGATCGGAGGGGAGAAGATGGCTAAGCCGGGCAATTGGGTTGATGTTATGGAGCTAGCCTTGCGTGCGTGATGGAGAAACGGAGATTTCTGCAGACAGGAACTTGGAGAGATAGTATGGTATTGGTTCGAGGCAACCATCTCCAGCTTGTCCAGGTCGTGGATCTGATTTTGAGAAAGGAAAGCCTACCCTCCGGATTTTCAGTCATTGGTCGAAAGGGGGCCTGGTTGGGTACCTTAGTTTGTAGTGTCTTTCGCGAGCAGTAAGTGAACAGAAATGCCCCTTAGCAACCCCAACTCGGTTGAGTACGGCTATTGCACAACAGAGTGTTTCAGACTGCTCTGATCTTGGAACCTGAACAGTATTCCTGCTCTACTCACGTGTTCGTACTTCTGATTCAGTGCGCTGTTCCTAGTCAGTGTTCCTGCTCAAGGAACCTCTTTCTGTTTCTGTTCTGAAAAGTACGGAACTGAACAGGTTCAACCCCGTCAATGTTCATTTCTTTGAGGAAGGTATGCTGCCCGAGCGAAGATGACAAAAGCGATGCACAAGACTACCTCCGCTTTCTCCACGTGACGCGATGGATATCTAGGTAGACTGCTCTCCGCCCGGAAAGGTATTGAACTCAATCTTTATATTGGAGAGGGATTTCTTGCTTGCTTGCCAGATCTTACTTACCCTTTGCCATATATCTTACCTTTGGCTCTAGAGCTAGCATTTTCCACGATCCCACCCAGGAAGAGGAAGCGATTAAAGCAGCGGTCGCAGCTCCGTCTCTGATCATGCAAGGAGATTGACAATCGCGTGGCCAAGATAGTAACAGGGCCCGTTCCGAAATACTTATGCAAGTGATGACTTGGTCCAATTATTCGAGGTTTCGTGATACAAGGACGGGAAAGGCTGGCGGCACAGCTTGGCATATTACTACGGAGAGGAGCTCCGCTTGTCCGTTCGTTCGTTCGATGGGAGCCGGTGTTTTGAAGGAGAGGCTAGATACTTTAGTCTTGGGGTGCTAGTGTGTGAGATTTTGTAAATTCTCCGAGAGTGCCGCATCGTTGGCTAGGAGGATAGCCTTGTTGATGACGAGGAGATGACGAGATGAAACGGGCGAGCTTCATGGCTGAAATTTGGTTCTGATGGTATATGGGAGATGGTAAATTAGCCCATAGTTCATGTTATACTCTTAACCATCGTCGTTAACATCCTTCGCAGTCAATCTCTGAGCCCAAGCGTCCAGGCGAGGAGCTTCGTCCATTAGGAGGTCCGAGCTGTTATCCTCTTGATGGCACGGTAGCTCATGATCCAAGATCTCTCACATCCTTGTACATCGTGATGAGCCGTTCAGCCCCAGTCGTGATTTGCGTTTGAAGAACGGGACGGAAGGAAGTTTGTTTGGTTTGGAAAGACTCAGACTTGGTGTGGGGCTGCTAGTGCCTAGTGGATTCCCTAGCCGTCCCGCCGAAAGATAGTTCATGCAGGACATTCGCTAGGCTTGCCGCTATGGCGCATTTTCCCCACTCGGAACCCTGCAAGTGCGGGAATAATGCAGCGTCCACCTGTCGTTCTGCTCCCACCCATTCCCAGGCTGTTTGGGGTCGATTGCAGGCCTAGCTCACGTCTCGTGCAGCTCCAGCTGTGAACGATGGTGGGGTACCTACCTCCTACCTTAGGAAAACTGAGGTCTGTGCTTTCCATTCCTGTTTTACAATTTGTCCGTTCCGTCTGCACACTAAGGTAAGGTAGAATAAGGTAGGTATGGGTGGGTATGGGTATGATGACAATCACGGCAGTATGGTATGTTTCCTCCGTGGTGTGAATCGTAGGAGACGTAGGGACTCTGCCGACCCAGCCGAGGTACGGGGCGACAAGCAGCGAAAGGGGGCATGTTGGCCTTACTGACAAGGTTGAAGCAATGTAATTGACTGAATCAACGCCATCATGTGCCTACCTTAGCATACCTTATGCCCCATTCAGCCGATGGTGGACCAAGACGAAACCTCTCTCCGCTGCTGATTGGGCCAGCTCCGCACCTTGGAGGCTCGCAGGGAAGAGCTGATCAGCCAAGGATCACCTTATAGTACTTGCCTTAGATACTGTCAGGATGATAGAGTGGTGCTTCAAAAGCAAATACTGCATAGACTGCAGGAGGTGAAGAAAACCCCCAGTCTCCGCATTATTATTATTATCGCCGAGTCACCCGTGGTCCCACTCGTCCCAGGCCCAATAGACTTTTCCCCGTCCCGTTCCCAAAACTTTTGTGGATCCCCCCCCAACGCCAACGCTACGCAAGCGCTCTCCAAATCGTAAAATGAAGTACTTACTTTGTACAGGGGTGATAGTACAGCCGCCAAGAAAGCTCGAGAAATAAACCCAAATCAATGGAAATCAATACTCTCCCCCAAGATTACAATGCAACCGTGCACGCGTGGAGACAACCGTATGTTAGGCCTGGCCTCCGTAATCCCTGGCCAGATTGCTCCCTTTCTCCGTCCAGGACAGGTCTGGTAGGGAAGTCTCGGAGGCGGCCATACCGGCTTCTAGCTGCTTCCGACTGACACGTATCATGCGGTATGCATCATCCTCGTCTGCACCGTCACGCGTTCCCCATGCAGTCTGTCGGCAGGAAGGAATCAGCATGGCTTCCACACAATTATCCAACCTATGATTGCTGGTGCGGGGAGCGAAAGATCAACGTAGGACAACCTACGACATTCAGGGATAGCATCGCCTTAGCCTTGATCAGGCCATGTAAATAACCAAAGAGTACTGACACTGGCAGTAGCAGAAAGTCGACCGGATGCCGGACGTAATGGCCCAGCAACTTCAGGAACTTGCTCATCAGCATCCAGGTCAGGAAGGCGAGAAGGCCTGCCGTTCGTCTTTCTGCGCTCCAGTCTTCGGTACTCTTGTGGTAGAGATAGATAAGGACGCAATCCCAGATGAATGCCCATTGGACGATCGTCGTTTGGTAGACAGCGTATGTACTCCAAGGTTGCTTTCTGCACCTATGATTAGCATCTCACACTCTTCGACCCTTGAGGCTGGTCCGCTGGAGGGGGTCATCTGCTGACCTCCAGATGTGTCGGTCACAGAACATGCTAGTTATGTTGCTTCGCCAATTGCTCCGAGACCACCGCAAGCATTGTTTCACAAAGTTGGGGTTGTCCTCCAGTGTAGTCAGAACTTCTGCCTCTTTGTGATATTGGAATCCGATTTTCTTGTTGTGGGAAATTAGCCATCTCGTGATGAAGTTGTCATCGTCTGCGTTGAGCTGATAGCGACCGAGCCACTCTTCATGGGTGAAGCCTCGAATGAATGCCTCGTCTTTGAGGATCTTGCTTCGATATGCCACTGTTCGTCCAGAGAGACAGGGCAAGCCACCATCCATGTACATGCACGAAGCACAGTCAAAGTTCCTCCGCTCCAGATACAAAGCGTTGAGGTAACCGTAGATCCGTTGCTGGAGTCCGGGGGCTTGGGCACGTCGAAGCCTCTGATTCGTACCAACACCGCCGTAGTTCTCATCCTCCAGCGGCGCCAAGATCCATGGAAGTAACGTTGGCGGCCAGAGTACATCATCGTCTGCAAAGATGGTGATATCAGTGGCAATCTCCGGGATTGCATGAACCATCTGGCGGCGTTTGTTGGGGTAGGTCACACTGCGGACGCGAATCTTGGTGGTTCCCATGCCCTTGACCATCGTCTGAGCTCGCATGAGATTTGCCTTGATCGTAACGAGTATGATCTCGTAGGGTTCTGTTGCGAGAATGGCACGGATGGTCTCCGAGAGGACCTCTCCATCCCCTTCAATAGAAGGAATGACAACAGTGACGTCCCGCGAAGTCAATCTTGGATGTTCTGGTATGGGTATCGGTTGCAGCCTCATGAATGCATATAAATTAACGATCAGCCGAACGTATCGGTATAGTCTTGACGGGACGTGGTCAGTATTTCCGTACAACTATGAGGCCGCATTATCGGCAGTGGGATCAACATACAGCACCGTGACAAAGAGATTAGAAACAGAATACATGACGAACATCAAACGAATGTGGGCAACGACCGCGATGCAATGGGATGTTAGGAAGGCCCGTATCTGAAGACATAGGGTATTACTGGTGATTGACAGGTCCCGAGGTGATAAGCAACAAAAGGAACTAAAGTTTTTGCATCGATCGCTAGCTCATTCGCGTAGGAGCATGGCTTGAATTGAAGTCACAAGCGTAGCGCACGCTTGTCAAGGGATCCTGTAACTTCGTACCAGCCAGCCAAATTTGGAACACTGCATGGAATTACGTGGGGAGCATTCCACTGCTTCAAACCAGAAATGTGGCATAATCATACGATCGCCAGATCCGCTCGCCGTCGAGTGGTAGTGCGGACCGAGCAGTGCGAAATCTGCCTAGCCTGCGTTCCCTGGTGGTCGAAGGAGTAGACGTACCTTATGCAGGAGCGGCAAGAAGTGGGTGTGGTGGAAGGCATTGTTTGGTTGAGGAACTTGAGGGTGGGCCACCCTGCTAAATTAGCCTAGCTCTCCAGCAGTACGAGCCGCAACCGATGGATTTTAGTCGCCGAGTTAGAGGCACCAACGCCAACCCCGCGCGCAATCGTCCTATCCGCCCAGCTCTGCAGAGTGAAGTGACTTCTGCTCTGCAAAGGCGATGTGGCCATGACGACAGAAGAACGCATCTGCACATGCATCTCGATTCTCGATTGATGCTGAAGCCGCTGAAGATTGATTGACAGTGTCACTCACCGCCATCCTGGTCCTGGGATGCTTTGCCATCTTCCCTATTGCCTGCCCTCGTTGATGGACAATGTCGCATGCATGCGTTTCTGCATTCCAGGCACGAGCGACGACCCACAAGTCCCACGCCACCAACCATACCAATCTCAAGGATCGCTGCTGGCTTGCGGCTACTCGTTGACTGGATGCACACGCCGTAGCTTCACCATCTTTCCAAAGGTGGTTCTTCACGCAAGCACAGCTTTTGCCCCATACCTCGAGCCTTCAGAACCAGTTTCAGAATGATGAATTCATACCTCCCACAGCTCTCGCGTCTAGCACCTTGATAACGGGCGACACAGAAGGGTAACGCCTTGATGATAGCTCCAGCAATAGCATCAGTGCCCAGTGGATATTAAGCAGGTTCGGTGATGCGCGCTGGAGGCAGCTATTGGTCCGCTTCAGACCCGATAAGTCGCATAGTACTTTTTTCCGCGGTGGCGCATTTTGCCGAAACCCCTACCTTTCAGACTTGTGTAATGATGAGATATGGAAGAAGCGGCTCTCAAATGGATTGTACATCTTTTTAGATTTCGTCCCGGGCTGGTCGTCGCCTGGGCTGGACTCCTGCTACGTCCGATAACGTGTGTGGCCTGGTAGTGAAAAAGCGATATCTGGGTATAGCGTCATTGTTGTCATCGGCTCTCTTCTTCAGCACGTCATGCAGGATGCATTCATAAATGCATAGATATCCGTAACGAAGCCCTGATCGACCGGCAAAGCAGGTTTCCGGATCCCCGGTCGTAGCGAGCCGTCGCATGGGCCGCGCGACATTGCATAATGGCATGCTATAGACGCAGTAGATTAGGTACTTTACAGTGCGGCAGGAACGTCGGGATGGCTTACCGAGAGAAGCACGAGCCGTTGAGCCCTTGCAGGGTCTGCGAGTAATCCCAATGCGGATGAGTGATTATCTTGATCTACAAATAGAAGTCCTTGCCAACTCATAGTGCCTGTCTTGCATGTACCAACTTTCATGTGTACCATCCAGTTCTGTCATTGTGGGGACAGTACTCTTGAGTGTAGCAGAAAGCATGGGCTGCTGTCGATCGAGCTGACTTCATTGCGGTATTGGTCGTAAGGATCTTGACAGGGATGACAGACGTTATGAAGCTTGGTGCCTGCGTATGATAAGAGAGGTGCTGTTCGGGAGCTAGACCACCTATGGACCGTAGCGATGTGTCCGTATGAATTTCAGCCAAAGGCTTATCTGCCACAACTCGTCCTACTCAGACCCCGACATCTTTCAATCACCTGGGTCGCCACAACCAGTCTTGCCTCTTGAACAAGACATCGAATTCCACACCGCCGAAGGTTCCGACTGCAGCGTAAAGATCGAAGTGACCATGCAGACCATAGACACCGAGGTCGTTACTGGCATCCAATTCTTCGTGTAAATTCCAACCCCCCTCTTTCTCTCCATTCCTCGTGAAGAACACATCGACATTGATATTGTTCTGTTGTGGAGCATCGTACTCTGGAGGGCTATCCGAAACCGAAAACGACATTCCCAGGCCAAGCCTGTCCCCAATCTGAAAGGGTGAAGTGAAGTCCTTGCCACCCCATGAATTGTTAACGTATCTGCGTCCATCGTCCCCGTGTATGGCAAGACTGCCTCGTTCCCAACCTGGCATGCGCCATGTAGGGTAAGGCATCGCACAGTAGCCAAGTGCAATTGAGCTCTCGTCAGTCCCGTGCCTACGCCCAAAAGAGCGTACTTTAAGTTCGTAATAGATTGTCTTCGTAATCCCTGTGGGGGCATCTACTGTGGCGAAATAAAGTGGTGCAGCGCTCAAGAGACACGTATCTTTGCTCCCCGGCCGAGTAGAGCCCTTCCAGAAGCCAACATTTGGCATGAAGAGATCTCCTTTGTACTCTGGTGGCTTCATTAATCGTACGTCGCCGTTCGCAACAGAGTTATGTTGAGCATGAGTCGGTAGATGTGGTCTGACCATCGGATGAATCCTACACCAGTCATGAGCACGGTCTGCTTCCGAGACATTAGCATTGCTTGCTGGACTCCTCTCATGGCCGAGCGATGGCGGTGGGGGGAGTAACGCGGTATCAGGTATGATAGTCCAGTCATGATACGGTGGTGGTTCGCCTTCGCTATTGGGTGTTAACGAAACGCTCCCACTCTTCGACGGCGGCGATCCTAGAGGTGCCATATGATTTTCACGACTGGGAGGGGGCCCTGGAGGTGGAGTGTATTCATCCCACTCTTGCTGGTGATTCGGCTGATATAATGGAGGAAGCCCCGGTGGAGGGGCGTACGGTTTTGCGTTGGTGCTCATAGCGTGTATCTCTAAGGGGTAAGGATGTGGCCGACGGGCATACAAGTCGAACTGTATACCACTGTAGCTAGAATAAGCCCCCTGAAACTCCTGGACAAATCAATCGTAGATGATGTCTGCTCTCGGACTTTTAGTCAAGTATGTTGTACAGTGAGAATTCGCGCTGAGACGTGGTGAAGCGGTGATTTAAAGCCCACTTAGTGGTATGGTTGACTGGTGTGTAGAAAATTTAAACAGAGTATGTAGTATGGAGACACGGTGAGTAGTAGGAATAGAATGTTGAAGAATGTCGTTGAATCAAAGCCGGGCTGCTCCGTCACCGCTCTTTGTACTACGTACGTACTATATTTCGAAACTGCAAGGATGATGACATTTGCGGGACGGGAGAAGTGCAAGGCTGGCCTCGGAATAAATTGTAGATATGATAGCCTGATCAGGCTAACTATTTCAGGTAAGGTAGCCGCCTACCTGTGCCTCATTACGGAGTACTACGTAGTCACGTAGTAGAGACAAACGTCTTCGTCTACGTAATCACCATCATGTTAAGTGCTTTTCACAGCCCTTGTAACGCTCATGATCAACTCCATGCAACTGGGTGAGCCAAGTCGTTGTGGGTTCGGGATTCTTTAAATGATTATAATCCTAATCTAGAAGCAGGCTCTCCCCACTCATCAGGTCTTTGAAGGTGACTCCTTGCACGTCAGCGAGCTCACTTCCGTTGGCGATCTCTCCTTCTGCCTTCCTTTCTTCATCCAGTGCTTGTTGCAACGTTAGTACGTTCCGATATAGCCAAGGCGCTATGAGCCCGGTTGCTCTCTTGATTTCATCGTGGGTAGATACCCAATATCTGGATTTGCAGATGCGCTGGGCCTGAAGGCCGTTATGGGCTCCCAGATTGAGCCGCTGTATGCTGATCTGGATGTCGTGCAACCCATGAAGCAGCACGAGAGTCTTGATGGGCGGGAATGCGTGTGAGAGAGGAAGGAGATCATGGGCCTCTATCCCGTGGGGTGTATAGATCATCGCTTCAGCCTCAGCAGTGATTTCGGTCCCGCCACCCGTTCTTAAGGAGCACAGATCAAAGGTCACAAGAATGGCCGAATGATAGTCCAGGGTATCGCTTTCGGATACCATTTGGGATATCCCAAGCCAACCGGGTAATGGTTGGAACGAGGTCTTGCGCCAATCGAAACGATTCCTGGAAAACGAGGGTATCTCTAGGACGCAATGAAAGAAATTCCACGACTTGATCAGATCAGCTGCACGTCTTGTCGCGAGTATAGGTGTATCAGAGTCGAGCTCGAGGAGCGTCCTCTTGTTACAATGGTCGGTAAACTCATGCGATACAATGACGGCATCTATATAAGATGTGCGCGAGACTTTCTTAGCACCGTCCTGTAAACGGTCAATAGACCTCTCGCCGTTTACTACAGCCTCTATGTCCTCTAGTCGCTGACTGAGCTCAACCATGGTCTGGACACTCGAATCCACAGAGTGCCATTGGGTGCTGAAGAACTTGGCCACATCACTTTGAGGTCCCTGGAACCTAGTGATAATTGGTTATCAACTCAGGCCTTGTGGACATTGGGAAGCTCACCAAGGATCGAGAAGGAGATTCCAGAACGAACGCCCAGGAGGTCGTAGCGCATCTTGGTGGAAAGGCAGCTGTATAAGCCATGAGGTATCGGCATTCAGATGGGTCAGAATTGGCCGATGAGTCGTGAACGCTCTCTTAATGGAGCCGATCAAGGTTTCCTGGAGCTGCATCGATGGATCATCCATTACCTAGAGGTATTGGTCAAGACTTGACAGGGTTCGCTATCATGGCACGTCCAAGACCGCAGTCATCGCATATCGTTGTAAGTCAAAGGACATGGGTTATAGATGAGTTATAACGAAACGATGGTCGCCACGTCCGAGCATAGTAAACTCATTGAACGATCGCCGCAAGACTATAATGAGATCCCGATACCATCAGGTTAAGGATTATACACACCATACTATAAAGGGGAGATCGGACTTTCCAGCCAATTGTCAAGGGCGTCATTAGAGGCTTAACGCCCCTCTCTTTTAGCATCGTATTCGTGATGAGGTTTAGCCAACCCTAGGTAGGGTAGCCTGATCGAGGACCTCGCCATGCCTTGCTTCGCCATTGGACTTCCGATGGTCACTGGTAGAACTAGTGGCAGCTACATGCCCGGGTCGCTGACTTCAATTCAATTCGCTCCAGCAAATATCGAAGTGTGGCGTAAAGGAACGATAAGCCGTAAAGTAGAGGCAGGATTCGTTTGTCGGAATCCCTCTTTATCTAGCATGGTACCAGTTTTGATTGGCGCTTGGCGCCTGGTTGTAAAACATCCTAGTTCTAGTTCATGTAATTATCGTAAAGTATCTTATGGTGTAATCAGCGGAACTTATTCCTCTTCCAACTACAAACACCTGTGCTATCTGCACTCAATAACCAGCCTACTCTTTCGCTCACATCTCAGATGGTGGAATCCTCTCACAAGCCAAGATTAATAGATCGTGTTAGGTATTCCGCCCGCAAAGCGCATGCCTCGCACAACCTGTCCAGAGCAGACGACCATCGTCCTGCCGTACCCTTAGACCGTATATCTGCTCGCAACGATGCAGGCTTACCAAATGCGTCTTCGACCCCAAGGCTCTCGTCTGCCAAAGACGCTATCTTTTCGAATTCCACAAGCAACAATGTGGCCGATAAGACCTCGGCAAGCCTGCCACCACCAGCTCCACCTCCGCTCGATGCCCGAGATGGAGAGACATCTACCTCCATAGAGCCAGAGGAGAAAGAAGTAAACTTGAATATTGTCACCCGATTCTATGAGGCTATTAAAGAGATATTGTTCTCTAGTTGGATCAATACCCTCTTGGTTTTTGTGCCAATCGGCATAGCCGTTCAAGCAGCTGGTGTGAACAAGACCATTGTCTTTGCAATGAATGCTATTGCCATCATACCTCTGGCTGGATTACTCAGTCATGCCACGGAGAGTGTTGCTAGCGAACTCGGTGATACCGTTGGAGCACTGATGAATATCACCTTTGGTAATGCGGTAGAGCTCATCATATTGTAAGGCCTGTCATTAGTCCTGGGAAATGGTCCCTGCTAATCATAGCTCAGCATGTATGTTCGTTTTCAATCGGAAAGAATAGCGAAAATCATAAATAGCCCTGCACACGCCATCGGTTCCTGGCTTCCTTTTCTCAACTATCCCCATAGTTATGTTCATTTCAATTTGCGTAATGATGACAAATGCTGATACAACTATATCATATGTAGACTCGCTCTCACAAAGGTCTGTAGCCCCTATGAATATTTTCCCGGCATGACTGAATCCTCTATGACTAGAATCAAATCCAGATTGTCCAGGCATCCCTACTAGGATCGATCCTCGCCAATCTATTACTCATTCTTGGCATGTGCTTTCTGCTCGGTGGACTCCGCTTTCGTGAACAGGTGATGCTTTGTCTGAACTGCCAATTTCAGCATAGCTAATCAGAATATAGATATATAATAGCACAGTGACGCAGATGAGCGCTTGTCTACTCAGCTTGAGTGTTATGAGTCTACTCCTGCCAGTAAGCTGCAATGACTTATCCGCCATTAGCTCCTTCTGGCCACTTCTTCTATGAGTTTTCGTTCATTCCTTACTAATGCTGTGCGTAAAGACAGCCTTCCACGCTTCTTTCACAGACAGCAAAACAGCAGACAAGGCGGTCCTACAGATTAGCAGGGGCACGAGTGTCGTAAGTTGCCTGGCAATTTCAACTCTTAAACTTATCTCATTCATGAAAGATCCTACTCCTGGTATATGTACTATACTTACTCTTCCAACTGAAATCGCATGCCTATATGTATCAAAGTACGCCACAGTACAAGATCGACGAAGAGTCCCATCCCGGTATTCTTGCAGACATGCTCGGATCTTCCAATTCTTCTGAGAGCTCAAGCACCTCCAGCGGTAGCGATACAGATGACTCGTCTGGATCCAATACGACTGCGAAGCGCATCAAGAGGGTCTTGAGGGGTCGTAGACGTCGCAAGTCGAGTGCAAGCTCCAAAGACACACCTTCAGTGCCTTCTACACTACGTACACCATCAGCAAGCACGTTCGTACACATTGCAGAGCACAACGAATCTGTTGATCATAGTGTCCTGGCATCACCCGGATTGGGTGCAATTGCCAGCGGCGATGAAGCTGATACCGATGGCGAGAACGAGATACATAAATCTGCAAGGAGAGCAACAACAGTCAACTTTCGTGACTTCGAGAGCGAAAAAGATGATCTCGGTACAAAATCGCCAGAAGCTAAGCCCAAAAGAAAGTCGAAGAGGAAACATCGCAACCCTAAATCAAGCCACTCTGACGCAAAAGAGCTGGAATTATCTGAGAAGCCGGCGTCACCATTCATCGATTCGTCAGCTCGACCGAGTACTCCCCGTGTTGCCTTTGTACGCAACCTTGAGACTGCACTGGAAACCTCACCGAAACGTCCTTTCAACTTCCGCGGACGGTCTGTTCTTGATGTTGTACCAGCGATGTCAGCAATGCCCAAGGTGCTTTCCGGTACCGTCTTCTCCGCTGGAAACCCTACAGGACCGTCTCCAGGTGGACCACCGATTGTGGGCACTCCTAGAGCGCTACATCGCTCCAATTCGCTCCCCAGCCGTCTTAACCAGGTACAGGCAGCCCGCCAACAGTCAAACCCTCCAGCACAACCCCCAACATTCGCTGCCCCTGTCCACACACTCGACAAGGAGGAGACTGTCCCAATCAAGAAACACATGTCACGAACTTCGGCTATCATCTTGCTCCTAGTATCCACTGGCCTTGTAGCAGTTTGTGCCGAATTCCTCGTGTCCAGCATCGACTATCTGGTTAGTAACACAGGTGTCTCCGAAGCGTTTGTCGGTCTCATCATACTTCCTATCGTCGGCAATGCTGCTGAGCACGTAACAGCCGTCACTGTAGCCAGCAAAAACAAAATGGACCTTGCCATCGGGGTGGCCGTAGGTTCCAGTATCCAAATCGCATTGTTTGTAACGCCAGTAATTGTGCTCCTGGGATGGATTCTCAACAAGGACATGAGCCTTTACTTCTCTTTGTTTGAGACGATCTCTCTTTTCGTCTCGGCTTTCATCGTCAACTTCCTGGTGCTGGATGGACGGAGTAATTACTTGGAAGGAGCGCTCTTGATCGCCGCATATGTGATAATTGCGCTGGCGGCTTTCTTCTTCCCGGACTCGGGTCAGCAGAGCACGATTGGAGGGGGAAAGCCCGTTTCAATGTTGCTCAAAATGACTTGAAGGGATAGCCTGAGAAGATAACTCACGCCTACATACGATGACTCACGCCTACAAACGATGGCGCCTTTAGTCATGAGGCGCTGATGCTTTCAAGCATACTGGCCCTGACATGGCTCTATGATTTCCTTTCACTTGCGGGTTCCGGCCCATTTCTTTCTTTGATTCCATCTTGCGAATCTGGCGCGCCAGCAATATTGTCACTTGGTGACTGTCATACTGTCATTAGCTTAGCCAGATCTCTTCACGCACATTCATGACTCACTATGCCGTCCGCCCCATTTGCCTGAAAACCTCGACATTATTACCTTGCGATTCTGCATACGTATGTGGGCCTAGACAATATGATAGATGCCTTTCCACTTGTCTCTAGTTATCGTAAAAGGTTTCGAAGGCGTTTGTGTATTGAAGTTTCCTACCATGGGCGGCCAATCATTCCGTCGTTATTGGTGCTGTCCCTGGAATCGAGTGGAATGGAGTTGCAGTCTGGTATTTCCAACTGGTCATTGTATTTGAATCTGTTGAGGAATTGCCGCTCGGGCTGTTTCGGGATTGGGCCCCCATTCAATTCAACGTCTTTTTGAACCCCGCGTACGCACCCTCCATCTCGAAAACAAGCTCCCTCGCTTCCCCCTCGCTCAACTCTTCCTGGGCCCTCATAGCATTCAGCTTGATCAACCAGCTGATGATTTTGGCCCTCCCCTCAAAGTCCCTGTCCGTCACCGCATTCACACTCTGAATGATTTCGGCGAGGAGCGGATGTAGAGCGTCTTTGGAGAGCATGCTGAGTTTCAGGGCATCGAGGAAAGTGATGAAATTTTCGGTCGCGAGCAGGATTTGGGAGCCGGATGCGCCTGTGGCTTGGGTGGGCGCACCACCGCTCGAGGGATGGGGGTTTGAATGCGAATTTGAAGGGTCGGCGATTGTAGCGGGTAGATTGACGCGTAGACGTTCGGTTGCGCGAGGGCATTCGATCTGAAGCCGGAGTGTTAGGTTAGCGTGGTGGCTAGGGAGGAGTGGATACTGGGGGGAGAGAGGGAGAGCCATACCTCCCACTCGCGTTTGAAGGTTTCCAGATTCACGAACTCTCGGGCAACAGTCTCATCGCTCAGATTGGATTTGTATTGCTTCAACAAGCGGCTGCACAATTCGGTATACTCCGATTCAGGGATTGAGTCTTTGATGTAGGCTTTTTCGAGGCCGTCTAGGGTGATAATAATGCTGTAGATTTCGGCAAGCGAGTCGTTCAGATCTCGTTCCGCGGTTGTCTCTGAGAGCTTCACTTCCTGTTGTAGTCTGTATCAGCGATTATCCTAAGGCAGACTCATCGATGGGAATGAGTATGTACTTCGTCTAGATTGATAGTGGATGAAAGAGAGGGGTTGGAGATGTAACTGTATGGAGTCGGCGCATATGGCGTTTGCCTCGGTGAAGCCAGCATACTTCTCGATGTCAGTGGTCGATGCAGAGCTTGGACGTGTACGAAGTGAAAGCTCAAGGCAACTCTAGTAGCGCCAAGCCCGCGCTAACCTATTTCATCTTAGATATATCATCGGCGACTTGTCGAATAGTCGAATAGAATACGATGATTGAAGTTGATGGTCTTGCCACATATTGCGGACTCAGGATGGATTCTGCTAGAAATTGGGGTGAATCTTGTGAAGTGTGTGTTGCGTCTGTCTGGATTTGAAGGCACGAGCCGCTACTCCCCGTAGGCCCTGACTGCTGCTTCTAGTTCTAAAAGGACCAGAAACGGGCGGTGAGTTCCATCACAAGGACAGAGACTGAGAGTTAATGCGCTATATGCATAGACGGGCACACGGGAAGGTTGTCTTGAGTTGGTTGGCCGTTTCTTCACGTTGATGCATGCCAATGCTTGGCATGCAGCATAGCGTGGGTCGATTATAAGCTGAGGTCCACAAAATCAGCAAAGTCAGCCCGTCATAATGTAGTCGCTCTCAATACCGGATGCTCTGCACATCAGGATAGGAAAATCCAAACGACATAGCATTTGTCCAAGAAGCACAATTGGATGCGGGGCTACTGCGTATATTGCATCTTTCTGAACCCGGATGGCTTTTGTTTGGGTTGTGAAAGTGACGGCTCATAGGCGCAAAAGAAGCCTTCCCGTACCTTAAAAGACGTCATAAGTGCGCCACAGCCGTTTCCGGGGTCAGCCTTCGGTACGACTAACTTTCTTAAGTACTCACTGGTGATTTTCCTAATTGTGCTCCACTAAGGTATGCCGTACCCTTACTCGCTCAATACTGTGTAGAGTAGGCGTATATTGTATTGAAGGCCCCCTCCCTTGACCATAACACTATCCACATGCCCATCTTTGGCGTCCGTTCGTTGCAAACTCGACTGAACCCGATGTTGACCTCGCTATAGGATGAATGGCCGTCTTGTTCGGCAGGCGCAACGACATCTGTTCTTGCCTTAATGAACGCTACTCGAATGCATCAATGGTCTCAGAGCAGACCCTATGAATGTTTCCAGCTCCATCTTCACTGCGCCAATCACTATTAATGATACGGGGAACGCTGAATCTCCCTCCCCAACTCTGGGCAAGAGGCCCAGAGATCTAACACGTGGAGCCTCTAATCCCCCTCGAAGTGCACCATGGCCGAACCACCGGAGTGAGCTGTTGCAGCAGGTCAATGAAAGGAAGAAGCGTGCTTCGTCCAGGGTCTCGCCACATCGTTCAGCAGCTGCAGGTCCACCCCACTCGGAAAAGATTGATCGTAGGCATCGATCTCGACAAGACTCGCACAACCCACAGGACCATTCTCCTCCGGGACCTTCTACCCTCCCGCATCAGTCCAGCCAACGACCCAGCCTACCGTATCGCCTTTCAAGTGCAGAGGCAGGGGCTAAGATGCTGAGCAAGGCCAATAAGGAGGACGCGGGAAGCTTTAGGACATTGAAATTGGCACGAGCGAGCGTTAGCAGTCCATCACGTCCGTCAGCGCAACGAACGCCAAGTGGAAGCGGGCGCCATCATTTGACTAGCAAACCAAAGTCACCAGCCAATGCGGAGAAACCGAATGGGCTGAATGCTCTCAGTCAAATTGGGGTTCTGGAGCTGCTGGAGCAAGATGACCGCCCAACTTTCATCATTGATCTAGACGATCATACCAACTATGGACCAGGACTTCTTAAGCTTGTTTTCGCCAATAACTTGCTCAAGGCATCTGCGCCTGTCCTGGACATGATCACTGGGAGGGCGGGACAAGAATCTCCAGGACTTGCTGCAGCAACATTGTTCACCGACTTCAAAGCCTGGTCAATGAGCTATGTACGAAATCATGAGTCGCTTGATGTAACCCTCCCTTCCTTCTCTTATGCAGGATCGATTTGGACCAGTTGCTCCCTGAGAAAGCGATTTCGAGTGATCAAGGCCAGTCCTGCTTTGTCCAGAGCCAATATCGAACACCATCCACTTTCTATAGGGTTACTCTTGACTCCATCTCGTGGTGGCAAGGAAAACGACGGGCCTATCGAGGATGAAGCTCAGGATTATTTTGGTAACGTTACTAATGACCTACGTCCAGGCACCGACACGAGCCGAACAAATGACCAGGACGGTGCGAGAGGTCAAAGATCATTGACAGAAGCAAGCCCAGGCTTACCTCATCTCGGTATTCGCGGCGCTGAATCTGTTCTCCGAGCTGTCAGTGCTGGAGACTTGGACCAAGTCTCAATGGCCCCCCAGGCTGGCACGAGGGTTTTCGACTGGACTCGGCTACCTGACTCACCACTTTTGCCTCCTCACATTCGCTTTACACGGAGTATTGAGTGGCCGTTGACAGCTCTGGGCCCAATTGAAGGTTGGCCTACTGAACTCCGCACCATGTGTAATCTCATTATGGCAAGTCCGCATCCTGCTGCCGTGTACTGGGGCCCCAGCCTAATTGGAATATATAACGAAGCTTATATTCTACTTGCGGGCCAGAAGCATCCTCGTATGATGGGCCAGAGCTACCGGGAAGCATGGGCAGAAATTTGGGATTCCGTGGAGGATGATTTCCGCGACGCTATGACAACAGGTCGACCTGCTATGAAGGACGACGATTGTCTGTTCATCAATAGAGCTGTTGAAGACGGCCACCTGGAGGAGACATATTTCTCCTGGTCGTTAATACCTATAGTTGGTGAGGATGGATCTGTGGTAGGCCTGTATAACCCTGCCTTTGAGAATACCCGACGGAAAGTTGCAGAGCGAAGGATGCTGACACTTCGAGAGATTGGCGAAAAGACAGCGTCGGCTCGAGATCTCAAGAGATTCTGGCAGCAGTGTTTGGATGGGCTGCAGTACAACGAATATGACTCACCCTTCGTTCTTCTGTACTCGGTGACCGATGACCTCGACAGCGCTTCGTCCTCGTTGCATCCTAATAGCAACATGAATGTCAAGCAATGCAATCTTGAGGGTTCACTTGGTGTACCTGCAGGCCATCCAGCGGCGGCGCCAAACGTCAACCTCAGAAGTGAGACTGAATTTTTTGCTCGAGTCTTCCGCGCAGCTGCGAAGAGTGACCAGCCCATGTTTCTATCTACAGAAAACGACACGCTTGATGCAAAACTTTTGGAAGGCATCGAATGGCGTGGGTTCGGTGATCCATGCAAAGCTGCGGTCTGTTGTCCGATCCATTTGACTGGGGGCGCATCGACACTGGGATTCCTCGTGATGGGTGTAAACCCTCGACGACCTTATGACGACGACTATAGCCTCTATGTTCAATTGTTGAGTCGGCAACTGGCAACAGCCATGGCTTCCGTCGTTCTTTTCGAAGAAGAAATCGCACGTGGGAAAAGAGCAGCCCAGCTTGCAGCTCAGGATCGGTCTGATCTGTCAGAACAGCTAGATTTGCGGACTCGGGAAGCTCTAGACAGCGAGACCAAATTCACTCGGATGGCCGGTTCGGCACCTGTAGGAATATTCATCGCAGATTACAAAGGGAAACTCACATATGTCAACGAAAAGTGGTACGATATATCTCGGGTGCCAGAAGGATTCGAAGGTACCGATGAATGGTTGGACTCTATTCAAGAAGAAGACCAAGGGAAAATGAGACAACTCTGGTCAGATCTTGTGAATAATGGCGTTGCCTTGAATACTGAAGTCCGCTTCAGAACGACATGGACTGATCAAAACGGAAACAAAGCGGATACTTGGGTACTGGCAAGTGCATTCCCGGAGATAGGGGAAGACGGAAGGGTCAACGTAATATTCGGCAGTATCACGGATATCAGCCAGCAAAAGTGGGCCGAGTACTTCGAGAAAAGGAGAATGGAGGAAGCAGTGGAAATGAAGCGTCAGCAAGAGAACTTCATCGACATCACTAGTCACGAAATGCGGAATCCACTAAGCGCTATTTTGCAGTGCGCGGATGAGATACATACATCACTAACAGAGCTTCAGACGAATGATGTCCCACAAGGGGTGACAGGTGAGCTGGTGAGGAATGCCATTGACGCTTCTGGAATCATTGCCCTGTGTGCCCAACACCAGAAAAGAATAGTCGATGACATCTTAACACTGTCAAAGCTAGATTCGGCACTGTTGTTGGTCACACCCTGCGACATCCTGCCGCAAGCCGTGGTCCAACAGGCATTGAAAATGTTTGACGGCGAGATGCAAACCGCAGACATCGACTTGAATTTCAATGTCGACAATTCGGTAGCGAGACTCGGTGTGGAGTGGGTCAAATTAGACCCGTCGCGTCTCCTGCAAGTCCTCATCAATCTGACAACAAATGCGATCAAGTTCACTACGAACCAAGAGAAGCGTATCATCAATGTTACAATGGGAGCGTCCTTGGAACGACCCGCGAAAGAGGGCAACCTTGTCTCCTACTTTCCGCCAAGATCGAAACGGAAAGACCTAACAACAAGCAGCGACTGGGGTTCGGGCGAAACGGTCTATCTTCACTTCGCTGTGCAAGACACTGGCCGCGGCCTCAGCAACGATGAGAAGAAACTTCTATTTATCCGCTTCTCGCAAACCAGCCCGCAGACGCATATACAGTACGGTGGTTCAGGCCTTGGCTTATTCATCTCACGTGAGCTTGTAGAGTTGCAAGGAGGCGAAATTGGGGTGGCCTCGGAAGCTGGCGAAGGAAGCACCTTTGCTTTCTACATCAAGGCTCGGAGATCGACGAAGCCGAAAGATGATATGGACCAGTTCCATTCGGCCGGCGCTCGCAAGTCGTCCGCAAGCAAACACCCCATACCAGCACATCTAAAAGCACCTCGCCAGAAATCGGAGGGTTCACCAACGTCGCAGAACTCATTGCCTCAACGACCTGCTTCCAAGAGTCCCCTTAAGATCCTCGTTGTCGAAGACAATCTCGTGAATCAGAAAGTACTGAGCAAACAGCTCCGCAACATGGGCTGTGTCGTCCACGTCGCAAACCACGGCGGCGAATGTCTCGAACGGCTACGGGCGTCGACATTCTGGAAAGCCAACAAAGGCACCGGAATAGAGATCAGCGTCATCCTCATGGATCAGGAGATGCCCGTCATGGACGGCTTGACATGCACCAAAGAGATTCGCAAATTGGAAGCGAAGGGGGAGGTGGCGTGCCATGTGCCGATCATTTCTGTCACTGCCAATGCGCGCAGCGAACAGATTGATACGGCCATGGATGGCGGAATGGTACGTACCGCCGATGCTGGGCTCAGCTCAAAGATGTCTGCTGACGTTATGACCCCAGGACGACGTCGTCTCCAAACCATTCCGCATCGTAGACCTCATCCCCAGGGTCGAAGAGTTGACGGAGAGGTACCCATACCCCACCGCCAAAGGTGGTCGTGGTGGCGCCCCTCCGCGGCCATGACCGCCGAGCGACTCTTCTGCTCAACAGATGGAACTAGAGCAACCTCGATCTCGTTTCTCGTCACGCAAAGCACGCATTTTTTTCACGAAAGCATGGCGCTGGGAGTGGGAACTGGGGTTCGGGACCGTCGACTTAACGACTGGTTTTTTTCTGTGGGTATAGGACAGGATAGCATAGCGTTGTATGCATTGATGGGCGTGTATAGTACGATGTTGATAGGTTATCGATATCTTTTATCGTTTGAATGAATACTGACGCTTATGCTGCTCGATGATTATTATTACAAGGTTTTTTGCTATGTGAACGGGCCTAATTTATTTTAGAGAAAGCCTTTGTGCCTCGTTGCAGGAAATGTAAGGGTTCAATTGGAGATGTGGCCTTGGTCCCCAGTAGAGTAAGGTAGGAGGGTTTGACTTATTCACGATCGATCCACTGTACACTGTACGTTGTAATTAGGTAAACGGAAGAGAATTGAGAGTCTGTTCTTCACAAGTGGATGACACCAAGACAACAAAATCCAAATTAAATCAAGCTGTGAAGAAGTAGGCACGTAGTATACCATTCTTCAGACTTATGCACTGTCATGCTTTCTTTTTTCGATCGACGTCAAGCTTAAGCTTGGTGGTACGTCCTCGTAGCGCTAAGGGGTTATTTATGATAGGTATAGGTAGAGGCAATATAAAGTCAAGCTTGATGGAGTGCAAGGAAGGATGGAAGGAGTGAGTGAGATGACCCCAACCTACCTTGTGGACTACCGAAGCTCGGTTGGAAAAATTTCCATGGCCCACGTTGCGAAACTGTTGTAATGAATGTCTTATACACCACCGTATCGACTTTCATATAAGAGGAAGAGATATCTACATATTTAGAGGAAGGGGCAGAGGATTTCAGGCGCTCAAGATACCTCATAGTTTTTTCTCGGAATCTCAATGCTGATGCAGTGTGGTGTGATGGCTCTGACAGCATTAGCACAAAGTGTAGGACAACTGCTGTGATGATCGACCACGACTTTTCTCAACTAACCCTCGTACGTTCGGTGATAACCGGTAAGAATATGGCTTCAATGCGCTTGTATCGCATACGCCGTGTCCACCAACCCCACTCCGTTCGTCTGGCGCTCGCCCCTCGCGACCTCAGACTCGGGCTGTGGCTCAGCGACCACCTCTCTCGTAGCAGCAGCCTGCTCTTCCCTGACCCTCTGCAAGATATCCGGATACCACCTCTCCCCCACATCAACATGGCTCTTCACCCTATTAACGAGCGTCGCTTCCCCTAGATGACTCCACCGACCCTTCGTGAATGTGAATTCCACATCATCGACCTTCTTTGCGCCTCTCTTCTTTAACCTCTCGTCGCGTAGAGCCAGTATCTTGGGGGGAATATCCACGCTTTCGAACGTAGCGTCGTAGCTTACGCCTTGGAAGAAGGGCACGCTGAGTCGGGGGCCGAGACCGGCGTGGGGCGAGAGCACGCGGTGAGTGGTGCTTTTGCAGACGCCGTGGGTGAGGGCTTCCAGACCTTGACCGATGGCTACGACCAGTGTGGAGGGGATGGGCGCGCAGTCGACCCAGTCACCGTTGAGGTTTTGCGCTTGTAGCCCGGTGTGTGGTGGTACTTGGAGGAGGTATGATGTGAGCATTGAATCTTTATGGGGCCCGACGCCTTGGCTTTGGTTCGAGGTGGGGAGGGAAGATGTGTCTGGGTATTTGACGATTTTCAGCTTGTGCTGTTGGTCGGCGTCGAAGAAGCGGTCGAAGGCTGTGGGTGGGAGGTGGAGGGATTCGGCTATTAGGGACGTGAATTCGATGGAGATGCGAGACATGCGCGCGATGTAGTCTTCGTAGGTGGGACGGAAGGAAGGGAGATATGAGGGGTCGGGCCATTGGTTGGGCGAGAGGAGATTGTGGTAGCGAGGCGAAGAGGATGTAGGAAGGGGATGAGGGGTTGAGAGATCGATCTGCTCGCGCCAATCTGTTTGTTGCGCTGTTATCTCGTTGCCGAGTTTGTTGTAACCTTGTCGAGACATTATTAGCTGATACTGGACCAAGAGGTAGAGCTGCACGGGTGGATATACCGAGGAAGCTTGGCTTGTTCTGCATCTGGATTTCCAACTTCTTCTCTTCTGGGAGGTCAAAAAATGCTTTCCCTTGCTCGATGACATCGTGGACCAGCGAGTCGTCGATGCCAGTATTCTTGATATAAAGGAATCCTACATCGAGAAGAGCATCTCGGAGAGACTCAAGGAAAGCTGGTTTGGTGCTCTCATTTCGCGCAAGGGATAGATCAAGAACTGGAATCTTGGTGAAAGACATGATCAGAGAATAGAGAGTCCTGGCTGCATGAAACAGAGATCGAGACAACCGAGGTTTGAGAAATGGAGGATGGACAGCTGCAGTAACGGAAAACGGGCGGCTGCGGGGACGATGGCGCAATAAGGTAACAATGTGCGGGCACCATCAATGCATATCAGCCAATCAGGATAAATTTGTATAACATTGTAAGAGAACTTGTGAGCATCCTCTCGGGACCTTGAGATGTTGATGGCCCTCGATCATAGGAGATGGCCAGGATGTGTGGCAACGTCTTGTCTGGCTGTGTATCCCAGCGAAAGTAAGCTGGAAGAGAAGTGTCTAGATGTCGGCTTCGTACAGATGTCTTTACAATTTGGAGATGTAATGATCATCTTTCTCCTTTGCAATTTTTTGCATCTTCCGCCCCTTGTAGAATTTCTCGTTGATCTCCTCCTCTGTAAACTTCCTCGTTTTCGTTCTCAGCATATTGGCAAGCTCTTGCTTCGACATGCCGATCTGGTCACCGATCGGTACCACACAATCAGCTAAATAAAGGTAATCCTTGCGTAAGATTCGGTATGTCATCATTAAGTAGTCAATGTTTTGAAATACAAGGGCTCGCCCATTCGTGTACTCCCTCTTGGCTTTGAGAAAGGCGCGCGGATGGTCTTTCCAGTGACGTAGAGGGTTGAGGTGATGGGAAGTATGCCAGCCGTCGTTGAAGCAGTGACGATTGCTCTGCCGCGAGATTGTCAGTCAATTGGTCTGCCGAGCAGTGTCCGCGTATAAGATGGGTGTTACTTACCGGCACATCGATGAGTGTAATGCTGGACCGAAAATCCGAAGCGGGATCAACATCATCGACAAGAGCGTGCTGACCGTAGTTGCCCACCATGAGACCAATGCGCATCAGGAAGAATGGGATTATTAGAACGAAAAGGGTAGGATAGAAGTTATTCCAAGCTGAGATGTAAATAAAGATCATAGCAGTGAGTTCGCTGAGAGCAGACTTCAGAGCGAGCACGGGTTTGTGCTTTCTGAGGAAGTAGAGAGGTAATTCGATCCAGATTAACGCGATGAAACGGCCAACGTATCTCAGAAATTCGGTCACTTCATCACGCTGGTACCTGATTGTTGAGGATAGATCATCCGGACCGTTGCCTTCCACGTGGTGATGCTTGACATGGTGGTAATAATACGAGTCCCAGGTGTGGCCCATGAGAGGTTCGAGGATATAGGGCCATGTGTTATCGAACCAGGCATATTGCTTCTTTAGCAGACCATTGTTATGAATGTGGTTGTGCAGCATTAACGTAAAGGACCCACAATACGACAGCTGCAGGATGACATGCATCACAGCATGGACCCACGTGAAATGACAGTAGAGGAACACAGCACTTGGCAGTGAAGTGCCCAGGTAGAGGAAGATGTGTGTCAGGAAGACGACGTCGACCGGGTTTCGGACGGTGTCCTGAGCCCATGATATGTATGAGCGCAACAAACGTGCTCTGAGTCCATCACCTGATGGTAAGTCTTTCAGGTCCCAATTTGTGAAAACGGTAGTTTCGTCATGAAGCTCGTCCAATGCACGCATTGACGATCGGTCATCCCAATCCGCGAAGTCCTTTAGAGACGTATTGGCCTTTGCTGTCTTCTTTAGCCGAATGTCGCGAACAAGATTGTGTAGTACTATTTTGTCATGCTGCAGGAGCTGAGGATTCATGGATGCGTCCATTGTTTTGCAGAATAGATCCTCTCGGTAAACTGGTTTTTAGTTAGCTTATTTCCAAGGCTTGCAATAGGATGTTAGGAATACCTGAAGCAACTACCAGATACGACAGGCTGGAAATGTCCGAGTCAGAGCTTCATTTACTTGAAGCTTTCCACGCCCCTGATTTGCATGCAGTTGTCAACTGCGAAGGCACCCGGAGTCTCCACTGAGATGGTCTTGGGCTATGTAAACTGTAAAGCACGCCATGTATCACCGCGTTCAGCTTGCGACGGATAGGCTCAATGGGTCGGATTGCACATTGTATAGATACTTCGCTAGTTGGCTAGCTCGGCTGGAAAACAATTTATTTAACGTTTGCAGAGATTCCTTGGCACTGAACATCGAATGCACTTAAGAGTCATTTCTGTGAGTTTCTTCTTTCACCTTCTGTAAACGCAGACAACTATCTCGTTATGGAACCAGTACAACCTCAGCCACTAGTCCTTGCACAGCATCTTCGAGGTGCTGCAGATCAGTGCGAATTACTAGGAAATTTGCCAGCTATCAACAATACCCAGATGTTACAGAACATCATGAACGCAGTCAATAATATCGGTGTCAGAATTACAGCAATGTAAGCTCTAATTATATTCTTCAGAGGATTTAAAATTAAGATTTATACGTAGCGAAGTGAAATTAGAAGTCTTGGATAATCGTGTTCAGGCCTTAGACAATCGTGTTGAGGCCTTAGACAATCGTGTTAAGACCTTGGACGATAGTATGGCATCTAGAATCCAAGCCATGTAAGTTCTCATAATATTCTATAGAGAATTTGAACTCATATTCTGTATAGAGAACATAACAGTCAAGCTCGTTTATATAACTCTGAGCTGAGTAGCTCGCAGCAAGCTTTGGAAACGATAAGAACATCAGCGAATATAGAACCAGCAGTACCTCCGTTAAACTCGTCGCAACTTTCCTCGTTGACAGGTACTAAAGACTTCCAAAAATCATCGACGACTATTCTAATAGATTTAAAAGCTGCTCAACTCAACGCCCTATCTACTGCATACAGCCTACCTGCGAATGGGAGCGTGGATGCAAAACGTAAGAGATTTCGTCGATTCGTCGGCCTCATGAGGGACAGTTAGGAAGGATAAACGGAGAGTGAGGGGAGGATGGTTTACTGGGGGGTTGATGTCGTACAAGAGGGGCTGCGTACCATAGCACCATGAGCTCCAAAAGCAGACCCCGAAACACCTCAAAGTATATTCTGAGTGTAACTTCAACAACGATTGTATCCTAGCCCATGTACAGAAGATGACTCGGTTGCACAATCATGTAACTAACTACAGCGAATTTTTGGACATTATGGGAGGATTACTTGTATACGAGGCTCTGCCATAAGTACCTCACGTCTTCGCTTTGTTCCGCTAGAGTATTCCGGTATGTCTCTGACATAGAAAGGTTGATTCTGTGGTATTCAGCAAGTCGAACCATGCCCTTTGGATTTGTTTTCCATGTAAAACCGATGGAAATTGCCCGTCAAATATCATCCTGAGCATATAGCGATTCCCCACTGCATATTACTCCAGGAGACGAGGGAATTCCTCATAAACATTCAGCCATGTCACTAACGGCAGCGAGTCTCGTGCGTCAGGACATTCGATTACCAGTGAGGAGCCAGGTCCGTCATAGCCTTAGAACAAATGCCAAGTCACGCTAGCACGCGTTTCTCCTTTGCTTGTTGGCCAGCCACGTTGCTGCGATTGATGCTGTGATTCCATGATACTGTTGCCATCCCTAAGACTGATGGTATTTTATTGTGATTACCTGCATATTTGTATAAGATTCTCGTTGTAAGGCCTGAATGATTTCCAGAGCATTCTTAAACCATCTGCCAAACAACGAGACCAAGTTGTGACAGTCTTGCTCCGACGCTGAGCTAGCTTCGTGTATTGTTTAGGACTGAGTTTGCAAATGCTACCTTCGAAAGCTGCGGGCTAGAATCCCACCAATCGTTAGCTTCTCTTAATTACAATAGTACGTACTCCAGGACGGCGTCGCTATAGTCCTCGTTATTGCAGATTAAAGCACAGCGTACCATAGACGGTTCGCGACAATCGTAGCATCAATTTTCTCGCTCCATGGCTTGCCAACTGATTTCTTCTGGTACTCCTGCCGCCGCTCGAGGTCTCCGCGGAGGAACGCTTGAGAAGTTGAGGGGGGATTCAGACTTACTCTTCTACGTCGATCCAGTATTGGTGGAACGATAAGCGAAATCGAAAAAGCCCTTCGTCGCTGTCTGTCCCTCATACGGCTAGCAAGCTCAGTGATGGCCTTCCATTCCCACCTATCGAGGATAAGACCTCCCTGCACCGGGAAGAATTTCGCTGGTGGCGCAGTTGGCCACTTGAGTCTCTCGCAGGACGAAGTCCTTAAAGACTCGAAATGACTTTGTGATACTTTGTCGCTCAATCACATATTCCTTCTTAGCGGAAGATCCATTCATCAGTCAATGAACGTCCTCTGTCATTAGGATCGCTCAAGGCGTCTCTTGTTTGCTCAAATAATTTCATATATGGATGTAACTTCCCCTCGATCGATTCCATGATAAGGATGATCTCATGGCATACGGCGATTGCGGGATCAAACTTCTGCTGTAATCTGTAGCAATGCGCCAAGTGAAACATGGCCGACACCCGGTCAGGATGCCTTCCTTCTCTTCCACCTGGCATTATCTTGTAGGTTTCGATCGTCCTGATTAGCAAATCTTCAGCTTCGGCGTAACGCTTTTGACAGATGAGCATTAGGCCCAATCGAGATTCTCCAAAGAGGGTGCCAAAGTGTTCAGCGCCTAGATTCCTGTGAGCCACTTTCAGACCGGCGCTTAGCCCATCCTCGGCTTCGCCATAAGCTCCTCGCGCGAAGTTGATCCTAGAGAGGTTCAGTACTGAATGCAGAGTCCACTGGTGTTCCTTCCCCAGCTTCTGTGTCCGTTTATTCAATATGTCAGTCTCAAGTCGGTATGCAAGTTCAAAGTTGTCGCCTCCTCCGATACACAGATATGCCATGGCAAGGCTGTCTTGGGCAGTCAGGGTGTCATGATGATTTGGACCGAGGACATCAGCTTTCCTCATCCCTTCCCAAGCAGTGGCATGCAACCTTTTCGCTTCGTGATATCGAAGGAAGCGATCATGTACACGGCCAAGATGAGTTATAGCTCTGAGGGTATCTTCATGCTCGGCACCAAGGGTCCTAGTCATCCGATCGATGGCAGTCTCGTGAAGGGTTTTCGCGGTCAGGACCCGGCCTTGCTGCCAATGATTCTCTCCAAGAAGATCCATTACCTGAAGCGTCAGCTGGGCATCATCACCGAACGACCTGGTGCAAGTTTTCAGAACCTCTTCGAGCAAGTCAGCAGCATCAGGACCGCGGCCTTGGCCCAAATATGCCCCTGCTAATCCAAGCTGCACCTTGATTGTAACAGGGTGATCGGCGCCCCGTTTTCTGCAGACGAAGTCCCTTACTACTAGGAGCAGATTCTCAGATTCTCTATAATTCGCACTTTGGCTGTAAACACGGCTATATTTTGCGAATCGTAAAGCTTCTTTTGCAGTGATTGTTGACCGCACAGCAGGTAGCCATTTATCCAAATCTTGCTTGTTGCTAATCTGGATACGAATCTCGTCTTGCCGCTTCCGCACGTATTCGATATGGGGTAAGAGCTCTCTCCGCAAATCTGCATCTGCTTCTTGGTCACCCAAAGGCGGTAATAGAATCGCTTGAGTCAAAAGTGTGGCGGCAGCTTCGCACCACAGCGCTTGTCGTCCGATTCTCATTTCTGGGTTGGCACGCTTTATTCCCGGGACTTCTCCCATTGTGTCGGCCCCCTTTTCGGTCGCAATAGATTCATCTAGCACCATCTCAGGCCTCTCACGAACCCATACATGGACGACGGGGTGCAGGGAATAGCTCTTGTTGGTGGCATTTCGAATGATCAGCGATCTTTTGCTCAACTCCCTCAAGGCTTTGCGCAGCCGCGATAAATCGAACCTTATCTTTCTATTGTTACAAAGGACCTGGGGTAGTACAGGATTCGTGTGGTCCCTGAGCAGAAACTCCATTACTTGTATACCCAGGTCTTTGGTATTTTGAGTCCAGGATTTCTTTGATTTGGCTTTGACCCTTTCCTTCTCCTGCTGCACCTGTTCATCTGCAGGATTTGTGGCTGCCTGCTCGAGCATACTCTCGTGAATTTCGCCATTACTCAAGAATGCAAACATGTTTAGTAGTTCTAACGCATCCTTTGCAGCTCGATCTTGTTTTCGTCCTAGAGCAAGATATACGATCTCGAAGCCAGAGTAGACGTTCATGTAATCCTGGTCGGGTTGCTGATCCGTATCGCTCTGGGCTTGGCCGATCCTTTCAAAGAAGGTCTGGTAGTATTTTGCGTAATCTTGCATAGTACAAAGACCCTCCACTATTGCTTTGCCTGCATAGACGAGTGCGAGCGGTAGGTACCCTCTAAAAGACAGATCAGTATTAGTATCGCCTTTTGAAAAACTCATGATCCTTGCTCAAACCTGGGCACTTTCTGAGGAATGTGATCTCTTGTACACGTACAGCAACTTTGTGATTACCGACGCCATCTCTTGAGTCGGTGGATCCCAAGGCGCGGGCTTGTCGGCCGCTTTCAGCAAGAGTTGAATTGCTGGCTCACGGTCGAGATTTCTGAATATGAAGGACTTGGAGCCTACTGTCCCATGAATACGATGAGTTTCATCCCTGGTTGTGATCAATATGTGTCCTCTCTCGCCTTTGGGAAACAACGACTCGAGGTGAAATTGTGAGTCGTCTGCTGCTGCATCGTCGATTATCAGAAGCCAGGGTACCTCTAGGTTTGACAACCAGTCCTTTGCCGCAGCTTCATTCGGCTCTCTAGCTCCATACTCCTTGGCAAGTTTGGCAAAAGTTTGGCTCGCTCTCTTTAACGAAGTAGCGGAGATCCAGTAGACGCCCCAGAAACTACAAGTACATGTGAGCTTGCAGGATGCCAATTTTCAAGAGTGGTCATCTGACCTACTGTTTGCGATAATCTTGGGCAAATTTGCAGCACCTACCATAACTCTGAAATTTAGCTTTCGAACAATAAGACATACCGTATGAAAACGTCTCCAATGCACGTATTGCAATTCGGAGTCAAGGCCCAGTGAACATATGATTACCCAGACAAGTGCTCACCATTGAGTTTTTCCCGAGCCTCCCAAGCCTGAGATAACAAACCGTCTCTGCATTTGGCTTTTTCCCTCAGGCGGTGGAGCAAGGAAGGCTGCACCAAGCTCTTCTATCTGCGCTTCTCTACCTGTAAATATGCTACTGACAGTTTGCGGGATATCAAAATGCTTGTTGGAGGATGCCAATCGCACCATAGCCTTTGCGGAGTCTACAGCATCACGCAGCTGCAGATGGCTTAGACTTCAATCCCAGAGTGTCGAAAATCAACGATTACTCACTCCTTCAGAGATCTCTAGATGTGGGTGTAATGACTCTATCTTTGAATTGAGCGTCCGAATGTCATCAGACAGCTGGTCACTTGTGGCTTGAGACCTCAAATTGTACGACCTGTCCTGAATAAGCAGAGCAATGATTGTGATACGCTGTAGCTCCTACAATTCGATGATCTGCAGCAGTGTTTGAAGTGTCTGCAGAAAGTGATCGAGATCACGCCGCAGTCGACCATATTCATCATCCCTTGATTGCTTTCGTAGTTGCTTCTTAAAGCCATCGAACTTTCTAGGACCTTTCGGATTCTCTCCGCCCTTAATCTCTATAACAAGTTGTTCCAATTTTTGCAGCTTCGTTTGGCAATCGCCAAGTATCGTACCCGCATTTCTCCAAAGCTGGTCGACCGGTTCCGCATCAGTTCCGGTCCTGGATGGAGCCAACTTGGACGCAAACGCTTCCTTGATAGAGCCGACAACTATCGCTACAGCGTCTAGGCTGCGGCACAGATCACGGAGTTCTTGATCAACTCCTGCAACAGCATCCTCGAAATCCTTTATGTATTTCACCAGACGAAAGCAGACATCGAGAACCCCGACAGTCCCTACCAAAATGGAAAATGCATCCATTGGAGGTGTTTGCAGGATTCTTGCCCACTATCTGAGGACTGCGACCACTTGTGAAGGCAACTTGTGGTCTAGGCTCTACTCAAGGTGGCTTGTCTGCTATTTCTCGGCCTCCAACGGTCAACATCGTCGGATCCAGTCCCATATTCGGCCTAATCTCGACGGCGGTGTATAAAAATACCAACCACTTAAACATTGGAAGATGAACTTGAGACGAGAAATCTGACGCAGAGCCCTTTCAGAGATTCGCGATGCGTCTGATCCCCGTAGGATCATGCATGGGTCCCCGCCGCGCTCGACCAATGAAGCCAGCCTTAGTGCATTTCTTAGCCGGAAGGATGGGCGCAACTCCACCAATCTTATAAAGCTATCTTCTTCTGATGCATTCATGATGTCTAGTCGCAACATATATGGTACACTTCGCAGCTGGAAGAGCATCTATGTTCATCATTCCAAGAGGATTAGCCAAAATCCAAATCCATAATCACAATCTATGTTTCCAATTTTGTGTATGAATGGCCTGTGACTCGATGATACTGGTAACGCGGTAAGAGTGGTTTGAATCGGTATGCACTGTAGGCGCCACCGTCTGTCGTCGCATAGTTTAGCTTGTGTGACTGCCTGCATGTGAAAGTCCAGCCTTTCAAGTCTCGGTTGAACATTAAGAGTCTACTCCTTCTTGCACTGATTCCAGCATGAGGGTGATACTTTGGTTGCTCCACTTCGGCCAGCCAAGGCATCGGCCATGTGAGGGTTTGCTGGGCTTGGAGATCTGGTAGGTAAATATGTTGGATCAACAGAAGAAGGTGCCTAAAAATACTTTACGGGATCATGAAGTTTCATCCCCGGGCGGCAAGTCCGTAAGGCAGCGTGCCGAGGCGCCATTGGGTAGTTGATAGTTCTAACTCAGCTAAGAGTAAAGGAGGTCGATCCTTGAGAGGAAGCCAGCCGGCCACAGCGCTCCAAATTTTCACCCTTCAACCTTTGGATACTTTATCGTCTCATGTCGTGTGGAAGCTTCATGGAGGTCTGTTGGCAAGCTTGTCCTTGCGACTCATGCACATTCATATTCAACATACCTAGACAGTGACCAATTTCCTCAATATCCTTCTTGCCATTATCAAGATGTTCCTCGATGTATTTATTTATCATCAGAATACGGTGTCTGTACTGCGCGCTTTCCTCGTCCTTCTGATAGCTTGGTTCATCTACCAAAGAGCTGCGAAGTATGTCGCCTTTAAGGTATGCTTTGGTCGGTCATCAGCCCTTCCAATACGATATCCCTGCCATTGCGTGACTTGGAGGATACTGAAAGATGGTAGGCGGACCAAAAGTTCGGGCAGAGCCACGGATGTCAACCTGCTCCTAGGCTTCGAAATTGGTGGCCATTGGGCATTGATCGCCTATTGCAAATCTTTGAAGCTGATAAGAACAACCGATTGATGGAGCTCTTCCTGTTTCACTTCCAAGATGTTGGAAATACGTTGGAACAAAAGTTCTTAGGAACGCCAGCATTGTACGTACCTTCGGGTACAATCTCCCCCAATGCGGGCAGTCTTTGAAGTAGTAAGACATCTCTGGGAGTAGAGAGTCTTCCTCTCATGATCACTTGGCAGACCTGTCCTGCAGCCCCAACCCATTCTAGAAACAGTAATACTGACTTGGGGAACTCGCTCAGTGGTACTATAGAGCCCGCGAATTTGGAAGCGATGTTCTCATCACGCTTTCAGGGTATGTCCTTAATTCGGGAGATTTAGCATACAGGTAATTTTGAGCTGAGCATCAGGCAGATTTCGGCTATGGCCTTCGGCGCCAGATATTTTTCCCCCTACTTGGGGACGGGATCTTCACCCAAGATGGACCAGCATGGAAGCACAGTCGAGAGATGTTACGTCCACAGTTCGCTCGACAGCAGTATCAGGATCTTGATATATTTCGTGAGCATGTAGATGACCTGATCGCCAGCATCGAGAAATCTAGCCAGGGGCTAGACTTGCAGTCGCTCTTCTTCCGTTTCACATTAGACACCACCTCCGCGTTCCTTTTTGGACAGTCGACGTACAGCCTGCGAGCGAATTGCTCGGGTGATGATCTTGTGTTTGCCGCCAATTTCGATATTGCTCAAGACTATGTAGTTCAACGCTACCGTTATCTGGATCTCTACTGGCTCATTGGAGGGAAGCGATTCCGAGAAGCCTGTGCATCCGTACACCATTTCATCGAAAACATCATTGACCAACGGACCAAGTCGGATAGTCTTCATGACGGAGCTGGCCGTTACGTGTTCATTGATGCGATCGCCCAAGATTCCCAAAATCGCAAGTCACTGCGCGATCAGCTGGTCAATATACTGTTGGCCGGTAGAGATACAACTGCCTGCCTGTTGTCCTGGACATTGTGAGATTCTCATTTTGATGATTCCGGATGATGGCTGATGAAGATCACATCACAGCTACCTCCTTCCACGACATCCAAGGGTCTTAAGAAAATTACGGGACGAAATCCATACGATCGCCGGAGACAACCAAGACCTAAAGCGAGAAGACTTAAAGAAGATGAAGTATCTGGCTATCGTTCTTAAAGAGACTCTCCGTCTTTACCCATCGGTGCCAGTAAATACACGCAGTGTACACCGAACGACCGTTCTACCGAGAGGTGGCGGTGCCGACGGTTTGTCGCCGGTACTCGTTCGAAAGGGCGACAATGTTGCGTTCTGTGTATACGCGATGCATCGGCGGAAGGATCTATACGGAGAAGACGCTGAAGAATATCGCCCTGAAAGGTGGGAGGACAGCCTACCAATGCATCGCGACGAAATCAATTCTGCTTGGGGCTACCTCCCTTTCAATAGAGGCCCAAGGGTTTGCCTTGGTCAGGACTTTGGTCTTATGGAAACATCCTATGCTGTTGTCCGGATACTGCAAACATTCCCAGTGATCGAAGCTGGACAGTTTGAGCGACCTCAATCCCAGACTTGGCACGCCTACTCGTCCCATCACAGCCAGGGGATACAGAAAGTGGCGAAGGAGAGACAAAAAATGACTCTAGTCATGTCAGCGAGAGACGGTTGTCCTATCAAGTTGGCGTAATCAACCGCAAGGTGACAGCCTAGATTAAGGGATCGTGCCCAAATTAGGATATAGGGCCACGCGGGTAGCAAAATAATTGGGACAATTTGGTAGGGATCTCAGCCAGAAGTGTCCGAATTATTTTGCTACCCGCGTGAGGGCTTATGCTTTGGCCCGAGGGGACAAGCGAAAGAAGCCTCAGTATCTTTGACCACGGTACAAGCATACCCCAATCGAAGTGTGCGAGGCAACTCAGAAGCCTCCATCGACCGCTCTGTACTAGCGAGGTGTCACAAGCGCTGGGGCTTTGTGGCTATACCTGTCTGTGCAAGGACAACAGTCTAGTGCCTAATAACCTGGGTTCTGGCCTTGTTGCAGCCGTGGTTAACGCCAAGTCCATTGGCGCAGCTGAGCTTGTACAACCTGAAAGACCAAGCAAGGATTGTTTGGGAACGCGGGAGAAGATTGTTGTTCACGTGTCCAATTCCTTTCCGAGGAATTTGATTGAGTATATATTGCCATAACCCAACTGTGGTATGTGTAGTTTGATCGTCAGACCCGCTCAATTAGAGAGAAAGGACCATGAGATGTAGATGATAAGCGTGCTAGACGCTCCTAGCAATGATGCGTCTTGCGTGAATATGCACATTAACAGCATATGCAACTCGAAGAGTAATAAATCATGTTGACGGACAATACAGGAACACTTTATTGGAATGAGTAGATCTTCAAGTTCATGAGTTTCATGATCACTTGTCTCAGATCGGGAGGGTAGATGATTGGTATAGTAGCCTCAAATTAAGATGGTAGCACTGACAACAGGGCTTGGAGTCCACATAGTGATGCGTTAATGAAGCCTAATGTTCATGGCGGTACCAGAGTTGATGTTGACACTACGGGGCCAAGAGCCGCAAGATAATTGAATATGCCCCTATTCTTTGATGACGGTTGCCGAGGTCGATTTGGTCTTCGCTAGACCGAGGGACCCAAGATGCGTCTCTTGAATCTGCTATGATTTCTCCCATCCTCTCTTCCTGATCCCCTTTCAGAGCCTCTTATCTACTATTCGCAGCTCCTTGTAGTCTGTTCCTTCGGCGCCATCCACCATGTCTGCTATCGCGAAATCAGTGCGGCCTCTTGTCCGAGCGACCTCTCGCCCCTCCTCCAAATGCACGAGATTCAGCTCTAAATCATATCAATGGTGGTCCACCCGCTTACATGCACTTTACTTTGATGGGGCTGTTTCTGATTGGAAAGTACAGTCTCCGCCCCCTCTCCACTACCGTGCCCCGTCCTCAGGCAGATACCGTCAACATTTCCTCAGTGCCACCGACGCCAATAACTCACCTCTCTGAAACAGAGTCCTTGATGGCCGATTCGATTCGCAAGTTCGCCACGGAGACGCTCCTACCTAAAGTGCGAGAAATGGACGAAGCCGAGGCAATGGACCCAGCCGTGGTGGAACAACTCTTCGAACAAGGACTGATGGGAATTGAAATTCCCGAAGAATACGGTGGGGCGGGTATGAACTTTACTGCTGGTATAGTCGGAATCGAGGAACTGGCCAGGGTAGACCCTAGTGTTAGCGTCCTGGTGGATGTCCACAACACGTTGGTCAATACAGCGATACTGAAATACGGGACCAGTGAATCAAAGCGGAAATGGCTACCCAAACTAGCGACAGAGACCGTGGGTTCCTTCTGCCTCTCAGAACCAGCGTCGGGCTCCGACGCCTTCGCCCTAAGGACTAAAGCCGAAAAGACAACGGATGGTTATCGAATCAGCGGATCGAAGATGTGGATCACCAACTCCGTCGAAGCAGACTTCTTCATCGTCTTCGCCAACCTCGATCCCAGCAAAGGATACAAAGGGATAACAGCATTCGTAGTCGAGAAGAGCGCAAAAGGATTCTCTATAGCGAAAAAGGAGAAAAAGCTAGGCATAAGAGCCAGCAGCACCTGCGTCATCAACTTCGACGACGTCGACATACCCAAAGACCAACTACTGGGCGAAGAAGGCCAGGGCTACAAATACGCCATCGGCCTCCTCAACGAAGGCAGGATCGGTATCGCCGCCCAAATGACCGGCCTGGCCCTGGGCGCCTGGGAAAACGCCGCCGGCTACGTCTGGAACGACCGCAAACAATTCCACCAGCTCGTCGGCGAATTCCAAGGCATGCAACACCAGCTCGCGCAGGCCTACACCGAGATCTGCGCCGCCCGCGCCCTCGTCTACAACGCCGCGCGGAAGAAGGAGGCCGGGCTCGACTTCGTGCAGGATGCGGCGATGGCGAAGCTTTATTCGTCGCAGGTGGCGGGGAGGGTGAGCGGGCAGGCGATTGAGTGGATGGGGGGGATGGGGTTTGTGAGGGAGGGGATTGCGGAGAAGATGTTTCGGGATAGTAAGATTGGGGCGATTTATGAGGGGACGAGTAATGTGCAGCTGAATACGATTGCGAAGTTGTTGCAGAAGGAATATACTAGATAGGGGTATACTACAATAGAATTGTGCCTCGTACTTTGGGTCTCATTGTGATTCTGCCCCTTGGGTTCCTGGTTAGAATACTGTTGGCGACCGTTCCTCCAACTTTATATCGCAGCTTCGATCACAGCAGCTGTATACCACTCTTTTCGGATGTACTCACGCATGAATGTCACATCAGAGTAGTCAAACGTAGAGAGCATGGCAATCGTAGCCAGCTTCGTGTAAGAATTCTGATACGCTGAGCGTGATGCTCTCCAGCTGCAATGGCCCAAAAGATGTATAGGTTGATATCTGTCTATCCATTGTTGCTGCAATGACAGCGGTTGCTATTTTTCATGGTATCATGAACTGTAAGTCGCTGCTACTAGTGAATGACTTTGCCGGTCGCTGCACCTCCGCCCGCCTGCCCACCTATCTCACACATAGGGGAGAATTGACGTTCTCGTCTCATCCGTTGCATCCAACCCTACCAATCAACTCCTTCCTATCCCGTGATCCAGGGACCCTGATTCCCGTCCCTCTTTGAAAGAGGGCTGCCTGGTACGGAGGAGGGGAGTCACTCCCAGATGCTCGGGCTTTGCCGTTCCTGGTTGGGTGATGAGGCTTGCTATTCGACACAGCATCCTCGCACTTTATGTCTCCAATTTGCCTTTTTTCATTTTCTTCATTCTCTTCAATTTCTTCCTCGTCTTCATCCTCGTCTTCGTCACTACTGCGGGTATCATTTGCGCTTTCTCCCTTCACCAAGCTCAATGCCACCTTGATGATCATCCCGAACCATACTATACTCAGTACCTGCAACATGAGCAGTAGGCCCAGAAATACGCCTTTGACACTGCTATCAAGACAAATTGTGCCCTCTTGATCAAAGAATGGCTCAGCATACCGCCATCGGCTGCGCAATTTGTTTGCGTCCGTTTCCAGTTCTTCTGTTGCACCGCTGTAACAGGCGAACGGCATCACACGCGGCACATCACGGTATATGGACCAGCAAAGGGAGAGATATATGCCGTGACGCGCGACGAGCCAGGTAGTCAGAAACATAACGAACATTGCGTTGCATGCAGTCTCGAACCCAGAGTATTTAAGCAATTTGGCCAACTATGATCCTGGGTTAGCTCTTATGTCAGAACGCAGTGGGGTGGAAGATCCGCGCATCGCTTACGTACTGGCAACAGAACATCAACCACGTCCATTATCACCAATATCACATTGCCAATCTTCGTCCAGCGATAGGCGTAGGCAACGTACATCAGTAGGCTAGTGACGACGTGATGGGTAAACATCTGAGCAAAGTCCTTTCGTCTCTTCTCCAAATTTATAGCCAGAAGCTGCTGTAACCAGAATGAAAGTTGTACTAGGTAGTACCACTTCAGCTCGCTAGATATTTGACGCGATGGCCATGTGGACCAGAGCTCTTCGAAATTTAGCCAGTAGGAGGAGGTTATGAGGAGGTGCTGGATGTAGGTTATCAGCAGTTTGCATCGGGGGAGACATCGGGTTCCCTTACCATGCCGACCAAAAATGATGTCGAAGAGTATAAGAGCAGGTAACCCTGCTCTGCAAAGCGCATACGTGTCTTGCTCGAGACAATGTGGAACCGTGTAACGAAGCGGTATATGCCTTCAATGATTGTTGCCCGTAGCGCGGTCATGAGGACTACCCAGCCCAGCACGAATTGAGCATCGTCGATTCCTTGCAGATGCTGTCCATCACCAATGGGATACGGCAATTTGTAGAACGATTGAGTATACCGTCTGACCGACGGGAGTAACGAATGGACGGAGGCTACAGCAAGGATTATAGACCCGGATACGACTGCAAGCTGTCAGATTGGCTCTCAACGGATTTGACAGTGGTTGATGAAAACCTATTTGTTTCCCAGTAGTCCAACTGGCGTGAAGCTTGTCATGCCGGACGGCCATAGCTCCTAGCCTACCCGCCTATACTGCTGAGAGTACGACAGATGTAACTGTCAACAGCAATGGCTAGAGGAGAAGAAGGGTGCCTCTCAGGAAGGTGCGCGTTCGTTGGGGACATGGAATCTAGCATGCGCTACCAGGGGTTAGTACCAGTACTATCATATCTAAGCGAGGATACAACCGTGGTCTAGCGCCAGGGGCAAATCTTTAAATCATCCCTGGACCGCTGTTTTCAACTTTGTTCTGCCATGTAGCCTTGTACAACTATCGTCGCTCTAGCTAGGTACGGTGGCGAAGTGAAATGTTTTGTACAAGCTCTAGGGTACTATGGCGAGAGCCAGCCGGTGAGGAACAGGGTAAGTCTGGCAAAGTTCAATCGACCTTTAACGAAGGAGCCAGAGCCTAGAAAGTTGATCCTTAGACTGGGATCCTCGGTACTCTCAAAAGAAACCATGTGGCGCCATGTAAGAAGCAAACAACCATGGGTCACTTCTTCGCAATCTTTGATGGTCACAACCTCCTAGGATATTCTAGGCGAAATGGCTCTATCAAAGCCAGTCAACGAGGTTCGTTATATGTCTATCATTAAGGATCGTCGACCTTCAAAGAGACCCCCTTTCAGTCTTTGGCTCTGCGCTATGGATAATTCCAATGTTTTTAGCAACACCTCATGGCAATCCAGACGACGTTGCGGTCCTAGATTACCGTCTTGTCATCAAATTCTTTGAGGACCACGCCAGCTACTGTTGATATTACATCCCCTCGATCTTGATGTAGACGTTCATGATCTGTCCGGGCCAGTGTCTCGCCATCGAAGCCCAGCGTCGACCTCCTGTTACATACCTTAGATACTGCAGTTTAGAGACGACGATGTAGAATATCTCACAAAGAAGAAATCCTAGCCTTTGCAAAGGCTTGTTGATTCGATCTCCTCCATCCCTCTATACCGTAGTTCAAATTGCATGCAAGTTGTGGGTCAAGCGCTTGGCACGCTTGGTTCTTTCCTACCATCCCATCCCACCATGTTAGGATCATATACACCCGAGCTGTCATTACCATTCACAGTTCGGTATATTCCTACAGAGCTAATGTATTGAGATACAGCGACAGGTGACGATCGCTGGTAAACGCTGAACAGTAAACGGCTACCCCACATTGCCCCACTACCACCTTTCATAACCATGTCGGCCGGCCACAACGAGCCACGGTTGCTCTACAGCGTTGGAAATATCAGTGCATATAACATACAGGATGGTCAGGAGACTCCAATCAGCCAATCTGGACCGCAGACCTTGTCACTGTTGATGGTCCCAACCTCATCGCCCTTCGCCGACCTTTCTTCTGCCAACCCATCCAGCGCAGCACCTGAAGAAGACTTCTACCTTCACCTACATCTCCCTCCCGAGCTTGATATATCACTACCGGCCACCACTCAAGTCTTTCACAAGCCTCCAAGGAGTTACCTGATTCCACGATGGGATCTAGGACATGAGGGTGTCTTTACGCGCATAGAATTTCCTAAGATTGGCACAGGACCTGACAGGGTGACTCAAGAGGATATTGATACGTTCGAGACTATCCTCGCACAATGTACCGCTTTCCTCGAGCGTGCCCAACCACCAAGAGGCGACGAAAAGAAGTATGACCCCTCGCAATTTGCTCCTGGCGAGGGCTACGTCGGAACCGGATTAGATGGCAAAGGCCATGGTCACATTGTACTTGTTGACGAAGAGGATGGGTCCGTGGTCGGTGAGCTTGGTGAGGGATTCAGTGTAGTAGAGGGGAAGGACGTCAAGGCAGGCCATAAGCGTGAGACCCATGCATTACTCTATGCATCGACTAGGGTTTGTACTGATCGATGTAGAACCTGTCGAGATCCTTCTACCCCAAGAAGGGGAGGGCAATCAGATCAACATTAGCAATGCATCAGAAGAATATCTTAAGATGGCGAAGCATCCAGCGTACAAGGACTCGACTTTGGTTCAGAACGCTGCTGTGGCCTCTCGCCTTATCGTCACGGGATCTGGATGGCTCGCAAACCAGATAACGACAGGAGCAGACAATTTCACTCAGAAAACGAAGCCCAATCCCAAGCCCATGACCTTTACGCCTGCCACGCAAGCAAGGGTTCGAAGATTGAACAGTGTCACACAAGGTGCGGTAGGCTTGTCAGCGAAAACAGTAGGTCAGGTAACCAGGCACGCACAGAATCTTGGTGCGACGTTGACTCATCGGGGAGAGCAACAGAAAAAATTGAAGCACGACAGAGAAGGCTATAAGCCAGGCCTACTCAACAAATCCATGATGGCGTTCTCCACTATCGCCGACGGTGTTGACCATGCTTCTCGCAGTCTCCTGGCATCTGGCTCCAGTGCCGCGACTCAAGTAGTTGGGCATCGTTACGGAGATGATGCGAGAAATGTTGCCGGGGATCTTGCGGGTGGTGTGAAAAATGTAGGTCTTGTCTACGTTGACGCGGCGGGCGTGTCACGCAGAGCTGTCATCAAGTAAGTCATGCAAATCTCTCCCCGTTAGCAATGACTAAATGGGAGAATAGATCAGTAGCAAAGGGCATGGTGGTTGGCAAAGCGCCTGGTGGAGGAAACCTCGTTGTTGGTGGTGGAGATGGTGGAGCCATTCCTCCTGAAGCCATGCCGGACCACCAACCTGGCTCAGTCGGAAATCAGAACTTGAGCTCAGTGAGCTCTGGCGGTCAAGCCGGTTCTGGGACGCAAGTCGGTTTCGGCAACTATGCAGCAGATTCGAAATCTAGTGGTCTGGGCGAACCACTGGGCTCATGAATGGTGTCGTGGTCGTTGTTCCTTTGAGAACATGGGTTTGGGGGAATGACGGATTAATCCAAGGCCTTCTCAACCAGCACATCAGTATGAAATTACTGATGGGTGATCCATGTGGAATTACTCAGTGCCAGGGTCTATACATACCACTGAGTAAATTGTATAATCGGCAACTTTCCGGGAGATAATTTTGATGTTGCAAGGATGTGAGATCATCCTCGTGGTCAGGCCAGCTGCCGGATCGAACCTGAAACACATTGGCCCTCTTATCTATTCATAGCTTTGTTGCCTCGATAACACCATCAATCTTTCGGGTCTGCGCGCTTGATGATGCAGAGGCAGTCTTTGATGAGCCAATAGATAGATTGAGGGGCACCACTTGGTGTCTGTTGGAAGTCTATGCATGTCAGACGAACAACACTACCTCACCCAGCCGTTGCTCAGTAGAAGGTTACAAAGTGCAAACAAGATAATCAGACACTCAGAGTAACTAAGGCAAGGTTTAAAGGGGAGCGTACCGAAGCTAAACAGATTTGGCCCAGAGTCAGAGAGTCTCGCCCTCCAGCCCAGTCGAAAGTCGTTGTTAGGTGCTTAGAGTGTTACTTAGGGTGTTAGGGTGCCAAACGGCGCCACGCCTTCCCTGAATTCACCCCCCTGCTCAAAGGAAATTGCCCCCATTGATCGACAAGCGACAACGCAGGACCGCTCCACTCCACCTGCACTCTCAACCTCACCACCGCCAACATCACCTCCCACTCCCCGCCAATCCCTCCTCCCAATAAGGCCAGGCCGCCGAGCGGCTTCTCGAGGCCCTGAACGGCGTCAAACATCTCCTAATGATAGCCATCGAGCGTCATTCCCGTCCGTCGTTCCCACGCTCCTTCTCTGTGCTTTTCCTTGTCTCTTTGTGACCCTCTACTTCCATTCGAAGCAACATCTATATTTGGGGACAATCGATTACGGGCTGAGATACTGCACGCTCTACGCCGCTCTACACATGTGGTTGGACCCCATCAAGATCCTACTTGCGCCTACACCTTCAATAAGTTCGAGGCCTACCAGCCTTTTAATCAACCCTTTGTCAGGCCACACCGCATGAAGTCGGAAGACTTGTAATCAAACATCACAACATTGACATTATACTTTGGGGATACACGATACGCGAAACAACCTCGCTCCCCATCTCCCGGACCCAGCTGCTCTCCAAATCAGCCGGCATCTTAGATAAGGCTTTCAGCTAGCTTCAGATTCGAGGATCTCGCTTGGGATTGGTCGAAGGTTGTCTTGCTTTGAGGTCAATGATCACTTTCTAAGCATTCTTAAGCTTTTCCAGCCTTGCTTTCTGGGCTACGTGGTTCGGCCGATCGAGGCCACCTTCCTAGAACTGCAACCTCCAAATCGAGCTTCTCATCCGGGGCTGCTTTCCGTTGGATCCCAGGAGAGCCTGATAGGCGACAATAACGCACAAAACCCTTTGATGGCTACAATGCAAGTAGCTTCGCAGCAGACACAATCTCCAGTGGCTCCTGGCACCTACGCGTCAGACTCCTCATCGACGTCTCGACATCAATACTCGCAGCATGTACAAAACACCAGTGACCCAAGCCAAAGTCAGACACAATCCAGAGGCACGCCGCAGTCTTCACGACGACCATCACGACGGCCAAGTAACAATGGCGCCGATGTCCCTCAACAAACAACATATCAGTCACCTACAGGGTCGGTCCCTTTGAGCGTCAACACGCCTCGTGGTCAAGATATCGTAACCACTATCCGGCATTCTCCCACAGTACCTACTTCTACCTCGACCCCACCCTCGCAACACGGAAGGAGAGATCACAGAGCACAGCAACAGCAACAGGGTGGACCACCAATATCACCTCCCCCACGGACCTCATCTAACCAACGAGGACAAAATGCCAATCTACCCTCGACTGCTCCGCCCAGCGATAGAATTGTCGCTTCAAGACGGAATGTACAGGACGTTGATGACAGGCCATCGTCATCTCGTAATCCAAACGATTTGCGACAACTTGAAAACAGGGAGGGCACGATTAGGGATCAATTGAGTGGGGAAGAGCACCGAATGGCGGATGGTACAACGTCAGCATCTGCGAGTGCAAATGCCGCACGCTCACGACGGAGAGGGCCAGCTTCGCCGGAAGGACCGCAGCGCGCAATAAGCACCCGCGAATCTGCTGGCCGCTCGTCCCCTACCGCTGTACAAAGTCGCTCCGCGAGCCATGTAGCTTTAGCAGCGCCATCCTCGAAAGCTACCAAGGATGAAAGCCAAATCATCGGTCGTGTCGTTGTAGACGATCCAATCGTCGACATAAAGCGAGCTCAGGAACGGCAATTAGAGTCCGTGCCCGGATTGGCAGTGGTCACTAACGATGCGACCGAACATACTGCCAAACCAACTCCTCGAAGTCGGCAAGACAAATCTGCCAGCTCAGAAAGCGCCGAACGCCGGAAAGAGATAAAGTTCGGCGAATACATACTGGGACAGACTCTTGGGGAAGGGGAGTTCGGGAAGGTCAAACTTGGCTGGAAAAAGGGAGGAGCGGTACAGGTCGCAATCAAGCTGATCCGACGAGAGACTCTCCATGGCAACCCAAGTCGTTTGCCCAAAATTTACCGCGAAGTACACATCTTGCGAGGGCTTGAGCACCCGAATATCGTCCGATTGCATGAGATGATCGAAACCTCTCAGTTCATCGGCATTATACTGGAATACGCGTCTGGTGGCGAGCTCTTCGACTTTATCTTGACAAATCGCTACCTCAAAGATAATACTGCCCGGAAACTCTTCGCTCAGTTGGTCTCTGGAGTGGGCTATCTTCACAAGAAGGGCATTGTGCATCGAGATCTCAAGCTCGAGAACCTTCTCCTTGATCGCAACCGGAACATTGTCATTACAGATTTTGGGTTTGCTAATACCTTCAACCCCCAGGATGAACTTGAGGATGAAATTGAGCAAAACTTGACAGATCGGAATTTCGTCAAGAGAAGGGACCTAGACCGAATGCAGGAAAACGGGAGTCGTAGGGGAGATCTGATGGCTACGAGCTGTGGCAGTCCTTGTTACGCAGCTCCCGAGCTTGTGGTGACCGATTCTTTATATACTGGGAGGAAAGTTGATGTATGGAGCTGTGGAGTCATTCTGGTAAGGAGATGTTCCAAGAAGTGTTTATAACATCCGCCTTAATCGTGTCACAGTATGCTATGTTAGCGGGATACCTACCCTTCGACGATGACCCAGCGAATCCCGAGGGTGACAACATCAATTTACTTTACAAGTACATTACTACCACACCTCTCACATTCCCAGAATATGTCACCCCACACGCACGGGATCTCCTTCGAAGGATACTCGTACCTGACCCTAGACAGCGAGCAGATCTTTTCGAGGTCGCCAGGCATAGTTGGCTGAGCGACTTCGCGCATGTGGTGGCGCAAGTCACAAGTAGCACTACGACCGTTGGCCAGATTGCAAACACTGCCGTCAATTCAGATCAACAAGACCCCCCTCAGCTGTTCCGCAGTGCCTCCGTCCGTGAACCTGCTAAGACACAACCCTCTAATATGTCCCCTGTAGGAGCCTTAAGCCACCAAGGCAAGATCGACCCCGAGCGGACGGGTGAGAAAACTAAAGCCCCTCGCGACCCTAAGAGAAGGACTGTACAGGTTGAATATGTCGCTCCTCAAAGACAAACGGTCAGAGGCGAAGCGGTACCTCCCCTCAGTCCGCCTTCCACGGATGGTTCCGCAAATGCCATGACTGCGAGCCAAGCTAGGGTTCGCGCAAATGTAGGAAACGAAGTTCCTGAAGCTACTCCCTCTCAACGTGATACAGTCCCAGCGACATCAAAGCCTCTACCCCCAGATCCTACTCAGGGTATGAGAAAAGGTCCACCATACCAGTCGAGTTCAAGTAGAACCCAGCAACGACCAAGCAGCGCTCAACGGGACATGGCTCCACCTGCACGACCACCGAAAGACTTTTCCCGCTCAGTATCGGATTCTTCGGGTGCTTTCGCTCAGATGCCTCCAGTTACGACAAGACCAACCACTGGCGGTTCGATGACATCTAGTGTTCAAGGAAGACTACCGTCTCGAGGCAACTCGTACAGCCAACTACTTGCTCCGACTGTAGCTGCGACCAATGCACAAGGACGCCTTGCGCAGCCCAAGGACGGCAAACAGTACAATATCTCAGCGCCCATCCCACAACCAGAATCCTATCTCCAGAATGAGTCGATAGGACTCCCAAGCACGCAGCAATATGAGCCTCCAACGTTAGTGGCGAGAGACCAGTCTCGAGGCCACAAACGTTCGAACACGTTTGGCAACTTTTTCAGAACTGGCTCGGTTTCCGCAGGTCGATCACAACCGCAGTCACCTGGCGAGCCGCAGAGAGAAAAGAAGTACCCACCAACGAGTATGAAGGCTCCAATAGCAACTGATAGCCCTCGACAATCTACTGATTCACGACGGCCATCCTTCGGCTTTGGACGAAAGACCAGCGATCTGAGAAGGGAGAGTGACTCCACTGGACAAGAAAAGCCCCGAAGGTTCTCTCTACTGCCCGCTTCTTTCTCCTTCAAGAATTTTGCGAGTACCGGGAGTGGGAAGGATCAGGCAGACACAAGGCCAACCTCTGAATGGAGGCAATCGGGCAGCCTTCAGCAGGCACCTCCTAGTCGAGGCACGTCACGCCCGCAGACAATGACATATCATCGTGGTCAGAGCGGAGGGACCACCTACCGACCAGAAGATAACATTCCCACGGCGTATGACGGACAAGGAGAGCGTACACGCGACAGCCCTGTAAATCAGGCGCGAAGGACGGATCCCCCACAACGTACGTTACCGCCAAATCAGTATGGTAGCTCGCAATACCAGTCTCAGCCCAACCTCTACCCGCCACCGAAACCGCCTCCACCTGGACAATCTTATCTGGGCACCCCTACCGAGTCAGAAATATCAGTCGGAGGACCCCGTCGTGACCAGCCCATCTACCCGCCGGGCTTCAATAGCTATGAGGAAGAACAAGGTCGGCCATCGACGCAGCCAGGCCGGAGCGGACGACCTGGTGTTCTACAGAAGAATAATAGGCGATTTGTCGATGCATACGAGCAAGACGCGGAACCTGGCCAAGGTGCCGGAGGCCATCACGCCGGATCGTCTGGGGCCGCCAAGAGGGTGATGGACTTCTTCCGAAGGCGAGGCAAAGCGAGAGCTGGGGAGTAAAGGTTCCGGGAGGGATGATGCCGTATATTTCTGTGCCAACATATTGACGACGCGCGCTGTCAGCTTCGAGCTCGGGGCTTTCCATATCCCCATGTCCCAATAGGATAGCATGATCGATTTGGGCTATTCTTTACATGTTCGGCGCTTTGGAGGAGAGCAGCCGGCAGGCGTTTGATTGCTACACGGGTTGCGAACAGGCATATTAGTGAGCCGAAGGAGGCTCGAGAGGCATGATTTGCGCCTTGGGCGTGTAATTCGAGATATCAGAGTGCATCAAGAGCGATTCTTTCCAGGCATGATATGTAAATTGGGCGGCCGTACGGCATACAGCGATAGATAGGGATAAGTGCCACACATAGCTGCTTTTGAGGATATATAACTTGTTCTACCATACTGGCCCCGGATCAAGTGTAACTCCGCATCTCCCCCATCTTTGCCGTTCTTGGCCGCTGTGCCGGACCATTCGCCGCTCGGTCAAGCTCTGTTGTCTATTGACTTTGTTCCCCACACTCACTAGATATCTTAGACCAGATAGATATGCTGGAGATGCGGGGTAGCTGCCGAGAGTCTTTTCAGCCTCTTGAGCCTTCCGACCATTCACAAATCGCCTATTCTATGTTGTAGCATGTGACAGCGCGTGTTCTTACCTGAGGTGAACAGCTTTCTCCCGCAAGGAACTGCAAATTCTGGCAGACTCTGATTTGCCTTTCTCCACCTTTCCCATGGCATCAAGCTCGACCACCTTCCTTACCGAGTTACCATCTTGCAGCATAGTTCACTAACCGGGCCTTTTTCAACGGCACATCTCACCTTTATTGGAGGCTGTCCAAGATCCTGGCTCATACCTTAGAGACTTTCCTGATGATGATCCACGCTTTGTGCCCTCTGGCTTTAGCTGCCGTCTGCCTCGGGTTCATTCACGAGCAAGAACCAATCAGGTGCGTCGGAAGTTTCGCTATTGCTCTGCTTAACGGCCATGACGCTTGGTACCTGACCCCATCTAGGCTATATAAAGACAATGGAGGCCTCGCAGGTGCTCAGACAGTACGTTCCATCCCCTAAGTCATCGTACTGCTTTCGAGATTCCACGCCTGGGCTACTTGTCTTGCCTTTCGTCTTGTCCATGCCGTTGGCTGTACCAGTCTTGGCCACCCATATCTAATCATGACCCATACTCCTCTTACCGTTCTGACCTTTTTCATATCAACTGCAGTATGGCTAAGCAGTCCTACTAATGCTCAGACCACAGCCGTTGCATCAGGAGGCGCGAACAGTCTCTCGTCCCTCTCTTTGATCCCATCCGTCACGACCGCTCCGTCGAGCATCGATACTAGTGGAACCTCCACATCGTTCAGGAGTATCTTCACCGTCCCTTCTGCAGCCGATTTGGGTGCGAACTTGATACCCAACATTCAAGACCCCCAGGCAAAGGATGCCCAGACTGTCTGCCCCGGCTATCTGGCAACCAATGTACTTCGGAATTCATTGGGCTTGACTGCCACATTGACCATAGCTGGAGCTGGGTGCAACGTCTATGGGAACGATATCAACTCTCTCAATCTAACAGTCCAGTATCAGTCAGCAGACAGACTAGCGATCAGAATTGTCCCCTCCGTGATTGACGCTTCCAATTCGTCGCAGTATATTCTACCAGAATACTTGGTTCATCAGCCTACAGCAGACACAGACTCCAATAGCACGACATTAGCAAGCGATCTTGACTTTGTGTGGAGCAATGATCCCACATTCTCATTCTCTGTGTTCCGTGTATCAACAGGCGACACTCTCTTCTCTACAGTAGGCACAAAGCTAGTATTTGAAGACCAATTCATTGAGTTCGCGAGCATATTGCCTCCAAATTACAACCTGTATGGTCTTGGAGAGACCATTCATGGCTTACGGTTGGGAAACAACTTCACTAGGACCATCTACGCCGCGGACGCAGGAGACCCGATCGACCTGTAAGTCAGATATATGTCATTCTTCGATATTCTTCACACATTCATCTGACCCGCTCTGGCAGGAATATTTACGGCTCCCATCCGTTTTATCTAGACACAAGATATTACGAGAAGGGCTCCGACGGCAGCCTGACACTCGTTACGAGCAATGAGACTAACAGCACCGCTGATTATGTGTCATACTCGCATGGAGTCTATAACCGCAATGCCCATGGCCAGGAGATCCTGCTTCGTCCAACGAACATCACATGGCGACTGCTAGGTGGAAGTGTTGATCTTTACTTCTACGCAGGTCCAACACAGCCCGAAATAACCTCGGCCTATCAAATGAGCGCGATTAGATTACCAGCTATGCAACAGTATTTCACGTTTGGCTTCCATCAGTGCAGGTGGGGCTACGCTAATTGGACGGTACTCCAAGAAGTGGTTGATAAGTACGAGGCATTCGGTATTCCCCTAGAAAATATCTGGACCGACATTGATTACATGAACCAATACCGAGACTTTGACAACGACCCAGTCAGATTCAGCTACAGCGAAGGCGAGACTTTCCTGTCAAGATTACATGCCAGTGGACGTCACTATATTCCCATCATTGACTCTGCCATATACGTTCCAAATCCCAACAACGCGAGTGACAATTATTCCACGTTTGACAATGGCAATATGACGGGATCTTTTATCACGAACCCAGATAAGAGCCTGTATATCGGCGCTGTCTGGCCCGGCTACACTGTGTTCCCAGACTGGCTTAGTGGCGGTGCTGGAGCATGGTGGACGAACGAGATGGTTAATTGGCACAGCAAGCTGAAATTTGACGGAGCATGGATTGACATGTCAGAAGCTTCGTCGTTTTGCGTGGGCAGCTGTGGATCGGGCAACATCACTCTGAATCCTGTACATCCGCCATTTTCACTTCCTGGTGAGGCTGGAAATGTTGGTTATAGTTATCCGGAAGGCTTCAACCTCACAAACAGTACGGAAGCTGCGTCTGTTTCCGCTGCGTCTGCCAGCCAAGCATCAGCTTATCCTGCCGCTACGACGGCATCCAATACCAATTATTTGAGGACCATGGCCACACCGGGTGTCAGGGATGTCAATCATCCACCCTATGCGATCAATAATGTCGAGGGTGACCTAGCAGTACATGCAGTGTCACCCAATGCTACCCATGCGGACGGTACTGAAGAATACGACGTTCACAACCTATTCGGGCATCAAATCCTGAATGCCACCTACAACGCTCTTTTGCAAGCCATACCTGGACTCAGACCATTCATCATAGGCCGTTCTACCTTTGCAGGCAGCGGCAAATGGGCCGGCCACTGGGGCGGTGATAACACTTCTCTGTTTGCCTATATGTTCTTTTCGATCCCCCAAGCTTTGTCCTTTTCTCTCTTTGGCATCCCGATGTTTGGAGTCGACACTTGCGGCTTCGGTGGCAACTCGGATGAGGAATTGTGCAATCGGTGGATGCAATTGTCGGCTTTCTTCCCGTTCTACAGAAACCACAATTCGCTCACGTCGATCCCGCAAGAAGCATATGTTTGGTCGTCAGTCATCGATGCATCGAAGACAGCAATGAACATCCGCTACCAACTCTTGCCCTACATCTACACCCTCTTCTACCTCTCCCACACCACCGGCTCCACAGTCATGCGTGCTCTCGCTTGGGAATTCCCCAACGACCCTTCGCTCGCTGCAGCCGATCGCCAATTCTTCCTTGGCCCAGCCATCCTCGTCACGCCGGTACTCGACCAAGGCTACACAAACGTAAGCGGCGTCTTTCCCGGTGTCGGTAAAGGTGATGTATACTACGACTGGTATTCACTCTCAGCCGTCAATGCAAAACCCGGTGAGAACGTCACCATCGATGCGCCGCTCAGTCATATCCCCGTCTACATCAGGGGTGGTAACGTGATACCGACGCAAGAGCCAGCGATGGTCACGAGAGATGCCAGGAAGAACCCTTGGGGCGTCATTGCTGCACTGAGTCCCGAAGGCACCGCCAACGGCCAATTGTACGTCGACGATGGCGAAAGCCTTGTGCAGAATGCGACGCTCATGGTCAAGGTAAAGAAACCAGAAATCTCACCCTAGTATCGTAAAAAGCATTTCGCTAACGAAAGTCTCAGTTCACCGCCTCCAACAAAGCTCTGTACGCGTCTGCGACGGGTACGTATCAGGATAGCAACGCGTTGGCCAACGTCACGGTCCTGGGCGTGCAGCAGAGCGTCACGAGCGTATCGCTGAACGGCAATCCTTTGCCGAGCAGTTGCGTATCTTATAACTCCACTAGCAAAGCGTTGTCGGTGACGCAGCTGAATAATGCCACCAGCGCTGGTGCTTGGAGCAGTGATTGGGTACTGAGATGGAGTTGATACTAAGCGGGGATATTTTACGCTTATCATCTTGGAGCTGGCATGAGGGGCTAAAAGTCCGAAAAGCATATAATGAGTTATCGAATGGAAAAAGTCTTACGATTCCGACCTATTGTAGCTATTCTAACCATACCTATCTATTTCATCACCATCTCGATAAGTATCCCATGTCCTGGCAAGGCACTGCTTTTACCAAGGTACGGCCGAAACGATTGCCCGATTTGGCCAGGACATGGGATGGACATTGTCAAAGCCGACTGAACAGCCACCGTACCCATCATACCCATCCTACCCATCATCCTCCTCATCATACTCATCAAACTCATCCTACCTAGGCCCTATCAAAATCTCCACAAACCCACAAGTCTTCCCCCCCCCTTTTTTTTTTCTTTTCAAAAGCCTAGCGCCATCTCGGATCCAACGAATCATATATAGAATAGTTTGGGTAGGTATCGTTGTAGATCGAGGTGGATGATAGTAAGGATGTGATTGATTGATTGGGTGTATGGTGGATAGGTTCGTGCAGTAGACCGCGTTCGCCTAGAAGTAGTTTACTACATAGGTAGTGCGGTATCAACACACTGCACTACCGATCAGCCTTTCTTTTGGCCAAGTGGTGTCTGTCTTCCTCGTTGCCAGCCTCTCCTTGTGTGTGTAGTTTCATGGGGGCGGTGGGTGGATAGGTACCTTACCTTATGTGTTTGTGTGATTCTAGGGGACTTTTTGAGAGAGAGAACAGAGAAACCTTTCTGGATTATATGTTTGTTGGTCGATACTGCTATTCCAGCGTGCTACTATGTGACCTCCCTCAGTCAACGACATATAATCTGCACATCCCCCATCGCCTTCAATCTGCTCCCCAGTTCCCTTTCGCTAATCATAAGATCCGTGCAAATCTCATCGAAACAATGCGTACCGTCCAGATACCTCGTCAGTTCCGCATCCTCGGGTAGATCCTCACCGGCATCAGTCGCTTTCCCTATGCTCCGGGACCCTCCTCCTGTTTGGGCCCTCGAGCGATCGATGTTGGCTTTTGTCAGCTTCTTCTTTAAGCTCGACTTGCTGAGCGAAGTGGAAAAGGCATACTTGTGCACTCGATATAGGAAGCCTTTGATGATGCCAAAAGTGATGAAGCGGCGTACGTCGATTCTCGATACTACGTCCGTGTGATCAATGCACCAGCTCTTGACGCTCTGATCCTGCTTGATGGATAGATAGAGCTCTGCCAAGTGCGTCCCATCAAGGCGGCATTTGTCCTCTACTGACATTTCGTGTGCGGCGTGTGGGAGATCGGAGTTTAGATCCTGCTTGTCGTTGATGGGGAGAGCGACGTATCGGGCACACTCCTCCTGCATCTCCGCACTCTCTACAAACTCCGATATGGTGGCTGTGGGCGCGTAGATGGCAGAGAAAGAGAATATGTCTAGGAGCAGTACGCAACCGTAGTACAAGAAGTGGCGGATAGCCTTCTTGACAAGTTTGAAGTCCGCGTCGGCAAGGAGAGCGATTTGCTTGACGCTGTTGATGCCGTTGATCCATGGTAGTACTCTCAGCATTGTCAGATCCCAATTCTCGTCGACCAACTGCTCAAGCCGCACAGTACTGAGAGGTACATGGTGCGCATATAGCGGGGCAGGAGGCGGATATGTAGGAAAGAGTTTGATGTTGAGCGTGTTCTCCTTGTCAATCGGGATCATAGCCTCGCTATAGTTGTTCAGATCCTCCAAGAGAATCTCACACAGAGCGTAGATCTTCCCAGAATCGGCCTTTGCTCCATCACGGCTCAAGAATTGGCTCTGCTCCTCGAGGGTGCGAAGAAGGGTATTGAGTTTCCGCACGACCGGTATATAAGAGCTGAAGTCCGTGTCCTCTGCTGTCACGAGACAGAAGTTGAAGGTGTATGCATTGCGTGGGTAAGAGGAGGAGGCAATGTATTGTGGATAGCTGAGGATGCGGTGGTGGGATGTGGTAAATTGGACAAGGCCGGTGTTGCAGAGAGTGGGGTGCGGGATTATGAGGTGTGATACTGAGGGGAAATGGAGGAGGGGAATTGAAGGCGTGGAAGGCGAGGCGGTTATGGAGGAAGTGGGGACTTGGTGAAGAACTTTGGGGCCTGTGGGAGGTTAGCTGTCAGAAGAGGGAGGCATGGCATGGACAGACCTTCGTCGACATCAAAAGTGGCTACAAAGATTGCGATGATCATGATAGAGGTTGGAGAAGTCACATGCCATAAAGGCAGTGATTAGACCGTACAATCACATTCTTGTGGTGTCAAAAGTATACACTGATTGAGCAGATTGGGAGAGTGGGTGGCGTGCGGAACGAGCTCTCGAACTTAGATTCCATAATGCTCAAGTGTTGGTAAGACGATATAGAAACCAACTGTGGACTGTGTACGATCATGTACATAGCTTTGACAAATTCGTCGCACATAGCTCATGATGGTATCAGGACTTCCTTATAACCCCTGCTCCTCCTCCCACCTTTCTCTCTCCTGTGTCATCAACGACTCCATATCCACGTCAGCAAAGATCCCTTCTCCTTTGCCCCTGACTCTCCGGATATCGCTGCGGAAAACGGGACCTATTTGGTTCTCCCACTTGGCTCTCCTTGTCATCAAGTGCCTGGCCGCATCTCCAATACCCGGCCTGCTAACGCCACCATCCGTGGACACCACACCATTGACCGGATGACTACCTCCACCCGCACCACCAGGCCTTTTCGTGTTCTTCTTCGACTTACCAAGAGTGCGGGTGCGCTTCGAATACGCTAGTTGGACTTGCACATCTAGATCTTCAAGAATCGTCGCATATTCTTGATAAGCCATCTGCTCCTGTGCCAAGTCTAAGACTCTTTGCTTCCGAGCGCCATTCAGTATACTCGTCTTTCTCAATTCAGCCTGCAGAAAGCGTAAGCGCTCCGCGTTCTCGTCATCATAATGTGCATCGTAGTCGGGTTCGTTGTCCGGGGACAGGAACCCGATATGTCGTAGTTCAGCTTTAAGGCGTTCATCAATTTGGGCGTGTGAGAGGGATGGTGCGTTGGCTGAAGGTCGTTCTGACAAGGGTAGAGATGTCGCTGGGGGAAGAGTCTTATTACTGGTAGCTTCGTCAATTGGACCGCTCTCATGGCTTGTACCATTTGTCAAGTCGCCATTTGTGAGTGAGGATTCCCCACTCGCATTGGTGAGACCATTCGATTGTGCTTTATCTTCAGACGGTGGAGCACGATGCTCGAAGCGCATGGTCGAAAGTAGGCGATTGAGAAGCGGACCGCTGGAGATTTGGTCCGTTTCCGCGACCTCGTCGTCCATTTGATCAAGGCTGCCGTGGGGCTGATTGGGTGGCAGCCTGTCGTCTTCGGGCGTGTCACGAGACATCGAACCATCTTCTTCCGCCCATACTTCGGTATAACAGCGTTTGCCACGGCGAGGCATAATGAAGGGCGTTGTTCGGTCACCCTAGGAAAGTTAGGATACGGGTTTGGCTGCTTCATCAGGACTCACTCTTTCGTTCAGAAACCCAATGTCCTCCTCTTTCAAGGGTCTGAGGTAGTTCTCGAGATACGCATTGAATGTATTGAAAGCGACTTGGTTGTTCGGTTTCACAGCATTACTGAAGTCTTTGCTGGGAGGTGTACCAGCGATGAACTCATGCAGATCATCATGAGGAAATGAAGATACACAATAAATCTCCTGCTTCTCTTCATCGGTCATGTCATCGGTGACCGGGAGTATCTCGTAGACTGTAGGATCGTCGAAAGTCAATGGGTTGGGTCCGAACGTCTGATATTGAGCTACGCTTGCAGCAGGTGGTGGCTGTCGCGCGTCATTCGACGACATACTTGATGTTGGTGTAGCTCGAGCAGAATCCCGTTCTAGCGGAGGAGGCGCGGTAGATGGAGACGCAAGTGGAGAAGTCTCGGAAAGCGACGAAGAGCTCCCAGAGACAGCATCACGCTTCCTCTTGCCAGGTGATGGTGTTCCTTTCGGAGGCAGGCTTGGTGAGGCTGTTCGATCGTCAGAACTGCGGACTCTTCTCCTTTGCCTTCTCTTAACAGAAGCGCCATGGGAAATTGCCCACTTGAGAAACATTAAAGACATAATCTCAATTTTTAGCTCTCCTCGAGTATTCATAGTGACGGGATGATACTCTCTATATACAACGAAGACAGGGACCACAAATCGTGGGCCAATCGTATGTTAAGAGTAAAATACAACGTGCTTGACAGCGGCTCACAGAGCAACCAAATAAGCTGGAGTCCGTTGGATTTTCATAGATTGTTTTTTGGTGTGACAGACGTAACGGATCGGCAGCACGATGGGAAAGTGATTGACGTACCTTTTAATGGCAAGTCCAACCCATCCTGCCGTGCCAGTCCATGCGCGCCGTGGGCAAGGGGTCGCTCCTCCCTAACACTACTTGGTTCCCTTTTCTGCTTCTTCGGTTTGCTAGCCTTATGACCTCTGTTATCTTCCTCCTCCTCCGCCTCCTTCTTTGAATTCTCCCTCTCCTCCGCTTCGCGAGCACGGATGGCCTGCTCACGTTCCCGGTCTCTCTCGTCCTCCAGCGCCTGTTTTCTCCTCTCGACCAACGCGCGCATTCCTAAATTACATGTATCATTGCGGGATGACGCTAATTCGCATAATTGCTTCAAGTCTTTGACCATTGTGGTGAGATGACTAGGGTCAGGTATGCCACCCGACCCGCCATGTCGCTCAAGAATATCGTCGTATGATATGTTTGTAGGGACCATGAGATTTCCAATGGGAATTTCTAGATATGATGTATGTGATGGAGTGGTAATTGCTAGTGGTGCGCTGGCAATAGAGCTGGGTGTTGTATTGCGACTATGCGACTGTCGACCTTCACGACCCTTGCTCTTCCTATCCTTGTTTGCGGGAGGCATGATGGGAACGTGAGGTTATGGCCTCTAACGTGCCCGACCCCAGAACTTGGTGACCAAGACGTTCGACAAAACGATCATGTGGAGTTTATTGCCAAAGGTAGAGGACTGAGGCGACACTCTTTCAAGCTTGTGGTCATTTACCGGTCAACCCGGAGCTGTCGCAAAATGATAGAATTCCTCGAGGAAGCATCTGCAGCCGTGGGATAGTCTATGCTGAGCGTTGAAGATTGACCTCGATGAATGGTAGACGATCAGAAGGATTGCGAAATGAGTCTTGAATGTTGAGCAGTTGGGCTGCATGAGCCTAACGCTGTCAGGCTTAGGAGCGGCATCACCCGCTGATAGATTTACCCGCAGTCGCGAAGCTTTCCATCTCGGGCCTACGGGGTTCGGGGATTCCCTTAACGCTTGAGTACTTATTCGGTGCCTTTTTCAAGGGAGTCTGAGCTCCGGGTTTCTTACAGTTTTCCTACGGAGTACAATGTACCTCTAATCCTCAATCCTATGATCTTCGGATCAGCTCACGACCTGAAGTCAGCTGAGACGAGACATCATGAGTGAGCTTTCTCAAATCCCAGCATCCATCGGTGCCATACTGACGCAAGACAGGTGCCCAATCGATCGACACTTTCGTCCTCGCTTTCAGCAACCCTGCCCTGAATGTCTCCAGACCCCAGAGAACGCGGGTCAATGACAGCATCTCCTACGAACTTTCGGACTGTGATCATATCCGAACCCTTTCGACCAACACTGTCTCTGACGATGGTGGTATCGAAGGCCTGCTCTACGTCCCCAACCTCGATCCCTCCGACCCATGCGCGAATGCCTCAACGCCGTACATCCCAGGTAATGCCACAAGGAAACGCGATCTCCCCAGCGAACAGTATCTGTATGTCGCCTTTGCGCCGTGGATATCTGCCCCTTGCGCGAAGTCGTACCTAGCCGCCTCGACTGGTGCGAGGGCGTTGCTGACATACCTACCGGACTCTGGGACCGATACCCCTCCATTGGCAAACAACGAGGTCTGGGATCTGCATGACGGTGGAGAATGGAAGTCACAGAATAAGTTCCCAGTCTATGCGATACCCGGCTCTGAGGGGCAAAGCCTCATGCAGGCGATGGGGCAGTTCTCAGGCGATTCGTCAAATGCAAAGATTGCAGACATCCTCGCACAGGAGCGATTCGAACCTTCGGACTATGTCCGCCTTTACACCATCTTCGGGACAAGTCAATCGAATAGTTTACCCACGCTTTGGGCTTTCTTGCTGATAGCGCTTGGACTGGCCCTGCTCTCGATCAGCATTGTTTCCTTCTCCATGCACTGGGTTCAGCGCCGAGGACGACGAGATCTCCAACGCCGTGTTGAAAGTGGAGAAGTGGACCTCGAATCGCTTGGGATCAAGCGATCACGAATTCCTCAGGAAGCCATTGACTTGCTCGAGACGTCGTTGTACACCCAGCACGAAGAGGATTCCAACAAAGAAGACATACCAGCAGCCCAACCCTCCGAGAATTCCATTGAACAGCAGACACTACCCGTCCCTCCGGGCTCCCACACTCGATATTCCCAAACAACATGTCCGATCTGCCTGGACGACTTCATCCCCAACACCACCACCGTCCGCTCCCTCCCCTGCCACCATATCTACCACCCATCCTGTATCGACCCCTTCCTCCGCGCTAACAGTTCCCTCTGTCCCCTATGTAAAACCCGCGTACTGCCCTCGAACTCCATATACCAGGTCTCCGAACCTATTACGAACTATATGGTGCGGCACGAGCGACGTCTCAGACGCGTAAGACAGCAAAGAGGAGAAGCGGGCGAAGTACCTGAGTCCGGTCCCGCTACGAGAGAGCAAGGCGCGAATGGGAGGTGGGTTGCTAGTTTGAGGCGTGGATATCGTGTGGGAAGGAGGGCGTTTAGTGCGCCTAGTGGCCCTGTTGTTGCTACCCCGACAACCAGTCAAATTGAGATGGGTCGGTCGGAGAGACGAGCTACGTCCGGCCCACTGGTAGGGCAAGTTTCTGCACAAAGAATAGATACTCTAGGATCGCCCCCGGCTGTTGGAAGCAATGGGACGGAATGGATGAGGAGACTAAACATATTGCATGGGAACGAGACGACGGTGGACGAGGATGAGGCGGAGAGAGTGGCTAGGTTGTCTGGATGTGAGTCTACGACCTGGCTTCAACCTGCGTGGGTTGTTGAGACTGATATCATGTGTGTAGGGCGCAGAGCTGTCGGCGTAGTGTTCCCTGGTTTTCGATGATGTATAAATGTCATGATTCATGAGGCGCTGGGGGGTTACAATGGGGCATTTGTCAAGCGAGGAGTTGCGGCATGTAGAGTACATCAGCGAGAGGTGGGGAGGTGTTCCGGGATGGGACTGTGGGCAATCCTGTGTTTGCATACCAGAACCGCACCTTCAATACGGCTTAAATCTACCTTTCCCATCCCCACCATCATCTGCCGCCTCCTTCTTCCTCTTCTTTCTCGGCGTCTCAACATCCGCTTTGTGCATTTCTGCATCGCGATCGCCCGGCTCACTCCTTGTTCGCCAAGCTTTAACGTTGCCGTCTTCGCCCGCTGTGAAGATCGCTTGTGCCTGGTTGGTTGGGTGGTTAGACAGGTGATTCTCTTTTCCCTTGCGCCGATGGAGGCGAGAGCGAACGATGAAATACTTGCCTGGTGGTCGAAGAACATCGATCGAACAATCTCCTCGCCATGCGCACCCACAAGGCTTACAGAATTCGTCAAGTCATAAGTCCAGATTTCGGACCCGACTGAAACGATGGGGACGAGGTCGAGTCGACTCTTGCTGTGCGAACCTGCACCGAGAACGGCTTGTCCCCCTCCGAAAGAAGGGATACAGTCAACCACGTACTCGCATTGCAGGGGCTCCCTGAGATCGCCCATCGCATTTGCCGAGATATCTTGCACCGAAGATCCATCTGGCCTGTTGAGTTGGTAGATGGAGAAATCCTCATCGTGGCTGAGGGCGTAGAGCTGCGAGTCGGAGAGGAAGCCGGCATGGTTGATGGAGCTACCATGGTTGAATACTTGGATCAAGGCATCGTCTTCGTCTGTCTGCGTGGTGTCGTAGATGTTGACGAGGCCGTCGGTGCTTCCGGAAAGAAGCGTTTGGTATGAGCTGGGATGCAATTGTACCCAGTTTAATTAGAATACTGCTGGTGGAAGTGGCTCGGTCGAGCATACCACGGTGACATCGTCGTTGTGGCTCTCCGCGTACTGCAGCAGGGGCTTACTCGGAAATCTGTTGTCCCTGGGTTGGTGGTAGGATGTCAGTCTCCGACGGTCAAAGCGGTCTAACTTTGAAGAGTTTTTACCACTGAAGTATAGAAGCCTGAGACTGATGTAGTTCCGTGCCAACGATAGGGCCTGAGTCACCATGACACAGTGACAAATACGCAGCTTTGCCATCTGGATATCCGTGAGTATCATGTAGGGTAAAGTGTCTTTGTCAATACTTCAAGCCTGACATACCGTCTCGAAATTCTAGCGTGCTTTGTCCCAACCGTAAGTCCCAACATCGCACCAACCCATCTCTGCCTGCTGTCAGAATACAGTTGGGGTCGCCCTTGGTGACATCTAAGCAGGTCACGCCGCCATGCACGTTCGGGATGACCCCGTTCGATCCTTCTTTCAATGTGGTCGAATCAATGATACGAAGCGAGTCATCCGACGAAATGGCAGCAAGCTGTGCACGGTCACTGAGGGGGGCAATTGTGTAGACGTATGAGTTTGGTGGCAAGATCAAAGAGGAGATGGCTGTCGGAGTAGCACGTTTCATGGTGTTAGATACATTGGTACATTGTATATAATGTACGATGATGGGTGGGTGACCGTTGGGTGGGTTTTCGGGTGGCTACAACCTTATCGATCGCTGCCAAGACGGAAGAGATTGATGGCCGATAATTGGTCCACAGCGGTTCCGCCTCAAGGAGATTGATGCCTCCAAAGACGAGTATTCAAAAGGTTTTTGTACTTGGGTAAATCGGCGACATGCCGAGGCCTCATGCATCCTGCATGTTGAAGAATTGGAAACTGTAGTACCGAAGAAGGTGACCAATCAACTGGACCGGATGTTAGCTCGATGAGGACTGCACATCTGCTCACCGCACCGGAAATGTGAATGGCTGCAGGGAATCGATGGCTAGATTACGATGCGAAGCAGGTGGATAAAGGTACATAGTCCAGTATTTGCACAGCATTCTGACATCTGTCATCTCATTAGATCGACAAGGCTTTTGCCATGGGTACCTCGGTTTACAGCGATGCCGGACGACGCCTACGGCAGCCTTCAGAGAGCATGGCTTGGAAAGGAGTAGGATTATCCTGTCCTATCACAGGAGCCGACCCAGCGCAGTGGTTCAGAAGGATATTCTGATGGAGCCATGGTCCCAGCGCGACTTAGCTTGCCTCCACTTCCGCTCTTGTAGGCAGGTCGGGATGTTGGCAAATGTCAGCCCATGACGAACATGGTTGTTCCATCCAGCAATATCTGAATCTTGCATCCACAACGCGAGAAATGATGACACCTGGACTCCCGTCTTTGTGATGCAGGAAGAAGCCTTGGCCGATTCCGGACGTGCGTAGGCTCCGATGGGGCCCCAAGCCTTGAAGGACCCCAATAAGCTGCATGGTCCGGCTATTGGCATGGCGGCCGGGATTGCAAACCCAACAGATGGGTGTCTTGTGCGAGAGGAACGCATGGTGACAGATGAGAGGCAGAGATTTCATGATGACCCAGCCATCCGAGCCAGAATCGCTGCATCTCCGTGACTAAGGAACGATGCTGGATGGCAGGCAGGCCTGTGCTCCTGGTCCGATAGTGCGGAGGTGTTGTATAGAATACCTTACTTGTGACAGAGCGCGGTGTGTACTATAAGGTATAATGTTGTGCTTGCTGTGCGGTGTACACCGATTGAATCTAGAAAATCACCAAGTCGTACATCCGAGGGCAAAAAGTATACGGGCTGGGGGTGACAGAAGATCCCGCCTGGTCCCTCCTGTGCGCGAACCATGGATGAGCTGGCCGGCTGACGACCGGGCCTAACTCCCCAACTCCCCAAGATTGCCCCTGATCACGGCAGCGCAAAACAACTAAACAAGTGTGTTGGTCTGTTGCCCCATCCTGCCCCGGATGATTTTGGTGCGGCCACCAAAAGCGGCTCCAAGCCACTGACAGTGTCGCCTTCACTAAACCCTACCAACGACCTACGGACCCGGCACTGTGGTTCACCCCCAATGGACCCCTGTTTGGCTAGTTTGGCTAGAATACTGCCACCCAGCATTGCATGCCACTTCGCTCATCGTGATGTGCGATCCATGCCTATTAAATTCTCCCACTTTTCCCCAACTCTCCCCCAAATACATTATTCTTCTATATCTTACTTCCAATGTCCAGCTACGGATGTCGGGCTCAGTTCGTCTCTGAATAAGAACTTCTACCCACTTTCACGTGGCACACGGGTCCCACATTCGATCCTGCCTGAATCGGTCTGGATGCTTCTCGTACATATCCCCACAGAGTCTCACGCTCTTCCTCGTCAATTCTCGATGCGAACATCCTTGAAAAAGTCAAATCTGCTTGGGAGGAAAGGATCGAGTTCCCACCAACTCGTACGCATCAGGGACCGTGGTCCTGCCGAGAACCCTAGCAGTTGGGAAGTCGTTTGAGCCCTTTGGCAAACATCAACCGTGATGAACACTGGGTCAGCGCATTCCTGTATCCTTATCCCTGCATACCTGCTTACACCGATCCTGCACAGGCTGGTGGCACCGAGAGGAGATCATCCAGACGACTATCTGGAGAACGGCAGAACCTACCATGGCTATCGCAAAGGCCTCTACATAGCCCCTTGTGACGATGTGCGTGATACGACACTATGGATATACACTCACACACAGACATCGCTGACTCTTCTGGTGTTGGTAGGCCGAGAAAGATAGGCTCGACATGTTCCATTGGATTATCTATACCTCTGCGCGCAATGAAGAGTTACACAGGGTGCCACTCACACGCTCCGAAGGCGAGAGGCCGCCACTTCGTATACTAGACGTCGGTTGCGGTACCGGCATATGGGCAATCGAGATGGCGGAGTACGTATGATTCTTTCAAACTTCAATACCTCGCTGACCAGCATGCTCAACAGCAAATACCCAGATGCAGAGGTTTGCTAGTGGGACGAGCCTCTTTGCTTTACTATGCGTGTTGATCTGTTCCATAGGTCATAGGCATAGATCTTTCACTAATGCAACCTGCGATGTAAGCCGCTGCAATTCACATTCAGCTCAGACAGTGCTTATGCTTCTCAAGGGTTCCCAACAACCTGCGTTTTCGAAGGCAAGATTTTGAGTCGCCGTGGTTCATGGGCGAGAATTCTTGGGACATGATTCGTTTAGGAATGCTTTGCGGCAGTGTCAACCATTGGAGGGAGTTGTACCACAACTGTTGGCGGTAAATCTAGACCACGCCAGCTCCGAGTATCAAGTGCTTACAAACGATCATACAGCCACTTAAAACCGGGCGTAGGTCATATCGAACAGGTCGAAATAGACTTCGAGCCACGCTGCGACGACGGAACTTTGCCCATCGATTCGGAATGGAGAGTGTGGTATCACAGGTATCTGACAGATGCTACCGAACGAAGGGATCGTCCCATAGCATATGATCACAATACCCCACAGGTTCTGCGAGAAAACGGCTTCGTTGATGTGCACCGGATCAAGCTCAAGATACCCGTGGGCGAATGGTCAAGGGGTCACTGGGCTCTCGGGAGAATGATGAGGGTTTGTCTAGGCGAGACGCTCGAAGCGCTGAGTATGGCTCCCTTCACCAGGACATTTATTTGGGATCATCCCACCGTGAGAAGATATTGCGAAGACGTCAATAAAGTTGTGCAAGATGCCGACATTCACGCCTATAACGATCTGTGAGCATAGCTTCCGTTTACTGTGTGTCCGCTATGCTGAAAAGCACTCTGCGTTGCAGCTTATCGCGACATCACGCCGGACGCTCTCCTACAGTCAATCGTAAGATCACTAATTCTGGCCAGGTACATAATCACTGCCCGAAGGCCAGGAAGAAACGAAACGCTGGTAAGAGCAGGCTTATGACGATGAGATGCCGCGACCATCTCAGTAACGGTCTCAGCAGTGAATCTTACACGTACGTGTCTTCTATTTGTGCATGGCCTGCCTACTCATCGATCCTGTCGACTGCGGTGGCTCTTTGCCAAATATCCTCGCCGGATCAACATTTACTTGCGCAAGCTCCGGGTCGATTGTGATCGTCGCACAAGTAGCCAGCACCAAATTCAGCAGTGCCATACTTGAAGATAGCGACATCATATCACCTCCACTTCAACATCTGGCCTGGCAGAGAGATTAATGAACTATATTTGGATGTAGCAGATTGTTTCCCTTTCACCGCCCAGAAGATGATTTAATTATGATTACAGCGATATTTGGCGAGCGTTTTATCTTTTCAATTTAAGCAATCACGATACTATGCACGTGGAACGGACCGAGATGTTTTTAGAACATTTAGCCAGATCGTCTATTTATAGAACAAGCCCAAACACTACAAAATGATGCATTCCACAGGTGGCTCCTGGCACGTAGAATACAAGCATTACCGGAACATTGTTGACGAAATCATATAAGACAATTCACGCCTCTTACCGCCCTCTTTGGCACTCCGTCGCTGGTGTAACGTTCTATATATGTGTGCCGCTTAGGAGCTGTATCTGGCCACGGGGCTCTAAAGGAGCTGTGGGTGACCCGCCCTACATCAAATACTACAATACTCTGGAGGTAAACAACCTTGGCCGACAAAGCTACAGATGGTGTGTAGGTACTCTAAGTCAAGGTTGTCAAAGTTGAAGCGCAATGACTGACTTCCCTAGTCTCACGCCCACGAGTCCGCTTGCCTCCTCCCATCGCGCGCTCACTGCGATGGATTAGCCTCCATCTACCACCCCTCAACTTTATCACCGTCCACTATGCCTACTTCATTGGGGTTTGCTTGCTCACGAGCGTCATCTTTTGGGGCTCCTCTACACCTGCCAGAAGCATCAACTATACGGACTCTCTATTCTTCGTCGTTTCCGCCATGACACTGGCAGGGCTCAATACCATCAACCTATCACAGCTAAATACATTTCAACAAATAATCCTATTCCTACTCATACTATTTGGTTCGGCGATATGGGTCTCGATTGCGGTCGTTTATATTAGGAGGAAAGCCTTTGAACGCAAATTCAAGCGGATTGTGGAAGCTGGTCGTCAACAACGCAGAGAACGGAGTAATTCGAGGAGCCATTCGAGGGAGACACCGGTGACCCCGAGGCTGACGAGGAGGTCGACGTCGGAAGTTGATGGGCCGGGTGTAAGAGGAAGGACCATCCACACGGAAATGCCCTCGTCCAGCGAAGAATTCAAGGAGGAGCTACACACAGCGAAGGAAGACACACCCGCTGATGTGCATACAGCAATGATCTCGGACCACACTGCCAATACTGAATCAAATACGGGGAGTGTAGATACTAACGATAAAGATCGGACAGCCACTCAGCCCCTGAGTATAGATGTCGGTATGAGTCGTCGAATCACATTTGCTAGTCCGATGTCCCCCACCCGAGAGCGACATCATAGGCAATTTTTATCAATGCAGGGTATAGGTGCTCGGCAGACCATCCAGAATCATCCACTGAAAACACCTCCGCCGATTTATCCCAACGAGCTGCCGTCGGTAAAAGAGGGCGAAGCGGCCAGTGAGCCGCCTTCTCGCCATGGCTTCCTTTCAGGCGGGTTCGTTGCCAGGAACTCGCAGTTCGCCGGCCTCACCCTCGCCGAACGAGAACGTCTTGGTGGAGTGGAGTACAGAGCTGTTTCGATTCTCGCGATCCTTGTACCTGCATATTTCGTCCTCTGGCAACTGTTAGGGTGTATTGGCTTGGGAGCCTACGTGGCATACAACAGGTCCAGTGCTACCGAAGTGAATGCCGAGAACCCCTGGTGCGCTCCGATCTGTTCCCTTTGTTGCGAGGGATGCGTTCGCTGACCATCTGGCAGGTGGGTGGGCGCATTCAATGGAGTTTCCGCCTTCAACAATAGCGGAATGAGTCTGCTGGACGCAAACATGGTCGCGTTCCAAACATCGAATTATATGCTCATCACCATGGGTCTGATGATCTTGGCTGGCAATACGTGCTATCCGATCTTTCTGCGACTGATCATCTGGACGATGTTCAAACTCATCCCCGACGGTGGAAGATTCCAGGAACACAAGAGTACGCTTCGCTTTCTCCTCGATCACCCCAGGAGATGCTACACCAATCTATTCCCTTCCAGACATACCTGGTGGCTGCTGGCAGCCCTCGTCGTGTTGAACGGCACCGATTGGATCGCGTTCGAAGTGCTCAATATTGGCAATTCATCAGTCACTTCCCTGCCTCGAGGCGTACGCGTTCTAGATGGTCTCTTTCAGGCCCTTGCCGTTCGCAACGGCGGCTTCTACGTCGTCTCCATCCCGAATCTACGCATCGGTCTGCTGATCCTTTATGTCATCATGATGTATATCTCCGTCTATCCCGTCGTGATCACGATGCGGAATTCGAACGTCTACGAGGAGCGTAGTCTGGGTATTTACGCTGATGATCCGCAAGAGGTACGTTAACCCCTAACACCCCAACATCCCACAAACTTCCAAAGTCAACAATACAATACTAATCCCCCTCCCCCACCCACAGAAAACCACCACCAAATCCCCCACCCGCAGCCTCTACGGCCGCCTCAAACGCACCGTCTCCGCCCAACCCAGCCCCCCGACCGAAACCCGCGCCTACTTCGTCCGCCAACAGCTCCGCGGCCAACTCGCCCACGACATCTGGTGGATCGTCCTCGCCGTCCTCTTCATCACCATCACCGAAACCTCAAACTTCGACCGCGACCCCATCTCCTACTCCGTCTTCAACGTCGTCTTCGAGGTCGTGAGCGCGTATGGCTGTGTCGGTATCAGTGTCGGGTTGCCGAATGTGGCCTATTCGTTCTGTGGCGGGTGGCATGGGTTGAGTAAGTTGATTCTGTGTGCGGTTATGTTGAGGGGGAGGCATAGGGGGTTGCCGGTTGCGATTGATCGGGCGGTTTTGTTGCCGGGGGAGCATTTGGCGGCGGCGGAGGAGGAGGATGCGATGATTCGGATGGAGAGGAGTGCGACGATCAATCGGGGTGGTGTTTGACATTACCGGATCTATCTCAAATATAGAAAGCGAAGCTACCTTACAATTTCATTTCATTTCTTTCAAGTTTCTCACAAACTCCTACCATCGCCATACACCCATCCATCATCCATCCATACATCCTATCCCAAACAACCCAACCCAATAAAACCCCTACAAACCCTAAAACCCCACAACCCCCCTCACCGCATCCCCCCACCCACCCCCCTGACTCTGACTCTGCACCGCCCACCCAACCGCCGCCAATCCCACTCCAACCATCATCCCCGCCCCGCCAACCGCATACCTCTCCTCTCTATCCCTCTTCTCCTCCATATCTCTATCCCTCCTCTCCACCCTCCCCCTCATCTCCCCCCTCAACCTTCTCCCTAACCACTCACCATCCCTGCCCGGGCTCCGAACCGCCAATGGCTCCACTGGCGTTCCCCACTGCACTAGGACTTCGGCTCGTCCTATTATTTTTGCGTTGACGGGACCGGTCGATTTTTCATTAGGGGTAGGAATAGGAGTGGTAGGAGGAGTGGTAGGAGGAGTAGGAGTAGTAGGAGTGGGTGTGTAAGCGATACAGATGGGCCAGCCGGCCATGGTTATGATGCGGGTTTTGGATGGGTTTTTGGGGTGGGGGTTGGGGGTGTGGTTGGGATTGGGATTGCGGTTTCCGTGGCGGTCGAGGAGGTGCATTGTGGCGCTGCTGTAGGGACGGCCGGGGGCGGGGTGGGTCGTCCAGACGTAGATTTTTTGGGGGGAGAGGCGGAGGGAGAGGGAGAGGCGTGCGGCGTGGAGGAGGATGGTGGTGAGGGTGGTTTTCAGAGCGGAGGATTGGGTTTTTAGGGAGGGGGCGGAGGGGTTTGTTGGTGTCGGTGTTGGTGATGTTAGGAGGGGGGAGAGGAGATCAACGGTGGAGGCGACGAGCGCTGACAGGGTTGGGAGAAGGTTTTCAGGGAGGCGGTGGGGATGGGAGGTTAGGAGGGTGGAGATTTTTTCGGCACGTTGGGTTTGGCGGTGGAAGGCTGGAGGGGAAGTGGGGTGTTAGTTCTGGGGTTGGATGGAAGGGGATGGGAGAGGGAGGATGTACCGTCGTCCATTATACTTGCTTCGTCTGCAGCTCTTAACGTGTGAAGCTGCTTGTCGGTAGCCCCGAACATTTCATGCTCGAATATATGCACATCGATCAGTTTGCCGAGGATGCTGTACACGAGGAACGTTCTCTGTTTATCGAAGACGTCTTCCCAGGTTGAGGTGTCGGTGCAGACGGAGATGTAGTTTGCGTATTCCATTAGTTGCGGGGAGCTGTGGCATACATTTGTGAGGTTGAGTGGGGATTGTGATGATCCTGGGATGGAAGTGGGTGGAGGGAAGTAGGTGGATGCCCAGTGCCAGGCTGTGGCTTTCAGGTTCAGGTAGCGTTGTTTGTATTCTTCGTCCTTGTCTGCTAGGTCTGTTGGCGATGAGTCGGGGGAGGCGATGTCGATGAATGCATCTTCTCGTTTCTCCGAGTCAAGCTGATGGTCGTTGTTTTCGATGTTACGTGTATGCTGATCCATGAAGTTATCCTTTTCCTGGTTGTGGAAGTCGTCGATGAGGGACACTGTTGTTGCTTCCTCCAATACTGCCATAGATCCGTTCATCAGCTCGTCAACGTTGGAGTCCTCCGCGGTATCCATCATACATTGTTCTGCTTCATCTACCTCCAGTACCTCCACTTGATCTTGTTTCTCTGCTTCATCAGGGAACTGGTCGACTTCAATGCTCAGTCGATCGAGAAGTTGTTCCGAGGGACTGCTCTCCATCCTTGACTCCTGGGAGTCTTGCGGGGAATTGCCCTTGTAGCACGAGACTCCATCCTCACGACTAGGGCGATAATCAAATCGTACTGCCTTGGATGACTTCTGCTTCTTGGATGCTGGTGCATCATTCTGTAACTGTGGACAGTGTATGGCTGATGCATTGCGATTTTTCATAGAGATGCGGACTTCCTTGAATTTTTGATGACGCCACGGAGGAGGACGCTTGCTGCCTGATCTGGTCTGCATCTTTTTTCTAGCAAGAGCCATGGAAATACACTCGAAGTGCATATGCGTACGTGTGAAAAACGAGAGCTGAAAGAAGGCTGTTGATTCATGACTTCCATCATCAATCGATTATGATATAGAGCGCTTTTGGAGATGGAAAAGGGCGGACGCCTGAAAGCAGGACATGTCTGGCTGACAATGAAAGAGATTCAACGAATTGAGAAGCTGTTCATTATGGTATCTTTCCGCATTTGTGATGCCCGCATCCAGACATAACACGACGATGACAGTCACAAAGATCATAGCAGGAAATCCGACAGGTTGGTCAGGTAAATGAGACCTTTTGAGGACATCAGGGCTGTAACAATGGAAAGATAATGATAGAGAAAAATGCTTCACGTTCGAGCTGATACCGGGTATATGTTAACATGAGTATTTTAAATGTAATGGAAGATGTCATGTCTTGTGTCGGAATTACCATTGGAATGTGAGTCCCCCTTTCAAAGATCCCCTACAAACGGGATGCGGCTCGTTCCTGTGGCCTGTTGCGGCGTCATCACGCCCTCATCAGCTGTACTGGCATTGAATCAATACATAAGATTGGTGTAGAGCTACGAGTAGTGCTTACCTACAGATGAGCGATACATTCGATCTCGACATCTGTCCGCATTGGGAGCTCTTTGACAGCTACGCAGGTGCGACACTGGGCCGGTGGAGTTAGCTTGACCAACTCTCATTGAGCTCTAGCTGTAGTATCACTTACTGGCTTGGGATCTTGAAAGACTTTCTCGTAGACAGCTATCCGTAAATCTGGAGTCAGCGTTGAAATTCGATAATGGGGATTGAGTACAGTCTAGAGACTGTAAAGGAAGGGCACGAGAGAAGAAATGTCCCCAAAGAGGCATCATGATTCTAGACTATTATATGCATCGATAGTGAGGATCACAGTCAAACGTACTGTTCATGGCAGCGAAATTCTCCATGGTCGTCAGAAAGACGCCCACTCTCACCACATTCTGAAGGCTCGATCCAGCTGCTTCAAGTACAGCCGCGAGATTCTTCAAGTATTGAGCCTACGATCGTTAGCGAGTCTTACTACAGTGCGAAACATAGTCTAGTTTGAGCAGTAGGTAGCTTACAGTGCGGTCGGCAATTCCACCTTCGACCATGGCCTTGCTCTCGGGGTTGATCGCTACTTGACCCGAACAATAGACCATTCCATGGCAGATGATGGCTTGGGAGTAGACGGGAAGAGGGGGCGGAGCTTTGTCTGTTTTGACAACTTGTCTTGTAGGCATGATGGTGATTCTAGGATTTTCCTTCAACGCTGGGAGGTTGATGGGATCGTTCAATGGCGCAATTGTTGAAAACTATGGAGGGCCACAGGGCCTACATGCAGGGCAAGTGGATACCGCAATTATACTGCCAAGTCTACTGTGGACTCCAAGATACCAGTCAAGGATCGTGAATCATCTCTTTATACTGTTTTGAAAACTAGATAATGGATGCCCCCAGGCAAATTCAGTGCAACTAGTCCAGTATCAACCATCACTTCAACTATGATAGCCCATGCAGTAGCACTCTTGAAGCACGAGTATTCTCATGCCCATTCCCTCGACACGATCCCAGTCTCCAATACCGATTTTCGGAATTTTTTATCGACTAGGGACTGCGAGTAACACCGAGTCATCGCAACGGTCTTATCAAAGATCCATCTAATAATCAACTCTAGGTAAGCTTAGTGAGCCGAGTGCAACGTATGTAGTCTGCAATCAGATTTGCAAAGGCACGATGGGGGTGCCAGAGCGCATCAACAGAGGAGCATGGCATTTCACCACTCGAATTCGCCCTGGGCTCGGTGAAAGATATATCTAATCTTGATCAGTACAAGATTGCTTGTAAGGATTCGAAATGTAAACCTACTCCTTGCCTCCAGTGGTCAGTACGCCATCTTTGAGCGTGCACTTCCACTTGTTCTTGACTCGCGCTACTTTGTCGTAGGTGCAGAGCATAATTTGGTTGGGCCGACCTTCATCCTGCTCCTCTTCAATAACGTTGTCATCTGGGTCATCAAGATCGGAATTGATGGCGTCTTCGTCCTCGTCGTCATCAAACAGCTCATCCTTAACGATGGTCTTATCTTCCTCATCTTCGTCATCACCTCCATCGAGTTGTGGGATTTTGGGCATAAGCACCAGGTTCGCGGTCTGAGCTGCCGCTAGAGCAGAGTGTGAGTTACCAGGTCCACCAACAACCTTTGGCTTTTTAGTCGAATTGAATCTCGGCTGTTCAGAAACCGGCATCATCAAGCCGCCTCCTTCCATGGAACGATTCATTTGCTCGACTCGCTCTCTGATGGTCATGTCCGACTGAGCGGAGTACTTCGAAGCATCGAGACGTCTATGAGCGACTATTCCGTCCCAGTCATCCGCACCGTCCATCTGGGTGTTATTGACAGCGGGTCGCTGTTGGGCCTCACGGAGGTTCTGAAATTGTTGTGCTTGCTGGCGTCTCTTCATCTCTGCTTGTTCCTGCCTTTGCTGATCTGTCATTTGTGGAGGTAGCTGGATATTCATGGGGTTTCGCTGAGATTGGGCTCCTTGAGCTCCCAAGGCTGCTTGGGCTTGAAGCTGACTTATCTGTTGGCTAGCACCAGCACCAAACTTCTGATGGAGGTTTTGCGCGGCACGTTGTTGCGCGGTCGGACTGGCATAATAGGGCGGCATACCCGCATTCTGATAGCCTTGTGATTCAAATCCTGGTTCACTCTTGATACGAACTCCATTGGGTCCATTGCTTGGGACTGGAGTGGAAGACGACGGAGGACCATTGGACGGTTGGGGGCGAGGAACGTTCGAAGGGACCGTTGGATTGGCCATGGGCTGAGGCGCTGGCGGAGGCTCCCATGGGAACGTCCCGACCTTGAGGGAGGTAAGTTTGGTCTGCCATGTCTGTCGCAGCAGTGTGGTTAGCAGCGACTTCTTTGATAACCTCGGAAGTGTTGATATGTATCGGCATCCAATGGGAGCTGCTCGGCAAAAGGTGTGACAGAGTGCTAAAAAAGCACTAGGCAGAATTCGAAGTGGGGCGCAGCAATAGAATGAGTCAAATGCTGGGCATCCCCCAAAAAGCTGATGAAAATCTCATGCCCCGCCTCCCTACCCCAAAATTCGAAGGGCATGCCGCACCGTCAATATCGCGCCAAATGCATCACGAAAACAAAGTGTAACAAAGGAATATGTGCTTTGAAAAACAACTCCTGCTTGCGCGTTTGACAAGATCGAAACATGGATGCGATAATTGAGTCTTGCTGTACGGCGGGCAGAGGAAAAAGGCATACGGACCTTGCGAATGTCATCCAACGTCTGCTGGTTGACACCATCCTCTTCGAAGGTGGTTGCGCAGTTCTCAATCACGTCGTCCATGATCTTCTGGTACACGGTACCCTATAGTGCGCAGCTCCATTCAGCATGTACTTGCCATTGGAAGAAACCAATGTGTATGCGCTCAGAGCTGGCAAAAGCGAACTAACCACAAGCTGGTTCGACATCTTGACGGTGACACAGCCGCACCGGCAGGAGACTGATTCAAGTGCGATGAGGAAGAAGCTGCGGTGACCTTGTGAGAGAATATGGAAGATGAAATGTGGAGGTAGTCACTGAGAGAGTTGGAAGGGTATTGAAGGTGGTCCTTCGTTTCTGCGACAGTGTCTCGCAGACACCCCGGACGACTTCGCTATCATTCGCGTACTCTGTTTCGTTCTTCCTTCCCTATCAAGTGTGCCTTGTCCGAAGTTGGAATAGAATGGTGATTGAATGCACCACTGGGCTGGCTGTAAGTATGCTAACGTTAAGTTTGGGTTTGCTAAGAAATGTTGAAGACCGCTTTTCGCCAAGCCTTGATTACTTAAGCGGCCGTCCGCGGTTTGGTTTGTGTACAACATAGAGGAATGTGTATTGTCACCTAAACATGTCATTTTTATTGCAAGATTTTGAATAAGAAGGCTATTTTACAAGATTACCATTGGCATTGGCAAGGAGCTTCCCTCAATGAGGCGCATGAACAAAGAAGGCATTATTGCGTGACAGGACGTTACAGACGATGTCATGATAGACATTATACAATGCTTGACCCTAACGAATTGTCATCTGCTTGACCATGTCGCCGCCTTTGCCAGTCACGCCGCCCTCTCGTGATATTGCCGAAGCAGAACCAGGCTTTTTCTCAAATATTTTCCAGAATTTGAGACTCTCATCCGCAGCTAATACAGTCGTTAGTGAATTATTATAGCATGTAGCTTGATGGAAGCTCACCTGCTGTAGCAAGCATCTGACCGTCAGGGCTCAAGCAGCTGTGAAGTACTCTAGTCTCATGTGCTGGAATCTCGACATTTCGGACCAGGGTGGGATAGCTCCAGATGCTGAGAGAATTGTCCGGGGAACCACTTGAGCTGACGATCTCACGGTAATGATTGCTCCACCGAAGACTTGTCACCTGGGACCCGGTGTCGATGCTGTTTGTCCGTGCACCTGTAGTAGTGTTCCAGAAGTGAATGTGTCTATCGTACGAGCCTCCACCTGTGGCGAGGAGGTTTGGTTGCCATGGGCACCAGCTAAGGGCTTTGACTGCGGCACGGTGATTGGTCTTTTGAAATTTTGGAGCATCTAGAGATCGGGCATCCCAGATCGACACGAGGTTGTCATTGCCGCCGGTTGCAAGCTGGGAACCATCGGATCGCCATTCAAGACCGCAGACCTCAGACGTATGGGAGATTAGCTCGGCCACCTTGTGTTCTGCAACCCTGACATCGTGGTTGTAAACCAAGCCACTTCGCGCCCCAGTCGAGAGGATGTGCTTGTTCCAGCCCATGACACCAACGCGAGTGTCGTGACCGTGCATGCTCCGAAGCTTGGTGCCTTCTTCCACATCCCAGATCTGGACTTCCCCTGTGCCGAGACCAACACCTACGTATGCACCGTCTCCACTCCACTTGACACTACTAACGTAGGTATCTGGCGAAGTCTCAAGCAAGCTGCTGACCGTGCCAGATTCTGCGGACCATACATACACATTGCGTTCAAGACCAATCGCGACTTGATTGCCCGAGCTCCAATCAAGGAGATTGAGATAGTAGTCATCGACAAGACCGGGTGCATCCAGGACCCTCTCAGGGGCTGTCAATACCCTGCGGCGAAATTGAGCGGAACTTGCATTGGCAGGTTTTAAAGGACGATTGTATTGTGATCGGAGGTCGATTGGCTTCGAAGACTCCGGTGGTGCTGGCTTGAAGGCAAGGATGCGGGTATTGAGTGAGACACCGCAAGCAGTGGCAAGAGATGATTCGTACGCCAGAGTATTTGGAACAGGCTTTGTGTATGAAGTAGTTTCGTCGCTGTCTTCTAAGTTAAGGCCTTCAAGTGCGATAGTGGCATCGTCTTCTGCACTATGTCCACCGAGATCAAAGGCGCTGGCAGCATTCGCCAAGATCGTTGAGCCTTCTCCGTTACAGGTCTTAGGTCGTTGACTGTCAGCATCAAGCTTCCCAGAGCCAGCTGTTTTTATACCCTCGCTTGCTGTTCTATCTGCAATGAAACGGTCTCCGGCTCCGACGCGAATGGTTGTCTTGCCGGATCTCGTTCGGAGAGGACCCTTCTTTCGGCTTGCGCTCTTCGATGGTGTTTGGCCAACGCTGGTACCAGTGCCAGTCAGAGTCCAGTCCGAGACACCAAGCTCAAGGTGCTTAGGAGATTTCTTAGCTTTGGCGATGTTTGATTTCGGCGAGTCTCGACATATTGTTTTCGATACCGACCGCGAGAAGTAAGAAGACATATTGCCATATGTTGATTGAGAGACTATGCGATTGTTATCTGCCGTCTGTCGAGGAGGTGTGAATGGAGAGGAGTGGCTCGACGCATTGGTGGCTAGACTTGTTGTTCGTGTGCGTGGCGACGGTGTGAGAGGCATACGTCCACCAGCAGTGCGTGTAGAGAAAATACCATGATGGCTTTTCAAGGGCGTTGATACTGAGGCAGTAGCCATTGTGTAGTATCAGCGGTGTGGTCGAATGGACAACTGAATGTATCGACCAGTGTCTGGGATAGAAGACAGATAGTCTTCAGGTTAGTATTGTTCGATTAACCAGCGAGGTGATTGTCGAGCGTCGCTGTATATCTTTGGGCTAGTACGATTCCCCAAGAGTCTCAATTGAATGGATCCTGGAAGAGTTTGGGTTAGTAATGAATGATGGTATAGCCGGTAGAAATCTGTTAATCGGTCCTCTGCAGACTCTCTTTCAATCGGTGGGTCGATCAACCAAATGCTTGAAGATCTAATGGATTGGAAGAGTTTTCGTGCGAGAGGTAATGATGTTTGCAATTGATGCAAGGAGGAAGAGAGATGTAGATGTATGGGGGAATGATGAAGAAATATTGACGGTTCGAAAGATCAGTAAACATAGGAAAGTGCTTAGCGCCAACTGTTGTACCGACAACGACGGGACCCCTGACTAAGTTAGGGTAGCACTAAGCCCAGTGAGGCAACCCGCAGATCAGCCGTCATCATCTTGGTGGTTTTGGCTGCCACTGAGGAGCAATTAATTCGTTGCTCGCATCATAACCTATGGTGGGGGGCATCGGTAGCTGCCAATGCTGATGCATTGACCGGCCCTGATATCTCCCTCGACGGTAAGAGTATAGGTATCAGCTCACAGACGTTTCGTCAGATGCTCGAATCATACGGCCAACATGAACCAGCAATCGGGTGGCAGTCTCCCGCGCGGTCAAAACCACTCGGGGTCTTGGAACCGCTTCGGCCAAAGTGCAAGGACTCCAGATTCAGCTTCGTCTTCCAACAACACCTACCTAATGCCAACTAGTCCGTCCAAAAATCCGCGTACGTCTCATGGGAGCTACAAGCCAAAGATTGCTCGAACGGGTGGACAGCGGCCCGCGTGCTTGGTTAATGCTTCTGTAACCTACTGCGGCAAACATCAGATCTATGCATTTGGAGGCTTCGATCAGTTCACTGACGAAGGTGCGTCTAATCCGAAAGACGATTGGCTCGCTATACAACAGCAGCATTCCGGACGCAATGCTGAAAATATATAGTCTACAATCATGTGCTGAAACTAGATTTGGAAAGTCTGCAATGGACTCTTGTGGACAATTATGGGGATATACCAGGTGTGAGAATGGGTGAGTGTTGAAACCCCCAAGGTCTAAATGGTCAGCTCATTACAATCGCAGGTCATACCGCTTGCCTATGGCAGGCCTCCAAGCTCCTTGTTTACGGCGGTGAAAATGAGCATCGGGAATACCTTTCAGACCTTGTAATCTACGACATCAATACTTCTCACTGGACGCAACCAGAAATACACGGCCCTATACCCAAAGGAAGAGCACGCCACGCTGCGGCAGTCTATGATGATAAGTTATTCGTTGTCGGAGGCCTTGCAGGAACTGATACGTATACTCTGGACGAGATTTGCTACCTTGACCTTAAGACCTGGACATGGTCTCGATCATGGAGCTTTGTTGCACGCTTTGACCACTCGACGTGGATATGGGGGGGCCGAATATGGGTATATGGTGGCCTTGGGCCAGACATGGAACGGACAGGCGAGTTGTTATCGCTAGATCTCAAGAGTAGTCCTGCATTTAGATCAGTCTCAACGCATGGCATGTCCGAGTCCACGACGGAAAGAGCGGGACCCAGCCCCCGATCACATTTTGGGCAGTACCATCAACAGCAGCACATTGCGGCAGGATCAAGTGTCTATACCGCAAACTCTAGCAGCGTGCAAGTCCGAAACTCATCCCTTGTCGCAAAACCTGTCGCTCCTGGAGCAATATCTTCCACAAAGTTTTTATCTGGACCCAACGTTCCTTCTCCAGCTTTAGGAACTCATTTTTACGCCTACTCTTCCGGAGCTCTTCTGGACTTCGTTACACCAGCAGGCTCCACCCGCCCATCCGACTGCAATCTTTCCGCTTTGGAGCTCAGTGATCAACAGTGGCAGAAGTTAGCTGACGGACCAGAGATTTTCGATCCGTTGTATCGTTGGCACTACTGTGCGATAAATGAAGATGGCACAAAAGCATGGCTTTTGGGCTGTACATTGGAGCCCTCCGAAAATGGTGCTGCAAATTTCGAGGAATATCTTAGCGATGTAATTGCACTTGATCTATGCGAATTTGGCTTACTGGGCAATGATGTGACTTGGGAGCCGGGTACTGAGAAATCCAGATTGCCAGTGTCTGATACACATACCGTGTCAAAGCCAAACAAGCTTGGTGCAGACCTTGCGACTATGTTCGATAAACCACCAGAGGCAGGTAGCGGTAGTGACTTCATCATCACTGCCAGTAAGGAGGAGGTTGTAGACGAAGACACTATGTCCGCGACGTCTTCTACAACAGCCACGTCTGTAGCATCTGGGTTTCTAGATGCCTCGGTCCGGACTTCAGTCCCAATCCATGTTCACAAATTGATTCTGCAAGCTCGTTGGCCGCACTTCAACCGAGTATACAATTCTCAGATGTCCGAATTTCATACGAAAAGGCTCCATATCGATGAGCCTTACGGCGTTGTCAGAGCATTTCTCTACTACCTATACACCGACAGTATCGACAGACATCCTGAATACTGCTCAAGCCTAGTGCAGGTGGCAGGACTTCTTGTCATGTCTGATGCTTACGACTTGCCGGAACTGCGCCTACAGTGCGTTCGCCGTCTCAGCCGAGAGCTAGATGTTGAGCATGCAGCCGTGATCTGGGAACGAGCAGGGACTGCCAATGAAGAATGGCTACGGAGGCGGGCGGCCAACTACTGCCTGACCCATTGGGGAAGAGTTGTAAGAACAGAGGGATTCCGAAGGTTGAGCCGCCGTAGCATGATTGAGTTGCATGAGGTGATTGACGTGGATGGTAGAGTCATTGGCGGAGAGGAATTGGAAGTAGTAGGTGGTTTTGGCGGCGGAAAGTTTGGTGTTGGCGGATCAGGCAGTGAGACCGCCATGAAAAGGGCTCGGGCACAAGAAGGTCGTGCGAGTGACGAGATGGACGACAATGAGACCCAAGATGGCGTAGGGATGGAACTGGGCTGACTCATGTCTTTTCAAAGCAAGGCGTTGGTGGTCTTGATTTCATGTGTGGAGAATATTTCTTTCTCAGCATTTACCAGCATTGCATGGCTCGATTCTCACGTTCGCAGATACCACAATAGCTCATCACTTATGCATAAGATCTTGCTCCGAGAGGTAGATACTCAAGGATCAAAATTTGGAGAACAGCTCTAGGAGGGAATGGACAGCATCGCAAGGCCATCGCAAGGCCAGCCTTATCATAGAATACTTCATGGTGTCCGCTCCCAAGCCCCAGCTCTACCTACACATAGAGTAGTTTCGGCATGGTCAAGGGGTGTAGAATCGTGATGATCCAAGGGCTCGTTGACTCCATCTATGCCTTGGCGTCATCCAGAGGTGTTCTTCCAATGTCCCTCGGTCAGAGCTAATCCATTTAAGGTTAAGGCAAGGTCCCGCAATACGAAGACGAAAATCGAGGAGAAGTGGATGACAGGAAACGTCTGACAACGGTTGACAACCAAAACATATCGATTACTACATTGATTTATCATCCACCTTTACCCTAGAACATCCCTTTCCTTACGACCTACCTACTGCACATCTCACAGGATCTGCTGCCGTCTTGCGCCCCCAGCCAGCTCACCAGATCCTCCTAATCCGCTACCAACCCGTTTCAGATTCAGCGCTGAGGCCTTGGCCTGTACCTGATCTTTTAAACCACCACTATATCTCCGTACGAAGGGGGCGCAATATTGTTGACCAACAGTCATTAGAGCTGGGAAAGATTCTGAACATCTTGCCTGATAAATCAACATCTGTCACTACGGCCTACCAAAGACTCGAGCGCATCAATTAGGAGCCGAGCTCATCAAGGCTGTCCTTGTCCTCCTCAATACCATTTGCTTTCCAGGACTCATACATAACCGAACGCCAAAATTCGCGGCCACGAGGCAAGAGCTTCCCTTCTAGGAGTTCAGCTCTCTGACAGCACGTACGAGTACCAACCTTACGCTGGCGGATATCGCGAGCGTGAAGGCTTGGGCCTCTACCCAGCGGGGCGTGGTCAGGCAGTTACCTCAAAGATGTATAGGCCCAACTCCCTCTGGACGTGGGCGTTTGTGGGTGTGACCTGCATCCAAGCACTCATCGTTCTAGCCTTCGAATCGTAAGTTCACCATACTCCGACCTACGACGTAATCTCCATTTGTGTCTCGTCCTTGATACAATAGTTATTGTTTCTCATCATGGTCGCTAATGCTCTCGTGAAGATACGTATTTGCACTGTTCCAAACACGCCGAATAGGAACCCCTCCCCCAGGCTTTGACGGAAACCCCGAACAAACCATTCCAACATTCCTTACTCTATACATATTCGGTTTTGTTTATCAGCTGATTCTGGTCTACGATGCACTGCGGTTGAAAAACACGATTCAGATCATCGGTTTATGCCTCTATAACATGGGCTTATTGATATACGCGGCCGTTCAAATAAGTCAAATTCATGACGCTATTCGTGGACTAACAGCAAAATACATCCATACCAACGTGTGGAGCGAGATCAACCCTTTCTTGATCGCGATTCCTTGCGTGATTGCGGTGGGCACGGTTGCCATGTCCTTTGTGGCTCGAAAACTGTACAACGAATTTGCGTGGACCATCTACAAGCATATCAGTGCCGACTTGAAAATGAAGAGACGATATCTGACATATCAGGTATACGATACCCATATTGAGACCTTGGATGTATACTGACCCATACTTGCAGATTTATATCGCCCTGCTCAAGTTCGACTTTTTCTTGTTCCTTGGCTTCACTATCCAGTTTGTCGTGGTTGTTGTAGGGAAGAAGGATGTCGAATTTGCACTAACGATAGCCGCAATGCCTGTCACAATTCTGATACTAATTTTGGCTGGTTATATCACGCGAAAAGAGAGTACGATAGGCATGATTGGGATCATTGTGAGTTTTCCAACTACAATGAAACTGAGAACTGCATACACTAATGTGATCTCTTGCAGACCCTCTACTTTGGTGGTTTGGCCTACTTTATCTTCAAGCTTGAGAGGATGTACGAAGAAAGCACTGGTCGAGCTATACATTACATCTCTGTCCGCAAATCACTCACAACTTTTGCTGTCATTACGATTGTCCTGATAGTCATCACTATTATCAACGCGATCATGTGCGCAGCCAACTTTCGAAAAGGACTCAAACCATACATTGCAAGTCGGAAGGTGGAGAACGATGACGAGAAACCAAACATGATGGAAATGCCGAACCTTTCGCACGGGCCTGTACCAAGCCGTATGACGATTGATTAGAGGAAGTCGCTTTGAAGGCTGATGGGGGTCCTAATTACTGGTACATACTCGGCCCTACAAAAGAGGATATGGAGCGTTGCTAGTTCTAGTGTGCGTTCGATACCCATGACGGAGTTGGGGAGCAAGGGTCAACCGGTTCACTGCACGGTTGCTGCTCATTTTCAGCATACTCGAACTATTTTCCACATATTAACGACGGTAGCATCAACCGGCGTTTATAAAGATAGAAGATACCTAAAGCAAAATATTTGACGACTTTCATCTTTGGCACAAGGCTATGCTGCGAGTGATGCTTTCATTCAACAGCGCTTGAATTCCCCTTCGCCAGTAGGAGCTTAAGTTCAGTTTCTATGCTGCCAAGGCTGTCAAGGCTGCAAGTGTCACGTATCGCGGGTAGAATAGATTAGAACTAGATAGCGTAAAGTAAAGTAGTCGAAGCTTTGAGTGTTCACGCGCTGCGTCGCTGCGATTGAGTGCAAAGTATAGAGCATTCATTCGAGAGCCTCCGTCTTCCCTCCCTAGACCAATATCTGCTGCCCTCATTAAGAACCCTTATCAGCGTATCCTTCTGGTGTTTATTGGGTGTACTCAATACAACAATGCGTCCCGGTTAGCAGACATGCTATAGCCCATCGAAGAGGGGAATAAAAGCGATTCACGCTAATTCTATGATATACAGATGAGCAAATCCTAGAGTCGCTAGCTAGGGGTGATCAAATGGATTAGTATGGCTCCGAACATCGTTTCTTTCCATTCCATGCTTACATTGTGTGTAGTACAGAATGGCCTGGACTACTCGAGCGCATCCTGCCCAAATTAGAGCACGTACGTCAAGCCCCCAGGAGCTATTCGCCCAGGGATATTAATTGTACAGATTGCGTACAGTGACTTTCCTCCGCCCCGGATACCCATACAAGAGTTTATACCGTCATCGCAGGAGGAAGAAAATATATCTGCTAAGCAAGAACCTTCGATAAAGTCAGAGTCCTACGAAGAGCATCCACCTACTACGAAGGAAGAAAGCTCAGACAGAGACAATCTTGACGACAAGCAAAACATCCCCATACAAGATACACAATCCACAGTCAAGTCCGAATTCGCCAGGAATTCGCCTACCTTGCACACCATCGCCCTACCCCCAAACACCCTCCCCCCACCCCTCCTCTCCCTCCTCCATACCATCCAGTCCATCCTCTCTACTAGCTTCCCCACCTCCCCACCCCACACAATCCAGCGACTCGCCGAACTCATCCTCCACCCAACGCGCCACTACCGCACCCTCCCCTCCTACCTCCGCGCCCTCGACCGCATCGTCTCCGTCGCCAGCCCCGCCTCCATCTTCCCTCTCCCCGATCTAATATCCACCACGAGCCTAAACGGCCGCATGCTCAACGGCGCATCCAGCCCCAGCCCCGACCCCTCCAGCGAAGAAAACTTCATCGGCGGCGCGGAACTGACTGAGATCCCGTGGTTGCGAAATCAGAATGCGGCAGGCAGCCCTTCACCCACGGCCTCGCTTGGAAACGGCACCGCCAGCGATCTACGCACCGAGAGCAAAAGCCTCATCGACGGACCGAACGGCGCCGGGAGCGTGGAAACCGTAACGGTGTCCGTAAACGGCGCTCCGAACTCTTCCTCACGCTCAGACGACAGCAGCAGCAGCAGCGGCCACGGCATCACGCAAGGCGAGCTCCTACGCCAAGAGCAAGAAGCCGGCATCGTGCCCGTGCCCTCCTCGCCACAGAACGGACGCGTCACGAGAAGTAGCGCCGCCTCGGCCGCAGCCGCGTCGCGAGCCGTCGGTCTGGACTTTGATGAAGAGGGGGAGATGGCGGGTGGGGAACTGGAACCGGAACCGGTGCATGCGCGTGGCCCGGGGCGCATTGGGATGGAGGATTTGGGGCCGCAGGCTCCGAGTAGTGGGTTGGCGGGGGGGTTGGAGTTGGATGGTGGGATGGGGAGGAGGGGGGAGAGGGGGGGGATGGATGGTGTCAGTGCTATTAGAAGATCTGGGGAGGGAGAGGGAGAGGGGGAGGGAGGGGGAGAGGGGATTCAAGATGGGGATGGCGATGTTGTGATTGCGGATGCGGATGGTGTTGTTGGGGGCGGAGAGGGAGAGGGAGAGGGAGAGGGAGGGGATGTGAGGAGGGGGGATGATGTTGTGGATGGTGGTACCATTTTGTAATAAGGTAGAAAAGGTGGATTTCTGAACGGTGCCATCCATCTCACGTAAGAGCTTGGAGTCTCAATCGTAGGTAGTGAAGATGCCACGCATGATATCCTTCCTAGGCACCTAGGGTAGCCTTTTCAGATGCACTGATTGATGATTGATGATTGGTAAGAGGAATTCTATCCACAAGTACAGTTCAATCCAAATGAAAAGGCAGAATTTCATTCATTCACCCGCAACGCCCAGAAATAAAATCTCATTGAATAGCCCAAGAAACGATGACAGAATGACCAAATCAAAGGAACCATAACAAAACAGTAAACGCCATAAAAACCCAGACCAAATCAGATCACGATCCCCTTCCCCTTCCCCTTCCCCTTCCCCCCCTAAATCTCCCAACTCTACATCCCTAGCCACCACCTAGACCCCATCTACAAAAACCCCATCCCTCCTTCAGCACCATAAAACTTACACTTTACCTCCCCCCCTTTCCCCGCCCAGGCGCCCGATAACAGCGCGATCCCCAACTCACACGACGCCTCCTGCGTTTCACGATTCTTGTCATCGGCGTAGGAGGAGGAGGAGGAGGAGGAGGAGGAGGAGGAGGAGGAGGAGGAGGAGGAGGAGGCGGGGTGGGAGTGGGAGTATCATCGTCGTCTTCGTCTTCGTCTTCATTGTCGTTGGCGGTGGTAGGGCTGTCTTCGCGGTAGGTGCCATCGTTCGCATCTTTCTGGTCTTCATTGTCGTTGGCGCTGGCGCGGTGGGTATCATCGTTCTCATCTTCTACCTCTCCTTCCTGTTCCACGTGACCGCCTTCTTCGGGTCCGATTCCCGAACCTACATTCGTAGCTATGCTGGATAGCGGACTCACGGTTGGTGTTGAGGGTGTGCGGTATCTTCTGAGGAGGCGGCGGCGTTTAGGAGGGTTGGATGGGGTTTGGTTCTGTAGTGATTGCTCGAAATCTTTTTGGGGGTTCTGAGGCGCTTTTCTTTTGTTTGTGTTGCTTAAAGATGGGTTTTGAGAAGGAGGAAGGGCGTTCACGCGTTTCCTGAGAAGGCGGTGGTTTTGTATTGGGCTTTGGTCTTCTTCGTGCTCGTCCTCACCTACGGGACCTGCTTGGGATCTCCTAGAAGCCTTGCCTTTGCCCTTGCTGCCCAATGGAAGGTTCGTCTCGAGGCCGGGAAGCTTTTTACCGCTTATGTGTGGACGCCGAAAGACTTTCGAGATTTGGTCTGGCTCTTTTGGATCAGCGTTGGACGAGACGGAAGGATCACAGGACCATTCACCGTCACCCGAATAGTCGATAGGATCTTCCTCCGCCCCATCCTCGTAGTCTAAATCTATAGATTCACCATCGCCATCACCATCACCCGAATAATACTCGGGATCCTCCTCCTCCTCGAATCCCGCTATCATGGTATCCGCCCTCAAATCCACTCCGTCGTTCTCCCTTGCATGCCATCTGTTCCAGATAGCATGCGTTCGAGCTTTCCCCTTGCGATCCTTATCATTCTTGCGAACAATGTCATCCCTTCCTAGGTCCTTGTTGTTGTTGTTCTCCTTTCTCTTTCGCAAGACAGCATCAGGGAATTGGGGAAATCTGACAGGTGATAGATTAGGATCACGAAAACCGTCAGCATCGACGGGGTCTCTATCTCCTTCATCCGGGGCTAGTGGCTCCTTGCCCGGACGCATCTCGTTGATCTCGTTGCCTCGATAATATAGACGCTGGGCTAAACCCCACCTCGGCGGGGGTAAATCATCTCGTGCTTCTTCGGATAAGTGTTCATGTAAAAGTATACGGTTTCTCTCAATCTTCTCGAGAAGATCTTGGACCGAAGGCCTTTCCTCGGGATATGGCTTAAGACAATCTCGAATGGCATTCGTCAACGACATGCTATATTCCGGTCGGTTAAGGGTTCCAAATGCGTTGATACCGTGGTGGAGATCCTGGACTTCATCAAGCCATATATGACTGACCTCGTTCAGCGTCATCAGCTCGTACATGACAGCGCCGATGGCCCAGATATTGGTGTGCCCGTAAATTTTGAATTGAGGTTGTCTGTAGACTTGTCGTACATCATAGAATGACTGCAGCTGCTCCTAATGGGGCTCAGCAACGTCGGGATACGTAAGACAATTACTACTCACTGGGGCTTGCCAACCTTTTGTACCAGCTTCCAATAGGCGATTTGAATTTCCAGGGTCCTTCAAGTCGCATTTTCTAGCAACTCCAAAGTCGCCCAATTTTGCAGTCGGATAGTAAGGGACTCCGCCAATGCCCGAGTCTTCGTAGCCGAGGAAAACTGGCACTCTGTTAGCGCTGCCATTTCATGATAGCCTGGAGGAACTGACTGTTGTCTGGCTTTATATCCAAATGCACGATCTGGAAATCCCGGCCGTGGTCATGATTGTCATCTGACTCTGTGCCTGGTCCATTTGCCATTGCATCCGCTGCATCCACGAGATAGTAGAAAACCTCCCAGAGGAAGGCTTCTGGTATATAGCGTCTGACACCAGTCAGTGGTAGGCAATTAGCCCGGTCTGAGAGGGTCATCCTACCTAAATTTCCGATATCGATCGATGAGTCTTCTCAAGTCCCCATACGGACAGTATCTCAAATACAGACGATGAACTCTCTCGTGGCAATATCGTCTGTAGGCCCTCAAACGAACAACGCCCCGACAATGGGTCTTGTTCATCAGCTTCATTATTCTGACTTCGTTGGGCACCTGTGGCTTCCATTTGCGGTTGAGGCCTCCTAGGCATTGTTTGACGACTATCTCCTATGACTGATCAATCTTGTTCCACGCCAGCGAGAGGCAGCAAACCCACATCAACAACCTCTCCATCATCGTTCCTCTTTTCCCAAAGACCAGCGATACCGTAAGATCCTTGGCCCAACGGCCGCACCCCAATCCATTGCCCCTCTAGACAACCACCAGGTCTTGATTGGATGAACGATGCAGCCTCTGGGACCCAAGGAGTGCGAAATCTGTTAGTTGTGGATCCGACGATTCTTTCGGTGTTTAAGGCATCATATTGTTCGCCGGGCTCTGAAGGTATGGAGACGGTCGATGCTCGGCCGTTAGAGGCTATGCTTGGCCTACGGGCCCACCTGACTTCCGACATTCAAGCTAGGAGAATACTGGGTGTGTTTAAAGGGTAGCTTGGACGCTTATGAACGGGCAAGATACCGGCATTGAATGAGGATCGAGATTGGATATTGGCAGAGGAACGCAGGTGAGATCTGACGCTACTCCAGAGAGCGAGAAGTAGTCTGGATAAAGGAGATTGACTTGCATTGTGCTCTCTGTACATAGCCCGTTACGTCATTTTTGCGGATAAAGGTATGGATGACTATGTGCCGTTTGCGGCGAAAAGGACGTTGATCGTAAGACATGGATGAAATCATCTTTCATCAAGGAAGACAGGCAAGCTTGAATGTCAATGACCGTATCTGATTGTTACCCCAGCAGCTGCGTGCAGAGTGATACGCTAGACATCCTCGGAGTGCTGAGACGATCGGTTGGTATTGCAAACTCATCATCGATGAACACCTTTCGTCATCGCCCTCAATAGTCTCCGAAGGTGAGGAAGGGAGACTGTTCCGGCGCGACGAAGTCATGATTAAGCAGGCGCTTTGGACTTATACACAATGAAATCCGGAAGACCTTTCGCACTATACGTTACAACATAGAGGCTTGAAATGGAGAAACGCTCAGGGCAATCGGAGTTGATGTAATTGAGACGATCAATCAATTGGCGCTCATGCAATTCAGATACGGAATACGGAATATGTCAGTCTCTGGATAGTCTGATAATATGCGTATGTTGTAATGCCGGTCACTACCTGTATGTCTGAAACGAATGGTGATACTCGGTACCTAGTGTCTCGAAATATGTCGTCCCTAGCGTGGTATGCAGTAATTATGCACATATGCACAGCAAATGGCGGGGCAAGCGGAAGAGCGGCGGTCATGCCGCGTATGGACAGGATGGTAGAATAGTCGCCGATGCCACATCCTGATTGGCTGCCGTGAGATTGGTTCGATTCGCAACAGCACATTAACTGGTTAGATGAAGCCACTGGTGACGCCTTGGAGATGAAATGGCGACGACATCAATCTCCTCACTCTCTCCTGCTCTTGTCGTCGACCTCGTTGCAATCTCAGCGTTGAATCGCTTTCGTGCCCACCATGCACCAACAGCTGTCTCGATCTCCTCCATGTCCTCCGTTGATCGCCATGTCGTCCAACCTCGTGGGGTCCCTGGAGTCCGTTGACCGTTCGCTACCTCGCCATTCTTCGCACGGAGCTCGACGAAGTAGAGCTGGCTCTCGTGCCAGCTCCCTAGACCACAGGTTGTCCATCATAGACGAAGATGGCAATCCTCCACCACCGCCGCCCGTTCAGCAGCCGCATCATCGCCCGTTCAGCCGAAGGTTTCTAGGAGAGCCTCCCAGGTATCGAGATGGAAAGGAACCTCCGAGATATAGCATGTGGGATGTGACGGGTCCGAAGGGAGAGAAATTCGAAGATCTGAGGAACAACGCCTACGTTGCGCAGAGGGGAGGATGGAAGCGAATATGTCTCATTGCGTTTGTCGTAACAGCCTGCATTGTCGCTCTGGCCGTAGGCCTCGCGGTGGGATTGCGCAAGAAGCACAGCGGGTACGTGCAACGACAGGTCCTCCACACAACCCAGTATGCTAACAATCCGACTTCACAGCTCCACCCCTCCCCCCTCACCCTCCCCATCAGCTTCACCAACCGCAGGTCCCTTCCCCGCCGGTTCCTACACCCTCGAAACATTCCTCGACACCACAACCACAAACTGCACCTCCAACCCCCAAAGCTGGAAATGCGAACCATCCGTAACCTACTCCGCCTCCCCCACCGACTCCATGGCAACCTTCAACTGGATAATCACCCCAGCCACCACCTCGGACCCAAACCCCAACTTCACAATCTCCTCCACCGACAACCCCTTCGCCATCAACTTCGCCAACGCGCCCCTCAAACTCCTCGGCGCCGGCACAGACGACGAACGCTACACCTTCACCACCATGGTCCAAAAGGCCGTCTTCCCCTCCTTCAGCGTGAAATGCTACTACAACGAAACCCAATTCACCGCAAACATGTACACCAAGAAGCCCAAATCATACCCCCCCGGCAGCACCGCTTCAGCATCCGCCGCAGCACCCGCATCCACAAGTGGTAGTGCAGCAGGCGCACCACCCGGCGCAAGTTTCGCTACCTGGCATTTCGCAATCGACGCCACGCAATCCATCGGTGGCGGCGTGGACGTGCCAGCCTGCTACAACATGGATAACGGACAGGTGGGCAGCCGTGTCATGAGCGGATACTCCATACAGCCCGCGCAGGATTTCTGCAGCTGTGCGTACAAGAACTATAACCCCTGACCTTTCCTTTGCGCCTGTGATTTTTCTATATTCGTTTCCTTTCTAGCATTTTGAAGGATATGGGTCTGATGTTGATGATGTTTTTGCAATGCAAGCAAGGCGTTTTGGATTATGGGGGCGTTGCTAGCGATATATCCCAGTTTTTGACGTCGACGATGATTTAGGGCGTTTGTTGGGTGGGATCCGTGTTGTATATACCTTACTGCTTGGACATTGTTGATGTGTATCTATCTTAAGCCAGATATCATGTTATGTTCCATGTCACGTCACAGTCATCAACGATACGAAATACTTAGCTGAATATGTTCGTTTCCATGGGTATATAAATCCTCGCCCTAACCATCCCAAACCCATCAACTCCCATCCCCTCCCATCCCCTCCTCCTCAACATACGCCGGTGGCGGCAATTCACCCCCCTCATCCTCACCCTCAGCGCCAGAACCAGCACTAGAAACCCACACCTTCCCCAACTCCACCTCAATTTCCTCCCTCCGTCTCCGCCACCCCTCAACCTCCGCCAACCTCCCCCTCAACCCCTCCAATTCCCTCTCCACCCCCTCCTTCTCCTCCTCCGTCCCAATCCGATCAAAAGTCCACTCCTCGCCCCCATTCCCCTGTCCCAGATCCAGATTCCACTCATGATACCGCTTCAAACTCACCCGCGTGCTGATCGTCAGCAGCGTGATGCCTCGATCCTTGCACCGCTCATACAGCAAGCCCTCGACATCGGACGAGACGGCAGAGGTGCCTTCGTCGATGACGGCATAGCGGGGTTCATGGTACAGCAGCCGCGCGAATGCCATTCTCTGCTTCTCGCCACCGCTGAGCACGTCTTTCCACTCCTTCCTCACGTCCCAGCCGCCTTCCCGTTCGGGCAGATAGCCTAATCGGACATCCTCGAGGATCTGCAGCAATTCGTTGTCTCGACGGCCCGAGTCCCGCATGTCCATTTCGGAGTGCGGGTAGATGACTTGGTCCCTCAGTGTGCCGCTGGCGAGATACGGTCGCTGTGGGAGGAACATGATCCCATCGGTGCCTGAGTTGCGCGGTCGAGAGACCAAGCCGCGGTATACGGGCCAGAGACCACCTAGGATGCGGGCGATGGATGATTTGCCGGCACCGTTGGGCCCGGAGATCAGGACGTGAGCGCCTGGCGTAATGGTGAAGGATAGTGAGGGAATGAGAAGGTCGCCTGGTAATGGATAGATGGCTGGGGCAATGATTGGGACGTTTTCGAGACGTACACCATCGTAGCCGCGGTGAAGAGTGCCGAGAACATCGGTGAGGGAGTATAGTTCAGGCGACGTGCCGCGAGGGGGGTGGTAAGCGGATGCTTGAACGCGGTGGAGGGTTGATATTAGCGTGTAAACACGAGAGGTGTAGCCTGCGAGTTCAGAAAGGTCTTTGATACTGTACATGATCCGCCCGCCGGCATCGGCTAGGGAAAGCATTAAACGCTTGTTAGTTATGAATTGCTGCATACGAGCATGTGAACGATTTGTGGTAGCGCTGGTGTCTGAGACTGGCAGCTCTGATCGACCACCGGTACCACCCCATTCGGGAAGGAAGACTGGAAGAGCTGTGATGAGGTAGCCAAACGCTGACCAAGAATACTTCAAGACAAAGTCCTCTAGCATGTTATACCGAATCTTGAGGCGGTAGATGCCGTCCATCCAGACCCTCAAGTCCTTGTATCCCTTATCGAGGAAGACCTTCTCCATATCCGCGCCGCCATAGAAAGCTACTTCTTCGGCATTGGCTATCAATCGCGCATGTAGAGCCCTGAAATCGCCTTCTTTACGACCTTCTACCGCTTTCAGCTTGCCAAAGGGTGGTGACAGTCGGCGCAATGCCGTTGCTGTTATGAAGTAGTTGGCCAGAAGTCCTGTAAGGGCTAGAGGTCCTAGCGATCGGAAAAGCTGATATTGAAACACGAAGAGGTCCACCAAAGGTTTGCCAAGAGAGGAGTAAAGAGAGGCAGCCGAAGCTGTGAACAACGTCAAATCGCTAGTGATAAATTGATCTGCCCCCTGACCAATGCCACCATCCAAGTTCAACAGCTTGTAGTAATTGAGATTATCGTTCAGGTAGAGGTCGTGGATGTATCGGGTGAGTCTCGTGCGAAAAGCGATGGCAACTTTACTTTGGAGGAACTTGATGGCGGCGTTCGTATACGAAGCGAAGCCTGCTACTGTCAGTAATTGGTCGAAGACTGCTGCAATCACAGTGTATACCTCCTACGCCACACCATTTCATTATGCCCCAGAGAAAGCTCCTGCCATTGCCCGAAACCAAATCTCTTACTATCTCTCCATCAAGCCTTGTAACTACCAACGAGAGGTACGTCCTGAGAAGGAGAAAGAGGCCTTGGCTGAGCAGAAGACCTGACTCTTTGCTATTCCAATGCGGAATCATGATACTTAAAAGGCTTAGGAATTGATGTATGAATGCAATGTTGAGACCAGGTTTGGTATTAGGAGGTGGGACGGCAGTCATCTGACCATTCCCAAGTCGCGCCGCCCTCGGTGGGTTGAGGAATAGCCTTCGATGTGCATCGAATGTCGTAGGTTTCGTAGGATGTATCCGTACTTCAGCCGTCGACGACCGATATGGGACAAAAATCGTCCTCGATCCATCTTTGCCCTTCAATCCAGAATTCCGCCGCAGTAAACGCTCACCCCTAGCTTTCTTCTTCGACCGTCGGTTGAGCCAAAATTGACCTCCATATGTTCCTGATACAATAGTGATCACAAGAGCTAGTGTCGCTGCAAGACGTGCTGCCTTGGAAGTATGCTTGATTCTTGAGCGGATTAGACGAGCCCACGGTCCTAGGATTGTTAGGAGAGGATCACCAGAGTGGCGTAGAGTCGAGTATGCTGCCATTGCAACTTGATACTAGCTCTTGAACCCATCCGATGGTCTCGAAAGATTAAGACCTGTGTGGAGGGCCTGTCGAACTATGCTAGGCATGCAGCCACGCCGATTGTTGGAAAGTCACAACCGTTCAGCCAGCGGGCTTCGACAAGATTGGAAGGCCTGTAGGTTTTCCGGGGGAAGTTTCAGGGCCAAGGCGGTCGGGTCGTAGACGTGTGGACTTGCAGATCATGATTGTAGATGTGAGTACCTACCTATTTACCTGTCGAGGGGACGTCGAGCCTCGGCTGATCGGCAACAGGGTTTGATCAGCCCCGACAGGAACAAACACAAATAGCCAAGGTACCGAGCTATTATTCTAACATAACAACATCAAGCATACCCACAAGCAGTGTGTTGTTGATCGATGGAGTCGTTGTGTCTCCTAGCTCAGGAGAGGTAGTGGTTGCCAAATGGATTGGATTACAAGACTTCTCCACCTATCACTCCAACAAATTACGCCAGGGTCCGGCACGACTAGCCTTGGCCTTTACAGCTCCCTCTGGGAAACCACCAGAGGAAGTCAGGCGAAGTCCTTTTCCAATGTCTCTATCCTCATAACGGGGCTAGCGGATGATGATTATAACGGGAGAGGGGGAACCAGAAGACTTCTTCCCCCATTATGTTTCCTGACCGGACAGCGGCGGGACGATTCATATGGATTGATATATCATTGATGAAGATGCGGGAGCAGACAGGTCGTGTGTGTTTGTCGTGAGGAGACTCAGCTCCTTAGGTTCAAGTATTCGTTGAACAACGATCTCCAATTTACATGTAAGGATCCATCTCTTATACCGACTCTTTATTTTGAGTACTCAAGTAATCTGGAACTCTCAGTCCTAACCGATCGACTACACAATCGAAGATCTTTCCATAGGAAGTACGGTACGGGTTGTGTCAGTCTTCATTGATTTGTGCTCAAAGCGAATGCCAAAGCAGTGGTTCACCCTCGTGCATCATGGCTCATAGGAATTCTATTCAACATCACTACCAGCTGCTGTGGACTGTCAGTGGACCCACGTCTCTCTAGGAAAGAATACATCCCGTGAAGACCACGAGACTGGAATATAACTTCTTCTATATTCCGGCCACCAACTTCACGCAAATTTTCCGCGATGTGTACGAGAAAGCGGCAAATCTCCATTGAGTGAATAAAGGCTCTATCCGCTGCATTATTAGGACATCGATCAATAATCCGCTTTGTATGCTCTTTACTTCCAAATTTAGGGGATAAGAACGTCATGGACCAACGGGTGCAAGTCAAACCCAGTAAAATAAAGACGTTGGTATGTCGAAAGTGATTGTGGCTTAGCAGCTACTTCTGCATGGGACGATAATTCTCATCGATATGCTCCAATTTGCTAGGACTGGAAGCGTGGAATATGAGTAAATTGTTTCACTATGCGACGATATCAACGGCTGGGCCTGATGGGAGAATGCGCGTACAGAGACCTTCCGCAATCGGCTTCGTTCATCACATGTCTCGAAATTACCACAACCTATAAACCTGATGCAGTTTCAATGTCCTAAAACGAAAATACCCCCATACCCGCACCCGCGCTCGTATCCGCAACCCCTGTTGAGCGGAATATTCTGAACGAACAGATTTCACTTCTGACATCCCTAGATATATCGCGGGGAATGGGGGTCCGATGCAGAATTTCGATGTTGTTGGTCGCATAATATTGTGAATTCGATGGTACCGTATCCTGCTTTCCAAAGCTCTCTCAACTAGCTCATATCTTGTTTCTTGGAGGAATAGATGAAGTTGGCCGATGTTGTTGGAAATGATATTCTTTCTCCTTTTTCTCGCATTCTCTCTATCTTCTGCAAAACCAACCCCGGATGTCCGACGTACTGGACAAGGTGCCAGTCTAAAGACTGACAACCTACGCCACACGGCGAATGACCGTCGGAAATTTGACGACTTTGACAACGAGACTAAAGATTCCAAGATCCTGGCGCAAGATGTTTCGCGATTTCAAGGTTCCTTGCCGTCAAGAGCCCCATCGATACAAGAATTCTACAATGACCTAGTCCCTGTCGAGGACTCGGTAGCAGTGACCTTTGATAGGTCTGGCCATTACTCTTTACCAAGCACAAAGTTGCATATGCTACATATGGGAGAAGATTCTAGAGTCAGGACGTCCGAAAGTATTGCAGAAACTGTCTTGAGAAGAGATAATCAGATCAAACTCGTTCGATTCACATCGTACAATGTCATCGTCCCAGCAACGATTGCAGCTGTGCAGCTGAGAGTGTTCTTCGACGCGGTTGCATGGGAAGCCACACACCACTGGCCCACCACGCGGGAGCGTTCGGCGTTATTCACAATAACACAGGGTCAATTCCAACTTACAATGTCATGCCTTGGGGGAGAAATCCCGTGGCCCGTGCTTGCCTCCGCTGCACGGCGATTCTCACTCCTGGCCACTCATCTCTTTGTCTACACTTTCGATGCCTATTACATGGACGTTGGTACTTTCAAGACAGTAGCGGTCAGTCTACGTCTTTTAGGAGACCATTTCATACCGCGGACGAGAGGTTTACAGCCGCTCCCCAAGGGTCTGCACCGGCGAGGGAGTCCTTCCGAAGAACTTTCGATCTCGAGCAAGCGTACGACGCCATTACCGAACGGTCCTATCTATCTATCAATGACCAAAATCAGAACGTTCACCGCCCTACTCCCTACTGCCCTCGCGATCGCAAAGCTCGAAGATTTCTACAACCTCATTGCCTTGAAGATCATGACTGGAGAATTCGCACAGCTAGCGCCGGCAAAAATGATGATCCTAGGGCAGTGGGACTTTGAACTGATCATTTCCTGCGACAAGATGAATGTGCCGTGGTCCTTTGTAGAAGCATTTTGTGTGGATATGGCGGCGGCTTCGGCGAGAATGTTCACGGGGTTTTATGAGGCTACGGTTCGGGGAGAGGGACCGTTGTCTGGCCTTGTCTTTCTGATCAAGATGAGATTGAAGGATACGCCGCGGATATGATAAGACTGGGAATCTTGTCCATGTACCTAAAGGCTTACTAACACGAACCAGATGGTACAAGGTTTATACAAGCATGTAACACGCTTCGTTCGCTTACCTTTTCTTTCATCGTGAAGAATACCCTTTCGCTCAGTCTAATCATCTGATGATGGACTACACTATACTGTATCGCCCGCAACGCAAATGCTCGCAAAAATTACCATGATGTTATCCTATGATATACCACCTATCCGAATGTCTTATATGTATTTTAAGAATATACGCCCTACACTTCGGAGTCACTGGGTTATGGAAGGATTGCATCTGTCCTAGGAATAGCGACCTGATAGATGTGCGGTATGGAAAGTAGGACGAACGTTACTCCTCTCCCTCTCCCTCTCCCTCTCCCTCTCCCTCTCCCTCTCCCTCTCCCTCTCCCTCTCCCTCCTCCCATCTGATCACTACCCTACCCCCTTTCCAAAGAAAATACCACCACCAACAACCAAAACCCCTTAATCCCCATCACATTCATTATTATAATCCTTATAACCCCCTACCCTACTTTCCCCACCTAATCTATCTAATCTACTTGGAATTTCGCATGTCTATACACACATTATATATACCTTAAAACTCAGGATAAGAGATTACCGTTCTTTATCAGGAAAGGAAGTAGGGCCGCTTTAAAGGGAGTACCGGGGGAGTTTGGTAGAGTAAAGGAGAGTATAGAGGGAGTACTAAGGGAGGAGGGTCCTGTACTAAATAGGAAATAGCATTTATAAGCCTGAACTAGCTTTAATGAGCTGGGTGGGGCTGAACGATCGGAGCATAATACCTAGTGGCCGAATAGCACATATATACCAACCCGGGATACGCATTAATAGTTAAAGACAAGTACTATTGTATGGCGAAAATAATACACCTTCACGTTTTGTACCAAGGAACTTCTCACATCCTTCATTTGCCGCTTGGTCACATGAATCTTCCGCAGAGATCTCTTTCCAACGATACTCTCTGCAAGGTGCGTAGTAAGAATGATAGGAAAAGCACATGTGATCTAGCTAGTATGAGACATCTGTTATATAGACGTTTATATGGTTAGATGAGTGGAAGATAGAAGGATGAGTGGGGTAAATAGTTATGGTATGGAAAGATATGCCACTATGATATTAAGCTATCGTGTCATGTTACTAAGTAGAATATGCACGTGATTGCACGGTGACAGATATCACTGCTCCCATTCCTTCCGGAAAGCTCAGGCTGATTTCGCGAAAGATTCTGGGAGAGCAAGCGCAGCCCCTCTTTCATCGCATCAATAGCGGACTGGCGGATCCGAGAGCGAATAGCCCCCCTTTCAATCTGACCATGGATCGTAGCCAGTGTCGGGGTGTGGCCATCCCAAATCTTCGGCAATGTCTTCCCAGCGCAAGATCTCATCATCATCTTCATCATCATCATCGAAAAGATCATTAGCCATGCGCTGACTCGACTCAGTTGATCGTCGATCTTTCCTCTGCCTCTGTAACCTGACCGCTTTTCCCAGCTCCTCTCTCCTCTTCGACAGCGCCCATGTCTGCACTTTCTCGGGGCTGTGTATGGAGTACAGCACCAGCTCTCTCGAGGCAAGCACATCCTCGAGACAATCGTGTATGCCGCTGCTAACGCACTGGACGTCCACGTTCAACATCTCCTTGCACATTTTCTTCAGTCCAACAGTTTTTGCACCTGGATGGTCAATCGCCTTTGCAGCCAAGATTGCAGAGTCTACGATCCGCGCATGCAGCATGCCCAAGACGTCAAGGTCGTGGTGCAATGCCTGTCCGACCAAAACAGTGTCAGCATCTATGTACCGCCAAAGCTCAGAACGGGCCTCAGTCCATCCTTTCAGGGTGCGGCCCTGCGCTCTTGCTTCACTCAATGTTTGATTGGTGATGCCCGTGATTTCGGTCTTCCATCTTCTGACTTTGGCTGTTGGGAGCACGAGAGTGTCGAGAAGCGTTCCCCCACTCAAGAAGTCTACCGCAGAAAGCTTGACCACCTCTCTCCGGAGACCACCGTCCCCAACAACGTCAACCATCTCGCAATCTAGGGCTACGGCAGCGTACTTGGGCCTTTTTGGGTCATTTCCAGGTGTCCAGGCGGATTTAAGGTACCGATTCTGTCTCCGTCCGTCGATCGTTGGGAATTTATGAGAGGAAAGGGTATCATCCGCTTGATCGGCCTGCTTGCTTACATCGTATGGTTGTGCACGTGGACCATGATTTTGAAGCTAAGATGATCATAAGGCTAAAGTTTTCTGTTGGTTGGAGGCCCCAGAACTTACGAAGCTCGATTTTTTCCCGAGGTTGGCCTTGCAAGGGATCTTCTGCAGTCGAATATCTCCCTGCTTCCCTAGAAGGAGTTAGACTGTCTGCATATACGTTGGAATTCAAGGGCGTACTCTTGCATGTCTTGCATTTTTGCTCCCCCATCAACTCTGTAAATGTATACTGACGGAAGCGATAGCCATTTCTCTCAAGATCGGAGACCGAATGACACAAGTCTCTTAGAACTTTTAAAGTGAATGACTGTTCATATAGTGACATTGCTGACCATTCTTTGCCTAAGTGCTCCAAAGGTTTAGGTTGCACTGATCCATAAACATCAATCAGCTTCGATGATAATTGTGGATTTGGTGGAATTAGCGTCCGAGGATCCTCTGTAATAGCGAGTTGACTCATTAAGACTGAAGGTATCGCTAGCGTTACTTCATCACTATTACCTTTGGCTAGACCAGTTCGTTGACTGATAGCATCTATCACGCATTCTTCCGAATCGGTACACGTTTCCCAGGATTGGCAAGACGCAGCTTTGCCACTGTAGTCCATAGATCCTAACGCAAGCGCATGGTGAATTTTTGCATTGGACAAAGGCATCTTTTGCTGATTCTGCCCTTCGTACGAGGTTGCAAGCAGGGGGCTTTCACAGGTCTTGTTCTCCGTGATTTTGCACGAACATAGGTCACATTGGACCATTTTGTCAACTGTAAGTGCTAATGAGTGCCCGTCGCTAAGAGGCAGCCTATGATCCGTCCTAGTCTGCGAATTAGACAGCATTTCCTGCGGAGCACTGTGCTGATTCCTGTTCTGATGGCCCTCGGAATCGCACTTGTGGTCGTTTAGAGCAGTTTGGCTTCCGAAATCACATCGGCTACAGACATCGCAGCGGAAGTAGGCTTTCTCTGGCCTTTTGATACTTGCAGTGATCGTAAGCTGGTGGGCTTTTGCTTTGGCGTGCGCCTCAAGTGCTTCTCGTGACCGACACGAGCGGTCACATGAGCTACAACGGAAGGTGAGACCGCCAGAGCTTGTCACTTTATCAAGAGGCGAGGGCCCAGTATTCGATGGCTTCGCTTTCGGTTGCGCTTGATCTCTGAAGGTCTTTTCACCAGAGGCATTACCTGCGGCTGACTGATTGTGGCGTTTTGCTGCCTTGTGCATCTGTAGAGCGTTGGACTCCTTGAAGGAGCTGTTGCACACATCACAACGTACGGGCATGGCCGGTAGAGGTCAGAAAATGGTTCTACCTCAAAACTCCTGTTTCCTAGAAGATTGACGTTTGTGCGCGAGAGAAGTGGGGTGGTTTCGAGTGCAAAGATGGCTTGCTCCCTATTCTAGCTGCAGCCATCCTGCATCACTCCTCAGCCACTCTCACCACCCCATTCTTCGTACGCGCCCATGGATGTATCGCCCGAACGAGAAGAATTGATCCGCCGTGGTTTCCCTTAGGTAGGAGCTTCGTGCTCAACTCATATTACCATCTCATGATATCTCCTAGGCACTGAATACAATACATTGTACCTGACCAGCCTAGCACAAGGCCTTCTACCTCTCAAGTCCTTAATATTCCTCTCCATGAGTACGTACCAATACTCGATCCAACTATGAATACTCCAAGGAGTCCACGGCGAACGATAGGGATCGTAACATATACCAGCCCGGGATAGACTATAAATTAGTTATTGAAATAAGTATGTACCGTTATAAGGCAAAGTAATCAATACATCTTTACGTTTTGCACCAAGGAAACTGAACGTCCCGCAGAGATCTTTTTCCAAACATACCACTGCTCCTGTTCCTTCCAGAAAGCCAAGTCTTATTTCGCGAAAGATTTTGGGAGAGCAAGCACTTTGAGTAGGATCAAGGAAAATGCCGATGTCTTTGGATTTGAGTTGAGAGAGAAGATGGCTACACTAGAGACGAGGGAGTACTCTCCTTGTATATGGGATCGTACTGTTAGTAGTAATTAAGTAGCGTCGGGTATCAGCTGGGCATAGAGAAGAAGAATCGAAAAGTCGTTCCGCTTGTGTGCATTGGCACGTTGTCGCTCTTGCTGCCGCTAATGCAATGCTGAGTCCCTTGAAGCCTTGCTCGCCTATCATGCAGCAAAAATAGCCTTTGAGTGGTGCATGCGTCTCAAAGGTATCAATTGGTTCTTTACATTAGAAAATAGCAACCACGGAGGCTGAGCATTTGCCTGCGTTAGGTATGTTTCAGCTTCAGCTCGAATGTACAACATATAAAGGCTGGCGAGCACCGTGCTTTTGAAATATAGGCTTGTCAGTTACTCACACACACGGTTCCTGCGCAATATGTGATAATTAATCGTCTGAGCATGGAGCCTTTAGATGGAACAGAACAGGAGAACCGTATGGCCTTGCAGAATGACGAGCATACTCACAGGTCGCTTGAGGAAGCTGAAACCCCTGATACCAGATCTTCCGAGGGATCCGCCAGTTCAGCCGACTGTACTTCTATCCGTGGTACTCAATTCCTTATCCCTAGGAAGCCTGTTGGCATCTGTAGCCCAGTGATGAGAAGACAGCCAGATCTCAAGGTGCGATCTTCAATTCTAGGCAGAGGGCCGAGCCGAAAATTAGCAAAAACTCAGCGCAACTTGCGCGGCTTTACGGGCAAGATCCGCCCGTTCAGGTCTCCAATCTCAAAATATTGGTGGCTTGAAATAGGCGCATGCTCCCTTTTCCTCATCATCCTCGTGGCCATCGTCGCAACACTCTATCCACACCAGGGAAAACCCTTACCACAATGGCCGTATCACCTATCCGTGAACACCGTGATATCCATCTATGTGGTGATACTCAAGACGACGATCTTGCTGGTAGCTGCAGAAGGCCTAGGGCAGCTCAAGTGGAAATGGCTCGAAAGGAGTCGACCCTTGCAAGACCTCGTCCAGTACGATGATGCCACTCGAGGGCCATTAGGTGCATTCAGTCTTTTGCGGCGGTTGCGCCTTCGTCATCCTTTATCCTCAGTCGGGGCTCTGATCATCCTGCTTGTGCTTGTGATTGATCCTTTCACACAACAAGTTATTGACTACTACGACTGTGGGGTACCTGTAGGCGGCGTCAATGGTACCGTTCCCCGGACGAACGTCTATCTACAACGAGACACAAATCAGAGCCAATCGATGAGTGGGTGGATAGAACCTGGGATGCAAGCTGCTATCGTTGCTGGTGTCATATCACCGAGTAGAAGTGTGCACGCTGACTGTCCAACGGGTAATTGCACATTCGGAGACTACAGCACGGTCGCTTACTGTAGTGCTTGCCAGGATGTCACAAAGGATTTGTCCATACAGACTACTTTCGTCAAAAGCAACTATTCAGGCATCCAGACACATCTCACGCTTTTTCCAAATGGGACCTCAGGGAACCTTTCAAAGGTTGCACCCGGCTTTCTATCAAACACTAACATCTCCGTCTTGACTTCCTTGCCATCAGGTCTTTCCATCTTCAATGGTCCTGGAACAGCTCTGAATCTCACGACGATGCAGGTCTTCATACAGGGAGAAAGATTTCTAGATCAATCGTATCGGATGGAGATCATAGTTGGCAAACAATTCAAAACTTTTGATCCGGCGACAGGGAAACCGCCTTCGGGATGCGAGAATGCTTCGGCAAACGATACCTGGTTTTGCAACGGTTACGGTGCCGCAAGCTGTACTTTGTCCCCGTGTGTACGCACTTATACGTCGGTGGTAAATGCCGGCGTGCTTCAAGAAAACCGAGTGGTCGCTGTTGATGGTATAGGGTATATCTGGGGACGTACAGTGCCGCCATCGTCGCCCACACCTGTGGATATACCTTCGGACACACCTTCATCGATAGTATCTTCCTTTACCCTACCTTCTGTAACCCCCGACAAATATACCGTTGCTTATGTCCCATATATTGGTATGATCGACACAACGTGCCTGTCCGGCTTTGAACGTCAAAGTCTTCTGAACAGTGGCTACAGTCTGCAACAAAGGACTAGATGGCTTCCATATAATTTCACTTTCGATCCGCTATATCAATATTATACTAGCCAACAACCTCTAAATCTGACTGCCAATGCTTCTTTTCCAGAGTCTATGCTTGTACACGGATGTATCTACGCGTTTGACGATATATTCATAGCAGATCTCTGGGAAAGTTACATGAGCGATGTATTTACTGACACCGTCCGAGGAGACTCTGGCAATAACTCTACGCCGTCGAACCCGTCGATGGGGATTATCACGCGCTTGAATGGATCAGAGGCTCTAAAAACCATCTACAATTACGGCAACGTGAGCTTCGATCGCGTCAATCAGGTTTTCGAAAACGTCTCAGACTCCATGACGGACTTTTTTCGTCTACAGACACTCCCAAAATACAATGACCCGGCTCAAGGCCTTGTCACCCAGAATCAGACGTGTCTTGGTGTCCGCTGGCCTTGGCTGGCGTTTCCAACCGCACTGGCGTTGCTGACTCTTGCCTTTTTCATCGCTATGCTTGTCGAGTCAAGACCCAGAGCATCCAAGTACGCGTCAATATGGAAGTCTACTCCGTTGGCACTTCTGTTTCACGGTCTTGAGTTGCTGGACAGACGGCACGGATATGTGAATGATGTGGATGGTATGGAGACGATGGCAAGGGAGATAAAAGTCCGGCTCGAGACCACTAACGATGGCTTGAAGCTCGTGGAGTCGGCATGCGACGACCAGACTAAGGGCGAAGAAGGTGTCTGAACAAATGCCGGGATGTAGATATATTTCAATGTGTTTTGTAGAATGGGACAGGAGAAGTGCTTTATAAGGGCTGAAATGATCTAGATCGATCTGTCCTGCGGACTTGATGCTTGTCGAATCGTACGATATGTCGTCTGCGAAAATACTCCAAACACCATTATTATACAATGATGAACAACGAATGTGAGCAACTTCAGAAGTATCTAGTGTCGGCCTGTGGCCGCATGGAGACTAGGGTGGCTTTGGCGCGCACAGGAAATGTCTTGCCCGCTGGAGGCAACTTGTAACAACATAGCTTTTATTCTCATTCATACTGCGCATACAAACTGTGTCATACTGACCACCATTCCGGTCTCTGACATAAATCTCGCTAACAGTCTCGCATCGAGATGGCGACCCTCTAGTGGATTACATGCGACAGTATCGGATTGCGGCTTGACAACAAGACTGCCGGTCATCGATTACGAGCTCTCATATATGTTTTGTTCCACTCACCAGGGTAGAACGGAGAGTCTGCAGGCCCTTGACTGCCTCGCTAAGATTTTCGAATCGCGAATCGAGGAATACGAGCATGAGTATACATAGGACGAGGGGGAGGCAGACACGGCAGAGTAGTAGCAACTTAACGGGCGCAGCAATTCTTGGCGCCGCTAGAAGCCCACGATGGGATTGGGACGAATTCATGTATTTGGGAGGCCTGGAAAGGTATGTTGTATGCCCGCTTGGACTGTGGTGCCATTCGAAATTCCCTTTGAGTATCGCAACTTGTCCTTGGAAGCCCATCCGATTCCTCTGCTTGAGCTTGGCAGCGCAACATGATGGTGTGGGAATATGCAGGCTGACGGCAAGGCAGTGTGGTCAATCACCAGGGGACTCAGCCTGATCCGCATAAGGCTATGGTAATCAGAGAAGACCTCTTCAAAAGGAGATGTGTCTTTGCGGTTCAATCGATTCTCCTCCTGCTCTTACTTTGGTAAACGGTATACGCCTTGTTGGTCCCCAGGAAGATCACCGTTTGTGACTCGTGTCATATAGCTGCGCTGTTCGATTCAACTCTTATATCGCCTTCATTGGCTCGAACCTGCATAGGCGCTCTCTAGAGCAGCCCCTAGGGCGAGTCAGGCTTGCCACGAGCGATGGAAGACGCGCAGCAGCTACCGTTCCAGCAGCTTTTGGAGAACAATGAATTAGGCATCATCGAAAACCCATTGCAGCGTGTGCCAGAGGACGAGTTGGACCACGACATTGACGAATTTCATGCCAATTATAGACTCGGCAGGGTTGTTGACGTTGAGACTTTGATACACGGAGCACACTTAGCCAGGGATGAAGATGCTACGATCGCAGAGGGCATCCTTACCGAGCCGGAGGAGCGAGCGCTAGACAGAGAGAGAAGAACTCGCTTTTGGGAGGAAAGTAAAGAGCTAAAGATCATCCTATTGACATGCAGTGTAGGCAGTGTGGTTCAAGGGTGGGCACAAGGTGCCATTGTCAGCGCAAATACAGGATGGCCTGCTGAGTTCGGGCTGCATATTGGCCAGGGCAACCATGGGGACCTAGGAAGCAGCACGGGCGATATATGGCGGTTCTCTGCGACGAATGCTATCGTTTACTTCTCAGCAAGCTGTCTTGGGGCTTATCTGTGCGATCCGATGACCGAAATATTCTGGGGCAGGCAGGGAGCGCTATTCGTTGCTGCTGCCATGACCTTCGCGGCGTCAATTGGGCAAGCTTTTACGCATAGCTGGCAAGCTTTATTTGCTTGTCGTGTTCTCCTGGTGAGTAAGCATGTGCTTTCAAGATCGCTTATTATTATATCGTTCCGGACTGCTGGATATTTGAGATGCTGACGTGGATGTCAACCTAGGGAATCGGAATGGGCGCCAAATCTTCCATTGTCCCCGTCTTCGAGGGCGAGGTCTCCCCAGCCCGACTAAGAGGTATTACCCTTTCCCAAGCGATCCATCGCAGACCTGACTGGAGCAGGCCAAATCTTGACCTCCTGGCAAACCGGAACAGCCCTAGGAATCGCATTCTCCGCCGTTATTCCGCTAATCGTCCCCAACAGCTGGCGATTCCAGATCTCCAGCTCCTTCATCCCAGCCGCCATGCTCCTTGTCCTCGTCTATGTGGGATCCGAATCACCTCGCTGGCTGGTGAAAAAGCAGCGATATGCTGAAGCCTACACAGTGCTGCTGCGGCTCCGCGAGCACCCCCTGTTGGCAGCCCGTGACCTGGTCCATATACGGGCACAATTGAATGTTGAGACGATCTTGTTCATGCGGAGTACACAAGATGCTATCGATCTTGGCAACCAAGTGCCGCACATGGACGACAGAGATTACCAGCGACAGATTGGCGTCTTTGGCTTCGGGCGACGGATCGTGCAACTATTCAGCATTCCAAGGGTTCGAAGGGCCACCTTTGCTTCGTTTATCGTCATGAGCGCTCAGATTATGTGCGGTATCAATATCTTTGCTTTCCTGGCTTCGACCCTCTTTGACCATGCGGGTATCTCTAACACGCATAGTCAGTGGCTATATTTTGGATTCGGGCTTTCAAATTTTGCGTGAGTGCTGAGACTCTTGACTAAAGCTTTGATGCTGACTTTATGGCTCGCAAGGTTCTCCGCCATCGCTTACTTCTATATTGACAGCAAAGGCCGAAGATTCCTCCTGATGACGTCTTTGGCCGCGATGTTTCCTCTGCTCCTGGCATCAAGCTTCAGTTACAAAGTCGAGGGCATTTCAGGGAAGATGGCTGCCGTCACGACTTTCTTAATCCTCTATGTACTTGCGTATAGTCCAGGAGGTGGCGTGGTCCCCTTCCTCTACAGCGCGGAGATCTTCCCCCAAGTGCTCCGCGAAGTGGGCATGGCATGGGCATCATCCGTTTTATTCTTCGGAGCTGGCATATTGGCGTTGACAGTACCTCAGCTCATCCACGCCGTTGGACAGACGGCGTTGCTCGGCTTGTTCGCGGGGCTTGATTTCATAGCGCTGATCTTGGTTTGGCTGTTTGTGCCTGGCACGGAAAGGCATATTGCGACCATGGAGGAAATGAATTATGTGTTCGGCATAAGCACCAGAACACACACGGACTATCAGATCAACAAAGTTGCTCCTTGGTGGATTAACCGCTATATTCTTCGAAAGGATGTGAAAGAGCTACCATCTCTCTATCGGTGGGATAGATTAAGGGGTAGGACTGCAAGGAATTAGTCTGCGTCTGCTGGTATAAATGGCGGTGGCGGCTGATTGGAGAACTAAGGGCGATTTTGGAAATTGATGATGTTGTTGTTGGAGAACCTTGAAACGAGTGCGAAAAGCTTGATGTTGATCCGAATGTCGGCGGATTTTCTTCGATAGTTCTGTCGTGCAACGTCCCAGTCGATCATGAATTCTAGTCCCGTTCAATGTGTAATCAGACTTTCTCCACGTTTGCTCCCACTTTCCTAGGGCCCTCTAGAATCGAAGGTACATATTCTTTAGAATATATCTGCCGACGTACCAAGTGAGGCATGGTACCCATCCCCAACAAGGCTGAGCAATGCTAGTAAGCACTTAATCGCTTCCGGGCGCTCGCTGACGACGACCTAGTTCTAAAGGCTTCATTGCCTGTTGTCGCACTCTATCTCCTTGTCACTAATGCATCGACACCGCATGCCTAGTTCGGTCTCCCATCTCCCAAGGAGAGAAAAAGGACCAAGCACAGTATCGATAGAATCGTTAGTTCAACCCCGCTGACCCGGGAGAGTTCTTGATACGTCAACTGGGGCCCCTGGGGCTCTCGGGGACGTCGAGTTGGGGCCCTACCAGAGTCCGCGATGGATCCAATCGGTACCACTGGTATGGCAATCACCAACGCATTGTGTGTCTAAAGGGATATTTATGCTGATACTTCTTTCTAGCAAGCGTCATAACAATCGTCCAAATAGCCTGGTCTCTCTCCGTGGAAGTCAAGAAGCTTATAGTGAAGATAAAGTGCCAGAAAGAAGATGTACAACAACTGGAAGAGAAGGCAGATACCCTTAGTTCCATTATCAATGAAGTCAAAAATGCGTACAGGCCTCAAGAGAAGCAGGGATCTACTCTGCCTGTTGAGCCAGGCTACGACAATATACGGACTCTTGTTAAAGATGCGATAAGTCGGTGCGAAGACGATCTTACTGGATTAAAAGAAGAGCTCTCGAAGCTTCTGGAAAAGAGACAAACAATCACAGGGCCTGTTCTTCGGATATGGAGACAGCAGACTGCCGCTCCAACGTTTGCGCGGATTGCAAAATCCATCGAAACCCACCAGCTTTCGCTGCAGCTTCTCCTCCAGATTCTACATGGGTTAGTTGGCATACCTTCCCCACTCTTTATAGTACGTGGTGTGTCTGATGTTACCTCAGCCGAAGTTTAGAGAGCACGCGGCAATTCATGGCAGAGGGGTTCGTCGCGGTCCTTGCCTCCAACCGCAAGATGTTCGCAATGCTGCAGGGGCTGGCCAGCCCGCAGCAAGGTCTGACTCGGCAAGACACAGAAGCCACCCTTGTGCTACAGCCTGATGACAATGAAGCCGAAGGACAGACAGTCCTTTCGGATGAAGATGATCCAGCTCTGCACCAGTTCTTCGAAAGAATATTTGCGGTCTGGCTGAATGACAAGTTGGCCGATAGCGGTTCCCCAGTCCTCACAAAGCCATCTACAAGTCCTGGTAATCCACTCAATTCGGCGACCTCGACAACTGATCCTTCCAACAGGGCTACCGGTTCATTCGAAAGCTATGCGATGGGTCATGGACGACTGAGGAGGCCGTCTTCCCCTCGTATAGGCCCAACAGAAATTAATTCTGCCATCCCTTTGCGCCCTATCTTATCATCATCCTCGATCCAGTCTCGTACATCAAGCGCCTCAGCTGCTTCATCCACCTCTATGACGACGCCATCGACCTCTGAGTATGGCTCTCCGCAGACACCCGATCGTTCTCGGTTTACTGGAAGGACGAGTCGCTCTTCTGAGACTAGAGGAAGGAACGACCGCTCAAGGTCATTCGCCGACATTCACAACAGGCTAGATCCAGGGGGGTCCGATCCACAAGCTGGAGGAAAAGGATCGAAACTGCTAGACTGTATCCAAAAGAATGATATCTCGACCGTAAAATGGCTCATCGAAAATGGCGCCCCCTTGGAAGGAAGGGACGAAACCGAGAAAACCCCCCTACTACTCGCCGCATCTCTAGGTAATGTCGACATCGTCAAGATTCTCCTACAAAAGGGCGCAAACCCTAGCGCCAAAGACAATAAAGACCTAACAGCTGTTCACCTCGCCATCGGCCGCCGGTCCGCCCACGAAGTCATACCTTTCCTCTTGAGACCCCCAAATCCCCAGCAACTCGACTCTATCTCCGTATTGCACAACAGCCTCGTGAACGCGCCCGACAAAGCCGGCCGGACCCCTCTCCATAACTGTGCGCGCTTTGGTATGTTAAATCCAGCCGAGACGCTCATAGCGCACAACGCCGACGTCAACGCTCAAGACTTCAGGGGACTTCCGCCTGCATATCACGCAATGCAGTATCGGAGCTACGAGATTGTCGAGTTATTGATAGAGAAGGAGGCGGATTTTGGCAATTTCAAGTGGCCGCCACCTCACGACAGTTCGAGGGATATCGAGATCCTATTGAAGGAGAAAGGATGGAAAAGACCGCTCGAAACTGCGAAAGAAGACTTGGGAAGCGGGAGCAGTAGGAGGCCGGAGACTAGACGGTCGAGTCGGTCATGGCGGTGAAAAATGCGTCTTTGAAGGGGTAGCGATTAGGAGCTATGCGATGGAAGAGTTTATGACTGCACGACGGGTATTATGCGCCTGAAGATCACGATCCCCACTGAATGATGAAGGAGGAGATTCTGAATGGAGACTATGCTGGGATATGCTGACGGCTAAGATGACGGATGACCGGTATTTCAACACATGCAAATCACCCCTAATGAGTTATGGCTTACCGATTATCTTAGATTGGAGTCTAATGATATGAGGCAATTGGACAAATAACATTGCTTGCGTCGGAGGATTTTGTGGGTCTTGATCTAGGTGTACATGTTCCTATGCACGAGCTTTGAAGGAGCCATTTCAGTTGGTGAGATATACCCTGTAACATACGTGTGAGACCTGTCTGGGTTCGGAGGCAAGGGGTTGATATTCTATGCAAGCGGTGTTATTTCCGGAGAAATGCCAAGATTTGTATTCTACCTTACCTTACTTCAAACACTTCCCTGAAACGCAATTAAGTTCAAACATTCATGCTTCTAAACCGCGTCCGTACTTATTCACGCAATATGATACATTTAAAGTGCCTAGTATCAAACATGAATTCAACCTCCCTGGCAGTATCCACATCTCCTCCACGCAATCTCTCTCCCTCCTACATCCCAAAACCCCATCATCATACTCCATAGAATAACCTACCCTTCCCATTTCATCTAAATATATAACTCATAGCTGGAATAAAAACGCCGATCGCAAAACTTCATATCATTTTTGGAGACTGTGGATAAGGTAACGGAAAGGTTTCGATGTGTAAGGTAGATAGATGGGTGATATATACGCCTGATGGGGTGGATTGAGCTAGCCTCTGTAGTGTTGGAGTTATGAGGTGGGAAAAAAGGGGGCGTGGTATGTAGCAGATCAGATCTGTTTGTTTGCGAATCGATGGATACACCTGAATTATGAATGAGTGGGGGAGCGGGAGCTGAGTGGTTTGTCTGTCTGTCTAAGGTAAGGTGGGTATCTATCTATCTATCTATCAAACATCCTCTAGAATGGAATGGGATGAAGCTTATAGGGGAGTCCGGATTTCCATCTAGGAAGGAAACTTTATCTTGCCTCGGTATATACCACCACTATTTTGCTGAAATGTCATGGAAATGCGCAAGGGGTTGGGTCTACGTATGGTATAGCTAGTTATTAATCATGCCATTCCTTGCCTACCCTAGATAGGGTTTCGATACGGTCAAAGGTTTGATTTAGGCTAGACCAGTGATTTTTGCATGTGACGTGGAAATTTCCGAGGTTGATCTGTTGAGCTGGTGGAGATGTTTTGGGTATTGGGTGTATGGGGTTTTGGAGTATAGACACTTTAGTGGCGATGGCGGAGATAGTTGGATATCTTAACCGCTTCTCCGAGGAAAATCATTCCAAGATACTATGTATAGGAGAATTGCTGGGGCGAATGGAAAGGGGGGCGTGCTTGGGGAAGATGATGTGCAACGTATCACTAGATAGTCAACGACGGACTTACAACAAGCGGCAATCTATACCTTAGTTTCTCGGTGCGCTAGTCTTAGTCTCATATTGTAAAATGAAAAAGCGATGCGATACAATGTACACATATTATATAAGCCATCCGCTCTATACTATCCATTTACAACGCATCATCCCTCGAAATAGCGATCGAGTAAGCAAAAGGAGAAGTTACGGAAGGGGATCGATACGTGGATTCTTACCGAGGAATAAACAACTCGAGCTTGAGAATATGCGGCAGGTCGAACGTACGGTTGTTGTAGTTACTTACATAGAGAGGAGATGGATTTTGAATTTTGAATTTCGGTATTGAGATTTCAGAGGTGCGCTTTTGAAATATGTATATACCTAGACTCCTGTTTTCGTAAGAGGCGCTGTGTTGCGTCATTGGTGTCTCCTGGGGCTTGTCTTCCGTCAGGAATGCCTGCGATCATCAAGTCTGACTTGAGAACCTGGCTCTGTCCCAGGATGCTCCCTTTCACTCCGGAGAAAGAATACTCGCGCAGCCACAACGCACGCTTAGGATTTCCTCAGGCCGAACAAGTTCTTCGGCGAAGGCGCAGCCTTGCTCGTCCCGCTGCCACTCGGCGCTGCTGATTTCAGCTTCGGTCCTTGAGTCTGCTTCAGCTGCTGCTTCTGAGCGTCCAAGTCCCGTTTAACCTTGGCGTAGTGTGCATCCCCAGCCTTAGTGGCCCGTTCCAGAAACGCCTCGATTGCTCGCTGCCCCTGGGCGGCTCTTTCGCCAGGGTACCGCTCGGGCTGCGGATAAGGGCTGAAAGGATCGGGGCGTGGGTCGGGCTCCTCGTAGACGAAGTCATCGCATTGGAAGTCTCGGGGCCGGTCGTCGCGGAAGACGAACATGCGCCGGTCGTCTTCGTCGCTCATGTACTGATCGCCTTCGTCACCCATGCGCTGGTCATCTCCGTCGCTCATGGCCGCTGAAAAATCCGACTTGGGGGCAACGCTCAATTGATCTGTAGGTGAGAGTTTGGAAGGCCTGCGTGGGCGCACAGTGAGAGAAGGCCTGCTTGGAGAGGGAAGCTGGGTTTAAGTCATGTTTGCTGTATCTTCATGGGTGCCTAATGTCCATGCACTGCCTCGAGACGCCTGGGATGCCATACTATCCGGGCGTATGCCCTAGGTGGGCAAGGCTGACGCGAGGCTTAACTAGGAGCTTGGCGGGTTCTCCATTGGATCGCGATGCAAGAATTGAATGTATCTGAGATAGTTCAAGGCTCACCGTTGCTATACCTGGCTGGAGTAACCGTACTCTGCATCGGCTGAACCAGACTTCGAGATAAGAGGATATTTTGATACCGCAAATCCACGGTATTGAGGGTTGTTTAAGTAGATTCGTCAAGGCTGGCGGTCATGGATAGCCTTCTCCTGACACAAGAAACCGCTTTGAAAGTGTATACAAATTATGGCAATCATCGTGGAGGCATATCGTATGCAGATGAAGTCATTCGAACTGAAGTCGATCATTTTGTATGGCGTTTGATTCCACCTAGTCCGAGAGATTTAGAGTTGACGCAACGGCGTAACAGAATAATGGCGTCGTATCGACCATAGTCCCTGCGGATGTATCACAGCTCCTCGTCCTGTGAGTTTCCCACTTGTAGCCTTGGATGAGAAGAATGACGGCGCGAAGCGGTGGGTATGGAAATGGCAAGGCCGTCCCATTAAGTATCTCCGAGCTAGGCGTCGTAGATTTGCTCCGCTCGACCCGAATTCCGAGAGAATTTCTCGATTGCGTGGCAGCGAATAACGGCTCGCTGGCACAATTTGTCGACTACGGGCAAGGATACAATTCCGACCCCATCTTTCTCCGTACGTTCAGGACCTTTTCCGGCTCCTTCAACGCTCATTGTCCTACAAGATGCCATATTTCAGACCCCGTTCAACCCAAACCACGATTTCTCGGCAGCCATCCGCATCAACGTAAGCTCTGGGAACGTCCTTGCGCTTTTATTCGACATGTCCGAACCCGCGCTACGAAAGACCATGACAAGGGTTGGATTCGAAGCTGGGAAAGCTGATAAATCTCCGCTCGACATCTTGCTGTTCCTGTTTCAGGAACATGGTCGCTTCAACGAAGAGTGGCGCGCCAGGCTAGACAGAGAAGTTGTGGCCATGGAGGTTCGTTCGGGAATGACCAGCTTAGATACCAGCACCCAGCAATTCGACTTCGACGACGGTTACGTCTATGCGGGGCTCACTCGCGATCTGCACGCCTGTAATACTGACTTGATCTTCCTGGGCCACGTGCTGGACTTCGAATTGGAGCTCGGTGCCTTCTGCTCACAGGCGTTCGATACATTCGAAGAGCTGCGGCGTCAGCGAAGGGAGACAATGTTTCATGACGAACGAGCGGCTCGCTGCTTTCAGCAGCGACTAGCTTATTGCGTCAAAGACGGCGAGTTTCGTCAGCGCCAGACGATGGCATTGAGGACGAGGGTCCAGAGTCAGATCAATCTGGTAAGTCGCAAGGAGATCGGAAATTATCATATCTCTGAGTCGTCAAGGATTGACCCAGATAATGATCTCGCGCGTATGCAGCTGTACAGTCTGATATCGCAACGGGACAGCAGGGTGAATATCATATCCGCAGAGTCCTCGAGGCAGATCGCCGAGGATGCGAGAAATGATAGTCGGACAATAAAGACAATCGCGCTCATGACCTTGATTTTCCTTCCCGGGACGCTCGTTGCGGTAGGTTGGATGGATCCGCAGCATTTCTGCCCTTGGATCACCGATCTCGCTAACAAAATCGTTGACAGGGCATCTTCAGCACTGGGGTTTTCAACCTCAACGCCGCTCGGGGCAATAATTTGGTTGCGCGCTTGTGGTGGGTTTTTGCGTTGGTAGTGGTCATTTCGACAGGACTGGTGCTAGGTGTCTGGCTGCTGTGGGAGCGGAGGCGGAATCATGAAGGCTTGAGGGATAGAAAGATATCAGTATAAAATCTTGGGGAGACTAACCCACATTGATATTTATTTTGTACTCCAAGCTATCAACGCAACTCCTCGCTATGCATGCAACGCTCACAGAGACCTCCCAAGATGCCACCGATGTTCATTCATATATTACACCGCTTACTCTTTCATGACCTCTCCCTCCATCACCGCCTCGTTCGGATTCTCCGCCTCAATCGCATGTCCATTCGCATTGGCGATACCATTGCGTCCACTAAGCGGCACAGAGACCCACCCCTTTACGCTGCCGTCTGCGGCTAATATCTGATGATCTTGACCGAGTGGGAATTTCTGTTTCTCTTCTATCCCCTTTGCACCGGAGATACTCAGCTCACCGAGTTCCATGTCGACGTCTGAGGTATCTGCCACTTTGATGCCGCTACGTCTTAGGTTTTCCAGGATTGCGCGGACGTTCAGTCGTAGTGTCCTTTCTGGGTTTTCGGCTTTGAAGACTTTCTTGGTTAGCCAGGGGAAGAGCGGACCGAAATCGGACTGTGAGAGATGCGCGGACGATGTGGGGTAGAATATGAGTGGGGCGAGCTTGGTTCTCTGTTTGGATTGTGGGGATAGGACATGCTTGATATTCCGCAGATTGCTCGTCCATTTGAAGAACGCTTCGCTCAAGACTGCGAGTGGCGGAGAGCCGTTCGCACTTTGATAGGCTGGCATGGGTTTCTCTAGCAGCCAAGATGTTTTTGGGAAATGAAGAGGTAACGCCCAGAGATCTAAGAGAGCCACAGGTGATAATGATGTGATCTGTTTCGAGACTTGGGAGTCCGATGAGGGAGAGTAGAGTGCTTCGTATCCTCTTGAGTCCCGTGGTGTAGGGTAGTAGACTGATTTGACGAATTGGACTACGGTGGCGGCTCCGAAAGAGTGACCACTCCATGAGATCTTGCCAGGCGTGTGTACATCGATAAGTGAGGCGAATCCGTGTCTGTCCGCATCATCTCGTGGCGCATCCGCCGCAACATTCGTAAGGGATTTTCCATCTGCCATTTTGAGCAATGCGTCATGAATCAAGCCAAGCTCCCAAAGTCGGATCTTTAATTGGTCAATGCGCTGTTCTTCTACCTCAGGTGACGACCTGTGAGGCACCGATACATAGTCGACAGGTTTCGGTGATGAACGGTCTGTGCTGTGGATGAATGATATCGGAGCGCTACCGTCGCGATGCTCCGCTGCTACTACCACCATTCCATGGCTTGCTAATGAGCCTGTAATGTGGCTGTATGCGTTCCTGGATCCACCTAGCCCATGCGAGAAGACCATGACCGGCCATTTCTCTTGCCCCTCTGGTGGAATAGCCAACTTTGCATCTCGGAGGGCAGGTATGGTAGTGTAGAAGATCGTTCGAAGTATTGGCAAATAGCTGTGTTTTGATGTCAGACCCCAATTCTTTCAGGTGTACGAACGACTTACGATAGGAAAGCAGCAAGCCTAGGGCTGGCGCTCATGAATCTTGCGTATGCACGGAAAACTTGGGTTTGTGGCGATGGAAGCCAGTACACAGGCTTTGCGTGCCTGCCTGGTTCGCAAGGGTAGGATATGCGAAAGCTGACTGTAGATATGCTGGGATCTGGGGCGAGCGACGGTGATGACAATTCGGGGATTGGGATCTCGACATCTTGTGTACCAACTTTGTAGGGGCCTGTGTAAGCTGGGAAGGTGGGTACAGGACTCAGGTGTGAAAGGAAAGATGCCATGGTGGACACGCGACTAGAGAAGTAGAAATTTGAGGAGGCAGACCTGTTGATGTTGTGGTCTTTATAAAAAGGGAAGTAAGGCCGAGGATTGCCGCAGAAAGCAAGACAGTCTAAAGGAAAGAGGCGAAACGCCAATTGGTAAAGAAGAGAAGAATGTTTCGTGACGTTTGCCAACTCGCCGGCGCCAATCTGCAAGTTTTGATGATGTACTACGTAAAGTAGAAGAGCCTCGGTTTCCGGAGATCCCGCTGCCGACCTTGCCCTGAGGCTAGGCTGGCCTCGGATAAGAGGCACGAGATCTCCGTATTCGAATTCTATGTGGCGAAAACAATATTAATGACTCTCGCGAAAAGCCTTCTGAATTGCTTCACACTGTACTAAAGACGTGTTGGCCGAGGTAAGAAACATGCAACTTTTCTATGCCACTCCTATCTGTACCATCTATGTTCGTGCTAAAGTTTCTACATAAGGGCTGCAAGTGACGCCAGTGATTGAGACGAGTATTCACAGCGTTGTAGATGCTGCTTGGCCGCACTGTCTTCCCCAGCTCACTACAACAGACAGCAGCTCTGTTCATCTACAACATACATTGCTCTCAGACGTCGTGTCTAAAGAAATACCGACTCCGCTCTGCTGCCAATGTCATGTCCACGTGATCTATCTTCTGCGTGCTTGCTGTGATAGAGTATTCCAATCATGGACAGTTCGTAAGCATGGAAAATCAGGTAGACAGTAGGCGAGCGTCGTGCTTGGAAGGCATCACGGACCCTCCTAGGGTTACGCTTAAGAGAGCTGTCTTTGCTTGAAAGGCCGGTCATGACATTGATTGACCAAGTCAAATCCCGTACACTAACTCCCCTAAGGAGTTCAATGCCAGATATAGGACGAAGTACATAGTAGTAGAAGAGGGCCACTGCTACTCCTCGGCGAACCGCTCCAAACCTGGCTCAGATGCTGTCGGAGGATCGCGAAACTGCAAAACCTGCGCATCGAGTTCATATCGACGTAGGCTCAATCTGATCATGCGCAGGTCTCGACTTCGTTGCAATCCTTGCAGCTAAAGGGCAGTTTTGAGGTCCATCAACCCGGGGCTAAAGACTTGTACTTTATAATTGACAAGAGGCTGTCTTGGTTTCCCGTGTAGACGCCTTGGAGGCCGGATGTGAAGTGTTATGAGTGATGCAGATTCGTTTCAGTCTTGGCTGCTTGCGTCCCTTTCGATCTCTATTGTGTTTTGCTGTTACGTTCGCGACAGCACATAGAAGATCACCATCTTTCTCTCATACGTGCACTGGATAGTTCAATGAACATTGAAATGGATCGGCTGTCTAGTACGCTGGAGCGTAGTCCTCAATATTCGTTCATGATATCGTCCGACCACCAAAGAGGCTGGCGACTTGCTCGAACATCTCAATTACTGATGGATAAGCCGCGCCGACATCAAACACCTCAGCTAGCTGATCTTGGCTTACAACGACTGCATCATCGTCACGAATACGTGATGCTTGAGTGATGGTTTCGAATTTCGAAGTCAATGGCCCGACATTGTTGCCCGCTGCACCTTCTATCGGCGTCTTGCTCTGGCCATTTCCAAAAATGTTGCCTAACCCACGAGAAGGTTCTGTTTCATCCTTTGATGGCGCCAGTTGAAGGAGAGGCGTAGACTGGGTAGGTACCAGTGTCTTAACTTCAGCTGCTGTATCAATCGTATGAAACCCTTTTCTTCCAGCAACGGGTAGAAGTGTGGTGATGGTATTCGATAAAGATGTTTGATACAAGGGTACGGCGTTTGTAGGATCAAATATGGCGACCTGTGATCTCCACTCTGAGGACTTCTTGTCGTCAAGTCTCATTTCCGGCAATGCAATGGCAAATGTTCCATGCTGGTGATCCACGGCCAGATGTGAGCTTGCTATTCGCTTCTCGGTGGAAAACTTCTTTACTTGCTGTAGATTAATGCCATACTGTAACTCGTCATTTACCAGATCCCAGACACAGAGCTCGTTTGATAGCGTGATCATGTACTTGTCAATAACACCGAGGCCAAACAATGTTCCACTGTAGAGGCCAGTTTGTATGCTTCGAACATCACCAGTGTCTGTATCGAGGATATAGAGCGGGGATGGCACATTTGTCTGGAGACAAGCAACTAGTATAGACCCATCCTGGCTATAAGCCAACTTGGCACTAGGCTGAGCAGTCTGATTGGGAAGGTTCATCACTTCGAGTGGTATCACATGCTTACAGAACCATGACTTTAAACCTCTACCATCTTTGTCTCGAACATCCAATCCGTGTCTGCGTCGGATCGCCGGCTTCCAAGTCCTTACGATACCATCAGTACCGATAGTGGCAAAACCGACGGAATTTGGATCTGAAGAGAGTTGAAGTACGTCGCCATGCACATATGGATGCCCAGATTGAGATGCGTGTGGATTATCAATTCTTGAGACTAATTCCCACGCACTCGTGTCATCTTTCCAAGACCAAAACTTCAGATGAATTTCTGCTCGGACCATCTGCTCTTCGGCCAATCTTTCTTGGTTGTATGCCAGTGCTTCATGGTCTCCCTTGGGCGGAGCCCAGGTATCAACAGTTGCGAGCCATCGGCCATCGATGCTTGTCCCTATGTGAGTTACGTTTGGCTCTTCAATAGTATTGGACTCAGGTCCCATATTCAGCTCAGTAATCTTCGTTCTTGTGAGAGCCTGTCGAGCTATTTGCTGGGCGGCCCCAATATCAAAGCTCTGTAGGTAAGACGCACTTGGTATTGCTGTCGATGCCTGCCTCGAAGTACTCGAAGGAGGTACTGCAAGAAGCAAACATCCGGGGCGCAAAGGGGATGTACAAACAGGAAAGTGTAATCCCCGAGATGAACGATTTTTTGGCCATGGTGCATCAACGGTAGGAACGAAAGGCAAATCCAAGATACTGTCATTTTCCCCAGAGGGGATTTGAATGCCCGCAATGCTGAAGGTTGGTGTGAGCTCTGAGGTAGATAGAATCATGGCGGAGTTGTCGGCAAGTCTAATGCAATACGATGCTCCGAAAGGAGACACAACGATACTTTCGATTGGCGCTCCAAGATGAGGGATATCTTGCCTTCGTCCTGTCTCGAGTTGCCATAGCACAAGGACAGTCTCTTGGCCCCCAGAGATCAGATAGTTCCCTACAAAATTAGCAGGAGATTATGATCTTTGAGGGGACTACGCACCGTCCAACGACCACTTGAGTGATAAGACTACGTTTCTATGCCAATGCAGCCGACGAGATTTGATGTCCTCAAGTAGTTCCTTGCTCGTAGGTTGCTCTGTACGTATCAGCTTACCGAGCAGGTTATCGTAAACATGGATCGAGCCCTTTAAACCCCCAACAGCAATGTCGAGGGCCTCTATTCTTCTTCTCCCTCCTTTCGATGGCTTGTCGATCCTCTCAGGATGCGAGATTCGGACATCAATGCATGTTATCCATTCCGGACACTCGACAATTCGCCACGTGTAATATAGGTCTTGTAGCAAGGGTGGATTTGGCTTGGTGGTGTTACCAATTACTAGTTGCGATCCCGAAGTAGCCACAACGAACCGACCGCCAGCAAGGATCCTTAGAGACGACAAAGGGCCCTGATGTCTCAGAAGAGTTTTCACGTCTGTCATCGTGGCATGTTCTCCACTATTTAGACGATGGGCTGAAATGAGCCACTGATCGGCGTCCTTCGTGTCTACAGTGTAAATAAGTTGATTATTGTCTTCATCCGCGGTCTGAAGTGATGTCGTTAAGAAGTAGATAGAGGAGGATAGTTTCCAGCGTCCAAGCCTCGACCCTTCAGTCCAATCCCAATTCTCGATTTCCCCAGAAATCGTGGAGATGAAGACTTGACTGTCTATCGATGACGATAGGGTGAATGCAGAAATTCTGTTCAATTTGTTGATTATGAGGCGGCGCACCGGCAGAGACGTGGAGGTTGAGTATACTGTGATTGCCGTATGATACGCAACAAGAAGGAACTCTTCATCTCGCGAAAATATCGGGTCGACATCGAGCATGTGTCCTCCTACTGCGTCCGAAGTTTTCCATGTGGGCTTTTCTGGGTGTGTGTCGCCGTTGTCAGACTCCTTCACATCCTTGTTCTTCCGCTTCCGTTTCTTCGAGTATGACAATGCTACCTCGTTGATTTTCCGGACTGCTCCTTGGTCTATCCCCTCCGGCTTGACTGCGTTGTGCTTCGGCTTGTTTGGGCCTTCTGTAAATGTAGCGACAGCATCGTGGATCCGATCGTTCGTCCGTTCAGACACTAGTCCCTTCCTCTTCTCTTTCTTCCTTCCCTTTCCCTGCTGCTGCATACGCTCCTGCGAATTCGCAGGACCATAATCGCCAGTTGCGTTCTCCTGTCTCTCTTCGGGTCTTGGTTGTGCCTGCAATGCAATCTTTTGTGCACTCTTCAGCTTTTTCTTTTCTTGCCTCTTGGACTTTCTCTCAAGCTCAATGTCGCCCTTAGTCTTTCGTTCTTTTGTTTCAGCATAATGCGGTAGTACTTTTCCTTCGGACTTCGATGCATCTACAACCTCTTCCGTTGATCTCTCAAGAATCAAGCGCTTGACCTTTTTGATATCTCGGCCACGAGCAGCAGGATCATGATCTGTGGGATTGCGTTTCCGCTTAGACATGTTGCAATCCTATCTAATTGAGAGACATGGACAAATTTCTTAAATTGGAGTCTTCAATGTTTCCTGCGCGGTTTAACTTCCGCACTCAAAATCAGCATAGTGTGTGCAAGACTTATGCAACAGCTTTGCACTAGCGGCTCACTCGGTTTGTGGTTGTTGGATTAGTGCTATGCATCTACTTCTACAACGTCTTTTGTGATAAGTTCAATAACGTCTGGTTAATTCTGGTTACACATCCTCGACGTCTATGCGAACTACAATGACTGACCTCGTGAGACAGTAGACCAGTAACTTTGTGTGACATTGCCAAGAATTCCCCCGAGTATTGCACTTTATCTTAGGCGAAGTAGGGCTACCTTAGCGCAAGGTTTATCATTGCTACAGCTCCAATATTCACTATGCTCTCAGGTACCTCAAGTCCTGCAAGTCGTCCGGATTGAAAATCCTACAGCAACCATGATCATTCCTGTGCGCTGCTTCTCCTGCGGGAAGGTACACTCGTATTCCTGGGCATGTCCTAGAGCCGATTTCTAACTTCATCAGGTAATCGGGGATTTGTGGGAAAGCTATCTGAAGATGCTTGATGAAGGCGAAAAAGACGGGTATAATACGCTTAACATTGAGAGCGGTCACAGTGCTCACGATTAGGTAGCGATGCAATGGACAAGCTTGGATGCAAACGCTACTGCTGCCGTCGCATGATTATGACACACGTCGACCTGATTGAGAAGTTGCTCAAGTGAGAACCTTGAAGATCTGTGCTGATCAAAGCTTCACAAAGGCTGACAAAGTCTTAGGTACAACCCTGCTGAGAGAGCGAAAGGGAATCCTCAAACATGATCGAAGAGACCAATACCCGTGGAGAATATCATAGAATAGTCCAAGTACCAAAGTATGTAACGGCTCTTATGTCTTATGGGAGGCAAATCGTGTCTGATACACGGCCAAAACAGTCTGCGGACTTGGCCCGATTCCGGCTGGATGACCCTGAGATGTGTGTTGGGACGATTGGAATACAGTATGGCCACACCATCTGACCTGCATTGCGGGAGCGCCTCAGGATCGTGCAAGGTGTATGCCGATACGAGATGGAGAGTACTGCAAGTACAGATTTTGTGTAGGCGAAAGCCTATGTGATTTGTGTTCTCGAAGGAGTCGTAGGCTAGAGGCATACGTGGAGGCTATCGAAGCAGCGTGTGGCTGGGAAACTACTTCCAACTTGTCTCCATATTCTCTCAGAGGGCTCGATAGATGTAGTAGGAAGCTGTGAACAGTAAAGCATGCCGCAACCTGAAATTGGTTTGGTTAGGAAACGTTGCCGATCGAGGTTCGATCCGCCTGTCCCGTTTCTCCTCTGTGTTCCTACACCACTCCTACCCAGTGTTCATACACCCATCTTGAGATAAGCTCCACGTACTGTACGTGTGAAACGATGTTCAATCCACACAGGAGCTGGGTCTCTGGAAGATCTCTCTTTATCAACGCCAAACGATCGATGACCTCTACTCCAGGCTCACTACACCGAACCAAAGATGCTGGAGATATATCCAGTGTCTTCCCTTCCCTGAAGCCTGGTGCTGTCAGCCCACCTTTGCCGCAGCGGTTCGCAGAGTTGAAGAGACGGTTGATACAGGGACATGAAGACCGTCTTCAGGACAGCTGGGACCGCCTGTTGGCTGTTCTACGTGATGACATCGCCCTCATTAGGGCATTGGGCTCCGCAGTGATACCAGAACTCAACTTCTGGGATATGCACAACATGGAGAAGAGGACAACGTTCCGAGATCAGCTGCGCGAGCGGGGCGTAGCAGTGATCAGAGGAGTAGTGACTGAGCGAGAGGCTTTGGGATGGAAGGAGTTGCTCCAGAGGTACATACAAACCAATCCATCAACAAAAGGTAGGGAATAAGCTCTTCCACTTGCGATGGGCGCCGACCCGTGAACCCTTCTCATCATACTCGATTGAAGCTTCCATATGGAATAGAAGACTCGGACGTCTGCAAACGCCCATATTGCTTGAGCTTCGATACGTGGAGATGCCAGCGGGCCCTTCTCATCATTTGCTTTCTTTATGAAATATGTACTTGTATTGTCCTCGTGACTCTAGATCTTTTCATGTTCTTCAAGACTCTGGCCACAAATTTCTCATATATTATAGGGTTCCCGCCAGATAATCCAGCAGTCTACGAGCTCTACTGGTCGCCTTCTCAGGTGCTCGCACGTGCTCATCCAAACCTCATTAGAACCCAGGCATTCCTCATGTCACATTGGCATTCTGTGGACAAATCTGCACAAATCTCTACATCTCATCCTGTCACATATGCTGACCGCCTTCGTATCCGACAACCCGGCGATGTCGGGTTCGCCCTTGGGCCACATATTGATAGCGGGAGCTGCGAGCGCTGGGAAGAGAATGGTTATGGTAAAGGTGGAGTCTATGATAAGATCTTCCATGGTAATTGGGAGGCTTATGACCCATGGGAAAGTAGTTGCCGTTTGCCCGTTGTTTCTGATTTGTACAACGGTGCAGGAGGGTGCTCAACGTTGCGTATGTTTCAAGGTTGGCTGTCTATGTCTGATACTGGAGCTGGAGAGGGCACGTTGATGGTGAACCCGCTATTGGGGAAGGCTACTGCATACCTGCTTCTTCGACCTTTTTTCCGATCGAAAAGAAGTCCCGCAGCTATGGGATCAGCATTCCTCGATGCTAACAATTGGAGCCTTGAGAGTGAGACAACGTCAGTGTTGCATGGTGCTGTTCCTTCCAACTGTCAGGAGCTGAACGACGCATTGCATCCCCATCTGGAACTTGCGAGTACAATGGTACATATTCCGCACGTCAGACCTGGCGATTATGTGGCTTGGCACTGCGATAGTACGCTGAGATTGCATCATCTCCCGATCCTTTACCATCTGATACTGACTTTGTACAGCCATTCATGCAGTCGACAAGATTCATGCTGGCAAAGACGACTCCAGTGTAATGTATATTCCAGCATGTCCTCTGACGGAAGCAAATGCGGAATACCTGAAGCGGCAAAGAGAAACATTCCATGATGGTATCTGTTCGGCTCACCAATAATTCATCGGTTTTGCTGACGCCCTTTCTAGGCACACCAGCCCCAGATTATCCTTCAGGGATGGGAGAAAGTGAGCATCTAGGGCGCCTTACTCCTGATTTCGTGATGCAGAACATCGACGTAGAGGCGCAACGGGCTATGGGTCTTACCCGGTACGATAGCGATCAGAAGGGTCTGCAAGAGAGGGAGCGTCAAGTGCTACAGAAAGCAAATTCGCTATTGGGCTTCGCCTAAGGCAGATGTCCGAAAATCAAGCACAATCATAGAGTTGGTCCCTTGCCTGAGTTTCGACAACGGATTAGCTTGCCGCTCAGGTGCCTTCTAGATGATCCGAACTACCTGGCTATGCGAGATCAGCGAATATAAGTCTTACATACGTCAAGCCACCGTAGAACTTCTCGGGGTGACGAGAATATTCTCTATGACGGAGATTTTACTGGCCTTGAGTCTTGCCAGCTCGCCTCTTAGAATGTCAGCACCTCGATCACATCCATCTTCGAGGACCTTGAACGATCGGCTGATTACTTGTAGTGCGTTCGTCAACATTAGTACTATCGAGAACGAATGGACTTCTCTCTCGAGCTTTCTAGGCGACAAAGTCTGATCTCTGTCGATCACCTAATTCATAATGGGACCGGCACCAGTGTTATGAGTGCCACTTGTACCGGATCATTGATCAGAACTTAGCTTTGGACCAATTTTCTCTTTCCCAGTCTTAGTATGACTCTAGCCTATCAAAGTCCCATATTTCGAGACGTTGGGACGTTTTTCTTGAGTAAATTGCACTTATGAAACTAGCTGGGGCACGATCTCGACTTCGAGTTTCCAAGCCAGCATTATAATCCGTTGAGGGACTACATTAGATCTTGATCTTCGCATGTGCAGCACCCTACATACTCAAGCACACAATTCCACTGTCCAGCTGTATAAGCGAAGAAACCACCCCCAAATTCATTTAGACAATATGAAGCTCTCCCTTAGCAGCATCTCCGAGACCGACCTGACTATCTCAGGATATCAATACCTTTCCCTTACAATAATACAGATCTACAAGGCAAATGATTTTGGCTCGAACCTTCAACGAGCCAGTCTGCCAAGTCCAGGCCAGTCTCAGATTGCCCAATGAGACACTCTCGTTACTGGCATCCAATCATCTTCAAACAACACTCCCCATCATCCAGAACAACACCTACCTTTACTTCGATATGTAACGTGGCTAGTATGACGCCTTTATCACCTCAGCTGGGAGCGGTTGGAGCGGCACAGAGGTTTGCAAAGACTTGCTATACCGCTCAGACATAGGTTCCATATTGGAGAGCTCCGACTTCAGAAATATCTAAGACGCGAAAGAAAATATCTTAGATTCTCCACTCATTCATTCATTCTTCCCTCCATCCAAGAAAAAGGAGACATCAAACGTCCAAACAGTCCATATATTCTACTTGTACTTAACCTTCTTCGTCCAAATCAACACCATAACTTAAAAAAAGCCACGGGTTTCACATAGAAACCAAACTAACCATACATGAGCAGATGAACTCCTATAATCATTCTCCGTCCTTCACTAAAGTCTCCACAGAAGTGCACTTCACAGCCCGGCTCGTCTGATCCAATCCTGTCTGCCATAAGCCTACTTCATCATCCTCATCCTCATCCTCCTCATCCTCCTCATCCTCCTCATCCTCCTCATCCTCCTCATCCTCCTATTCCACCCATCCACCTCCTCCCTCCCCAAAAACCTCCCACAAAACCTCCCCCACAATCCCCAACCCACTCCCCTCCCCTCCCACAATCAAAAACTCGCACCATCACACTCCATTCCGTGCCACTTCATACTTTAGCGACTATGCAGATCGCTTGTCATGTTGGTATGTTGTAGATCGGGGAGAAGTAGAGTACAACATCATGACCTTTACAGACCCGCTCAACCCCGCTCTAAGGATATATCCGCTATTTTTGTATTTACACAGCATACACCCCACACCCCCACCCTCCGACCGTCCCCCTCTACAAAAGTAATTAGCCGCCGAGTGTTCAGTCCCATCAAAAACTGATGCTTTGTTGATAGATACTCTATACCCATATATCAACATCAACATCTACCTACCTACTGACAAAAACCCCAGGAAATACTTGTTTTACCCCAGGAGTTACTTGCTTTTCAGAGCGGGGAATATTGGTCACGTTTTGGTATTCTATCGGGGAATGGAAAACATTGATATTAAATTTTCTGGAATGAATCCTGCTGTTGTTAAGATTATTTGCAAGCTAGTAGAGCATTTTCGCTGATACGTCGAAGCCGACTGCGATCATGTTGGTACGCTCTATTTTCCAACGCCTGGAAACCAGTCATGGCCCATCCCTCGTGAATCGTAAGATAAAGACATTAAGTCCTTGCAACGCCCAAGGCCATACATAGTCTGACCAAATGGCTACCATACGAAAACAAGATCTTCGTGACGTAGCACAACAGCAGAAGATGGAATATTAAGCTTTTTTTTAGGAAAGTACCTAGGTAGCTAGTAGGTAGACTCTCCAATGCCATTACCACACCCACCCACTCATCATTCAATGATGTCTCTCATGAAGATACACGACCGTAGTCCACCCCTGACAGCACCCCGTCGTCATAGCATGCTCACACCACGGACACTTAACCGCAGTCTCCAACCTCGCCCCGGCTATCTTCCCGTTCTCCGCTTTATGCAGCTCGAGCGGTAGAGCCATGGCTTCGTAAAGCTTGCTCGGTAAATCGTGCCAGAATTTGCACTTGCAGCAGATGACGAAGAGTTTGGCGACGGGTTTCGCAGCCACGCCGTCGGCGGAGGTATTTTTGTTGAAAGGCGCGGTGGCTACGTCGGTGGAGGATCGGGTGGGTCGATTGCTGATCGGCGCAGGGAATTGTGATGGGCGGAGGGGGGAGCGAGGGATGAGTTTGAGGTCTGGGGCGTGGGGGGACTCGTAGGCTAAAGGCGTGATGGGGTCTTGGAATTGAGAGATGGATACTGAAGTGGTGTCGGTAGGGGTAGGGCGTGTGGGCGATTGACTATCCTTTTTGATCAAGGGCTGATGCTTTAACGGGGGCAAGAAATCGTGGGTCGGAAGACCGTTTGTTGCGATTGTCTTTGTCTGTAGGTGGGGATTTGAGCGAGGACGCGTGATTGATGTTTTGCGAATGAGTCCTTCTCCTGTCTCACTCTCCACAATGACCTCATGCGCTTGTTTCTTGATTGCTGTATTCTCGAAAGCATCGCCACTCGATTTTATACTATCGCCCGTCGCTTTTACATGAGGCTTGTTTTTCACAGAAGACTTGAGATCGGATGTCGGTTCTGTGGCGGCGCTGGGCTGCGGTCGGTCAGACTTTTGAGCCTTGGCCTCCGATTTTGCATGCTTGTCTTCAGTGCTCCTCTGATGCTTTGTATTCTTCGCCTGTTCGGCAGATTTCTTCGTCGTCTTCAACACAGGCTCGGTGGTGGATCTAGGCAGTGGTAAGGCGGTAAAATCGTTCAGTACCGTAGACGAGGACGTTCGGGTTCTGCTATGACTCTGTCGAACTCTTCCATCTGATGAGCCTTCTTTGCTCTTTGAATCCGAGGACGATCTCCTCTCTCTATTTCCGAACGGTGGCTTCGGCTCCCTAAACAACCGCTCAATTTTCGACCGCTTCACCACAGGCTCTTTTGTTGGCTGGACATCCGTTGTATGATCCGAGCTAGCTTTGACATGACTTTCGGCATCGCAGGGAACGGAGACAAGTGCTGCAGGCTCTTTTGACCGTCGGCGGAAACCAAGGATTTTGTCTGATTTGAGGGCTGCTGATACTTGCAGCTTGCTGGCTGCTAGTGTCTTCTGAGGGCTCTGAGATGAAGCTCGAGCCCGGCTTTCCTCCTTTCCCTCTGAAGGTGGTTGGTCTAGCGTCGTGCACTGTGAAAGTGGAGCGGATTCAGTGGACGTAGGGTTGATTGGAGCGAGCGCGACATGTGGGGACTCGCTCCGGTGTCTTTGTTTGGTATATACAGAGCAGATGCTCGCATCTTTGACATGCGATTTTGTGGCTTTGGGAGCTTGGCTAACTTTGAAAGACGGGGCAGACTCGGATTGGTGGCCTCGCTCTGTCGCCATTTCTGTGCGCTCGTCCAAGAATGCCTCGACCTCCGCAGTTCTCTCGTTCGCAAGTTCGGTCGCATCCTTTATAGCCTGCTGGTCTTCAAATCCTGCTATGGACTGCTGCTGCTGGTACATCCGCTGCTTGTGTACGTAGCTACTGCCGTCATGAGGAGGCTTCGTCTGCGCTTGAGGTATCACTTCTGTGGATGGCAGGCTGCTTGTTGCAACTAGACCATGGGGCGGTTCTCCAGAAGGGGATTTGGCTGATTGGACTACTTTCCCGCTTTCTATACTGTCGCGCTCAATTTTTGGCGTACTTGGTGAACTGCTACCAGGGGTTGACTCGTATGGCACGCTCATGAAGCTGGGCTCGGTGGCACTTCTGCTGAGAGTTGGAGCGCCTGGTAACACCGATGGTGGGCCCTCGCCCTTCAAGTTGTTCTTCGTATTCTCAGGATCAATTTTCTCGGAAGTGCTCGTCATTTCGGATGGCTCCAAGCGATAAGCAAAAGCTATGAAATCTTTCTCATACGTTTCTTCGCCTTTGGGCGAGGCAGACTTGCGTCCATCATTCGAAGCACGTCGAGAAGAGGACCACCTAAAGCTTGGAAGCTTTGGGGCAGAAGGACTAACTATTGTGTGCCAATGCTCTGAAGCACCAGCGGTAGCGGGCGCCAACTCGGTACTTATCGCAGGGGTTGATTGAGAGCGCTTCGACTTTATGGAGCCAATAGACATCTCCGATGCTCTGTTCTCCTCCCGAGAGGATCTCCTTGAGTTCTCGCCCGATGATGGCTGTGAAGACAACATTGACAGCCACGAACCCCTTCTCAATGCTGTTGGCATTTTTTGAGTCTCCATCGCAGCGGGCGGCGGCTTCTTGCTTAGGCGTTTACCTGCCTTTAAATCTGCGCTCCTTTGGTGTTCCTCATCGGCTCTAATCTTCTTCTCCCGCTCTTTGTGTGCCTTTTCTGCCCTTCGCCTCTCCTTCTTCATAGCCTTCTCCCCATGATCAGACCAGCTCGGAGACACACATATCTCCTGTACTTTTCTGTCTTCTCGGCTGATGTCTGTGCTGATCTTCAATTGAGTTGGCTTCTCGGCAGACTTAGACATCCCAGAGGGTTGCTCATTGGTGGCTAAGTTGGGCGATGTTTGAGAGCGAGGTAAATGATACGGGCGAAGAGGTGAGTGTGGAGTTGCCAATGGAGATCCTGGAGACTTTGTAGGCGAAAGTGATGTCCGCGGGATAGATCCACTGGGATAGTCTGCTGAGGGGGAGAGAGGGACTGTAGGGCTTGCTGATGAGGCACGTTGTTGCTAAAGCCAAGTTAGTACGATTGATTGTGTCAGCGCAAATTGGAATTCGGCGCCGCAGGTCTCACTACAGATAAGTTGTATTGCAAGGAGATTATGAGCTGACCTTGCTCTGCTTCTCCATCTGGAGCATGCGGGAGAGAATGTCCTTTCCGGACGACTTGCGTGGTCCTGAGTGTTTGGGCTGTTGCATGGTAGTGACCTCAGCCATTTCTGATTAACAGACAGGGAGTAATATGACGAGACGTTTGGGAATTCAACAGAGAGCGACTGGCATGGATTGGTGAACGAGTGTAATCCTAGAATGGGAAACTGAATCCTTGACTGCAATGGCTGAAGTTCGAGGCATCAAGCTATGAAGCTGGACTGTTCATGGGAGTTTTCCGGAAGCTTGTCCAGACAGCCTCTGTTTATAGAATGCTGTACTTCGTTCGCTAGCATAGGACATGGATGTTACTTCGAATTGCCCAAGTCGCAGACTGTTAGACTCAAGTCCATATCAACATGTCCCAAGTAACGAAAGTAAGATGGTTGTGAAAGAGAGAATGATTGAAGGTGTCAGCGCATTCTCCACTCGAGATATGCGCGACCTTACATGTGCGATATGCCTTTTAGGATGCGCATGGCACCAAAGAGGCAACGATAGGCGGACTGGCGGGGTCCAAATACGATGGTACTCTAATTTTGGAATGCACGCTACCTGCTTTTGATCCTTTGGGTCTATGTCTACAGCATATCAGAGCTATTGGAGGTAGTGCCAATAGCTACAAACAGCGCATCTTCCGCTGATCTGATCGAAGCTCACTGGCCTTGGGAAGATTTGCGAAGCTGAGGGCAAGACACAATTAAAGATGGCGATATTATACTCCGTAGCGCGGGACTAGCGAGCAAGGTGTCGATCATACTCTAATCCTTGAGCAGATCACTCTTCTCCTACTTTAACAGAGGGTCAAAGGGTCAACCAAATTCATAAACAATTGTACTTCGAGCATACTCAATCTCGCTCTCCAACATCCATGAAGCTAGGCATACTACTCACGAGCCAACAGACGAGGAAGACCCTATGGTCATCCTTGTCCTACCCTGAACGCCGCTGTGCAGTCTCAGAATAGCCGCTCAAAAACCGTCTGTCGTTGCCAACATCAAAGCTGAATCAACAGCTGCTCTTCTGAAGCCTGGGGCCCTCCCAAGACAGACCGCCGATTGCACCATTCCTGCAAACCGAATTAGCCTGCGAAGGCGACCACCTGTCACTCTCATACATACCGTCCAAAAATTTGTCGACATCAACGAATTTTTTCACCTTAGGATTGATAGTTGGCATGATGTTTGGGAGAATGTTGAATCCTGGTACATCAGGAGCGAAGGCTGTCGGGCTCGGGAAGAGAGTCTCGTCGAATGAGAAGTCCATATCCAAACCCAGTATCTCGGGCATGTTAGCATTTTCCTCATTCCAGAGACATCCAGCGCCTTGCAAGATAGGATCATCCGGCCATGTCAATTCTGTATTGTCTGGATTACGTGGGCCTAGGCTACCGGGCGAGGACGTAGCTGGAGAGCTCGCTGAAGAACCTTCCATGTCATTGGAGCCGGGGAATGATTCGTCAACGTTATCAGTATCACTATTGAGCTCCACCAAGGACGATTGGCCGTCCAGGTAGAGTCCCTTGCTCTGCAGATACTGCTCGACATCGTTCGGATCGAACCACTCGCCCTCGAGACCTAGCCATTCCGCAGTTTGTTCAATCCTAATGGCGTCCGGCACTGATGTTTCAGGCTGTGAGGGACGAGGTGGCCCGGTTGGGGCTTTGTTTGCCCACCATTCTGCAGGTGCACAGCCGGCATCTATACCGACACGCGGGTAGTGCATACCAGCTCCTCCCAGATGCAGCGCTGGAACTTCCCAGAACTCGAGGTTTTGCTCGGTGGTCCTTTCTATCAAGCCTTTGAGGTGGTCTACGATGCGAGATGAACTAGTGAAACACCAAGTAAATCTACACAGACGTTTCAAGTCCTCCCGCCTCGAACATGGATCCGTCATTAGCCTGTATGCTGTCTCAAGCGAAATCCTCATAAGTCTGCGGGCAAAGGAAGCCTCCTGAAAGCTGTAGCTCATTGGCAAAGGCAAAGTCATAAAGTCGAGCAGCGTCTTCCCTTCTGGAGACGGGGTGTCAGCTGGGCGACGCGTCACCAATTGCGCACCACCGAACTGAAAATTATCGTGGATAGCGGTATGCCCCCGGACCGGAACAGTGTACTGTAAGACATTATTGGTGGTACCACATGGTATGGCATTGCTGCTCAGGGCTGCATACTGCTGCAGTTGCCCAACGGTATTGTTGGGGGTCCCATCTATGGTTCGCACATCAATTTGAGATCGCTGCATGACTTCAGTGGCAGTCCAATCCGACAAAGGCAAACTTTCCAATGGCGCTTGAAAAGCCGAAGCCTTTCGGGCAATCTCACCGTCATCGTCGTCAGCCTCTACATCAATGGTGCTCTCATACCCAAGCATTGGCACATGATCTGAGCGTGTACCGTCCACCGTTTGTTGAGTGGTGAGCTGTGATTGTTCAGCGCCGTCTGCCATTTCTGCCGATAGCGTAACATCATGCTCGTCGTCTTCCGCGTCTGACTCATGGGCACTATTCTTGGCAAGATCTGCAAGGTGTTCCGCTGCCGTTTCAAGTTGCTTCGCGAGCGCGGGATTCCCGCCTTGGATACCTGATGCAATTGCCCTGTCGTTGAAAACCACAAATGTTTTGTGCATATCCTCAATGGTCTTCTCTAATGATGACACTCGTTTTCTCAGTCCTGAAATTGTTGTCTCCTTGCGTTGACGATAGGCCCGCTGTGCAAGCCTAATCTGAGTTCGACGACGCTATTGAGGATCAGCGCCCGACTCACTTGAGTTCTCCATGGTGGACACGGGATTAGAACGCTCAGAGCACTGCTTATATGAGATGACGTTTGAGGATATATCGATGGTCGCGATGAACACAGAAAAAAACATATGTTATAGAATCAGAGTGAGGGAAGCATCGTCGTCGCTTTCAATTTTTACGTTGACGAGAAAAGTTGAAATTGGTATTGGATCAGGTAACGTTGAGTCGCGATCAGCATCCGAGAAGCAACAGATCCACTACCAGCGGCGGAGGTTTCATTGTGGAAAAACATACTTCAGCAGCATTTTGGTCATGGTTGACCAAACGAGGTCGACCCCTTTGACGAGTACTTTTATCTTCGGCAGCTGCGCTCTTCTGAGGATTTTTCTTGGGGGCTCTGCGACTTTTCACAACCGATGCCATTGGGCTTGGTGTACGAGGGTTGCTGGCCAAAAAGCCCATGTATAGCTGAGTATTTTCCGTTCCTTCTCGTTCTGGATTTGTGTGTTCTTCAGTCCTTTCTTGATACATTTCGGCCGATAAAAGATTTGGATCCATTTGATCTTGTCGTTGGCCTAGCTGGTGGCTGGCGGACACCGAGAAAGGCGAAACAGGAGTGGTGTACTCGATCCCCAAACCAAACTGCCCAGGGTTTCCGATCTGATGATGTCCGTACTGTTGATAATCATCCTGCGGTTGAGTGAAATATGAATCGTTGAGGAAGCCTAAGGGACTTGATTGGTAATAGTCTTCGTACGGAGTTTGGGCCGACTCGGCCTCGTCCATAACTAATGCGCCCTGATTACTGATCTCTTCCTGCTCTGCTTGGCTGTGTCCAATCATCGTCGACTAAGGCGGACAATTACTCTTGGCAGGGGATCAATCTGCGCTAACCTCTTTGGTGCATTCAACTTGAACGATACTGATGAAGACAGTGGCTCAACAAGAGGAGTAGGGAAACATCAAGTGCTGCAAGGCCACTTTATACAGGTGTGCAGGGATAGAGGCTCTAACAACACGCTAGTTGGGGCTGATACCACCCTGTATGGATGAGATGTCCAGCTTCGTCAAGCTCACCACAAACGCAAGGTACCGTCGACGATATGGACCAATCGAAGTGTGTAATGGGCTCTCCATACAGACTGGAAGCAATCTCATCGCTATCATTGGTCGCTACATTCGCTATACGTACATTAGCTTGGGTGGTGATCGTCTGTCAGACCTCACCGACACTGAAAAAATCTTGATCGCCTACAATGCTGAGTCGGCCACAGCTGTTCTTACGGCAGACCCTGCGTTCCTCCTGAGATTTGGTAGGATTTAGCCAGAAACCCTATACTCTCCATCCAGCCCTCATAACTTATACTAGCGCTATCAGCTACTATGGTCAAGCATTGGTACGGCATCGTAAGACTCGGCTTTGTTGTCTGAATAAGGATGTACTCTACGTGGGTAATACCGGGGTAGGGGGCACGCGCGAGCTACTCATTTCATATCCTCGTTCTGTCCAGTCTCTTCTACCAGATATCTTTACAGACCTTCACTTGGACAGCAGAAACGCACTAGCTCGAGATACACTCTACAAGGAGAGAAGCTGCATGTAGACTATGGACTTTGTAAGTTCAGTCAAGATAAGTGAAATAATACTACGTTTTACGAGTGGCGCCATTTCTGCACATTGCAATTGACGTGGCTTTAATGAGGAAATTATCTTCATAGCGGCACGCATCTGCCTTCATCCTCGCTCAGAAGAAGACGATCATTTCATATGCTTTTACCCTATTATCCCTCATGGACATATATGTGGTCATATAATTCCTAGTTCACATATCGAGTAAACGGTCCATTGGTGACTATGCGAATCAGCGAGGTTTCGCGAGGAGACAGCACACTGCCCGTGCGGGGGCGACAGTCTTTCCGGAGGTTGGGGCGAGGACTTCAGGCAGTCGGATGGTCAACAGGCGCAAGCAACCTGGCTTAGTGTCCCCACATGTGTCTCTATCGCCTTTCAGCTTCCGTATCACAGGGATCGACCACAATCTGGCCGACCTTAGTTCGCTTATGGCCAATCATCCCAGACCGCACGGCGCCATCCATGTCTCTTTCGGTTCGGAGATTCTTCTGGAGCCAGTAAACTCTGGCCCAATGAGACGATCTAGGGTCCCACGCCAACGGTATACATGAAATTGCAGGCTTCTCGAATCGACTTGCATGCACAGACTTGCGTTAGGAAGGCCTTCTGAGTTCTTACTTTGTCCTAGTATCGTCCATGCGGTGTTTCTCCACTTCTGTGACTAGGACTACTCGGCTGATACGCAATTACAGGTTCAGCCGTAATCGAGAAGGAGCGGTCAAGATTGTTCTACATTGTCAGGGGTAGCGTCCAGATCCAGAGCCAACCTGACGTGTGATGAGAGGACTCCTCGTTACTCAAGGCCCTTTTGACTCTAGCCGGTGTGCCAATGTATGCAGTTCGCTCTTTAAACAAGACCGATGCGGTGCTAACGGAGCAGGCAAACTAGACCCAGTCAACCAGCGGGGGCATTTGATGGATTACCCAGCAGCCTTTGCACGATACGTCAGACGTCTATGCCAACACGGTCTATGTCGCTACTAGCTAATGACCGAGACGAGGCGTTTGACTTTGCAGAAGGCGAAGCAATAAGCAACAATCCGCGAATGATGTCTGCGATCCGATCCAGGTCATTAAGGCTCAGTCACTCTTTCGTAACCGCTTGCTCAGGATGTTGCACCAGTGTATTACGCAAGATACTGAAGCCTTGGTGTGGCGAAATCGGTTCCATATTAGGATGGAAATGCTCAGTAATTTTCCTTCTAAGAATCGAAAGGGGCAAACGTCAGCCCTACGCCAAGAGGTGGATGACAAATGACGACAAAGACGGGACTTTAGGAATACCTTGTGCTACAGTACCACGGCATGACAAAGAATGCAGCGGTAGGAAAGACGTGGCAATTTACTTCAGTGATGTGGTATAATATCGCGCCATGGTCAGACCGCTGAGTCGTGCGTCTTCTCATTGTCTCAGAGTGGCAATGCTATTTCGAATATATTCTAACGTCTGAGTCACAGGGAGTTCATGATATTGATCAGCATTGGAGTATTGACCACGAACGGAGCAAGCTAATGCAGGGTGTTAACCAATGTCAGAAGGTTTCGCCGTTTGATGCTCAGCTCCGGGACGGCCTACGATATCTATATCCCTCATCGGCAATCGGGATTTGCTAGGCGCCATATGTCCGAAGCTTGAAGAGATATGGTATCGGGCTTAACAGACGTTCTCGGTGCTGAGGCGGAGGTTTACTGAAGGGGCAACTGAAGCCAAGAAGAAGTACAACTCCATTCCGGTCCTGCCGTGCTATCGGAGCTCCGAACCCTCTCCGTTCAATCCGGGAACATGGATATCAATGTCTCCTGGCAAGCGATTTATCAATCAGGCACCATTGAAACGCGACGATATATACTGCATCTTTTGGAAGACAACGAGATCAAAGAGTTGTGTGCGAGACAAGCCTCTGTGCAAATCATTTCGAAAGTCCCTGCAGGAGTTATGGATTTGCATATAGAGAAAGGACGACTGCCAGTCTGCTCAGGATATACGCCCTTAATGCTTCATATTCTGCTGCTTGCGGCGTGCAGTGTGCTTCAAACCGCGTCATTACAGGAAGACTGCATTCCGTTCAGAAATGCACCGTGCTATATACGAGATAGCGCTGGACAAGATTCTGTAGAGGAGTTCTCTTTCTGGGCGAGCCTGTCCTCTTCTATCACCATCTTCTCGTCCTTTGTGTGTGCTTTGTGAAGAAAAGCCTTCGTTCTGACGCCTGATCCAATGTCTGGATGCATTTATCATCCTGGAGGATATAGCTCCCATAACTCACAATATGTTCCACATCTTCGCCCAAACGTTTGCATTCGGGATGCGACAGGGTCCTGAAGCCAATGGACAAGTATCTCCAATATCGGAGGTCTTAAGGCAATGTTAGGTAGAGACGCGACTGCCCGAGACAGTGACTTCCACAGCTCACAATCTCATTGGTCAGTCGACTCGACGATGATCATCGCCCTATAAACTCAGCCCCCAAAATCCTTTCTTCACCATGCCTCCCGCCCTCCCACCCCGCCCAACAACTTCCTCGAAACCACGTGTAATTCTCTACCACCAAACCCACTACATACACAACACAGATTTCGTCTCTCTTATTCCCCTAATCACCGAAGCCACTTCCGATGAAATTCCACTCACCCACCTCATCATCGCCGCCATCCACCTCAACGAACCTCCCAGTAACATCACCCTCAACGATGATCCACCCTCACACCCAAAGAATATCCCGCTATGGGAAGAGGTTGCTATACTGCAAGACATTGGGGTGAAAGTCCTCGGTATGGTCGGCGGCGCCGCAAGAGGGACTTTTCAACGTTTGGACAAAAGCGATGCGGAATTCGAAGAGTATTACGTGCCGCTGAGGAACATGGTACGGCAGTACAACTTCGACGGATTAGATTTGGATGTTGAAGAAGAGATGTCGTTGGCGGGTATCATACGGCTGATTGATCGACTCAAAGAGGATTTCGGACAAGAGTTCATCATTACGCTGGCGCCCGTGGCTACGGCGTTACAAGGACGATCGCACCTGAGTGGCTTTGATTATGAAGCGCTGGAGGTCATGAGGGGGAGCAGCATCGCGTGGTATCATGTGCAGTTTTACAACAATTGGGGCCGGTTGGATGGTTTCGTTGATTACGATGCTATTCTGATGCAGGGGTGGAAGGCGGAGAAGGTGGTTGTGGGCGTGCTGACGAACCCGGGACTGGGGCATGGGTATATCGAATTCGAGGATTTGAGGAGGACGGTGAGTGCGATGGCGCAATTCTATCCTGGGTTTGCGGGCGTGATGGGGTGGGAGTACTTCAATTCGAGACCTGGGGATGAGGGGGCGCCGTGGCAGTGGGCTGGGGAGGTTATGAAGTGCGTGAGAAACTGCTGACGGTCAAAAGGCTGGATGTAATAAGGCCAACGTCTATGGAGTGGACGTCGCTGGGTCTATATGCAAGGGGGGCCGAAATTAGGCGGACCTCGACAACTGGGATGCACTTGGATAACCTACGGTTATTCAGTTATGGTCAGAGTAATCATCTGGATTGATCGTTCATACGGAATAATTCGAAGAGATGGTGATATGTCGCATACAGAGAATATGGTTAGGCATCCCCAGGTTTCACCAACGCGAGATGCAAGTGTAACGGGAGATCTGCTGCAAGCCTGACATCTGCTACGGCAGGCTTGCCTATAACTGTCCGCGAGCATCGAAATAGAAGGACACTTTTGGGGCCGATGAAGGTCGCGTCAAGGGCCGGATCTCGTGGAGAACATCCCCTCGCTTGCCGAATTGACACATGCACGGCTTGACCTTGAGGGTCGAATCTTGGGAAGGAGTGGCGCATGAATTGTCGACTAGCTCGAGTTGGGCACTAGCGCTTTCACATTATCCGTCAATCAGGAGGATGGAGTGTCAACAGCCTCTCTGATAGGCCGATTAATCAATAGTACTGGCCTCTGCCGCCCGCCAGCCCACCTTTTTGCGTGTGTCTGCCCGGGAAAGCCTCAACCCTGATTCAAGTTTCTTCGCAACTGTCTTTTCGGGGGTGATCTTTCATGATGACGAGAAGGACTAGATACACATGAAAGCAGTATCAGATGACAATAGTCGATCTTAGTCCATACAATTTCTGTAACATTTCTGTAGACATTGTACCTAGACACATATCGTGAACACAGAGTAGAGCAACGTTGAACGGTCAAAACGGTGTGATTCGCTTGGCCCCTGAAATTGGATTAGCTAAGGCTGTGGCTTCGACGACCAGCATTTCCGTCCGCATCGCGACCTCTACCGTGACACCTCTATGTGCTACCTCCAACGGCTACCATCTAATCCCACAACCTCGCCTTATCGCAACGACGTGCCTACCAGTATCATTAATAGTACGTCTCGCTATATTCTTATTTGGTCGCGCCAAGCGTACTGTCTCCCCACTCCGAGCTAGCACAGCTCACCGATCGCAGACCTTGTACGACCATCCCAGCCTGATAGTCTCCCAGAAAGACTCGAGCTTTGAATAGGTGGACGGAAGCTCAATAATATATATGATCGAGAGGAGGGAAGAGGATTCAGTGACTATCCCTGCGCGGATTAGAGTGTTGGGCACTGGTATCCAGCCACCGGACTTTACTCCGACCATACGTCTACAAGCAGAACGCCGAATTAGATATCGAGACAAGGTGCGATAGTCTTTGCTCGGCCTCGTTGAGGTTGACGGCTTGCCCCACATGAGCAGCGAGGTTGCGCAAGCACCCAACGAGGCTTCTTGGTTACCGAACCCGATCGCAATCGACCTTCCACCAAATACACATCTGGAGCCTGCCTTTTCCTCTGGGTCGGATACTTATGGTATGTCTCGAAGCGAGCTCGGCCATTTACAGCGATCGATACTACATAGGTTGCTAATAATGATATAGACTCTGCGTCGTCCACCGTAAAGCCTGAAGTCGGCTCCAATTACAACTCTTCAACGTTATCAACAACGCCCAATTTCCCTGCTCCAGACCCAGTAGCAAATGATATTGCAAACGTCCCTGTACCGGCATCTGAACCGACTTCAACCTCGCAAGGAAAGCTGGCAGAGGGCGCACCTCACGTACCATTACGTTCGTCATCAAATGCAAAGATCAATACACTGAGTTCGAACTCCATTAACGAGAAGACCACGGCGGATCCCATTTCGACATCAAGGAGAGGGTCCAAAGGCAGTATTAAACCAAAAAGCCGCAGCGGTAGCATTGCGAGCAGCAGACATTCCAAGAAAGAGAAGGCAATTCCAGTCGCAGCTGTGGGAAAGGAGAAATTCGCGGAGGACCACTCCACAAATACTACGAAACCGAAAAGGAGGGGCTTTTTATCAAGAATATTGACCTGCTGCAGTCCCCCAGAAAATGCCAACGCTGTTGAACTTGGCGATCAGGCAGGACCCGCGAAATCGACCAAGGGACCGCAGCAAAAGCCGGGAAGGCAGCCGACCCCTGTAGTGAAAACGAACGCTAGCGCGGGGGAATCAACTACGGGAGAATCTAAAGAGGTCGCAGAGGAGAATATTGGAGGCCCTGAATATTCGGAGATGAAGCCGGCTTCGAAACCTACGGTGATGGCGGGGTCGTCGAAGGAAAAACTGACCACGGAAAAGGTTGGGCCTCCGATTGCAGCAGTCGAGCCAGAGACCCAGGAATCTCCAGCACCTGTGGCATATCGCGATCCACCATTGCCACCTGTGTCTTCGCCTAACGTGCCCTTGGCTCAGGAAATGAAAGAAGAACAGGGCATTCCAACGCTGGCGGCGGGCATTGCAGCACCACCGCAGTTAATTGAACCCGATCAATCCGTTGCTCAGCAGGGTACCACCATCAACGATCGTACCCCGCAGCAAGAAACAAGGGACAGTGATATTGTAATGATGAACGCTCCGCCGCCTACGTCCACCGCAGAGGAACAAGCGCAGATAAACCTGCCTCCACCACCTCCTCGAAACGGGAATGGCAATGGAAATGGAAATGGTGCGGCTTCATCATCGAACGCAGTCGTACCTAGTGAGAAACAGAGGTGGTTACTTCCACCACTTCAACCTCATTTCAAAGGACGGAAATGCTTAGTTTTGGATTTGGACGAGACATTGGTTCACAGTAGCTTCAAGGTTCGTGATTGGCCATAATAGTAGATCCATGCTAACGAATTCAGATTCTCCATCAAGCCGACTTTACCATACCTGTCGAGATTGAGGGTGCGTTCCATAATGTTTATGTCATAAAGAGGCCTGGTGTGGACCAATTCATGAAGCGTGTTGGCGAGCTCTATGAGGTTGTAGTGTTCACTGCTTCGGTTTCGAAGGTACTCGTTAAAAGATTGCACATACTCGCGTCTTGGCACTGACATGTAGCTACAGTACGGCGACCCACTCCTCGATCAACTCGACATCCACAACGTTGTCCACCACCGCCTGTTCCGCGAAAGCTGCTACAACCACCAGGGCAATTACGTCAAGGTCAGAGCCTTCCCCTGCAGATCCTCGCTTTTCATCACATGCTAATCATCGTACAGGACCTCTCCCAAGTCGGCCGCGATCTCCGAGAAACAATCATCATCGATAACTCTCCAACATCATACATCTTCCACCCCCAGCACGCGGTCCCCATCAGCAGTTGGTTCTCCGACGCCCACGACAACGAGCTGCTGGACCTCATCCCCGTCCTCGAAGACCTAGCTGGCACCCAAGTCCGAGACGTGAGCTTGGTCCTCGACGTCTCCTTATGACATTCACCTTATCCGTGACGAACCGCCCACTTCTTTTCCGTCCGTCCGTCAAAACAGCATCAGCGAGGGAGCCGGTCTGGGCTTTGGTGGATCATACCTTTCGCACCGCCTAATCGTTGTAATAAGCATCCATGTCCCCCATCTTTCTTTTCATTCCGTCGTCCACGGACACGGCACAGGTGTCTCCTAGATGGTGTGGGGAGGGGAGGGGATAGAAAGTACCGCATTGTGTAAAAAGAAAAAAAGCCCCGATCAGCAGCAGCAGCATTTGTTCACTCTTGGTTTCAGCGAATAGCTAGCCGTCACCACACTCTGAGCGAAAGGGTTTGTATTTTCATCTGTTGTTGTTTTTGGGCGACGGTGGCATTTGGAGTGGCGTACTTTACCATTCCATCATCATCATATCTATCATCCATCCCCATGCCTTAGGCGGGGCTGTCTGTTGCCTACCCTTTTAACTTAGTGTAATACCTTTTTGCATCGATACCCTTGCGCCTTGTGAAAGTGATAAATTCGATCAGGAAATTAGGTAATGTAACATGAATGCCAAGCCACTAGAATGTAGCTACCAAGACTAATCTCTCACATATTTCTAACCGTCGAAGTGAACTAGCCTTGCCATTCCTTTGTCATTTGTCCCTCGCTATCATCAACATCTGTTCTCCTCGTTGACTCCCCTGTGCTCACGGTGCCGTAAACGGTCTGTTGGGGATCGACTTGCTCCACCTGCTCTCTCTTGAAAAACTGCCTGTCGCCGCACTTGTACTTACGATAGCACATGAGTACCCTCTGCTCTCTCCTCAAGGTAAGGTAGCCGGAGTGAAACCAGGCGCCGACCAAGTACGGGTCAGGATCGTTCTGGTAACCACTGATGATGTGGACGTATCCTCTGAAAGGGAAATCTTCCGGGAGCTACGAAGTCGGTTAGCGAAGCCTGTCGTTGAGGGAACCGGACGTACTATCTGATGCAGCCACCAAGGCAAGACCCCGTCTTTGCGCGGAGTTGGAGTGAAATGCCAGTGATCGCCGCATTAGTAGGCTGGAGGATCGGGTTTGGGTTGTTGAGGGGGGTTCGCTGTTGAACCACGTAAGAGGTCTTTGAGTGGCATGATCCTGCACTGGACTTGTGTGGATGTAGTGGGGTAGTGGATCTGGTGAGAGGGTCTCTTAACAAATTCTCCCGACGATGGAAGAGGAGTTTTATATTCGTTTTCTGTGTAACCTGGTCGCTAGGTTTCCCTCAGCGTTCGCCGACAGTCCGGGAACAGCACGGCCACTGGAGGCCCGAGATGTCCTGGAATACCTAAGTATGCAACACTCATTCGGCCGTTATCTTATGAGATAATTGACAGTGGTCAGATCCTACGGGAGCAGATAAGTCAGCGTTGGAGGCCCCTTGCGAATATCCTCGGGTAGTCAACCATTGGACACTACGCCTTCCAAGACACTGAAAGAGGCATCACTCCACATCGTACCATTCCCCAAGAACTCACACCTGTCGCTAGTCGACATCAGCAGAAGCCGCGGCATGTTTGCCCCGTTCATTCCTTCTCCTATTAGGCCTTAGCCGACACTCCGAGGGTAGGGTGCTGACACAAAGCCAAGCTGGCATTCGCTCTGGTTGGTGACGAAGCATGGTCGAGCTTTGACCTAGAGAGTTACGCCGCCTATGAGTTGCCGATGGAATTTTATCTTCCATAAGGGATAGACCAGGGTACGGTAAGGCTCTCGTCTCATTACTTGGGTCTCATCGTCGACCAGTCAAGTCTTACCCTACGTTTCGGTTCTTCCGAAGGAGAAGGCAAAAGACTGGTATGGCGTTCGCCTTGTCCGTCCATTACGCACGATAGAAGTCCTACCAAAGACTACTTAACGGCTTGCTCTCCTCGATATTTTGTCTCGTTCAACAATACTTTCAATCCTCCTTCACTGAAATCTTCGAGCAGACTCATCCGCAATCCGCAATCCTCAAAAAGTCACAAACCCACCAAACATCATCAATTCATCTCCTACAACTCTTCAATCAATCCCTCTACCGAGCACTCATTCAAGCATGCCCTGCGAAATGTGCAAACATGAGACTTCGCCTTACTATTGCCCATACTGCGAGCGATACATGGATCGCGAAGCCGTCAACGAAAACTGCTCCACATCTCCACACCCTGCACCTTTCGCCCTTTCTGGCACCCATCACGATAGCACGTACTCTTCCATCAAAGACCACTGCTTCATGACTCTTTCTCCTGCTATGCCGGCCATTCCTGGGGTTATGATGGTATTCAGGACCTAGGAGTGTCCAGATTACCTAGAATCTTCGGCATAGAGGGGAGGTATGCTTCGGATTCAATAACGAAGGGTTCTGAGAATGTGGGAAGGGCTGACGATGTGATGGCTATTTACGTGGTGCTACTGTAGGATGGGTGCACAGCAAAGGCAGAAAAAAACGCCGAATTCCCTCAGTATTCAACTCACCAGCGGTCACTTTGTGTCGGCGTAGGATTCACGAGACAACATATTTCATTTGTGGTGGATGTGCTTGGGAGAAATAGTCACTGCAGGCTCGGTAGCGGATAAAATTCATGCCCTTGAACAAGAAACATGGAGCAATGCGTGTATCTCATCGACGAATGTGACTTCACAAATTGCCATGGTAGGGAAACCCTCCATGATTCTTCCATCACCTATATCGACAGATATCTCCTCAATATCTCAACTCAATCTCCCCCCTCCCCCATCTCTCATCAAAGCCTAATCAGAACGATTATGATAACAGAACCCCAAACCCATGAATCATGCATATACCCACACACATACCTAACCCCCACCCCCTACTTATCCCCAGAATCAACGACTCCCTATCGATCCAAGCCCCCTAGTCCCCCTCCACTCACTTATCCCACCACTCCTCCTCCTTCAACAATATCAGACGGGCGAGTACCCTACGATTAGTACCAATAACTCCCAACAACTTACCTCAATCTCCCCCTCCTCACAAAACCCACAATCAATCGGTGTCGACGATACGACAGCCTTGGACAGAGATAATCTCTGCATCGACCATGACTACATATATACACACTAGAACTATGGAACGGAACCGCTCTATCCAACCTAGGTAGTATATTGTAAAAATCGCCAGTCGGCTGACGGCTCTAGATGGCTATAGATTGGACTGATGTTTGAGTCTGGTTGGCTTTTTTAGTACGTAGTGTATGTTTGAGAGAGGGAGAGGGGGATAGGAGGTAGTATTCAAGTAATCTAACGCTTACTTTCTAATTTGTCTATATTATCATTCCCGTCTACATCGATATAAAAGCGGCTTATATAACTTACTAATTTAAAAGAGTGTTCAAATTAATTTGAAGATGATCTATTTCACTTTAGTTTTAGTTTTAGAAGAAAAGAAACGCTTAATCTTGTATTTCCTAAAGGACTACCATTCCCACCCGACTTATTCCTAGCCCCCGAAAAGAAGACAAACTATATACACCCCAACCGCCTAACCTAAATCCCCCCTTCCTTCTTCTACCGCTAAAAATGGATGTGCTGTGCGTATACTAATATAATCGCTATTACTAATAACCTAGCGTAGTATCTTAGTATAATTATATTTAATTTAATGTACTCTAAAATAGTCTGATCCTGTTCTATCCACTCCACTCCAATCTAGTCGAATTAGCATAGTCAGCACAATCAGCTCAATCACCACCCCTCCTTACTTACAACCACCACCTCCTAAAACACAACATCCCATCATCATGTCTAGCGACCCATCAATAATGTACAACCATTTCAAATCTCCTGATACAGGAGACACATCATTGACGTGATACGATTCGATCCAACATCCAAGGCAACTTCTATCATCGAGTCGAGTCGAAATACATCTACCACCCGATTTATCCAGAAATCACACGAAATGATTATAGCAAGGGAAGTGTACGCACTCCTAACCGGATATCGACCTCATGACTCTCACCGGTGCATACTATTATATATCAGCCATTTAAAACCCTCTCTCACCTTAGAGTTTCCGTGTTAGAGTTATGTTATGGTATGGTATCGGGATTTGTCGTTTGCCTTATTCCTCACCCTCTCAGCCACGGTTGTGTTTCGTGAAGGAAGCTGGATTTCATTGATTGATGATGTATCCATACCGTGCCTTTAGTTTTCCTTTTGCCTTGCCTTGCCTTGGTCCCGTTCTTCTTCTTCTTCTGCGACTCTATACATCTCCCATAATTCCAATACTTATGAAGAAGGAAAACTATCAAGGCTTCAAAATACCAATACTTTTTTACAAGTCTTGACGCAAAGCATAGCCAACAGAATATCTTCAACCATCCTCTGTACAAAGCAAATCTCCTTCCCCATCCCAAACCCACCTCCCTCCTCAACATAACACAACAACCAACATCCACACCCGAAAACATCCACACCCCCCTTCCAACGCCAATGCCTCCCCACAAAACCCACACCACCCACCCCCCTCACCATGAAAACATCACCATGCCCCCACACCAAAACCCCAAATCCCACAACACCCCTCGATCCCCAGGCATAAACACCACACGCTCCTGCGAAGTCTGCGGCGATTGTCCGCCTCCCGGCTGTTTTTGCGACGAATGTGGGAAGTGGGGGGGTAATTGGGGACGAGGGGGTGGGGGTGGAGGGGGATTGGGAGGATGGGAGGATGGGAGAAGAGTGGATGAGGAAAGGAGGGGAGAGGAGTGGATGGGTTTTGGTTGTGGTAAGATGAGATTGCATTAACAAGCGAGGACTTAATATTTGGCTTTTGTAGCATCGGTTCCATAACCCGTAGGCACACCCGAAGAGCTTTCATGCCTATCCTGTCCTGTCCTGCCCTATCCTATATAAGAAATAAACGAAATTGAATTTGATCGCTTTCATTTATCCATTAACGTAGATGACGGGATAACGAGATTTACGGTTATTCGAAATTGCTGAGTAATGCACTGTAATATCTCAATATAATTGGCTATTCTAATCGGGCCGTAGTAGTGAAATCTCCGTTTGTTAGCAAATTACTCAGAAATCTCGAATGACTGTAAATCTCGTTATCCCGTCATCTACGTTAGCGTTGATAGTTGAAAAATCCTCCTTTCCCAGGATTGAAATCGCTCGTCGGATCTATCACTGCTGATATTATTGTTTTTGCCTTGTTCTTGCCTTGTTTTTGCCTTGTTTTTACCCTTCTCTTAACAATGGGTAGCACAAGGCAGTCAAGGCCGACGCAGATGAAGTCCTAGAACTATCCGTTGTCGCTGGTTGTGGTCGTACGATAGCTGGTAGCGACTAAGGTATATAAATGCGATATTACCTAGTATTTTTCGAATGACTGGTCCTGTGATCCGGCTTATAAGATTAGAGAGTTAAGAACCGTAGTGGTGATGATGGGACATGTGTCGAGACAGAATATTCAAGTCCTATCCATTACCGCCGGCCGTGGGTGGAAGCTGGTAGCAACTACGTAAATGCGATAAGATATTAGTATCTTCCCAATGACTATCCTATAACCCTTCATACCTTACCGTTTTATTATATACATAAAGCCATTCCTTTCAAATACCACCATCGACACATACCCTCACCCTCAACCCCATCTTTTCCACCCTTCAATATTGACTCAAGACCCACATACTACCAACTTCAACCATACTTCTCTTGCTTCCATCTCTCCTCTTCTCCTACACCCAATACGCCATAAAGACCAGATCCTCTGCAAACGCCGCACACCACTTTCCTTCTTCCATAAGTAGATTCATCACAATAATCGACTCTTCATTGCACGGGCCTGAGAAGATTATATAGCGGATGCTGCTGCCTTGTGAACACGAGGTTTGAGTGTGCTGGATGTTCTCGGTGTAAAAAGTCTAGGCCTTGCGTACTGTCATGTGCCCTCCGGCTATATTTGTACGGTATGTGAGGGAGTCATACAATAAAATTCTGAAGTCGGTACTTTTCTCAGCTGTGTATGTTGGGTTGTGACTTAGTTGGTATCTGCGAGGGTTGAGTCAGAACTGAAAATGGGTTATATAGCTTTAATGCGGTGGCATCTGTTGAGTCTAGCATGCTCCGGGTGTGATCTTTGAATGATTTAGAGGATACCATGACGAGCTCTATGGTGAAAAATGTGGACTGGTTTGCTTTGCGATATTGGTTAGCTTGCAATGTTTTCGTACAGATTGGTATTGTATATTGGAACGGCACGGGCGGTGCTATTGGTGTCTGGAATGTAGCAAAGACCGAGAATTCAGTCCACTAGGAGTTAAGGATAGTTCTTGATCATAAGACACTGCATTGGAGCCTACAACATTCTGCGCGGAACACATGATATATCAGGAATTTCATACGAGCAATAGAAAAACGTCTTAACGTATTCTACATGCTGCTTTTAGGTTCTAGGCTGATCGTGGCTTTGTCGCTCCAGTGCTTCAAGATCTATCATCGCCGTAGTTTCGACAAAATCGAACTGCCTTCAGACATAGATTGGCTGGGGAACGCCATACTGCAGAAGCTGTTAGCATCATCCCCCTACTAAAGCATTGACGTATGGCGAGACTCACGTTCAGAGGATCGTTGAATCGTAGATTCTTGTCCAAGCCGCTGATGTCGTCAATCTCACTCTTCTCCAAATTCCACCCAGTGACATCCAGATTCTGCGCCAGCCTCCCCTGATTATTGCTCTTGGGAATGACGGCCACGTCTCTCTGCGTTGCCCATCTCAACAGTACCTGTGCAGGGGTCTTGCTGTGTTTCTCTGCGATTTTCTTTACTGTCGCATTGTCCATAAGCAGGGGGGTGTCCTTGGCGCGTTGCATGTCCAGTTCGAGGAAGGACTGGGGCCCGAAGGATGAATATGCTGTAATGACGATACCTTGGCTTTGGCCGAATTTGACGAGACCTTCTTGAGTGAGGTACGGATGATGTTCAATTTGGAGAGTCGCTGGTACAATCTTAGCGTAGCGGAGGAGATCCATCAAAAGTTGACCATTGAAATTGCTAATTCCAATAGACTTGGCCAGACCGTTGTCGACTAGCTTCTCCATCGCCTGCCATGTCTCCTGGATAGTCGCGTTTCCGGGAACGACATTCTTTCCGTCGTAAGTGAAGCCAGGTGGATAGCGGTCGGACGGATCGACATATTTCAACGAAATGGGGAAATGCACAATGTACAGGTCGAAGTAATCAATGCCCCAGTCCTTAAGCTGCTTTTTGCAGATGGGCTCGACGCGGTCGTGGTCGTGGAAGGAGTTCCAGAGTTTGGAGACTAGGAATAAGTCTTCCCGCTTCACAATGCCTTCTTTGATGGCGCGGGCGACACCTTGACCGGATTCTTGTTCGTTTCCGTAATCTAGAAAACGTAAGAATATCTTTTGGGGGACTGATCGGGGGACTGGGACGACATACCGCATGCACCGTCAAACAAGCGGTAGCCTGATTTGATGGCATTATAAACAGTATCGGCGCAGGTGTCATTGTTGACTTTCCAGAGCCTAGTATGGTCGTTCAACATCGACATGAATGTCGCTCCCTCACGTTAGACTTACCCAAATCCGACCAGTGGCATCTGGTGGCCACTATTCAGCTTGACAGTAGGAGAGACCATGCTGGCGTATAATCTAAGACTATTCTTTTGTATCTGAATTGGGAAAACTTTGTTGATGGGAAGTGGTCGGCTGAAGATGGAGGAGGTCCTGTAGTAGGACTAGTCAGACTGTCTCCGGTGAAGTATTGAAGGAAAGTGGAATTGTTTACCTTTGGAACGGTCTGATAATGTTCATCTGAACAAATTCAATTGAGAGAGAGGCGAACAACACAGAAATTATACTCGCCCCACATTATCCCCGCCATGTGGCATTGCGTAGTGGCAGATCCTGGAACACGCTAAATGCATAAACCCGAACGTTTAGCACTAGCCGGATGATCCCTCGGCATGACCAATCCAGTAATCTTGTGCAATGTCCAACTCTTCAGCACCAATACTAGCCAAGGATGTAAGGTGTTCAGAGATTCAAAGAGCTAAAGGCGGATAAAAACAAACAGAGGTCCAACGAACGCAGAAGTGAATGATATTGACGCGAGCGGGCAAGGTTCACAACCGTCAACAACAGACACCAAATGGTAGAAGAGTGCAGGACTGGTCAGCAACAACAGCTATAAGATCAGCATGATACCTGCATAGAAGTATGAACCTTGTATATCAAGGGGGATCAATCGAAGTTTCAGATATTTGACGAACATGGTTCAGCGAGCGATTGAAATGCCGAGACGGCTACATCTGTGTCAGGTTGTCGGACGCATTCGGGTCTCATTCCCATACTCCAGTAAAGGCCATATAAATGAGGGGATCTATTGACCTGCCCTGCCCAGAACGCCATAGGCCAATGAGACGCCGCCGTGTCACACCTGAGAGCCAACATCACTGTTACGAAACTCGGACAAAAGCTGGGCTTAGATTAGCCGAATATTCATCCACGGCCCTGGGGTGGGATTGGCATACTGGCATCAATCTGCTGGATCTGGGGTAAAGCCAGCCTGACCTTATTCCGGTACAATGCTGGGGTTTTCAACTGCAACGGATTCATCTCAAAGTAGACTGTATTCAAATTTTTCTTATCCGCCAATTCCCTCTCGACTTCTTCAAAAGACTGCATCAGGTTAGACGAAGCCCAGAGTTGTTCCAAACGCTTGAGGCGACCAAGATTGGTGAGATTTCTGATCTGATTATTGGAGATATCCAGAACGCGGAGGCCGACGTTGTTATCAAGGTTAGATATTTCTGTCAGAGCATTGTGAGATATGTATAGTTCTTCGAGATTGGGAAGCTCGGAGATACCCGAGATCTGGGTCAGACGATTCGATTGGATCGAAAGAATCTTAAGGTTCTTGAGCTGTGACATGTTCTGCTTCTTCATCAGCAAAACATACATGCTTGTCAGATACACCGATGGTACCTTCAATTCAGTGATTTTGTTCTTGGCCAACCACAGCTCTTCCAGACCCGTCAGGGTGTCCAGATTCTCAATCTCCTACGCCATGTCAACGTCTGCTTCCAAGCTACATCCTGCCGGCCTACCCTGATCCTATTCGCAGCGAGCTCCAGGTTCCTCAACTTTTTTAGCCCGTTCAAGCTTTCGATCTTTTGAATTTTATTCTGCACAAAGTAGATATCTGTCAAATCCTTCAGATGCTCTACGTTCTTGATGTGCTTGATCTTGTTGAAGCTCAAATCCAGGCTCGTAAGGTGTACCAGGCCATCCAAGCCTCTGATATGCGAGATGAGGTTGTCGTAGAAATCGAGCTCCCGTAAATTTGTGCCAAGATTGGGTGGAAATTCGATGTGCGAGATCTGATTCTGACGGAGGCATAGCTTCTGTGGGGCAGTTGGATTAGCCCTGCTCTGTTGGCATGGTAGATTTCAAGCACACACCTCAACCTTAGTGAAACGATCGAGACGAAGAGCTGGGATGGATGTGATACGGCAATGGACAAGGTCGATATCCTATGTAGAGAGAGCGTCAGTATACTTTGATCTAAACAGGCGTTTCCCTCCCGGCGTACATCAGTGTCAAGCTCATAATCCTCGAGCAAGTCTGCCCCACCATAGGTCAGCGGAACCAGCAAGAAAACAAGGTAGCACCTACCCTCATCTGCGTTGATGTGATCTACGGGCGGAGCATCCTCATCGGAGTATTCGGGATCTGATAGTATCTCTGCATTCGTGACCACAGCTCTTCGGTCCACTCGAAGCTTGCCATCCCAGCCTTTGCTGTTCTGAAGAGTCGTACCGTTCGTGGGTGGCGGACGCTCCGGAGAAGGACCAGATCGGGGTTCCATAATTGGGAAAGAACTGGTCGCTATGATGTGGAAACTGTTGCATTTCTGCGGGGAATCGGAGCTTTACCTCGCCAAGACATCTGGGCATGACGAGCAACATGGAATTATCTAGCTCGAATTGTATCCTCTGAGAAAGACGGTGCCTCTGATTTAGAAATTGGCAATGGGTATATGGTACAGTTACTAGTACAGGTATATGTCGCCTTGCCTATCTAACCCAATAAGCACCTTTTAACTGCTCTCTCCAAGACAGCAGTCGTGAAGAACCCCCCTTCGACGATGCAACAGTGTATTCCACACACTACACGTTTCCATGCACCTCCTCTTCCGACCCTTATGGCTTTTCCGCTAAATGGAAGGATACAACTTATTGGAATCGGATGCCAGATTATGAGGAGAACTTTCGGGTGAGCTTAGCAATGACTGTAGTCGGACTGTTAGCAGCTGACCCATTGCATCTCATTCCCATGCTAGACAAGATCAGTCAGAAGTAGGGCCGAACGTACTGTGCAGTGCGACAACGCTGAATATGAATCCAAGGGAAAGCACCAAAACTACCACAGGGTCGACTTTCAGGCCAGGAGATTCGTCCGTATATAATCCTGATCACAGGACAACGGGTTAGCATTGTTTTACGTGTTGTCTCCTCCATGTTCCTGGTATGCGCGATATCAACTTCCTCGAGCAGATTCCCCACACATATCCATCTTGTGGGGCGTATTCCATCTCTCGCGCTGAATTATCTCTCCACTTCTCCGAACTATGCCAGCGCCTGTATGCAATAAATCTGTACGTACGTAGCATAGTACTCGAACTACCTCCTGCACCTGCCGCCCTTGTGCTAGTTGGCCGCGCATTGGCAACTTTGTCTGCTCTGTCTGCTGCAGCTTTCCTTCTTATCGCCGTCTTCGGTCCGCCTGGGGGTGATAGATTTCGTCCGCTGCTTACGCCTGCGGAAGCTGGAGGAGAGGCTGGGGAGGAGGGAGAGGACTAAGGTTTAAGATTAGCTGAAGTGTGGGTAGTGAGGGCATGCAATGCCAGAAATGATCCCAAGGACGAATTCATATTTGATCCACATGCCACAGATATCAAAGACAAGTAGATAAAGAGAAGTTGCATGGTCTTGATGTGGGGCTCCAGATGATTCTATGCCGAGAAATTGGGCACATACCATTGTGGTGATTTGGTTCCACTTGCGCAACAGCAGCCACAATTTCCTATCTGCAATTGCTGCCTGAAGCCGAGAATCTTGGTGTAAAGTCTGGTGTTGCACTGTAAGTCAAGACGTGTTCTTCTCCAGATAATATTTAAGAGGACAACAGCGAATAATCCTAGGAGACGCTAGTGCGGCTCACAGGGCTGACCCTTTCTAAACCTGGCGAAACTCAAAGGCCCTGGTCATGTATCTCACGCGTAATTTCCTTGGAACTTTATGGAAACCGAGTTGTAAAGTGTTTGTGGACGTTGAAGATCGAATATGAGGTGCAGGGGATTTCCAATTTGGTTTTTTGAACGTGATTTCATTGCAAGCTACTCTTAAGCCGCCAGATGCTATTCATGTCCACAAGCGCAACATTCAATCCTGCCGGATAGAGCCCTAATGCATCACATCATGCTGCTTGTCACATTCATGCTCGAGCCATCTCGCGTACCGAACCTCCAAAGTGCTAAGCAAATGTCGAAGGTCGATGAGCTGCGAAAAGTTTAGACTTGGTGTTGGTTTTAGCAACGCGGTGTGGAAGTGGAAACTTGAGGTTTTTGGTGAGTAATTGCTTGATGAAAGGGCGCTTGACGTCGTCGGTCTTTTCAAGTTCCACGACTTTCAGAATCTGGATGAGCAATAGATCAGTAAGAGAATAATTTGAGGATCTTTGGAACCGTCCCATACGTGAATTGACCTAAACCGAGCACGATGTCTCGCTGCCATATCCTGGTACAGGGCGTCCACAGCCTCGGTCCTTGACATCTCTCGGTACTCCTTGTACATGTTGTGGGTGCCTGACCGTGAATCGTAGCGAATCCAGATACCGAAATTCTTGACAGTAGTTGGACGTCTTTCATGAATCTGTCCATTCCCTCCCTGTAAGCGCATGCTGCTTATAATTGAGGAACGAAAAGCTGTCTTCAGTTCGTTCCCGCAAAATGTTCACGTACCAAGTTGATGGTGATGATCTCCCCATTGGACTTCTTTACCTTCCTCAATTTCATCAAAAAGTACCAGAACCTTGACTTGGCAACGACTGTGTTTGGTGCAAAGATCCGCATGCGGTAGAGCTTGGGGGTTGGCTGTGTCTCTGTTGGCAGATGGCGCCCGATGACTTGATACTCGTTGAGGCGCCCTGTCAATACTTGAATTAGTAAACGACCGCTAGATTTCTACGCTTCTAGTGCCCGGTGCTGCAAATCCCGCTTTATCTGATCCTTGTCCGCCGTTTAACGTTCGTGTTTCTCGTCCAGGGAATTGATTCATGTTGCTCCCTGGTTATACTCCTCCATTTTTCTTTCGAAGCCCTCCCCATTTGCAAATGTCGTCCAATGTCATCCAATGCTTTGCTCAAATTTGTGTATGGTGACCATTTGGCGGACAGAGGAGGTTTCCGTTGGAGTCTTTCGGCCGCTGGAGTAGTGGAGGAGCAGAGGGAATGGCTTACCCATCTACAAGAGTCAGCAAAGACGCGCCCGCAATTGTTGGACCTGACCTACTATGATTGCTATGGTGGTGGAACTCTTGGATGTTCGAGGTGTTGGAGAGTCCAAGTGCTAACATTTGCGTGTGGATGAATTAGCGCCTCGCTAAAGCTCAGCCCTACGAGTCCGCATTCCAGTCTTCAACCTCGTGCGACCAAAATGCCTTGTTTACCGGAGAGTATGGTGCGTGACATGGTTTGGAGTGGTCCGACTATGATACTAACATGGAGGTCTTATTCAATGATTTCTGGTCCGCCTGCGACAATGGATCAGGCCCAGAACTGGCTGCAACCATTGCTCCGAATCCGCCCACAAGCTACCTGAACCGACTCGAAGCGATATACAAAGATACCGACGCCGCGACTGTCTCCAAAGACATTGCATACGGTCTTACGAAAAGCGCCCATACGGCAATCCAGTTCCCCAACCCAGAGATTGACACTTGGACGGAGATATATTCGGCGTATTGGTATGCTTGCGGTGAATTACTCAGTGCAGAACGGAGCACGACGAGGCCAGACTGGGGCAGAGTCTATTCATCATGGAAAGACCTCGCAAACACTGTGATCAAGGGATACAGCAGTGGTGCGCTAGAGGCTTGGACGCTACCTGTACTTTATACCGCTGGCAAGCATCTACGGATGTTTGCAATCAAGGCCGATGAGAGTGCTCAGGCCGCTGGGGATGGTGGGACATTTGATTCTGGCGGTCTCCAAGAAGACATCGCGGGTGGCAGTAAGAATGAGAAGCTGGAGGATGCTGCGAGGGTCATCAATCGCATGTTTACTCTGTGTATTAGCGATAGGTATGTAGCAATGAAATCAGTTCCTTCGCACGATGCTCGATGTGAACGCTCGTTGCTGAGACGTTTTAAATCAGAGCACCGCTCCAGGAGTCAAGGAAATGGGGGCTCTACTATACGACAAACCTCATGTTCAAAACGTATTTCAAGGTAGCTCTGATGCGTGTATCGAATGGCCGTAAGGCTAAAAGATTGATAGCTGAATTCCATTGGCCTCTCCAAGAACATCCTTCGTGCTCTTTCCGCGTCGAGGACAGACATGCCAGAGCTAGACGCCTTTCCCCAATCTCACATCATCACCTTCAAATACTACGTTGGGGTCATCCAATTCCTCGAAGAGGACTACGCAGCTGTATCTACTCGCATTTCCCTTCATCTAGGAACACTGGCTGATATTCTCGCCAGGCAGAGGAAAACCTGACTTCGGCATGGCACATGTGTCACAAGTCGTCTTCTCGGAACATTGAGTATACCACCCTTCATGCTTCCCCCCTATAGACCTTACTAACCAATCCCACCAGGCTCATCCTGACCTACTTGATCCCCACACTCCTCCTAACCCGCCAGCGTCTTCCCTCACCAGCCCTCCTACGCCCCTACCCCCACCTCTCCACCCTCTTCACCCCCCTCACCCGCGCCATCCGCTCCGGCTCCCTCGCAGCCTTCGACACCGCCCTCGCAGAAAACGAATCTGAATTCGTCAAACGCCGCATCTACCTCACTCTAGAGCGTGGCCGCGACATCTGCCTCCGAAATCTGCTCCGGAAAGTCTATCTCGCCGCCGGCGTAGACGAGGAGGGAAAGCGGAGGACGAGGATCAAGATTGATGAGTTCGGGACTGCCGTTCGTATGGAAGAGCGCCATCGCTCGTCGAGAGATGATATGGAGATTGATGGGGGAAGAGAGAGGTTGGAGAACGATGAGGTGGAGTGCATGATTGCGAACATGATATACAAGGTATTACCCCCTTTCCCTCCTCGCTTTTAACACACCAATAACCTAAACTCCCACCAGAACCTACTAAAAGGCTACATCTCCCGCACTCACGGCATCGTCGTCCTATCCAAAACCGGCGCTTTTCCCGGCACGGGCATCTAAACCCCAATTTACCCCTTTAACCTCTCAAACAACCCCAACCCAGCTCAATCAACCTCTCAAACAAACAACATCCCAACCCCCCCCCAGCCAATCTCAATACCAATACCCTACCAGAACTCAAACCCCCAAAACACAAACCCCTCAAACGCACCCGCCCTTCAGAAACCGCTGCCTGCATCGACAGGCACCCCTACATATCTTATCCGCCGCTATCCCCCAAACCCCGATCTCAAGCTCCTCACATCCTGCAGCCGAAAGCCGCGTCCGTCCGTCCATCGAATCCACTAAGTATGAGTCAAACCCGCATCAGACCTCCAGCTCCGGCTCCGAAACTTTACTCTGTCGACGCCTACCTTATTCTAGTATCCCGCTTAAAAAGAGCTCACCATCACACGACCACGCGACAACATCAATCATTCTTCATCCTCACCCACCTACAAGCTAAAGTGCAGTACTCACCGTTCCTACACTCCCAATCCCAAATCCTCAGAGGTACACACGCAACACACACACACATCCATCCACCCACCGGCACACCAACACATCCACATCCACGCCTACCTCACCTCACCTTCCCATCCCGCATAAAACCCCCTCACACAAACCACAAAACACCACCACAAACACATGATCGCGAACACCGCTACTCATCTTCACCCACACACACTCACACACACACACAATACACAACACACAAATCCCTTCTCATCACCATCCGCCTCCAGTCCACACAAGCGTCCCATAGCGTCCCATAGCCGCATAAAGGTACCCAGGTACCTACCTCTTCCTATGACTCACAAACCCTGCAGCTACCCGCATTTCGTAACGCACGATCAGAGGTTGGGCAAAGGTGGAAGGGGAGCTTATCGATATAGGACTAGGTACCTACGCACGATAGGAGAGCTATATGTAAGGTAGGTAGCTACGATACCCTAGGTGGTCATCGGTGTCCGAGAAAATCAATGACATTAAGCTGCTGATGCAAGTATGTACCAGCTAGTTGTTTAGTTTGGCTAGTCGGCAGAATGAATACATATCATACCGTACATCTCCCCATCCCCTTTTTGAATGAATTTTTGATAAAGTAAAGAGTCACGACTTGTGGCTTCCTGCGCTGCAAGAGAAAAGAGAAAAACGAGAATCTGGTATACAAGAGCCCCTATCAATATCGCCATAACGCCTGGTATCCCATCCCATCCTATCCCTTCCTTGAAGCTAGAGCAAGAGCAAGTAAACGTACACGGGTAATTTTCTGAAAAGCGGAAGATACGGTAGCGACAGCACAAGAAGAACAGAGACTTTGGAGTATAAGAAAAAGGAGATGAGATGACGGGCCGAAGTCGAGATGATGGATGGGTGGTGAAGCCAAGGTAGGCTGGCTTGATCTGGGTCGTAGCTCTAGGCAACAGAGAGTAGAGAATGGAGGCTAGCGAGGTGTACGTGGAGACTTGGAGATGGTCGAGATGTCATCCTACAGCAGGCAGACGGCATCCACGTCAGCAAAAGTGGCGTGCTTGCGCGTGCATGCATGTATGCAGGGTAGTGATGAGGTAAAAGAGTCATGCATGAAGCGAGGAGGGAGCGAGTCATAGCGAGAGAGGGAGAGAGAGAGGGAAAACGTACCATGTGATTGCACATTGCGACGAACAAATCAAAGAAGAGGAGACCACCGGCTTCCATCTCCATTTGCATGGTGCCGCTCCTCTTGAACGTGTTCCTGCTCCTGATGATCAAGGCCAGGTAGTGTGCCCGTAGCTTGGAGTCGTTGTCAGGCGTGTTGGCGTAGGCATACCGTGCGCTGGCGAGGATGGTGGCACACTGGATGCCAGACTGAAGACCCTGTTTGCGCAACGCAAGACGCTTGAGCTCGTCCAGCCCGTAGCGTTCGGCGGTGCAGTAGACCAACGTGTCCTTCAAGAGCATCTGTCCGGACGTCTGGTGGTAGACGGTGGATTCGGAGCCGCTGGTGCCGGAGGTGTCTTCCAGCTCCCATGCGTTTCGACGCTTGTTGTGCAGCAGACGGGGGTAGTAGTCGCCTTTGTAGAGGTATTCGAGGACGGAGGAGAAGATTTCGGGGAGCTCTTCTGGGAGGGCGACTCGTTTTGAGGAGGATTCGAGGAATTGGCCTCGGCATATGGCTGCGAAGAAGGTGGAGGTAGAGAGGATGTCTTCGTGGGCTGCGAAGAGGCGTTGCTCAGGACCGATGCAGAGGGTTATGATGGGCGAGGTCAGGTTGCTGTTGAGCAAGTGCGTTAGAGAACCATCGGGGTCAGAGAGGACGGATTCGAGGACTTACCTCCCGCTGGAAGGACTCTCCGGGTTCCTCGATTTGGAGATGTCTCTCTTCTTTGTAGCTGTGACATGTTGCTGAAAAGATCTTTTGGTTGTCTTAGCCGTAGAGACAGACTTGCCAGCCCGATTCTTTGAAAAGCTATCGTTATGATGAGTAGTCCGGCGAGTGAACATGGTGACTGTCTTGGTCTGTTGATGGGTCTCTCGAGTAAAGCCTTCCCTTGTCAGTGATGACAGGTATCAATGAACGGTCATTGTTGAACAGTGAAGACAATTGACATTGCTTCACTATATATAAGGCATCGACAAGGCAACCAAAGCTTCGCAACATTGTGAAAGAAGGGGGGGAGGGAGCTTGATAATATATGCGAAGGCAGACGGGGGGACGCGATGATCGTGATTGGGCGTGTAGCACTGTACGCGATGTCACGGGATCTGAGAAATGGCTCGAGCCAAGACAAAAGCGGACGCTCAAGCCCATGTTTGCGTGGAAGAGTCAAGGATGCAGGGGACTCGGGCAACTCTTCGTATCGTGGGATGCAAGGTTCATCTTTCCTTTGGTCAGCTCCTGGCAAGCCATCGTTGGCGGGGAACCGGTCCCGGTATCTTCTAATTTGTGATAGCTCTTGTCCGCTTCTAGCGGAAAAAATGGGACCTGAACCGCAGCTACGGTATCCTGGGTAAGATTGGAGAGGATTGTTGCCTGAGGTTCTATGAGAAACTGCCATTCTCCATCGTGTCAAAGAGCAATCGAGATGTAGACCAGATGGTGAGTGGAGAGCAACGTTGCACCTCAAACAGAGATTTTGCAGGAGTATCTGAAGCACGTGAATCCCACCGTTAGCTAACAGCACTATCTTTCACTAACCCGCTCTGAGATTAGCCCCTGCAACAAGATCGATAAGTGCCAAGCAGAAAACCGAGGCTAGTGAAGTAGTCAGGAACCAAGTGCCGGCTTTCCTGACGAACCCCACATCAGCATGGAATACTCTTACGTTGCACATCGATGAGCATCTATCAATAGGAGGCATCCTACCTTAACTTGTCATACAAATAATCATCCTCATATACCACTTGTCTACTTACTCTGTAAGATTACTCTGTAAGAGGGAAACGTTGAGGTCGGTATGAATGAACCTTGGGAGTTGGGGATAGAAATAGTAGACGGAGGCCGTTGGGAAAGATTTCCACTAGCGGAATTACGGAGGGTCCCTACTCCGTATCATGATGTACTTTTTTGATAATAAATATTTTGCAATCTGCTGGGTGGAAGTGTTTAGTAATTGTTAGGCTATATATAGGTGTACTGCTACAATTCATCTGCAAGGCTAGGGCCCTCTTAATACAACAAGACACGCCTCTCGACTCTTTCATACCCTTCCTTGGTATCCGCATTACAGACTCATCTACCCTACTTGGAAAATAGACATACTACACAGCCAGCAGTATTCCTCAATATGCGTCCCCACCCTGCTCGGTATTTCTCTCATATTCACAGGCTCTTCTTCTTACTATGCAGAAATGGCGATGTATCATGATATTCATCTTCGAAGGCAAGATCATCCATGTGTCCAGCATGCTCCCTCTTTCACGGGGCGAGAGGCTTGTGGATTATAAGTAACAGTTCGAGCCTGTGGAATGGAGAGAGGAACCCAGTGTGAGTGCAAGTGAGGTCACACTTTGCGTTTGCTGTGGGTGCTCTGCCAACTAGAGCAAACGTAGTGAATTCGATGCATGCCGTGGTATTGTGTTCTCTCAATGGTGAGATATATGCGAGACAGAGTATTGTTCTTTTATGTAATATATAGCAGCAGGTATTTACTACATCTTCGACTGCCAGGCCCCTCATAGATCTTGAAGTCTTCACGCTTCTCCTCCGCCAAACCGCCCCAGGCTTAGAGTCAAAGCACTCTCAGACCGCGGTCCCTGCTCTCCAAAGGACGCCCGTTGGGAACTAGGATCGCTCTTGACGTTCTCGCTGCAGTAGCTTGGGTATGGAACAGCTTTCCATTTGGATCGGCTCTATCAGAATAAGGGCAAAGTTTGGAGGCTGCCACAATGCAAGCAGGGACCTATCACTGGAACACGGCCGAAGCAGCCCAGAAGCTGGAAGTCAGTGGACTTCTGCTCGTAAAACCGTAGACCTCTGTCAAAGATATGCTTGCCGCTGTCAATCCGCAGATCTCGCTTCCGTAACATATCTCTGTAGACTGCTTACGTAGGCAATGGAGTACCACGCAAGCTTGAGCCAGATTAATGAGTCGAGTATTAAACCTTCCACGCTAGTTTGCAGTTTAGCGAAGACCGGTCGGTGCCATAGGTACATGGCGAGGGGCTTGGAGATATCTAAAAGGCTGATTCATTTGTCGTGAATGGCTTTGGGATGAGAGACCCTCGCTGTTGCGAGGAAGCAATAAGGATGGCCAGCTATGGTGGCAACCGTGAAAAGCATCGAGATGCGAGAAACATGAGGGATGACAGCCACGGTCGAAGCCCGAGGACCTCTACATGAGCGATTCACAGCTTTCCGTCGACCTGCCGCAAAGAGACCACATTTCTAAGAGTTCCAAAGGGCAGCACGTCCGCAATCCTGGTACTTCCCGAAAAGAGCATGCAAAGCCTATCAACACCGCACCCCCATCCACCTGTGGGGGGCAGACCCCACCTCAGAGCCTGCAGATAACTCTCATCCACGCCGGCCTCTGAATCACCTTCATTAGAAAGAAATTGTTCTTCGAATTTCCTCCGCTGCTCGGTGGGCGAATTTTCTTCTTCATACGTGTTCACAAATTCTTGCTTGTTGACGAACAGTTCTGCCCTAGCTGCAACGCGCTGTTTGTTGTCAGGATGATCGAATGATTTTGAGAGCGGCGATAGACATTCGGGATGATTGATGATCCAAGTTGGTGCATCGCACTGTGGTTCGATAAAAGTTGCCGATAGCTTATCAAGCAGCCGCGGTATAGTTGGAGGAGAAGGCAGGGGAATACTCTTCTCGCTAAATAGTTGGAGGAGTATAGCTTGGGCCTCGGGCGAAGTCAGGAGAGGTAGGCTGCGGCCAGTTGCGGCCTCGATCGCTGGTATGAAATCAAGGCGAGGATATGGCGGGCTAAAGTCTGCTTGGAATGGGGAGAGAGACCGGCAGCCGCCTTCGATTAGGGCAGCGACAACTCTTGAGAGCCGAAGGAACATGGTCTCGGTCATATCGATTAGCTCTTCCAAACCCGCGTATGTGCAGTAGAATTCGCAGGTTGTAAACTCTGGGTTGTGATTTCGGTCGATTCCTTGAACAATATCAGTCAGTTGTAATTCATTGCCATAGACGGCGGTCAAATTTACCTTCATTACGGAAGGAAGGGCCAATCTCGAATACCTTTTCGAAACCCCCGAGGATCAATCGTTTCAACCACAGTTCCGGTGCTATCCTTAAAGCTATCTGACGATCCGGAAACTCGGTCGCTGATGTCTGAAATGGCCGGGCCACAGCACCTCCTGCAGTATCTGCTAGAATGGGAGTCTGCACCTCAAGATATCCTTCGTCTGAAAGATACTGGCGGAGAAACCTTGTAATTTCCGATCGAAGTTGGATAAGTTCTGGAGGCCGAGAATTGAGTAGAAGATCCACATGGCGATTACGGATCAAAAACTCAGGATCTTTGATGGTATCTGGCAGAGGCTGATCACATTGAGACAAAAGCTGGGGTAGCTCTGTGACGAGGACAGAGAGTTCGTTCCTTGCGGTCCTATGAGGATTACCCTTGAAACCTTTGAGGTTAGCCGTTAGGCTAGTGAAGAAGACATTGCCCACTTACTGCAGATATCTCCTCGGCGGAGCGATTGCAAGAAAGGCGCAAAACTCGATGAGCTGAAGTTTGACCAAGAAATCTTATCAAAATTCAGGACGCATTGAAGCTTATGGCTGGTCAATTGATTCAGGCGGTTGTTTTGAAATATATCGATAAAAGCGAGCTTCGAACCAGCTATTCGAAAAGCCAGAATTCTTCCTTGACAGAATAAGCCCGGGCTAGAGAGAGCATATCGTGGAGCATAACATACCACGCACGACCAACTCCTCAGGTAGAGACTCGCCTCGCACCAGGTGTTTGTAGCGCTCCTTGAAGGTCTGGTAATCGACGACATTCTTCTCGGAAGCGATTCGAGGGTACCGCTCTGGCTTGTATTTTCCATCTGTGCACTCCTGAGTAATTCGGATTCGGGGTGTGATAAGATCTTGTTGGGAACTGTAGCAGCGAAGGTAGTAGCTTGTGGAGGTGGAAGATACTGCCTGAGTTGCTAGCCGTACAGGCGACGAAAGATGGGGACGTAAACACCTAAGGGTGATGGTCATGCTTTATGGCATTAGCGGGTATAGACATGGAGTACTAGGAGTCGCAAGCAGTCTGTATATGGTGTATCAGACCAAGATGGCTTGGCCATTCACATGCCGGCGAGGGTCATCTGTAGGGGACTCTGTTTGATGGTGCTTTCATTGTTGAGTATGAATGGACGTAGGAGGTCTGAAGGAAAATGATTTACCCTTGCTGAACATGGAGCGATGGCGAACCATGATCAATGAAGCTCTTCCAGCAGAATCTCTCTGCCAAGGACAAAGCTTCAGTCTACTCCCTATGCGGATAAGCGCCGCTTATAGCTGCGCTATTATTACTTTATTAGATCGTGTGCAATTTCCCCTGAGTGTGTTACATTTTGTATCACCCTCTTTTCTTCTCCGTACTTCCTCATCCCATCATTTATTCCATTTCGAAGGAGCGTTTCGCCTTCATCCATTCTTTGCCATCTACTGTTTCTTTCAATCACTGTCTCTCATTGTTCTCTTTGCATCGTCAGGCATTCATCTCCATCGACTTTTGAACTCAGTACTACATAATTTGAACACAGCATTTCTTACGCAATGCATTATTCAACTGCACTGGCCTTTGCGGCCTCGCTCTCGACCGCGCTCGCAGCACAGCAAGGCTTCAACTACGCGTCGTCCTTCTCAAGTGGCGCCGCGCGCCAGCAGTCCGACTTCCAGACCGATTTCACCAATGCCAAAGGCCTTGCTGGTACCAACGGCGGCTTTACTAGTGCCAGACTATACACAATGATCGTGAGCAATCCTCAACCATATGCCTGAATTATCTGTATTGGTGACCGAGCTTACGTCGCGTCTTTAAAGCAATCTGGCACCACCAGCGATGTAATCTCTGCCATCCCTGCCGCTCTCGCAGTCCCTGGCACCTCACTTCTCCTCGGCATGTGGGCCTCTGGTGGTCAGACGGGCCTCGACAGCGAGATTGCCGCTCTCAAGTCTGCCATCGTGAAATATGGTTCAGACTTGGCAAAGATCACGACAGGAATCTCGGTCGGCAGTGAAGACTTGTATCGCCAATCGCCCATAGGCATCAGTAACCTCTCAGGCGTGGGAGCGGATGCCGCGACCGTGTCCGATTACATTAGCCAGGTCAAGAAAGCAATCGCGGGTACTGCGCTCAGCTCTGTCCCAGTTGGACATGTCGATACATGGACGGCGTGGGTCGACGGAACCAACAAGGCTGCTATCGAAGCATCCGACTTTATCGGCATGGACGCCTACCCATACTTCCAGAGCACGTTCAACAACCCAATCGAGCAGGGCAAGAACCTGTTCCAGTCGGCATTCGACGCTACGAAGGCGGTTTCACAAGGCAAGCCTGTGTGGATTACGGAGACTGGATGGCCAGTCAGCGGTAAGACCGAGAACCTTGCCATCCCGTCAACAACCAATGCGAAAACCTACTGGGATCAAGTCGGTTGCCCACTCTTCGGCAATACTCCCATCTACTGGTACACCCTCCAGGATGCCGACGGTACCACGCCAAATCCAAGCTTTGGCGTCATTACATCATCCAGCACCACACCTTTGTACGATCTGAGCTGCAGCAACACGTAAGTTCCATTTATCACCGCATCCCGTTTATCATTACTTGATCGTGGCTAATTTAGTGCCTCTAGAATGTCCTCCTCGTCAGTCTCTTCCTCGGCCTCAACATCTACTGCGATCTCTTCAGCACAAGCGTCGTCAACAATTCGCAGCGTTATTGCTAGCAGCACCGCCGTCCCTTCCGGTGGTTTGGGTTCTAGCAACGGCACCTTCGGCTCTGGCTCTGGCTCTGGCTCTGGCTCTGGCTCAGGTTCAGGCTCAGGCTCAGGCTCTGGCTCTGGCTCTGGCTTTGCCTCCGGCTCGGGCTCTGCATCCGGCGTCGTTAGTAGCACTGGCAAAGCTGGTCCCGTTCCCACGGGCACAGCTCCTTTCACCGGGGGTGCTGCCGTCAATGCAGGATCTATTGTGGGCGTTCTAGGCGCCATATTGGCTGTAGCTGCATTCATACTCTGATGGAAATCTAGATGTTTTGGTTGTATTTAATTTCTTGCGAGTATACTCATAGACCCGAATGGAGTTCACATTAATTTATAAATCTTGCCTGCTATTGTCGTTCTCTACTGCCATTGTAAGTCGAGTAAATAAGCTATCAACCCGGTGTTCTGAGGCCCAGTACGTCCGAGGGTCGTTATAATGTCTCCCTGAATCGCTGCCAAGGAATACAATACATACAACAATACAAACTTTCTGCACGAAACCTCACCTTATATCACCAATCTATCAAGGACCCAACTAAACAACCTACCGCAACAACCACCATACAAGCCACCAACCCCCCAAGCTTCCACAACCACCAAAATAACCATGTCCTTCCTCTTCGGCAGCCGCCCCCAACTCTCCTCCGCCGAAAAAATCGCCGCCGCAGAAACAGAAGTCGAAATGGTTTCCGACATGTTCAACCGGTTACTCTCCCCCTCCTATCCCCTCCTATCCCTTACCCCCTCCTCTCCCCCCTTCTCTATCCACCTATCCATATATGTACCTTCCACAAAACTAACACACGCACACACAGCCTCTCACAATCCTGCACGAAGAAATGCATACCGCCCGAGTACCGCGAGGCGGACCTCAACAAGGGGGAGAGCGTGTGCTTGGATCGGTGCGTGGGCAAGTTCTTCGAGGTGAATTTGAAGGTTAGCGAGAAGATGCAGGGGGAGGCGGCGCAGAAGGGGGGGGCGGGTGGGGGAGCCGGGGCGGGGGCGGGGACGGGGGTGGGGGGGATGTTTGGGTTGTGAGGGGGGTGAGGTGGGGAGATGGGGTAGGGGATGGGGTGGGGAGGGGAGGGAGGGGGATGGGGGAGGAGGGGGATTAGGGGCAGACGAATAAGGGATTAAGGGGGTTAACCAGCAGAGAGTGTTGAGGAGGCTTTACTTAGGCTGCTGTGGGCTGTTTGATGGGATCCTATGTATGGTTCAATAACATGTTGTCTTTTGGAAGGGTCAGGCTGACGGCAATGTTGAAGAACGATGGCGAAATGGTTTGTATTACCATGAGCTCGAAGCTGGGGGAAGTGCTTCACCGCCTCTCTATGTACGATATCTTGTATATAAACTACATTGAACGCCGAGAATAACGCCGGGGTATCATGCTGGCTCGCGATGCCTAAAACTGGAGAAAATCCATAGTAGCCTTCTTCAAACACCACCCGGCCCAAGAAACCTTCGCCTTCTCCTCAGTATCATCGAGCTCCTCTACCCGCATTTCAATCAGGAGCACCTGCCGTTCAAAATCCGCAACTGCATTTTCTACATCCTCAATTTTCCAGCCCAGTGCACTCAGTTCGTATTCAAGTTTGGCGCCCAAGGTTTCAATGTCCTTGACCGATTCGGCGAAATGCACTCGTTCTTCTGTCAACAGATCGTCAGAAGCGTCGTGTATGGTGCTGTATTCATCAGACTTCTGGTGGAAGATAAGGTCGAGATTGGTACGGTCTCTTCCGAGTCGTTGATCGTATCCCTCGACTTGAGAGACCATCTCTTGCACCCAGGGAGTTATTCTTACTCTGACGTCTTCAAGTCGTTCACCCATCACGCGACCTTCCATCCCTAAGCTTTTCTCAAGAGCCAGAGCAGTATCTGCTGTCTTTCTAGCGGTAAGATGGTCTGCTTCGTGGATTTCGCTGGGGCTACCCGCAGCCAATACATCCACCATCGTGGTGAAAGAAAGATGCCGTGGCCAACGTCGATCCCAGTATATGGGCCTCCTTGCCGAAAGTTTAGGCAAGCTTCTTGTCGTACGTAATCTCGGAGTTGCATAGTCTTTCCCTTCGAATGCTTGCATCTTTTGAATGGCACGGGTATCACCAATAGTGAGACTCTCATTTCTCGGACTCTCCAGAGTCTTGCGCCCCTCATGCCTCGGCCTTATACCAGCTGCGTTATTCATCATGCTCATGTAGTCCGATCCATCAGGGTCGTTGACGTTGACGGACGACGCATCTGGGCTAGACGCAGGTTTGTTGAAATCCGCGATCGCGCCACGAGGTCCGTATAACGGAGGAGCGGATAGATCATGAGGTTTCTTCGGCTCTTCTGGATACGTGCTACCTCGTCGAGACGACTGGACGGAACCCTCGCGGCTCTGTTCGCTGCTGTCTGGAGGAGTTGATCCATACTGTGATGGTTCTATGTTCTTTTCGGGCTCCCGGCGTTGCTCGATGCTTGCTCTGGGCTGGGCTATCTTAATGCTATCCCCATCAAATGTAAGGCCTTCGTCCCTCGAATGTCTCGAGTGATGCGTGCGGTGACCTCGCAAGCCAACTGCATCTCTTATTCGTCCCAAGCCGCTCTTAGCATCTGTAACTTTGACGCTTACATTTTTCAGAACCGCCCTTCTTGAAGCTTGATCTTTTTCTGCAGAATCAATAGCAATCTGTGAGTCCGAGGACTGAGGATATACGCGGTCAGATAGACCATGGCGTAAGGAGGTGCTATTGTCTATAGAGTCACGCTTCTTACTAGACCGGGTGTAGCCACCATCTTGATTGTCGTTGAAGACCATTTTATCTTCGCCTCCAAGAGCGCTGAATACATCCCTTTCATTGTTCTTTCGCGGCTTACCATACCACAACCACTTGAATCTCTCCCCCGACCCTAATTGTACGAATGCCTCCATATCTAAGGTCTCGACGGCAGCAATTCCACCCTTCTCTCGTTCAACCATATCGCCACCCTTACCTTTCAGTTCGGCTACAGTAGACTTGACGGCCCTAGGAACCTGCCATCCCTCCGAGCTTGCTGCTTTCGCAGTGACTGTGTGCAGCCGATCGAGGGTCTTTCGGTCAAGCCTTCTGGTACGCTCCATCTTCTGCGACTTCTGGAAGTGGGCAATGCCTCGTTTCGTGTTCATTATATCAAAAACGTCTTTTGATACAGGGGCACCGAAGGTATTCAGTCTATTCCGTGCTCCCATAAGCAGTCCAAGTAGAGCTGCAACGGTTGTTGGTCCCAGTATACCATCACTAGGATCAATGTTGTAGTACTCGGTCCCAATCTCCGTCCACCAGTCATTGATGGCTTGTTCCGTGACATCGCATAGCAGACCATCGGCATACTCTGGCGCCAGCTTTCCAAATAGCAAGAGTGCTACCTGAGATAATTTCACCAGCTCAATGACTGCATTGGAAATTGGGATGCGACTACTGATATGGTACAGTTGACCAAATTTAGCTTGGGTAGCTCCAATGGGCGGAGATAAACTGAGACCAGCCCGCCCAGAACATCCAAAGCGTTTTAGATCTTCGTTGACTATAAAGTCCTCCCTGTGCTTTCTCAAATCCCCATCAGGGACAGCGATGACCGTCAAGGCGGAGGGGAATCCATTGAGATTTGTGACCATCAAAGTTCCCAGAGGCGTCTCTTTCTTCCGCGCATGATATTTGGTTATCGCCTTGAGGTAGACTCGAAGCCGAGGCGACCAGGCGTCTTCATTGGTAGGGACGCTGAGGACGCCTACGACAACCGAATTCTGTTCGAGGCCAGTATAGGTGGTAATCACAAAGGTTGGTTGGACTCGAGAGCAAGCCCACTGCTCAACGACATACAATTCGTAGCCTGGGAGTCGGCGTCTTCGCTCGAGGACGATTGTCGACGGATCTTCTTCTAGGTATCTGAAAGCCGCAGGATCTGTGAAGACCAGATTCTGGTGACCCTTGGCAGGCGTGGAGTCATCTTTGTGCAATAGAGCTTGCTGGGCCTCGTCAGGGGAGTGGGTGCTGTTCCCCCCAGTAGCAAAGTCCGTCTCGCCAATCTCATTGTCCATCTGATCTTCTCCGACCATTGTAAAAGTTTAGATTTTCATTTTCGACCCTATCATGGAGGCGACGCTGAAAACACTGCAGAGCAATCACACGGTATATATTTTGCTGATCTGCTCATCCTTGGTGCGCGTCCAGAAATATGAAGACTTGAGGAAGGACGGAGAGCTCGCTATCGCCATAGTCTCGGCTCAACCTCGGTCCGCCTTTTGTCCGCAATCAGCAAATCACCTCATGACCTCCCTCGATTTGATAACGTTGTGTCAACCACATCTTCATCCGCAGTATACTCACAAGCCATGACACTGCAATTGATCTACATCTTCAGCTTTAGCCCTGGGGAGAGAGCGCTGACTATGCGTCCTTGACAAATACGTGGTCGTTCCGACCTACACTTGCCAATCATCTTCCAAGAGAAACGGCTTTGGAGTCTGTCTAATCAATGGAGGCTTTACTTGAGGAACACGGAAAACTTGTCAAGAGAGGGAGCTTATCAAAGATTGTGGAAGATGTCCAGATAACCATTGATCTACTTATCAAAGCTCGGGACTCTATAGCAAACAGTGTGACTTCCTTCTTGCTCTTTCTTTTTCCATATTACTTGGTGAAGGACATGGACTGACAATCTCATAGATCAAGGGAGCCATTCTATCACCCTGGCGCAACTTCAAAATGCTGTCAAGCAGTCGTTCGAGGTAACAAACAGCGACTTGAAAGAGGTCTACAAAGGACTTGGCAATTACACCAAGGCGCTGGATAAGGTGAGCGGGACACTCCAGATTCACACCCAGAATATTGATGCTTGCAACGCAGAAATTCAAAGACAAGCCCTTACCAACTACAGACTATGACGCATTGTCTGCCCATCCCGGTCTCATCAACCGTGCCATTGCGATGCATCTCCTAAGGGAAGGACAATTCTCGGTCGCCTCCACATTCTTGACTGATGTCACCAACAATCCTCCTTATATGGATAGTCAGTCGAGAACGGCTACTTTGTATACAAATTTGGAGGATGGATTGGGGATCGACTCCCTCAAATCAGAAGAATTACGGAAACGGTTCGCCAATATGTATCATATCCTGCATGAGCTGAAGAATGAAAAGAACCTACTACCTGCCATCCACTGGGCGAAAGAGAATACCAGATCCTTGGAGACCAGAGGTAGTAATCTAGAGTTCGAGCTGGGAAAATTGCAATTTGTATGGCTTTTCACCGGAGGATCAGATCCGCACGATGTGCTGAACTTGGCCCAAAGCCAGCAAGAAGCCCTTCAGTATGCTCGCAATGAGTTTTCGGGCTTTCAAGCACGGTACTTGAAAGACATTCAGCAGCTCTGTGCTGCTATGGCTTTTTCTCCCAATCTGGCACAATCGCCGTACCGACGAATCTTTCACAATGAAGATGCATGGGAGAATCTCGCCAACTCTTTCACCCGGGAATTCTGCTCACTGCTTGGACTGTCCGCAGAATCACCGCTGTATATCGCTGCCACAGCAGGAGCAATTGCTCTGCCAACTCTGCTCAAGCTTCAGACGATCATGAAAGAAAAGCGCACGGAATGGACGACGCAGCATGAACTTCCAGTAAGATCCTTCGCGAGCACTTCCGTCCTACAAACAAGCTGATTTTTCCCTCAGGTTGAGATACCCTTGCCGCCGGCCTACCACTTCCACTCCATTTTCGTCTGTCCTGTCTCGAAAGAGCAAACGACAGATGAGAACCCACCGATGATGATGCCTTGCGGTCATGTCGTTGCCCAGGAGTCCCTGGCCAGGCTGAGCAAAGGTTCGAGATTCAAATGCCCATACTGCCCGAGCGAGAGTCGGCCGGAAGATGCAAGAAAGCTTTTCATGTAAGATCATTGGGGAAGAATTGACGGCGCCTGACGAGATTATGAACGGGATTTGAGCCTGCATAGCCATTGGCGTTACCAAATAGCATTGGATTGGCGTTACTGGCGTCTCAACTGGTAAGGACCCTGAACTTGATACAGTGCTGAAGCGAAAAGCTTCTTCTCGATCCCCACCACAGCGTCCCACTGGTGTGCATGCGGGGCACAGCTAGGTTGGCTTCAGTTGAAACTGTATGGACAATGGCATGCATCAACTCTATAACCGTTCCAATGAACGGCGTGGGGGTGTTTCGAGCTGGTCAAAGTATGTCGCGCAATCCTCCACGATCGCTACTCTGTGTGCCTGGACTGCCTCTCTTTCCATCACTTATCTTGTCCTCGTCGTCCTGTTATCTTTTCATTGCTTTCAATATACAACGGGCACGACGACGCCGTTCCCCACAATCCTTTGTTATCAACTGATCGATTAGGGTTGGGTTGGATTAGCCGAGTCAACAATGGCCCGCAGATTAACCGTACCCCGCGGTGGGATGGTCTTTGCCCAACTCCTTCGCCAGCCACAGCATCAACCACAACGGTTTTGGTAGGCTGCTCTGTACATTCTTACATACAATTCGCTGTGCAGAACACGTTCTGGTTGGCAAGATCTACAGCTACACAAGCTTACTTGATGCAGCTCTTCCTGCAACGTTACTGGAGCGCCTGATACGACAAGCTACAGCTCTGCAAACAGGACGCCATCTGTGCTCGCAGAGAAGAAAAAGGTCTCGATCTCTCCTCTTCGTCCAGCTCCGTCCAACCTCCTACGGCCTCAGCACGGAGCCACCATGGCTACCGTTACGGACACCATCAGCAAGCCCAACATTGGCGTTTTCACCGATCCCGAACACAAATTATGGGTAGCAGACTCGGGACCCAGTCTCGACAGCGTCAAGAAAGGTGACGGCCTCGAGCCCGGCCAAGTCACCGTAGGAATCAAGAGTACAGGAATCTGCGGGTTCGTCAGCCTTCCCTCTTCTTGTGAGATGGATAGGGCGACTAATGCCAAACCCCTATATTCAGATCAGACATCCACTTCTGGCACGCCGGCCGCATCGGACCCATGATCGTTACAGACAACCATATCCTTGGCCACGAGTCCGCTGGCGTCATCATCGCTAAGCACCCCTCAGTCGAGCACCTCAAGATCGGAGACCGCGTTGCGATCGAACCAGATATCATATGCAACCAATGTGAACCCTGTCTCACAGGTCGCTACAATGGCTGCTTGAACATGCGCTTCCTCTCCACCCCGCCGGTCGACGGATTACTGAGACGCTATGTCAATCATCCGGCCGTCTGGTGCCACAAAATCGGCGACATGAGCTTCGAGAACGGCGCGCTGTTGGAGCCATTGAGCGTTGCGCTTGCGGGAGTGGAGAGAGCGGGAGTCAAGCTCGGCGATCCCGTACTAATCTGTGGAGCTGGACCTATCGGGCTGATCACGCTGCTCTGCGCCGCCGCCGCGGGTGCGGAGCCTCTCGTCATCACCGACATCGACCAAAGCCGTCTGGATTTCGCCAAGGAACTCGTGCCCCGCGTGCGCACTTTCAAGGTCGAAAGAGGCGTGGGCGAAGAGGACGCCGGGAAAAAGATCATCGACCTCGCCGGCGGCGTGCAGCCCTCCATCGCGCTCGAGTGCACGGGCGTGGAAAGCAGCGTCAACGCCGCCATCTACAGCGTCAAGTTCGGCGGCAAGGTGTTCGTCATCGGCGTCGGCAAACCCGAGATGCAGCTCCCCTTTATGAGGCTGAGCACGCAGGAGATCGACCTGCAGTTCCAATACCGCTATGCCAATACGTGGCCGAGGGCCATTCGGTTGGTGGAGAGTGGGGTTCTCGATCTGCATCGGTTGGTGACGCATCGCTTTGACTTAGAGGATGCGGTCAAGGCGTTTGAGACGGCGGCGGATCCGAAGACGGGGGCGATCAAGGTGCAGATTCAGAGCGAGATGGATGTGCAGTGGCATTGACGAGGGGCTGGGAGTGGATAGTATCGCTATCTAGGTAGGGGGGATATATAGCAGAGGTCATATTCCGAGTTCATAGAATAGAAACGTCGTACTTGGACTTTTCATTTCCATTTCCCCCTTTTTCCCAATTCTCAGTCCTTTTTCATCAACGGTCCTTCCTCCCGCCTTTCCACTTACTTCGATTCCGCATCCTCTGCTCGTTCCTGTTCCAGAATCAATCAATGAATACATGACCCGCAACACGCACTCATGGCCAGTCTGCGTTTCTTCACTCGCGGAGCACATGTTCTGTCTTTTGATGGGAGTGAGTGAGTGGGGTGGATTTTTATTTCGTGGGTGTTTGTTTCGTTGATGTTGGAAGTAGAGGGGATGGTTTGGTGTGGTTTGGTGTGGTTATATAGTTGAGATGGTGGGTAGGTAGGTAGGTAGGTAGGTAGGTAGGTGAGAGGTTGTGGCTTGTATGTATTCTAGGCGGTTTGGGGATCTGATTTGATTTGATTTGATTTTTGGTAGGTGGGATGGTAGCGAGGTATGATTATGGAGGTTGATGGGATGAGTAGAGTGGAGGATTGTGTTGTGTTTTGTTTTGTTTTGTTTTGTTTTGTTTTGTTTTTCTATGATAGTGGAAGTGGAGGTGGAGATGGAAATGGAGATGGAGATGGAGATGGAAATAGAAGTAGAGGACGACATAATTAAATAATAGGATCCAGGATATCAGATGCAAATAAATCCACATGTCTAGAGATACGTACACCAAATCCACAATCCAAAACACAAAACCTTCATCCTACCTACCTATAATTTACCTTTTTCCGCGCGGCCCAAGGTACCTATTCCACCTAAAGTATGTATGACCGAAAACCAAAACACAAAACGTAAACTCTGGAGGTTTGAGGTTTCGTGCCTATGGGATAATTGTTGTTGTTGTTGTTGGTATTATGGCGACTAGACAGTGGCCTCGGTCACTTGGGTGAGGTGAGGTAAATGAGGTAAATGATGATGATGATTATCGTTTGTGGTGTGGGATGTGTGAAGAGAAGATGGAATATGTTGTACAGTGAACGAATGTGACGGAACCGCTCCACCGGCCTAGGGGGTATATATATCCAAAAAAAGCGCGCTCGCTTGCTGGAAACGAAGACGAGGACGAAAAGCCACCCAAAATACGCACATACATGACAGTGAAAAGGCCAAATATATATCTCGCACGGAGGAAGAAAGAATCATCAGCTCTGAATAACGACACCCTCCCTCCCCGCCCCCTCTTCGACATGAAATCCAAACACCAACCGGTACAGATCCCTCAACCAGGCATACTGCCCATGACTCCCCACCATCCACTTGACACTCCGCGCCACATCCACCGCTCTCGCCCTGCGTGCCGGACCCGGGCTTCGCAGCCCCGGATCGCCTGCGACGAGTTTCTTGTAGGAGTCCAGCAACTGCGTCTGCCACGGCTGGGTGCCGAAGCTGCCGGACGGGACGGTCTTGACGAAGGAGGCGAGGTTGGAGGGGGGCGTGGAGCGCTGGAAGCCGACGTTGATGGCGGCTTTGACGATGAGGAGTTTGAGGCAGGTGAGGTGGGGGTCTTCGGCCGCGTGGGGTGCGGTGGTGGTGGTTGTGGTGGTGGGGTTGATGATCGTGGAGGTGGAGGAGGTGGTGCGGCCTGAGGAGTGGGAGTAGCCGCTCTGCGTGCTGGAGGATGAGGACCATTGCTGCGGATGCGGGACCGGTTGCTGTTGCCGTTTGCTGTGCTCGGAGGGGCCGAGGACGAGGATGTTAGGGGTGGGACCTTCGTCTGGAGAGACTTGCTGCGTGTCCTCGAAGATGGTGGTGGGAGTCTCGGGGTTCGCCCGGCCGAAATCTTCGTCTTCGGATTCGTTGGCTTCGGGAACGTGTGTGAATGGGGCCGCGACCTGAGATTGCTTGGCTTGCTGAAAGGCTTGGGTGAAGGTTGTTTGGCTGGGTCTGGGAGTGCCACGATCGGGTCGGATTTGGGTCCAGCCTTCGCGGAAGAGATCGCAGAGCTCCCAGCATGCCTGTACAGCCGAGCCCAGCAGTTCTTCGTCCGCAGCTTTCCCTTCCCTTTTGTTTTGCCGTAGGCTGAAGAGCATCTCTGCAAGCGACCAGCATGCCTCGAGGAGTGAGTCCGTTTCCCTTGCCAGGTCCGATCGCTGCTTCATCAGACGGTGGCATAGGGTGATGTAAAAGTCCAGCGTCCGTTCTCGGAAAGCTTCGGGTAATGTTCGATCATGAGTATTATAAAGATGGTTGTTCAGTTCGAAGCTGACCCGCAGAACGGAATCAGCCACGTCGTTGTCTCTCCGCCGTACTTCGAACAGACATTGACAAAAGTCGCGGCAGAGATCAAGGGTCGGCCGGACCTGGGTGGCAATCTCTTCGTCTCGTGTCTCGTATAATTTTTGGCACAATCTCCAACAGGATTTCCATGCTTGCGCTTGCCCATCACCTTTGACCGAGAAATTGAACGACCGCTCGTCACTGAAGATTCTCTCGCGATGAATGTAGCTCAGGCCAGCCAAGGTATTGCACAGCGTCCAGCATTCGCTCAATGCAATTTTCAGTGCTGCGACCTCATCGGCCGTCTCTTGGAAGCGTTCTATCGTGTGATCAAAAAGGGATAGATGGGCATTCGGTGTACGGTCCTCATTGTTATCAGCATCCGATGCTTCCGGTATATCTGTGCAAAGTCAGGGTTGAAACGTACAGCAGCAGGTCTTTATTTACCAGCGAGAGTACTCGAGCGCGAGCTAGACCTGGAGGCTTGAGGTCTCTTGGACTGCTCGAACACTTGTGCTTCTACCTCTGGTCTGGTTTGGGCTCTGGGTGTGGCCGACCAGTCCCTCGCGACAGGAGCTATCGTTGTCTGTATTGGCGGAGGTGAGCCGGGACTATGGCTGTTGGTCACCTTCTGGACGAGTGTTAGTATCGTTGTGTCGTATCTCTAGTTATGAAAGCTGCTGTACCTTCTCCCCTTCATTGTCACCTTCTGGTGGTGATACGACGATGATGCCTGAGATTTGAGGAGACGGTGGAGATGCATGCGTGGACGAAGACGATGTTCGGTGCTGTATCCGATCAGTATCTCTGTAGGATTCTGCCGATCAAGATTCTCACAAATGCATCAAAGCCTTGGGGCGCATGTATGACCGAACTCGGCTGCTCGTCTTCATCCGACCTTGGCTTTAACGCGTCTTTTGCTGCGTTTGACGTTTCGAGCTACCACTCCGTAAGCATATTGCTCCTTTGCCGGTGCAGCGGATGTACCTTTGGCAACGCCTCAGCGGTCTTTGGTGGTTGAGGCGTAATGTCCAAGTCTTCGCGTGCTTCCCCCGAGTCGTCGATATCCGTCGTATCGGTGCCGTTGGAAGATGTGGCGATGGGTGAAGGATCGGCGATGTCACTGGGACTCCAAGCCAGCGGGGATTGCACATACGGAGGGTGGAGGGAGTTTGAATAGTCGTTGGACCTGCGATGTTCAGCGTACGGACCCTACGACTGCTGGATGACATACATTGGACGAGAAGAAGGAGGTGACCGGAAGGGTGCTGGCGACGTGGGGGAGTCGGAGTATGGGGAAAAGGCCGACATGAGGGAACGCTCGGGAGAGGGTAGCATGGGCGATGTCAACGCCATCATCGTTACGAGGACCTTGAGACGACCATGAAAAGATGCGGTATCGGTTTATGATCAATTGATCCGCGAAAAGGCCAACGGCAGACGAAGGAAGCGGCGGAGATGATGTAGTAGTATGCTGAGGCTACGAGCGAGCATCTGCGGGGTCTAAAGTAGCGTAGCAGTCGGCTTTCCAAAGGGTAGAGTAAGCCTCTCAGCCCGTTCGATAGTTCATAGCCATGAACGTCAACAGTGTGTGGCCCAGGAGAGATCTCGAATGTATGCGGGGACGTGGAGTCCAATGCACCCCGTTGCGAAGTGCAGCCATGAAGATATCTATTTAGTCGACCACGCGCAACGCCAAAGGGAAAGTTTTGCTCCACGCCGCACGGCAACAACAAAGCTCAGGCCAAGCCAAGCCAACCCACGCCAAACGAAGTGCAAGGATCGCAAGGCTGCAGCCAGCATGCACGAGATGCATATTTGAAGGGTACCAAATACCTATCTTTAACGTCAAAGAAGAATGCTATGAATAAGGTATTAAATATGAACATGAAGCGCCCGTTCGAAAAATAAACATGTCTTTTGTTAATGTGAAGGAAGCGCTTACTTTTACATAGAATAGATCTCCATGCATATTCCACGCCTAAAAGAAAGCCACAAGTCAATCCCTATTTCCATCCATCCCCCATCCGTCCCCCAAACCGAGCTCAAAACACGCGCCATACCCTCTACAATTGGCCCCAAACCAACTCCCAAAAGTACATACACCGCTTGCTTGCGTGCTTGCTTGCTCGCTCGCTCCCTCACTCCCACAATCGGGGTCCCACGCGATAGGTTCCATCCCAGCCGTAAGCGCTCAGAGCGGGAAGCCTACCTAAGTAAAAGACTTTACTCGCTATCTGTTTGACAGCTATACGTCATAATCCAATCACAATCCGTCCAGCGACGGGCTTTAGTGTCGGTTGATGAGCTGGCTGGCGGGCTGTGGAAGGATTTTGGGTTTTTGGGGACTATGGCGTGCGGGAGGGGACCTGGGGTGGAGCTGGGGAGGTAAGGTAGCGGTCCTTGAGGGGCGAGGGAGCTTGTTTGGGTTTAGGTGAGTGGAGGGGAGGAGAGGGGATATGGGGATGGGGACTTGGGTAGAAGGGTGCGTGGGGAGATGGAATAGTCCCTTGCGGGAGTCACAGGATGGAAGTCCGATACTGCAAGATGCCGTAGTCTCAAAACATTCAATTGGTACTGTTTGCATCTATTCCGACTGTACGTCTGTCATCTATTCTGCCTGTACGTCTGTCACATGTAGGAACAATGCAAGGCACTCTTTGCAGTGAAGTATCACCCGACCAACAGCTTCCACGTGAACCACCCGCTTTTGTTGCTCCATTACCACGCCCATAATTCTCACACACAAAGATCTGGTTGGTCGTGCGACGGAGCCTTGGTAGACCGAGTGCTTGGTATGATTTACCTATCCTTCCTTGGGGTCTGGTCTTGGCTGCTAACTTGATCACCGAGGCTGTTGTATTCGCGGCTGAGGCCCTCACTCTGCTTCTTGAGTGTCTCCATGTCACGGTCCTTCTGCGCCAGTTGGTTCTTCAGCTTGCCGATCTCTCCGGCACCTCCAGCCTGCGACAACCTCTCAGATTGTTTCCCCTGGGCTTTTGGGTCGCCTTCGTATTGCTTGACCTTCTCTTCGAGGCGGAGAGTGTCGAGAATCATGACATAGGTGCGGTTGAGGATCAAAGACAGGAAGAGGGTGAAGCCACAGAGGTACATGTTACGTTGAGAGTAGAATTTGCGGGCTTGGACTTCCATACGTCCGGAGCCTTCAAGCATGGCAGAGCTGGGATGTGTTAGCGATAGTCTTGCTTCGATCATCAGGCTCGCACGTACTTATTGCTTGATTTTGTCTTGGCCAATTCGACCTGAACGCTGTAGACACGGTTCACGCTGTCAATGAACAGGATCAGGATGAAGATGAACGTGATCTGTCCTGCTATGAGCCTTTGTAGAATGCCGTGACGTTCAAGGTACCAACCTTCATGCCATATTGGAGTTTCGCTACGATGGGATTATCGGAGATGAAGTTGAAGAGTCTTCGCTTGATAGTGTAAGGTAGAGGGACGATGAGCAGTCCGAAGAGTGACATCTCGAACACCAAGAGCGCGAACACCTAGAAAGCGGTCGCGTTAGTATTGTATTGGAGGAAGCTGTGGGATCGGGCTAATGACCGGAGCATAGATAAGGGAAGGCATTGTGATTGCGATCCGTGAGCAGCTTTCGGCAGATGTATATGGATTGTGCGGCGGTGGAGGTAGCTAATTGAGAAGAAGCCGTCAGAAATGTGAAGAGCTTACGAGAGTGTAATATAAAGTCATGGAGGCGGTGGGATGTTGATCGTGTTATGTTATGTTCTAGGTTCCAGGAAAGTGGGCGGTATGACGTTCGCTTGTACCTGATCGGCCTCTTGCGCTTGCTCTTCAGACGCTACCTTACAGGTGAGCTGTCTGTCTTTGCTTAAAGGATGCTTCTCTGGCGGTGGAAGCTCACATACAAGGGGACTCTAATAGCTTGATCGTGTTGTTGAGAAATCCAGATTGACAGGCAATAAAACGTTATTCTACCTTAGCTGTTGCTCAGCCATGAAACGTCACTTCCCCTGTTTCTTGGCAAAATCCCCCAAGCGACAAACAGGGTAATCCAACATGCGACTATACAATTCAAGAGCCTGATGTCTGTGCACTGAGGAACGCCTCTTCTGGCCTCTCGTGTCCGATTATTTAAGTCTACGCTCGCAGGCACATCCAATATCTTACGGGTAGTTCTACCTTCTTCATCATTCAATTCAGAGCCAACGTGAGCCCCTTGAATGAGGATCTCTCTTGGGCTTTACATCAATTGTATCCGCTTGGGATGCCATTACCCGCATTGTCTGGCCATAGTGGTAATGTCCAATATATAGCAAATGCATCGACGCCGTTTAGCCCTCCGCTTCAATCTCATAACTGTTCGACTTGTGCTTTGGCTGAAAGTTAAAGTCCTTATGGGCTGGTCCAAGAAACATTTCACTACAGCACAATTAGTCCTGGACACCCAGCAGGCGCACGCTTGAACGATGTACCTTATCTTGATCCAATCTTTATAATTATCACTGCCCAGCAGAGTCTCCAGATCGTTCCTCCCTCTCCACGCCGGCGGACGGTCTTGCAATTTGGGTGGCAGGTGTTCAAGGATCCCGACAGGGACGTACCTGTAGGCAAAGCTCAACCATTCCAGAAGGAATCTTCTCGTAGTCCCGACGCCCATCTCGTCAGAACCCCAGGTTTCCAGTCCATAGCGAACGTACTGCTCCACAAGACCGAGCCGCTCACTGGCGGATTTATCAATATAGTGGCCTTGCTGGATCTCTTCGAATATCCATGGTTTGATAAGCGCACCACGAGCGATCATGACCGAGTCTACCTTCGCTTCTTCTATGTGTGTTTGGTAGTCAACATGGGAGTAACAATCGCCATTGCCGAGGAAATACACTTTCCCATTAGCCTGTGACCTACCGTCAGCTTCCCGAACCGTGTCTGCCAAATCATTGCCTTTTTCATTATACTCCTTGATGAGAGCTGCACAGTCCGAGATATAGTTCCAGTCTGCGTTCTTGGTGTACCTTTGCTGCCGGCTTCGACCGTGAAGTGTGATAGCAGCAGCACCGCACGGCCCTTCGCCAGATCTCAACGCCTCCTCTCCACCATATACCAGGCGATCCACCAGTTTGAGAGCATTTGGTTTGTTGTCTTTCGTTCCCATGCGTATCTTCACCGTGATTGGAATCTCTCCTGACACAGCATTCATGCCGCGAACGATCTTCTCAAGCTTCCCTTGACTGTCAAGAAGGGCAGAACCAGCGCCTGTACGAAAGACGAGATCAATTGGACACCCGCAGTTGAGATCAATCACTCGCAGATGCGGACATAATTGAGACAATACTTCCGTGGTTTTCAGGGCTTGCCAGGGTTTATTGGCTGCAATTTGCGCTCCAAACTTGATGTCTTTTGCATTATCATACACTTTCACGACACAGTTGCTTGGATTGAAACTGGGTGGGGTGGCTTCCGATTCATGGGCTCGCATCAGTGCCCATTCGGACTTTTGACCCTGTATCAATGGCAGACCCATGGCCATCTCTGAATACGTGACCTGTGCGCCAAGGCCAACACATAATCGTCGAAAAGGTAGATTACCTTGGGTCGTCAGTGGAGCGAGCACTGGCGTCTCGGGTCCGAAATAGATCCTGCGCTTTTCGGATGGTTGGAGAGGGGGCTCAGTGAACCGCGCTCTGTTGTCCTCTAGAGCAGCCTTCTCGCCACTGCCATCAGGAGCCTCGAGACCATCTCCATCGACTTCGCTACGACGCATTTGAGCATCTCTGCGCGTTTGTTCCTCCAGCTCTTTCCCATTAGTGTCAATCCAGGCAGTGTACTTATCCGCTTTGGGCGTTTTGAACCTGCGCTTCATAAGATCACTTTTGGCCTGAGTCGATATCTCATTGATAGTACCGTTTTCCGATACCCCTGACAAAGGGGGTTTGCCGCTTTCGATCTTAAACTCAAGGAGCACGAGTTCTTTTCTTCCATCCTCCGTCTCTCGCTCGGTGCTGTGTGAGCCAACAAAGCGGCATTTCCAACCAACATCGCATTTGCCTTTCCGTTTCCAGATAGGACATACTCCGTCAAAGGTTGGCAGATCAGCCCTCTTCCAGTCTGTGAGGTACTTCCGAAGGTCATGTTCGAATTTGCAGCTGCTTCCGAACCTGCACTCACTAGGTGAGAATTCCGGACTGTTCGATCGACTCGCACACAAGCCTACCTCGTCCCGCGAGACTCCAAAGTTGCGATTAGTATTTTGGCCTCGTGATTTTTCTTTCTGCTTCCCTCCTTGGGAGCCTCTAGCATATTCAATGTGAGCAGCACCTTCTGCTTTATCATCGTCGGCTACAGAAGCACCCTTGTCTTGTTTACTTCCTGGTGGAAATACTAGGTACCTTGACAAGCATGAGCCACAGAATCCTTGACACTCGTTTCAAAGTGACCTACTCTTGTTTGATCGGAGCAACTCCTTTCAGTCTTTGACTTCTAGTGGGAGCTTTCGCCTCATCTGTGCTTAGGTCTTCCAAATTCATCCTTCTAGATGGAGACTCTTCCACGTCGCCGCTAGCAACGTGAGAGTCTTGCGCTTCATGATCAGTGGCGTTATCCAACTTTATCCTCTTAGATGGCGAAACTTCCACGTGGCCTTCAGCACTGTGAGATTCTGCCTCAGCTGGCGACGCCTTCACTGCAGCTCCAATACCGTGTCTCTCATACTTCTCAGCCTTTGTCACAGCTGAGTCCTCTGCGTTGTGGGCCTGTTGTGGATGAACATACTTGTCGAGAGAAGCTGATTCTGATGAATGCTTCAATTGTGTGGCAGGCTTCAAGGGATTGGAAGGCATGTTGCCACTGTCTCGCTTCGTTCCGGACATGCCGATTAAGTAACTGAATTTGTTGAACGTGGATACTTGATATGGAAGTCTAGACCACAGTCACTAGTACCATGGTTATGCAAACTACGCCATTCCACTTCTAGTAAATAGTTGTTTGTGGAAGGCTCCGCTTGGGATGCAGTATGATGGCGCCATGTACTTGGCACCTTGGTTGTGGAGACAAGGTCGCAAAGCTACACATGCGATAGATCAATCACCCTTAGAATAAGTGAGATCTGAGCCCGCGATGAAGTCTAAATCATTCCATTATGACATAGAACTAAGCGTTTCATGTGTATATGATACCAGTCTACTGTTTCCCCTTACCAAACAGCACACGAGCACCGTCTGGTGGAAGAAGGATAAGTCGCTTGCCGCGCTCCCACGCACCCATCCATATTCTAAGCTAAGTGATGCATCGTAGCTCAGAGTTCAGCTCAACATATGCGCCAGATGGCGGCGACGCCGAGTCATTGGGTCGCGAGGAAGCATGAAGAAGGATATATTGTGGGTTGAGTTGCTGTGGCACCGCGGTAGATGAGCTTGACTGCCGGGTAAAGGCGCCCATTCGAGCAACTTGAGCCGTCACTATTACTCCATCCTCCTACAAAATACGCTACTGTCCTATACCTTACTCAACAGTCCCACGTCACTTTTCATACAACAGCCCCATATAATTGCAACCCCCCAACTCTTAATACTGAACTCACTCCCAGGAGATCCAAACAACTCTCATCCTTTCGCTCATCTTCACTTCCGCCCTTCTCCTTTCGTCCGACTCGCACCCGCCGCCCCTTCCCAACACTTCCATCCAAGTCGTAAAGCTGGATTCCCGCGACACTCCACCTCCTCTGCACTTCTCACCAGCCGTGAGTGATCGCGAGCGCTCTTTGACTGCGGATAATACACCCATAAGCACTCCCCGGGCTTTTGCGACTGGCTTTCCACGGAAAGCAGAGAAAGAGAACCCCTACTCGTGGCACCACAAGCTCAGTGGCTTTGGCTTCGGGTGTAATACCAGTCCCTACGTCGACTCGACTCTGTTGGAATCCGATTTCGAAGACTCCACGTTCCCACTGTTCAATGAGCCTTCAAGTCATCTAGCTATGGGGTCTCGAGCAGCGCCCATCGAGATTGCCACGCCGTCAAGATATGATTCACCCTGGGGTCCGCCACAGACCTCGAATCTCACATCAGCTCTCAGGACCACTTTGGGTGACGAAGGCACATCGACCGCAGCAATGGAGGGAATTGGTCCGCCAGGACGGGTAGAGTCGGCTCACCAGGGCGGTATGTCAGGATCACAGATCGGTAGCGCCGCGCAACCTATACTGGTCAACGCTGCCAGCCGGGAGAAGCCACGGAGGGGCAGCCTTGCGAGCAGTCTACTCACTGGCATGAGCTGGGGTGGTAATTCTGTGGGAAGTTGGATTCGCGACGAGTATGTCATTACGAACGAACATCCGACAGACCGTATCGAGTGCTAACCTTACACAGCATCATCATGCAAGGGACGTCTCCCTTTGCATACCAATCTCCCTCCTTTCATTCTTCGTCCTATCTTCCAAAGCTGGAAGCAAACTTCATGCGGGATTTCTCCTGTTGTGAAACTATCTTCCCATCTTTACACGAGCTACTCCAGCATTATGAGGAGGACCATTCAAACAATGTGCCGCCATCACTGAAGAGGCAGAAGTTGAGTCAGATCAATCCTATACCAGATGCAAGGGCAGCCCGCGCCGCTGTGGCCACTTCGAACATACAGCAAGGTGGACCGACCGAAAGACCGCCGCAGATCGACACCTCAGCGGCAGGACAGGCTACCCCACAGCGTTCGTCCACCCCGGTCACGCCAAGGCAATCTCAGGCTCAGCAGATTACACGAGGCTTTGCTCCTGTGCTGCAGCCTTCCTCACACGACGACGATGGCGTCGAGGATATGGAAATGGAGGACGTCTATGGAGCCGCATCTACCAATGCGCAGCAGCCACAATACGCAAGCCAGAGTCAAACTAGAGCTCCGCAGCCGTCGCAGTTCCGCCAGTCGTCTTCAACTCGAGTAGCTCCATTGAACCTGAACACGCTCAATATGGCTAATCCAGTACAACCACAATACCAGGGTCTTCGCAACTCACAGCCTACTACTCCCGTATCAGCTGGCAGAAACGGCAACATGTTTCACCACAACCCCACAGTCTCGTCAGTCAACACCCCAACGCTGAGTACACATATCCCCCACCCGTTACAGCAATCTCATTATACTCCCGACTCGTCTGCTCCGGGGACACCCGGTGAGCTTGACGGAGACTTCATTGGGGATATGGGCGGCATGAGCATGAATAACATGCAATATTTGCAGAACCCAGCCTATAGCGGATACCCTTTCGGGAACGGAAACGAGATGATAGACCTGTGCATAAGCGAGCCGGCCAAGAGGCTGTTTACACTGAACGGTGGATTTGCTCAGACCACTCCACCTCAACAACCAAGTCTCCCAACGTCCGCAACTCAATTGGGCGACGGCCAGTACAGCGAGAACAGTGATCTTGCAAGGACAATACGTGAAGAGCAGAAGAGGGCAGGGGTACCCGATCCCTCAGCCGACGGTGGTGTACCGAAGCCTTTTCACTGTCCTGTCATCGGCTGCGAGAAAGCGTACAAGAATCAAAACGGCCTCAAGTACCACAAAAGTGTACGTTTCCCATTTCCTCCTGCTCACACAATCACCTGCTAATGCAAACCCCAGCACGGACACAACACCCAAAAGCTCGCCGCCAACGTCAACGGGACCTTCTCCATCGTCGACCCCGATACGCTCGAGGTGTATCCCGGCACTCTCGGCATGGAAAAGCACAAACCGTACCGCTGCGACGATTGCGGCAAGCGGTACAAGAACCTCAACGGCCTCAAGTATCACAAACAACACTCTTCGCAGTGCGTGTCGGAAATCCAAACGCCGGTCGTTCCTGTGAAGGCGGGTCAGATGGCCATGTAGAATCATCCTTTTTTCTTTTTGTGTGAATCATCCTCTACTTTTGTGTACAAACCTCTTCTTAAGAACTGCAGGGTGTTGGAGGCGCTCTCGTCTGTCTTGCGCTGCACTGTTGACGGTGCTGTGGGTGGCATGTTTATGCGTATGATTCCCCCTTGCTGCATGCATTGCATTGTATCGCTGGGGGATTCCCTGAAGTCGTTCGGTTCGGTTCGGTGTATCATTCATTGTCGTGTATCGTCTCCGGTCTAGAACTGGATGAAGCTCCTTGGCTCTACTTAATTCCGCGAGGGCGGGGTGGCGGGTGGCTGGGACCTTTCGTGCTTGGATATAGGCTATCGTTATTACGGTTGCTGGTTTCTAGGCGGTGGGGTTTGGCTCGGGGCTCGGAGGGGCTCGTGAGTAATGTTCCTTGGCTTTGTGGAGATGGAAGGGGGCGGGAAATTATTATCATTGTTAATGGGGTGGGAGGTGGGAGGTATACGGTGTGCATAGACTTGGAGGTTGATAGGTATGTGGTACCTGGGTTTATCAGGCATTACATTTACCGCTCTGAACTGATCCATCGGAAAGTGACTTTGAACGATCTAATTCATTCATTCATCATCTCCATCCCCCATATCCTCATCCTCGTCCTCATCCACATCCTCATCTACAGCCACAACCTCTCCCCTTCGCCCTCCCTTTCCCTTCTCCTTCTCCCCCTCCTTCTCCCTCGCCCCCTCCTCCCTCCTCCCCTCCTCCACCACTCTCGCCTTCTCCTCCGCCACCTTCCTCATCCCCTCCACAAACGCCCCCAGCGGCGTCTCCTCGACCCGCATATCTCGTAAAAACCCCTCCACGCCTTCTCGATCCGAGGGGGCGAACCGGACCTGCGTGCGATGCTTTTCGATAAAGAGCGCGTTTGCGGTCATTTTTTGGAGGAGGAGGGCGATTGAGGCGTTGAGTTTGGCGTTTTTGTTGCCTTTGCCTTGGTTTGTTTTGGTGGTGGTGGAGTTGTTGTTGTTGTTGTTGGTGTTGTTGCCGCGAGATGGGGGCGAGGAGGCGGATTTGAGCCAGCGTTTGAGGGCTACGGTGGGGGGGAGGGTGAGTTCGGGGTAGGCGATGTGTTTGGCCCAGCAGGCGAAGAATTCGGCGAGGAGGAGCTGGACCTGGGCGCCGAGGCCGTCCTGGTAGGTGCGGGTGCGGAGGTAGGTTTTCGGGGCGCGCAGGCTGGTGGCGTAGTCGAGGGGGGCGAGGGTGGAGGGTTTGGGGGGTTTGGAGAGGTCCGGGGAGGCGAGGACTTCGTGGAGGGCGGGGAAGAGGGGGATGTAGGTGTGTGTTGTGAGGGAGATGCGGAGGAGGGCGCGGGTGAGGTGCATGCGGAGGGGGAAGTAGGTTGGGGTTGGGATCAGGCGGAGGGCGCCGAGGGTGATTTGGACGAGGGGGTAGATTAGCGGGTGGAGGGGGGAGGCGGAGGGGGTTTTCAGGGCCGGGTTCGTGGAGGGCGAGCAGTGGGTGGAGAGGACGCGGGACCAGAAGTCGAGAGAGTGCGTGTATTGCCAGTTGTAGATTGTTTTGTAGGAGTCCTTTGTCGGGTGCGTGATGCTGGTTCGAAGGTGGACGGCCAGTTGACGGATGTAGCTGAAGCCGGTCGTGTAGCCGATGTTAGGGTCGAGGCCCCAGAGTTCGGCGGCGGAGTTCTTCATCAGGTTGATGCCTGGGAGGGTGTGGATGTTTGTGATGCGGCTGCCCTTGACGAGGCCTTGGTAGACGGTCTTGAGGACTGCTTCGCGGAGGGAGGCGTCGCTGATGATGGCGAAGCGTCTGATGACGAGAAAGGCGGTTATTCTTGTGGCTTCGTCGCTTGCGGTCTCCGACCAGATATTGACCGTTGTCTTGATCAGGTCCCGGAGTACCTTCTTGAACGATAGTAGGTAGGGGAGCAAAGGCAGCAGTGAAGACAGGGTGAGCTTGATAGTTTGAGCATCGGACAAGTTTTCCATCAGATGGTGAATGGAGGTACAGTGCGACTTCAGCAACGGTGTCAAGGTGCGGTATTTCTTCGAGTCCGTTGCAATGCGGATTTTTCCGGTTGTCGACTCCTTCGCCGGTAGATGATGGCTTAGGACCTTTGGGACGTTTTCAAGCGCGGTGACCAGTAGCTCGTGGTATACTTCTGGGCTTGATATGGAGTACTTGTGCTCCTTCCCGTCGTCAGAATTGACGTACGCGGCAGCTCTAAATGCGAGTACTGCTTGACGCATCGCCCGTAAAGAGTGCTGTTCGGACATGGCGGTGCTCCACTTGCGAACCATGGCCATTGTGACTTCAGATTGATCGTCGTCCTCCGACCCATCTTCCTCCACTACTTCCTTTCCTTTGGTCTTTTTCTGCTTCTTTCTCTTCTTCGGTACTTCTTCTTCGCTCAATTGATCGACCTCCGCAAGATCTGCGTCCTCGTTGAAATCCAACAACTCGGCATCATTCTCCTTGAGGTACTGATAGAATTCTGGGTCCTTCTCAGCCAGAGCATCAAGATCACCCTTGTGTGCTTCCAGCCTATCTTCTCCCTCAGAACCCAAATCAGCGCTTCCAGCATCTGGACTGTCCTCAACCGAAGCACTGGTATCTGCATCCTCTTCATTTCGCTTCCGCTTGCCTGTTACCAGGGAAGCCTCTTTCTGTTTTCCTCCCGCTTTATGCTTCGTCTTTTGTTCTGGGAGTTGAAGTCCGCCCTGGAAGAATTCGTCCACACTCATTTTGCTCAGATCATTGGCGACCGCCCCTCCCCTAGCCTTAGCCAAGACAGCTGCAGGCTCGTCTTCATTGTCAGACGCTTTTGCTTTATCTGCCGCGTTCCTCTTCTGCTTCTTCACCTTTGTCTGCTGCCTCTGCTTTATTTTCGCACTCTCTTTACGCTTGTCGATGGCGTCTTTCAAGTGGTTCTTTTCGAACTTCTTCGTTGATTTCTTTGCCCGCCCAGGCATATTGGATTATAAAGTACTGCAGTCGCGCAACACCTTGAAGTCACAACGAATATTTTCAACGACTTGTTAATTGCGAGGAGATTTCCCATATGCCAAGCAATTTGGAGAGTTGATCAAACCCTAGCCCTAGTTCTATATTCCAGATTATCCACCCGAGGGACCTCGATCTTCTTAGTACTTATCGAGATACTTTTCCAGCGCCTCACGAAAGACCAATTCCATCAAAGCTCAAAGTACGGAGGATCGAGTCCTTTGGAGCGGATTATGCGGATCTCCCAACCCATGAAGTTGGGCCCTGCAACCTGGGTCTCATAGCAAAATACAAGGAACGAAGCAGCACGGGGATTGAACAAGCACCTCTATTCTAATTACTAGTCACATGCTGCATTCAAGGTAAAGGTCCTGACAGTTTGCCTCCATGGATATTCTATATTGCCAAATCATCAAAGCCCTTTGAAAGACGTCGTCAGCATGCAGCTGTGACATCGCACCGAGGGCAAGGTTTCCGTCTCCATTGTATTTCGGATCAGACCGAGCAAGCGCTGAGGCTTTGCAGTTGTCTTCGTAGAACCTGTGGCGCAGCGAGCTGCAGATCTAGGTAGTTTCGGTCTTTTCCTCGCGTGCACGCTCCGAGACTGGAGAGGCAATCGGCCGAGCACGACAGCGCATAAATGTAAACATCATCTCGAGGTTCCTTTCCTTCAATATCTTCATAGTCGTGACATCAAGTATTAGCACTCCACATCCGCCCATTTGTACCCCATAGACGTCCTGCCAGTCGCGACTTCGGTTAACGTTAAAGGGGGGTTTCATCTGAGGAGGGGGTGTGTCTGAAGTCGGGCCCAACACCCACCGGTCAGCTGCGGAACCAACGACAACATCTACTGCTTACTCTTGGATGGCTTTGTCGTTCTCACATCATCTTCCATTCTCCAGTCACCTTCAGTGAGGATATGCCACGATAATATTGCTCAAATACTCTCCGACCACGTCCGGCGCGCCATCCAGTTGTCGTGATCTTAGAACGCACCATGGCGAGACCCTTCGATGAATCTCTGCCATATCAGCAGCTGGGTAGCACATTATCGTCTCAGACATCGTTGGCTGGGGGACGGGTATACAGCTCGCAGACGGAAGGGCCGCTGTCATCCGCGCAATACGGCGGCAGTGGACCATCGTGGAGCAGTCCGCGCCTCACAAAAGATGTATCAAGCAGGAAGAGCCCACGGCCGAAGCTTCCCAAAATCAAGTCATCTCCAAGTCATGGGGCGCTAGCCGCTGCAAGAGCGTCGCATGCGAAAATCCATCGCCGTGGCACTTCTGTAGCCTCACCTACCTCGCCGACCTTTGTTCCCGATTATCTACTACAAACCTCGAGCTCAACGATTCCTGCCAGCGCACATGCTGACCCGTATGCCTCACCTGAAAGGATATCAAATTCAAAGGGCAAAGTAAAGATAAAACCGCTTTTACGGAAATTCACCTCGCAAGAGAATGTGACGATCGACTTGTCTCGATCAGCTGCGGAAAACGAAGGTCTAGGAATTTATTCATCATCCGAAATCAGGGCTCCAGATTCAAGACGAGGGTATCATAATCGCACGACGAGCGGTGGCTCTGAATTGTCAACGGACACAACCTCGAGCAATCGCTTCCGCTCGCAATATGTGCATCCAATGCGCCAGACACCGCGACCGTATACACCACCTTTAGCTAATTCATACAAGACCTCACTTGAAAGCGAATCACCCACAGGAATCACGACTGGTGAGGCACCATTCATTGACTCACAGTCGCATCAACCATCTTCAAACACAACAACATCATATGCCCCACTACCATCAACACGCCGACCTCCGCCTCTTCACGTGCGTACCGGCTCAATCTCACGTCTGACAAGCTCCTCGCAAACCAACCTTCCTGGGACACCATCATCATTGCGCTTCAATACCGATACGATTGCCCCTTCGGAGATGGTTTCACCTACAGCACGCTCATCGCTGGAAAGCGCATTTCGGTTACGTAGTCGCTCCAATACTGCAAACACGAACAATGATCCCATCGTTCAAGCAGCCACGGTTCAGCAGCTGCGAAGGCAGTTCCAGGAGAAGGAAGCGGCGAAAGAAATCAAGTATCAGGCCGCTGAAGCTCGAGCACAGGAGAAGGAAGCCAAGCGACAGGAGAAACGCGAGGAAAGTGAGAGGCGTACATCAGAGAAGAAGGAAAGGAAGCGGGCAAGAAGCAATGCAGCAAGCGAAAAATCGAGTTTTCTGACTGCAGGAGAGGTGTTCCCTGTTGTGCCAATGCATCCCCAGGAGGCGTCTGAATCCAGAGCATCGCAGCAAAAGAGTAGGGGAGACACAGCTGGGTCAGCTGGCAAGGCTGCTCGCTCTAAATGGTCATTGTTCTGGTTCAGGATCACAACGATGTGGTTGAGGTTGAAAAGGGCAATGTCGAGGTCTTCAACTATGAGCTGAACCTTGACAGTTGTGGAATGCGTTTGGCGTAAGGGATTTGCTCTTCTGGAATACCCGTCTTGGCAGTACGGGACACAGCGAAGGTGTTGGAGGGAGCTATACTCATTGAAGTATCTGATACCCGGTTTATTCATATATATGCATTATGACAATGGATCCAGACCGCTTGGATTCTATGGCAATGAGACTCGATCCCAGCTGTCCTCCCTGAGTTACACTCATATGCGTACATCGGGGAGATACTTGATCATGCGTTACACATGGTAAGCTCGAAGCTTCCCTCACGCTCCTTCGACAATTGTTGAGCTTCCTATCGATTATCCTTCTCAATTGTAGTCAGTGTATTCATTACCGAACGTGACGTAGAGTATCCCGCATAGAGATGTATGAGTTTAATATTCCCCTCGCGTTCCGATGCTTATACTGAGAGTGCGGTCCTGCCATACCAACACTCGTCCTGTAAGCATAATACCTCACATTCTGTTGGCCCTCTGGACTCAGATATTGCCAAGAAGCGCTAACCGTTTTGGAGTCTTCTGGGAAAGGGCGAGTCCCGACAGAGACGACCATTTTTTTGACATCAAAGTGATAATGCCGGAAAAAATGGTATACGAATGGGACGACAAGCGTGACGCGTGCTACGTGATGTATATCATGGAGAACAAGTCGCTGGATGAGATTATCGAGTTCTATAAAAACAAGAGCTTCGCCCCAAGGTACGTGGTCGACTCTCTACGGCAGCCAGCTGCGCACTGGCTGTTTTGGTCCACACCACTCATCCTCTTGCTTCCATGGGCTGCAGAGCTCAGAACTCTGCATGAGATACATTACAGAGCCAGGGGACTCCCGAACGTGCTACATGAGCTCGGTCGTACTTGACACGAAACCTAGTCAACCTGCTCATTTTCACTGATTCATAGTTTCACGAAGATCTCCACTGACCATTACACCATAGTAAGCGGGCTTTTCAGGCGCATTTCAAAGAATGGGAATTTCCTGCGAAGCATCGCCCCGCACACAAGGAAGCAATCCTTCTCAAGAGAATCCGGGAGCTATGGGAGGTCAACACGGGAAACAAGCAGATGCACGACATCTTGAGGGGTGAAGGCTGGGATCTCAAGGAGCGAGAGCTCACCAAATTACGCAAGGAACAGAATCTGTTGCTACGAGAGCCCAACAGGAATGGAAATGGCAGCGAGAAGCGCAAAAGGAGACGGCTAGGATTGGAGGTGGAACCGCCACAAGATGATGTCGATGGGTCTGCGGGAAAGAGGGCTAGGACTGCTGATACGGAGCCCAGCCTGCCGCCTGAGATCGCTGCAAAGCGAGAAGCACGACAGGCTAGGCTTCTAGCGGAGAGTGAAGAGCGTCTCAAGAACGGAACACGGCGGCGTCGAACGAAAGTCTGGTCCGGCATTGCTCCAGATCCCGAGGCCCCTCCTCGTTATCCGTCAGAGTTGACCCTGGAAGAGTGCAAGAGAGCATTGGGGCTCGACAGGAAAATGTATATGGAGATTCGTGACATCTTTGAGGGCATCTGTCGGAGCAACAACGTCGTCAAGAAGACTCTGTGTGGTGCCGATACATGGACTGGGGTCAAGGATGAGCTCATAAGCAATGTCCCACATCTACAGCGAATCTTTTGGGGATCCAACGCTGTTACAGCCAGCCAGACACAACAGCCGATGGCGTTCGAAATCATCTGTATGGATGTCACGAAAAAGATCCGCACTGTCGGTAGTCGTGTCACTATATCAGAGGCGAAGAACATTTTGGCTTTGACTCCTCAAGAAGGAAGAAACATCAGATCTGCATTTGATTCCATCCTCAAACAGGACTACTTTGTGAGCAAGCTGGATGTGCCTCGCGAACACTGGGAAGGTCTAAAGGCGAGATGGATCGAGGAATCACCACTACTCCGACAAAAGTTCGCTGGAGAAGCCTCTGACCCTGATTACGATACGAAGATGAAGTGCCTCGAGTCTATTGCTGCAGACGTGCAGAAGCGTCACCGCGACCAACAGACCAAGACCGACCCCGGGCATTTAACGAAATCGTTGAACCCTGAGAACCAACCATATGCAACTCCGTACCGAAATCAACACACTAGCAAATCCGCCAAAGAAATTCATTCACCAGCCCGCAGAGCTCACAACCCATCTCCGATTATTGACAGAAGTAACGCCCCGTTCCCGTCAGGGAAGTCCATGGACCCTCCAGCCCCTAATTCAATCCCTCGTGGGCCCTCCGACCATGACACCGGGACGAGCGGCGTACAAAACATCTCCTTCCCTCCAGGTGGTATGACCAACATCGCCTCCCAAGCCCTCGCCAACGCTTCCCAGCCCTCGTTGTTCGACTACGGCAACACACAAGACATGCAGATCGATCCCACCCTCCTACAAGCAGCCGCCATGCCGCAACAAACCTTCCACTACGAAGCCTTCCCCCCTCAAACGACCACAGACACCTCGCTCCCCGTCTTCTTCCGCATCGCGCCCTCCTCGTCGCCCAAATACCTCGACACACATCCTAAAGTCTGGCTCAACACCTTGAATACCCCTTCCACTGTGGATATGCTCAAGCAGTTGGCTCTCACGCAGACCGGGGATGGAGAGGCTAGCGTGAAGAGGATTGAAGGCGTGGCGCCTTCGGTGGGCAGTGAGGCGGGGACGAAGTGGAGTATTGACGAGGATGACGAGTTGGAGGCTTATTTGGCAATGGTGGGAAGGGGGAAGGCGACTTTTGTCGTGGAGATCATTTAGTGCTGAATGTGCCTTGGGTGGTTGGTAGTGGTGTTGGTGCATATCCCTATCTCGAAGGGTGGACTGGACTTATCTTTGCAACATCGGGGTGTAGCTGTGCTGTGCTGTGCTGTGTTTTGTTTGCGAGCGACGTGCGTATATGGTATATGTTTATGGACACGCAGATGCTTCCCACAAAGATATTCCAAATCCCTATCAATCAATCAATCAAGTACCCCTTCCATTCCATTCCGTTCTCAACAAGGAAACACCTAACCTAATAGCTTCGACGCTCATAGCCAGATATCCTACTTGTATAGTGCAGTACAGCACAACAATCTACCCTATCTCCCTCTACATTCACTCAACCCAACTCCTTCCTTTATCTGCCGATTTCCAATCATCGCTGATCGCCTCTCGTTCGGCTGGAGTGTCTGGATTTTATATATCAATGTATATATATCTCTCTCTCCTTAAATACATCATGCAAGATCAGCATTCGACACTAATAACCAGTCCAACACGAAGATTAGTGGTATTATCTATATAGATATATCGGCATTTCCCTAATAGAGTATTGTCTCCTAAGAAATGGTAAAGCGCTGCTGACATTTAACGAAATCCGGGCCTTGAAACTACTATCTAAAGGAATATAAACATGATGCTAATGATTAGTTAATAATCGCGATAAGTTGGCTTGTTGCCTAATAGCGTGAGCCTTATACAAGCACCGTTCCTAGTCGTTTCCCGCCCCTTTTGTGACCGAGTATATGGGGCTATAGTGTTGATATCGCGTCTAACAGCTGCTGTTGTGAGAGTCCCTGCAACTTAGAAGGGACAATGATCGACTCTCGTCTCACTGAGGCACCATTACTCTCATATCCTGACAGAAATCCACCTTCACGTCTTTCGGCCTCCACGGCTTCTCGAAGCTGAGGATTGACAGAGATAAGCTGCAAACAAATCGCTTTACACACGCCCACTGCTTCAGCACCCAAGGTCTCAGTCTGCGTGCGCAGAACAGTATAATGTGGCCGACTTCCATCGATGAGATTTAGCTTGAGAGGCTCGACGACATTCGTGCGAATATCTCTATCGATGCGAAGGAGATCAGTCCTCGCTTTAACTATAACATCTCAGCGGCATTTTCTTCGATACTCGGAAACCATAGGGAACTCACTCATAGCCTTGACGACTTCAGGATTCTCCTCCAGTCCTTTCTTTATTCGTACCGACTTAGACAAAGCTGAAGAGCAGATCTTCGACCACAAATCTTCTTCCTGTTGCAAAGAACCGAGATATTCCTGTAAGGCAATTACTTCAGGGTCTGGTTTGACCCTGCGAGTCAAACGTCGAAGAAAAGAGTTCTGCTTCTTGGCGATGGCATCAATCAGCAGCGCGATTTTCAAGGATGTTTTCTGTGTCAGGTAAATTGCATTTGTTGATTTTTCAACCAACCCGTGTACCGTTGATCTTAGTCTGGGTTCGTCCCGGATAGACACATAACGCAAAACGTTGACTATGGATGAAGTGGGACTAGGTTCGGATGGCGGTTGACGATCAAGGTCGAGACTGAAGGGTAAACGCTGTTCAGCAGGAGCATCTTCTCCAGCATTGGTTTCTCCACCGTGATTTTGTTCGCCATCGGCCTGATCACCACTTGTATGTCCATTAATGATACGCTCGAAACTGATCTGGTCACCGCTAGTTTCCACAAAAGCCATGCCTACGAGATTGTCGCTACGGCAAAAGCACCAAGTGCTTACCTCGCTACCTTAGTCAGTGCTGTGACTACCGACCGTTCAGCATTTTAGAAGATATACTCTCAAATTTTTCAAGCTTACATGCGTAAGATCGTGACTATTTTCTCTTGCGCCAAGCCACTTTAAGCCTAGCGGTGTCAAAAGTCGGCAGAGACTTTTGACAGCGACCCTCGGGCGTCAGAAGAGAATATTTTCTGCTTTATCCCCGTAGGTTTGGAATCAGAAAATGATACGCTGTATATGCCTTGATTAGCTTTGTTTCCTCGACTTAGGGATGCCTAACATGGACCCACAGGCCATCCACTCGGTTTCTGGGCCAGCTGGTAGGAAAGCTGGAATTTTCAATGACAAAATGTCCTACGCCCAGCGCCTTTTTCATCACACTTATGCGTCTCAAAACGAAGATGTGCATTTCATTGAGTTTCGGCTTTTGCAGAGATTGAATCTAGTGCAGCTTCAAAATGAATTGGCACAGATGAAAGGCGATATCTGGACCAATATGGAGATCTCGGAAGAGAAGGCTGAGGCCTTGAGGGTCACCTTACGCCATTATGGTAAGTATCTTCGGCCTGAGCTTTAGCATCAATGAAGCGCAAGGAAACCTACAAGTCTGCCTTACTGTTATTACCAAAAAAGTTGCGCACTCTTTGAAAGAAAGTCGTAAAAGTAGGCAAAGCAGATAACTTCGAATGCCCGCATCTCTATGTGCACAGCCCAACTAGCTTCCCAGCACAAATTGCACTCAATTCCAACCATACTCCTGACGCAAACCTAGTAACCGCAATTCGCGACTTCGAATACCTCCGCCAAATGAAAGACATAACCCTCGCTTCGGAGCGCCTCGCCGACCTCCGCCAAGCCTTCCCCGAAATCGCCGACCTCCCTGGCGACCCTTTCAACTCGCGCTACTGCACAACATTCAACCAACTCCCTCTCCTCAGCGATCCATTGCGCGATCTCCTGAAACGTCTCCTCCCCCGCCGGTTGACATACACCAAAGCCGAAATCTCCCACCGCACAGACGAATACCTCAATGGTGCTCCGCCGCAAGCGATTTCTCCCTTGGTGGACAAGCTGGCGAGATTTGTGGTAGGGTTTGTCGGCGGGGCAGCGCTAGTAGTGCCGATGCTGGTGATGAGTATCCACAAAAGTCAGCGGAAGAGCCTGACGACGACTTCTGTGGCAGTGGTGCTGTTTGCGATTGCGATGGCCGTGGGGATTCGAGCGACGAATTCGGAGACTTTGGCTGCGACGGCAGCGTATGCGGCTGTCTTGGTGGTTTTTGTGGGGACCAGTGGACCTTAGCTTGATATGTAGGAAGACAGAGGTTGAGCGCGTGCTTCAAGAGGAAGGCGGCATGATGCCGGGCATTATTCTGCGAGACAAGGCATTGAGGTGATTTAGGAGATTTCGCGCGTCTCATTGCTTGTTGCGGCAGATGGAAGTTAATGAACCCGTCGGACTCGATAGCGCTATCCTACCTTAGCGGCGGGATGTGGTTCCTCAGGACGGTCTATAGGCGGTAGCAAGTTGGAAACGGTAATTATCACGGTAAATTGAAATTTCACGTATTATATCATAGACGTTTATTTAAATTACGGTATCTAATTCCTAGCCGTCGGCGTATAATAGTAAATATAGTACGTTACTAGTTTTATTACGTCTTAAGAATAATATTATACGTGATAGTAAACGCTCGTGATACTGCCAAGACTGCCAAGCCCTCTCCTCGGAAGTATGGGTTTCGGTATTTAACCAACGCTGTACAGATTCTGGTATCAAAATCAGTCGATTCAGCCGATTTTCTCGCGGGGTTGATGCGCCAGGCTACAGGGGTTAGCATGCGTGGGTGAAGGGTGCAGGGTGCAGGGTGCAGGGCGTAGGCATGCTAGACAGGCTGTTGACGCGGGGGCGTTTTATATTTCAACGCTAAAATTAAGGTTTTACAGATATCGTTGATTAAGAAACTCGTTACAGGAAATCGATACCGCTACCTAATAAGACGTATTAGAAACGAGACTCGTTTTCGGCGGTGTCAATAGTTTTTAACGTCACTTATCGGTAACGGTAACTGGACGGTTCTGCTACAGTCCTGAGGAACCACATCCCGCCGCTAAGGTAGGTTCTCCTCCAAGCTCGTCACTTCAGCTTATTTTAAATACTAATTAGAGAGGAACCGAGTACGAGATACGTTATTACCTTGCATGTCTAGGCTGATAGGTTGGGAAATTCTATAGAAAATACATAGAACATCCATTTGTCGCCTCGGATACCTCACCAAAATCTTGAGCAGACTAGTGAAAGCGGATCGGTCATTACAATCTAGCAATCTACCGTATGAAAAGGAGGTAAAAATGCTCTTTGGATTGATACGTTAGCATTCCCGGTTGGAAGTACGTGTATTCACCTTAATGAAAGGCGGAAAGCAATCGAGAACATGCACGACTTGTACGAGCGATCAAGCTATGCGGCTGTTTTGGATGCAGGGCTTCCCCTGATAGCCAACTTGAGTGGCGTACAGAGTCACCGTGAGATCGAGGCTATGCTAAATGCAATGATAATGCTATTCTGTAAAAGCGAAATTGTTGGTAGAGGCCATCGTAGCTGAGTTTTGGAAACATTCATGTTCTAGCGGGGATCGCGAAAGGCTACTTTCTTACATGGTGCTATGAGCCGACGCCGAATCTGACTGCTACAACACCAGCAAGGAAATAACATGTTTTTTGTGTCTTTAGGAATATCATCCCTTCTGATTAATATCTGAATACAAACACGACATCGTCTTATTACTCCCATCCGTGTCATGGAGAGGGCGTTTAGGGCGGATTCATGCCTGTTGACATTTCTGTTCCCACTCTGCGAGGCCGCCAGGGTATTTATCAACAAGCCTTCTCATCTCGTCAATGACCCTAAATAAGTATAAATCAGCTAGTGAGAGCTTCAGATACCATTGAACACTACTTACATAGTTCGAAACCGAGTGTTTCCCGAGTAGAGTGCAGAGGCATGAAGGTTGAAGCGGATCGCGTATAGTGCATTCCTATCGTCATGGTCCTCCACCGGAACGCTGACGGGGAAGTGTTTGTGATATGCCTTCACATACGGCCTGCCAAGCTTGTATCTTGTCGGACGCCACGTGCCGATTTCATACTCATTGTGAGCGTAAAAGCAGCAGGCGTCGAAGACGAGCGGCTCGCTAGTTGCAAGATCTGTTGATGCGTTCCCGTACCAAAGGTCACCATGTACCAGACAAGGTTCGATCTCTCGACCTCCTGTTTCTAAGGGTCGGAGTAATCGGGGAATAACCATTTCATACATTTTGCCACAGAGTTCCTGCAACTCTTGGCTCCGTCCCTGGGATTCCTCCTCTAGCTGTAGCATACGCCTCATCCCGTTGACATAGAACTCTTCCCACGTAGCTGTCCAAGTGTTGTCCTGTGGCAGATTGCCCTGAAAGGTGGTACAGGGAAAGCCATATTTGCCTGTTGGAGACTTGCCTTTGCGGTGCAGTTCGGCGACCCGTGCCGAGGACCGTTGCAAATCTGGTAGCTCGTCTGACATCTCGTGAAAGGAGCATAGAAAAAATCGGATGTCGGGATCTGATGCGTAGGTACCCCACGCGATAGGGGTTGGTGCGAACTCAGAGACAGCGTTGTGGATTTCGGTCATGCTCTTAAACTCCCCAGACATCATTTCTTTTCCCCGTTGACCAATCGACACCTGGGACTATATGAGACAAATAACGGAGTATAGTGTAGAGACTCGACCTTGAGAAAGTATGATGTCTCGGATCCATCTTTCTCCGTGACGAGTCACGCTGTCCTGGTCCAGTAGCTGCCACCATGGGCTGCAATACTCCTACCTTTGGTGCCAGCCGGAAGTTCTGTGGATGATGCTGTTAGTAGGTATCGAGGACTCTCATTGAAACAAAAAGGCGGAGGAGCCAACCCACTTCTCATGACGTTGTCATCCATGATCTGGATTGCCGTCTTTGGCACATCAATTTCTCCGTCAAACTCAGCCGCCATCTTGTCGTAAACGGCTTGAAATTAGTCGGGGAGGCCACGGGAGGCCCTGCGCTTTCAGATCAAATGCAGTTCTTGTGATGGCATTCAAGGGAGTTAGTGTCCGTTGCCTCCTACTATCAGATTTTGATTGTCACGACTTCACGCGCGACAAGACCTCGTCTATAATTCAGTGACCAGAATTCTCTTCACTCTCCCTTCAGCAAGCCACTCCAAGCCTCCGAAAGCGCCTCCAAGCATTATCTGACACGTAGAAGCCCCGCCGATAAGAAGACAGGCTGAGCGTAATATGCACTTTCCAGTGCCCGCGAATCACAGTGCAAGGACTTGCATAAGCGATTATGTTGTAGATGGCTCGGGATGGATAATGGACCGAGTTGTTCTTCTGGCATTACCAACTTACCTACCTAGCCTTTCGTACGCTGCTGCGCGCGACCTTTACAACAGCCATGGTGGAAACCATTTGGGCATGTTGACCTACACAATGCCCAACTAGAGCTCTCCTGACCATTTCAACGATGTCTAGTACATCATGGAAGTGGTATGTCACGGCACTGCAGCCTGCGTGCCTGCCAACCTAGTTGCCCGGTGAACTAAAACTTGGCCCTATTCTAGTCCCCAGAAGCCTCTAGCCGACATAGGTCCATCGCTACCAATAGACTCAATACTTCTCTCCTTGCGCGCACATTGAATGGACTTTCTCTGAAGCGACGAGAAAGTGAAACAAAAGAAGAGATCAGAGGACCGTACGGCTTAAACCTCCTCCACTTGCCACCTGAGCCTATCGTCGACTTCATATTTGTGCACGGCCTAGGTGGTGGTTCGCGGAAAACATGGAGCAACACGCGAGATTTGATGTCATTCTGGCCGCAGGAATGGCTGCCACGGGACTCGCGGTTCAGACATGTCCGCATACATTCCTTCGGTTACAACTCAGACTGGAGCGAGCGTGGAGAGAGTGCTCTCCACATTCACGACTTTGGCAAGTCGCTCCTGGGCGCTATGTCGGACAACGTGCACTTGCGAGGCAACAGAGATTCTCCGATCGTGTTCATCGGCCACAGCATGGGCGGCCTTGTTATCAAAAAGGCTTGTACACTAGCTCAACAGGATCCCGTATTCCAAAACATAAGGAACCGCGTCCAAGCTATTTTCTTTCTCGGAACGCCTCATCGTGGCGCAGGCTTAGCCCAGTCTTTGACCAATATCGTCCGAGCTTCAGGGCAGGGAAGCAAGGGCTTCGTCGCAGATTTACACAAGCAGTCTGGCTTTCTCCAGTCAATCAATGACGATTTTCGTCACTGTGTTGAAGGAATTCAGCTTTTCTCGTTCTACGAGACCAAGCCAACGAATCTAGTCGTGGGGAAAGAAATCATCGTCCCCCAAGACTCTGCCACGCTCGGCTACCCACAGGAACGTACTGCTTTGCTAAATGCAGATCATCGAGGCATTGCCAAATTTGATACTGCAGAGGACCCCAATTTTGTAACTCTTCGGGAAGGCTTTCTGACTGTCATTGAATACATCAAAAATGAATGTGAGTGTTGAATTTTACAGGCTCGGATGATCTGACAGTGCAGGGACCACATCACGTCGAGAAGCACTCCGAGCCGAGCGCATGCACCTAGAGCGATTCTTAGACGTTACTGAAACACCAGGCAACGATCTTGAAATTCTTGAAGAGCTTCGCACAAATGGTTCGTGTGAGTGGCTTATGCGAAAAGACAGCTTTCGACGATGGCGGGACACGTCAGGACCAAAGCTCTTCTGGCTTCATGCAAATCCTGCAACTGGAAAATCCGTGCTTGCTGCGCATGTCGTTAGCCACCTCCAGGATATGAACCTCAACTGCAGCTATTTCTTTTTCAATCATGGCGATAATACCAAGTCCACCTTGAGCAATTTCCTTCGAAACATGGCTTATCAAATGGCACTCAACAACATTGGCATCCGAAACCTCATTTTGGGAATGCAGGAAGACGTCGCCTTGGGTAAAGATGATCATCGATCTTTGTGGCGACGACTCTATCTTCAAGGCATCCTGCAGGAGGATATTGTCCAACCATATTACTGGGTCGTCGATGCGCTCGACGAATGCAAAAATTTTGCGGAACTCATTCCCATGTTGGCAAAGGTAGACGGCACTTTCCCATTACGAATCTTCTTGACTTCAAGGACAAGCCTTGAAATTCAAAAACATCTTCAACAGTCAGCCAATCACCTTGTTGTTGAGCCCATTCCGATGACAGCAATCATGGAAGACATCAAATTGTATGTGTCCTCTAATATAGATGAACTGCCATGGCATGATGCTGCCGCCCGTCAAGATCTGATCAACAAAATTTTGGACAAATCTGCAGGATGCTTCCTCTGGGTCAAGCTTGTTGTCGAGGAGTTGAGCAAGGTTCACGGAGCTATGGACGTCAAGAAAGTCTTGGAAAATGTGCCTCCGGGTATGGAAAACCTATATAATCGAACACTCAAGCTCATGTTGACTGCACCTTACGGCAAGAGCCTTGCGAAGGCTATTCTTACATGGGTCGTGACTGCCGCACGGCCATTGACCGTGGATGAATTGAAGGCTGCATTAATTCTGGACATTAGTGACACTTTCACAAATCTCGAGAAGTCGATCATTTCACTCTGCGGACAGTTCGTTTATATTGATGCTCAAAGTCGAGTCCAGGTCATACATCAGACAGCCAAAGATTTCCTTTTGAGTGCCGAGCTTGAGTCATATTTTCGGATCCATAAGGAAGACGGTAATCGTCGACTTGCCGAAGCTTGTTTGGCCTATTTGACAGATAATGAAATGCGGGCTCCCCGTGGTCGCCGAAAAAGTGTGCAGATACTTACGGCACGCTCACCATTCGCGGCATACGCATGTACAGCTTTCTATCACCATGTCGGTGCAACTCATTCACACGTTGACGGCATTCTCCATAAACTAGGCAAGTTTTTCGGCTCGTCAAATGTCCTCACCTGGATTGAGATAAACGCCCAAAACTCGGCCTTGGGCAATCTCATTCGTGCTGCTAAAATAATGAAGAATTTTCTGCAGCGCCGAGCGAAGCATATGTCGCCATTGGGCCGAGATATACAGATCGTGGAGTCGTGGAGCACTGATCTCATTCGCATTGTGGCAAAGTTTGGATCAAGCCTACTTGTGTCACCTTCCTCCATCTACCATTTAATTCCTCCGTTCTGCCCTTCAGAAAGTGCACCATATAAACAATTTGGTGATTCTCCTCGGGGTCTTGTGGTGACTGGCTTGTCAATAACTAGTTGGGATGATTGCATATCATGCATTACCTATGGTAATGATACCACTGCTTCTGTGGCTTGTGGCGACCGTTTGTTTGCTGTTGCACTTGTCTCAGGTAAGATTGTCATGTACAACCGGACGACGTGTCAGAAAACCCGAATTCTTCATCACTGTGAACTGGTAAAGGTTCTTGCATTCAGCCCCTCCAGTAAGCTACTGGCATGCAGCGGACTGAGGAATGTTCGCGTCTGGAATACCATGACTGGTGAACAGGTCTTCGCCACCAAAACCTCGGCACAGTCTCTTGCGCTCAGCATCAGCGAGAACGATCGCACTCTGATGGTTGCTGCAAAAGACAACCACCTGATAATTTGGGACAACACTTCGGGGAGGAAGGATCGTCTAGTGCATTGGCATGAGAGCCTGCCAGGCCACGCTGCTACAGATGCTTCTCGTGCACCTACAGTGGCTACGTTTTCGCGCGAACTTAGGCTTCTCGGAGTGGTGTATCGCGGCCAGCCAATTTTACTTTGGGATCTAGAGAACGACAGTATACTGCGGAAAAGCTACTCCGGTAAAGGCAGGTCGACGGGTGGTGAACACTGCAGTGGTCGATATGGTTTTCAATCCAATCCCGGCAACAAGCCTTTTGGCTGCAGCATATCAGGATGGAGATCTTGTACTTTTCGATCCTGTAGAAGGGAGAATAATTGAGACTGTTGTCGCCGAAGCTCAGAATTTGGCCTCGTCCCCTGATGGCCGGACACTAGCGACCGGAAATTCATCAGGAACCATTCAAGTGTACGATTTCGAAACACTGAGAGTTCTGTACCGCATCAATTCCTGGGGACATGGGATAAAGTCTCTTGCCTTCAGTGGTGATAGCCTTCAGTTTGTTGATATTCGAGGATCGCAGTGCAATGTTTGGGAGCCGTCAGTCCTCGTGCGACAAAATGCAGACGAGGAGCATAGCGATAGCGATGCAATATCTACTGCTACGAAGGAAATAAGCTCCGCGACAATCGAAGAGTTAATTTCAATAACGGCAATAGTATCGCATCCTACCATGGACTTCGTTTTCTGTGGGAAGGATGATGGAACCGTGATGCTGTTCGAATCTGTTCATGGCAAGGTCCAAAAAGAGCTGTATAGCCACGTTGAGGACATCTCTGTGACTTTATTAAGGTTGGGCAACAATGTGCTTGTCAGCGCAGACGCGTCCAGCAGATTGATAGCGCACAGGCTCGGTGGTATTGCTCGGCACATAGCATGCAACGAGCGTCTTTTTGATCTGTTACTGGTGCAAGCGGTCACAGACGTCTTGCTACGTCCGGACATGACCTGTCTTTTAGTTTCCACTCCCAACGTTGAAAATTTATTATCTGCGAACGGCGATAAGATCAGTACCTTCGAGCTACAACCGAGCCTTATGAGAAAGTGGTGTCAGCATCCGAGAGATCCATCTAAGCTCATAGCAGCTGCAGAACATCGAGTGGAAGTGTACGACTGGGACGACCTAAGAGCGGGAAAAACTATGCCTGCATCCGTACTCGAAACGAGCAATCCCGACGTCTTCCACATCCAAGCTATCAACCAACACCCCGGCTCCCGCCACATTGCAATCAGATCATCCAACCCAAGCGCCAACCGCTCTCACACCCACACCACACTCTTTGACGTGTCCATGCTTGGAGAAGACCTGAGCGCATCAACAGAAAGCCGTTTTCTCGAAACACACCACCGAATCCAATTCGTTGCACTAGAACGCTCAATTGAGCACGTTTTCGGCTACATTGGTACGAGGGTGATCTTCCTCGACCGTACGGGTTGGATTTGCAGTACCGATCTCGAGATGTTCACCGAGGACTTCTATCTGAGGCACTTCTTTATCCCTACAGATTGGCTGAGCATTAATTTAGAGTTGATTGGGACATTGACATATCGGAATGATTTAGCGCTCGTACAACGCGATGAGATGGCCGTCATTAAGAGAGGATTTGATTATAGTGAGCAGGTTCTGCTCTTGCAAGAGGGTGGCGGCGAAGAGGTCGGGATTGGGCGTGGTAGACCGGAGGCAAAGTCGACGGGGTTGATGTAAATGAAATGGTCGAACAGATCTAGAAGAATTCACCTACTTCTGGTCCAAACTTACTTCTGGTCCAGCCCTAAGGGGCTAGCGTCCCGGAGCTGTTCATTTCCGTACTCCGGGGTTTCGTTCCGGGGTCTCTTAGGCCAGAATACTATCGCCTTCATAGATTAATAGTTAGGCTAGTTATAATAGATATTTTATATTAAGAACTATTTAAATTTAAATACTCTATAATTCTTATAGTAAAAATAAGCTACTAAAATTATTTATTATAGAAGTAGAGGGCGTAAACTAGAAGTAAGTATAGACTACTAAGTAGGTAAATTCTTCTAACCTTCCTAGTACTAAGTATAACAGAGTTTTTTTTTAATTTATCTATATCCTACTAAAACTAATATTATAATTTATCCCTATTCTATTTAATACTATAACTACTTAATAAATATACTTTAAATTCTTAAATCTTATTATATAAATAGTTTAGTCTTATTAGTTAATAGTAAGACTTATTATTATTATATACTACCTAATAGTATTCTATTTATTATATTAGTCTCTTATACTATTTCCTAATCTTTATTATATCTAAATTCGCCTATTCTTCTTTATATACTTTAATTATTAGTTACTTAGTTATTAACTAGAAGAGTCTCTTTAAGATATACTACTTTAAATAGTATTAATAGGACTCTATCTAATTAAGATCTAGTAAGTTACTAGGTTAAAGAAGGACTATAAATCTAGGAATATTAAAAAGGTCCCTCTATTACTATATATTATATAGTAAAGTACTATCTTATATTAAGAAATATTTATTATACTTCTTAATAACCTCTTTATAAAAGGGGATTATTAGTAGTAATAAGATATATATCTAATAGTAATATTAATCTATTCCTCCTTTAAAATTCTTATTATATTTAAGTAGGATACTACTAGGTTTTAATATATATTTATAATATTAACTCTTAAACTTCTTAACTTATTTATAAGGAATTATTCCTTTATAATCTATTAATAAATATAATAGTTACTATCTTAGTTATTTAAATCTACTTAATAAATAGCCTTCTTCTTTAAAGTCTCCTTCTTAAATATATATATTTAGACTCTAATATTTCTTTATATTCTACTTATATTTATTAGACTAACTGTTTTTTTAGTACTTAGAGGTTATTTTTAGTATTAACTTAAATTACTAAACTACTTATAACTAGCTTATACCTTATATAGGTTTAGCGTTATATAACTTTATAAATTTAATTCTAAATTTAATTCCTCGTAGTTAGTCTAATATTTATACTAATACTCCTTAATATTTTCTACTTAAATTAAGTTATCTAGCTTATATTAGTATACTTAATACTAGACTAAGTATATTAGATTAGTACTTTAAACTTAAGTTAGATTTCTAACTTAACTCTTAGTAAGTTAATACTAAATTCCTAGCCTAAGTATTTAGGTTAGTACTAATAGTTAGTACTAAGTATTTAAGTTAATATTATAAGGTAGTAATAAGTATTAGTACTAGAGTATTAATCTAACTTACTAAGATATTAGTTCTACTTATACTACTTTACTAAGACTATTATATTAGGATTATTTATTATTTATTATAATATTTCTAATATAGATATATAGGTTTTCTATAAGATAATTAATTAAGAAGCTAGATATATAGTAATTTATAAAGGTAAATATATTAGGTACTAAGGCGCTAAGACTAATCTATTACTATTAAGCTATTAATATATATATTATATATTAATATACCTATAAAATAGAAAAAAGTATACGCCTTTACTATAAATAGTTACTTACCTTATTAGTAATATTACGTAGTAAAGAGGTACTAGATATTATAGTCTACTACTAATCTAGTTATATTAGTTAGATCTAATAGTTTATACTACTAATTCTATTTATTACTATAGCCCTTCTACTTTACTAAGTATTCTAGTTTACCTTAAGTAATTCTTCTATTAAGAAGGCGTTTAATTTTAAATAATAGGGCGTGAATATTCTTATTCTTAATAGTAGGAAGGTTTTTAGAGTTAGGATAATAGTAGTAATATAAGTTAGGCGTAAGAGGTAATAGCTCTAACTAAGCTACTAAGATAAATAGGTATATCTTTATTATAAGGGGTAGATTAAGTTAATATACTAGGTTACCTACTTTTCTTAAGATTTTAAAGGGGCTAACTTATTATTTAGATAGTTTATAGTTTACTAGCTCTTTTAATTAGTACTTATAATATAGCCTAAGGTAAATTATAATACTTTATTATAAGTTAAGGGTAATATATTTTCTATTATACTATACCTTAGTAATAATATTAATAAAGGTAATAGCTTTATTAATAGAATCGCGCTTTACTTAGTATAAGTAATTATAATCCTTAGGAGGTAGATCTTATAATAGACCTAGATTATTATTAACTTAAAACCTATATATAATTTTATTTAGTACTAATCTAGTAGTAGTATTTATAGAGTTATTATAAATAGTATTTAGAAATAGTAGTACTTCTACTTAGCTAGATTTAGGATATATTAATAGGTAGAGGTATAAGGTAATTTTTATAAACTAATTAGTCTATTTAGACTACCTATCTATTTAAAGGTAATAGGCTATTAATATTAGTATAATTATATCTAGCTTTATAAAGACTATTTTTTAGAATATTAATATAAACTTAGTATCTTAATTATTAATAAATATTTAAGGTATTCTCTAATTCCTTTTAAATAAGGTAATAATAATAGTATTAGCCTATCCTTTAATACCCTAGGTATCTTTACTTAGTTTTAGAAGGACCTTTTTAGTAAATTTATTATTTATTATAAGGAGTATATTAAACCTATCTATATTAGGGAGTTTAATAATAAAGTCTATTACTATAAAGTAGAATAGAATTACTAGTATACTAACTAGTATTAGAGATCTATACGGCGTATAATATATAACCTAGAATACCTAGTAATCTAGGTAATATATAATATAGGCGCGTAATCTTTTAAATAGGTACCTTATAAAGATAGAGTTAACTAATCTATTATAAGTATAATAAAAACTATTATAATTAGATATATTATAAGTAATCTTAAATACTTTAGATTCTATAAACTTAGATATATAAAGGCGTTTATAACTATTAGTAATTATATAGTATAGTAGATTTTTTTTAACTTAAAATAAATATTAGGTTTTTTTTAAGTAATTTCTAGGAAGTAGACTTATTAGTTTATATAGATCTTAGTAATTTAATTATTCTTATTTATATCTTATTATCCTTATAAGTAGCTTATAAGTAGGTTTTAAAATTATTAGATATTTCTACTAATATAATATAGTAAATATCTTTTATAATATTAGGTAAAATTATAACTCTATCTAATTCCTCTAATAGTATATATTTATAAAGGATATCTAGAATACCTTCCTAATTCTAAGGTATCTACTTAGATCCTAGTAATTATAATAGTATATTAAGTATAATATTTAATTTACTTAATTTATAATATATAGTAATATTAAAACTATATAGATATTATAAGGTATAAATAAGTTAGAGATTTAATTTATTTATACTTAAAGTTATAAGTATTATTTACTTAGATATTAGTATTATAATAGAGTAGTTAATATAAATAATAATAAGAGGTATTTATAAAGACTTAATAAAATACCTTATCTTCTTTATAACTTAAATTATACCTACTACCTTAAGTTTAGTAGGCTAGTAGTTCTTTTTTAGCTCTATTTAAGAGCTTATTAAGAAATAGTATAAGCTAAATACTAGTCCTAGTAAAGGTCCTATTAAGTAAGGGGTCTCCCTTAATATAATAAACTATTTCTATAAAACCCTAGTATTTAGAGGTATCTAGATTAATATATATTTATCTAGTATAATTATAATAAATAAGGAAGACTAGACTTTTAAATACTTTTTATAATATTTTATATACCTTAACTTTAATAATACTAGGCTTATTAATAACTACCTTTATAGATTAATATTTCTAATTTATACTTTTAGCTTTATTACCTATCCTATTAATTAGGAGCTCTTTTATTAAAGAGGTCTTCCTACTTTATAAAGGCTAGATAATCTAGGTATATTAATAGATTAATAATCTTAACTAACTAGTAAGCCTAAGGTATATTTTAAGATCCTTTAAGTTTAATAGGAATTATAAGGCTTAAATAGCTCTGAATTTCTTAGTAGATATTAGTAATCCTAGGCTATCTACCCTTTAATTAAGTAGTATAATAGAGGGATATCCTAGAAATAACTTAATAGGGCTGAGAGAAATACGCCTTTAATAGTATAAGTTAAAAGGCGCTAAAGGTATCTTAGATACTCTTCTAATATTTTAAAATATATAATTATATTATTAATATATACCTTTATAAAACCTTATAAAGGTTAGAGTAACTTATTAATCTACCTTTATATATATAGTAGTAAACCCTTATACCTTATAAGTATTATATTTAACTATTCTTAATTATAATAGGAGATAATAGTTAATTTAAGCCTATCTACTATTTTAATAAGAAATTAATAAAAGTAGCTTATAATATCTACTATTAAGATAAATAGGTAACCTACTATTATATTAATAATCTCTAATTATAGAGGAATTAGGTAGCTATCTATCTTAGTAATCTTATTTAAGTTATAGATATTAATAATAACTTAGCCTTTCTATTTACCTCCTAGTATATCCTATTAAATAATAAAAACTAGGTAATTAAATTTTATTAGCTAGTTTAATTAAGTTATTTTATCCTATTAATATATTTTACTAAATATCTTATTAATAACTTCCTAATCTTTCTAACCTAATAGGTATACCTAGTAAGGCTTTAAATCTACTTCTAGTTTAAGTAAAATAGGTATCTACTTATCTTCTAGGATATTAATAGTTTATCTATTATTAGTTTAGATTTCTAGGAATTTATTAGTTATAATAATAATTTTAACTATATTATTATATTTACTATAGACTATTATTCTACTAGGTATTATATATTTTAGTAAAGGATTAGTTATTATAGTAGATAAGATAGTACCCTAGCTACTAATTTTAGGAATTATAAATAAGCCTTAAGATAGTATAAATATACCTATTATTACTACTATAATTATTATAATTATAATACCTTATATAATTTTAGATTTTTATAATTACCTTAGCTTTTATATTAATTAATTATAGGTAGTAAGTAGTATATCTTTAGGACTAATTAGATATATACCTACCTAATTATATTTAATAATATTACTAAGGCGGATATACTATAAAATTTAAGTAGATTAATTTATAATATTATATAACTATATAAATAATAAAGAGGAATTAATAATATAAGTAAATATACTACTATTAAATCCTAGGTTACCCTTATACTAGGGCTTAAATAAGAAGTCGCGATTATTAAGTAGTTCTTTATCCTAGTAAGATATAGGTACTAAGGTAGTAGATATTACTAGGATTATAACTATTCCTTTAATATAAATTATTTAATAGACTAGAGGTATTAACTTAATAATAGTATTAATTTTTATAATTATATCCTAGTAGGTATTAATAGTTATATATTAGCTAGTAGGGTTAAGATATATTTTTTAAGGTACTATTATATTATTATTAAAAAGTATATTAGCTTAGAGACTATTAATAATATATACCTTAATAATTATCTTAGTTATAATAAGTTTCCTAAATAAGGTATCTTTAATAGAAATAGGTATTCTTATATATTTACTTATTTTATATATTATATTACCTAGTTCCCTAAGTAAGATTAAAGAAGATAGCTTAGAAAGCTTTAAATTAGGTATAATTTAAAGTAATAAAGCGTAGTTAATTAATATTATAAAGTAGCTTATATTTATATAAGCCTTAAGGATTTCTAATATAATCCTAATACTTAGAGTTATATAGTAAAACCCTTAAAATATATAGCCTAGTCTTCTTAAAGGAGGGGTAACACTTAATTTAATTAGGATCCTCTTATCTACTTTAATATAATTAATAATAGGTAATATATCTACCTTATTAAATAACTCTTTTACTAGGGTATACTTTTCTAGGTCTACGTACTTAGTATAAAGGTAGTAAAAAAGCTTATTCTTAAAGGTAAAGTTCTTTAAGTACTATTAGTAAGATTAAAAGTTAATAAGATTTATAAAGTAGATATTAGAATCTTAAATAATATTATTAATTAAGTCTAGCTTATTAGCTTCTTTATATTTTTAGTTATAATTAGTTAGACTAACCGTCGAGTCAGGATTTAGTACTAAGAATTAGTACCGACTGAATACTTAGGTTAGGGTCTTAGTACTAACTAAAATACTCGGTACTAGCTATTAGTACCGACTCGCTAAGGCCTTAATACCTTAGCGAGTCGGGTTAACCTAACTTAAATTACTAAGGTATTACTAAGACGCTAAGCCCCTAATAAAATAGTAGAAGGAACTAAACTAGTCTCCTTATAATATATATTTAAAATAATTATTATACTAATAACTTTATCTTCCTAGTATCCTTTATCTTTTCTCCCTAGTATAGTAAATATTTATATTACTAGTTTATATTACTCCTACCTTATTATATATATAAGGCCTATACTATATTAACTCCTATAAAACCTAGTAATAAAGATATTAAATTAGAATTAGATAATCTTACTATACTTAATTCTATATTAAATAGTATTTATCCTAGCTAATCTATAAGTTAGGTTAGTTAGGGTATATTAAATAAATCCTTTTATTAGAAGAAAGAGCTTCTTTAAAACGCTATTTAGTCTATTAGAAAAGAATTCCTAGAATTAGTACTAGCGAGGAATAATAAATATATTAAATAGAATTCGGCCTTTAAAGTCTAATTTAAAGTATAGTAGGGGTAAACTACTATTAGTAAAAGTATTAAATTAAAGTTAAATACTAAAGTTAAGGATCCCCTTTAATTTAAGAAAGCTATATTAGGTAAATAAGCTAATATCTAGGATAACTTTATCTAATTAGCTTTAATAGTAGAAGGATTACTAAAGATTATATATAAGAAGTATAAAAAACTTCTAGACTACCTAATAATAACTAGTAATTTAAGTATATCTAATATAAAGAAATATATTTAGATAAGTAAATACTATTTATAAAAGTAGTTAAATCTATTATTATAAATAGAACTTTCTTTAACTTAGGTAAGTTATTTATAGTAATATAAAATAGTAATATAAAACTAATTCTTTAAGATAATATTAGAAGAAAAGTAATACTAGGTTTTCTACTAACTTTTCTTAAGAGAAGTGGAATAAATAATTATATAAATACTTTCTTACCTTAAATTAGTCTTTCTATACTATTAGTTAACTAGAGTTTTAGTAATTATTATTAATAGCCCGTCTAGATTTAACCCTAATCTATTATACTAAATTATAGAGTATAATCTTCTTAGATTTTAAAGGAATATATATAAAAATTAAAGTAGATCTAGAGTATCCCTAATATATTTCTATTATACTAGATACCTAGTCTAGTCCCTAAAAGGTTACTTATCTTAGAGTACTAGTCTATTAGATTAATACTAATTTTTAATATTAAGAATATCTTATTACTTTTATACTACTTAATATCTATTATTCTAGGTATTTACTTATAGTAGAAGTAATAAAGATATTAACTATTTATAGAATTAAAGATAAGCTTTTTAGGGTTATTACTAATAATACTAATAATAATAAAATATTAAAAGATAAACTAGAGAAATCTTTTACTTAGCGCGAAATCTAATAGGATAAACTATAGAACTCTATTCCTTATATAACTTATATCTTTAACCTTATAATATAAGACTTTATTAAAGCCCTAGATTTAGAAGCCTTAAATAATATAATAGTATTATTAGAGGATACTTAAGTTAAAGATATCTAAGTAAGTATAAGTCTATCTACTATTATTAAGAAGGTATAGTATAATAAAGGTAATATAAATTAGTAATATACTTACTAATATTTATAATAGATTCGCGCTCTTATAATAGTTATTAACTTATCTCCTTAATAAAAGCTTAGTTTTTAATAGTTATAAGAAAGCTCTATTAAAAGACCTAGAAAACTTATATAAGATATTTATATTTATTAGAATTCTACCTACTTGATACTTTATTATATATATTAGTTATATAAATTTATTAATTCTTAGGTAGATAAAAATATAATTAATCTAAAAATTAATAAGATTAACCTTAGTAGATATAAGTAGTTAATTATCTTACTACTTAGAA